>JAESFZ010000101.1_pt1 | contig 198906 bp, 183 predicted proteins | sample 9269561 | NCBI WGS metagenome assembly JAESFZ01 (sample SAMN14515552, study PRJNA621657) | algae metagenome | isolation source: Tildeniella nuda ZEHNDER 1965/U140 and co-occurring heterotrophs from wet... | place: Switzerland: Stansstaad, Zurih | collected 1965-01-01 | reverse complement strand
GCACCACCGCATTCTGCTTGAGATACTTCGGCACCACTGCCGCCACGTTGCGCGCAGCCAGGTCGGAATCGCCGCCGGCGGAAAACGGCGCCACGATCAGCAGCGGCCGCGCCGGATACTGCTGCGCCAGCGCGGGCGCCGCCGCCGCGGCCAGCGCAGCGGCACAGTACGCGAGCACATGCCAGCTTTTAGGATGACTCATCTGGAATTCCCCTCCGTTTGCGGATTGTGAACGGCGCATCTGAAACGCGCGCCGGAACATGACTGGAGACGATTTTGCAGGGCGTGACGGGTTTTGGCAATCGGCGCCCCGCCGGCTGTCAGTCCCAGCGGTCGTCGCGCACCTGGATTTTGCCGTTCTCGACGCGCACCGGGAATTTGGCGGTCGCTTCATAGGCGGGCGCCGCCAGCGCCGCGCCAGTCCTGATGCAAAAGCGCGCGCCGTGCCGCGGGCAGACGATTTCGCTGCCCTCGACGCTGCCGCCAGTGAGCTGGCCGCCGTCGTGGGTGCACACGTCCTCGATCGCAAAGTATTCGCCATCGAGGTTGAACACCACGATTTGCGCGCCTTCGGCGTCGACGACCCGCCATTGCCCGGAGGCAAGCTCGCCCGCCTTCGCTACGGTGATCCAGTCAGACATGATGCCTTGGAAAAAACAGAATCTGCAGCCAACCGGCTTAAACCGCGATAACTTCCATGTCGGGCTCGATCTGGCGCACCAGGTTTTCGATGCCGGCCAGCGTGCCCGAGATGGAACTGGGGCAGCTGCCGCAGGCGCCCTGATAATGCACCGAGAGGCGGTTGCCTTCGAGACCCACCACGTAAAGATCGCCGCCGTCGCCCTGCAGGTACGGGCGCACCTGTTCGTCGAGGATGGCGTTGATCTTGTCCAGGCGCACCTTGTCCTCCTCGCTCATGTTCGCGGAATCGAGAGTGGCTTCAGCCTGGGATGCAAGCTGCGCGGAGTGCGCATCGGCCGCAGGCGCGTCGCGTATGGGCACTGCCAGCTTGCGCATCAGTTCCTGCCAGTCGGCGCGGCCGTCCTGGGTCACGGTGATCCAGTGGTCGACATAGAATACGTTGGTCACGTGTTCGATGTCGAACAGCGCCAGCGCCAGCGCATCGCCCTGGGCCTGCGCGGGATTGTCGTATGAGCGCGTGATACCCCAGGTCAGGGGCTCCTTGAGGATGAACTTCATCGCGTTCGGATTCGGCGTGGGTTCGATTTCGGCTATTTTGGGCATTTTAGAATCCGGCCACAGAAAACACAGAGGTCACAGAGAAAAAATCAACCATCCGCTCTGCCCTGTCTTGTGCCGTGTCCTCACTGTGGCTAAACATTTTTCTCTTCACGCCCCGCCAATCGGGGCGTGCATGGGATCGGCATCCGCTTCGGTCGAGGTGCTCGTATTGCCGGCGAACGCCGCGTGCAGCGTGTGCCACGGCAGGATCGCGCACTTGACCCGCGTCGGCAGGTCGCGCACGCCGGCGAACACCGTGAGGCGGCCGAGGTGATGGGGGCCGGCGGGATCGAGCTTGCCAGTCGCCATGTCGCGGAACTCCTGCACCATCTGCTCCGCGTCCGCGCGCTTCTTGCCCTTGACCGCACCGGTCATCATCGAGGCCGAAGCCTTGCAGATGGCGCACGATTCACCCTCAAAGCTGATCGCTTCCACCGTGTCGCCGTTGAGCCTGAGGTTGAGGTGGATATGGTCGCCGCACAACGGATTCACCCCCTCCGCCTTGTGCGTGGCGTCGGCGAGCGCGCCCCAGTTACGGGGCTTCTTGTTGTGATCGAGGATCACTTCCTGGTAGAGCTGTTTGCTGCTGGTCATTGTCAAAAACCGGAATTGACCGCCGATGCACGCCGATAAACGCCGATCAAGAAGAACAAGGCGGTATTGCCATGATCCATATCTGCGTCCATCGGCGTTAATCGGCGGTTAAGTTGCATTTCAGCCAAAAATTTTCTGTACCTTGCGGATCGCCGCGACCAGGGCGTCGACCTCGTCCATGGTGTTGTAGAACGCGAACGATGCGCGCGAGGTCGCCGGCACCCCGAAGCGCTGCATCACCGGCTGCGCGCAATGGTGCCCGGTGCGGATCGCCACGCCCTCCTCGTTGAGCAGCGTGCCCACGTCATGGGGATGCACGCCTTCCACCGCGAATGACAGCACCGCCGCCTTCTGTTCCGCGGTGCCTATGATGCGCACGCCGGGCATGCGGTTGACCTGGTCGGTCGCGTAGTCGAGCAGGTCGGTCTCATGCGCGGCGATGCGCTGCATGCCGATGCCCGCGAGGTAGTCTATGGCGGCGCCCAGCGTGATCGCCGCTGCGATCGGCGGCGTGCCGGCCTCGAATTTGGCCGGGATGGGCGCGTACGTGGTCTTTTCGAAAGTCACCGACAGGATCATGTCGCCGCCGCCCTTGAACGGCTGCATCTTCTCGAGCAGCGCGGCCTTGCCGTAGAGCACGCCTATGCCGGTGGGGCCGCACAGCTTGTGTCCGGAAAAGGCATAAAAGTCGCAGTCGAGTTCCTGCATGTCGACCGCAAGGTGAGGCGCCGCCTGCGCGCCGTCCACCAGCACCGGCACGCCGTGTTCGTGCGCGACCGCGATCATCTCGCGCACCGGGTTGATGGTGCCCAGCGCGTTGGAAACGTGGGTCACGCCGACGAATCGCGTTCTGGCATTGAACAGCTTTTTATATTCGTCAATCAGCAGTTCGCCGCGGTCGTTGACCGGCACTACGCGGATTTTCGCGCCCTTCTCCCCGGCCAGCATCTGCCACGGCACGATATTGGAATGATGCTCGAGCGTGGTGAGGATGATTTCATCGTCCTTGCCGATGAACTTGCGGCCGTAGCCGTGCGCCACCAGATTGATGCTCTCGGTGGTGCCGCTGGTGAAAATGACTTCGCGCTCTTCCCTGGCGTTGATGAAGCCCTGCAGCCGGCGGCGCGCGGCCTCGTATTCCGCGGTTGCCGTTTCCGACAGGTAATGCACGGCGCGGTGAATGTTGGCGTGCTGGCTCGACTGGTATTTGACCCAGCGCTCGATCACCGGCTGCGGCATCTGGCTCGATGCGGCATTATCCAGGAAAATCAGAGGATTATCGTTAATCCTCAGTTTCAGGATGGGGAAATCGGCGCGTATGCGCGCGACATCCAGGGCTGCCGGCGCGGACTGCATCGCTGCGCTGCGGGTCGCGGTCATCGGCTATCCGTTCTGCGTCTGTTCGAGCACCGTGCGCTCGAGCCGCGCCACCAGCGACGGCACGGGAATGCGGTCTATGATTTCGGCGCCGAAGGCGTAGGTCAGCAGATTGCGCGCCTGCGCGTCGGGCAGGCCGCGGCTCTTGAGATAGAACAGCTGCTCGGCATCGATCTGGCCCACGGTCGCGCCGTGCGCGCACTTCACGTCATCGGCAAAAATTTCCAGCTGCGGCTTGGTATCGACGTGCGCCCTGGGCGACAGCAGCAGGTTGCGGCTTTGCTGCGCCGAATTGGTGAGCTGTGCGCCCTCGCGCACGAACACCTTGCCGTTGAACACCGCATGCGCGGCGCCGCCAGCGATGCACTTGTGCAACTGCGTGCTTTTGCCGTGCGGCCGCGCGTGGTCCATCAGGGTATGAGTATCGGCGAGCTGGCGTCCCGAAATCAGCGCCAGGCCGTCGATCTTCATTTCGGCGCCCTCGCCGTTCTGCGTCACGTTCAGGTTATGCCGCGAAATGCGCGCGCCCAGCGTCACGCTGTGCGCCTGGTAACAGGCGTCTTTCCCCAGCGTTACCGCACAGTTGGCGATATGAAAGGCATTGAGACTTTCGCGCTGCAGGCGCACGTGGCGCACGCGGGCATTCGCTCCCACCGAGATTTCGGTGACGGCGTTGGTGAAACCGGCGCCGTCATGCAGGCTCACGAAATCCTCTACCAGCGTGCAGCTTGCGCCCGCGCCGGCGATGACCAGGCAGCGCGGATGACAGGCCGTTTCCTTCTGCATGGCGATGTGCAGCACATGCACGGGCGCGGTGCAGGCCGCGTTTTCCGCCAGGGTGATCAGCGCGCCGTCGCGCACATGACAGGTGTTGAGCGCGGCAAACACGTTGTCGTCAAAAACGGCGTGGCGCGCCAGGTGCTTTTCGGCCAGCGTCTCGCCGGCGAGCCCGCCCCTGAAGTTCGCCACCCGCATCCCCGCGGGCAGTGCGCCAGGCGCCGACAGCGCCGGCGCGAACACGCCGTCAACGAACACCAGGCGCGCCCCGGATTCAGGCAGCAGAAAGTCGTGGATATCGGACAGGGCCGGCGCGGTGGCTGCAGCTGCCGGCCGGAAATGGGTCCTGGTCAGCGGCGAGAGGTCGGTAAAACGCCACTCCTCGTCGCGCGTGGTCGGCACCGCCAGCGCATTGGCGCGTTCGAGCGCGCGGGCGCGCAGGGCATCAAGCCACGAACCGCCGCGCGGCGCATCGCAGCCTTCGAGCAAAGCCTGTATGTACGGGTGGGTCACAGCAGAAGCCGTCATGTCGTCACCGCGCTAGCCCGCGACCGGCGCTTTCGCCCCGCTCTTGTATTCTTCGACCACCCAGTCGTAGCCGCGCGTTTCCAGCTCCAGCGCCAGCTCCCTGCCGCCGGTCTTGATGATCCTGCCGTCGTCCATCACGTGCACGTAATCAGGCACGATGTAATTGAGCAGCCGCTGGTAATGCGTGACCAGCACGACCGCGTTGTCGGCGCTGCGCAGGTGGTTGACCCCGCCCGCCACCACCCGCAGCGCGTCGATGTCGAGCCCGGAATCGGTCTCGTCGAGTATCGCGAGCGCAGGCTCGAGCAGGGCCATCTGCAGGATTTCGTTGCGCTTCTTCTCGCCGCCCGAAAATCCGTCGTTGACGCTGCGATCCAGAAAGCCGGGGTCCATTTCGAGCAGCTTCATTTTCTCGCGCACGTAATCGTCGAATTCCAGCGGGTCGAGCTCGTCCCTGCCGCGCGCGCCCTGCACCGTGTTGTAGGCAAGCCGCATGAAGGCGCTGTTGGAGACGCCGGGAATTTCGACGGGGTACTGAAAACCGAGAAAGACGCCGGCGCGCGCGCGCTCTTCCGGCGCCAGCGCAAACAGGTCGCGGCCCTCGAACAGCGCGGCGCCGCCTTTGACTTCGTACGCCGGATGCCCGGCCAGCACCTTGGCGAAGGTGCTCTTGCCCGAGCCGTTGGGCCCCATGATGGCGTGCACTTCGCCCGCACGCACCGTCAGATTGATGCCCTTGAGGATTTCCACGCCCGCGACCGTCGCCGCGAGATTGCGCACCTCAAGCAGGATTTTTGCGTTTTTACCGGTCATCCTACGCTGCCTTCGAGTTTGAGGCCGAGGAGCTTGGTCGCTTCGACCGCGAACTCCATCGGCAATTGCTGGAATACATCCTTGCAGAAACCGTTGATGATCATCGACACCGCTTCTTCGGTGCCTATGCCGCGCTGCTGGAAATAAAACAGCTGGTCTTCGCCGATTTTCGAGGTCGTCGCTTCGTGCTCGACCTTGGCGGTGCTGTTATGCACCTGGATGTAGGGAAAGGTATTCGCACCGCACCTGGTGCCGATCAGCATCGAATCGCATTGCGAATAGTTGCGCGCGCCGTCGGCTTTGGGGCCGATGCGCACCAGGCCGCGGTAGCTGTTGTTGGAAAAGCCGGCGGAGATGCCCTTGCTGATGATGGTGCTCCTGGTGTTCCTGCCGATATGCACCATCTTGGTCCCGGTGTCGGCCTGCTGGTGGTGGTTGGTCAGCGCCACTGAATAAAACTCGCCTATGGAGTTGTCGCCGAGCAGCACGCAGGAAGGGTATTTCCAGGTGATTGCCGAGCCGGTCTCGACCTGGGTCCACGAAATCTTGGAATTGGCGCCCTTGCACAGCCCGCGCTTGGTGACGAAGTTGTAGATGCCGCCCACGCCCTGCTCGTCACCCGCGTACCAGTTCTGCACCGTCGAATACTTGATGTCGGCGTTGTCCAGCGCGACCAGTTCCACCACCGCGGCGTGCAGCTGGTTGGTGTCGAACTTGGGCGCCGTACAGCCTTCGAGGTAGGACACCTGCGCGCCTTCCTCGGCGATGATCAGCGTGCGCTCGAACTGGCCCGAGTCCTGGGTATTGATGCGGAAATAGGTCGACAGCTCCATCGGGCATTTCACGCCCCTGGGGATGAAGCAGAAGGACCCGTCGGTGAACACCGCGGAATTGAGCGCGGCGTAGAAATTGTCGCCGGTCGGCACCACGCTGCCCATGTATTTCTTCACCAGCTCGGGATGCTCGCGCACCGCTTCCGAGATCGAACAGAAAATGATGCCGACGTCGGCGAGCTTCTGCTTGTAGGTGGTCGCCACCGACACGGAGTCGAAAATCACGTCCACCGCCACGCCGGCCAGCGCCGCGCGCTCGTTCATGGGCACGCCCAGCTTCTCGAAGGTCTTCAGCAGTTCGGGATCGACCTCGTCCATGCTCTTGAGCTTTTTCTTCTTGGGCGCGGAGTAATAGCTGATGTTCTGAAAGTCGATCTTCGGGTACTTGACGTTGGGCCAGGTCGGCTCCGCCATCGTCAGCCAGTGGCGATAGGCGCCGAGACGGAACTCGAGCAGCCACTCCGGCTCGTTCTTCTTGGCCGAGATCAGCCGTATGGTGTCTTCGCTAAGCCCCTTGGGCGCGGTTTCCGACTCGATGTCGGTGACAAAACCGTGCTTGTAGGGCTGATTGACCAGATTTTCTAAAACCGTGCTCATTTCAGATTCCTTGACCCGTAAGCGGTAAGCAATGAGGTTTCTACGTTCCCGCTCACCGCTTACCCCTCACTGCTCACTGTTTGTCCTTCACGCTGAAGGACTCGCCGCAACCGCAGGTCGCGTCCACGTTCGGGTTTTCGAACTTGAAAACCTGCTTCAGGCCTTCTTTCACGAAATCCAGCGTGGAGCCGTCGAGAAATTCCAGACTCTTGCCGTCAACCACCAGCCGGCTGTCGAAGGCCTCGAATACCTTGTCTTCGGCACCGACTTCATCGGCGTAGTCGTAGGTGTAGGCCCAGCCCGAGCAGCCGACCCTCTTGATGCCCACCCGCAAGCCCAGACCGCGCCCGCGCCGGGCGAGTTGCGCCTGGATCTGCTTCGCTGCGTTTTCAGTCAGTTGTATTGCCATAAATCCAACTCCCAAAACCAAATTGAACAGGATTGACAGGATTTTCGGGATTCACAGGATCAAAAACGGAAAGTACTTTCACCTGACCGATGACTTGATCCTGTAAATCCTGCCAATCCTGTGCATTGCATTTCAAACCTCAAACCGCGACCGCGGCCAGGCGGCGCAGCCGCGTGACCGTCGCCGCCAGCACTCCCAGAAATTCTTCCACCTGCTGCGGCGTGTTCGCCGCGCCCAAGCTGAAACGCACCGCGCCGCGTGCAAGCTCCGGCGCCACGCCCATTGCCAGCAGCGTTGCAGAGGGTTCGGTGCTCGCGCTGGAACAGGCCGCGCCGGCGGCAACTGCAAAGCCCGCCTTGTCGAGTTCGATCACCAGGGTTTCGCCGTCTATGCCCTTGAACGCGAAGTAGGAAGTGTTGGGCACGCGCGGCGCGCGAGCGCCGAAAATCACCGCGCCCAGTTCGCCCAGGCCCTGCTCGAGTTTCGCGCGCAGCGCCTCGAGTTGCGGCGCCAGCACGTGCATGCGCCCGGCCGCGAGCGCGCAGGCTGCGCCAAAGCCGACGATGGCCGGCACGTTCTCGGTGCCCGAGCGCAGGCCCTGCTCGTGGCCGCCGCCGCTGATGAGCGGCCGCAGCTCGAGGCGCTTGTCGACGATGAGCGCGCCGGCGCCCTTGGGGCCGTAAATCTTGTGCGCGGACAGCGTCATCGCGTGCACGCCCAGGGCGCTGAAATCGACCGCGATCTTGCCCAGCGCCTGCACCGCATCGGTGTGCATCCAGGCTTTGGCGCGCCGCGCGCGCTCGGCCACCGCGGCCACGTCCTGGATGACGCCGGTTTCATTGTTGGCGAGCATCACCGACACGATGCCGGTCGGCTCCGCCAGAGCCGCGTCGACGTCCTTGAGATCGATGCCGCCATCGCGCGTTGCCGCGAGCTTGCGCAGCTTCCAGCCGGCGCGCGCAAGCTCCTGCGCCGGCTTTGCCACGCACGGATGCTCGATCGCGCTCACTGCGATCTGCGCGGGCTTGAGATAGGAGGCCGCGCCCTTGATGAACAGATTGTTCGCCTCGCTGCCGCCGCTGGTGAACACCACCTGCGCCGGCTGCACGCCGACCAGCGCCGCCACCTGCTCGCGCGCCTGGTTCACCGCACGCCGCGCCACCGTGCCCAACTCGTGGCGGCTCGAGGCATTGCCGTACTGCCCGCGCAGGTACGGCAGCATCGCCTCGAGGACCTGGTCATCGAGCGGCGTCGTCGCGTTGTGGTCGAAGTAAACGTGGCTCATGTGCTAAATAATTTCACAGGATTAACAGGATTTTCAGGACGTGCCGGATTACCCCGTCAAGTTACAGCATGAAAAATAATGGCTTCAATCCTGTGAGTCCTTTGCAATACTCTTGTCAAACCGAGGCCGGCACGCGCCTGCTGGCGGAAATCTCGCGCATGTCGTGCACTTGCGCGACGCCGGCTTCCTTGGCCTTCTGGTTCTCGACCAGCTGGCGCAGGGTGACCGAACCGAGGTAATCAAAAATGCGCTCGTTCAATGTCGCCCACAGATCGTGGGTCAGGCATTTCTGCTCGTCGCGACAGTTTTCCTTGCCACCGCACTGGGTGGCATCTATCGGCTCGTCGACGGCCAGGATGATGTCGGCCACCGACATGTCGGCGGTTTTTTTCGCCAGACAGTAGCCGCCACCCGGCCCGCGCACCGACTCGACCAGCTGGTGACGGCGCAGCTTGCCGAACAGCTGTTCCAGATAGGACAGGGAAATTTTCTGGCGCGCGCTGATTTCAGCCAGCGTTACCGGCCCGCTGCCATCGCGCAGCGCCAGGTCGATCATTGCAGTCACGGCAAAACGCCCCTTGGTCGTCAGTCTCATGGACCACCTCTATAAACACTTTAAAATCAAATAGATAGAATAAAATTTTATACCGCACCATTTTTGTCAACTATATCTTACCCGACAGATTTAGTCAACCATTCGGTTCAGGGAATTGGCGTCCAGCTTGCTGGCCTGCGGCTCGTCTATCTGCACCCCCAGACGTTTCAGTTCGGCGAGTATCCGGTCGATGCGCTTGTCGGTATCCGCGCTGTGGTCGATCAGCTCGTGTATCGCCTGCGTCATCGGATCATTCATGTCCTTGGCCACCGCATAGGCGGCGAAGCGTCCGGCGACGGTGGCGTCCTGGCCCATGACGATGCGCGCCGGTATGCCGATCGCGGTCGCACCCGCCGGCACTTCCTTGACCACCACCGCATTGGATCCGATCTTGGCGCCGTCACCGATGAATATCGGCCCCAGTATCTTGGCGCCTGCGCCTACCACCACGCCCTTGCCGAGAGTGGGATGGCGCTTGCCCTTGTTCCACGAAGTCCCGCCGAGGGTCACGCCGTGATACAGCGTGCAGTCATCGCCGATTTCCGCGGTCTCGCCGATCACCACGCCCATGCCGTGATCGATGAACACGCGCTGGCCTATGGTGGCGCCCGGATGAATCTCTATGCCGGTGAGCCAGCGCCCGAGATGGGATACCAGACGCGCCAGCCACTTGAACCCCCCTTGCCACAGGCAATGCGCAAGATGGTGGCTGAGCAGTGCATGAAAACCGGGGTAGCAGGTGATGACTTCCCAGGTATTGCGCGCAGCCGGGTCGCGCTCGAAAACCACCGCAATGCCTTCTTTAACGCGTTCAAGCATCGGAAATCACTCGGGAATCAGCGAAATCGGGAGGCGGAGCATACGATGCCCCAGTAATTTGGTCAACTATTTGGACTGCGGGGAATAAAAACTTACTTTAAAAACAATAAGTTATAAAATTCACTTGCGCGGCTTGGGCTGCCCCAGCGCCTTGAAGATGCCACGCAGGATGTTGACCTCTTCCTTCTCGAGCTGCGCACGCGCGAACAGGCGCCGCAGCCGCGGCATGAGCTTCTTGGGGTGTTCGGGGTTGAGGAATCCGACATCGACCATGGTCTGCTCGAGCTGGCGGTAAAATCCTTCGACCTCTTCGTGGCTGGCCATGACGCGCGGCCTGGCGCCGGCCATCGCACTGTCGCCCGCTTCCGTCGCCATGCGCAATTCATACGCGCACACCTGCACCGCGGCGGCCAGATTAAGCGAGGAGTATTCGGGATTGGCCGGTATGCTCGCCAGCAGCCGGCACTTGTTCACTTCGGCAGTGGTCAGCCCGTACGTCTCGTTGCCGAATACCAGGGCCGTATCCTGGGTGCGCGCAATTTCGACAAGCTGCGCGGCGGCCTCGCGCAGCGTCGCCTGCGGCACCGCCACTTCGCGGCTGCGCGCCGAACATGCCACGGCGAATGCCGCGCCGGCAAGCGCTTCGTCCAGGCTGGCGCAGACCACGGCCTGTGCCAGCACGTCGGTGGCGCGCGAGGCCCGCCACTCCGCCTCGGGATCGGGAAAGCGCCGCGGGCTGACCAGATACAGGCGCGACAGCCCCATGGTTTTCATTGCGCGCGCTGCCGCGCCGATATTGCCGGGGTGCCCCGGCTCGCACAGCACGATGCGGATATTTTTGAGCGGATCGGTCTTATTCACTACAATACACAACCTTCACAGCCACAGAGGACACAGAGAACACAGAGGAAAAACAATGAGATTCAAAACGCGTAACCTGGCGGCAAGTCGTCCTGCCCGTTTCCGTTACCCGTTTCCTGGAGTCTCTTCGGGTTTTCAGGGCCTTGAATTTTCGCTTTGGCCTCTGTGTTCTCTGTGGCAAGAATTTCCCCATGCATCCCATGCTCAATACTGCGGTGAAAGCCGCACGCCGCGCAGGCAGCGTCATCAACCGCGCCACCCGCAATCTCGACATCATCGCCTCCAAGGAAAAGGCGGCGAATGATTACGTTTCGGAAGTCGATCAGGAGGCCGAGCAGGTCATCATCAGGACGCTGCTCGAAGCCTATCCGGATCATTCGATTCTAGCAGAGGAAAGCGGTGCCTCCGGCAAGTCGGAATACCAGTGGATCATCGACCCGCTCGACGGCACCACCAATTTCCTGCACGGTTTCCCGCAATACGCGGTATCGATCGCGCTGGCCCACCGCGGCATCGTCACCCAGGCCGTGGTCTATGATCCCGGCCGCAACGACCTGTTCACCGCCACGCGCGGGCGCGGCGCGCATCTCAACGAAACCCGCCTGCGTGTGAGCAAGCGTGGCGAACTGCGCAGCAGCCTGGTCGGCACCGGTTTTCCGTACCGCAGCTTCGGACACGTCGACGCCTACATGGCGATGCTGCGCGACATGATGAAGCACAGCGCCGGGGTGCGCCGCGCCGGCGCCGCCGCGCTCGACCTGGCTTATGTCGCGGCGGGACGCCTCGACGGCTTCTGGGAACTGGGCCTGAGCAAGTGGGACATCGCCGCCGGCGCGCTGCTTGTCACCGAGGCCGGCGGCCTGGTCGGCGACCTCGAGGGCAACGATGGCTACATGCAAAGCGGCAACGTCGTCGCCGCCACGCCTAAGGTATTCGTCGAACTGCTGAAAACCCTCGCGCCCCATCTCACGCCGGCGCTGAAGCAGAAGCAATCCCCGGCTTAGCCGCACGACGCCGGAAAATGCGATGAGCGAAAACACCGCGCCGCCCCGCTACGAACCCTTCGGCTGGCATCACTGGCCGGATCACTTCTGGATGTCGTACCAGCTGCGCCGCGGCCTGGGCGAAACCCAGGAAGGCGGCGGCGCGATCAGCGAAGTACTGCAGGCGGCCAGCCGCATGAAACCGGGTGACGCCGAGAGCTGGCACACCGAATGGACGCGCATCGCCGTGCGCAACGACGAACGCGGCGATGCGGAAGCAGCGGCGGGCCATGTGCGCACCGCCATGAACTGCTGGCTGCGCGCGGCCAATTATTTTCGCGAAGCCGAATTCTGGCTCAAGCCCGACGACCCGCGCCGGCTCGCGACGTTCAGCCGCTGCGAGGCCGCCTCGCGCAAATGGCTGGCGCGGCTCGACCCGCCGGGTGAAGCGGTCGACATTCCCTACCTGCCGGGCAAGCCCATGCCCGCGTATTTCATCAAGTCGCCCTGTGGCGGCGCGCGCCAGCCGGTGCTGATCTCGGTCGGCGGGCTGGATTCGTTCAAGGACGAGTTGTGGTTCATGACCGGACGCGGCGCCGTGCAGCGTGGCATGTCGGTGCTGCTGGTCGACGGCCCCGGGCAGGGCGGCACCCTGCGCCGCCACGGCCTGCCTACCCGCCACGATTACGAAGTGCCCATAGGCAAGTGCGTGGACTGGCTGCTCGCGCGCAATGATGTCGACGGGGCGCGCATCGCCGTGAGCGGCTCCAGCCTCGGCGGCTATTACTCGGCGCGCGCCGCATCGCGCGACCACCGCCTCGCCGCCTGCATCTCGCACGGCGCGATATGGGACATACACGAGCGCTGGAAGGCGCGCGACGACAGCCACGGGCTGGCGACGCACATCAAGTGGGTATTCGGCGCCAGTTCCATGGTCGAGGCCGCGGAAATCGCGCGCCCGTTCAAGCTGGAAGGCGTGCTTGATACCATGCGCTGCCCCTACCTCATCATCCACGGCGGCCACGACGTGCTGGGCGTCAACGAAGTCAAAACCGTCTACGACTACGCCCGCGCCCACGGCGTCAACGCCACGCTCAGGCTCACCAGCGCCGAGGAAACCGGCGCCGAACACTGCCAGCATGACAATCCGACCCTGGGCCAGGAGCTGATGCTGGACTGGCTGGCAGATATTTTCAGCATTGACCAAGGCAGGCTCAAGGTGGATTGCGGCGCAGGCTGACTTTGCGGATTTTCTGCAAAGTCATGCCGTAGCCACAATCCTCCAGGCCAGGAGCTGATGCTGGACTGGCTGGCAGATATTTTCAGCATTGACCAAGGCAGGCTCAAGGTGGATTGCGGCGCAGGCTGACTTTGCGGACTCAAAGCGGGCTTACCTGCCCCGCGCACCCTGGACGGCGGCACCTCAGCGAGTAATGACCACTTTCTGGTACAAATCACCAAAGTAAGTGCGCTTTTCGACTCCGCTTGGCCGCAAGGCTGGCGGCAGCCAATCGGCGATCTCGCGTCGCCACAGGTCCATGGCAAAAGGTTCCAGCCATTTAAGTATCGGCGTCATTATGTAACGCAGCGGATTGATGCGCCGCGGGCGATGGTAGTCGACGAATATGACCTTCCCCCCGGGTTTGACCACGCGCATGGCCTCGGCGATGGTGCCTATCCTCACGCTCTCCGGCTGCTCATGCAGCAGGAAGAACAGCACTACATAGTCATAGCTGGCGTCCGTAAACGCGAGATCACGCGAATCCTGGTGATGCAGGCTGACCCGAGGATGGCTGTTGATTTTCCTGCTCAGATTGTCGAGCTGCACTGGAGCGACGTCGGCCACATCCGCAACACCCTGTGGCCCCAAGCGTTGCACCAGCATTGCCGTGAAGTCGCCATAGACACAGGCGATCTGCAGCACCCTGCCGGCAACCGGCGCATTCATTTCCTGGAAGGCGGCGTCGCGCAGCCTGGCGTAATTGCCCCACAGGATAAGATTGACCAGCCATTGCCGCTCGAAGAAGCGCACCGCGCGGGGGTGGATATACGCCCACCAGTACGTCTGCTCCAGGTATTTGGGCAGCTGGACGGGTGCCTTCAATAGCGGAGCGGACGCCTCGACCGGGGCTTCGTCAACGCAGCAAGTGGCGACCGTCTTTACCATATCAGATTCTCGACAGGCAGCATGCAGCAGCGCCAGCAACCGCAGCATAAACAACGACGGAAAGTATCGCCTCTAGTAGCCCATGCCCCCTCAGCGGGTACGGTTGCCCCGAAAACGGCCCCCCCAATCATCACCTCCGGAAAATCCTTCACACGATCAGGTTAAGCGACGCACCCCGCGTGTGGTTTGATCTAGATTAAGAGCGCCCAATAAAATAACCTCCCCCTTCTCCTCCGTTTGCGGGGGAGAAGGGGGAGATTTAAGCGTCACATGAAGGCGGCACAGCGCTGCGGCATCCCTGGCGCCGCGGTCGATGACGCATCCGCGACATTCAATGAAATCCCGCTCCGGCAATCGACGCACCGATCGAATTGTGGCCTCGAGGACACGCACTCCGGTTCGGCTTGGCTGCTTTTCCCTTGCCGAGGCCCGGCCACGAACCCGTCAAGTGCGCAGTGCGGCGTGGTAATGCGACAGATCTGGTTGCTGCGGTTCAGCCGAGGCGACCGCCCAGCCGCTGCGCCAGCCAGTCGGCGACCAGATTGGCGCCGACCTGGCGGTTGTCCTCTTGGCAGTGATCGCTGCCGCCATCGTGCGCGGTGAGGATTTTCAGCGTCTTGTCCTTTGATCCCACCAGCTCATGCAGGCGCTGCGCGAATTCCAGCGGCACGATGTTGTCGTTCTCGCCGTGTATGCAGTAGAACGGGCAGCTTATTTTTTCCGCCACGCCCGCCAGACGGTAGTTCTCGAGTTTTTTCATGCACGCGTCCATGTCCGGCATGCCCAGCACCCACGGCAGCTGGAACGAAGGCGCCGAGATCTTGGTGCCGCCCGACTCCAGGATTTTGCGCCGGCGCACCCAGGACTCGTGATAGTCAACGTGCCCGCCCCACGCCACGCAGGCCGCGTAGCGCGGCTCGAACGCCGCGGCGCGCGGCGCGTAGTAACCGCCCATGCTGAACCCCATTACCGCCACGCGCTGGGCGTCGACCTCGGGCCGGCGGCTGATGTATTCGTACGCCGCGCTCGCCGGCACCTCGTAATCGTGGCGGCTGGGAATGCCCTGCAGGCGCAGCGCCTCGCCCTGCCCCGGCCCGTCGATCGCCAGCGTGTGGATGCCGCGGCGTGCGATCTCCACGCCGCCGAACAGCACGCTCATCTCCTTGGCATTGTCCAGTCCATCGAACATCACCACCGTCGGCGCCGGCCCCTGCACATCGGCCTTGAGAAACCACGCCGGCAGCGTCGTGCTCTGCCCATTGTGCACGTAAGGCACCTCGACGCGCTCGATATTCGGATAGCGGCGCGCAATCCCCTTGCGGAAGCAGCGCAGGCAGCTGCGGTAAGTGTCCCACTTGCGTTCCGAGGGCGCGATGAAGCGCTCGCCGCAGAAGTAATAGATCGCCGCGCGCAGATAGTAACTGCCCGCGGTAAGCTCGCAGCCCTCGCGCTGCGCGGCATCGCCAAAGCCCTCGATGCGGCTCGCCATGGCGTGCCACTCCTGCCACCATTTCTCGTTGTCGCCGACATGGGCTTTCAGCTTCTGCCCGATCTGGTCGATCTCGCCCAGCGCCGCCGCACCCTGCGCCGCCATTTCGATGCCGAACATCATGCCCTGCGACCACATGTGGTTGCCGGGGAAGTACTCGAACCAATGACTCATCGTGCTTTGCCCTCATGATTTTGATCGGGGCAGGCCGCCACCCCGATTGCAATACACCGTAAATCGTAAATACCATCGCCCGGGCGACATCCCGCCACCCCGACCCGGCAGCCCAGTGAAGTTCAACGCCCGGGAGACAGGAGAAGGCGCTGCACCACTTCGCAGAAATCCTCTACCGCATTGGCCTTGAAAATAAGCTCGCGCACACCCACCCTGGCCGCCTGGGACTGCAATTCCTCGGTGACATACCCCGAAGCGATGACCACCGGCAAGTCCGCGCGGATGTCGCGGATATTGCGCGCGACATCCAGCCCGGACATGCCCGGCATATTGTAATCGCTCACGACCAGATCAAAGCCGGCCGGAGCGGCACGCAATGCCTCCAGCGCTGCGCCTGCGTCGGTGTAGCCGCTCACGCGGTAGCCGCGTCGTTCCAGCATGCGCTTTACCAGCAACACCAGGCCCTCCTCGTCGTCGATGTAAAGAATATGCCGGCCGCGCCCGGCGTCCGGCGCCGCCTCTGCGGGTCGCGTTTCCGCAGCCGGCTCGACAACGACCGCGGCGGCGGTTTCCTGCGTGCCGGGAAAATACAGATCAAACCTGCTGCCCTTGCCGGGCTCGCTGCTGACGGTGATCGCGCCGTCATGCGCCGACATGATGCCGTGGGCAACCGGCAGACCCAGCCCCGTGCCCTCCCCCACCGGCTTGGTGGTGAAGAACGGCTCGAATATCCGCCGCAGCGTCGCCGCGTCCATGCCGTGACCCGTGTCGCTCACCGCAATGCGCGCATAGCGCCCCGCGCGCAAATCAGGATGGGCGCGCGCCGCCGCCTCGTCGAGCACGACACACTGGACTTCGATGGTGATGCGCCCGGGTTGCCCGTCCATCGCATAGGCTGCATTGGCTCCCAGGTTGAGCATTACCTGCCCGATCTGCGTCGGGTCAGCCAGCACGGCCGGCACATCGTCTGCACAGCTGTAGTCTATGCTCACCCGCGACGGCAGCGTCGCGTGCAGCAGGCGCACCGACTCCTCGACGGCGGAGGACAGGGCAATCACGCGACGCGATGCCGGCTGGCGGCGGCTGAAAGCGAGTATCTGCTGTACCAGCTCGCGCGCGCGATGCCCCGCCTTGCGTATTTCTTCCAGGCTTTTCAGCAGCTGCGGATTCGCGCCGGCATCCTCGCGTGCCAGCTCGGCATTGCCGAGAATGGCGCCGACGATGTTGTTGAAATCGTGCGCAATGCCGCCTGCGAGGGTACCGATGGCCTGCATCTTCTGCGACTCGCGCAGCTGCGCCTCCAGCGATTCGCGCATATGCTCGGCCCGCACGCGCTCGGTGATGTCGCGGATAAACCCGATGAACAGGTATTCGCCGGCCATCTGCAGCGCGGAAAATGCAATCTCCACCGGAAACACCCGGCCATCGCGATGCAGCGCCTCGGCCTGCGTGCCCTGCCACCTGAGTTTGCGCTCCCCGGTTTCCAGATAGCGCTTCAGCCCCAGCCGGTGCCCCTCGCGCAGGTGTTCGGGTTGCAGCAGCGCAATCGGCTTTCCGGTAAGTTCTTCCGGGCGATAGCCGAAAGTAGGCTGCACGGCCGCGTTGACATAACGTATGAGGTTGTCGCTGCCTATCATCACCACCACGTCGTTGGTGGTTTCCAGGATTGCGCGGTAGCGCTCCTCACTTTCGCGCAGCACCTCGCGCACCATGCGCCGCTCGTTCACATCGCGGAAGTAGACCGCCAGCCCTTCTTCCGAAGGGTAGGCGTGCACCTCGAACCAGGTGTTGAGCGGCGGGTAGAACTCTTCGAATTCCACCGTGCAGTTCTCCCGGAGCGCACGGTGGTATTCGTCGTAAAAAGTGCTGCCAACCGCCTCACTGAACTCTTCCCAGACGTTCCTGCCGAGCAGATCGTCCCGTTTGCGGTCGAGCAGGCGCTCGGCTTCGCGGTTGAGATAAGTAAAGCGCCATTCCCGGTCCAGCGTGAAGAAAGCGTCGGTGATGCTTTCCAGCGTGGTGGTGAGCCGTTCGGCGAGCCGCCGCGCCTCGGCCTCGGCCTGCTTTTTCTCGGTGATGTCCTGAAACGCCCCCTGTACCCGGGTGATTGCTCCAGCGGCGTCGTATTCAGCGTGGCCGATGGAGCGCACCCATACCCGGCGCCCGCCGGCGGTGATGATTTCCAGTTCAAGGTCGAATGGCGTGCCCTCGCGCATGCACGCCTCGAAAGCGGTACGAATGGTCGTGTGCCATTCCGGCGCATAAAAATCGAGCGCCTGCTCAAGCCCGGGCCGGGTGCCCGGCGGCATCCCGTGAATTGCGCACACCTCGTCCGACCACCGCACGGTGTCTGCGCCGCGGTCAACGCTCCACCCGCCCAGGCGGGCAGTGCGCCCGGCTATGCTGAGCAAGGACTCCTTTTCGCGCAGAGCGGTTTCAGCGCGCTTCAGATCGTCGATGTCGGTGCAGGTGCCGAACCACTTGATGATGTTTCCTGCCTCATCGCGCTGCGGCACGCCGCGGATCAGCCACCAGCGATAGGCGCCGTCGGCGCGCCGCAGCCGGCATTCCAGGGCATATGTCCAGCCGGTAGCAACCGCCTGCTGCCAGGCATCCCATGCGCGCTGCCGGTCTTCGGGATGGAAAGGCTTGCTCCAGCCATGGCCGTAACTCTCTTCCAGCGCGAGCCCCGTGTATTCCACCCAGCGCTGATTGAAATAGATATTCCAGCCGTCAGCCCGGGTCACCCACACGATCTGCGGCATCGCCTCGGCCAGGCTGCGAAACTCCGCCTCGCTGGCTTGCAAGAAGTTGATACCCGATTCAGCAGCCATACCCCCTCCCGGAAAACCCGATGGCATGCTCTGTCGCGTGCCGCACATGCCCGTGGGCATCGCGTCAAAAAAAACAGCATGCGGGCCATTTCGCAGCAATACCACCTCACCGCGAGCCATCGCAGCGGCACATTGCACGCTCGGCCCGATGACACAGGTAGCACTGCCATTATTGTTCGTGGCGCAGCAGAATTTTATCAACCATTTGATTTTTAATCACATATTTTTCAAGACACAAATCACACCACACGCTGCAGGCCAAACCGCTCACGCTGCCGTGCGAAGCCGCGGCCACGCGCGACGAATTCAACTGCGGAATGGCATCGTCCTTCCCGTAAAATGGAACCATAAAAATAAAAACAGCCATGGCGGAAACAGGCGCAGCAGCGCAGACACATACCCCGATGATGCAGCACTAAGCAAGGAGTTTATTTTTCTTGTTTCCCCTTAGTCACTTAGATTTTCTAGTCGCTTTTTAGTCACTCGCTCTCGTGATTTTCTTGTGTGGTTGGATGAGAAGCTATGAGCAGGTATGCTTTGACGAGGACTTAGAATGGCGGTTTTGCATTCATGTCAGACCAGCGCACTTTGTCCTTCAGCGCGGGCGCATAAGTAGCAACGGTTGCCTTAACAGTCTCCATGAAAGACTGATTCGCCTCGGGGTGAACAAGTAGCGCCTCGGCGTATTGCTCACAATCCCAAGGTAGCTCAAACCCAGGAGGGAATGATGGGGCATCGTTATCAGCAAAATTGATAACGCGAACTTCGTGCTCGTACTCGAACATCGGGCGTTTTGTCCTAGCAAGTTCTTCCAATGTTGGGGTCCTCGCACTGCTTTCCGCAGGCACATAATCAACTTGAAACACTGGCAAATCCCCAACTGACTGCATGAGCTTCCCGAGAGTTGTCTGAATTGCAACACCCTCGGAGGTAGGACAATAAATTTTCCATAGTGCATGGGATTCATGCGTTTGAGCGCTCCAGCAGTTGATGTATGACTTGTTGCGCCATATCTTTATGATTCGCTCAGCCCGCGCCCTCGGGTCTTCATTCCGAGGTTCACCTACAGGAGAAATTGGAGCCATCTTGATGACGCGTTCTAATTGCTCTCCGGCGAGGCTTATTTCCCAGTTATCACCAAGTAGGTCGGAGCGGGAAAGCCATAGCGCTTTCTTCTGCAACAGCCAGACAAAGCGGGCGTAACTCATGTAACGCCACACTTTTTTCAATTTTTCTTCTGGAAGCACTAGGCATCTCCTAATAGCTCTGGGCTCTCGTAGATGTTGCTGATGATTTCGGCCTCGTTTCCCACAGCAAGCATCATAGTAGGCCACCAATAGCCATTGCTAATTTCTACTCTCTGGCGATAGGTATATGATTCGCCAAAAAGAAGATCCTCTTTGCACAAGACCACATCCCCCCTCGTATACCTCCTTCCCGTTCTTGTCGTGGAGGCCGGTGTATTGCATTACTGGAGTTTGTTCACTGTAAATCGTGTTGAATGGGCTCATACACGCCGAATCTTTTTCGTCTATTCCTTGCACGTAAAACGCACCAAGAAAACCAGTCATCACGTTGTCTTCCATTTTTGAACCTATCCACGCTCTGAATTTTATTTCCCTCATACATATTTGATTACTTATTAATCACCCTACCACCTGCCCTAAATCCCGCAACCGACTCATGTAAATAACCCAGTAAAATTAGTCACTTTTTAGCAACTCAAATCGTGTTTGTAAGGCTTTTTTTGCCGTACATACTTGCTCATATCCACACCTAACGTCGGTTAAATAATTTAATTTTCAATTATGAATCAAGTAGTTAATCACACCCCAATGATGCAGCAGTACCTGCGCATCAAGGCCCAGCATCCGGACATGCTGGTGCTCTACCGCATGGGGGATTTCTACGAGCTGTTCTACGCCGACGCCGAGCGCGCGGCGCGCCTGCTCGACATCACGCTCACCACCCGCGGCGCCTCGGCCGGCGAGCCGATCAAAATGGCGGGTGTGCCCTACCATTCGGTGGAGCAGTACCTCGCCAAGCTGGTCAGGCTGGGCGAATCGGTCGCCATCTGCGAGCAGATCGGCGATCCCAGCACTTCCAAGGGCCCGGTCGAGCGCAAGGTCACGCGCATCGTCACGCCCGGCACGCTCACCGATTCCGCCCTGCTCGACGACAAGCGCGACAACCTGCTGCTGGCGGTGCACCGCTCGCGCAGCGTGGTCGGCATCGCCTGGCTGTCGCTGGCTTCGGGCCGCTTTGTGGTGATGGAAACCGCCGCCGCCAGCCTCTCCAATGAACTCGAACGGCTGCGGCCCGCCGAAGTGCTGCTCGCCGAAGATGCCGCGTTTGCCGAGCTCGAGGCCGCCGGCATCGCGGTAAAACGCCTGCCGCCCTGGCATTTCGATGGCGATGCGGCACGGCGCAACCTGTGCCGGCAGTTTGAAACCCTGGACCTCGCGGGCTTCGGCGCCGCCGATCTCGGCCCCGCGATCGCCGCGGCCGGCGCGCTGCTGGAATACACCAAATCGACGCAGGGCACGGCGATCGCGCACGTCAAGACGCTCGCCGTCGAGCAGGAAAGCGCATTCGTGCGCATGGATCCGGCGACGCGCCGCAACCTCGAAATTTCGGAGACCATACGCGGCGAGCCCGCGCCGACGCTGCTGTCCCTGCTCGACGCCTGCGCCACCAGCATGGGCAGCAGGCTGCTGCGCCACAGCCTGCACCACCCGCTGCGCGACCGTGCCGCGCTGCGCGCGCGCCTCGACGCGGTCGGTGCGCTCGCCGGGGATGCCGGCAACGGCCCGCACCGCGCCCTGCACCTGATCCTCAGGCAATGCGTCGACGTCGAGCGCATCACCGCGCGCATCGCGCTGCGCTCGGCGCGGCCGCGCGACCTGTCGGGACTGCGCGACACGCTCGCGCGCCTGCCCGAACTCAACGCCGTGCTGGCAGGCGCGCTCACCCCGCGCATGGCGCAGCTCGCCGCCGCGCTGGCGCCGCAGGATGATCTGGCCGCGCTGCTGGCGGCGGCGATCCGCGCCGAGCCGGCGGCGGTATTGCGCGAGGGCGGCGTCATCGCCGACGGCTTCGACGCCGAGCTCGACGAGCTGCGCGCGATCCAGAACAACTGCGGCCAGTTCCTGCTCGACCTCGAAGCGCGCGAACGCGCGCGCACCGGCATCGCCAACCTCAAGGTTGAATACAACCGCGTGCATGGCTTCTACATCGAGCTCACGCGCGCGCAGGCCGACAAGGCGCCCGATGACTACCGCCGGCGCCAGACGCTGAAAAACGCCGAGCGCTACATCACGCCCGAGCTCAAGACCTTCGAGGACAAGGCGCTGTCGGCGCAGGACCGGGCGCTGGCGCGCGAAAAATTCCTGTATGAAAGGCTGCTCGATGATCTCGCCGCGCACATCCCGATGCTGCAGCGCGCCGCCGCCGCGCTCGCCGAGCTCGACATGCTCGCCACATTCGCCGAGCGCGCGCTGGCGCTCGACTTCAATGCCCCGGAATTCACCGACGAACCGGAACTGGAGATCAAGGACGGCAGGCATCCGGTGGTGCAGGCCCAGGTCGACAACTTCATTGCCAATGACGTGCGGCTGTTGGCGGCGCGCCAGATGCTGCTCATCACCGGCCCCAACATGGGCGGCAAATCGACCTACATGCGCCAGGCCGCGCTGATCGTGCTGCTCGCGCACTGCGGCTCGTTCGTGCCAGCGGCACACGCACGCATCGGCCCCATCGACCAGATTTTCACGCGCATCGGCGCCGCCGACGACCTGGCCGGCGGGCGTTCGACCTTCATGGTGGAAATGACCGAAGCCGCCTACATCCTGCATCACGCCACGCCGCAAAGCCTGGTGCTGATGGACGAGATCGGCCGCGGCACCTCGACTTTCGACGGGCTCGCGCTGGCGTGGGCGATCGCGCATCACCTGGTCGAAAAAAATCGCAGCTTCTCGCTGTTCGCCACGCACTACTTCGAACTGACGCGGCTTGCCGAGAAATTCCGCACGGTCGCCAACGTGCACCTCGACGCGGTCGAGCACAAGGACCACATCGTGTTCCTGCACAGCGTGGAGGAAGGTCCCGCCAACCAGAGCTACGGTCTGCAGGTGGCGCAGCTCGCCGGCGTGCCTGCAAGCGTGATTCGCGCGGCCCGCAGGAATCTCGTCGAACTCGAGCAAAACGGCGGCACTGCCGGACCCCAGCGCGACCTGTTCAGCGCACCACTCGAAGATCACGCGGCCGTCGCCAGCCACGCCGCGCATCCGGCCCTGCAGCTGTTGCGCGACACCGAACCCGACGCGCTTACGCCCAAGCTGGCGCTGGAACTGCTCTATCGCCTGAAACAGCTGGATGCATGACAGCCCCAATCACTGCATCATAAAATAATCAATAAAAACAAATATTTATAAAAGTATCCGCGTTTGCCGCCCACGGCGAACATGCCGCTATCCGAATCTCGCACGCCACCCGTCATGCCCATAAAACCGATGCTGATGAAGCTGCTGGCGTGCTGCATGTTAGTGGGCGCAGCTGCCGGGGCTGCCGCAGCAACGCAATTCACCTTTGCCGCGCTCGGTGACGCGCCCTACACCCCCGAGGAGGAAACGCAGTTCGTCGCCATGATGGGCGATCTGAACCGCGAGCCGCTGGCCTTTGCCGTGCATGTCGGCGACTTCAAAAGCGGCCACAGTTTCTGCAGCGACGCGGTGTTCCTGCAGCGCAGGGAATGGTTTGCGCTGTCGCGCCACCCTTTCATTTTTGTTCCTGGCGATAACGACTGGAGCGACTGCGGCAGGACCTTGAGCGGCGGCCACGCGCCGCTGGAGCGGCTGGCCAGGCTGCGCGCATTGTTCTTCAGCGACGACTTCAGCCTTGGCCAGCGCACGCTCAGGCTGGTCCGCCAGAGCGGCGCGCACGGGTCCGCTGTCGGCGCCTATCCCGAGCACGCACGCTGGGCCATGCATGGCGTGATGTTCGTCACGCTCAACGTTCCCGGGGGCGGCAACAACCTGCAGAAAATGCCGCAGGAATTCACCGCGCGCGATGCCGCGGTGCGCGAATGGCTGCGGCTGTCTTTCGCTGCCGCACGCGCGCAGAAGCTGCGCGGCGTGGTCGTCATGATGCAGGCCAATCCGTGGGCAGGATCGCCGCAGCAGCGCCGGGGATATGAAGATCTTGTGAACGAACTGGCCGCGGAAATCCGCAACTTCAGCGGCGCCGTGGCATTGATTCACGGCGACACCCACCGCTTCCGCGTCGACAGCCCCCTGCTGCATCCCGCAAGCCGCAAGCCACTGCCGAACTTCACCCGCATCGAGGTGTTCGGCAGTCCGCTGGTGAACTGGGTACGGGTACGCGTTACGGAAAAAGACGGGCGCCTGCGGTTCGAAGCAACGCCGGGGAACTGAAAAATGGTGGACGGTGAGCGGTTGGACGGGATGCCGCCCCCGAAGTTTCGCGCTTCCCGCTTACTGCTTAGCGTTTACTGCCTGCCGGCGCTTGTGCCTCAATGATGATGGCCGTGCTCCCCGTGCACGTGGCCGTGCGCAAGTTCCTCTTCCGTCGCAATGCGCACGCCGGACACGGTGCATGAAAATTGCAGTGTCTGGCCGGCGAGGGGATGGTTGCCGTCGACCACGACCTTGTCCTCGGCAATTTCGGTGACGGTGTAGACCAGCGTTTCTCCCGCATTCTCGGTCCTGCCCTCGAACTGCATGCCGACCTTCACATCCTGCGGAAACTTGTCACGCGATTCGACATGCACCAGTTCGGCATCGTAATCGCCGAACGCGTCATCGGGTTCCAGCTTCACGCGGCAGCTGTCGCCGATGCCCTTGCCGTCAAGCGCCTGCTCCACCAGCGGGAAAATGCCGGAAAAACCGCCATGCAGGTACTCGATGGGCGCATCGGTTTTTTCGATGAGATTGCCGTCCGTATCCGACAGCTCGTACTGCAGGGAAACCACCGTATTCTTTGCTACTTGCATTTGCTGACGCTCCTGACCAGATCGAGTACTTCCGCGGCATGCCCGCGTGGATTCACGCCATACAGCGCGTGCCTGAGTATTCCCTTGCGGTCGACAATGAAAGTCGAGCGCAATATTCCTGTCTTCTTCCTGCCATCCAGCTCTCTTTCCTGCAGCACGCCATAGCTGCGGCAAATCTCGCCTTCGACGTCCGCCAGCAGGCGCACGCTCAGGCCGTGCTTGTCGCGAAACGAGCCGTGAGAGAGGCAGTCGTCCATGCTCACGCCCAGCACCACAGTTTTCAGCTGCACGAACTCTTCTTCGTGATCGGTGAAATCGATCGCCTCCATGGTGCAGCCCGGCGTGTCATCCCGCGGATAAAAATACAGCACGACATTATGGTGATTCCTGAATTCCGCAAGGCTCACCATGCCCATGTCGGCATCGGGAAGATCGAAAAGCGGCGCGGGTTGGCCCGGTTGCAGCATATGCAGGATCCGGTTTTGCTCCTGCGGGGGATTTTAACCGAATTTTCCCGGCCGTGTTGTCCGCAGCGGAATGGCGCGAGCGCAGCGCAGGCTATAATCGACCGCACATGGCAGAAAAATTTCTCTCCGGCCTCACTGCGGGGCAATTCCTGCGCTGTCACTGGCAGAAGAAGCCGCTGCTGGCGCGGCAGGCGCTGCCGGAATACGCTTCCCTGCTCGACCGCAGCACGCTGCTGCGCCTCGCAACGCGAGACGATGTGCAGTCCAGGCTGGTGCTGCGCGAACGCGGCCGCTGGCAGGTTGAGCACGGCCCCTTTGGCCGGCGCGCGCTTGCGAGCCTGCCGCGAAGCGGCTGGACGCTGCTGGTGCAGGGCGTGGACCAGGTGCTGCCCGCGGCGAAGAAACTGCTGCTCGAATTTTCGTTTGTTCCTTACGCCAGGCTGGACGACATCATGGTCAGCTACGCGCCGCCCGGCGGCGGCGTCGGCCCGCACTTCGACAGCTACGATGTGTTCCTGCTGCAGCTGGCCGGCACCCGCCGCTGGCGCGTGAGCAGCCAGCGCGATCTGGCGCTGGTTGAAAATGCCCCCCTCAGGATACTGCGGCGCTTCCGCCCGCAGCGCGAGTGGCTGCTGCACCCCGGCGACATGCTGTACCTGCCGCCGCGCCTGGCGCACGACGGCATCGCGGTCGATGACTGCCTGACCTGCTCGATAGGATTTCGCGCGCCGAGCGCCCAGGAACTGGGCGTGCGCTTCCTGGAATTTCTGCAGGACCGCATGGCGCTCAAGGGCATCTACCGCGACCCCGGCCTCGGCCTGCAGAAGCACCCCTCCCGTATCGGCCCGGCAATGATCGCGCAGATGCGGAAAATGCTGGCGCTCATAGACTGGAACGAAGGCGATATCGCGCAGTTCGCGGGCCAGTACCTGACCGAACCCAAGCCGCATGTCGTTTTCGACCCGCCGCAGCGGCCGCTGTCGCAGCGGGCCTTTGCGGGCCGCGCTGACCGGCATGGCGTGCAGCTTGCGCTGAAAACCCAGATGCTTTGCCATCAACGGCAGGTTTTCATCAACGGCGAGCGCTGCACGCCTGGCGCAGCGGCAGCGCGCCTGCTGCTGCAGCTTGCCGACAGGCGCTGCCTGCCGCCGCGCGCGGGCGCAGGCGTCGAAGCCCTGCGCTGGCTTTACCAATGGTACCGCTCAGGCTATATTGAAATCGGCAGCGGCTAGCGCGGCAGCCAGCCGCAGTTTCACCGGCGCCGCATTCCGCACTGCCAGCCATATTCCCGAATCCGCGTACCGAGCCAGCGCACCAGATCCGCAGACCTTGCCTGCATGGAAACCTCCGGAAACCTGCCCCACGCCGAATACCGCCGCTTCGAGAGCCTGCGCGAATACGAGGCCGTGATCGACAGCATGATCCCGCAAACCGAGGCAATCATCCGCGTGTTCGACAAAAGCCTGAGCCGCGCCTACAACTCGCCACAGCGCTTCGAGGCCTTGCGCCAGTTTCTGCTGGGCAGCCGCACCAACCGCCTGGTCATCGTGCTGCACGAAACCGCAATGCTGCGCCGCGACTGCCCGCGCATGGTCGAACTGCTGGGCCAGTTTGCGCATGCCGTGAGCATCCGCCAGACGCAGCGGGCAGCCAGGCTGATTTACGATCCGTTCGTGATCTTTGACGCCAGCCACTATGTCCACCGCTTCCATTACGACCACATGCGCGCCGCCCAGGGCAGCAATGACGTCAATGGCGCCCAGCTGCTGCTCGACCGTTTCGCTGAAATCCTCGAAGCTTCGGCGCCGGCGCTCTCGGCCAACGTAAGTGGCTTGTAAGGCAAAAACGGTAATTTGCCGCATCGCCAAGATCGCGCCAAACTGCTAAAATAGCGTCAACGGCTAGGGCTTTCCGGTCGTTAACATCGGGCCGGCCGCTTGCCGGCCTTTGTTATTGTTTTTATTGTCTTACCGGCTTTATTGCTGTTTTCATTTACAAACCGTTTTTTAGACTTTTAGATTATCCACAAGGAAAAATCATGAAACGCTCGCTCCTCCTCGCTTCCGTACTCGCACTTGCCCTGACCGCCTGCGGCGAAAAACCCGCCCCGGCACCTGCTCCCGCTCCGGCCCCTGCCCCGGCGCCTGCTCCCGCCCCGGCACCTGCCCCGGCTCCGGCACCTGCCCCGGCTGAAGCGCCGAAAGCGGATGCCGCCCCTGCTGCTGCTCCCGCAGCCGCTCCTGCAGCAGAGCCCAAGAAAGACGAGAAGAAGTAATTTCTCGATGTTGCAAAAAAAGCCGGCCCGAGGGCCGGCTTTTTCATTTTGAAGCCGGGTTTCAACACCCGGGCAGCAGCCCCACACCCGCCTGCTGCATTCGTTTCACATGATCTGCCGCCACGCGAAACCTTCTGACTGGCTGGCCACGCCCACCCAGTCCGGGTCGCAATTGAGCGCCTGAGCCACTGCCGCGCGCGCGCGCTGCGGCGTGTTGTTCTGCTGCGACAGATGTGCGGCGACAAAATGCTGCAGGCGGCTGCAGTCCACGCTGGCCAGCAGTTGCGCCGCGCTCGCATTGTCGAGATGCCCGAGGCGGCCGGCAATCCGCTGCTTGAGATGAGGGGGATATTTGCTGTTTTCCAGCATGTCCAGATCGTGGTTGCATTCCAGCACCAGCGCATCCAGGCCCGACAGCATGGTTTCAATATGCGGCGTTGAGCTGCCGGTGTCGGTCAGCACGCCCAGGCTGGACTTGCCATCGCTGAATACATACTGCGCAGGCTCCCGCGCATCGTGCGGCACCGGGTACGGGCGGACCTCGATGTCACCGATGGAAAACGGCGTATGGCTGTCGATGACCGTGATCTGCGTCATGGCCGAACGCCGGCCGCCGAGCGCCGTCAGGGTGCCATAGGTCAGGTAAACCGGAAGCTCGTGCTTGCGCGCGAGGCCGGCGACGCCGCCGACGTGATCGCCATGTTCGTGGGTCACGATGATGGCATCGAGCGCCTCGGGCTCCAGGCCGAGCCGCGCCAGCCGCGCCGCGGTGTCGCCGATGCCGAAGCCGCAATCGAGCAGTACCCGGGTGTTTCCGGCTTCGACGATCAGGCCATTGCCTTCGCTGCCGCTGCCCAGCGATGCGAAACGCATCATGGGCAGGAAAGAGAAAGAGGGACGAGAAAGACGGGGAAGCGGCCGACAGGAACTGCGAACTCCGGTGGTTTTTCGCCCATCACCCGCCCTCCTCTCGCCTCTCGATTATTTGAGTTGCTCGTAAAGAAGTGACAGGATGCGTGTCGCGGTCTCGGACTGCTCGCGGGCGCCTTCCTTGTTGAGCACGTTGACCTCCGCGCCGGGAGGCACGTCCTTGACCAGGATGCGGAACTGCTCGGGCCTGGGCTTGGCGCTGCTGCCCCAGAATTTGAATCGCGACAGCCAGCCCTCGTTGACCTTGCCGGTTTTCCCGTCCACCTCGGGATCGATGTAGCGGACAAAATACAGCCCCTTGGAGCGGTCGCGGTCCTCGACGGTAAACCCGACGCGGTCGAGCGCGAGGCCGACGCGGCGCCAGGCGCGGTCAAACTGCTCGTCCATCGCCAGCGTGTTGCCGCCATCCTGGGTGCGCGACAGCTTGGCGCGCTGCGCCACCGTCGCTGCCGCAATCTGGGATCGCGCCTGTTCCTGCTGCACGCCGAAACGCACCATCAGTCGGCCCAGCATTTCGGCCTCGATATCCGGGTCGGGCGGACGCGGCTGCCACTTGGTCTGTTCCTGATTGGGCGCGACGAACACCTCTTCCATGCCGCGATGGCTGATGTAGATTTCCGTGGTGCCTTTTTCCGCGCCGCGCTCAAGCCGCGTGCGGAACTTGTCGCGCTCGGACGTCGAGTACACCGAGTCGAGCACCTTGCCGAGGAAGCCGCGGATTCCGCCCAGCGGGAGCTTGGCACGGTTTTCCGCCCAGTCGGTTTCCATGACGCCCGCCTCGGGCGTCTCGACATTGACGATGAAACCGGTCTCCTGCCAGAACTCCTTGACCACCTGCCAAAGCTGATCCGGGTCACCCTTGACCACCAGCCAGCGCTGGGTACCGGCGCGCTCTATGCGCACGTTGTCCTGCACCGGCAGCACCGTGGTATCGCCCGCCCGCCTTTCGCCAGTGCGATCCTTGTTGTAGGCCGAAAACGTCGCCGCCCCCCGGGGATTGACGTCGGGCACGACGAAGCGGTCGTCGGCGCTCGGCCGTGTCAGGTCCGGAGGGACCTCCAGCGTAGGCAGTTGGGATGTCGATTTGTAATCGACCTTCTTGCTGGGGATTTCTATCGACTTGCAGGAAGTGAGTCCCAGAACTGCCAGCGCGCATCCGATGATGCCAAGCAGCATGTGCGGCCGCATAAACTCCTCTTTAGAATCGTGTGGCGACGCCTGTCTCATGCCCGGATTCCGGCCTGCCGCATGGCATCGCGCACCATGTCGTGGCAACTGGCGGAAAGAGGTGTCAACGGCAGGCGAATGCCGGATTTGATCAAACCCATTTGCTGCATGGCCCATTTTACGGGAATGGGGTTGGCTTCGCAGAACAGATGCCGGTGCAGCCCGAGCAGGCGGTTGTTGATTTCGCGCGCCCTGCCGATGTTGCCGGCAAGCGCCGCGGCGCACATCTCATGCATCAATCGCGGCGCTGCATTGGCGGTCACAGAGATCACGCCGTGCCCGCCCATCAGCATCAGCGCCAGTCCCGCGGCGTCATCGCCGCTGAACACCAGGAACTGTTCCGGCTTGCGGCGCAGCAGATCCGATCCGCGCTCCAGGCTGGCGGTCGCGTCCTTGATCCCGACGATGCCCGGAATCTGCGCCAGCCGCAGCACGGTGTCGTTCTGCATGTCGGCGACCGTGCGGCCGGGCACGTTGTAGAGAATCTGCGGAATGTCCACCGCTTCGGCGATGGCCTTGAAGTGCCGGTACAAGCCTTCCTGGGTCGGCTTGTTGTAATAGGGCACGACCGACAGGCTCATGTCGGCGCCCGCCTGTTTGGCATAGGCCGACAGTTCGATCGCCTCCCGCGTGGAATTGGCGCCGGTGCCGGCGATGATGGGGATGCGTTTTGCCGCATGCTCCACCGCGATCCTGATCAGCGCGCAATGCTCGTCGAAATCCACCGTCGGCGACTCGCCGGTGGTGCCGACCACCACGATGCCATCGGTGCCTTCGCTGACATGCCAGTCAATCAGCTTGCGAAACGTGTCGAGGTCGAGCGCGCCATCTTCCTGCATCGGCGTCACAATCGCGACCAGGCTGCCTTGCAGCGTTGCCATCTATCGGATTTTCCTTGGAAAACGGAGCGGCTTGCCCCGGTTAAATCCGGGCATTTTACCGCATTACCCAAAACTCAGGATATCGGTCTGACCCCTGGGGACCGGGATTGGTTGCAGAAAAACGAGAATGGGAACGCAGGCGGCAAGCGCGCCCTGCAGTCGCGCCCGCATTCCGGCGCGGCAGATGCCCGCGCGGGCAGGCTAGCTTTTCTGGCAGCGGTAAAACTGTCTCAGGAAGGCATCGCCATCGCTGGCGGACAGTTCGGTCAGCAGTTCGCGGCAGACGCGCACCGGCTCGGCCACGGCAGCCACCACAGGATTCCAGCTCGCGCACAACACTTCCAGCCCGTACTCCTCGGGGGGTGGAGATTGCGGCTTGTGGCCTGCGGTATCCATGCTGAAAGCACCAATAAGTAGTGAATACGCTTTCAGTATAAGCCGCAAAAAGTTACAAAATCCTTACATTTACAACAGACTACCGCAAAATATTGACTTCATTTGCGGTTTTTGCAACAACCGTTCAAGGGGCTGGCCGGACCGCGCACAGGCGCTGCATCATGGCCTGCCTGGGTTCACTGACGTGCACATCTTCATAAGCGACAACCCTGAGCCGGCCGCGCGCCAGCTCCAGCAACTCGCCAGTGCGCAGCAAAAAATCGGGATTGGCGGGCCGGCCATACCGCTCATTGCCTGCCGCGAAGGTTTCATAGATCAGCACGCCGCCCGGCGCCAGTGCCTCCAGCAGGCGGGGAAACAGCGGGCGATGCAGATAATTGGCAACCACGATGCCCGCAAACGATATCCCGGCATAAGGCCAGGGACCGGACTCGATGTCGGCACACAGCACCGCAACGCCCGGAACCGCGCCGAGCATGGCCATGGCTTCGGCATCGCGGTCCACTGCATCCACCCGGCAGCCACGCGCCGCAAAGTAACGGGCGTGGCGGCCGCTGCCGGCGGCCACATCCAGCACCCTGGCGCCGTCAGGAATCAACTGCGCCCAGCGGCACACCCACGCCGAGGGCGCCTCAATGCGGGAATGCGAAGTGCCGGTCATGGCGGATTGTAAACACGGCCCGTCACCGGCCTTCAAGGTTCTTCATGCCGAGGACATTGAGGTAGGCATGGTGGCGGGTATTGACGAAGCGCTCGCGGAACTCCACTGGCGTGCCGTCATAGGTATAGCCCACGCGGTCTATTTTCAGCAGGGCCGCGCCGCGCTCCAGATCCAGCAGGCGCGCCAGCCGGGCATCCGCGTTTTCAGCGCGAATTCTTTCCTCCAGTCGGGCGACGGTCACGCCATAGCGGGACTGATAGAAACCGAAAATCGTCATGTTGCGGTTGCGGAATGCCGCTTCCTCGAAATCGGGGAATACCGCCTGCGGCACCCGGATGTGGTCGAATATCGCAGGGCGCCCATGCAGGCGCAGCAGATTCTCGAAATCGAACACCTTTTCCTCTGTGCGCAGCCGCAGATTGCGAGCGACCCGCGCATCGGCCTTCACCTGCCGGAACGACAGCAGCGTGCTTTCCGGGAACTCCTTGTCGCCCTTTTCATCGACGATATGGAAATACGCATCCAGCATGTAATCGCGGTTATGGTTGGCGGCGAACGTGCCGCGGCCAGCCTGGCGCACCAGGATTTTCTCGGCCACCAGCTGGCCTATCGCCTTGCGCACCGTGCCCATGCTCACCGCGTAACGCTGCGCGAGCTGGGCCTCGCTGGGAATCGGGGTGCCCTGCGGCCAGTCGCCGTCCATCAGGCTCCTGGCAATGCGCCTCTTGACCTCGGCATAGAGCGGGCCGGACAGCATGGCGCCCGGTTGCAGCGTGTCAGTGGACATCGCACGCGCCTCCAGAATGGTCAGCCGCAGAAATCAGCCAGACTTTCATCAACATGAAACCGGCCATCTTGACACAAGTCATATATATGAGATATTTGTTATATAAAAGTTGTTTTTATTATATCATAGTTCAACTAGACGCCTTCTTTGAGCACCTCCGCTTCGATGAAAAAGCTCGAAAAAATTACCGTATACCGGCTGGCGATACCACTCACCAAGCCCTACCGCCTGGCATTTGGCGCGGTCGAGCGCTACGACACGCTGATCGTTGAAACCCTGGACGGCGATGGTCATCAGGGCTTGGGCGAAGCGACCGTGCTTACCGGCTATACCGACGAGACCATAGACGACTGCTGGCGCGCGGCCTGCGCCATCGCGCAGGAAATCTCCGGCTGTGAACTGCAGGTTGCGGGCACGCGCCTCGCTGCCCTCGCCGCAACCCATCCCTTCACCGCCACCGCATTCTGTACTGCCATAGAATTGATGCAGGGCAGCGCCCTGCTGCGCACGGCGAGGGCGACACAAGTGCCGCTGGTCGGGCTGCTTGACGGCAAGGACGAGGCGGCGCTTGTGTCCGAAACCGAACGCCTGCTGGCCGAGGGCTACCGCACACTCAAATTCAAAGTGGGTTTCGAACCGCGGGCGGACGCCGCACGAGTGGCCATGGCGCAGCGCGCGGCACGCGGCCGCGCGCGCATCCGCATTGACGCCAACCAGGGCTACACCACCGAGCAGGCGCTGACCTTCCTGCGCGCGCTCGATCCACAGAACATAGAACTGTTCGAGCAGCCCTGCCGCGCCGGCGACTGGGACGCGCACCTGGAAGTGGCGAAAGCGGCAACGGTTCCGCTCATGCTTGACGAATCGATATACGGCCTGGCCGACATCGAGAAGGCGGCCGCGCTGCAATGCGCGTCCTACATCAAGGTCAAGCTGATGAAGCTCGTGACCCTGGATGCCCTCACCCGCGCGATCGCGCGCATACACGAACTCGGCATGCAGCCCGTGCTCGGCAATGGCGTCGCCTGCGACCTGGGCTGCTGGATGGAAGCCTGCATCGCAGCCGGCCGCATCGACAATGCGGGCGAGATGAACGGCTTTCTGAAAACGCGCACAGGCCTGCTCAAGCAGGCACTTGCCTTCCGCGACGGCTCGCTGGTGCTTGAACCCGGGTACGCGCCCATGCTCGACCCCGAGCACATTGCACGCTACCGGGCCGATGCCGCGACTTTTACGACAGGCGCGCAGCGCGGCGCTCGCGGCACATCGGCAATGAAAGCCATTATCATCAATCGCTTCGGCGGTCCCGAAGTGCTCGAACTCTCGGATGTGGTCCAGCCCGCGCCCAAGGCCGGAGAAGTACTGGTCAGGCTTGAATATTCCGGCGTCAATTTCACCGAGGTCTATCAGCGTGCGGGCCTGTATGCGCGTTCGCATACCTATCAGACGCCACTGCCCATGGTGATTGGCTCCGAGGGCGGCGGCACGGTGGCCGCGCTCGGCGAGGGCGTCACCCACCTCAAACCCGGAGACCGTGTCGCCTACTGCATCGTGCGCGGCAGCTATGCCGAATACGCGGCCGTCCCGGCATGGCGGCTGGTCAGGGTGCCGGACGAGATGCCGATGTCGGTCGCGACCACGCTGATGCTGCAGGGTTTCACCGCCCACTATCTCAGCCACTCTGCTTACCCACTCAAGGCCGGCGACATCTGCCTGGTGCACGCCGGCGCCGGCGGCGTCGGCCAGTTGCTCATCCAGCTTGCAAAACTGCGTGGGGCAACGGTGATCACCACGGTCGGCACGCCCGACAAGGCAAGCATCGTGCGGGCACTGGGCGCAGATCACGTCGTGCTTTACCGCGAAACCGATTTCCGCGAGGAAGTCATGCGCATCACCTCCGGCAGGGGCGTGGACGTCGTCTACGACGCGGTCGGCAAGGACACCATTGCCAAGAGCATACGCAGCCTGCGCAGGCGCGGACTGTGCGTCAACTACGGCGGTGCATCCGGGCTGGTGCAGGCTATCGAACCGCTGGAACTCGCGGAAGCGGGGTCGGTGTTCTTCACCCGTCCGCATCTTGCCGACTACGTTGCAAATACCGAAGAACTGCAGGGTCGTGCCAGCGATCTTTTTGCCGCGTGGAGCGCCGGCAAGCTCAAGGTCGCCATCGACCGCGAATTTGCACTCGCCGAAGCCGCGCAGGCGCACCGTCATCTCGAAGGCCGCGGCACCCGCGGCAAGCTCCTGCTCAGAATCAATTGATGACCATACATTCCGATGGAGACCACGATGCAGCACGCTCAATCCAATCATGATATTTCGATAAATCCCGTCACGGCGGCAGTCGGCGCCGAGATCAGCGGCGTCGATCTTGCGCGGGTCTCGGATGCGCAGTTCGCGCGGGTGAGCGATGCATGGCACCGGCATTCCGCCCTGCTGTTCCGCGGCCAGCAACTCAGCCATGACGATCTCATCGCCTTCAGCCGCCGTTTCGGCGATCTCGACGAGGCGCCAGTCAACGAGAACGGCAAGAAGTTCGTCGACGGCTATCCGCACATCTACGTGGTCTCGAACATACCGGGCCCCGATGGCCAGCCCATCGGCAGCCTGGGCGCTGGCGAGGCGGCGTGGCACACCGACATGTCGTATTTGCCGGTGCCGCCGGATGCCTCGCTGCTGTATGCGGTGGAAGTTCCGCCCGTCGGCGGCGACACCTGGATCAGCAGCATGATCGCCGCCTGCGCTGCCTTGCCCGAACACTTGCGCAAAGCGGTGGCCGGCCGCAGCATCAAGCATGACGGCACCTACAACTCCGGCGGCTACCTGCGCGTGGGCATGCGGGAATCGAACGACCCGCAGACCTCGGCCGGCACGCCCCATCCCGTCATCTGCATGCATCCGCCATCGCAGCGCGAAACGCTGTACCTGGGGCGCCGCCGCAATGCCTATGTGATGGGATTGCCGCTGGACGAGTCAGAGGCGCTGCTCGACGAGTTGTGGGCGCACGCCTCGCGTCCCGAATTCGCCTACGCGCACCGCTGGCGCGTAGGCGACGTGCTGATGTGGGACAACCGCACGACCTTGCACCGCCGCGGCCCCTTTGACCCATGCGCGCGCCGCCTCATGTACCGCACCCAGATCCGCGGTACGGCCGCACCAAAACGGGCGTCATGACATCGTAAGCATTCACGCAGCGTCAGCCTGCACAACATGGCACAGAAGACTCAAAGAACGCTGGTCACCGGCGTAATCGGTTCTGACACCCATATTGTCGGCAACCGCATTCTGTCGATGGCGCTGGAAAAGGCCGGCTACAGGGTGATCACGCTGGGCGCGCTCACGCCGGCCGCCGATTTCGTCAAGGCTGCGGTCGAGACCGCCGCCGACGCCATCATGGTGTCTTCGTTGTACGGTCAAGGCGAACTCGACTGCCGCGGTTTTCGCGATCTGTGCATCGAGGCGGGCCTTGATGACATCCTGCTTTACGTCGGCGGCAATCTCATCGTGGGCAAACATCCCTGGCCGGCAGTGGAGAAAATTTTTCTCGACATGGGTTTTGATCGCGCGGCGGCTCCCGGCACGCGCGTGGAAACGGTGATTGACTGGCTGCAAAGGGATTTCGCCGCGCGCGCAAAAGGCCTGCGCCGCGCGCCGGACTGAACCCATGAGCGTCGCGCTGCTGATCGACTTCGGCTCGACTTACACCAAACTGCGCGCGGTGGACCTCGCAGCGCGACGCGTGCTGGGCACAGGTCAGGGGCCATCGACGGTGACGACCGACATCACCATCGGCATGAAGGCGGCGCTCGCCGATCTTGGGCGCCGCCTTGGCAGCCTGCCCAGTTTCCGCTACCGCCTTGCCTCCAGCAGCGCAGCCGGCGGTCTGCGGATGGTTACCGTGGGACTGGTGCGCGAACTGACCGCGGAGGCCGCACGCCGCGCGGCACTGGGCGCCGGCGCCAAGTTGGTGGGCACGTTCGCCTATCGTCTCACCGATAAAGATATAAATAAAATCAATGAGTTATCTCCAGACATCGTACTGCTGGCCGGCGGCACTGACGGTGGCAACAGCGAAGTCGTCGCCGCCAACGCAGCGCGTTTGGGGCAAACCACGCTCGCCTGTCCTATGGTGTATGCCGGCAACCGCGCTGCCGCCGAGGACGTCTGTGCCGCGCTCGCCGGCAAGACGGTAATCGTCACCGAAAACGTGATGCCGGAGTTCAACGTGCTCAACATCGAACCGGCGCGCGCCGTGATCCGCCAGTTGTTCATCGACCGCATCGTGCACGCAAAAGGCATAGACCGCGCACAGGCCGAGTTCGACGCCGTGCTGATGCCTACGCCGGCCGCAGTGATGGAAGGCGCGCGGCTTGTCGCCGACGGAGTCGATGGGCGCGGTGGACTGGGTCCGCTGCTGGTGGTCGATCCCGGCGGCGCGACCACCGATGTGCATTCCGTCGCGGATGGCGCCCCTGCCGGCAATGCAGTGGCGGTTGGCCTGCCCGAGCCGCGCGTGAAACGCACTGTCGAGGGCGATCTCGGCATGCGCCACAACGCCGCGACCATTGTCGAGGTCGTGGGCATGAAATCCATTGCGGATGACGCCGGGCTTGCCCCACCACGCGCAGCCGCACTGCTCGCCGAAATCGCCCGCGACGTGGAACGGCTGCCGCAGACACCGGAGGAAACCGCGCTGGACCATGCACTGGCGCGCACCGCGGTAAAACACGCGGTAATCCGCCACTGCGGCACGGTGGAAACGGTGCACACCGTCAACGGGCCGGTCACCGTGCAACACGGTAAGGATCTGAGCCGCATCAGCGCGGTGATCGGCACCGGGGGCGCGATTGTCGCAAGCCGTGACCCGCGCAGCATACTTGCCATGGCTCTCGCCGACCCTGCCGAACCGCTTTCACTGCGGCCAGTTGCGCCGCGTTTGCTGCTTGACCGCCACTATTTGCTCTACGCCTGCGGCCTGCTCAGCACGGTCGATCCGCTGGCCGCGCTCGAACTCGCGTCTGCCCATCTCGAAACGCTCCCGGAGGAGAATCCCCATGAACGCGCCCGTTTCGCCTGACGCCGTCACGCGCCCGCCACTGACCGAAGCATGCATAGCCGAGGACGTGTTTCACGCCATGCGGCATGAAAACCTCGCGCGCTGGCCCACCGGCGCGGGAGTGGATTTCGAAGCCGCGGTTGCGCGCCACCTGTCGCTGCCGAAACACAAGCAACTCGCCTGGGTGATGCGCGAGGCTGACCGCGAACGACGCTGCCTTACCCAGCCGCGCGGCGGCTTTGGCACTTTCGAAATGCACCGCGACCTGATGGTCACGCTGGATCGCGACGGGCTTGCCGACGTGGTGCCCACCACCACCGACAGCTACACCCGCAACGAGCAATGGCAACTCGCGCAGCAGGGCATCGAGGAATCGGAGAAAGCCGGCCGCTCGCTGTTGAACGGCTATCCGATGGTGAACTACGGCGTCGCCAAGGCGCGCGAACTCGTCGACGCGATCGACAAGCCTGCAATCATGCTGACCGGCACGGCAATGCCCAAGCTCACCGGAGAAATCGGTTATGCCGCGGGTTATTCAGGCTATCTGGGATCCGGAATCGCCTACACCGTGTCCTACATCAAGGAACTGTCGATCGAGGAAGGTATACGCAACTATCAGTACCTCGACCGGCTGGCGGCAATGTACCAGGCGCACGGCGTGGAACTCCACCGCCGCCAGCCCGGCTTTCTCACCGGCACCAACATCCCGCCCTCGATAGCCATCGTCACCTGCGTGCTTGACTGCCTGCTCGCCGCGGCGCAAGGCGTGAAGAATTACGGATTGGAGATGGGCGAGACGCTGCACCTGATCCAGGATGCCGCGGCGGTCGCGGCCTGCCGCGAACTGTGCCAGGAGTATCTGGTAAAAAAAGGCTGCCTCGACGTGTTCACGCCGGTAACGCTGCTGCACTGGATGGGTGCGTGGCCGCACGACGACGCGCAATCCACAGCGATGATCGCCTATGGCGGCACGCTCGCGGCCATCGCCGGTGCCAACAGCGTCACCACTAAGAGCACGCACGAGGCCTATGGCATTCCCACCCCGCAAGCCAACGCGGAAGGGCTGCGCATGACGCGCATGGCAATCTATCTGGCGCGCAACATCCGGCTCGACTCCATGCCCGAGTTCCAGGCGGAGAAGGGTCTCATCAAGCGTGAAGCACGTGCAATCCTGGACAAGACGCTGGAAATGGGTGACGGCGACGCGGCGCTCGGTACCGTGCGCGCGTTCGAGGCCGGCGTGATCGACATCCCGTGGTCACCGAACCGCCACGTGAAAAGCCGCGTGATGCCGGCGCGAGACGCCGACGGTTATCTGCGCATCATCGATCCCGGCCTCATGCCTTTCCCGAAGGACATCATGGATATCCACGAGGAAAAGCTGCAGCGGCGCGCCCGGAAAGAAGGCGTAGCGTTCAGCCACGACCTCGCGGTGTCCAGTGTTTACGAAATGGCGGAGCCGATCGCAAAGCTGCTGCCGGACAAGTGGACATCAAGCAACGTGTAGTTTCATCAATCAACGCGCCATCGCGGCGCACTTGGAGGAGACCATGCAGAAACTGATCAGTGCAGCAGCACTCGCGCTCCTGCTGGGTACCATGTCCGGCATCGCGCTTGGCCAGCAGTACCCCAGCAGGTCCGTGCGCATGGTGATCGGATTCCCGCCCGGCGGTGGCACCGACATCATCGGCCGGATCGTCGCCCAGAAACTTTCGGAAACACTCGGCCAGCAGGTGTTGCCCGACAATCGCGGCGGCGCGAGCGGCCAGATCGCCGCCGAACTCACAGCCAAATCGCCGCCCGATGGCCACACCGTGATGATGGCGCATATCGCCGCAATCTCGATCCTGCCATCGCTGGTGCCCAAGCTTCCTTATAACGCGGAAAAGGATTTTGCGCCTGTAACCCTGGTCGCCATCGGACCCAATCTGCTGGTCGTGCACCCCTCATTGCCGGTGAGAAGCGTGAAGGATCTGGTCGCGCTGGCAAAGGCACAGCCGCGACAGTTACAGTACGCCTCACCTGGCGCCGGCACCGTGCAGCACCTTGCAGCAGAACTGTTCAAGCTGCAGGCGAAAGTAAACATGCTGCATGTGCCGTACAAGGGCAGCGGCCAGTCGATCGTGGATCTCGTTTCCGGGCAGGTTCACCTCAACTTCGACTCAGTGCCGCCGGTGCTGCCGCACGTCAAGAGCGGCAAGCTGCGGGCGATTGCGGTTACCTCCGAGAAACGCTTCTCCCTGCTCCCCGACATGCCCACGATCAACGAGTCGGGCGTGCCCGGATTCGACCTCAGCACCTGGTGGGGTTTGGTGGCGCCAGCCGCGGTCAGCAAGGACGTCATCGCCCGCCTGCATGGCGAAACGGTCAAGCTGCTGCGCCTGCCGGACGTGAAAGAACGCATTGCCAATGTCGGCGCTGAGACGGTTGGCAACTCTCCCCAGGAGTTCGCGACGTTCATTCGATCCGAGCGGGACAAGTACGCGCGCATCATCAGAGAGGCAAATATAAAAGTCGATTAAGGCCGTCAGAAGCGCAGTCGTTTCCACCGAAAACCGGGGAACGGCCACGCAAGGCTTGCAGCCTATCGACCTTCGAACGCACAATAGTCCGGTGATCGCCGAGAACCCCGACAAAGACCTCCCGCTGCGCGAGGACATCCGGCTGCTGGGGCGCCTGCTCGGCGACACGCTCAAGGAGCAGGAAGGTCAGGAGCGCTTCGACCTGATCGAAAGGATACGCCAGACCGCGGTGCGTTTTCGCCGGGAAGGCGATCACGAAGCCAAGCGCGAGCTCGAGGCCATTCTCGGCGGTCTCGATCATGACACCGCGATCTCCGTGGTGCGCGCGTTCAGTTTCTTTTCCCAGCTCGCCAACATCGCCGAGGACCTGCATCACAACCGCCGCCGTCACGCGCACCGGATGGCCGGTTCGTCGCCGCAGGAGGGCAGCGTTGCGCTCGCGCTCGCGCGCCTGCGGCAGGCTGGCGTTGGCAGCGACCGCCTGCGCGCGTTCCTTGCGGACGCGTTCGTCTGCCCGGTGCTGACCGCGCATCCCACGGAAGTGCAGCGCAAAAGCATCCTCGACTGCCAGATGGAGGTCGCGCGGCTGCTTTCTGCGCGGGACCGCCTCGCGCTCGCGCCCGGGGAACTGCGCGACAATGAAGAAGCCCTGCGCCGCGTCATCCTCACGCTGTGGCAGACGCGCATCCTGCGCACCACGCGGCTTACCCTCAATGACGAGATCGAAAACGGCCTCGCCTACTACCGCTATACCTTCCTGAACGAAGTTCCGTACCTGCTCGCCGAAATCGAGGACCTCGTCGCCGCGCATCTCGGCGATGCCGGCTACCGGCTGCCGGTGTTGTTGCGCGTGGGCAGCTGGATTGGCGGTGACCGCGACGGCAATCCGTATGTCACCCACGACGTGATGTCGCATGCAATACGGCGCCAGTCATCTCTCGTTCTCGACTTTTATCTGGCTGAGGTGCACCGGCTGGGCGCAGAACTCAGCATGGCGCGACGGCTGGTGGGCGTGAGCGCGGAACTCGAGCAACTGGCCGAAGCTTCGACCGATCGATCCGAACACCGGCTGGATGAACCCTACAGGCGCGCGCTTATCGGCGTTTATGCGCGACTTGCGGCGACCGCGCAACAGCTCGATCAGCATGTCGCGGAGCGCCAGGCTGTCGGCATGGCAGCGCCATATGCCGCCTGCGCCGAGTTTCTCGACGATCTCGACATCATCGCCCGGTCGCTCGAAAGCAACGGCGGACGGCGCATCGCCCGCGGCAGGCTGCGCCACCTGCGCCGCGCGGCAGAAGTCTTCGGCTTCCACCTGGGTCCGCTCGATATGCGTCAGCACAGCGATGTGCATGCAAGCACCGTTGCCGAGCTGCTGGCGCGCGCCGGCGCATGCAGTCTCTACGGCGATCTGACCGAGGCGGCGCGCGTCGAACTGATGCTGCGCGAGATTGCCAGCCCGCGCCCGCTCAGATCACCTTATCTGGAGTACGGCGCGGAAACCGCAAGGGAACTCGCCATACTGGATGTGGCCGCGACCATGCATCTGCAGTACGGACCACAGGCGCTGCCGCATTACGTGATTTCCAAGACCAGTGGGGTCAGCGACGTGCTCGAAGTCGCACTGCTGCTCAAGGAGGCAGGACTGCTCACGCCCGGTGCCGAACCGCGCCTTGCACTCAACATCGTCCCGCTGTTCGAAACCATCGCCGATCTGCGCGGTTGCGGCGCGATCATGGACGCGCTGCTGGCATTGCCCGATTACCGCAGGTTGCTCGCCAGCCGCGGCAACCTGCAGGAGGTGATGCTCGGTTACTCGGACAGCAACAAGGACGGCGGTTTTATCACCGCCAACTGGGAACTCTACAAGGCGGAAGTCGAACTCGTGCAGGTTTTCGCGCGGCACGATGTCAAGCTGCGCCTGTTTCACGGCCGCGGCGGCACAGTGGGCCGTGGCGGCGGACCGAGCTACCAGGCCATCCTCGCCCAGCCACCGGGCAGCGTGAACGGCCGCATACGCATCACCGAGCAGGGCGAGGTGATCGCCAGCAAGTATGCCGACGCACACATCGGCAGGCGCAACCTGGAAACCCTGATTGCCGCGACGATGGAGGCCACGCTGCTCGGGCATGGCGAGCTGGGAAATCAGGCAGCCCCGTACTTTGAAATCATGGAATTTCTGAGCGCCCGGGCCTTGCAGGCCTACCGCGAACTGGTCTACGAAACGCCGGGTTTCGAGCGCTTCTTCCGCGAGGCGACGCCGATCGCCGAACTGGCCGAACTGCAGATCGGCAGCCGCCCGGCATCTCGAAAAAATACTTTACAAATCAATGAATTAAGAGCAATCCCTTGGGTATTCAGTTGGTCCCTGTCGCGCCTGATGCTGCCCGGCTGGTACGGCTTCGGCAGCGCGGTACAGGCGCTGATCGCGCGCGACGGCGGGCAGGCGCTGGCCTTGCTCGCGGAAATGCACAGTCGCTGGTCGTTTGTGCAGACGCTGCTCTCCAACATGGATATGGTGCTCGCCAAAGGCGATCCCGGCATCGCCGCAAGCTATGCGGAACTGGTTAGCGATGCCGGCCTGCGCCAGCGTATCTTCGGCCGCATACAGGCGGAGTGGCAGCTGACCGTCAAGCACCTGCTGGCCATTACCGGTCAGCGAGAGCTGCTGCAGAACAATCCCATGCTCGCGCGCAGCCTGCGCAACCGTTCTCCCTACATCGATCCGCTCAACCACCTGCAGGTTGCGCTACTGCGCAGGCTGCGCGCCGGCGAGAATGACGAGGTCTGCCGCCGCGCGGTACTGCTTACGATCAATGGCGTTGCAGCCGGGCTCAGGAACAGCGGGTAATCTCAGACCACCCGGAAATTCTTGAACTGCCACGGATCGGAGGCGTCGAGGTCTTCGGGAAACGGGTGATTGCGCCCCTGCAACGGCGTCCAGTCGGTGTAAACGCCGACCTGCCTGCCGAGGTAGGGACTGGCAATTTCCAGCACCCGCCGGAAATCGATGTCGTCCGGATCAAGAATGCCCACCTCGGGATTTTCCATCGCCCAGATCACCCCGCCGGTCACCCCCGCCGCCACCTGCAGGCTGGTCGCGTTGTTGAACGGCGCAAGCTTGCGCGCTTCATGCACCGAGAGTTGCGAACCGTACCAGTATCCGCCCCTGGCGTGCCCCATCAGCAGCGCGCCCAGTTCGTCAACGCCGTCGTAGATTTCTTCCATGAGAATGCGCCGCTTGTGCTGGCCGATCCAGTTCTTGCCCGCCAGTTCGTGCACCGACTGCACGGTGTCGTCACACGGGTGGTAGGCGTAATGACACGTCGGGCGGTAAAGAATGCGCTCGCCGTCGCGCACCGTATAGTAGTCCGAAATCGAGATCGCTTCGCTGTGGGTGATGAGCAGGCCATGGTAATGCCCCTCGTTCGGCGTCCACGACCGCACCTTCACCGAAGCGCCGGGGCGGGTGAGGTAGATCGCCGCCTTGCAGCCGTAATCGTGCTCCATGCCGTCGCGCGGGAAATGCTTTTCATGCGAGCCCCAGCCCAGTTCGCACGGCTGCGAGCCTTCGCCGATGAAGCCGTCGACCGACCAGGTGTTGACGAACTCGCCGCGCTGCTTGCGCGGGTTGGCCACCTGGGTGTCGCGCTCGGCGCAGTGCACGACCTTGACCCCCAGCGCCATCGCCAGCCGTGCCCATTGCTCGCGCCCTTGCGGGACATCGGACTTGCCGAGAATGTCGCCGGCGAGATTGACCAGTGCCTGCTTGACCCAGTGGGAAATCAGGCCGGGATTGGCGCCATGGGTGAGCAGCACGGTAGGGCCGCCCCGCGGATATTTTTTCCGCAGTTCCAGCACTTCCTCGCGCTGGCCGTAATTGGAACGCCGCGACGGCGATACGCTTTGATCGGTATACCCGCCCAGCCAGGGCTCGATGCAGGTATCAAGGTACATCACCCCTTTTTCATAGCACAGCTCGACCAGCGCGGCGCTGCCGACGTCCACGGAAAGATTGAGGAGGAAATCGCCCTTGCCGACCAGCGGATCGAGCACCGCGCGGTAGTTGTCGCGGGTGAGCGGCTTGACGACAAACTTTATGCCGTAATGCTCGGCTTCCGCCTTGCCGCGCTCGTCGCCGGTAACGATGACGATGCGGTCCCTGGGCATGTCGATGTGTCTGAGCAGCAACGGGAGGCTGCCCTGCCCGACGGAGCCGAAACCAACGAAGACCAGTCTCCCCTGAAATTTGACGTGCTTTTTGTCTTCCATCTCATAAACTGGGCGTTGCCGTTTTTCGGGAACCCGGAGTCTATCAATTTTCAGCGCGCGGCGCACGCCATTCGTCCGCACCGCGTTGCGGTTGCGGTTCGCGCACGATCGGCGCATCCCCGGGATTCAAATGAAAGCGTTTGCATTTTAATCCGTGTTTCACTAACCTTAGTCTTGCGCGAGCATCGGGCGTGCGCTCAAAGGACGGCCCGAGTCTGGTAGCCTGCAAGTCACAATAACAACAATATCGCTCCGCGTTCACCCGAAAATCAAAGGAGATGAAAATGAACAGAAGCATACTCGGCAGCAAATGCGCTTTCGCGCAGGCGCTTGCATTGCTGGCGGCCTGCGGCATCACAGCGCAGGCCGTGGCACAGGAAAAGTATCCGACGCGCCCGATCGAGTTCGTCGTGCCCTGGGGCCCCGGCGGCGGGGCCGACCAGCTGGCGCGCAAGCTCGCGCCTGGCCTGGAAAAGGAACTGAAAGTTTCCCTGCCCGTGATCAACGTCGCCGGCGCAACCGGCCAGACCGGCCTCAACAAGATGCTAACCTCGGCCGCCGACGGCTATTCGATTTCGGTGTTCATCGCCGACACCCTGGCGCTGCAGATGGATCCGGCCACCAAATGGAAAATCGAGGACATGCTGCCGGCAGGCGTCATGATCCAGCAGCCCTCGGCTTTCTTCGTCGCCGAGAACAGTCCGCTGAAAACCTGGAAAGACGTCGAAGCCGAGGCCAAGAAGCGTCCGCTCAAAGTCGCCATCACCGGCTTCGGCAGCGCCGACGACCTGCACGTCATCTACTTCAACGGCAAGGGCATGAAGCTGACCTCGGTGCCCTTTCCCAAGCCTGCCGAACGCTACAGCTCCATACTCGGCGGCCACGCCGACCTGCTGTACGAGCAGCTGGGTGACGTGAAGAGCTTTCTCGACGGCAAGCAGATGCGCCCGATCATCATATTCAGCGAATCGCGCTTTCCCGTTTTTGGCACCGTCCCGTCAAGCTACGAACTGGGCCACCAGATTGCCATCAGCCAGTTCCGCGCAATCGCCATGAAGGCGGGCACTGACCAGGGACGCGTCAAGACGGTATCCGATGCGCTCGCCAAAGTCGCCGCCACTGACGACTACAAGGCATGGCTCAAGGACCAGTATGCGGACGAGAAAAGCTTCATCGCCGCAACCGGAGCCGTGGCGTTCATGAAGCGTGAACTTGAAACCATGCGCAAGTACGCGCCGAAGAAATAACCCTGCGGCGGGGTGCCGTTTCGTCCACATGAACCGGCGCCCCGCCCGCATGCCCACCGCACGAGAAATCCGCCGGCAATGACTGAAAACCGGATTACCCGCATCATCCCCTATGCCGTGGTCGGCACGGCCGCAGGGTACTTGTACTACGTCGCGACGAATTTCGAGTTTCATGCCCGCGCCGGAACGCTGGGGCCCGACGTCTGGCCCAAGGCGATATTGGTGCTGATCATCATCACCTGCCTCTACAGGATCGCCGCAGGGCTGATTGCCCGCGCACAGCACAAGGATGTCGGCGGCGTGCTCGAGGATTTCGTCGGCGAAGGCGACCAGGGTGTCGCGGCGCCGCTGGAAAGCCATCCGTTTCTGCTGCTCGCCGGCATGGCGCTCACTGCGCTGTATGTCATGTTCATCCAGAAGCTTGGCTTCTTTGTCGCCACCGTTCCCTATATCGCGCTGTTCGTCATCCTCGGCGGCTACCGCAGATGGGGCGTGATCGCCGCCATGAGCGTCATCGGCACCATCGTGCTGCTGTTCTTCTTCATGAAGGTGGTTTACGTTTCGCTGCCGATCGGGGAAGCGCCGTTCTCCGCGGTCACGCTGTTCCTTATGCAGGTGATGGGCATACGCTGACGAAAAGCCATGGAGAGCATACTTCACAACCTGGCAGTCGGCTTCAGCCACGTTTTCCAGCCGGTCAACATGATGTTTCTGGTCGTCGGCATCGTGCTGGGATTGCTGGTGGCGGTGCTGCCGGGCCTGACGCTGGTGATGGGCGTGGTGCTGGCGCTGCCGTTCACCTACAGCATGAGCGTGATACCTGCGATCATCCTGCTGACCTCGATGTACGTGTCGGGCACCTACGCCGGCGCCTGGACTTCCATCCTGTTCCGCGTGCCCGGCGAGCCGATAGACGTGCCGCTGCTGTGGGACGGCTACCCCATGGCGCGCAAGGGACAGGCCGCGCAGGCGCTGGGCTGGACCCTGATCGCCGCTGGCTTCGGCGGCCTGCTGGCGGCCACGGTCATGGTGCTGCTGGCGCAGCCGATCGCCAGGATCGCGCTGACATTTTCCACACCGGAATATTTCGCCATCCTGTTCTTCGGGCTGGCGAGCGTGGTTTCGCTCGGCGGCAGCTCGCTCGCCAACGCGCTGATCAGCCTGTTCGTCGGCCTGCTGATCGCCACTGTCGGGGTCGACGATACCTACGGCACCCACCGCTTCACCTTCAACGTGCCGTTGCTGTCCGACGGCATCGACTATCTGGTGGTCATGGTCGGCGCCTACGGTCTGGGCGAGGTATTCCTGCGCATGGAACAGGGGTTCAAGTCCGCGCCGCTGGAAGCCGTGGACAAGATCAGGACGCGCCTGCCTTCGCTTGAACAGGTCATGGCGGTCAAAAGCACATTCTTGCGCGGCGGGCTGATCGGCATCTTCGTCGGCCTGGTGCCCGGCGCCGGCGCCACCGTCGCCTCCTTCCTGTCGTACGGCATCGAAAGCCAGTATGGCAAGCGCAAAAAGCTGCTCGGCACCGGCATCCCGGAAGGCATCATCGCACCGCAGGCCGCCGCGACCTCTTCCGTCGGCGGCGCCATCATCCCGCTGGTGACCATGGGCATCCCCGGCAGCGGCGCCACCGCCATCATCCTCGGCGCCTTCCTGCTGCACGGCCTGCAGCCCGGACCGCAGGTGTTCCAGACTTCCAGCCATATCGTCTATGCCATGTTCGCCTCGGTATTCGTCGGCATCGTCGTGATGTGCGTGATCGGCTACTTCGCCACCAAGTACATGGTCAAGGTGCTGGAGCTGCCCGAGGTCATCGTGTCGGCGTACGTGGTGATGTGCTGCATACTGGGCGCGTTCGCCGCGCGCAACAACATCACCGACGTATGGCTGCTGGTGGTGTTCGGCGTGCTGGGCTACCTGTTCGAGCGCTTCAGGTTCCCGATCACGCCGCTGGTGCTGGGCGTGATACTCGGCCCGCTGGCCGAGTCCGCCTTCATGACCACCATGATCAGCTACGGTAACGACTGGACCATATTCTTCACGCGTCCGATCAGCGGCCCGCTGATGGCGGTGGCAATCATCACCCTGCTCTACCCCTTGTTCAGGCACATGTGGCGCCGGGGTAAAATAGGCGGCATGGCATGACCCGAACGTGAACTCAAGGACGACCCATGGCATCTCAGGTTGAAACCCGGCCGCAGGGTGCGGCGGCGCAGATTGTCGGCGAACTGATCGCGCGCGCGCGCACGGCGCAGAAAATCTACGCCGGCTACAGCCAGGAACAGCTGGACGAAACGGTGGCCGCCGCAGGCTGGGCCATCATGGAACCCGCGCGCAACCGTACGCTCGCCGAAATCGCCGTGCGCGATACCGGGCTGGGCAATGTTGCCGACAAGATCGACAAGAACCACCGCAAGACGCTGGGCCTGCTGCGCGACCTGCAGGGCGCGATCTCGACCGGCGAACTGGCGGAGTATCCCGAAAAGGGCATCGTCGAAATCGCGCGCCCGGTCGGCGTGGTCGCCGCAGTGGTGCCTTCGACCAATCCTGGCGCCACGCCCGCCAACAACATCATCAATGCACTGAAGTGCGGCAACGCCATCATCCTCTCGCCCTCGCCCAAGGGCTATTCGACCTCGGCAAAGCTGCTCGAGTACATCCACGAGGAATTCAGGCGCACAGGCGCGCCGCGCGACCTGGTGCAGATGCTGCCCGACCCGGTGACCAAGGAAACCTCGACCGAACTCATGAAGCAGGCTGACCTCGTGGTGGTCACCGGCTCGCAGAACAATGTGCGCGCCGGCTATTCCAGCGGCACGCCGGCGCTTGGCGTCGGCGCCGGCAATGTGGCAGTCATCATCGACGACAGCGCCGACTGCGCCGATGCTGCCGCCAAGATCATTCGCTCCAAGACCTTCGACAACGCCACCAGCTGCTCATCCGAGAACAGCCTCATCATCCATGCCGCGGTATACGACCGCATGCTGGCCGCCCTCGCCAAGGAAGGCGGCGCCCTGCTGACTCCGGCGGAAAAGGAAACCCTGCAGAAGGCGCTGTTCCCCGGCGGCAAGCTGTCCCCCGTGTGCACTGCGCAATCGGTGTCAAGGATCTGCACGGTGGCGGGGCTGGGCCGCTCCGAGCTGGTTGCCGCGCGCTGCCTGATGGTCGAGGAAAGCGGCACCGGCAGGGACTACCCGTATTCCGGGGAAAAGCTCTCGCCGGTGCTGACCCTCTACCGCGCGCGCGACTTCGATCATGCGTTCAATATCATGCGCAGCATTTACGATTACATGGGCGACGGCCATTCCTGCGGCATCTACAGCGAGGACGAGGCGCACATCCAGCGGCTGGGGCACGAAATGACGGTGTGCCGGGTGATCGTGAAGCAGGCGCACGCCATCGCCAACGGCGGCAGTTTCGACAACGGCCTGCCGTTCTCGCTGTCGATGGGCTGCGGCACCTGGGGTGGCAACGGCTTCTCCGAAAACCTGAACTACCGGCATTTCATGAACGTGACGCGCATCGTGCGCGCCATCCCGCCCGATGAGCCCACGGTCGACGACATCTTCGGCGACTATCGCAGGAAATACGGCATTTAGAATCTTCACTGCAAAGATGCAAAGAAATACGCAAAGAAAGTATAATTAAAACATATAGTTATAGATACCCAGGCATTCGCGCTGCCGTCCATGGCCCGCCAGCTCGATGCCACCGAAAGTTTCAGTTTTGCCCTTTGCGCGTCCTCAGCATCCTCGCGTCATTGCGGTTTACGCTTTTTTTCAGTCATGCGAACAATACGACACTACGTTGACCTGCGCGCGCGCGAACAGCCTGACGCGCCGTACCTGATCGCACCGGAAACCGGCGCCACGCTCACTTACGCGCAACTGCAGCGCGACTCGCGCGAGCTCGGCCGCCATCTGCTCGGCCTGGGCCTGAACAAGGGCGACAAGGTCGCGCTCATGCTGCATAACAGCTACCAGACAGGCCGACTGCTGATCGGCGTCATGTACGCGGGCTTCATGGTCGCGCCGCTCAACCTGCTGTCGCAGCCCTCGCAGCTGGAATACGTGCTCGACCATTCCGACACCCGCGTAATTTTTACCACCGGGGAATTTTCACAGCGCCTCAAGCAGGCCCTGGCAGGAATCAAGCGCGAAATCCGGGTCGTCGTTATCGACCCTGACGCAACTGCGCTGTTCCAGGGCGAGGCGCTGCCGCAGGTCGAACTGCCTGCAGTCGGCGAGGACGACGACGCGCTGTTGATGTACACCTCCGGCACCACCGGCAAGCCCAAGGGCTGCGTGCTGTCCAACAAGAGCGTGTGCGCAGGCGGCGAATACACCAGCCGCGCGCACCACCTGACGACGCAGGATCGCGTGCTGTGTGCACTGCCGCTGTACCACATCAACGGCCAGATCGTGACCGCCGTGGCGCCGCTGGTGCACGGTGGCAGCGTGGTCATGCCCCACCGCTTCAGCGTGTCCAGCTACTGGCAGCTGGTGGACAAATACCGCTGCACATGGATCAACGTGGTGCCGACGCAGATCGCCTACCTGCTCAACGCCCCTCATCCGCGCGACAGCGGATTCGATATCTCGCGCGTCAGGTTCTGCCGTTCCGCTTCGGCGCCGCTGCCGCCGGAACTGCACAGGGCCTTCGAGGAAAAGTTCGGCATCAGCGTCATCGAGACTTTCGGCATGACCGAAACCAACGCGCCCTGCTTCACCAATCCCTATGAGCGCGAGAAACGCAAAATCGGCAGCCCCGGCACCGCATTCGGCAACGAGGCCAGGGTGATAGATCCGGCGACCGGCCAGGCGCTTCCGCCTGGAGTGCCGGGCGAAATCATGGTGCGCGGCGACAACGTGATGAAGGGCTATTACAAGGATCCGGAGAATACACGCAAGACGCTGGAACCCGACGGCTGGATGCACACCGGCGACATCGGCTACCTCGACGAAGACGGTTTTGTCTTCGTCACCGGCCGCATCAAGGAGCTCATCATCAAGGGCGGCGAGAACATTGCGCCGCGCGAAATTGATGAAGCGCTGCTCAAGCATCCCGCCGTGCTGGAAGCCGCCGCCGTCGGCATCCCCGATGCGAATTACGGGCAGGAAATCATGGCCTGCGTGGTGCTCAAGCCCGGCGCAGAATGCACCATCGACGCGCTCACCGCATTCTCGCAGGCCGAACTCGGCAAATACAAGACGCCAAAAATCATCAAGTTCGTCGCCGAACTGCCCAAGGGCCCCTCGGGCAAGGTGCAGCGGCTCAAGCTGCTCGAAACCTGAGCCGGTCCGGCCTCGGTGGCGGTGTTACGGCTGTCCGCGCTCTAGAGTGAATTCCTTGACAAGCGCGTATATCGCCGGGATCACGATCAGGGTGAGCACGGTTGAAGAAATCATCCCCCCCACCATGGGTGCCGCGATACGGCGCATCACCTCGGAGCCGGCACCGCTGCTCCACATGATAGGCAACAATCCCGCCATGATGGCCACGACAGTCATCATCTTCGGCCGCACCCGCTCGACCGCGCCTTTCATCACTGCCTCATAGAGATCCTTGACCCCCGGCTTGCCGCCCTTGGTCACGCATTTTTCTTTTACCTCCTGCCAGGCATGGTCGAGATAGATCAGCATCACCACCCCGGTCTCCGCCGCAACGCCGGCGAGCGCAATGAAACCCACGGCAACCGCCACGCTCATGTTGTAGCCGAGCAGGTACATCAGCCAGATTCCGCCCACCAGCGAAAACGGCACCGACAACATCACGATCAGGGTCTCGGTGAGGCGCCGGAAATTGAGATAGAGCAGCACGAAAATCAGCCCCAGTGTCAGCGGCACCACGATCTTGAGCTTCTCGATGGCGCGCTGCATGTATTCAAACTGGCCGCTCCAGGTGATGTAATAGCCCGGCGGGAATTTCACCCGCTCGCGTACCGCCTGCTGCGCGTCGGCCACATAGCCGCCGATGTCGCGATCCCGGATGTCGACGAAGATGTACGCGGAGAGCAGCGCATTCTCGGTGCGAATGGCCGGAGGCCCCTGCACCAGTTTCACCTTTGCCACCTGGCCCAGCGGCACCATCGCCCCGCCCATGACCGGCAGCAGGATCTGGGTGGAAATCGATTGCGGGTCGTTGCGCAGTTCTCGCGGGTAGCGCACGATGACGCCAAAGCGTTCGCGGCCTTCGACCGTGGTAGTGACCATTTCACCACCGAGCGCCGTGCCAATCACCTCCAGCAGGTCGCCCACCGCCAAACCGTAGCGTGCCAGCGCCATGCGGTCAGGCTCGATATCCAGAAAATAGCCTCCGGTGATACGCTCGGCGTAGGCGCTGGTCGTGCCGGGGACGGCTTTCACCACGCCTTCAATCTGTTTCGCCAGCCTTTCCATTTCGGCCAGATCCTTGCCGAACACCTTGATGCCGATGGGCGTGCGGATACCCGTGGAGAGCATGTCGGTGCGTGCCTTGATCGGCATGGTCCAGGCGTTGCTGATCCCTGGTATCTGCACCGCCCGGTCCAGTTCCCCGATCAGTTTGTCCACCGTCATGCCCGGCCGCCATTCGCCCTGCGGCTTGAGGTTGATCACCGTTTCAAACATCTCCAGCGGCGCCGGATCGGTGGCGCTGTTGGCGCGCCCGGCTTTGCCGAACACTGACTCAACTTCCGGAAAATTCCTGATGATCCGGTTCTGTATCTGCATCACCTCCGCCGCCTTGGTGACTGACATGCCCGGCAGGCCGGAGGGCATGTACAGCAGGGTGCCTTCGTTCAGCGTCGGCATGAACTCGCTGCCGAGCCTGGCAGCCGGGTACAGAGAAACACCGAGAACAACCAGCGCCGCGAAAACGGTCGTTTTCTTCCAGCGCATGACGCTGGCGATGACCGGCCGGTAGCTCCAGACCAGAAAGCGGTTCACCGGGTTTTTCGCCTCCGGAATGATCCGCCCGCGCACGAACAGCACCATCAGCACCGGTACCAGGGTGATGGACAGCAGTGCCGCGCCGGCCATGGCGAAAGTTTTGGTGTAGGCGAGCGGCGAAAACAGGCGTCCTTCCTGGGCCTCCAGCGTGAATACGGGCAGGAAGGACACCGTGATGATGAGCAGCGAGAAAAACAGCGCCGGCCCCACTTCCCTGCACGCGGCAATTATCGCTTCGACGCGGGACTCGCCTGCGCTGATTCGCTCCAGATGCTTGTGGGCGTTTTCGATCATGACGATGGCCGCGTCCACCATTGCACCAATGGCGATGGCGATGCCCCCCAGGCTCATGATGTTGGAATTGAGCCCGAGCGCACGCATCGCGATAAAGGCAACCAGCACCCCGACCGGCAACATGATGATCGCGACCAGCGCGCTTCTCACGTGCAGGAGGAACAGAATGCACACCAGCGCCACGATCAGGCTTTCCTCGATCAACGTCACCTTCAGGTTGTTGATGGCGCGGTGGATCAGGTCGGAGCGGTCGTACACTGCCTGTATTGTGACGCCCGCGGGCAGGCCGCTGGAAATTTCCGCGATCTTGGATTTCAGGTTGTATATGACATCGAGCGCGTTCTGGCCATAACGCGCCATCGCGATTCCGGCGACAACCTCGCCTTCGCCGTTCAGTTCGGTGATGCCGCGGCGCTCGTCAGGCCCGAGTTCCACGCGCGCCACGTCCTTGAGCAGCACCGGAATTCCTCGCTCGGACTTGACTACCAGATGCTCCAGGTCGGCGATGCCGCGCAGGTAGCCGCGTCCCCGCACCATGAACTCGGTTTCCGCCATTTCCACCACGCGTCCGCCGACATCGGTATTGCTCATGCGAATTGCCTGCGCGACCCTCGACAGCGGAATGCCGTAGGCCTGGAGCTTGCGCGGATTCACGACGACCTGGTACTGCTGAACGAAACCCCCGATGCTCGCGACTTCGGCCACACCCTGGGCCTTGGTCAACTGGTAACGGATGAACCAGTCCTGGAGAGTGCGCAGCTCGGCAAGGGTGCGATTGGCGCCCAGGACAGCATATTGATACACCCAGCCCACGCCGGTTGCATCCGGCCCCAGCGATGGCGTCACGCCTCGCGGCAATCGTCCCGCGGCGAAATTCAGATACTCAAGCACCCGCGAGCGTGCCCAGTAGATGTCGGTACCGTCCTCGAAAATCACGTAGACAAAGGAAGCGCCGAAGAACGAGAAACCTCTCACTACTTTCGAGCGCGGCACGCTCAGCATCGCCGTGGTCAATGGATAGGTGACCTGGTCCTCGACCACCTGCGGCGCCTGGCCCGGATAGTCGGTGTAGATGATCACCTGCACGTCGGAAAGATCGGGAATGGCATCCAGCGGCGTCTTCATCACGGCGTAAATGCCCGCGCCAATGGTAAAAACCGTAGCCAGCAGCACCAGGAACAGGTTGCGCGCGGACCATTCGATGATGCGGCCCAGCATGTCAGTGCCCCTTGTGATCGGCAGCAGCAGGGGTACGCTGCGCCGCGGCGGGCGAAATCCCCGTGATAACGAACCGCCCGGGCGCCTCCTGCACGAACTCGATGTCGACGTTCTGCACGGGCCTGAGGCCCTTGAGCAGCATCTTGTCCCTGACATCGAAGCCCATGGTCATTGCCGGCCAGTTGAGACTGGCAATAGGGCCGTGTTCGAGCACTATGCTCCCGGTTTGCAGATCGACCTCCCGGACCGTTCCCCTGCCCTTGTGCGCCCCGGAGGATGCCGCGGCGCCGTTTGCCATGGCAGCAGGAGTTTTTTCAGAATTGCCGAACGTCCCAAGCGCCGCCTTGAGATTGCTTTCCGAATCGATCAGGAAATTGGCGCTGATTACCACGCTTTCCCCGGCCTGGATTCCCTCGATCACCTCCACGTAGCCATCGGCGTATATTCCAAGTTTGACCGGTCGCGGTTCATACATACCCTCGCCACGCTGCACCAGCACGATCTGCCGCGTGCCGCTATCGAGGACCGCCGAATCCGGTACGGCGAGCGCCTTTTTGCCCTTGGATTGCCTGGCTAGCAGTTCCACGCTTGCGTACATCGACGGCTTGAGCAATTCCCCTGAATTCGAAAGTTCTATGCGCACTTTCGCCGTGCGCGTCTCCGGGGTGACTGTGGGGTAAACGAATGCCACCTTGCCTGAAAAAACCTTGCCGGGGTAGGCGTTGACCGTGATCCTGGCGGATTGCCCCTGCTGCACCATTCCGAGATCCTGCTCGAAAATATCCGCCAGCAGCCACAGCGATGACAGGTCGGAAATCTGATAAAGCACTTCGCCCGGCATGAAGCGCATGCCCTTCAGGACCGGTTTTTCCAGCACCACGCCGCTCGCTGGCGAGCGCAGGGTCAGCGTCCTGCGAGGGGTTCCCTCCTTCTGCAACCGCTGCAGTTCCTGTTCCGAAATATCCCAGTTGCGCAGGCGCTGCAGCGTGCTCATCACCATCTGGCGCATGCCCGACTGCACCTCCGGGCTGCCTTCCTTTACCGATTCCATTCCCTTCCACGCGATCACATACTCCTGCTGCGCGGTAACGAGATCCGGGCTGTAAACCTCCATCAGAGCCTGGCCCCGGCGGACCTGCTGGCCGGTGGTGTTGACCAGCAAATGCTCTATCCAGCCTTCGAATTTCGGGGCTACTGTAAAGACCCGGCGTTCATCGACCTGCACCGTTCCCACGGCACGCACGGTCCGCGTCAGTTCGCGCAACGCCGCCACCTCGGTCTTCACGCCCAGCTTTTGTACTTTGTCCAGGCTGATTTTTACCTGCGGTCCGCTGCTTTCCGGCTCCTCACCCGCATAGACTGGAACATAGTCCATGCCCATCGGATCCTTTTTGGGCGTCGGTGAGGTGTCCGGCAGCCCCATCGGGTTGCGGTAATACAGAATCCTGCGCCCGGACTGTTCGAGGACATCCGCATTTCCAGTGCCGGCGGTTTGCGCCTGCATTGCTGCCTCACCGTCCTTCCGGCTCCCGCCCCAGTAGCCCGCTGCAAACGCAGCCGCGACCAAAACCAGCAAAAGGGCCAAGCTGACAATTCGGTTCATATTCTGCCTCCAGTTCCCGATCCGTTCACTTCGGTGGCCGCCCGGTGAGCAGATCGATTTCGGCCAGCGCCTTGTGGTAATTGGTCACGGCGGCCGCATGGACGATCTCGTAGTTGAAAACCGCCATCTGATTTTCAAGAAGCGCCATGAAATCGGCGCGGTTGACCCCGTATGCGGCGAGCGTCGCCTCAACCGTGAGCCGGGCCTGCGGCAGGATGTCGCTCTGGTAAAGCCGCGCCGAGCGCAGGTTCTGCTCCGCACTGGCGACCTGCCTGCGCAGCCTCATGAGTGCCTCGTTATGCTGCGCCTGATACAGACTCAAGGCCTGCTCGTGCAGCGCCCGCGCTTCGGTTATGCGCGGCGCGATCTTGTTCTCGCGCCATACCGGAAGATTGATCGCCACGGTGAGGCTCAGCATGTCAGAACGCCGCGTTCCGTCAGGCATGCTGTCGCGCTGCCCGTAGGAGAAGCGCACATCGAAGTCGGGATAGTATTCCTTGTGCGCCAGTTCCAATGCCTTCTCGGTGCGGGCAATCGCGCTGCGCAGCGCAAGCAACTGCGGCCGGTCACGAATTGCCATCTCGCGCACCATGTCGAGCTGCAGCGGTGTTTCCTGCAACTGCGGCTTCACCGGCAGCGGCGCGGTGGCATCCGCGCTTCGGCCGAGCGCTCGATTCAGTTCGGCTTCGATCATCGGGCGCTCGCCGGCGAGCTTGATCAGCTCGTCCGCCATCCTCGACAGCTGGGTTTGCGCCTTGAACACATCGGACTGGCTGCCTTGCCCGACGGCGTAGCGTCCTTCAGCGATCTTGAGAAACTGGCCCAGCAGGTGCCTGTTGCTTTCCACTATCCGCGCCGACTCGATCACCAGGCCGAGGTCAAGATAAGCCACCTTCACTTCGCGCGCCACGCGATTGACGGTTTCCTGGTAGCCGTAGCCTGCGAATTCCGCATCCTTGGCCGTGACATCCTGGCGCAGACCGCGCTTGCCGGGATATGGAAACCGCTGCGACAGGCCGATCATCTTCATGGTCATGTCCTCGCGGTCGAAGCGCAGCGAGTTGCTTGGCAGATTGATGACCCCCGCTTCCAGCATCGGATCGTCGAGTGCCGCGGCCGGCGCGACTCTTTGCTGCGCTGCTTCTTTTTCCTTCTGCGCGGCGCGGATTTCGGGGTTGTTCCGCAGGGCTTCGTCCACCAGCCTTCCCACCGGGATGGCGCCGCGAGTCGCGGGCAAGGTTTGCCCTTGCGGCAGCTCGGCCGCAGGAACCAAAATCGGCAGGCCGGCTGCCACCAGCCAGGACAAGGCCAGCACGCAATGCCCGCCAGGCATGCGTGCCCTGAGGGACAAATACCACTTCGACAACACCAGGAATCGTAACGATGACATGACGCACCTCCACGCACCAAGACAGGCAACCGCGACTGCGGTGCAACCCTTGCTAAGCGCGGGGGCGGATCAGATCAGAAAGCTGCAGAATCGGATTGGAATGGGCGGATCGACAATGATGTCCGCGCGCGCCATGGCCATCCCGTGGGAACATGTCGTGTCGGCTGGCAACGGCAGCATGAGCGCCGGCATCATCGGCGGCGGTGCCACGACCGCCAGAGTGCTGAAGAAGACGCGATCGCCGCCAGTGCACTGCTTCAGGCACAGATTCGCGCTGGCAACATCGGGATGATGACAGTCGCCTTCCGCAGCAGTGACAAAGGCATCGGCAGCAGTCATTACCGGCCGCATGCATGGTTCCGCCGCCAGCGCCATTTGGGTGAATCCCAATGCCAGCAGCACTATCCATACAACAATTGCGCGGGATGATCGTTTTAAACTCACAATTCCATCATATCTGAACACCCTGAGGCCAGCAATGCACCCGCGCATGGTGTTTGATCCAAGTCAATGATGAATCGCGCTTGACAGGCCCGCGCCGGGGAAACCGGCGATCGTTGCCCGTGATCCCAGACCAGCATCGCAACCCTGATCAGCGAAGACGCAGCGCTGCGAAATTGGCCAAAAGCGATGGCGGGCGCGGTGATGGTCACCGGCCCGCCGCCCATGCCGGAGATTCCAGCGGCGTATTTCCCGATGCGCCGCAGGGCGGCCTCGGCGTAAACTTACGGCAGGTTCCACTGAGGAAAACCGCCATGCTCTACTACCTGACCAAGCTGCTGCTTTCCGCCGGCATCATTGTCGTCGTGTCCGAAGTCGCCAAGGCCAACGCCGGACTGGGCGCGCTGATCAAGTCGCTGCCCCTGGTTTCGATACTGGCGATGATCTGGCTCTACGCCGACACCCGCGACACCGCGAAAATTGCCGAGCTGTCCACGGGCACCTTCTGGCTGGTGCTGCCGACGCTGCCCATGTTCCTGGTGCTGCCGGCGCTGCTGAAGTACGGCATGGGGTTTTACGTCAGCCTGGCGCTCTCGATCGCGGTGATGCTGGCATGCTACGCGATGGCCGTGCCGCTGCTCGCCCGTTTCGGCGTCACCATCTGATGAGCAACAAGAGCGTCGAATTCTTCGAGGCCCAGTTCCGGCATCAGGTCGTCGCGGGCGAGTTCGCGCTCAACCCTTTCGAGCAGGCCGCCGAGCAGTTCGTGCGTGGCCGCGTGCTCGATCTCGGCTGCGGCCTGGGCAATCTCAGCATCGCCGCAGCCCGGCGCGGCGCGGTGGTGACCGCGGTGGACGCCAGCCCGGCGGCAATCGAGCGCATCAACGCCGTAGCCGCAACGGAAGGTCTCGACATCAAGGCCAGGCTCGCCAACGTGGAAAACTACGCAATTGCAGACCGCTACGACTCCGTCATCGCCATCGGCATACTGATGTTCCTGCAGCGGGAGCAGGCACTGCGGCTGCTCGGCGAATTGAAAAAAGCGGTTGCGCCGGGAGGCAGGGCCATCATCAACGTGCTGACCGCGGGCACCACCTACATGGGCATGTTCGACGGCGACCGCTACTACCTGTTCGAACAGGATGAACTGGCCGCTCATTTTTCCGGATGGCGAATCCTGCTCAACCGCAAGGACGACTTCACCGCACCCGGCGACACCCGAAAAGTCTTTTCCACGGTCATCGCGGAAAGCACGGGCTGACGTCGGGTCTTGCCAGGAGTCAGCCGGGCTGTCGTCCGATACCCGGCGTTTGCCGCGGCGAGGCGACCGGCCGCGGCAGAACCAGCACTGCCTCCACCCCTCCTGCGGCGCGATTGTGCAGGACCAGGCTGCCGCCGTGGGCTTGCGCGACATTTCTGGCGATGGTCAGGCCCAGCCCAGTGCCGCCGGTGTCGCGGTTGCGCGAACCTTCCACGCGGTAGAACGGGTCAAACACCTTCTCCAGTTCCTCCGGCGCCAGCCCGGGCCCCTCGTCCGCTATACGCAGCTCCAGGCGGTCCGCGTTATCGTCGACCGCGACCGCGGCCGATCCGCCATACTTGATCGCATTGTCGATGAGATTCACCAGGCAGCGCTTGAGGGCCTGTGGCTGCCCGGGATACGGCGCAAGTGTTTTGCCGCGGATGATGATCTTGCCTCCGGTTTCCATCATGTCGGCCTGCACGCTTTCGAGCAGCGCCATGATGTCCACCGGTTTCGCCTCCTCGCCGCTCTCCATGCCGCGCAGGAAACCCAGCGTGGACGCCACCATGGATTCCATTTCCTGCAGGTCGGCGGTGAATTTTGCGCGCAGTTGCGCGTCCTCCAGCAGCTCCGAACGCAGTCGCAATCGTGTGACCGGCGTCTTGAGATCATGCGACATCGCCGCCAGCACCCGCATGCGGTCGCGTATGTAGCCTGCAAGGCGCGACTGCATGGTGTTGAAAGCGCGGGCGGCACGCACAACCTCGAGCGGGCCTTTTTCCTGCAGTGGCGGGCGGTTGATGTTTTTCCCCAGCTCCTCGGCCGCGTCGGCAAGCGCCTTGAGCGGGCGCGTGACCCAGCGCACCGCAAGCAAAGATACTGCGATGACAGCCGCCAGCAGCACCACGATGCTCAGCAGCAGGCGGTATGGCCAGCTCGCGGTGGCCTGCGGCTGTCGCGTATCGAAAGTGGCCAATGCGCCGTCCTGCAGACGCAGTTGCGCGACAAACGAGATGCCGGGCTGCTCGGCATGCCGCATCATCGGCATCCACCCTTCATGCCCTTCTCCGCCCTTGAATCCGCGCTTCATGCCAGGCACCAACGGCGCGCTTTCCGTCACGATCACCGAGACCGGACGGCCGTCCGCAAGAAACTGGCCCAGCATTGCCGCGAACAGCGCCGCGCGCGCGCCATTCCCGCCATCCTCGCGCGACGCCGCCAGCGGCCCCCGTTCCAGACTGATCGTCAGCGGCGGCGCGCTGAGGACTCGCACGATCTTCCTGCGCTCCTCCGGCGTCATCGGCTCGAGCAGCCTCACGATGTCAGCGATGCGCTGCGCGGACTGCATGCCACTTGCCTGCGCAATGAGCACTCCGCGTTCGTGCATGTGGATCGCAAAGCTCAGCAGCTGCGCAACCAGCAGGCCGCCAAGCAGCACCAGGACCATGCGGCTGAACAGCGAACGCGGCAGCAGGCTCATCGTGCACCGGATTCGACATGGGCGGCAAACACGTAACCCTGGCCGCGTACCGTCTTGATGATGGCAGGTTCCTTGGCATCCTCGCCGAGGCGCTGACGCAGGCGACTTACCTGGACATCGATCGCGCGGTCGTACGGCCCGGCGTCGCGCGACAGCATGAGGTCGATCAGCTGGTCGCGCGTGAGCACGCGATTGGCGTGGTCAAGGAATATCCTGAGCAGCCTGAAGTCGGTGCCGCTCAAGGCAACCACAACGCCTCCCGGCGAGGTCAGGTTGCGGGTCGCCGCGTCCAGGGTCCACCCCGCAAAGCGAAACCGGCCGGTTTCCGCAGACTTGAGATTGTCGGGCAGCGATCGCGCGCGGCGCAGCACGCTTTTCACCCGCGCCAGCAGCTCGCGCGGACTGAATGGCTTGGCCACATAGTCATCCGCGCCCAACTCGAGCCCGACAATGCGGTCAGTCTCGTCGCCGCGCGCGGTAAGCATGATGATGGGCACTTCCGAGCGCGAACGCAGCTCGCGGCACAGCGTCAGGCCGTCTTCACCCGGCAGCATCAGATCGAGAATAATGAGATCCGGACGCGAGGTGTCGACCGCTGCGCGCAGCCCCCTGCCGTCGGCAACCGCCGTCACGCGATAACCCTGCTTCTGCAAATACTCGCGCAGCAGGCTGCGGATTTCCGCATCGTCATCGACTATCAGGATGTGATCCGAAGTGCTCATGGCGGATTTATACCGAACCGGCGCGATTCCATGCCGAAAAATTGTAACGCAGTGTAACAGCCCCGCAGGCGGCAAGGCTGCGATACAAAAATGGCCTTGCCTGACATGGTTCATTTACAGTTTATTGCTTAAATCGCAACTGCTGAGGCGGTCCGCATCCGGCGGAAGGCACCGGAACGGGCAACCAGGCAAAAAACATTCAACTCCACTGAAAAGGAACCGATCATGAAACGCTCGCATAAAATCGCAACGGGAATCGCGTTATCGCTCAGCCTCGGTCTCGCAACCTCCGTCTTCGCCCATCCGGGCCAGATGCGCGGTGGCATGGGACAGGGCATGCAGCATGACGCACAAGCCGGACAAGGCCACGGCAGCATGCAGCACGGCATGAAGGAAGGGAAGAACCACGGCGCACAGGCAGGCCACGGCGGCATGCAGCATGGCAAGCGCGGCGGCATGGGACATGGCGTGGAAGGCCATGGCACCGGCCCGAACGCGGCTCAGCAACTGATGACCCCGGAAGAACGCACTGCGCTTCGCGAAAAAATGCGCAATGCCACGCCGGAAGAACGGCAGAAAATCGCATCGGCCACCCGCACCGAAATGCAGAAACGTGCTCAGGAAAAAGGCATCACATTGCCTGAACACCGTGGACCGCGCGGACGCGCCGGTAGCGGCCCGAACGCGGCACCGCAGGCGCCGGCCACCACCGAGCACCAGCACTAAGAACGGCACCGGGAGGGGCGGCACTCGTCCCTCCCTTTTTTCCGTACTGAGGAGAAATCGCATGAAGAACACCAGACGGATCGCCATCGCAGTCACCACTGCGCTGGCATTTGCAGCTGCCGCGGTCTACGCCCAGCCCACCACCAGCGGACAAGGCATGGACCACAACCACGGCACCGCCGGCCATGGCCAGATGATGAGGCAAGGAATGGGAATGGGAATGGGCACCGGCATGGGCCGCGGCCCCGTCGGCATGCTGACCACGCAGGACGCCAACTCGGCTGCCGACATGGCTGTGTCGATGAATCTTGTGCACGAGAACACCAAGATCCGGCGCAGCGTGACCCGGTTGTCCGACGGCATCCGCACGGTGACCGAATCCGATGATCCGAAAATCGCACAGGACATCAAGACGCATGTGGCCAGCATGTCAGCCCGCCTGCAGGACGGCAAGGAGTTCAACATTTTCAGCACGACGCTGCCGGTGATTTTCGACAATGCGAAGAACATCAAGTCCGTGGTCGAATTCACCGACAAGGGCGCGATCGTCACCCGCACTTCCACCGACGCCAAAGTCGTCGCCGCCCTGCAGGGGCACGCTGACGAGGTCACCGAACTGGTGAAGGAAGGGCCGGTCGCATTCCATCGCGGCATCGATGCCCGCATGGCGATGGGGCCCGGTGGACCGAGGGGCACGCGCGTCAGGGCAAGTCCGGCCACCCCGGCACTGAATCAGCAGCACGCGCACTAGAAATCATCGCGGCGACGCGTTGCAGAGCATCGCCCGGATACGATGGTAATCACCCGGTTAAACAACCATAAATCGAGAAAATAATGAAAGAAACCCGAATCGTCTTCCTGTCGCTGACCTTGCTGGGCAGCGCCCTGCTCGGCAGCACGGCTGTCGCCCAGACTCCGCACACCCATCAGCACAGCTTCGGCGGCGCCCAGAAATGGGCGCAGGTATTCGACGACCCCAAGCGCGATGCCTGGCAGAAGCCGCACGAAGTCATTCAGGCACTGAAACTCAGGCCCGATGCGGTCATCGCCGACATCGGCTCGGGCACCGGCTACTTTGCGACCCGCTTCGCGCGCATGGTGCCGCAGGGCCGGGTGTATGGCGTCGACACCGAGCCCGACATGGTGAAATACCTCGCGGACCGCGCGAAACGAGAGGGATTGAAGAACCTTGCCGCGGTCACCGGAAAGCCCGGCGACCCCCGTCTTCCGGAGAAGGCCGACCTCATCGTCTTTGTCGATGTCTACCACCACGTGGAAGACCGCGAGCGCTATTTCCATCAGTTGCAGGACGCGCTGAAACCGGGCGGGCGCCTCGTCATCATCGATTTCCGCATGGACTCGCGCGAAGGTCCGCCGCAGGCGGCGCGCATCGCACCCGAACAGGTCAAAAGCGAGCTGAAGCGGGCGGGTTATGGGCTGGCCCAGGAACACGGCTTCTTGCCCAACCAGTATTTCCTGGTATTCCAGCCGGCTGGAAGCTGATTCAGGCGGCGCATGCGGGGCTGCGCCGAACCAGCATCCACGCATGAACTTTTCATGCAAGTTCATGTCTTTCCTGCTTGATTGCAGAAAATACGGTCTTTCTATAAACTGCGCGCACATGCAATCCTGGCATAAAAAATTCGCGGCCTTGATGTTGCTGCTGGTGCTGCCCCTGCAGGGGATGACCGCGGTGCTGGTGCCGCTTGCCTGTTTCTCGGCACCGGAACATGCCGCGCAGCGGATTGCAGACCCTGCCGCGCATCATGGGGCTGACATCGCAAACACCCATCAGCACGACGCGCACGCCGGCACCGATCATCACCAAAGCAGTGATGATGGCGGCAGCGGCAAGCATTACAACAGCCATCTGTGCTGCAACCTGTTTTCAGCCATGCCGGCTTCCGTGGCCACGGTCGCAGCGAGCGACTTGCCAGTTCTCACCTCTTCCATATCCCTGCCGCTTGCGCTGTTCGTGCCCGAACAACCGCAGCGACCACCCCGAACCTGATCACGTTCTGACCCGGTAAACCGGGTGCGCGCTTCTGCGCGCACGGTTTTCTGTCAGCACGCCCCGTGCGTGCGCTCTGAACGAGGATCATGATGGCTTCCAGATTTGTATTAGTGCTGTACATTGCCGCACTGCTGCTGCCCACCGCGGCCTCTGCCCAGCAATCCGCGGCGCGAGCCAACCCGGCATCCCCCGATGCCGCGGTGCCCGCCGTGAATTACGATTCGGCATTCGCCGGCTATACGCCTTACCGCGACGAAAAACCCGCGACGTGGCGCGACGTGAACGATGAAGTCGGTCGTGTCGGCGGGCACATCGGCATCGTCGGCGGCGCGGGACACGCAGGCCATAAAACCGCCCCACCCAAGCCCGGCGCGCCCGGCACCGGCGCCAGGTAGGGGGGCACGACATGGCGAAATCACGTCACACAGTCTGCCTGCGGATGGCCGTTCTGACGCTGGCGGCTGCCGTACTGGGCGGCTGCGCAACTTTCTCCAGCGACGGCGGTTTTGGCACGGTCGAATCCGCCACCAGGGAACGCGGCCTCGGGCAGGAGGTGAAATGGGCCAGGAGCGGCAAGGACGCGGAGGCCATGCGCTCCGCCGTCAGCAAACTGCTCGCCATGCCGCTGACCGCCGACAGCGCGGTGCAGATTGCGCTGCTCAACAACCGCGGCCTGCAGGCGACTTACTCCGAACTGGGCATCGCCGAGTCCGACGTGGTGCAGGCGGGGCGTCTGCGCAACCCGGGATTCTCGTTCGCGCGCCTGCGCCGCGCCGATGAAGTGGAAATCGAGCGCGCCTTCCTGTTCGACATTCTCGGCCTGATCACCATGCCGATCCGCACCGAGCTCGAAAAGCAGCGCTTCGAACTGACGCAGGGCCGCGTCGCCATGGAAACGCTGCAGGTCGCCGCCGACACCCGGCGCGCCTATTTCAGCGCGGTGGCAGCTCGCGAATCGGTCAGTTACATGGAGCAGGTCAAGGCCGCTGCCGAGGCCGGCGCCGAGCTGGCGCGGCGCATGACGGCTGCCGGCAATTTCAGCAAGCTCGATCAGGCACGCGAACAGGTGTTCTATGCCGAGGCGACCGCCCTGCTCGCACGCGCGAAACAGACGGCGCTTGCGGAACGCGAACGGCTCACCCGCCTGCTCGGCCTGTGGGGCGAAGACATCCGTTTCAGGCTGCCCGAGCGGCTGCCCGACTTGCCCGCAGCGGTGCGCAACATTGCCGACCTCGAAGCCACGGCGGTCAGGCAGCGACTGGACGTGCAGGGCGCGATGAAGGAAGCGCAGAACCTCGCCGCCGCGCTCGGCCTCACCAAAGCCACCGGCTTCATCAGCGTGCTGGAAGTCGGCTACATGCGCAACAGCGAAAGCGGCCAGCCGCGCCAGACCGGCTACGAAATCGAACTGCGGCTGCCGATTTTCGACTGGGGCACCGCGCGCGTTGCACGCGCCGAGCACACCTACATGCAGGCGGTGAACCGCGCGGCAGATACCGCGGTGAAAGCGCGCTCCGAAGTACGCGAGGCCTACGCCGCCTATCGCACCGCCCACGACCTGGCCAGGCACTACCGCGACGAAATCGTGCCGCTGCGGAAGCGCATCTCGGAGGAAAACCTGCTGCGCTACAACGGCATGCTGATCGGCGTGTTCGAGCTGCTCGCCGACGCGCGCCAGCAAATCACCAGCGTCAATGCCTATATTGAGGCGCTGCGCGATTACTGGCTCGCCGAATCCACTCTCGACCTGGCGCTCACCGGCAAATCACCCGGCGCGATCAACCTTGGTGGCGGCATGCAGGCCGCTGCCGGTGGCGCGGAACAGCCCGGTCACTGAACTGACACAAGGAAGCGACAGCATGTCTACACGTAGAAATTTTCTCCGGGCCTCGGGCGCCACGCTGCTCGGCGGTGCGCTGGTCAGCAGGGTTGCCCAGGCAGCCGTGCCGGAAGCACCCATGCAAAGCAAGCCGGATACCCAGCCGCCGCTGGCGCCAACGAATGGCCGTCCCTACAACCCGGTGGTGACGCTCAACGGCTGGACCCTGCCGTGGCGCATGAACAATGGCTGGAAGGAATTCCATCTCATCGCCGAACCGGTGCGCCGCCAGATGGCGCCCGGCATGACGGCCCACCTGTGGGGCTACAACGGCCAGTCGCCCGGCCCGACCATAGAGTGCGTCGAGGGCGACAAGGTGCGCATTTTCGTCACCAACAAGCTGCCCGAGCACACCACCATTCACTGGCACGGCATCCTGCTGCCCTCGGGCATGGACGGCGTCGGCGGGCTCTCCCAGCCGCAGATCCCGGTCGGCAAGACCTTCGTCTACGAATTCGAGATGAAGAAATCCGGGACTTTCATGTATCACCCGCACGCCGACGAGATGGTGCAGATGGCGATGGGCATGATGGGGTTCTTCGTGGTGCACCCGAAGAACCCGAATTTCATGAAGGTGGACCGCGATTTCGTATTCCTCATCAACGCCTACGACATCGATCCCGGCGCCTACACGCCGCGCGTCAACACCATGCTCGATTTCAACCTGTGGTCGTGGAACAGCAGGGTGTTTCCGGGCATAGACCCCTTCGTAGTGCGCAAGGGCGACCGCGTGCGTATCCGCTTCGGCAATCTCACCATGACCAACCATCCCATCCACATGCACGGCTACGATTTCGAGGTCACCTGCACCGACGGCGGCTGGGTGCCGAAAAGCGCGCGCTGGCCCGAAGTCACCGTGGACGTGGCGGTGGGCCAGATGCGCGCCTTCGAGTTCGTCGCCGACGCGCCTGGCGACTGGGCCATTCATTGCCACAAGTCGCACCACACCATGAACGCCATGGGCCACAACGTGCCGACCATGATAGGCGTCGATCACCGCGGCGTGGCACAGAAGATCATCAACCTGGTGCCCGATTACATGGTGATGGGCGAGCGCGGCATGGCCGACATGGGCGAGATGGAAATGCCGCTGCCCGACAACACCCTGCCGATGATGACCGGCAGCGGGCCGTTCGGGCCGCTGGAGATGGGTGGCATGTTCAGCGTAGTCAAGGTGCGCGAAGGCCTGGCGAAGAACGATTACAAGGATCCGGGCTGGTACAAACATCCGGAAGGCACCGTGGCCTACGAATGGAAAGGTGCTGCGCCGGTGGCCAGGCGTGCAGCGCCCGAACCCGGGCGAACGGCCAAAGCCCCTGCGCCCGAGCGCGAGGTGCGTGTGCGCAAGCCCGGTATCCACAAGCATTAATTAACTACTTGTTTTTATTATTAAAATGGAGATTCCGATGAAGTATCAGACGGTTGTAGTGGCTGTGCTCGCCACCCTCCTCGCCGGCACCGCATGGAGTCATGGCGATACGCAGGGCAAGAAAACTGCCAGACCCGCCACGCAAACCGTGGAGGAAAAAGCGTTTGGCAAGCCCGGTAACGCAAAAACGGCCACGCGCACCATCACTGTCGACATGAACGACAAGATGCGCTTCTCCCCTTCCGCGATTTCCGTCAGGCAGGGCGAGACCGTGAAGTTCGTGGTGAAGAATTCCGGCAAGGTCATGCATGAATTCGTGCTCGGCACCCTGCAGGAGTTGAAGGAGCATGCCGAGCTCATGAAAAAGCATCCCGGCATGGAACACGACGAGCCGTACATGGCGCACGTCGCGCCCGGCAAGACCGAAACCATCGTCTGGCAGTTCACCAAAGCCGGCGATTTTCATTTCGGCTGCCTGCTGCCGGGGCATTTCGAAGCCGGCATGGTCGGCAAGGTCAACGTAGCCTCGAGGTAATCGCATGATGAACAGAAGAAGCTTTATCGCGGTACTGGCTGCCGCAGCGGTGTCACGGCCATTGCATGCAGCATCGCAGCCGCCGCTAATCGACGTGCACCTCAACCCCGGCTGAGGCTGCTGCGGCGCGTGGCTCGACCACCTGCGCGCCAACGGCTTCCGGGTGAAGCCCATACATGTTGAAGACCCCGGCGTCGTGCGCCGCCGTCACGGTATTCCAGATGTGCTCGGTGGCTGCCACACCGCGGTGGTGGAAGGTTATGCCATCGAGGGACACGTGCCGGCGCGCGAGATCAAGCGCCTGCTCGCCGAACGGCCCAGAGCCATCGGCCTTGCCGTGCCCGGCATGCCGCAGGGTTCGCCTGGAATGGAAACCGGCAAGCCCGAACGCTACAACGTGCTGCTGGTCGACAGGAACGGCCAGCATACTGTTTATGCACGCTATTAACCATCAACCCCGCTAAAGGAAGTTTCAAATGACAAAGACCGCCATTGTTGCCGCCCTGCTGGCAATGTCCGCCGCACCCGTGTACGCACAGCAATCATCCGCATCCGGCGACCACGCATCGCATCATCCCACACAGACCAAGCCCGCAAGCGCGGCGCTTGCGGATGGCGAAGTACGCAAGGTGGACATGGACGCGAGGAAGATCACCCTGAGGCACGGGCCGATCCAGAACCTGGATATGCCGGCCATGACCATGGTGTTTCAGGTCAAGGATCCCAATCTACTGAACAAGGTGAAAACCGGTGACAAGGTCAGGTTTGCCGCAGAGAAGACCGGGGGCGCTTATATCGTGACAAATATAGAGCCTGTCAAGTAGGTCTTCGCGGACTGTCCTCTGAGGTGATGGCAGCGATGATTGGGCAGCTTGGTGCACGGGCATGCGCTTCGCATTGATGCAGCACATGCGCAAGCGCATGCTCCATGCGCCGCAAGTCGTCGATCCGCTGCCGTATCTGCGCAAGCCTTTCGGCGGCGACCCGCCGTATGCTGCGCCGGTCGGCGCCGTCCTCCAGGGCCAGCAACGTCCCGATCTCCTCGAGGGTGAAGCCCAGTTCCCGGGCACGCCGGATGAACCGGATGCGGGCGATATGATCACTGCCATAGCGACGGTAGGCGCCATCAGCCTTGCCCGGCCGCGCCACCAGGCCGCGCCGCTCATAGTAGCGGACGGTCTCCACGCCGACGCCTGCCCGCCTGGCGACACCGGAGATGGTGAGATTGTTCAGTCGCATCATGCCCTCCCGCATCACGTCCCCCATCACGTCCCCCTTGACTCCGTACCGGGGTACGGAGTTTACAGTGCGCGCATTCCGTTCTCAATCAGAGGAAGACTGCGATGAACCAAGCATCTGACCATAATGATCACTGCAGCCATGCGCATCACGCAGGACATGGCCAGCATCAGCACGTCGAGCAAGAACATGCGCACGAACACATGGCGCCCCGGATTCAATCAACCCCGGCTTCGCAGGACACGCAATACACCTGCCCCATGCATCCCGAGATCGTGCGTGATGCGCCGGGCGACTGCCCGATCTGCGGCATGGCGCTGGTACCGATTGCCGGTACCGGCACAGCGGACGATTCCGAGCTGCGCGATCTCACGCGACGGCTGTGGGTCGGCACGGCGCTGTCGATTCCGCTCGTTATCCTCGCCATGTCGCCCATGATAGGCATCCACGAGCCTTTCGGGCTGGCACCACGCGCCCGCGGCTGGGTGGAGTTCGTGCTTGGCACGCCAGTGGTACTGTGGGTGGGCTGGCCCATCCTGCGCAAGTTCTGGCTTTCGCTCGTACACCACGCGCTCAACATGTACTCGCTGATCGGGTTGGGGGTGGGACTCGCCTACCTGTTCAGCCTTGCCGCGATCTTCATGCCCGGCCTGTTCCCGGCCGAATTCCGCGAGCACGACGGCGCCGTGGGCACTTATTTCGAGGCCGCCGCAGTGATCGTGACGCTAGTCATCCTTGGCGACGTGCTGCAGTTGCGCGCGATGGGCCAGACCAGCCTGGCGATACAGCAGCTGCTGCAGCTCGCCCCCAATCTTGCCTGGCGGCTGCGCGATGACGGCGCCGAGGAACAAGTGCCGCTCGAAGCGGTCAGGGCCGGCGACCGGCTGCGCGTCAAGCCTGGCGAGAAAATACCCGTGGACGGCACGGTACTCGAGGGTTCAAGCCGGGTCGATGAGTCCATGATTACCGGAGAACCGGTGCCGGTCGCCAAGGAAGCGGGCGCGAAGGTCACCGGCGCGACGGTCAACGGCAATGGCTCGCTCGTATTCCGCGCCGAGCGAGTGGGTCCCGATACCCTGCTCGCGCAGATCGTGCACATGGTCGCGCAGGCCCAGCGCACACGCGCACCGATCCAGAAGCTCGCCGACCTCATCGCGGCGTATTTCGTGCAGATCGTAGTAGCCATTGCAGTCGTGACGGCTGCGGCATGGTGGTTTCTCGGTCCGGAACCAAGGATAACCTACGCACTGCTCAACGCCATTGCCGTGCTGATCATCGCCTGCCCCTGCGCGGTCGGGCTGGCGACGCCGATCTCGATGACGGTGGCCATGGGCGAAGGCGCGCGCGCCGGCATCCTGTTCCGTAACGCCGAAGCCATCGAGCGCATGCGCGACATCGACACCTTGGTCGTGGACAAGACCGGCACACTGACACTGGGGCGCCCCGTGCTCACCGATTTCGTTGCAGAGGGACTGCCTCAGGACGAGGCACTCGCCATTGTCGCTGGCGTGGAACAGCTCTCCGAGCATCCGATAGCGCTCGCCATCGTTGCGGGCGCAAAGGCGAAAGGTCTTGTGCCGCGGCCTGCTGGCGCCTTTGATGCGGTCAACGGTCTCGGCGTGCAGGCCGACATCGACGGCAAACGGGTGCTCGTAGGCAGCCGCAGCTTCCTGGCTGCACACAACATCGATATCCGGCGCTGGGAAGCGCGCGCGGAAGCATGGCGCACGCAGGCGAAAACAGTGGTCTTCTATGCCGTGGACGGCGTCGCCATCGGGCTCGCCGCGGTAGCCGACCCGGTCAAGGAAAGCACGCCAGCGGCCATTGCCGCCCTGAAGCAATCCGGCGTGCGCATCGTGATGCTGACCGGGGATTCCCGTCGCACCGCAGAAGCAGTGGCACGACAGCTTGGTATCGATGAAGCGCTAGCCGAAGTCCTGCCTGCAGACAAAGCGGGACACGTAAAGCGGCTGCAGGATGCGGGTCACAAGGTCGCCATGGCAGGCGACGGTATCAACGATGCCCCGGCGCTGGCCCAGGCCGACGTCGGCATTGCCATGGGCACCGGTACCGATGTCGCCATGGAAAGTGCCGGCGTGACGCTGATCAAGGGCGACCTGCGCGGCATCGCGCGTGCCGCAACGCTGTCGCGCGCCACCATGCGCAACATCAAGCAGAACCTGGTGTTCGCCTTCGGCTATAACGCACTCGGCATTCCGGTCGCTGCCGGTGTGCTCTATCCGGCCTTCGGCCTGCTGCTATCGCCGATTTTTGCCGGCGCAGCAATGGCACTGAGCTCGGTTTCCGTTGTCACCAATGCGCTGCGCCTGCGTCGCACCCGTCTTGACTGAATAAACTGGAGGCCGCCATGAATACTCCCTCTCCCGCGAACCCCGAACAGCCCTTCTGGAAGAACATTCATTGGTCGGTATGGTGCCTGCTCGCCGTCGCGCTGGTGCTGCTGATCATTGATCACTGGGTGCATGTGCTCGGCACGCTGCCTTATCTTGTGCTGCTGGCTTGCCCGCTGATGCATTTTTTCATGCATGGCAAGCATGGCCACAAGCATCATCAAAACACCAAACGGGAGCCTTGATTCCAGCAGGCGGAGCTTAAAGCTTGCATCAGGAAACCCCAGTTACATTCTCTTACAAACTCAATGATCGCTCTGGTGTCCAATCAACCTGATTACCAGAATTTACCGAAAGGAAATGCAATGACCATGAAACAATCACCAATGATCAATGCCGTACTGGCAATCAGCCTGTTGTTGCCGTTCGCGGCAGGCGCCGCCGACGGCGAAATCCGCAGGGTCGACAAGGACGCAAAGAAGATCACCATCAAGCACGGGCCCATCTCCAGCATCAACATGCCGCCCATGACCATGGTGTTCCAGGTAAAGGACCCGGCCATGCTCGACCAGGTGAAAACCGGCGACAAGGTGCGGTTCGAGGCCGAGAAGGCGGGCAGCGCCTACGTCGTCACGAAGATCGAGAGCGCAAACTAGCCCGGCCTCAGTTTGCCGGTATCGTCAATACCGGCAGCTGGGGGGCGACGCCGGTTTCGGCGATCGACGAGAATATTCTCAGAAACGAGAACGCGCGCTTCGAGGCAAGATCCCTGTCGTCAACCCAGAACCAGTGATTGCGATAGCGGACCGCAACATAGGCATCCTGCGGCTGCTCGCTGCCGGAACGTATGCGGGCGAAGGTCACCGGCTGCGGTCCCCGCTCTTCGGCAGCGTCGAATGACGGCCTGGCGCGGCCCTCGCTCAGGTGCTGGGCGGGCACATCGATACCCGCGGACAGCTCAACCAGTATTTCCATGATGGAACGCGTCAGCAGCGCGATTTCGCCACCGCCGCTGCGCAGCGAGCCAAAACTCAGACGCAGTTCGCGCACTGTCGGATCAATGCCCAGCGCCTCCCGAACAAAAGCGATGTCCCGCGCAGTTTCAGGGTCGGCGTTTTCCCGGAAAAACACCCAGGTTGTATCCGCCCTCGCCAAGCGCTCGCCGCGCGCGCCGCCCGCGGTGGCAGATGCGGCAATCGGCTGCACTTCAATGCGCATGCCAAGCGCGCCCGCCTGCTGAATGCGTCGTAACGCCGAGATGACCTGCGAAAATGCAGGGTCCTCGCGTCGCGCACGTGAAGGCGAAGCAGAATGGTTGTAAATGTCATTGATTGCGCGCACAGTCGCGCGCATGATGAAATCCGCCTGGTGGCCCGAAAGGATCATCGCGAATACGGCCTGTGGTGGTATCGGCCGCAGCAGGCTGCCGACGAACTTTTCTCCGGTCAGCGGCGCATAGGAAATTGTCGGACGATCGGTGTAGGTGCCGCTCAGCCCGAAACTGCGGTTTGTATCGCCCGGGGCATTCGGAAAAATCTCACGCGCAAAGTTCACCTCACTCTGCAATTGATATGAACTGATCACAGTCGACACTTCAAGGAAGGTCGGCGTATCAAAGTAGCGCAACTTGACTATGTTAAGCAGCGTTTGCTCTTTCCAGGAATCGGCAATTGCCCCGCCATAATCCATGCGGTCGCGCTGCACGCTGCCCACACCGATGCTCTGGCAACCCTGCATGGATAACACCGCTGCCAGCGCCCATCCCCATCGCGATAGTGTGCACATTTGCGCCCCTCTGAAATCTCGCCGCCCTTTCCAAACCTATTCTAAACTCAGCACTCATGCGGTTCCACCGGTGCAATCCGGCGTTCAAGCAGCCCTCTCCGCAGCCGCCATGATGCTTTTTGAGGCAATCTCCGGATGTTTGATAGACTCCGTACTGTGAAACCCTTGGCCAGACTGTCTGCCAGCCTCCCTGCCCTGCTGCCTGTTGCCGCATGGGCTTTCCAGCCGCTGGTGACCGACGATACCGGCACCCAGGGCACCGCAGGCAACCAGATCGAAGCCGCCTATAGCCGCAGCAGCGACAAGGCGCCCGGTTCGCGCGTAATCACGCATGAAGCGCCACTGGTCTATACGCGGGGAGTAACGGATGCGCTCGACGTTTACGTCGGCATCACCCGCCAGCGCATCGTCCCCGACGCTCCAGCCCTCAGCGAGCAAGGCTGGGGCAACACTGCTGTCGGCGCCAAATGGCGCTTTTATGACAACGACGCCAGAAAACTGAGTTTCGCGCTCAAGCCCGAAATCCGCTTTCCGGTTTCCGACAGCCGCGAGGCCAGGGGGCTGGGCACGGCGCGGACTTCTTACAGCCTTGGCCTGCTGCTGACACAGGAAACCGGTTTCGGCGCAGTGCATGCCAACCTGGTGGCCGAGCGCGCGAATCATGCCGATGCCGCGCTCAATGCCGCAGAGCGCCGCACGCTGTACAGACTGTCGCTGGCGCCCGTGTGGGACGTTTCCGAGAACTGGAAGCTCGCCGTCGATACGGGCATCACCACCAACCCGGACCGCGCTGCCAGGGCGCGCATGGCTTATGTCGAGCTTGGCGCAATCTATTCGCCCGACAAGAATCTCGATCTGGCGCTGGGCGTGATACGTAATGTCCTGGACAATAGCGCTGATTCATGGCTGGCGACAGTGGGGCTGACCTGGCGATTCCGCTGAGTCCGCTTCACGCCGCAGGCCCATAGGTCAGTAGGTCGGCAGGCCGGCGTCAGAACGTCCCGCCCGTACGCTACAATCTTCCGCATCCATAACACAGTCCGGAGCGCGCAAGGTTCACACAGCCCATGCCGCCGCTCGGAAGCGGTGGCCTGCCATGAATCTCTTTGCCATGCTGTCGCAGCGTGCCGTCAGGCACCAGCCCTTGCGCGTCGCGCTGATCGGCGCCGGCAAGTTCGGCTCGATGTTCCTGTCGCAGGCCCGGCGCACGCCGGGTCTGCATCTCGTCGCCCTGGTTGATCTTGCACCGCAGCGTGCACGGGAGAGCATGCTGCGCACCGGCTGGGTGAGCGATGAATTCAATGCCCCCTCGCTCGATTCGGCGCGCGCCAGCGGCAGGACCTTCGTCACCGACGATGCGCCTGCCGCGATCGCCAGCGACGCCATCGAAATCGTGATCGACGCCACCGGCAGCCCTGCCGCCGGCATACGCCATGCGCTGGCCTGCTGTGCGCACGGCAAGCACATCGTGATGGTCAATGTCGAAGCCGACGCGCTGGCCGGACCGCTGCTCGCGCGGCGCGCGGCGCAGGCCGGCATCGTCTATTCTCTTGCTTATGGCGACCAGCCGGCGCTGATCTGCGAAATGGTCGACTGGGCGCGTGCCGCGGGCTTCGAAGTCATCGCGGCTGGCAAGGGCACCAAGTATCTGCCCACCTACCACGAGTCGACGCCGGACACGGTGTGGGGCCACTACGGATTCACGCCGGAAATGGTCGCCAGCGGGGACTTCAATGCGCAGATGTTCAATTCCTTTCTCGACGGCACCAAGTCTGCGATCGAGATGGCGGCGGTGGCCAACGCCACGGGACTCACGCCGGCGGCTGGCGGGCTAGAATTTCCGCCGTGCGGCGTCGACGACCTGCCGCGCGTGCTCAGGCCGCGCAGCGAAGGTGGAATCCTGGCCCACCGCGGCCAGGTCGAGGTGGTCTCCAGCCTGCAACGCGGCGGACAGCCGGTAATTCGCGACCTGCGCTGGGGGGTCTATGTCAGCTTTGCCGCCGACAGCGATTACGTGCGCCGCTGCTTCTCCGAATACGGGCTGGTCACAGACGACAGCGGCAATTATTCGGCGATGTACAAGCCCTATCACCTGATCGGGCTGGAACTGGGCATCAGCGTCGCCTCGGTCGGGCTGCGCCGCGAAGCCACCGGCTGCGCCACGGATTTTCATGGCGATGTGGCAGCGGTGGCCAAGCGCGACCTCAAGGCCGGCGACACACTGGATGGCGAAGGCGGCTACACCGTATGGGGCAAGCTGATGCCTGCCCGCGATTCGCTCGCCTGCGGGGCGCTGCCGATCGGGCTGGCGCACGGCGTCAGGCTCACGCGCGCAGTGGCCAAAGGCGCCGTCATCGGCTGGCAGGATGTTGCCACCATCGACAGCGAGGCAGCGCTCGTGCGGCACCAGATGGAAGCCGAGTTCGCCGCAAGCTGGGGCATCCGGCATTTGCGCGCGCTCGGCGCGCATCCATCCTGATTTCCAGGCGACACGCATGCCCATCCCGCTGCGAACCCTGATCGTCGAGGACTCGGAAAACGATGCAGAACTGCTGGTGCGGACTTTGCAGCGCGGCGGCTACGAGCCCGCATACCAGCGCGTTGATACCGCACAGGCCATGCAGGCCGCGCTGGAACAATCGGCCTGGGATGTCGTGATCTCGGATTACTCCATGCCCTCCTTCAGCGGCATCGCTGCGCTGCGTCTGCTTCAGCAGCACGGCATTGACATTCCCTTCATCATGCTCTCGGGTGTTGTTGGCGAGGAAATCGCGGTCACGGCAATGAAAGCCGGCGCGCATGATTTCGTGACCAAGGGAAATCTGGTGCGCCTGGTTCCGGCCATCGAGCGCGAGTTGCGCGAGGCCGCCTTACGGCGCGAGCACAAGCGCATGGAGCGGGCGCTGCGCATAAGCCAGGATCAGTTTCTCTCCTTCATGGAATACACCCCCCTGGTTTGCTGGATAGCCGATGAAGAATCGCGTTTGCGGTATGCCAATACGGGATTTTCGCGGCTGCTCGGCACCGTGCCGGACAGCCTCACCGGCAAGAATCTCGCAGAGCTGTTTCCTCCCCAGCACGCGGCCGTTTATCTGGCCAACAACCAGCGCGTGCTGGACACCGGAGAAGTGCTGGAGCGCATGGAATCCGTCCCGCGCCCCGCAGGTGACATCGGTCAGTTTCTGACATACAGGTTTCCACTTCAGGGCATCGGGAAGGAACGCCTGATCGGCAGCGTCGGGCTGGATATTACCGAACGCTTGCGGGCGGAGGAAGCGCGCGCGCGGCTGGCTGCAATCGTCGAATCCAGCAACGATGCCATCATCACCCGCGGTCTTGACGGCATGATTCTCTCGTGGAATGCCGGTGCAGAGCGCATGTTCGGCTGGCAGGCGCACGAGGCAATCGGCCGGCATATCCGCATGCTCGTGCCGTCAGAGCTTCATGGCACGCTGAGGCCGCTGACTGCACGCGCGGCACGCGGCGAAGTCGTTGCTCCCGCCGACACCATGCGCATGCGCAAGGACGGCACGCGCATCCATGTGCAGGTGTCGTTCTCGGCCGTCAAAGACGAGAGCGGCAAGGTGGTGTCTATCGCCAATCTGGTGCGTGACATCACCGAGCGTAAGCAGGGGGAAGAAGCGCGAGCACGCCTGGCAGCCATCGTTGAATCCAGCAATGACGCCATCATCAGCCGCGGCCTGGATGGCACCATTCTTTCCTGGAACACAGGCGCAACAAAACTGTTCGGCTGGACGGCGCAGGAAGCCATAGGGCAAGACATCCGCATCACCATGCCCGCCGAAGACCACGGGGCCATGGTGCCGCTGGTCGAGCGCGTGGTAAGGGGAGAAGTGCTGGAACCGGTGGATACCCGGCGCGTGCGCAAGGACGGCACTTTTTTCCATGCCCAAGTTTCCTATTCGGCAGTCAGGGATGGAAACGGCAGCATTGTCTCCCTTGCGGTGATCCTGCGCGACGTCAGCGATCGAAAACGCGCGGAGGAAACGCTCAGGGCGCTCGAGCATGAGCAGCGTCTGCTGGCGCAGTTGGCGGAGTCGGAGCGCGCCCGTCTGGCGGAAGCCCAGTCGGTGGCAAAAATAGGCAGCTGGGAAACCGAGTTGCCGTCTTTAAACGTGACCTGGTCGGAGGAAACCTACCGCATTTTCGAGGTGGATCCGGGCCGCTTTGTGCCCACGCATGCGGGTTTCCTGGAATTCGTTCACCCTGAGGATCGCGCCATGGTTGAAGCAGCCTTTGCCGCCTCGCTCGAGGAACAATTGCCGGGCACGATAGAGCACCGTATCGTCATGGCAGACGGCCGCATCAAATTTGTCGAGGAGCGCTGGCATGTCTTCCCCGGCAGCGTGCAGGGACTGGCAGAACGTGCCGCGGGCACCTGCCAGGACATCACCGAACGCAAGCTGGCAGAAGCCAGGATACTCGACTATGCCGAGCAGATGCGCAGCCTGACGCAGCGTCTGAGCGAAGTCGAGGAGACGGAGCGCCGCAACATCAATCGCGAACTGCATGATCGCATTGGTCCCAACCTGGTGGCGCTCAAGCTTAATTTTCATCTTGCCAGGTCACGGCTCCCACCGGAACTGCAGAAAACGATAGGCGCCCAGATCGAAGATGCGCAGAAAGTCCTGGAAACGACGGTCGCGCAGCTACGCAATGTAATGGCCGACCTGCGCCCGCCAGCGCTCGACGACTACGGATTGCTCGCGGCGCTGCGCACCTACGCCGAGCCTTATTCCGCGCGCCTCGGCATTCCGGTCAACGTGCTGGGCACTGACATCAATCCACGCCTCTCGCTGACCGCGGAAACGACGTTGTTTCGCATCGCCCAGGAAGCGCTCAACAACATCGCCAAGCATGCGCAGGCGAAGCGCGTCGAAATAACGGTCCAGGCGACAGCCAGCCATGTCATCCTGCTCGTCAGCGACGACGGAAAGGGGTTCGACCCCGGTCGCCCCGACCCGCAGCGCAGCAGCTGGGGATTGAAGACCATGCGCGAAAGGGCACAGGCTATAGGCGCCGATCTGCAAATAGAATCTGCGCCCGGCAACGGCACCCGCATTCTGGTCAAGGCGGCGCGAGGCGCGGCATGACGATACGGGTTCTGCTGGCCGATGACCACGCCATCATCCGCGACGGACTCAGGGCGCTACTGCAATCCGTTCCGGACATCGAGGTCGTCGATGCCGTCGGCAATGGCCGCACGGCGGTGCAGCGCGCCATCGAACTGAAGCCCGATGTCGTGATCATGGACATCGCCATGCCCGATCTCAACGGCATAGAGGCGGCGCGCATCCTGCGCGAGAAATTGCCCGCAACCCGCGTCGTGATGCTGTCCATGCACTCCGACTCCGAATATCTGTACCGTGCTCTTGATGCGGGCGCGACGGGCTATCTGCTCAAAGAATCAGCCGGCGACGAAGTGCTTTCGGCGGTACGCGCAGTGCGTGCAGGACAGCGTTACCTGAGCCGCACTCTTGAATCGCTCGAGCGCCGGTCCGACGTGCGGACGGGGCGCGTCAGCCCGCTCGACAGCCTGAGCGTACGCGAGCGCCAGGTGCTGCAGCTTGTGGTCGAGGGACGCTCCAGTGCCGAAATCGCCCGCATGATTCATCTTTCCCCCAAAAGCGTGGACACTTACCGCAGCCGGCTCATGAAAAAACTCGGTGTCGCTGATGTCACTGCGCTCGTCAAGTTCGCCATCCAGCACGGCCTGACTTCCGCGAACTGAATCGGCACGCGATGCCGGTGCAGGCCGGCATGATGGTCCACCCCGCCCAATTCCGCCTGGCAGCATCTGCGCTCAAACCCCACCCGACAAACGGCGAGCAGAAAATCAAACCCGGAAATAATTATAACTATCTGTTTTAATTTATATTTTTTGCCGATGGCTGTATAGCTCTCCTGACAGACCGCACACCCGCAACGCCGTAAAGTGCGCACTGTGTAATAGCGTTGTCCGCCCGCACAGTGAACAGGCGCCCGACGGCGGAGATCCGCAAACACCATGAAAAGGAAACAACGGCAATGCTGATCGTGGAAGACCAGGACTATATGCGCCAAACCTTGCGTGCATTCCTGCAATCGGCTTTCCCGGACAAGAACGTTCGTGAAGCCGCGGACGGCAGGAGCGCAATGGCCCTGTGCCGCGAGCACCACCCGAAACTGGTGCTGATGGACATCGTGCTGCCCGACGCCAACGGCATTGAGCTGACTGCAAAGATCAAGGCAATGATGCCCGATACCGCAGTCATCATCGTTTCCAGCCACAGCGGCAGTGCCTACAGCGAGAGGGCGAAAGCCGCTGGCGCGTTTGCATGCATTGCCAAGGAAGCCGTGTACGATGAATTGCTGCCGGCGATCAGTGCTGCCCTTGCCACAACAAAGCCGGGGCCCGGGCGGAGCCAGTCGCGGTAAATGCAGCGCTAACGGAACTCATCATGCGATCAGACACAGTCCATCTCCCCCTGCCAAGGTTGTCTTCCGAAGCTCTTCCTACACCACCACATGCGCCGGGCAGTGCGCGGGCATTCATGCTGAGGCGAAAATCCGAGCAGCTGACGCTTTCCGGATTTGTTTTTTCACTGATTGTCATGGCTGCGCTTTCGGTGCTCTCCCTGCATCAGGCGCGCATGTTTGCAGACTCGGCAGGCCGGCTCGCCCACGGGCAGGAGATATTGCGCAGCCTGGAACTGTTGCGCGGGACGGTTTCAGGCGCCGAGAGCAGCCATCGCAGCCATCTCATCACCGGCAGCACGGCTTATGGTGACGACTATAAGCAGGCACTGAACGCGGCAGATTCCCAATTGCAGGGCATCGCCCGGCTGGTTGCCGGCAACACGCAGCAGTCCATGCTGTTTAGCGAGCTTTCCGCGCAAATCAGCGCCCGCATCGCTACCTTCGAGCAGGTTCTCGCCACCTACAGGATGAGCGGATTCGCAGCAGCAAGAATTCTGATCGGGGACGACACCGGCCGCCAGCAGACCGAACGCATTGGCCAGATCATCGATGCAATAGGCAAGGCAGAACAGCAAAGCCTGCGCATCCATGAACGGCAGCAGAACATTGCCAAGATGCGCCTGCAGTACAGCATCATGACGCTCGCCATTGTCCTGCTGCTTGTGCTCTCGCTGATTTACATACAGGTCCGCCGCAGCGCGGCGACCGCTCGACAGGCCGAGCATCTGCTGAACAGACTGAACGTCACCCTGGAAACCAGGGTCACTGAGCGCACCGTGGAACTGGAAGCACGCACGCGCGAACTCGAACAGCAGGCGCTTCAGCTCAAGGAAAAAACCCGCCAGCTCGAGGAAAAAACAGCGCAGCTTGAGTCCTTCAGCTACTCGGTCTCCCACGACCTGCGCGCGCCGTTGCGTGCGATCAGCGGGTTTGCGCAGATACTTGCGCGTCGCCATCGAACAGAACTGAGCGAACAGGGGCAGCACTTCCTCGACAATATCGTGCAGGCGAGCAGCCACATGGGCCGGCTGATCGACGATCTGCTGAACTATTCCCGACTCGGCCGCAGGGAACTCGTGTTCAAGCCGGTCCCGTTGAACCAAGTGCTTTCCGACATCGCCGGTTTTCTGCAACCGCGCATCGCCGAGAGCGGCGCGGCCATCAACTTCACCGACAGCATGCCAGCGGTGGCAGGCGACCGTACCCTGCTGACCCAGATTTTCACCAACCTGCTCGAAAATGCACTGACCTACCGCAGGCCCGGCACCGCGGCAAAAATCTCGGTGACTTGCGAAGACGCCGATGACAAGGTCATCGTCAGTGTTGCCGACAACGGCATAGGCATCGCAGCCGAGCATTACGACAGGATATTCAACGTGTTCCAGCGTCTGCACAACCAAGACGAGTTTCCCGGCACCGGCATCGGACTGGCGGTAGTCAAAAAAGCCGTGGACATGCTGGGCGGCAGGGTGTGGGTGGAATCGGCACCCGGTATCGGGAGCACTTTTCACGTGCAGTTACAAAAATCAATGAATTATCATAACTAACTGTTTTTAAACGATTTTATTTCCCATAAAGAACAGGCCCCATGAAATCCCGACCCGCACATATCCTCCTCGTCGAGGACAACCGCATGGACATCGAGCTGACACTGGACGCCTTTCGCGAGCGACGTCTCAACAACCAGGTCCACGTTGCGCCCGGCGGGCAGGAAGCACTTGATTACCTGTTTGGCCGCGGCGCATACAGCGACCGCGAGAACAATCCAGTTCCCGACCTGATCCTGCTCGACCTCAAGATGCCGGTCATCGATGGCCACGAAGTACTGCGCCAGATCAAACTGACGCCGCAACTCAAGCGCATTCCCGTCATCATATTGTCCTCCTCAAAGGAAGAAGGCGACCGCGCCATGACTTATGACAACGGCGCCAACAGCTATCTGGTCAAGCCGGTTTCGTTCGAGGGTTTTCTTGACGTCGTGCAGCAGGTCGACCACTACTGGCTGACGCTCAATGTCCCTCCTCCCCTTTAAGATCCAGACAATACCTGCCCGCACATACACATGAACGTCAATACCGGGAAGTTGCGCGTGCTGATCGTCGAGGACAAGCTCTTCGATGCCGAGCTCATGGCGTGCGCGCTCGAAGAAGCGGGTTTCGACTTTACCTGGACGCGTACCGAAACCGAGGCGGATTTTCTGTCCGCACTCGATACCGCACCCGATATCATCCTGTCCGATTACAACCTGCCCCGGTTCAGCGGACCAAGGGCGCTGAAACTGCTCAGGCAGCGCAAGCTCGACATCCCGCTCATCATTGTTTCCGGCACTATCGGCGATGAGCAGGCAACGGAAACCATCCGGCTCGGCGCCGACGATTACCTGCTCAAGGACCGCCTGGGACGCATGGGTCCGGCAGTGACCGGTGCCCTGCAACGCTGGCGCATGCGCACCGAAATGCTCCGCACCGAAAATGAACTGAGGCAAACCCAGGCGCACCTGCAGGCTTTTCTCGAGCACAGTCCCGCCCTCATGTTCATGAAGGATACCGCCGGCCGTTACCTGCAGATCAATCACCGCTTCGCAAAGAATTTCGGTCTCGACCCCGCCCAGGTCATAGGCCGGCGCGACGACGAATTTCTTGATCCCGTACTTGCAGCACAATTCCAAGCCAATGACCGTGCCGTTCTGCAATCCGGGAACCCGATCGAATTCGAGGAAACCGCACCTTATTCCGACGGCTTGCACACCAGCCTCGTCGCCAAGTTCCCGCTGCGCGGCAGCGATGGAAAAATATATGGCGTCGGTGGCATCGCCACCGACATCAGCGCCCGAAAACTGGAGGAAGAGCGCTTTCGTGCTACTTTTGAGCAAAACGCGATCGGCATTGCACACAGCGGACTCGATGGCCGGTTCCTGCGCGTAAACCAGAAGTTTTGTGCAATGCTCGGCTATTCCAGCGAGGAATTGCAAGCCCGGAAATTCGCCGATGTCACCCATCCCGATGACTGGTCATTGAGCGAGCACCTGCGCACGTATTTTCTGGAAGACAAAACCCGGCTTAGCTCGCCCGTACGGGAAAAGCGCTACCTCAGAAAAGATGGCACCACGGTATGGGCGGAAATTTCCCTGGCCATAGTACGAAAATCCGATGGCGAGCCCGACTACTTCGTGGCGTTGATCCAAGACATCTCCGACCGCAAAGCGGCGGAAGCTGAACTGTTCACCACATTTGAACAGGCAGCGGTCGGTATCGCACATGTCTCTCTGGATGGTAAATACCTGAGAGCAAACCAGAAGCTCTGCGACATGCTGGGATATACCCGCGAAGAGCTTTGCACCATGCATACCCGCTCGTTCACCAAACCCGAATATCGCAACAAGGACGGCCTGGGCAAGCGCCTGCTGGCGGGCGAAATCAGCACCTACTCAGGCGAGAGGCAATACACACGCAAGGATGGCAGCGCCATCTGGGTCAACCGCAGCGTGTCCCTGGCCCGGGATGCCAGCGGCAAACCCCTGTATTTCATCCGCGTGGTCGAGGACGTCACCGACCGGAAATTGTCCGAAGAGCGCTTTCGCGCCACCTTCGAACAGGCGGCAGTGGGGATCGTCCATACCTCGCTCGACAAGCGTTACATTGCAGTGAACCAGAAATTCTGCGACATGCTGGGCTATGCCCGGGATGAGTTGGTCGGGAAAGACACCGCGGACATCACGCATCCCGACGACAGGATTGAAGATGGAACCCATCGCAACCGGCTCCTGGCGGGCGAGATAAACACTTTTTCTGCAGAGAAGCGCTACATCCACAAGAACGGCTCTATCGTGTGGGTCAACCGCACGATATCGCTGGCACGGGATCAGGCAGGCAAACCGCTGTATTTCATACGCGTGATTGAAGACATCACGCAGCGCAAGCGGCTGGAATCGCGCACGGAACAAACCTTCGAGCAGGCGGCGGTCGGCATCGTACGCTCCGACCTCGATCGCAACATCATCGACGCCAACCGCAAGTTCTGCGAGATGGTGGGGTATGACCGGGAAGAAATCGTGCGCATGTGTTTTCAGCAGATCAGCCATCCGGAAGACCTGGGAAAGGATGCCGCAATGCGCGAGCAGCTCCTGGCCGGAAAAATCAGCACCTTCAGGTCCGAGAAGCGCTATGTGCGCAAGGATGGCAGGGTCATCTGGGCCAGGCGCACGACATCACTGGCGCGCGACGTGGCGAATGACCAGCCGCACTATATTATCGTGGTCGAAGACATCACAGACCGCAAGACCGCTGAAGAAAGCTACCGCACGACATTCGAGCACGCGCCAGTCGGCATCTTGCACACTGCCACCGACCGCCGCATCCTGCATGTCAACCCCAAGCTTTGCGAAATCCTCGGTTACACGCGCGAAGAGCTGCTCGCCATGACCACGGCGGACATCCTTCCTCCCGAGCACCGGAATTCCGACCGGCCAAAGTTTTTTGAGCAGATGCTGCGCGGCGACATGCAGAGCTTTTCCTCGGAACGACCGTTGCTGCGCAAGGACGGCTCCATCATCTGGACCAACCGCACCGTCACGCTGGTCAGGGATGCCGCCGGTCAACCGCTTTATTTCCTGCGCATCATCGAGGACATCACCGACCGCAAGCGCGCAGAAATGGCGCTGATCGAATCCGAACGGTTCGCAAAATCGACGATAGACGCCCTTTCCGAACACGTGTGCGTGCTCGACGACACCGGCACCATCATTGCCGTGAACAAGGCATGGCGCGATTTCGCGGCAGCCAATGGCCAGCCCGGACTGCATGCCGGCACAGGCGCGAATTATTTGAATGTATGCGATGCGGCAACCGGCGACAACGCCGCTGAAGGTCCGGCCTTCGCTGCCGGCATACGTGCCATATTCAGCGGGGAACTTCCGGAATTCACGCTCGAGTATGCCTGCCACTCGCCCCAAGAACAGCGCTGGTTTGCAGCAAAAGTGACCCCCTTCCACGGCGCAGGGTCTCGACGCGTCGTGGTTGCCCATGAAAACATCACTGCGCGCAGGAAAGCGGAACAGGTGCTGCGGGAAAGCGAACAGCGCTTCCGCGCCATGTTCGACCACGCGGGAATCGGCATCGCCATGCGCCCCTCGTTCGACCGCACTCAGCCTTGGAATCAGGTGAATGATCATTTCTGCAAACTTCTCGGCTATTCCAGGGAAGAGCTCCTTGCCATGAGCACGGCGGACATTACACCTCCGGCAGAGCAGCGCAGGGCCATCGAAGACAACAGGCGCCTGCTGCAACGCGAAATCACCAGCTATACCCGCGAAAAGCAGCTCCTGCGCAAAGACGGCAGCACCATCTGGGTCATGCTTACCGTCACCGCCCTGCTCAACGAAAAAGGCGACCTGGAAAATACCATCGCCTTCTACCAGGACATTTCAGAGCGCAAGATTGCCGAAGAGGCTCTGGTGGAGAGCGACGAGAAGTTCCGCCAGCTCGCCGGGCATATTCCGCAGGTATTCTGGATGACAGACGCCACACAGACGTCGTTGATTTACGCCAGCCCCAATTATGAACAGGTCACCGGCCGCTCGCTGGCCGAATTGCGGGCCAATTCACGCAGCTGGCTGGAGATCATCCACGAGCATGACCGCGAACGCGTCAAGAACGCCAGAAAAACCAAGGCGCTGACAGGCGAGTACGACATTGAATACCGCATCGTGCGCACCGACCGCACCATACGCTGGATACACGACCGCGCATTCCCGATCACCAATCGGAACGGGGAGATCTACCGCATCGCCGGCATCGGCGAGGACATCACCGAACGCAAGGAAGCACAGCAGAAACTGATGCATCTGGCGCATTACGACAGCCTGACCAGCCTGCCCAACCGCGTGCTGTTCCACGACCGTCTCAAGCAAACGCTGGCGCAGGCGCAGCGCAACGACTGGATCATCGGCCTGCTGTTCCTCGACCTTGACCGCTTCAAGACCGTCAACGACACTCTGGGACACAGCGTCGGCGATCTGCTGCTGCAGAAAGTATCCGAGCGACTGAAGCTGTGCGTGCGCACCGGCGACACCGTAGGACGCCTCGGCGGAGACGAATTTGCGATCATCCTGTCGGAGCTGGCAACTCCACAGGATGCGGGCCGGGTGGCACAGAAAATCATCGACGCGTTCGCACCCTCGTTCGATCTCGAGGGTCACGAGGTCTTCGTCACCCCCAGTATCGGCATCACCGTCTACCCCGGAGACAGCCAGGATATCGAAACCCTGATCCGCAATGCGGATGCCGCGATGTACAGCGCGAAAAACCAGGGGCGCAACAATTACCAGTTCTACACTTCGGCGATGAACGAGCGCGCGATGGAGAAAATGCAGCTCGAGACGCGGCTGCGCCGCGCGCTGGAGCGCCAGGAGTTCCTGCTGCACTACCAACCCAAGGTAAACATTTTCAGCGGGGGAATCACTGGCTTCGAGGCGCTGCTGCGCTGGCAGCGCCCGGATAACGGCCTCATACCGCCAGCCGACTTCGTGCCGCTGCTGGAGGAAACCGGGCTCATCGTCCCCGTAGGCGAGTGGGTGCTGGACGCCGCCTGCGCGCAAATCCGCGACTGGCAGCGGGCGGGCCTGCAACCAGTGCCGATTGCGATCAACTTCTCCGCCCGCCAGTTTCTGCAGCCCGGGCTGGATGGCATGATATCCGGCACCCTGGCCAAATATGGCATCGATCCGCGCTGGATAGAAATCGAGATCACCGAAAGCGCCCTGATGCAGAACCCCGAGGACGCGGTCGTCGCGCTCAGGCAGATCAAGGCACTCGGCATTTCACTGTCGGTGGACGATTTCGGCACCGGCTACTCCAGCCTCAACTACCTGAAACGTTTCCCGCTGGACAAGCTCAAGATAGACCGCTCGTTCGTGCGCGATATCGTGGCCGATCCCGACGACGCCGCGATCACGCGCGCCGTGGTGACCATGGCCCACAGCCTGAATCTGAAAGTCGTTGCCGAAGGCGTGGAAACCGAGGAGCAGTTTTCCTTCCTGTCAACCCACCACTGCGACGAGGCCCAGGGTTACCTGCTGTCGCGGCCGCTTCCGGCTGGCGCATGCAGCGCGTTGCTCGAAGGCGGCAGGCATCTGCACCGCCCCATGGCCGTGGACACCTCGCGCGAGCCGCCTGCCCTGCTTGTCCTGGACGACGATGCCGACAGCCTGGAGCTTGCGCAACACCTCCTGCAGATCAACGGCTGCCTCATCCTCACCGCCAGCAGCACGAACCAGGCATTCGATCTGCTTTCGAAGCACAGGGTCGCAGCGATCGTGTCGGACCAGAACATGCCGGACATGCCTGGCGTGGAATTCCTGAAACGCGTCAAGCATATGTATCCCGGCATCGTGCGCATCATGCTCAGCGGCACAGAAGACTTCCAGTCGGCGACCTCGGCCATCAACGAAGGCGGAGTACACCGGTTTTTTGTCAAAGGCCGGGATGACGAAAAGCTGCGCTCGGAAATCGGCAGAATCCTGCGGCACAGCGAAACTGCCCCGGCGCACAGCACCACAGTCGTCTGAGGCCCGGTCACTACGGTGATTTAACCTCCGCAGCCCGCAATTGACACCCGCGGGGATATCACAAAGAATAACCGCTGGTACAAAGCAACGGGGTCGGGATGCAACGACGCGACTTCATCGGAATTTGCGCCGCAACGGCAGCGCTGGCAGCCCAGCCCGCGTTCGCCGCAAAAGACCTCAAACCGCGCTTTTACGCCCGTACCCAACTGGTCGATGGGCGCCGGCAGCCCTTCAAGGCCGCCAGTCTGGCGGCGGGCCGCAATTACATTTTCCACTACCCGTTTGAAACCACTCCCTGCTTTCTGCTCAACCTCGGCAAGCCCACCGTGCAAAACGTGGCGCTGAAAACCGAAGATGGCGGCGCTTACCTGTGGCCAGGGGGGGTCGGCCCCAACAATACCATCGTCAGCTATTCCGCAATCTGCGCGCACCGCATGACTTATCCGACGCGCCAGATCAGCTTCATCAGTTACCGCGAGCGCTCGACCGCCTCGCCGGGTACCCGCCCCAACATGATCCACTGCTGCTCGGAACACAGCGAGTACGACCCGTCTTCCGGCGCCAGGGTGGTCAGCGGCCCGGCGCCGCAGCCGTTGTCAGCCATCCTGCTCGAACATGACCGCAAGACGGACGCGCTGTACGCGATTGGCACCCTGGGCGGTGAGATGTTCAACGCGTTTTTCTCCAAGTTCGAGTTCAAGCTTGCCCTCGATTACGGCACCGGTCGCGTCAGGAACCAGGTCACCGGACAAAGCATGGTCGTGGAACTCGAGCATTTCTGCAAACAACAGGTAAAATGCTGAATAGTTCCGCTTGCAAGGCATTCCGTAGTACAGTTGTTTTAGCATCCGGTTGTTTTAACGTCCGGTTTCGGTGTCCGGCCATGTCCGATGACAGTCACATAAGCTTTTGATCACGACCTTTTTAAACTGGGAGAGAACCATGAAAGCCGTCTTAAGCGTTACCGCATGCGCACTTCTGTTGTCAGCCTGTGCGACTTCCCACGAAGTGTGGACGACGTCGGTCACTTCGGTGCTGGAGCCCCGCAGCGGAAGCAATGTTCATGGCACAGTCAAATTCACCCAGGACTGGTACTTTGGCGAAGTGCTCGTCACCGGCGAGGTGTGGGGACACGCGCGTGGCAGCAAGGGCTTCCATATCCATGAAAAAGGCGACTGCAGCGATCCCAAGGGCATGAGCACCGGCGGACATTACAACCCGGGCAATGTCAAGCACGGTGCGCCGGGATCGGGACACGCCGGGGATCTCGGCAACCTGGTCTTTGATGACAGCGGCAAGGCTACCATCAAGATGAAGCTGAGCGGGGTCTCGATCAGAAAAGATGCGTCGAACACCCTTATAGGCCGCGGAATCATCGTCCATGCAGACCAGGATGATCTCAAAACCGACCCCACCGGCAATGCCGGCGGACGCGTCGCATGCGGCGTGATCGGAGCGCCGGCCGGCCTGACGTATTAGACTGGTTTTACCGCCAGGGCAGATCCAGCCCCGGCACCGCGTAACACAGCAGCCCGCCGCCTGAAAAAGCGGCGGGCTGCGTTGCTTTGAGCATCGCAAACAGCCCCAGTCCGGCCACCAGCAGGGCCGCAACGGCACGCACGGGACGCAAAGCCATGCATTTCCGCAGTTGTCCCGCCATCAGCGCAATGCCCAGCAGATTGGGCAGCGTGCCCAGGCCGAAAGCCAGCATCACCAGCGCGCCGTGACCCGCATCCGCCGTGGCAAGCGCGGTGAGCAGCACGGCATAGACCATGCCGCACGGCAACCATCCCCACAGCACGCCCAGGCCCAGCGCGCGCGGCAGCGTATTGGCGGGCAAAAAACGGCGCGAATGCGGCTGGACGCGGCGCCATACCAGGCTGCCCGCCGCCTCCAGTCCGCGCGCCAGGGACGAATTGCCAAAAATGCCCAATGCCACGACCAGCAGCATTGCACCTGCCGCAAAAAGCAGCCCCTGCTGCAGCAACGGCCCGCCGCGCAGCAGCAGCCCTGCCTGGCCCAGTCCGCCGGCCAGCGCCCCGGCGGCGGCGTAGCTGGCGATACGCCCGCCGTTGTAGGCCAGTGCAAACCGCCAGTCGAATGCGGCCGCCCCGCCATCCGTGCGCGGCGTGCAGACCATGCCGGCAATCCCGCCACACATTGCCGCGCAATGCGCTCCCCCCATCAGGCCGGCGATGAAGGCTGCGGACAATATCAGTTCAAGCCAGCCGTTCATTATGCAGAGAGAAGGAAAACCGGAAAGAACATGTCTTTCGCCTTTCGCCTGTCTCCCCCCCCTCGCTTCCTGTTCTTCATATCACCCGAGAATAACGCCCGACCTCGCGGTCGTGGCGCAGGTATTTGTCGAACACCATGCAGATGCTGCGGATCAGGGCGCGCCCTTTCGACGTGACATTGATCCAGCGCTCGTCAAGGTTCAACAACCCCATGCGCTCCAGCTCACGCAACTCCACCAGCTCGTCGGAGAAGTAGGCATCGAAATCGATCAGATATGACAGTTCAATGGCTTCCTTGGACAGCACGAAATGGCACATCAGCGCCTGGATCACCGAGCGCCGCAGCAGATCGTCGGCGGTAAGCTCGATGCCGCGTGCGATGGGCAATTCATTGCGATCCAGGCTGTCGTAATATCTTTCCAGATCCCGGTAGTTTTGGCTGTAGGTCGGTCCCAGGCTGCCGATGGCGGAAACGCCGAATGCTGCCAGGTCGCAATCGGCATGGGTCGAGTAGCCTTGAAAATTGCGATGCAACCGCCCGCCGCGCTGCGCCAGCGCCAGCGCGTCTTCGGGCAGCGCGAAGTGATCCATACCGATGTAGACATAGCCCGCCTCGGTCAGGCGCTGCGCGGCCAGCGCCAGCAACTTGAGCTTGATATCGGCGGACGGCAGTTCGGCTTCCCTGATCCGGCGCTGCGGCTTGAAGCGCGTCGGCAGATGGGCGTAGTTGTAGACCGCGATGCGGTCGGGACGTGAGGCGATCACGCGCGCCAGGGTACGGTTGAAGGTAAGCAGGGTCTGCCTTGGCAGGCCGTAGATGAGATCGACATTAATGGACAGAAAACCAGTCTGGCGCGCCGCCCGCATTACGGATACGGTCTGCTCCTCGCTCTGCACCCGGTTCACCGCGCGCTGTACCTCGGGGTCGAAATCCTGCACTCCCAGGCTCATGCGATTGAACCCCATTTCACGCAGCGCGGCGACGGCAGTCTCGTCTACCGTGCGTGGATCGATTTCTATCGAATATTCACCATCTGCGGCAAACTCGAAATGACGGCGCAGCAGGGAAAACAGACCACCGAGCTGCTCCATGCTGTAAAACGTCGGCGTGCCGCCGCCCCAGTGCATTTGCCGCACCAGGGGATCGTCGCTGAACAGCGGCCCCTGCAGGGCGATTTCCTTGGCAAGGTATTCGAGATACTTCACGCCCTTGGACTTGTCGCGAGTAACGATCTTGTTGCAGGCGCAGTAAAAGCAGATGGTGCTGCAAAACGGCAAGTGCACGTAAATGGACAGCTCGCGGCGTATGCCGCCAATGTTGCGCTTGGCCGCCCACGAGCGGTAGGCTTCCGGACCGAATGCCTCGACAAAGCGGTCCGCCGTCGGGTACGAAGTGTAACGCGGCCCGTTACCCTCCAGCCTGCGGATCAGGTTCAGGTCAATTTCAAACGGCAGATGATCGATGGCGGAATTCATGTTTCGTCTTGTGGATTTACTTGTACTCCCAACCCCAAGAAAAACCGGCAAACCTACTATTCCACCGTTAGCCGGTGCCGCATTGACCCAAGTCAAAAGAGGTGTAATATACAAAAAAGCTTTGGCTTAGCTGTCAGGTCTCAGATATGTCAATTAAGCTCTGCCTTACCCCAGTAGACATCAACAAGCTCAAAACAGCCTGCTCGAACTGCAGCCTGCGTGAACTGTGCCTGCCTGCCGGACTCGACCAGCGCGAGCTAGAGACTGTAGACAAAGTGATCAACCGCCGCAGACCGGTCAAGCGCGGTGATTATCTGTACCGCGCCGGCACCGCGCTGCACTCCCTTTTCGCCATACGTACCGGCTTCCTGAAGAGCTGCGTGCTGCACGAAGATGGCCGCGAACAGGTCGCCGGTTTTCATATGGCGGGAGACCTGCTGGGCCTGGATGCCATCAGCCTCAACCACCATACATGCGACGCGATTGCGCTGGAAGACAGCGATGTATGCGAAATCCCCTTTTCGGTACTGGAGAATCTGTCACGCGAAATTCCCTCGCTGCAGCACCACTTCAACTGCCTCATGAGCCGCGAGATCGTGCGTGACCACGGTGTGATGCTGCTGCTCGGCAGCATGCGCGCCGAGGAACGCTTGGCCGCCTTCCTCCTTAACCTGTCTCAGCGGTTTTCTGCTCGCGGCTATTCACCCTTGGAATTCAATCTGCGCATGACTCGCGAGGAAATCGGCAGTTATCTTGGATTGAAGCTGGAAACCATCAGCCGCGCGCTGTCGCGTTTCCAGGACGAGGAAATCATCGAAGTCCAGAATAAACACATAAAAATCAAAAAGATGGAATCCCTGCGTGCCCTCATTGGGCATCCCGCCTCCTCCCGCGTCTGACTGTCTGCGTCAGCACGCGAAGCAGGCAAGCTTCATCCGCTCTTACCACACCGCTTGATGATGGCGTCGATCTCCAACTCAGCCCGGCGGCGGTCTTCCTCCCGGCACTCGCCAGGCTTGACGCATCGATAGCGATCGGCACTGAAATAGGCAATATCCTCGACTAGGGCGCTGCGTTCCTCCTCGGTGACGACGACGGTGGTGCCACGGTACCGCGCAGGTGCAGCGGCACGCTTGCGACGGCCTGTACCCGCTGCGGCCTTCCCGGCTTTTTTCGGTGCGCCCATGGTGATCAACCGATGGCGATTTTCTTCGCCGTGGCCTTTTCCTTGGTGGGAAGGGTAAGGTCAAGCACGCCGTCGCTGTACTTGGCTATCACACGGGATTGGTCTATGTCCTGGGGCAGGGTGAAGCTGCGCGTGACTTTGCCGTAATAGCGTTCACTGCGTATGATCTCCTCGCCCTTCTTCTCCTCGGTGTCCTTCTTGACTTCGCCGCTCACCGTCACCTGGTTGCCATCGATGGTGACATTGATGTCATCTTTCTTGACGCCGGGAATTTCCGCCTTGACCAAATAAGCGCCGTCGCTGCGTGTGACATCCATCCTGATCTGCACCTGTTCCGGGAAGTCCATGTCAAAGTGCATGGGCTTCAACACAAGCCCCTTGAACAGGTCGTCCAAACCTGCGGAGAATGGATCATATCGCCTGAGGTTTGCCATATAGGCCTCCATATCGTGATTCGACCCCCATCCCGCGGGAGCCGATAAATTCATTTTAGAAGCACCTGCATATGGAGTATTGATCTGCGTCAAAAGAAGGTCACCCCCCCGCGCCACTCAGCCCGGCTTGGATTCCCCGCGCCTTGGGCAGCCTGCGGGGCGCTGCGCCGCCTCCAGCGGGCACAGGCGGTTGATATCGACCGCGCTGCGCTGCAGGAAACAGGTGAATGCACTGGACGCCGCCGCAAATGCCCAGAACAGGAAAAAACCGATTGAATAGACCGCCGTGCGGCTGAGTTCCATTGGCTCGCCGAGGATGAACAGGTCCGCGGGGTCGAAGAGCGTGAAAAACAGCGCTTCGGCGATGCCCCCGACAATGAAGGAAGGCCAGAGTATCTGGATTGCCCGTTTCATGCTTGCCTCCGTGACGTGATTCTTCGACGCACCGTTCACGGCGCAGCAGCCGTGAATGGCAGGCCTTCTCCCCGCCAGTTTCCCGTTACCCGCCATTGCCCTTGCGTGTCTTCCACGATCACGCGCCAGTTCCCCGCCGGCAGCGGGGGCAGCATGGCGGCGTAGCGATTGGCATCGACATGCCGCAATCGCACCTCGCGGTCGTTGCCGGCGCGCGAAACATGCGAAAAGCGCACCACCAGTTCTTCCGGCAGATCGATCCTGCCACCGAGAACGACATCGATGCTTTCCATGCCGCTGCCCTGTCCGCTGGCGACCAGAACGCGCGCGGCAATGCCCGCACGACGCGCATTTTCGTCGCGCGCCAGCACGCGGTTGATGGCAAGGCCCTGCTTGTAATAGTCGTCCGCAACCAGGCCGTCAGCAGAGGCAAATGCAATCCAGATCGTGACTGCACCGGCAACCACGGCAGCAGCCGGGCCTGCCATGAGGATCCACGGCCACGGCTCGCGGTACCATGGGTTTTCAACGTTCATGGCAGGTCTCCTTCATTGACGCACGATAAACACCGACTTCTCCTGCACAGACACGTCTTCGGTGCCGGCTGCGCTGACTGTAAATTCGATGGGGTGGACGCCGGGCTTGACCTGCTCGGGCAGCACCCGGACCTTCACCGGCACCATGCGCGTGGACGCGCCGGGCACCTCGACTGCGTGTTCGCCGGTGACAAAAACCGTCGGCATCCCGGACACCCGGATCACGAATGTTCTTTGCTGTTCCGCGATATTCATTATCTGCAGGCGGTACACGTTCTCTATCATCCCGCCTTCGACCTCCCGCGAAATAGATGCACGGTCACGAATGACATCGACCTTGAGCGGAACGCGCCACCACAGACTGGCGCTCATGACGATGACAACCGCCGCCAGAATGGACGTATAGACGATTACGCGCGGACGCAGCGCCCGCGCCAGCATCTGCCCGGACGTGAGGCCGCGCTCCAGCGCGTGCGAGGTCGAATATCGGATAAGGCCGCGCGGATAACCCATCTTGTCCATCACCTGATTGCAGCCATCGACGCACGCAGCACAGCCTATGCATTCGTACTGCAGCCCGTCACGGATGTCGATGCCGGTCGGGCATACCTGAACACAGATACCGCAGTCCACGCAATGACCGAGGCCGAGCGCGCCCGGATCCGAGCTGCGCGAGCGCGATCCGCGCGGATCGCCGCGCTTGTTATCGTAGGTAATGATCATGGTGTCGCGGTCGAACATGGCGCTCTGGAAGCGCGCATACGGACACATGTACTTGCAGACCTGCTCGCGCATCCACCCCGCGTTGCCGTAAGTGGCAAAGCCGTAAAACAGTATCCAGAAGTTTTCCCACGGTCCCGTGGACAGGGTCATGACCTCGCCCCATAGCTCGCGTATCGGAGTGAAGTACCCCACGAAGGTGAATCCGGTCCATAGTGCAATCGCCACCCACACCAAGTGCTTGGATGCCTTGAGGCTGAATTTGCGCACAGACAGCGGCCCCCCATCCAGCTTCATGCGGGCTGCGCGGTCCCCTTCGATCTTCCTTTCGACCCACAGAAAAATCTCGGTATACACGGTCTGCGGACAGGCGTACCCGCACCACAATCGCCCTGCCACTGTGGTGAACAGGAACAGGGACAGCGCCGAGATGATCAGGATTGCCGCCAGGTAGATGAAATCCTGGGGCCAGAACACGAAACCGAGGATATAGAACTTGCGGTGCACCAGGTCGAACAGCACCGCCTGGCGCCCGTTCCACTCCAGCCAGGCTGCGCCGTAGAAAACGAGCTGGGTCAGCAACACCAGCGCCAGACGCCACCTCGCGAACCAGCCGTGCACGGCGCGCGGGTATATCTTCTTGCGAATTTCGTAGAGAAACTGTTCGGCAGCGCCAGCCGCCTGCGCTGCGCCTGCATCAGGCTGGTTGGTCTTGCGGTCGCTCAACGCGATCACCTTCGAGGCGGGTTTGGCCATGCCGCACTCGCGCTACTTCGCGGGAGTCGCACCGGCAACGGACGGATTGGAAAGCGAAATCACGTATGCCGTCAGCAGATGGATCTTGGCATCAGTCAGCAGGTCCTTGTGGGCCGGCATCTGGTTGTTGCGGCCCTTGAGTATGGTTTCGATAATGCTCGTCTCGCTCGAACCGTACAGCCACACCCCGTCCGTAAGGTTGGGCGCGCCCAACTGCTGGTTGCCTCTGCCGTCCATGCCGTGACAGGCAACGCAGGCCTGTGCAAACTTTGCCTTGCCGCGCACCGCGCGCAGGCTGTCGTAGGTCAGGCCTGACAGCGACTTCACGTAATGCGCCACGTCCTTGGCGCCCTCGTCACCGCCGACCGCGGCACCCAGCGGCGGCATGATGCCGTTGCGGCCACCGACGATCGTCGCCCTGATTGCCTCAGGCTCTCCGCCGTACAGCCAGTCTTTATCCGTGAGATTGGGGAAACCCCGGCTGCCACCGCCATCTGAAGCATGACATTGGGCGCAATGATTGAGAAACAGCCTCTGCCCGATCCCCCGCGCTTCGGCATCAGCGGCGACCTGCCTGACGTCCATTTGCGCGTACTTGTCGTAAATCGGCCCGAACTGTTTTTCCGCGCGCGCAATTTCCTCCTTCAGCTGTCCGACTTGGGTCCAGCCGAGGGAACCGCCATAGCTGCCCAACCCCGGATAGAAGTACAGGTAGGCGATCGAGAAAACAATAGTGATATAAAACAGCCACATCCACCAGCGAGGTAGCGGATTGTTGTATTCGCCCAGCGTTTCATCCCAGACATGCCCGGTCGTCTCGGAAGTCGTTCCGGCCGTCTTGCGCACACTCTGCACCTTGAGCAGCACGCCGCAGGCGGCAATGCTGACCAGAGTGATGGCCGCGATGTAGAAATCCCAGAAGCCGCTGGTAAAAAGGCTCATTCGCGCGCTCCATCGCCGGTCTTTGCGGGCGTATCCGTTTCATCGAGCACCATGCGCGCGTCGCGCTCGAAGCGCGCCTTGCGTGACGGGCCGTAGGCCCACCACACGATGCCCAGGAAGGCGGTCAGGGCCGCCAGCGTGACCGCACTTCTCAGCAGATTGATTTCCATAAGTGCACTCCCTCAGTTCGCTTTCTTGAGCGCCGTGCCCAGCACTTGCAGATAGTCGATCAGCACGTCCATTTCGGTTTTTCCGGCAAGCTCTTCCTTTGCCTTGACGATCTGCGCGTCGGTGTACGGAACGCCTACCACGCGCAGCGCGCGCATTTTTGCTTCGATGTCGGCGGCATTGGCCGGCGTGCGCGAAAGCCACGGGTAAGCCGGCATGTTCGACTCCGGCACCACGTCGCGGGGATTGACGAGGTGTATGCGGTGCCATTCGTCAGAGTAGCGGCCGCCCACGCGGTGCAGATCCGGCCCTGTGCGTTTGGAACCCCACTGGAACGGGTGGTCGTAAACGAACTCGCCCGCCACCGAATAGTGGCCATAGCGTTCGACCTCGGCGCGAAAGGGCCTGATCATCTGCGAGTGGCAGTTGTAGCAGCCCTCGCGGATATAGATGTCCCGCCCCGAGAGCTGTGCCGGAGTATAGGGCTTGAGTCCTGCCACAGGCTCGGTCACCGACCTCTGAAAATAAAGCGGTACGATTTCCACCAGCCCCCCCACCGCCACCACCAGAATGATCAGCACGATGAGCAGTGCCTGGTTGCGCTCGATCATGTCATGTGTAAGTTTCATCTCTGGCTCCCGGTCAGGCGTGTGCCGCGGCGTGCATTCCGGCCGGCGCTGGAATTGGCGCATCGACCGGCCGGCTGCCGGCTATTGTCCTGGCGACGTTGTACGCCATGATCAGCATGCCGCCCAGGTAGAGCACGCCGCCCAACAGCCGGATTGCATAGAACGGATAGCTTGCCTTGACACTTTCGACGAAGGTGTAGGTGAGCGTGCCGTCGGCACCGACGGCGCGCCACATCAGCCCCTGCATCACGCCCGCTATCCACATCGCCGCGATATAGAGAACGATGCCTATGGTCGCCACCCAGAAATGCATGTTGATGAGCCGCACAGAATGCATCTGCGGGCGCCCGAACAGCCGCGGGATCAGGAAGTAGATGGAACCCATGGACACCAGACCTACCCAACCCAGCGCCCCGCTGTGGACATGACCTACTGTCCAGTCGGTGTAGTGCGACAGCGCGTTCACTGTCTTGATCGACATCATCGGTCCTTCGAAAGTCGACATGCCGTAGAACGACAGCGAAACGATCAGGAACTTGAGAATGGGATCCTCGCGCAGCTTGTGCCACGCTCCGGACAGGGTCATGATGCCGTTGATCATGCCCCCCCATGACGGGGCAAGCAAGATGAGCGAAAACAGCATGCCTATCGATTGCGCCCAGTCCGGCAGCGCGGTGTAATGCAGGTGGTGCGGCCCGGCCCACATGTAGGTGAAAATAAGCGCCCAGAAATGTACCACTGACAGGCGGTAGGAATACACCGGGCGCTCGGCCTGCTTGGGAATGAAGTAATACATCATGCCCAGAAATCCGGCGGTCAGAAAGAAACCGACTGCGTTATGGCCATACCACCACTGCACCATCGCGTCCTGGGCACCGGCATAGACCGAATATGATTTCCAGAAAGTGACGGGCACGGCAGCGCTGTTGACGATGTGCAGAATCGCCACGGTGATGATGAATGCGCCGAAAAACCAGTTGGCAACGTAGATATGCTCCACCCTGCGCTTGAACAGAGTGCCGAAGAACACCACCGCGTAGGACACCCATACCACGGCGATGAGGATGTCGATCGGCCACTCCAGTTCCGCGTATTCCTTGGATGAGGTGATGCCAAGGGGCAACGTGACAGCGGCCAGAATGATCACCGCCTGCCATCCCCAGAACGTGAAGGCCGCCAGCCTGTCGCTGAATATCCGGGCGTGGCAGGTGCGCTGCACAACATAGTAGGAGGTGGCAAAAAGCGCGCATCCTCCAAACGCGAAAATCACCGCATTGGTATGCAGCGGCCGCAGCCTGCCATAAGACAACCATGGTCCGAAATTGAGTTCCGGCCAGATCAGCTGCGCGGCGATGACCACGCCAACCAGCATCCCGACCACACCCCACACTACGGTCATCACGGCAAATTGCCGCACAACCCTGTAGTTATAGGTGGTCTGCGCTTCCATGCATCACTCCCTGAGCATTAATCGTGGGCCGATGATAGGGTGCGCACATTGCGCCGGACTTGACATACATCAAAAGTGCTGCTGGCTGCAGTGGCTATTCTGCAAGCGTCAACCCACAGAGGAGTCCGTCATGTTCAAGAACATACTGGTGCCAACCGATGGATCGGCGCTGTCAAAAAGAACCATCAAAAAAGCGGTGGCGCTGGCGGCCCGGCTAGGGGCGCGCGTTACCGGTTTCCACGTCGCGCCGGCTTATCACATGAACGTCTATTCCGACTATGTACCGCGGGATTTGATGCTGCCCGACGCATTCAAGGCAAAAACCAAGGCTGTCGCGCAACGCTATCTCGAAGATGTCAGGAAAGCCGCGGCCGGCGCGAACGTGCCGTTTGCCGGATATTTCGTCAACAGCGACTTCGCCGCGGACGCCATCGTAAAAGCCGCAAAGACCTACAAATGCGATGCGATTGTCATGGGGTCCCACGGCCGCAGTGGATTGGGCCGCATGATTCTTGGAAGTGAAACCAACAAGGTGCTGTCGACCAGTAAGCTGCCTGTGCTCGTCCTGCGTTGAGCGTCCATGACACTGTAGGACGTGCTTGCCGGCTGCAAACGGCTGCCGCGGTCAGTCTGCAGCCAGGGGGCGGTAGACGTATTCTCGCGTAAGCGGCAGGGAGTGGATTTCCGTGTTGCCCGACTTGTGTGCGAGCACCTGGTAAATGTTCATCCAGCCCTTGGCGAAGCCGTATGCGCAGCCGGCAAGATAAACCTGCCAGATGCGGGTCCGCTTCTCACCGGCGAAGCGTTGGGCGCTGTCTTTTTGTGACTCAAGCCGGCTCGCCCACTCATGGCACGTACGGGCGTAATGACGCCGCAGCGACTCAACGTCAGCAACTTCCAGGCCGGCCAGCGCCATCTCCTTTAGCAACAGGCTGAGATGGGGCAGTTCCCCCCCAGGAAACACGTAGCGGTCGATAAACTCACCGGCACCCAACCCTACCCAGCGATTGTCGGGGTTGGCGGCGGTAATGCCATGATTAAGCATTAGCCCGTCGTCCCGCAAAAGGCAGCGTAGTTTCTCAAAGTACAACGGCAGGTTCTTCAGGCCGACATGCTCGAACATGCCTACGCTGGCGATCTTGTCGAACACGCCATTGCCTGGCATATCCCGGTAATCGAGCAACTCCACTGTACAGCGATCCTGCAGTCCCTCCGCCCTTATTCGTTCGCGCGCATATTCAAGCTGGTTGCGCGAAAGCGTGATGCCCGTGGCGACAGCACCGTACTTTGAGGCGGCGCGCCGCACCAAGGCGCCCCAACCACAGCCTATGTCGAGGAAACGTTCGTCTGGCTTGAGCGCGAGCTTGCTGAGAATGTGGTCGAGCTTCTGCATTTGCGCCGTCTCGAGCGAATCGTCAGCGCTTCGATAGTAGGCACATGAATACACCATACCACGGTCAAGGAACAGCGAGTAGAACTCATTGGAAACGTCGTAGTGATATTCGATCGCCTTGCGATCATGGGCCTTGGTGTGTCGCGTGAAACGCCAGATTCCTCCGCCAGCCGAACTGGAAACATTACGTGCAAGTTTTTCGGCTACCTTGAATATCTCGTGGACCGATCCTTCGACCCGGATACGGCCTTCCACGAAGGCCTCACCCAGCTTGTTGAGATCAGGCGAAATGAAGTAGCGCAGGGCCGCCGGCTCAGGAATCGATACCGTCACCGTAGGATTTGATGATAGATCAACGCGTCGGCCATTCCACAATTTCAGGCGCAACGGAATGACTGCGCTCTTGCACATGCGTTCTATCGCATGCTGGAAACGGCTCTCGAGAAATAACATACCGCACCCCCCGACTGGTTTTTAAGCCAAGACGTGATGGAAGCATTTCGATATTTATTAAGTATAAATTATTTTGAAATGGACAGATTGACATGCGTCAATCACCGCCGTATTTGACGCCTGACGCCGCAATCGACGCTTAATGGCCATCAAGAGCTGTCAATACGTCCGCATACGGCATACCCTGCGATTGCGCAAGCTCGCGCTGGGTCACCGCACCACAGCATACGCTCACACCATTGCGCAAATGCTCATTGGCTTCAATGGCCTGCTTTACGCCATGGTCGGCAAGCTCCTTTACGAAAGGCAAGGTTGCATGATTGAGCGCGTATGTTGACGTCCGGGGGACAGCTCCGGGCATGTTGGCAACACAGTAATGGAAAATGCCATCGACAACGTAAACCGGTTCAGCGTGGGTCGTCGGGCGGGACGTCTCGAAGCACCCGCCCTGATCGATGGACACATCCACTAGCACTGCCCCTGGTTTCATGGTGGAAAGCATCACGCGTGTCACCAGCTTCGGCGCCAGCGCACCCGGCACAAGAGCAGCACCAATCACCGCATCCGTCTCTGGCAGCACCTTTTCCATGGTTCCGGAGGCGGAAACCATCGTTTTCACACGCAACCCGAATTTTGCAGCCAATCTCTGCAGGGGCGCAGACGAACGATTGATCACGGTGACATCGCCGCCAATTCCCACGGCCAGCATGGCTGCATTAGTGCCGACCACGCCTGCCCCTAGTATGAGTATCCGCGCAGGCGGGACCCCGGCAGCCCCTGAAATCAATATCCCCCTGCTCCCATGTGGCCGTTCGAGATAATGTGCCGCAACCTGGATGGCCATTCGGCCTGCCACCATGGACATCGGTGCAAGCAGTGGCAGCCCGCCGCCCGCTGCGGTGACGGTCTCATAGGCGATTGCCACGGCACCGCTTTTAACCAAGTCTGCAGTCTGGTGCGGGTCCGGCGCCAAGTGAAGGTAAGTGAACAACGTCTGCCCTGCATGCAGCCACGAACGCTCAGGACCCAGCGGTTCCTTGACTTTGACGATCAGCTCCACCGCGTCAAATACGTCTTCCGCCCTTAGCACCACATCCGCGCCGGCGGCGCGATAATCCGCGTCGGTCGCGCCGATACCCGCTCCGGCGTCCTTCTCGATCATTACGCCATGACCGCGGGCAACGAGTTCGCGCACGCTTTCCGGCGTCAGACCGACGCGGTATTCGTGAACTTTGATCTCTCTTGGCACCCCGATCAGCATTGCTCGCATCCACCATTTATCAAAACCGCTGGCAGCTTAATTCACAAACTGGGCGTGTCCTGATGCTCGTAGATTTTCTCTCGCTGTTCCTGGCAATTCCGGCAGCGTTTCGCCGTGGGGTAGACTGCCAGCCGCTGGTAAGCAACAGTCGCGCCACACTCGGCACACAACCCATAACTGCCGTCATTTATCCGCTGCCGGGCCGCCTCGATGTCGCGTAATTCACGAACGTGACGGTCAATAATGGCGGCATCGATATCCACCAGCATGCTGGCTACCGACTCGTCTGCGGCGTCGGACACCTGCCCTGCAAGATCCCTGTAATGCTGCAGGTCAGATTGCATCAGTTCGGCCCGGATCTCTTCCTTGAGCTCGAACACACGGCGGGCAAGGCGTGCGGATAAATCTTCGATCTGATGTGACGTAAGGCGAGTCATCCGGCTTCTTCCTTTTTTGATTGGGACGCGTTGTATCCGTCCAGCCTACAGCCTGAACGTAGAGCTGCGCTTTTGCGCCATATTAATCGGCCAGCCCTGTTTCCACTTGATCCAGATCAAGAAAACAGCCGTGCACAATTGGTCTACTGCAAGCATGCTCTGTTTTACACGCGTTCCCCCATTCATGATCTGCCAAACCACATGAATCTTGTACCCCCACAAGCGATGCTGATCGATGCCTTGCATCATGCAAAGTGCTTTCCGCATCCTGTTTCAAGAATTGAATTTCTGGAAACCCATATCTCGTGGGTCATTCTCACCGGACAATATGCATACAAAATCAAGAAACCGGTCAACCTTGGTTTTCTCGACTTCAGTACTCTGGAAAATCGGCGCCTGTGCTGCATGGAGGAATTGCGGCTCAACCGTCGCTATGCACCGCAGCTATACCTGGACGTCGTACGCATTACAGGCACAACCGATCAACCGGCAGTATCCGGCAATGGTCCGATAATCGAATATGCGGTAAAGATGCGCCAGTTCGCGCAAGACGCGCTTGCAAGCCGACTGCTCGCCGAAGGCAAACTTACGTCAAGTTGTATCGTGGAATTCGCAACCTCCCTTTGCGCATTTCATACCGCCGCCGCATCCGCCGGCCCCGCTGACGGTTTTGGAACAGCGCAAGGCATGCTGGAACTTGCGCTACAGAATTTTTCCCAGCTTGCTGCGTTGCCCGGTCTGAATGCTGACAAACCTGCCTTGGAATTTCTGCGCGAGCAGTCTATGCAGGAACATCAAAGACAGCATTTTCTGTTTGAAGCTCGCATCATCGCAGGCGCAGTACGCGAATGCCATGGTGATCTGCACCTTGGCAATATCGTCCTTGTTGAAGGCAAGCTGGTTCCATTCGATTGCATAGAATTCAGCGCTGCGCTGCGCTGGAACGACGTGATGAGCGAAGCTGCATTCCTGGTCATGGATCTGAATGACCGCGGACACCCTGAATGGGCTTGGTTATTCCTTAATGCATACCTTGAATGCAGCGGCGACTATAGTGGACTTGCGCTGCTTCGCTACTACCTGGTCTACCGAGCGATGGTCAGAGCCAAGGTGCATGGAATACGCGCACACCAGGCGGGAATAAGTGAAAGTGAACAGTTTCGACTGCTTCGTTCATGCCGCGGATATCTCGATCTGGCGTCCGCATTCTGCCGCCATCGACGCCCGGTTTTGGTCATCACACACGGGTTATCCGGTTCTGGCAAGAGTCGTATTACAGAAGAACTTATGCAGCGGTGTGGTGGTATACGTATCCGCTCGGATATCGAGCGCAAGCGGCGCCATGGCATGTCCGCCGCGGACCGCGGTAGCAGCACAGTTGAGTCGGGGATATACGACGAGCGCTCGACACGCGGACTTTATGAATGCCTAGCTCAGCTGGCAGGTAGTACGCTCGCGGCGGGTTACACAACGATCGTTGACGCTGCGTTTCTCAAGCATTGGCAACGCAGCTTGGCACGCAGGCTCGCCCAAAACGCCGGGGTCGCCCTGCTGATCGCGGACGTTACCGCGCCCGAGTCCGTGTTGCGCTGGCGGGTGGGGCAGCGCGCCGCAGAAGGCAAGGACGCCTCGGACGCAGGACTATCGGTACTGGAACACCAGATCGCAACCCGGGAACCCCTTTCTGAGCAGGAGCGACTGGACACGGTTACCATATCTAGCGAAGTCTCTGATCCGAGGACCTGTTGCGAACCGCTTCTTTGCGCATTGCGCCGGCTCGGCACATAACACTCCATTTGACGCAGGATCTCCCTATCGTCACCCGACCAGAACCAGCGGGCATCCCAGAGTTCGAAGCAGCTCGCGCAGCATGGCCTGGTTGTGCGGAGGGTGTCGATCATGCCACAGCAGCATTGCGGCATTCGCGGCGCTTACTGCCTGTGCGATTTCCGAGCTATCGGAACCCTTGAGCCATAAATGCCGCACCATATGCGCACAATCCGCCAGCAGGCCATCCGCTTTGGCACGAAGCGTCTCGAAACTTTCCACGGCTTCCGCCACAATCAATATTGCCAAGTCTGCATTCGTTGCGTCCGCAATTGATCTTGCCACAGAAAGTGCCCGCACGGCGGTAGAAGAGTCATTAAACACTACTGCAATCGGCCTTGCCGGCCAACTTGCAAAGGGAAGCCGGCGGGCGGATACCGCGCCCTTCACCATCGCAGTCCGGTCCGCCTCCGCGAATACCACAACATCCAGGTTGGTTACGCGCCCGAGCACTGCCGCAAGCACCGACCCGCGCACCACTTGGAATGACCAGTGCAACTTGAGTTCTCCCGCGCGCTCTGCCAGCATCTGACGTGTGCGCCAGGCCTGCAGCCTGAGCGCGCGCTCGATGTCCGGAGACTCGATCGGCCGGGCAAGCGCCGAGGTCATGCCCAGTTCCAGTGCAAATGGCAGGGCCGCAATGCGTAGCAGGCGGGTATCCTCGACAAATATCCCCGCCAATTCAGTGTCCAAGCTGCCGGCAAGGGCTGCGGCCGCCTCAAGCGCGGCATGGCTGAAATCCGCGCCGTGAAAAGCGGCGATGACGCGCCCAATGCCGCTTTCACTCATGCTGGCTTTCTTCTCTTTCCTGCCTGCGGCGCACGACGACCAGTATTAAAGCGATCTCGCCGCATGGACAGCTCCCGCAGTCGGCGCGACACGCGACCGTTGACGCTGTCGGGCGGAAAACCACCCACGGCATCCTGCATGCCCGCAGGCACGTCGAAAAGAAGTTCGACAGCTTCATCCACGCTGCGCACGGGATAAACATGGAACTGACCTGCCGCCGCCGCTGCCAAAACATCTGCGCGCAGCATCAGATCGCCCGCATTGGCCTGGGGTATCAACACCCCCTGTTCACCGTTTAGTGCGCGGGCCCTGCAGATGTCGAAGAAACCCTCGATTTTCTCGTTTACACTGCCGATTGCCTGCACCTCCCCGACCTGGTTTACCGAACCGGTCACGGCGAGGGATTGCCTGATCGGCAAGTCCGCAAGCGAAGACAACAAAGCGCACAGTTCTGCGAGAGACGCGCTGTCACCATCCACCACGCCGTAAGTCTGCTCGAATACCAGGGTCGCAGAAAGCGAGTGCGGGCGATTGGTCGAGTAGCGTGTCGCGAGAAATGCCGACAGGATCATCACACCCTTAGAATGGATAGCGCCGCCCAGTTGCACTTCACGCTGGACATCAATGACTCGTCCATCACCGAGCCCGGTCGTTGCGGTAATACGCGTCGGAGCGGCGAAAGCGTGACCGCCCAGCTGCATCACCGAAAGTCCGTTGACTTGCCCTACTCGCGCGCCCGTCGTATCAATAAGCACCAGGCCGCGGAGAATCGCTTCGTGCACGTGCTCGCGCACCCGGTCAGCACGCTCGCGCTGCGCCTGAATTGCACGTTCGACATCCTCAACCCCGGCCAGGGATCGTTTGGCATCGCGCGTCCAATAATCCGCTTCGCACAACAAATCCGCCACGCTCTGGATATTCGCCGAGAGTCTGTCTGCTTGGCCGGACAGGCGCGCGCTGTGCTCTATCATTCTTGCCACCGCGCCCCGGTCGAAAGGCAGCAATCCCTTCTGCCTGCCTATTGTGGCCACCAGTTTTGCGAACATCTGGTCGTTTTCCGCAGTGCGTTCGAAGCGATCCTCAAAATCGGCCATCACTTTGAAAAGTTCCGGAAATTCCGGATCGTAGGCGTGCAGCAGGTAATAAATCACGCGGTCACCGAACAATACCACCTTGACATCCAGCGGGATGGGTTCGGGCGCCAGCGACACGGTACTGACGAGGCTATAGATCTCGCCCAGCGATTCAATGCGGATTTGCCCAGCCGACAGAGCGCGCTTCAGCCCCTCCCAGGCATGGGGCTGAGTCAGCAGCTTGTATGCGTCCAGCAGCAGGTATCCCCCATTCGCGCGGTGCAATGCTCCTGGCTTGATGAGACCGAAATCAGTTACCAGGGTACCAAATTGGGCGATATGGTCTACGCGCCCGATCAGGTTCTGATACGTAGGATGGTCTTCCACCACCACGGGCAGGCCATTGCGCCCGTCATGACCCACCAGCACGTTGATTTCGTAGCGCCGAAATGACGGTGCCCCGCCGCCGGAAACATCCGAAGAGGTGCCAGCCTGCACGTCTTTTCCCCTGAGGAAATCCTCGGCATTGTCAAGAACATCCTTATGAACCGCGTCCAAGTAGCTGATGACGTGCGGCAGCTCGTGATAACGCTCCTTGAGTTCTGCGACATGATGGCCGACCGCAAAAAGGGTCATCTCCCTGTTTAGCTGTTTGACCTTCTCGCGCTGCTCTTTGCGCCAACGCATGCCCTGATGAATGATGTTCTCGAGCTTGGCCTGAAACTGCCTGATCGCTTTCTCTATGCCATCCCTTTGTTCTTGCGGCAATTTTGCGTAGTCATCCGCATTGATGACCTCATCGTCTTTCAGCGGCGCAAAAGTGAATCCTGCGGGTGTACGCAGCAGCGCGATCTGCTGTTTTGCAGCCTCTTCGGAAAGTTCCGAAAATGCCTGTTCATGCCGCTCTGAGTATTCCGCCTGGATCTGTCCAGCACGTGACCGATATTCGTCGCCCTCGAATACCGCTGGAATCGCTATACGCAACTCCTCGACGAGCTGCACCATATCATCGCGTAATGCCGTGCCCTGCCCCGACGGCAATGTCATCGCAACCGGTTTGTATGGGTTATCGAAGTTGTGCACATATACCCAGTCGCCCGATTTTGGCAACTCCGCAAGATCCGCTATGTAGCGCCTGACGAACTCATGCTTGCCGCTGCCGGCAGGCCCCATGACAAAAAGATTGTAGCCTTGGCTGGCCATACCGATGCCAAATGCGATAGCATGCGTCGCCCGAGGCTGGCCAAATATGAGCGGAAGGTCTGACAGATCCGCGGTGCTTTCAAAAGAGAACTGCCCGGGATCACATGGACGATAAAGCGCGTCGCGAGGAAGAGGCTTTGGTTTTGTCATTTTTCACTTCCTGTATTGCATTACATATTAGGAGGCGGGCATGACGTTCAATCTGCCTCGCGTTCCAATGCGCAGCAATGTGCCGGTACGTCCGCAGCGAACAAAACCGAGCCCGTAACAGGATTGGGGCGGAATGTCGTGCAGCCTTTAAGACCAAGCTCATAGGCCCGCCTGTAAATCCGTCGGAACAGTTCAAAATCAAAAGCTTCCGGAATGCTGACCGTTTTGGAAATGGCGTTGTCTACATGGGGTTGCAATGCCGCCTGCATGAGAATCTGGCTTTCCGGAGAAACATTGGCTGCGACCTGCATGGCTGGCGGCAACGCGGCCGCATCCTGCATCACCTTCCGGAAAACGCGTACCGCGTAATCAACAACTTCAAAAGTCCGGGACTCACCATTGCCGCGCCTGACTTTCCTGCCGAACTGTGCTGCAAACACCGGCTCGATGCCACTGGAAACATTTCCCGCAAGCAGGCTGATGGTTCCCGCTGGCGCAATCGCCGTAAGATGGCTGTTGCGAATGCCGTATTTTGCAATGTCATTTCGAATTGTCCCCGGCAACGTCCTGATCAATTCTGCTTGCAGATAAGAATCGGCCTCGAATACCGGAAACGCGCCTTTTTCCCGCGCCAATCCAACGGACGCACGGTATGCGCTGTGGCAAATGGCACGCATTACGGACGCGGCAATTTGCCTGGCATCCTCGCTGTCGTAACGCAGACCCAGCATCAACAGCGCGTCGGCGAGCCCGGTGATTCCCAGACCCAGGCGGCGTGACTCTAGTGCTTTGGCACGCTGCGCTGCCAACGGAAAACCGGATACGTCATAAACGTTGTCAAGAAGCCGCACCGCTACCGCGGCCGTAGCCTCGATGCTTTCGAAATCCAGCTTTGCTTCGGGGGTAAACGGCGTGCGCACGAATTGTGCTAGGTTAATGGAACCAAGATCACAAGCGCCATAAGCCGGCAGCGGAACCTCCCCGCATGGATTAGTGGCGTTGATTCGTTCGCAGTAATAAAGATTGTTTGCGCGTTGCAGACGATCGATGAATATGATACCTGGCTCGGCATATTCATAATTGGCGCGCAGTATGGCATCCCACAGTGCGCGGGCGCGAACATTGCGCGCAGCGACGGACGACACTGCCGCCACTCCAGGAATTTGACGCAGATGAAATACCGGCACCCTGCCCGAAAAGTCTGCCGGGAACATCAGCGGCCACTCGGCATCATCGCGCACGGCATCCATGAAGGTATCGGTTACCAGCACTGACAGATTGAAATTCCGCAATTCTCCTTTTTTACGCTTTGCGGCAATGAAAGCCTCGATATCCGGATGGTCGCAACGCAAGGTACCCATCATGGCGCCGCGTCGGGCACCCGTCGAAAGGATGGTCGAGCACATTGCGTCCCAGATCCGCATGAACGACACCGGCCCGGAGGCAATCATGCCGGTACCACGTGCCCGCAGACCTGCAGGGCGCAACGGGGAAAAATCGTAACCTACTCCCCCTCCCTGCTGCATCGTGAGCGCGCCCTCTTTCAGCGCGTCGAAAATTCCATCGAGGGAGTCGTTCACCACCCCCATCACGAAGCAATTGAACAAGGTGACGCGTTGCCCTGTGCCAGCACCGGCCAGAATACGCCCCCCTGGCAGGAAGCGGAAACCGCGCAGGATTGTGTAAAACTGCTCTTCCCAATATGACCGCTCAGGCGGTTTCTCCGCCATCGCCAGCGCTCGCGCCACCCGGCGCCAAGTGTCCTCTATATGACTCTCAACAGCACCACTGCTGTCACGATGACGGTATTTCTCGTTCCAAGTTACTGCCGAAATATCGTCTAAGCGATATCTGCGCGCTCCCGTGCTGGCTGTAGGCATACAAAATAACACGCACGCTGATGCTTGGCAGTTTACCTAGTCGCCTGGCGCGATATGCCTTCAGTCCAGTGGCAGTCGTGGCAGTATTCAAGCCCTGGACAGCGGCCCTGACGCCGCGGCAGGCAATCGTGCTTCTCTTCGCGATGTCCGATTACATGAGCAAGACGGTTGTACTCTGGCATATGCCCGTAAAGCATCGCCCATCCTACATATTTATCCAGCAATCCGTTCATAAATCCTCCATTAGCAAGATAGCAAACAGCACTAAAACGAATGCGCTTCCAGAACCTTAGTCGATTCACACAAATTGCGGCAACTTGCCGCACCTGCGTCAGCGCACCACCAGCACCGGTATCCTGGTGTGTGTCAGCACCTTTACGGTCTCGCTGCCGATCAGCACCGCATCCAAGCCCCTGCGCCCGTGCGAAGCCATCATGATCAGGTCACAACCGCGCTTCTCGGCTTGTGTGATGATTGCCTCGTACGGGCTATCTCCAACAACCACGAGGCCCTCACAGTCGACGCCGGCAGCCTTTGCCTGCGCCTTGAGTTCCGCAATCAGCCTATCCCCGGCCTTCCTGTATTCGGCTTCCCTGGTTTTTTCAAGATCCTTTACTACGTCTGACGAAAAACCCACTGTGACGTGCACGCTGAAATGCGGCACCACATTGAGGATAGTCACTTTTGCGCCGACCGATTTGGCGAAGGCCAGACACTCATCGACCGCCTTGAGCGATAGTTTGGAGCCGTCCACCGGCAACAGAATGCGTTTGTACATAATAGCCGCCCTTTCTTAACGAGTAGACCCGCGAATGTGCCTCATGACCTGATCCCGCGCCGCGCCGCCATGGCCTCGCCTATGGCAGCCAGTTCACGCTTGCCAAGCAGGTGGGATGCCAGCGGAATCATGTTCGCATCTTCAAGCGCAATATGGGCACGATAAACTGCACAAAAACGGCTCACCTCAAGCGCATCCAGCGCCGCGCTTCCCCCATGCGCGATCAGCTCCAGCGTCTTGCTCAAGCCAGACCACATTTTTTCCATTTCCCGGTGTTCGTGTTTCAGCTGTTCAACCAGCAGCGCAACGCGCTCCGCGTTCTGGCCCGTGGCCGCGGCGATCATGCGCGGAAACAAATCCAGTTCCTCGTCTTCATGATGATGCCGCCCCGCACTGTCGAAATAGCGCATTACATTTGAGGCCGCCTGCTGCGCCTGGCCATCGCAGCCGTGCGTCTGCATGTGAACCGCCAGATTTTGCAGCACCTCGCACTGCGCCCTGATGCGGTCGTGGCAGGACTTCAGCATCAGCAGGGGTTCATCAAAGCCCGCAATCTGCGGGTTCATCGACTGGAACGTCACGTTTACCCCCACACCCGTACTATCCATTATCAACCTGCCTTATTATCTTAGGCGGCACACGGCTGGGGAGAGTTGATCCATGTCAAGTTCACGCCCCGGCAGATCCGCGGCACACGGATGATCAAGCCATAAAATTCGAAACAGCGCAGGATATCCCGCGTGGCGGGCTAGCGCTTCTCAGCCCGGATCAGAATCTTGATGTCCTTCGCCCCGACCGCGACGGGCGCGGTAAGCGCCTCGAGATCGCCGGTTTGGGGTGCGGCATTGCCAGACTTTGAAATACGTGCACCGATGACAACCTGTTTATGTCCGGAAAGACCCATACCGGGCGCCATTGCCAGACTGTCATCAAGGGTAAATTTGAAAGGCAGGCTCCCGGCCTGTGTGCGTATGATCGCCAGCGGCATGCGCGAACCTTCGACCGGGCGCGCAAAAACAAACAGGGTATCGGTAGGCACTACGCGTCCTGCAGCGTCTGCGGCAAGCATCACCACACCGCTGACCGAAGCCGCCTCTGACCGCCGTGCCGTTTTGTCAGAAGCAGCCACCACAGGCACGGGAACCGCCGTCGGCACGGCCTGTTTCGCGCTCAGTGAACGGGCTTCGGCTATGCTGCCGCGGACAGACTGTGCGAGTTCCGACTCTGCCGGGGCAATTTCCAGAATACGTTCCCAGTGCTTGACCGCACCGGCATAATCCTGGCGCTCGAAGGCGGCGGTACCGGCCAGCGCCAGGGATTTGATGTTGCGCGGGTCCACACCAAGCGCACGCACGACGATCTTCTCAGGTTCGCCCAGCATGCTCCTACCCTGCGCCATCGCCAATACGTCGGCATAATCCGCAAGCAGGTCGGCATCGGAGGCACGTCGGGCAACCGCGTTGGCATAAGCACGCGCTGCGTCGTCAAATCGCTCCAGGGTGCTGTAGGAACGTCCCAGCATGATCCAGCCCTCGACGTTTTCGGGTTCCTGCCGCATGCGCTCCGCCAGCCGATCCACCATCGCTGCGATCTGCTCAACCTGGGTGCCATGGGGGGACTGCGCACCGGATCCGGCCACACCGCCCGGCAGCATGACCTGCACGTTGCCCACCGTAAAATACAGGGCAAACGCAAGGATGGGCAGCGCCACGCCGACCGCAACTGCAGTCCTTGGTGCAAGGCCGCCAGCAGGCGGCTTCTCGGATGTTTCCGGAATATCCTCCAGCACGCGGCGCTCGAGCTCGCGGCGTGCCTCCTCGTATCCTGTGCGGCTCAGGGTGCCTGCGGCGAGGTCTTCTGCCAGTTCACGCAATTGCTCCCGGTAAACAGCCGTATTTACCGCGTCCCGCGAAAGTTCCGCGACCGAATCCCTGCGTCGCAGCAGAGGCGGCAACAGCAGCAACAGCACGCCAATCGCCATCAACCCTGCAAGAATCCAGAACGTGGCGATCATCGATCCGGCTCTCCTGTGCCCAGCAGCGCGGCTGCCCTCTCGCGCTCGGCGGTGCTCAGCGTCTCCTGCCGGCTGGAGCGGCGCATGATCCTGCGGCAGAGCAGGATCAGACCGATTGCCAGCAACAGCAACGGCCCCAACCACAGCAACAACGTGCTGGATTTCACTGGCGGCCTGTAGAGCACGAAATCACCGTAGCGCTCTACCATGTACGTCCTGATTTCACGCTCGCTTCTGCCCTGGCTGAGCTGCTCACGAATCTGGTTCCTGAGATCGACTGCAAGCGGCGCATTGGAATCGGCGATACTCTGGTTCTGGCATACGAGGCAGCGCAGCTCTGATGCGATCACTGCCACTTCCCGCTCCAATGCCGGGCTGGACACTGAAGTGGCCGCCTCCGCCCCCCATGAGGAAGGCGCAAGCAGAATCAGCGCGAGTGCAGCAACAAGCTCACGCACTGGCATTGAGTTCCCGTATCAATGGCAAAAGCTTTTTCTCCACGATCTCTGGCGTAACAGGGCCGATGCGCTTGTAACGAATCACCCCGCGCTTGTCGATAACATAAGTTTCGGGGACGCCATACACGCCGTAATCGATGCCCACCCTGCCCTCGACATCGAATACCGATAACCGGTACGGGTCGCCGAATTGCTTCAGCCACCGGATTGCATCCTCGCGACGGTCCTTGTAATTGAGCCCGTAAATTGGGACCACCCTGCTTTTGGCAAGCGCCTCCAGCACAGGATGCTCCTCTCTGCAGGCCGCGCACCACGATGCCCAGACATTCAGTATCCAGACCTGCCCCGCGAGTTCCTGTGGCGAAAAAGTCCGCTCGGGCGCGTGCAATTCAGGCAGCCTGAAGGCCGGCGCAGGCTTGCCTATGAGTGGCGAGGGCACCTCGCGCGGATTCAGGCCAAGGCCAATACCCAGCAGCAGCACCAGCAAAACGAATACTGCAAGCGGCATCCCGAAGCGCATCATTGCCCCGACCGTGCCGCGATCAATGCATGCATTATCATGCCCGCACTGATCATGCTGTGGACGCTGCCCCGCTCTTGCGCAGCGCGCCGGCGCCACCGGTTTCAAGCGCGCGACGCCAGCCCACCCGGTAGCGACGGTCGGAAACCGCGAGCAGCCCCCCGAATGCCATCATCAGGCAGCCGATCCACAGCCAAGAGATAAAAGGCTTGTGTTGTACATGCACCAGCCATGCCTTGTCATCGAGCTGGTCGCCCAGGGACACGTACAGATCGCGAGTCAACCCGGTGCTGATCGCGGCCTCGGTCATGAGCTCCTTGCGCACTGGGTAAAATCGCTTTTCCGGGTAAAGCACCGTAACGCTGCTTCCGGCACGACTTACGGAAATCGTTGCACGCGTCGCATTGTGGTTGGCACGGGCGACTTCGCCCATGCCATCGAAGCGGAATTCATATCCTGCGAGGGCCACCTTGTCGCCCGGGACCATGCGCACCTGGGTCTGGCTTTCATAGCCCTTTACCATGGTGACGCCGGCAACGAACACGGCGATGCCAAGATGCGCCGCAAGCATGCCGTAATAGCTGCGCGAGGAACTGCGCAAGCGTCCCCACAAGCTGCCCGCCCCTTCTGACTGCCGCAACCGCCGCCACAGGCTCACTCCGCAGGTCACAACCACCCACACCGCAAGCAGAAACCCGAGCGAGATCCATATCGACCAGCGCCCGAACAGCAATGGCAGCGCCACGGCGCTTAACACGCTCACGGCAAACGCCCAGCGCAGCTGCAGTGCCAGCTCGGGTACCGGCATGTTTTTCCAGCGCATGATGGGGCCGATTCCCATGAGGAAAACAACGGGGGCCATGATCGGCGCGAACACGGTGTCGAAGTAAGGCGGGCCGACCGAAATCTTGCCCAGCCCCAGGGCGTCAAGCGCCAGCGGGTAAAGCGTACCCAGCAGCACCGATCCGGCAGCCACCACCAGCAGCACGTTGTTGGTAAGCAGCGCACCTTCGCGCGAAATCAGCGCAAACGCACCGCCGGACCTGACGCGTGGCGCGCGCCAGGCGTACAGGGCGAGCGAGCCGCCGATCACCAGGGTCAGGAAAGCAAGAATGAACATGCCACGCTTGGGGTCCGTGGCAAAGGAATGCACCGAAGTAAGCACGCCGGAGCGAACCAGGAAAGTGCCGAGCAGGCTCAATGCAAAAGCCACGATCGCCAGCAACACGGTCCATGCCTTGAACGCGCCGCGCTTCTCGGTGACTGCCAGAGAGTGTATCAGTGCCGTACCCACCAGCCACGGCATGAAGGATGCGTTTTCAACCGGATCCCAGAACCACCACCCTCCCCAGCCCAGTTCATAGTAGGCCCATGCACTGCCGAGCAGGATGCCCAGGGTGAGGGAAGCCCATGCTGCTGTGGTCCACGGCCTTGACCAGCGCGCCCACGCCGCGTCCAGGCGGCCATACAGCAGGGCGGCAATGGCAAACGCAAACGACACTGAAAAGCCGACGTAACCCATGTACAGCAGGGGTGGATGAAACACCATGCCTGGGTCTTGCAGGAGGGGATTGAGATCGCGTCCGTCAGGCGGCGCCGGCAGCAGTCGCTCGAACGGGTTGGATGTGAACAGCGTGAAGGCGAGAAAACCCACCCCTACCAGTCCCATCACGCCCAGCACCCTCGCCACGAACTCGTCGGGCAGGCGCCGGCTGAATGCCGCTACCGCGACACCCCAGCCCGCGAGCATCAGCATCCACAACACCAGCGAGCCCTCATGCCCGCCCCAAACTGCGGCCATGCGATACGGCAACGGCAGTGCGGAATTGGAATTCGAGGCCACATAAAGCACCGAAAAATCATTGGTGGCAAAAGCGTAGGTGAGGCAACCGTAGGCGATAATCACCAGCGCCAGTTGCGCGTGTGCTGCCGGGCGCGCGAATGCCATCCATGCCTCGTTACCGCGCGCAGCACCGACCAGCGGCAGCACGCCCTGCGCCAAGACCACACACAGGGCGAGCGACAGCGCGAATTGCCCGAGTTCAGGAATCATGTCGGCCTCATTTCATCGTCCCTATCGTCCCTTTTCGAGGGTGCGTGCGGCCCGCTCGCTTGCCTTGTGGGCCTTATCGATCGCGTAGGCCGCCTCTACCGGCATATAGTTCTCGTCATGCTTGGCCAGCACCTCGGTCGCGCGAAAAGTACCGTCGGCGCCCAGCGCGCCCTGCGTCACCACGCCTTTGCCCTCGCGGAACAGGTCAGGCAGCAAGCCCTGGTAGACCACCGGGATGCGCTGGGCCGTATCGGTCACGACGAAGTGCACCGTGCGGCCGTCAGGCTGGCGTTTGACGCTGCCTGCTTCCACCAGGCCGCCGATGCGGAATGCGCGGCCTGTCGGGGCTTCGTTTGCCGCAACCTGCGAAGGCGTGAAGAAAAACACCAGATTCTGATTAAGCGCGCTGAACACCAGCGCTGCGGCTATCCCCAGCACGGCGATGCCACCCAGCACCATGGCCAGACGCCGGTGGCGCGGTTTCACGCGACCCTCCCCTGCGCGCCTGCGGCCTTTTCGAAGGCCGCGGCAGCCGCGCGCCTTCTCGAAACCAGGAATATGATCTCAAGCACCATCAGCAGGAAAGTCACCGCGTAGGAACCCCACACGTACAGGGCGTATCCGCCCATCGCAAAAAAAGCATCTGCACTACCCCAGTTCATCTCGCCCCTCCCGCATATTCGGCAACCCATTCCGCATTACGTTCACGCTCGAGAATAACGCAGCGCACCCGGGCAAGCGACACGGCAATGGTGTACATCCAGAAACCGAGCGCCACCAGCATCATGCCGGCAAACATGGTGGCCGCCATGCTGGGCGCACGGGTGAGGCTTACCGATGCGCCCTGGTGCAGGGTATTCCACCACTGCACGGAAAAATAGATGATCGGAATGTTGACCACGCCTACCAGCGCAAACAGCGCTGCGGCGCGGTCCGCACGGCGCGGGTCATCGATAGCCGCAGCCAGCGCCATGTATCCGAAATAAAGAAAAAGCAGGATCAGCTCCGAAGTCAGCCGCGCATCCCACACCCACCACGTGCCCCAGGTCGGCTTGCCCCACAACGCGCCTGTCCACAACGCCACGAAGGTGAAAAGCGCACCGGTGGGTGCGAGCGCGCTTGCCATCATGCCGGAGAGCCGCGTATTGAACACCAGGCCGACCCCTGCCCAGAACGCCATCACAACATAGATGAACATCGACATCCACGCCGCCGGCACATGGATAAAAATCACGCGGTAGACTTCGCCTTGCTGCTGGTCGGTCGGGGCCACGAAAAAGCCCATATACAACCCCGCGAGACAGAAAATCGCAGCGGCGCCCGCAAACCAGGGCATCAGCGTGCCGGCAAGCGGATAGAAGGACTGTGGCGAGGCATAGCGGAACCAATTGATGCGTCCCGCCTGCGCACCGGCACGTGCTTCGTGATTAGGATGACGAAACATCAAGTTGCGAACATGGAAATACGTTTAAGTCTATCATTTTGAAACCATTTACCCACCATCTGTTGATCTGCATCAATCAAGCGCGATGCGCAATGCCGCCGCGGTTGCCCAGGGGGCCAGCGCGCAGGCTGCAAGCAGGAACGCTGCAAGCAGCAGCAGATGAGCCTGTACCGCGACCCCGCCCGCGGCCGCATCGACGGCGCCTGAACCCAGAATCAGCACCGGCACATAAAGCGGCAGCACGAGCAGCGAGGTCAGCACGCTCGAACCACGCACCCCTAGCGTCAGTGCCGCGCCAATGGCACCAACCAGCGTGAGCGCGGGGGTGCCCAAAACAAGCGACAGCATCAGCACTGCAGTAGCGTCGGCCGAGAGGTCGAACTGCAGCGCCAGCAACGGTGCCAGCAGCACCAGCGGCAATCCGGATACCAGCCAGTGCGCCACGGCCTTGCCAACCACGATCCAGCCCAGCGGCGCACATGCAAGCAGCATTTGCTCCAGCGTGCCGTCGGCATAATCTGCGGCAAACATCCGTCCCAGGGCAAGCAATGAGGCAAGCAGTGCCGCAACCCAGATCACGCCAGGTGCGATGGTGCGCAACAACCCTGGTTCGGGTCCGACACCCAGCGGGAACAGGCTCGCAACGATCACAAAAAACAGCAGCGCGTTGGCAACATCGCCCCGCCGCCGCATGGCAAGCAGCAGGTCGCGTCCGATCACCGCACGCATCACGCCGAACATGCTACCGCCACCCGCCGAGGTCGATGACGATGGTAGCAAGCGATTCTATCGTTGCGTCTTGATGGCTGGTCAATACCACCATGCCCTGCTTGCGCAAATGCGCCGTGATCATTTCTTGCACGCAGGCCACTGCGTCCGCATCGAGCGCCGTGAACGGTTCGTCGAGCACCCATAGCGGCGCGAAGGGACCAGCCAGCCGCGCCAGGGCCACCCGCCGCCGCTGCCCCTGCGACAGCAAACGTGCCGGAAGATCAGCACATGCCGCGAGCCCCAGTTGTCCCAAGGCAACGTCGATATCGCGCTGAGCAGGCGAGGCCCCGCCCAGCATCCAACTGAAACGAAGATTTTCCCGTGCGGTAAGTTCATCTTTCACCGCGTGGGCGTGCCCGATGTACACCAGTTCCCGCCAGTATTCCTCACGCAGCATGCGAATCGCATTGCCGTGCCAGCATACCTCGCCCCGCGCCGGCATCCCCAGACCGCAAAGTATGCGCAGCAGGCTGGTCTTGCCGCTGCCGTTGGGCCCCGCCACCCGTAGCAGCGCGCCGGGCTCGAGGGTGAACTCAAGACCGCTGAACAGCGTGCGTTCACCACGCACGCAATCGAGAGCAACGACCTCAAGCATGAATTGAAATAACCGGGTATCCGTCGTTTATGCCTTGGCTAGGCAGATGCAGGCATTCAGAGTTACCGTGCCGGAGGCCTGCCGACGCATCATAACATCCTGCCGGCGCCCGGACTCATTCGACGACTCGGCCGGAAGACAAAACTCATCGAAGAATGCCGCACAAGAAAACGCCCCGAACTCGTCGGGGCGCTGCCAGGGGACGACCATGCTCCGGGTCTACTGCCATCGGTAGTAGCCGGAGACGCCTATGAAGTGAACTTTCTGCGGCGATTCCTGGGACAGGCGCGTGCCGTCGGAATAACTGAAGGTCGTCCATGTCCAGTCATTGCTGCTCCAGCGGTCATACACGTAATTCAGGCGGATGCCGGTATTCTTCTGTATCGCGTAGTCGGCAAACAGCTTGAGGCTGGTATTCCGGGTCTTGATGTTCGGCAGCGAATTGACCGTCGCGCCGGCGGTGATGGCCTGCTGGTGGAATTCATCGGTGATGTCCGAAACGACCAGATCGGCACCGAGCTGCAGCCTCGCCATCGGCTTGCTGTGCACACCCATGCCGAACGATTCGCCGAGATTGCGCAACTGGGCGGTCCACAGCGGGCTTCCTGCCGACGCCGGGCAGACGCCGGCGCTACTGGCGCTCGCGCAAGTAGCCTGATCGGCACGATTGTCGTTGCGCGAGTACCATGCCGTGAACTTCAGCGCTTCCGAAACCGTGAATGCCGCATCCAGCGAATAATTTTGCGCCTTGCCCGAACGCGGCCCCAGGTTCTGCGCGGTACGCGCGCCATAGGTGTCACGCGCATCATCAAAGAAAAACTGCAACGACAGCGCGTCAACCGGTGTCCAGTCGAGCGAGAGCCGCCACTTGTCGCGTTCGCGGTCGGCCAGGTGCAGGGGGGCGATCAGATTGCTGCCGGCGGTGCCGTTGGCGAGCACGTTATTGAGAAACGACGACCCATCGCGGTCGCTGCGCACATAGGAGATTGCGCCATTCACCGTCTCCGACATCGAGCGCCGCACTTCCACCCGCCACGCCGTCTCCTCGGTTTTCTCGCGGTAGCTTACCGAGCGGACCGGGTTGCTGTTGCGGTTCCTCTCGTCGTAATCGAGTCCGCCCGTCACCCGGAACCCCATCGGCAGCGAATAGCTCGCCTCGGCCTTGCCCGCAGTCGTCCTGTGCGAGCGCGGCTCGTTCTGGCCATTGGTGGTGCCGCTCGCCGGCGTGAAATAGGTACGGACCGGCGTCTGGTCGTCGCGGTCCTCGTGACGCAGATTGGCCAGCAGCGAGAGCTTGGGCATGGGCCGCGCGGTAATGCCGACCTGGGCGAAAGTGGTTTCGATTTTGCCGCCCAGGTTGCTGCCGATGCCGGGCGCCAGCGGCACCCCGGCGACAAAGGCATCATCCTGCTTGAGCTGGCTGTAGGATACCCTGAACGTGCCGCGCGTGGTCGGCGTGAAGCTGTAACCGCCATTCAGGTAGAACTGGTGCGAATGGTTGTCCGGCGGCAGGCCGATCGGGGTGAAGCCCGCAAGCCCGGTGGCGCCACCGACTTCCGTGACAATGAGCCCGGTGTAATGATTGTTGTACATGGTGCCGTAATAGCCGCCTGAAAGCTGCAGCTGCTTGCCCGCATATCCGACGATCGCTTCGAGTTGCCGCGTGGTGGAATTGATCGGCTCTGGAGTAAACTGAAAGCGACCCGCGCCACCCGTGGTACCGCGCGCAAAAAGCCGCGCGCCGTCCTTGTCCTCGGTCTTGAACCGCACCTGCAGGCTGAAATTGCCGGCAAGGATCTTGTCGAAACCGAGCCCCAGCGCCTCGCGCTTGGTCTTCAGGTCCACGTTAGTGCCGGGAGTCGATACCGCAGGCACCCGCAGATTGCTGCTGCCTATCCCCGTGACGGCCGTCCTGATGTCATAGGGTTCAAAGCGCGGGGTCGTACCATATTCGATAGAATAACCCCAATTACCCTGACGGTTGTGCTCGAAGCGCAGTTCGCGCGACTCGAGGCCGAGATTGCGGCCACGGAACTTGAGCCAGGTCCCGGTCGCGTCGTCGCGGTTGATGATATCGAGATCGAGCAGACCGTAGACGCCCCGTTCGTTCATGCCGCTGTACTGGCCAAAGCGGCTCGCATCACTGTCCAGGTAGCCGAGGCCGAAGGAAACCGTGCTTTCCGGCTTGGCAAGCCGCACCAGATCGTCAGCTTCAGCTGCCCATGCCGTGCCGAGCACCGCAAGAACCGCGGCCGCAGTCGTTTTCAGTGAAAAAGCCATGGATGCATTCGTGTTCATGGTCATCTCCCGTCAGTCTGCATCAGCGCCGGAATGTCCGCTCATTGGAGATATTCGCCGGATTGTTGGTACCGTGAATATTGGTATGGCAGTTCAGGCAGCCGCGCGCCAGCGTATTGGCGCCGGTGCTGGTGCCGGTGAGCGACGCGATACTGCCGCGATGGCTGGTCGGCTCATGGCACTGCTGGCACAGGAAGGGCGGACGCGACTTGAGAAGATTCGGCTGGGTAGTACCGTGCGGATTATGGCAGATAGCACAATTCTCCTGCACCGGCTGGTGGGTGCGCACGAACGGGCCACGCTTCTCCATGTGGCAGGTGTAGCAGGTATCGTTCACGCTTTCGCGAACCAGGTTCGATGGGCCCGCCGAGCCATGCGGGTTGTGACAATCCGAGCACACCACCTTGCCTTCCTTGACGGGGTGGCGTGACGGCCGGTTGATCTGGGCGCGCTGCTCCTTGTGGCAGGCAAAGCAAGTTTCAGGCTGGGTGAGTTTATCGCGGGTCTTGTCATGACCAGCATGCACCTGGTGGCAGGAAGTGCAGGTCACGTCACGGCTGGCATGCATGCTGCCCTGCCAATGGATGCGCTTGCCGCCCTGATGACAGGTCAGGCAGGCCTCGTTCTGGCTGCTCGCCGGTGATGCGCCCGCCTTACGACCGAAAATCCGCTCGGGCTTTGGGCGCTCCTTTGCACCTGCCGGGCGATTGACGTGAGTGTCGCTCACGCCATGACAGCTGGCGCAGGTCGGCGTGCGGCCATCAGCTACCGTGCCGTGCTTGGTCTTGCCGATGGCAAGCACCGGATACTCCTCATCTTCGCCATGGCAGCGCGTGCATGTCGCGTCACCCCTGAGCACCATGTCTTTGCGAGCCGATTTGGCGGCGTCCTGCGCGAGGACGCCCGGAGCCGCGGCGAAGGTACCGAGTGCAAGAACAAAGCCTGCCACTGCCGTGGAAGACAACTTTCTGAGTCTGCTCATCGGACAATCCCCTCCCATTTGCGCGGCGTAGAGCAGCCTGCGCCGCGAATCAACGCTTGCCGATCTTCAACTCCTGCGGTCCTGGACCATCCGGCTCCTTGTGGGCAATGCCGAAGTGGCAATCGATGCAGGTCTTGCCCTCGGCCTTGCCCTTGGCGTGGCGACTCTTCGCCCGTTCCGACTGCAGCTCCGCGCTCATGGCTTCAGCATGGTGGCAGTTGCGGCATTCCAGCGAGTCGGTCTCCTTCATGCGCGTCCAGACCCGCTTCGCCATCTCGTAGCGATGTGCCTCGAATTTCTCCTTGGTGTCGATCACACCGGTGACGAAATGGCCATAGAGCTCGAATGTCGCCTGGAATTTGCGTACCAGCATGGGGCCGGGTTCACGCGGTACGTGGCAATCCGAGCAGACCGCACGCACGCCGGAGCGGTTGGTGTCGTGTATGGTGCCCTTGAACTCGGCGTAGACGTTGTCGCGCATCTCGTGGCAGCCGATGCAGAACTTCTCGGTGTTGGTCCATGCCAGGCCGGCGGCGCCGGCCGCCATCATCACCCCACCGATCACCAGCACGACAACAGCAGTGCTCGCCACCAGCCACACCCGGGCACAGGTCTGGCAGCGGTCGTTGAGCTTCTCCCAGATTTTCTTGATCACGGCACGCTCCCCTTAAACCGCGCCGGCGCGCTCAACGCGACAGAATCCAGCGCACCACGTTGCGAACGTCGTCCGCATTCTTGGTTTTCAGCGAATCGTGCTCTTCTTCCTTGCCGTCGACCTTGACTTTGGGATTGGTCGTGAGGTGGGTGTAGAGAGTCTTCTCGGCGTCAGCCTTGCCCTTGTACTTTGCAGCCACATCCTTGAACGCCGGCGCATCCTTTTTCTGAGCGATGCTGTGGCACTTCAGGCACCCGCTTTTCTTCGCGAGGGCTTCGGCGGCGGACGCATCGACGGCCTGTGCCAGCGCACCCTGCGTGCCGGCAGCCAACACCAATGTGCCGATGACAGCCAATACACTACGTATGCTCATGTCACTCTCCTGAAAAAGGCTGCGGCACAACGTTGCACCCTCGCAAAATGAGAGCCAAATGAAGACCTTGAGGGGAGCGAATATTGTGAAACGCACGCGACGCAGCGACATGCGTCCATCAAGAAAACTGCGTGGGCACCCAGAGAATTTTTTAACTCATTGTTTTTATTCATATTATACAACTCCGATTATGAAGTGACATTACAGCAAGGATGCGAGCGTTTCTTTGATGCAAATCAAGTAACCAGTCTGCGTCACGACACTTGTTGCGCGCCGCAGCACATCACTACTCCCGCACAAGTGGGCTTTGCATGAAGCAATGCACCCACAGCTTGATCCAGATCACGTCAAGCCCACCTTTTGAGTTTGATAATTGCATTGACCATACAAATTGCAGGGAAAAGTTGCACCGTGTCCAAGCCGCGCATCCATGCAGGGATCGTCCTCTCCGAACTGCCGATATTCAGCAGTCTGGGCGAGGCAGCGCTGGCGAGGGTCGCCACTGGGACGACCGAGATTGATGCGCCGCGCAATACACTGCTCTTCCGGCGCGGCGACTCCAGCAGCGGTTTCCTCATAGTCGTTTGCGGCCAGGTCAAGCTTTCGCTTGAAAGCATGGACGGCAACGAAAAAGTGGTTGAACTGGCAGGGCCAGGATCGCACTTCGGTGAGGCGGCGATGTTTCTGGACAAACCGCATCTCGTGACCGCAGAAACCATTGCGGACAGCAAGCTCCTGCAGATACCGCGGGATACGGTCCTGGAGGCAATGAATCTGGACCCCGGTTTCTCCGAGTGCATGATCAAGAGCCTGAGTCTGCGCCTCTACCAGCGGGTAGCTGACCTCGAAAGCTATACCCTGCTTTCCGGCACTGAGCGCATCATCGATTACCTGCTGCAAAGCTGTCCCCGCAAGCACAACGGCACGCTCAGCGTCACGCTGCCCGCCAAGAAGGGCATCATCGCATCCCAGCTCAACCTGACGCATGAACACTTTTCGCGCATCCTGCACGACCTCATGGCGGCAAACTTGATCGAGGTCGAAGGCCGCGAAGTGCGCATTCTCGACGAGCAGCGATTGCGCGATTACGGCAGCTGACGTACCCACGGCAGCATCAGCGGCCTTCGGACCGCCCTTGGTCATCCCCGCTCTGCAGCCTGTCGGGCGCAGAACGCGGCCAAACATTCAGCAATTTCCGTGTCACATCCCGCCGCAGTAGTCATGGCCGCGATGTGTCCAGCCCTGACCGGCAAATTTGACGCGCATCAAGAAAAACGCGATCCATGGACCGGGTGCATTGCAAACCACAACATCTTGGGGATATTGTTCTCGCAACCCTGATATTTTGTAGTCACTCGAAAAATGATGCGCACCGACGACAACCTGCCCCGCCCCGCAACATTGCCGAACCATGTCGTCAAGCGCGACGGCACTTTGCAGAGGTTCGAAATAGGCAAGATCGCAGCGGCCATCGCGCGCGCAGGCAAGGCCACGGGCGAATTCGGCACCGATGCGGCGGCAAACGTGGCGCATGCCGTCGCCGCAGCACTCGCCGATTCGCCGGGACACGCGCCGGCGATCGAGGACATACAGGATCTCGTCGAACTCAAGCTGCTGTACGCCGGTTTTGTGCAGACGGCGCGTGCCTACATCGCCTATCGCGGACAGCATCGCGCGCTTCGCGAAGAGCGTCGCACCCTGCTCGATGTGGCGCAATCCGTGGACGAGTACCTGGAGCGGCGCGACTGGCGGATCAACGCCAATGCCAACCAGGGGTATTCCCTCGGCGGACTGATCCTCAACGTGGCCGGCAAGGTCACTGCCAATTACTGGCTGGACCGCGTCTATCCTCCCGAAATCGGGCGGGCGCACCGCGAAGCCGATATTCACATTCACGATCTGGACATGCTGGCCGGCTACTGCGCCGGATGGTCGCTGCGCACCTTCCTCGCCGAAGGGCTGAATGGCGTGCCCGGGAAAGTCGAGGCAGGCCCGCCCAGGCACTTGTCCAGTGCGGTCGGCCAGATCGTGAATTTCCTGGGCACGCTGCAGAACGAGTGGGCCGGCGCGCAGGCCTTTTCGTCGTTCGACACCTACATGGCACCTTTCATCCGCAAGGACGGCTTGTCCTACCGCGAGGTAAAGCAGTGCATACAGGAACTCATCTACAACCTCAACGTGCCTTCACGCTGGGGAACGCAAACGCCGTTCACCAACCTCACCTTCGACTGGGTCTGCCCCGAAGACCTGCGTGAACAGATACCGGTCATCGCGGGAGAGGAAATGTCTTTCGCTTACGGTGATCTGCAGCCGGAAATGGAAATGATCAACCGTGCCTACATCGAGGTCATGATGGCAGGTGATGCCAAGGGCCGCGTGTTCACATTCCCCATACCGACGTACAACATCACGCCAGGCTTTGACTGGGATCACCCGCTGTGCGCCCTGCTATTCGAGATGACCGCAAAATACGGCCTCCCCTATTTCCAGAACTTCGTCAACTCGGATCTGCAGCCCAACATGGTGCGATCGATGTGCTGCCGGCTGCAGCTCGACCTGCGCGAACTGCTCAAGCGCGGCAACGGTTTGTTCGGCTCGGCCGAGCAGACCGGTTCGCTGGGCGTGGTAACCCTCAACTGCGCACGCCTCGGCCATCTGCATCGCGGCAATGAAGCCGAACTGATGTCGCGCGTGGACGAACTGCTGGAACTCGCGAAAAACAGCCTCGAGATCAAGCGCAAAGTCATACAGCGCCATATCGACAACGGATTGTTTCCTTACACCAGGCGCTACCTCGGCACGTTGCGCAACCACTTCTCCACCATAGGCGTGAACGGCATCAACGAGATGATCCGCAACTTCACCGCTGATGCGCACGACATCACGAGCACATGGGGCCACAGTTTCGCCTGCTGCCTGCTCGACCACATCCGTTCGCGCATCACCGGCTTCCAGGAACAAACCGCGCACATGTACAACCTCGAAGCGACCCCTGCCGAAGGCACCACTTACCGCTTCGCCAAGGAAGACCGCAAGCGCTTTCCAGACATCATGCAGGCCGGCACGCAAGACATGCCCTATTACACCAATTCGTCGCAGCTGCCAGTCGGCTTTACCGACGATCCGTTCGAAGCACTGGAGCGTCAGGAGGAGCTCCAGGGCAAGTACACCGGCGGCACCGTTCTGCACCTTTACATGAACGAGCGCGTAAGCTCACCGCAGTCGTGCAAGACGCTGGTGCGACGGGCCCTGGAAAATTTTCGCGTGCCTTACATCACGGTCACGCCGACATTTTCGATCTGCCCGCGGCACGGCTATCTCTCCGGGGAGCATCGCTACTGCCCCAAATGCGACGCCGAACTGATCGCGGAAAAATCCAGAGCACTTCAGGCAGCATGACCACAGGAGGAGTTCAAATGAGCAGCGGTATCGAGACAAGACCCCAGGCAGGCGAATTGACCCTGAAGGATGAAGAGCGCCAGCCGTGCGAGGTATGGACGCGTGTCATGGGTTATCACCGCCCGGTGTCCTCGTTCAACATCGGGAAGAAGGGCGAATTTCACGAACGGCTGTTCTATGATGAACGACGCATGCACAAGGATCTTTAAGTTCGGAATCCCGGCACGCATGCAATCACGCCCGCGGTCTGCGGGTGCATGACACGCCGCAAACCAGCATTCCTCGGCGGGGGGCAACAGATTATTGATCTACGTCAAAGCGCAAAACCGGCTGGCGCGTCTAATAAGCCTTGTAAATATCGTCTTTATGCAGTGGTCGGTCTGACGCGTTTTCACCTCATGCCTTTGTGCAGCCAAGGCGCCGCCAGAACGGCCTTACAGGAAGTGCCGCCATGATCAAATCCTTGCAGCCATGCACTCAAAACACACCTCACAGGATCCGGAATCACTTTTCGAAGGCGCTGATGCTGGCGACGCTGCTGTCGTTCGCAGCTCACGCGGCTGAGTCGCAGCAGTTACAGCGCGGCGGCAAGGCGATCGTCGATGCCGTGTGCATTAACTGTCACGGTAGCGGAGCGCAGGGTGCGCCGAAGACCGGCGACTCCAAAGCATGGGAAAAACGTGCATCGCAGGGACTGTCGAGCCTGACGCAACATGCCATCGACGGCATCCGCAGGATGCCTGCACATGGCGGTAGCCCCAACCTTACCGACCTGGAGATCGGGCGCGCGGTGGCCTACATGGTCAATCAGTCAGGAGGCAAGTGGGTCGAGCCCGTGGAAAAGTCCGCCAAACCGGTGGAGCGCACAGGCCAGCAGGTGGTCGAGGCGCGGTGCGCAAAATGCCACGCGACGGGAGAAGGCGGGGCCCCGAAGATCGGCGATCGGGCAGCATGGATACCGCGTCTCAAAAATGGCCTGGATGCCACAGTGCGCTCGGCAATCCGCGGCTACGGTGGCATGGCCCCGCGCGGCGGCGGCGCCGACCTCACCGATGCCGAAGTGCGCAACGCGGTCGTTTACATGATCAACAAGGATGCCGAAACCAGGAAATGAGCGCAGTCTGCGGCACGCCAGAATGCCGTTTTCCTGCCGATGACTGACGCACGGCATCTGCGTGTCGGGGGCCTGGTACCCCTGTCAACCACCGACTATCCGGAACATCTTGCGGCGGTGATTTTCTGCCAGGGCTGCCCCTGGCGCTGCAGCTATTGTCATAACCCGCATCTGCTGCCACGGCGCGATACCGGGGAAATCGGATGGCCCGCGATACTTGCATTTCTGGATAAGCGACGCGGATTGCTCGACGCCGTCGTCTTCAGTGGTGGTGAACCGACGCTGCAGCCCGCGCTGCCCGATGCAATAAGCGGGATTCGCGCAATGGGTTATGCAGTCGGGCTGCATACGGCGGGCATCTACCCGCGTCGCCTGCGCGCCGTGCTGCCGCTACTGGACTGGGTCGCCATGGATATCAAGGCACCATTCGATGATTATGCCTCCATCACCGGCATCCCTGGCAGCGGCGCGCGCGCACGCGAATGCATGGGGCTCATCATGACCAGCGGCATCGACCACGAGTTCCGCACCACGGTTCAGGACGGCCTGCTGCCTGCACCGAAAATGCACGCATTGGCTGCGGAGCTGGCGGCAAGTGGCGTGCGCAACTATGCGCTGCAGGAGTGCCGGACACCGGGCGACGCTTGCACAAAGTCCAGTCTGCCCGACGGCATTTGCCGCACGGTCGCCAGCATGATCCCGGGACTGACGGTGCGGCGCGCCTGATATGCCCGTACGTCTGCTGCGCGCGGCAGGCAATGCCGATGCAAGACAAAATCCAGCAGGTACCCCGGAGCTGGTCTGGATCCTCAACGGACATGAGTCGTCATGAATTCGGCCACCGCATCGATCACAGCAAGAATTGACCGCGTGAGCACGCTTGCGCCGGACCTGCGTATTCCGGCGCCACCAGCACCGAGCAGCGTGAAAATCGAGCTCACCTCCCGCTGCGACCTGGGATGCTTCTTCTGCGCGTCGCACACCCGGCCGCGCAGGAAGGCAGGCATGAGCCGCAGACTGTATGCCCGTCTTTGCCGGGAGCTGCGGGAACTCGGGGTCGATCAACTGGGCTTGTTCTATATCGGCGAGTCCATGCTGTGCGACTGGCTGCCTGAAGCGATCCGCTTCGCCAAGCAGGAATGCGGCTTTCCCTACGTCTTCCTGACCACCAACGGCCGGCTCGCCAGTGCAGACAGGTTGCGCGAATGCATGCTCGCAGGCCTCGACAGCCTGAAGATCAGTTTCAATGCATGCGCCCCGGAACATTTCCACGAAATTACCGGGAGCAAGGCACACGAATACCGGTCAATAGTCGACAACATCAAGGACGCCCGCTGGATCCGCGATTATGTCGAGGTCAGCACCGGTCACCGCTGCGCACTCTACGCTTCCAGCCTGCTTTATGACGGGGCACAGCGTGCATGCATGCAGCAGGCGGTCGCGGAAATCCTGCCGCATATCGACGAGCATTACTGGCTTCCCCTTTACGGACGCCGGCAACCGCGCCTGGCAGCAGGGCATGCCCGGTTCGCCAGCACCACGGAAAGCAAGGGCGTACTTCGCAAAAGCGTGCCCTGCTGGCCGCTGTTTACCGCAGCCCATATCACCAGCGATGGCCGGCTGTCGGCATGCTGCCTCGACCACCACCGGCGCTTCACGATGGGCGATCTGACGCAAACCTCGTTCATGCAGGCCTGGCACAGCCCGGCGTTCCGTACTTTGCGTGACGCGCACCTGTCGGACAGGCTCGCAGGTACCGCGTGCGAACACTGCATTTCATATGAGACGGCAGATGGAGCGGGCATGCCAGCCCTTGGCAACTAAGATACAACTATATGTTTTTAAAACATATTTATAAATTCACGAAACCCGCAATCATCCCGACAGCCCGCAAACGAGGCCTCGCATGAACGCAATAACCGACCGCATCGACAACATCACGCGCATTCCCGCCACCCGCCTGCGCGCAGCGCCACCCGCGCCGAAGAGCGTCAAGATCGAAATCTCGCCGCGCTGCAATTACCGCTGTGGGTTCTGCGCGCTGCGCACACGCGAAGTGCAGCCGAAATGGGACATGGATTTCGAACTGTTCAAGCGCATTACGCGACAGATGCGCGAAGCGGGGGTCGAGGAAATCGGCGTGTTCTACCTCGGAGAATCCTTCATAAACCCCCGCCTGCTGGTGGATTGCATTGCATACCTCAAGCGCGAGGTCGCCATGCCCTACGTGTTCCTGACCTCCAACGCATCAATGGCCTTTCCCGAGGCGGTGGAGGCCTGCATGGAAGCCGGCCTGGATGCGCTCAAGTGGTCCGTCAATGCTGCGGACCAGGAGCAGTTCGAAAAAATCATGGGTGTCTCAGGCAAGCTTTTTCACGCTGCATTGGACAATATCAGGGCCGCGCGGGAGGTCCGCGATCGCGGCAACTACAAGACCGGGCTTTTCGCATCGTCCATACGCTATGACGGCTTGCAGCAGACTAAAATGGAACAGTTGCTCAACGGGCATGTGCGGCCCCATGTAGACGAGCACTACTGGCTGCCTCTCTACTCGATGGGCGCGTTCGCCACCCAGCGCGAAGAGCAACTTGGCTATCGTCCGACCGCAGGCAACCAAGGGCGCATAGGCGCGCTGCGCGACCCCCTGCCCTGCTGGTCGGCATTCACTGAGGGACACGTCACCGCCGAAGGCATGCTCTCGGCATGCTGCTTCGATGCCACTGCCAACTGGGCCATGGGCGATCTCAACCGGCAATCGTTCATGGAAGCATGGAACTCGGAAACATTCGTCGGGCTGCGCGCCGCGCACCTCAGAAAAGACGTGCGCGGCACCGTGTGCGAGAACTGCATTGCCTACGGTTGAGGCCAGCCTTGCCGCAGACACCGCACGGCGGCCGCAAAGTTTCGAACGGACGCAGGGCGGCAGCGAAATTCGCGCCACATTCAACCAGCGTTCTGCGCGGCCGGTTTCCGGCACAGGCCGGAAATCTCAATACTTGGCTTTGACCTTGTCGATCTGCTCCTTGGTGATGCCGGGCGTATTGCCGCGCGCTTCCCACCGATTGAGGTTCCAGGCGCCCTCGCCGAGCCAGGCCTTGATGAGTTGCAGGTTTTTGGCGCGTTCGGCGTCAGTTTCGCCCAGATGACGGTACATGTTTCCGGGCTTGCCCTCAGGCGTGGAACCCTTGCCATCATCCAGACGCCGCATGAGCGCACCGGTAGCAGGCCATACCACGAACCCCATGAAATGGCCGTACGTGTCCATGCGTGGCGCCAGTTTCTTGTTCTTCGCACGCTGCACGTCCCACTCGGCAAACTCCGGCTCGGTGGCGCCATGACATTCCCCGCACTGCTTCGCGATGATCGGTTGAATATCCTTGCGCCAGGTCAACTCCTGCGCATCTGCTGCCGCAGCCAGTCCTATAAGAAGGCCTAAAACTGCCACTTGTGTTTTCATGATCTGTTCCCTCTCGTCAATGCGTATCAGAACTTGCCAAACGGAAATTGCCAAACCACAGCATCATCTTGGCACTTGCAGACTCCACCAGGCTTGACCTAGCGCAAGTATCTGGGTGATTGGGTAATTGGCTATTTGTCCATGCAGGCGGTCCATGCGGGCCAAACCACTGGACTCGGTATCGGGCCATGCTGCGCCCCAGTCGTTTTTTTGACCTAGATCAGCCCGGCTCCACCGTTTAGCGTCGACAATCCGGATTGTCATGACCACGCGTGTCATGCAACCCGGCGCAGGCATGCCAATTAGACCGATCAGAACCGAGGAATTTCTCGTCAACCTGCCGCTATTCAGACAGCTGGACAGCGACGAAATTGGTCGCATTGCGCAAGGCGCAACCGAAATCGACGCGCCGCGCGGCACCATGCTGTTTCAGCGCGGCGATCCCTGCCACGGCTTTCATGTCGTGATTTATGGCCAGGTCAAGCTCGCGCTGCAGACGCCGCAGGGAGACGAAAAGGTCATCGAGGTCATGGGGCCCGGACAAAGCTTCGGCGAAGCGGTGATGTTCCTCGACAAGCCCTACATGGTCTGCGCGCAAACGCTTGGTGACAGCAAGCTGCTGCACGTATCCAAGCATATCGTGTTTTCCGAGCTTGAGCATGAACCGCGCTTTGCGCGCCGCATGCTCGCCGGCCTGAGCTTGCGCCCGCATCACCTCATCAGCGATCTCGAGGCCATGTCGTTGCGCTCAGGCGTACAGCGGGTGATCGCCTGCCTGCTGCGCGACCTGCCACAGGATTCTGACGGCAAGGCGGAAAAGATCACCCTGCCTGCACCCAAGGGTGTTCTCGCCTCGCAGTTGGGCCTGACGCAAGAGCATTTTTCGAGGCTGCTCCGCCAATTGTCGGAAGCCGGACTGATCGAAGTGCACAATCGCGAGATCAGCATTCCCGATGTCGGGAAGTTGCGCGCTTACAGGCATTGATATGCGGGCCAATTATGCCGTGCATAACACGGGTTTTTGATTTTCGTCAAAGACTTTTGCAAGTTGATCAACCATAGTGACACATTGAAAGCATTACCCAGATGACAATCCGCGCCGCGTTGACCGCCTCCCCCGCCGAATCCCGATGGCTGCTCAGGGGCCGCGCCTTGCTGCCAGTCGTGCAAGGTGGCATGGGGGTCGGCATCTCCGCGCACCGGCTGGCGGGCAGCGTAGCGCGATTGGGTGCGATGGGCACCATCTCCAGCGTCGATCTGCGCCATCATCATCCGGACCTGCTGGAACGTGCCCGGGACTGCAACGACAAGGATGAACTCGACCGCATCAATCTGATCGCGCTCGACCGCGAGATCAGAATGGCGCTGGACATTGCCGGTGGCAACGGCGCCGTTGCGGTCAATGTGATGAAGGCCGTCGCGGCACACGCTTCCTACGTGCGCCAATCCTGCGAGAGCGGCGCCCACGCCATCGTGATGGGCGCGGGTCTGCCGCTCGACCTGCCCGAGATGACGCGCGACTTTCCGGATGTGGCGCTGATTCCCATACTGTCGGACGTGCGCGGCGTGAACATCGTGCTGAAAAAATGGCTGCGCAAAAACCGGCTGCCGGACGCGATCGTGATCGAGCATCCACGTTACGCCGGCGGCCATCTCGGCGCAACCCGCGCCGAGGACATCGGCGATCCGCGCTTCGATTTCGATCCGGTGATCGAAGGCATCTTCACGCTGATGCGCGAATTGGGCATAGAGCGCGAGCGCATGCCGCTGATCCCTGCCGGCGGCATCAACAGTTATGACAGATTGCGCCACCTGCTGGAATTGGGGGCCGCCGCCGTGCAGATCGGCACCCCGTTTGCGGTGACCGAAGAAGGCGATGCACATCGCAACTTCAAGCAGGTGCTTGCGGAAGCCAGGCCGGAAGACATTGTCACCTTCATGAGCGTCGCCGGCCTGCCGGCGCGCGCAGTGCTGACGCCGTGGCTGAAAAATTACCTGCGCCGGGAAAAGGCGCTGCAGGCCCATGCCAAGGCAGATCCGCGCCGCTGCGTGCCCGGGCTGAACTGTCTCAGCGTGTGCGGCCTGCGCGACGGCATCGCCAGCATCGGTCAGTTCTGCATCGATACCCGGCTCGCCTACGCGCTCAAGGGAGATGTGAAAAAGGGATTGTTTTTCAGGGGATCGGAAAGCCTGCCGTTCGGTGCCGCGATTCGTCCGGTCGCCGAACTGCTGAAATATTTCCTGAGTGGCCGCATGCCGGTCCCAGGCTGACAGATTTCGGCGCCCCCGCGGGAAGCGTTTCGCAACACCCTCCTGGTGTCCCGCGGCTTATCGCCACCCCTCCTCACGAGGGAGGGGAATTTATTGCAGCAATGCCGACCACGGCGCGGCATTGCGCGTCACCGCAACGGCAGCGATGTAGGCGAACACCGCCAGCGCCGCGACCCATGCGGTAACGCGCACGCCAGGCGTCCTGCCATACTTCAGCGCAACCATGCCAAGTCCGATATAGGCGAACAGCGCCACAACCTTGGCAGTGAGCCATGTCGCGACGAACGGGTATTGCCGGGTCATCACCGCCATGGCGATTGCGCTGGCAAGCAGCATGGTGTCAACCAGGTGCGGCACCACCCGCACCCAGGCCTGCCGCAACAGCGCTGACTCGCGCATCATCCAGACGCCGCGCACGAAGAACAGCGCAAAGCTCACGATGACGCAAGTCACGTGCACGGTCTTGAGAGTCGGGTATTCAGGCATGGCCGGAGTAAACGGGCAGCGGGGATGCCCGGCTACTGCAACCGGTCCACGCCCGCCAAGGGGTCGTCGGCCGCGGCCGCGGCGGCTGCGGCATCGAAGGGTTGAAACCGGCCGCTTTCGACATCGAGCACCAGCACCTTGCCGTCCTCGATCACGTAATGCCAGCCGCGCAGATACAGTTCACCGTTTTCGACACGCCGCCGCACCATGGGGTAATCAAGCAGGCGCTCCAGTTGCAGCGCCACCGAACGCCGCTCGGTGCGGCGCAGCGCTTCCTCTGACAGCGTCACCGGCAACACGGCATCGCGTCCCAGATCCAGCCACCTAGCCATGTGGCGCGCTTCGGCAGGCGGTTCGGTATAAAGCGCGCGTATCGCGCCGCAATGACTGTGCCCGCAAACGATGATCTCGCGCACTCCCAGGTTGAGCACGGCAAACTCTATGGCCGCGGCGGTGCCATGGTAGCCGTGGGAAGCATCGAATGGCGGCACGAAATTTCCGACATTGCGCACGATGAAAAGCTCGCCGGGCCCGCTGTCCATCAGGAGATAAGGAACGACGCGCGAATCGCAGCAGCCGATGAACAGCACCGTCGGGTGCTGCCCATGGTCCACCAGGCCCTGGAATTGCCGGCGCAGTCGCGGGAAATAGCGGTTGTGGAAACGCCGCAGGCGATTGAGTATCTCATCCGGCATGGCATGGTCTCCTCTCCGCGGGGCGGGATTGCCCGCCGGTGTTGCATGCCTCCAGGGCGCACCGGGCACGCGCCTGCAACACACGGTAAGTGCGCTCCCACTGACCCTCTCGCGGCGTCATGTGCGCAATCTCACGAACCACTGCCCCAAGCGCAGCGGCACGACTGCTCATCTGCGCGAGTTCGGCCTGCAGCCGATCATATTCTTCCGCATAAACAAAGTTTACCTTGCGGTCCCTGCACACCCCTATGCAGGGCTGTGTATCCTCAATACGGCCGCAGCCAACACACTGCCACGCCGTCATGCGCTCGATCATCGCACCCGTCATATCCGTAGATTCCGGTCTGCGTCATCCATCGGGAAACTCAACCCGGTTTCCCATCCAGCCGCGGGCTGGACAGTATCGGCCAGTAACGCACCGCGTATATTCCGAAAGCGGCGGCCCACAACAAGCCCGCAAGTTGCACGCTCGGCAGATAAAATCCCGGGAAAATCAGGCCGCCGAAAACGCGGACCACTGCAGCCGCCTGAACCAATAAAAAGCATGTCAGCTCGAAGCCATCCGCCACCAGCGGCCGCGCGGTGTGGCCGCGCGCAGTGCGGGTCATCATGCCCATGGTCAACCCGCCGATTGCACCGACCGTCAGCGCATGGATGGCGTGCGCCTCGGAAACCCATTCCAGCCCGGCAAACGCGCGCAGCGCGAGGTGCGCGACAATCCACGCGTACGCTGCATGCAGTATCCATACCAGGGGAACGGCACGGGTCCGCCATGGGCGCCACAGATACAGACGCACTCCATGCGCAATGGCGGCAACCAACGCGATCGCCGCCATGAATCCGGAACGCAACTGGAGCAGGTCGGCGACGAACAGCAACAGCACCGCCCCCAGCGCCAGCTTTTCAACCAGCGCGTGGCGCGTCGCCCCCGCGCCCGCCACGCCATTATTTGTAAACATCGGAATCACGCGCCCGCCCACTACAGACATGATGAACAGCATCACGTCCAGCCCCAGCACCAGGCCCAGACGCGGCGGAACCTCGATCACCTGCCGCAGCGCCAGATGCAGCACGCCAACCAGCACGCCCATCAGCACCAGCAGCCCGACGAAAAAGTAGTTGCGGACATTACCGGCCCGCATCAGCGGAACGGCAATTGCCGCAGCGAGTGCCAGGGAAAATGCCGCATTTGCGGCGACGGCGAGCGTGGCAAAGGGCGTCAGGACCAGCACCCTACCAGCCACCCACAGCGCTGCCAGCGCCATCAGCGGCGTCCCCGTCACCGTCGGCTGGCCAGTCCAGGCGCGTACCGCCGTGAGCAGAAAACCCGCAACCACCGCCATGGTGAAGCCGAAAAGCATTTCGTGGCCATGCCAGAGCGGCCCCTGGAGATAGGCGATGGGCAGATAACCTGAATACTGCGCCACCCATAGCAGCATGCTGGACGCGCTGAACACGCTCGCCAGAAGATAGAACGGCCGGAAACCCAGGTTCCAAAGCGCGTGACCGGGCATGGCCGGCCTCAACTGAGCAGCACGGGATCACCCAGCCGGTTGAACGGCATGAATGAGGCGATCGCACCCGCCTGTATGGACTCGATCATGTTCCGCAGTGAACGGTCAGCATCCGCACTGGACGGCGCACGGCCATCGCGCCCCGACAGGCTGGCCACGAAGACGATAACCCAGTCGTCTCCGAACTGGCGCGACTCTTCCACCAGTGCGGCGAACGAGTTCAGGTCGTCTGGCCGCTTGTCGACGGACATCAGCGGAACGAGCGCGCCGCCCTGCCCGTTGCGGTAGCGGGCACGCTGATCGGGCGTGCAGTCATCGGGCAGCGCAGCACTGGCGAAAACGAACAACAGCCGCTGTGGCTGCGGCTGCTCGCGTGCTGCGCGCAACAGTTCTTCAAAGCTTGAAATGCTCATGGCGGGGGTTCCTGGATACAAAGTGGAGGCTGGCAGCGTGGTGCTATTGCACCAGCGGGGTGTCGGCCGCGTCGAGATCGACCCCTTCCACCGCGGCTTCGCCGGCCAGCAGTTGCAGATATTGCCTCAGCGCCGTGACGAACGCCTGCTGGCGCAGGGAATTCGCGACCGCGCCCCGCACCGTCTCGAAAGGCTGCGCCACGCCCGGCTCACGCGCCAGCACTTCCACCACGTGCAGGCCGAAGCGGCTGTGAACCAGGCGCGGCAGCACGCCCACTTCAACATGCCCGAACAGCTCGCGCGCGAACTCTGGGGCGCAATCTTCCGCTCCCAGCCAGCCCAGATCACCACCGTCGGCACCGCTCGGGCAGTTTGACCATTTGCGCGCGGCATCGGCGAAGCGGTCAACGGCCTGGCCATCATGGCAACGCACCTCCAGAAGGATGGGCTCAGCCCGTTTGCGCAAGGCGACAACGTCCACGCCCGGGGTGACCGCAAAAAGAATATGCCGGATGCGGATGCGCTCCCCGGTGCGGTAGCCGGCTGCGTGTGCCGCGTAGTAGCGTCGGCAGTCCGCCTCGGATGGTTCCGGCACTGCCAGCCTCCGCTCAAGTAGCGCTTCGATGGCACTTGACGCAGCTTCGCTGATCACACCATCGGCAGGAGCGACGTCATTCATGTCAAGAAGACCCGCTGCCTGCGCAGCTTGGCGCAGCAATTCGCTGCAGGCACGCTGACGCAATGTTTCGGGAGGCAGGGTTTCACCGGATCGATGCAGCGCGATGCCGTTGACGTGGGCAACAAGCCCGGTACGGATGGAATCGACGGTCATGATGGATCCTCGGAAATCTCAGGCGCCGGCACCGGGTTGCCGCGGCTAGTTGTGGCCGGCCGGGACATTGAGCCGGCGGCTGCGCACCACCTGATGTGGCCGGAACAGGTAGGCCACGGTGGCGAAACCGCTCCACACATGCACCAGCCGGCTGAAAGGGAAAAGCAGGAAGATCGTCATCCCCAGCACCAGATGCACCTTGTAAGGCCAGGCCAGCGCAACCAGCCCCTCCGCCGCCCCTACGCGAAAGGTGAACACGCGCTGCGCCCAGTCGGACAACACCAGCATCACGCTGCCATCGGCATGGGACAGCGAGTACGGCAGGGTGATCAAGCCGAGCGTCAACTGCACCCAGAGAATGATCAGGATCGCCAGATCGGTGCGGTGGCTGGTCAGGCGGATCCGCGGATCAAACATGCGGCGATGAATCAGCAGGGTCAGCCCGATGAAGCAGACGAACCCTGCCACGCCGCCGGCATAAATGGCAAGCAGTTGCTTGTTGGCCGGGCTGATAAAGGGCTCGTACACCCAGTGCGGCGTCAGCAGGCCGACAAAATGCCCGAAGAACAGGAACAGGATGCCGATGTGAAACAGGTTGCTGCCCCAGCGCAGCGTGCCTGTGCGCAGCATCTGCGACGAGTCGCTCTTCCAGGTGTACTGATCGCGGTCGAAGCGGGCCAGGCTGCCCACCAGGAAAACCACCATGCAGATGTAGGGATAAGCACTGAAGAAAAATACGTGCAGATAGGATTCAAAGGCGTTCATGCGGCCACTCCTGTTTTGGCATCCTTGCGGACAAGGTGGATGGGTTGCGGCTGGCCGGGCTTGGCTTGCCCCTTGACCGAGCAGCCGTCGAACGCCGGCGGCTCGGCCCAGCTTTCATCCAGCGGCTGTTCTGCGGCGGGCGTTACCGCCTGCACCTTCTCACCGGCCAGTTCCAGCAGCGCGGCCAGCACGCTTGCATACGTGCTTTCACGCTGCTGCAGTGCGCCGAAGATGGCGTTGAGAATATGCGCCATTTCCCCCAGGAAGGCGCGCGCCTCTCGCGGCGGCTGGGTTGAAACGAACTCCAGCACCGTGGGCAGATAGTCTGGCAGTTCGCCGGGAGCCAGGTACAGGCCCGCTTTCTCGTAGGTCTGCGCGAGGTCTATCATTGCCGGGCCGCGATCGCGCGAATCGCCGTGCACATGCTCGAACAAGTGCAGCGACGTGGCGCGGCCGCAGTCGAACAGCTGCACGTAGTCGGCTTCCGTCTCCAGGGAATCGGCACGCTCCAGAGAACCGATCAGCGCATCGAGCTCGGCGCAGCGCGCGGCAGACAGCGCACCCTCAGCGCGCAGGATTTCCCGCATCTCGGACAGGTACCCGCGCATCCTGGAATCGGGATAGCCCAGCAACGCTGCCAGCACGCGCAGGCTGCCCGAAGCGGACACGGATTTTGAGAGTCCCAGCATGATCAGACCTCCAGTTTGATGGGAATAGTGCGTTTCTTCTCGCTGCCGAACAGGCTGGTCTCGCTGGTGCCTTCAGAGCAGCCGTTGCCAAACGAGAAGCCGCAGCCGCCGCGCACATTAAAGGTGTTCTCGGCATACTCGCGGTGCGTGCTCGGAATCACGAAGCGGTCCTCGTAATTGGCGATCGCCATCACCTGGTACATCTCCTCCACTTCGGCCTGGGAGATGCCCACTTGCTCGAGCACGGCGGTGTTGATGCGCTTGTCGACGTGCTTTGCACGCTGGAAAGCGCGCATGGCCAGCATGCGCTCCAGCGCGCGCACCACGGGCAGCGTGTCGCCGGCTGTAAGCAGGTTGGCGAGATACTTGACCGGGATGCGCAACTGGTTGACGTCGGGGATTTCGCCGTTGGCCCCTACGTGGCCGGCATTGGCGGCGGCGCTGATGGGCGACAGCGGCGGCACGTACCACACCATGGGCAGCGTGCGGTATTCCGGGTGCAGGGGCAGCGCCACCTTCCATTGCACCGCCATCTTGTAAACCGGGCTGTTGCGTGCCGCCTCCATCCAGCTGTCGGGAATGCCGTCCTTCGCGGCCTGCTCGATCACCTCGGAGGCGTTCGGATCGAGAAAGATGCCAAGCTGGGCATGATAGAGGTCGCGATCATGCTCGACGCTGGCCGCCTCCTGGATGCGGTCGGCGTCGTAAAGCAGCACACCAAGGTAGCGGATGCGCCCGACACAGGTTTCGGAGCACACGGTGGGCTGTCCGGCTTCGATCCGCGGGTAGCAGAAAATGCATTTCTCGGCCTTGCCGCTCTTCCAGTTGTAGTAGATTTTCTTGTACGGGCAGCCGCTGACGCACATGCGCCAGCCGCGGCACTTGTCCTGGTCGATCAGCACGATGCCATCCTCCTCGCGCTTGTAGATCGAGCCCGAAGGGCAGCTCGCCACACACGCCGGGTTCAGGCAGTGCTCGCACAGCCGGGGCAGATACATCATGAAGGTATTCTCGAACTGGCCGTAGATATCCTTCTGGATGTCATCGAAGTTCCTGTCCTGCGAGCGCTTGCTGAACTCGCCGCCGAGAATTTCCTCCCAGTTCGGCCCCCACACGATCTTGTCCATCTGCTTGCCCGTGATCAGGCTGCGCGGCCTTGCGGTCGGCGTGGCCTTCATTTCCGGGGCACTCTGCAAGTGCCCGTAATCGAAGGTGAACGGCTCGTAGTAGTCGTCGATCTGCGGCAGGTTGGGATTGGCGAAAATGCGCATCAGCAGCTGCCACTTGGCGCCCTGACGAGGCCGTATCGAGCCGTCCGTGCTGCGAACCCAGCCGCCGTTCCACTTGTCCTGGTTCTCCCACTCCTTGGGGTAGCCGATCCCGGGCTTGGTCTCGACGTTGTTGAACCAGGCGTACTCCATGCCCGGCCGGCTGGTCCAGACGTTCTTGCAGGTGACCGAACAGGTATGACATCCGATGCATTTGTCGAGGTTCAGGACCATGCCGATTTGCGCGCGAATTTTCATGCATTTTCTCCATGCGCCTGCACAGGGCGGATCAGTTCATCAGCAACCGGCGTGTCCAGCCAGTCGATCTTGACCATCTTGCGTACCACCACGAACTCGTCACGATTGGTGCCTATGGTTCCGTAGTAATTGAAGCCGTAACTGAACTGCGCGTAGCCGCCAATCATGTGGGTGGGCTTGAGCACGATGCGCGTCACCGAGTTGTGGATGCCGCCGCGCGCACCGGTAATCTCGGATCCCGGGGTGTTCACGATTTTCTCCTGCGCGTGATACATCATCACCATTCCCGGATTGACGCGCTGGCTCACCACCGCCCGCGCCGCGATGGCACCGTTGATGTTGAACAGCTCGACCCAGTCGTTGTCGACGATGCCGGCACGCTTTGCGTCGTCTTCGCTCAGCCAGATGCACGGCCCGCCGCGGCTCAGCGTGAGCATCAGCAGGTTGTCGGTATAGGTGGAGTGTATGCCCCACTTCTGGTGCGGCGTGATGAAGTTGAGCAGGATTTCCGGGTTGCCGTTGCTCTTCACCCCGTGTATGCCTGCGGTTGTCTTCAGATCCACCGGCGGGCGATAGCTGACACAGCCTTCGCCAAACGCCCGCATCCACGGATGGTCCTGGTAGAACTGCTGGCGCCCGGTCAGCGTGCGCCACGGAATCAGCTCATGCACATTGGTGTAGCCGGCATTGTAGGAGACCTTCTCGCTCTCTAGACCGCTCCAGGTCGGTGATGAAATGATCTTGCGCGGCTGCGCCTGGATGTCGCGGAAGCGGATCTTCTCGTCCTCCCTGTGCAGGGCAAGGTGCGTATGGTCGCGTCCGGTCTGTTTGCCAAGCGCCGCCCACGCCTTGACTGCCACATGGCCGTTGGTTTCGGGCGCCAGCATCAGCACGACCTCCGCGGCATCAATGTCGGTCTCTATCTTCGGCATGCCGAGCGTCGCACCCTCGGCGCCATTGAGGCCGTTAAGCTCGCCGAGCTGCCTGACTTCGTCCTGCGTATTCCACGCGATGCCCTTGCCGCCATTGCCGACCTTGCCCATCAGGGGGCCGAGCGCGGTGAACCGCCTGTATACGTTCGGGTAGTCGCGTTCGACTACCGCCATCTGCGGCGCCGTCTTGCCCGGGATCAGATCGACCTCGCCCTTTTTCCACTCCTTCACGTCCAGCGCCTGGGCCAGTTCGGCGGGGGTATCGTGCATCAAGGGCGTCAGCACCAGTTCCTTTTCCACGCCGAGGTGGCCAACGCAGACTTCACTGAATTTCCTGGCAAAGCCCTTGTAGATGTCCCAGTCGCTCCTGGACTGCCACGCCGGGTCAACCGCCGTGGACAAGGGGTGGATGAACGGATGCATGTCGCTGGTGTTGAGGTCGTTCTTTTCATACCAGGTGGCGGTGGGCAGCACGATGTCGGAATACAGACAGGTGGTGCTCATGCGGAAGTCCAGCGTGACCAGCAGGTCGAGCTTGCCCTCGGGCGCATGCTCGTGCCACGCCACTTCCTGTGGCTTGGCATCATCAGCGCCCAGATCCCTGCCCTGAACACCGTGACTGGTTCCCAGCAGATGCTTGAGGAAATACTCGTGTCCCTTGCCGCTGGAACCCAGCAGGTTGGAGCGCCATACAAACATGTTGCGGGGCCAGTTGGCGGGGTGATCCGGGTCTTCGCAGCTCATCTGCAGTGAACCGTCCTTCAATCCCCTGACCGCATACTCCCTGGCATCCATGCCCGCAGCCTGCGCATCACGCACCACCTGGAGCGGATTGGTCTTCAGTTGCGGGGCCGAAGGCAGCCAGCCCATGCGCTCGGCACGCACGTTGTAGTCGATCATGCTGCCGCCAAACAGCTTCCTGTCGGCCAACGGGGACAGCACTTCCGCCACACCCAGCTTTTCATAGCGCCACTGGTCGGTGTGGGCGTAGAAAAAGCTGGTGCTGTTCTGCTGGCGCGGCGGGCGTATCCAGTCGAGGGCGAACGCGAGCGCGGTCCAGCCGGTCTGCGGCCGCAGCTTCTCCTGCCCCACGTAATGCGCCCAGCCGCCGCCGCTCTGGCCAATGCACCCGCACATCATCAGCATGTTGATGATGCCGCGGTAGTTCATGTCGCTGTGATACCAGTGGTTCATCGCCGCACCGATGATCACCATCGACCTGCCGTGCGTCTTGTCGGCGTTTTCGGCAAACTGGCGCGCCACGGCAATCACCTGGTCACGCGGCACCCCGGTGATGCGTTCCTGCCATGCCGGGGTGTACGGCGTGTCATCGTCGTAGCCTGCCGCGGCCAGTTCACCGGGCAGGCCACGCGCCACCCCGTAGTTGGCGGCCTGCAAGTCGAAGACCGTGGCAACCAGCGCTTCGCGCTGCCCGCCGCCCGCATCAAGCGCAATCCGCTGCACCGGCACCGTGCGCACCAGCACGTCGCTGTTGGGGCTGTTGGTGAAATGCCTGGTCTCGATGCCGCCGAAATATGGAAAACCGATGCGCGCGGTCTCCGTGCTTGGATTGCCGTCTTCAAGCAGCGAGAGCTTCAGCTTCACTTCCGTGCCGCTGCGCGCCTCCTTGGACTCGAGATTCCATTGCCCCTGGTCGGGGCGGCCGTCGGGGCCCCAGCGGAACCCGATGGCGCCATTGGGCAGCACCACCTTGCCGGCGGCGTCGACCGCCACGGTCTTCCACTCCGGATTGTTGGTCTGGCCCAGCTTGTCGCCGAAATCCGACGCCCGCACGTAACGGTCAGGCACCATGATCTTTTCGCCGCCTGCCGTGGTGTGCTCCTTCAGCATGACCAGCATGGGCAGGTCGGTGTAGCGGCGGGCGTAGTCGTCAAAATAAGCGCTGCGCCTGTCAAAATAGAATTCCTTGAGGATCACGTGCCCCATGGCCATCGCCACCGCCGCGTCGGTGCCCTGCTTGGGATGCATCCAGATGTCGGCAAGTTTGGCGACTTCTGAGTAATCGGGCGTGACGGCAACCGTCTTGGTGCCCTTGTAGCGCACCTCGGTGAAGAAATGCGCGTCGGGGGTGCGGGTCTGCGGCACGTTGGAACCCCAGGCGATGATGAAACTGGAGTTGTACCAATCGGCGGACTCCGGCACGTCGGTCTGTTCCCCCCAGGTCTGCGGGCTGGACGGCGGCAAGTCGCAATACCAGTCGTAGAAGCTCATGCACACGCCGCCGATCAGGCTGAGATAGCGGCTGCCGGCGGCATAGCTGACCATCGACATTGCCGGGATCGGCGAAAAGCCGATCACGCGGTCCGGGCCGTGCCTCTTGATGGTGTAGACATTGGCCGCGGCGACGATCTCGTTCACCTCGTCCCAGCTTGAGCGCACGAAACCCCCGAGACCGCGCACGCTCTGATAATCACGCCGCTTGGCATCGGATTCGACGATGGAAGCCCATGCGTCCACCGGATTTTTGTCCAGGCGTGCTTCGCGCCAGCTCTTCAGCAGCCGGCCGCGAACCATTGGGTACTTCACGCGATTGGCGCTGTAAAGGTACCAGCTGTAACTGGCGCCGCGCGCGCAACCACGCGGCTCATGATTGGGCATGTCCCAGCGCGTGCGCGGATAGTCGGTCTGCTGGGTTTCCCAGGTCACGATCCCGCCCTTGACGTAGATTTTCCAAGAGCACGACCCCGTGCAGTTCACGCCATGGGTTGAACGCACGATCTTGTCATGCGCCCAGCGATTGCGGTAGGCGTCTTCCCAGGTTCTGTCCTCCCCGTTGGTCACGCCGAAGCCGCCGGCAAAGGATTCCTTGGGGTTCGAGAAGTAGTTCAGTCGGTCCAGAAAATGACTCATTTTTGCTCCTTTGTCGCAAGTGAGGCGAGAGGTGTCAGGCGTGAGGCGTAAATCCGGGCGCGCATTTCACGCCTTTCTCCCCGCCCCTCCCGCCTCACGAATTTCAGCATGGCATCTCGGCGTTTTTGCGTGAGTAATACCACCAGGTCATCAAAATGCAGGTCAAGTAGAAAAAGATGAACACGTAAAGCGCCGCTTCCGCCCCTCCCGTCATCGCGATCGAAGTGCCGTAACTTTTCGGAATGAAGAAGCCGCCGTATGCGCCAATGGCCGAGGTGAAGCCAAGCACGGCTGCAGCCTCCTTGTTCGCATCCTTCACCGCCTGCTCCTGGGCCTGCGCTCCCCTGCCCTCGGCTTCGCGCATGCGCTCAGTCAGGAAAATCACCGGGATCATGCGGAAGGTGGAGCCGTTTCCGATTCCGGTCGTCAGGAAAAGCAGCATGAACATCACCAGGAAGCCGTTGAAGTCCCCTTGTGCGGGCCCCCAGGGCAGGGCCAGTGCGCCGCCCGCGCCTTTGGGCAGGAAATACAGGACGCCGACCACCGCCAGTGCCATCAGTATGAAGTTCCAGAACGTCACCGGCGCACCGCCCAGCTTGTCGGACAGCCAGCCGCCGAACGGCCGCACCACAGCGCCGACCAGCGGCCCGAGGAAAGCGAAAGCAAGTGCATTCACTTCCGGAAACTGCGACTTGATGAGCAGCGGAAAACCGGCCGAATAGCCGATGAACGAACCGAAAGTACCCAGGTACAGCCAGCACATCAGCCAGTTGTGCTTGCGCTTGAAGATCACAGCCTGGTCGGAGAACGATGCGCGGGCGGATGCAATATCGTTCATTCCGAACCATGCGGCGATTGTCGACAACAGAATGAATGGCACCCAGATGAAGCCGGCATTCTGCAGCCACATCTGCCGGGATTCATTGCCCTTGACCCAGGTTTGCGGTTCGCCGCCAAGCGCGCCAAACACTCCGGCGGTAATCACCAGCGGCACCACGAACTGCACGACCGAGACCCCGAGGTTGCCCAACCCGGCATTGAGGCCCAGCGCGGAGCCCTTGCGTTCCTTGGGAAAGAAGAAGCTGATATTCGCCATGCTCGAGGCGAAATTACCTCCGCCAAAGCCGCACAACAACGCAAGCACGATGAACGTCGGGTAGCTGGTGCTCGTATCCTGCACCGCAAATCCGATGCCCAGTGCCGGCAGCAGCAGCGATGCCGTGGAAACCGCCGTCCATTTGCGGCCGCCGAATATCGGCACCATGAAGGAGTAGAAAATGCGCAGCGTGGCGCCGCACAGCGCCGGCAGTGCCGCCAGCCAGAACAGCTGGTTGGTGGTGAACTTGAAACCTATGCTGGGCAGGTTGACGACGACCACGCTCCACACCATCCACACCGCGAACGAAAGCAGCAGCGCCGGTATCGAAATCCACAGGTTGATATTGGCGATCGCCTTGCCTTCCCGCTCCCAGAACGCCTTGTCTTCCGGCGTCCAGATTCGCAGAACACTGCCTATCCTGGGCTTGGTCGACACGATTTGAGCATTCATGGCCATTCCTTGTATTTGAGGTATTACTTGTATTTCAGGTGTAGTGCGTGGGTTCGGGATGCCGGCTGCCCTGAGCAATGCTGAGCGGCCGCACTTCGGTGAAGTACATCCACATCAGGGATACCCAGACGATGCCGAACATCAGCATGAAAGCGGAAGAACGCACCCCGGTCAGGTCCACCAGCGCGCCGAACATGATGGGCAGAATGAAGCCCCCCATGCCGCCGGCAAGACCGACCACACCGGAAACGACGCCGATGTTATGGGGGTAGTCGTCGGAGATGTATTTGAATACCGACGCCTTGCCGATCGCGAAGGCGATGCCCATCGTGAACATGATGATGGTGAACAGCGTCGGTCCCAGCCCGATGTGAAAGGTCTTGGGCCCGGTCACCGTATGAATGGTGAATTCAGTCTGCGGGTAAGACAGGAAGAACAGGCAGACCAGCGATACCCACAGCACCCACCAGGTGATGAAATGCGCGCCATACTTGTCCGAAAACCAGCCGCCGATGGCCCGCAACACTCCGCCGGGAATGCTGAAGCCTGCCGCCAGCAACGCCGCCAGTTGAATGTCAAATCCGTACTCGGAGATGTAATACTTGGTCATCCACAGTGACAGCGCGACATAACCGCCGAAGACGATTGAATAGTACTGGCTGTAGCGCCACACCGTCGGATCCTTCAATACCCTCAATTGCTCCCTGACGGAAACCTGGGTGCCCCCCGCGGCGTGCGTCTCGTCAGTGTAGGTAAAGAACCAGAACAGGATCGCAGTCACCAGCATGAGCACTGCATACACCTGCGGCACCATGGCCCAGCCAAAGGCGACGACGATGGTCGGCGCAACGAGCTTGGTGACTGCAGCGCCGGTATTGCCCATGCCGAAGATGCCCATGGCAAACCCCTGGCGGCTTCTCTCGAACCAGCGTGCGCAATAGGCGATGCCGACGGTGAAGGAGCCACCGGCCACCCCCACGAACAGCCCGGTCACCAGGAAGTGCCAGAATTCGGTGGCGCGGGAAATCAGCCAAATCGGCACCACGGTAGACAGCATCAGAACGAAAAACACGATGCGGCCGCCGAACTTGTCGGTCCACATCCCGAGCGGCAAGCGGATCAGGGAGCCAGTGAGCACCGGCAGTGCCACCAGAATGCCAAACTGCGTTTCGTTGAGGCCCAGATTCTGCTTGATGGGGATGCCGATGACGGCGAACATCATCCACACCATGAAACACACCGTGAACGCCGTTGTGCTCGCCACCACCACCGACCACTGCTTGAATTTCTGCGATGCCATCGTTCGCTCCCCTTGATCTGTGCAAACGAAGATACCGGGAGCGGCTTGCGCTCACCATTCGGCAGTCGACTGAGTGCCGACCGGCAAGTGGCCAAGGATGGGGAGCTTGGCTAGTTAATTCGGACTAATCCCAATGACGGCATGGGTCGGAGCATCAGTGCGCGAGGGACGTGTCCGTGCCAGCCGGTGACACGAGGAAGGATAACTCTTACGTTATTGTTTTAACTTACTTTTTCTGAAACCCGTGCTCGACGGCATAAACCGCCGCCTGCACCCGGCTGTTCAGGTTGAGCTTGCGCAGGATGTTCTGCACATGAATTTTTACCGTGCTTTCGGCAAGCTCGAACTCGCGCGCAAGTTCCTTGTTGCTCGCGCCACGCGCGAGCGCGGAGAGGATCTCGCGCTCGCGCGCGCTGAGCCGGTCTTTCTCCTTGTCCGGCGGTGCCGCAACGGCGCGCTTGAGTCCGGCCACCAGCTTGCCGGTCATTTCCGGCGACACTACGGATTCGCCGCCGGCGGCGCGGCGGATGGCATCGACAAAATACTCGGCATCGATGTTTTTCAGCAGATATCCGGCAGCGCCCGCGTGCAGCGTATCGAGCAGGTCCTCCGCTTCCTCGGAAACCGTCAGCATCAGCACGCGCGTCGCGGGCAGCTCCTCGGTCAGTGTCCTGACGGCCTCACGCCCGGTAACGCCCGGCATGTGCAAATCGAGCAAGATGACGTCCGGGTGCAGCTGCCTGGCCTGCTGCACGCCATCGAGCCCGTCGGCAGCCTCGCCGACGACTTCGATGTCGGCCTGGCGCGCAAGCAAGGCCCTGACGCCGCTGCGGAACAGCTTGTGATCATCTATCAGCAGAACCCGCAATTTGCCGCTCATGCATGCACCTTGTGCCCCTTCACCTCGCCGTAGTCGCTGGACTGGACCGCGGGCAGCGTCAGCGACACCGTCGTTCCGACACTTGCCTGCGAGCGCACCTCTATTGTCCCCCCGATGCGCTGCGCCCGCTCGCGCATGATGCGCAGTCCGATATGGGTCTCGGCAATATCAGGCATTGCCTCCACGTCGAAACCGCGTCCATCGTCGGTTACGACAAAACGATAGACGGCATCACGGTGTACCGCAAGCCCGACACGGGTCGCGCCGGCATGCTTGCGCACGTTCGACAGCGCCTCCTGCAGGATATGCAATACCTGTAGCTGGCTCTCGGCATGCAGCGGCACCCCCGTTCCGGTATCGGAAAACTCCGTCTTCAGTCCCGACTGGGTTCCGAAGCGCGTAAGCATCTGCCGCAATGCCACGCCGATGTCTTCCTCCTGTTTGACACGTGCGCGGAAGTGCGTCAACAACTCGCGCACATCGTCATAGCTTTCCTGCACTCCCTCGCGGATGCGACCGAGCACCTCCATCACTTCGCCGCCGGCACCACGCTGCAGTGAATCCTCGAGCATCTGCACCTGAATGTTCAGAAAAGCGAGCGACTGCGCTATCGAATCGTGCAATTCCCGCGCCAGCAGGCTGCGTTCCTCGTATACCGCAAGCTCGCGGTCGCGCGATACCAGGCGCTGGTTCTCGATGGCCACGCCCAGATGCTGGCCCAGCGCTTCCAGCAACTGGCGATCTTCCTTGCTGATGACATAAGGCTTGGTGAAGTACAGATTGAAAATGCCCAGCAGTTCACCCTTGAGGCGTATCGGGAAAATCGCCACCGTGCGATAGCCTGCCCGCCGGCAATCGACTGCGACCTCGGGTGCAATATTGTCGAGCACGTCCACCTCGCTGCGGCTCGACTGCGCCGCAGCGCCGCACAGGCATTCCCCGATGTCGATGCAGCGCTCTTCGGTGGCAAAATCCCCAGACAGTCCCTCGTGGGCATAAAGATGAAGGCGGCGCGTGCCGGAGTCAACCAGCCGCACGGCGCCGCCGGCAGCGTCGTGCAACACCATCAGGCGGCGCAGAAAACTGCGGCACAGATCCTCGGCAGTGGCCGGTTCATTGAGCAGCCGGGCAACCTCGTACAGCGCAGCCAGTTCCCGGTTGCGAGCCTCAAGATCGTGCGTTTTATGGACAACACGCTGCTCCAGTGTGGAATATACATCCTGCAGGCGGCTTGCCATGCGGTTGAACCCTTCCGCCAGGTCGCCGAACTCGTCGCGGGTTTCCACAGGCACGCGCACGTCAAAATCGCCTGCGGTCATGCGTTGCATGCCTTCCGCCAGGCTGACCACCGGCCGCACCACCAGCAGGAACATCAGGTAAATCAGCGCCACCGTGCCGACCAGCGCCAGCGCAACCAGCCCGAACTGCATGTAGCGCAGGATGGCAATGTTGCGCGCATTGTTCGCCTCGATCAGCCGCACCACGTGGTCTATGTGCCCGACGAACGATTCAATCTCGATGCGCAGCCTGTCCATATGCTCCGTGCGCGCCGTCGCGTCAGCCGCAACCACGCGCCCGATCAGTGGCTTGACCGTGCTGAACCACTGTTTCTCGACCGCATTCAGCTCGGCAAGTATCTCCGGCGCGCGCGGCAGCACCAGCGGCCGCGCCGGATCCCCTGCCCTCAAGCCCAACAGCACTTCCTCAAACCGCCGCATCTCGGCGCGCATCTGCTCGCGCGGCGCCGGGTCAGAGTTTCTCAGGCTGTCCGCCAGCAGATAGGCAATGCGATAGGAACGCATGCGCTCGCTGCCCATGTCGTTGATGACCGCAGCGCCGCCCTCGAGCTTCCAGGATTCATACAGGGTGAAGCCGACAGCCGTCAGCGCCACCGCAAGAAATGAGATGGCCATCCAGAACAGCTTGCCGCTCAGGCGCGGTTGATTCAGGGTAACCGACACGCGTTGCTTCCCGCACGGGTCTTCAGAATGACGACCCGCCCGATGTTACCGCGGACGATCGTCTTCATCCATAACAATCCGCTGCGCCGGCCCCTCCAGGTCCTCGAACTGCCCGTTGCGCACCGCCCACCAGAATACCGCACCGATGGCGAACACCAGTACCACGGAAAGCGGGATCAGCAGGTAGAGGACGTCCATTTCGACGCTTTACACGTAACCCAGCCACGACCACCAGGTCGCGCCCAGAATCAGCACCAGCATGTAACCGGCTGCGGTCAGCACCAGGCCGGTGCGCACGAAATCGCGCGCACTGAAAGTATCTGTGCCATAGGCCACCATGTTCTGCGGCGCATTGACCGGCAGGATAAAGCCGAAACTGACCACGAACTGCAGCAATATGGTCATGCCGATCACGTTGATGCCGGGCGTCTGCACATTCTGCAGCACGCTGATGACGATGGGAATCATCGCCGCGGCAAGCGCGGTGGCGCTGGCAAAGCCAAGGTGGATCACGATCAGGAACAGCGACATCACGGCGAGGATCATGAACGCCGTCATGCCGGCCATCCCGAGATTGGCGACCATGATGTTGGCGAGCCAGCCTGCGGCCTTGGTCTGCAGCAGCGCCGTGCCCAGGCTGATGCCGACGCCGAACAGCACCACCGTGCCCCAGGGAATGCGATTCTGAACCTGCTTCCAGTCCATGATGCCCGCCCCCGGCAGGAACATCAGCGCGACTGCGGCAACCGTGGTGGACGCGGTATCGAAAGGATGCAGCACCTTCTCGCTCGCCCACAGGCCCAGCAGCGCAAGCGAGATCGCCAGCAGCTTCTTCTCCGCCAGAGTCATCGGCCCGAGGTCGGCCAGCGCCTTGCGTATGGCCTCCCTGCCCCCCGCCACCTCATCGGTCTCGGGCGGCAGCATTTTGACCATCACGAAGTAAAGCACCACCGACATGGTGATGGACCACGGCGCGGCGGCAATCAGCCACTCCAGCCATGTGATCGATCCCTTGAGCATTTTTTCGATGAAGCCGACGGCAACCATGTTCTGCGCCGCCGCGGTCTTGACGCCGACGTTCCAGATGCTCGCGGCCTGCGCCGTCGTAATCATCAGCAGGCCGGCGAAGCGGCTTCTTTTGTCGACGCCAAAGGCGAGGATGATGCCCATGATGATAGGCACCAGGCAGGCCACACGCGCCGTGGTGCTCGGCACGAAAAACGACAGCACGATGCCGACCAGGATGGCGCCGATCACCACGCGCCGCGTGCCGGCGCCGACTTTCGAAAGTATCCACAGCGCGATGCGCCTGTCGAGCCCGGTCACGGTCATCGCTGCCGACAAAAACAGCGCGGCGGCCACCAGTGCCAGCGCGGTGTTGGCGAAGCCGCCGAGCGCCAGCCCGAGCGCGGCACCGGTGCCCATGGCGATATCCGGCTTGGCAGGATTGGGGGCAATGCCCAGCAGAAAAGCCATCAGCGCGGCGATGATGACTGCGCTGACGGCGTAATCGACGGCCTCAGTCATCCACAGAATCACCGCGAACAGCAGCACGCCGAGCATGTACTGCCCCGCGAGCGGCAGGCCCTGCGCCGGCGGCAGCGCGACCACCACGAACAAGGCCGCAAATGCCGCCCAGATGCCCCAGCGCGCAGTCCCCGTGCCGGATACCGGCATAGCACCAGACCTGATTTCCGTTATCATGACTTGCCCTTGCGCGAATGAACCGGATGACTTTCCCAAATGCGCCATCGCCACGGCTTGATGTGTGTCAAACAGCCACAGATTAAATCATAAGTTATTGATTTTATTTATATTTTTATGGGCGCAGGCGCTTGCGCCGGCGCAGCAGGCGCAAGGCGTTGAGCACCACCAGCACCGAGCTCGATGACATGCCGATTGCCGCAATCAGCGGCGTGACCAAGCCCAGCACGGCCAGCGGCAGCGCAATCACATTGTAGGCCACGGCCCACGCCAGATTCTGACGGATGATGCGCATGGTCTGCCGCGCGACGTCGAATGCCTCGAGCAGGACGTCCAGCCGCTCCGACATCAGCACCATGTCCGCGCTCGCACACGCCAGGCTGGTGCCGCTGCCCAGCGCAATCGACACCTGCGCCTGCGCCAGCACCGGAGCGTCGTTGACGCCGTCGCCTATCATCGCCACCACCGCGCCCTGCTGTTGCAGCGCGCGCACATACGCGAGCTTGTCGACGGGCGTGGCGCCGCCCTGCGCAGACACCACACCGAGTTCGTGCGCGAGACATGCGACCGCCTGCGGATGGTCTCCGCTGAGCAGCGCAACCGTCCTGCCACGGGCCTGCAGCGCACGCACCAGCGTCCGCGCGTTGCGGCGCACTGCATCGCCCAGTGTCAGCAGTGCCAGCCATCCCTGCTCATCGCCCAGCATCACCACGCTCACATCGTCGCTTGCAAACAGCATTTCCTGCGGCAAAGGCATGCCATGCAGTGCCGCGACATACCGCGGGCTGCCTATCCTGAAACGCCGGCCATCGATGTGCGCTTCGATGCCGCATCCGGGCTCGTTGCGGATGTTGCGGACAGCAGGCGCCTGCAGCCCCTGCGCGGCGGCGCAAATCGCGCGGCCTATCGGATGCTCGGAAGATGCCTCCAGCCCCGCCGCCCATGCCAGGCACTGTTCGCGTGCGGCGGCGCCGAGAGGAATGACGCCTATCAGCGCCATGCGTCCCGTGGTCAGCGTGCCGGTCTTGTCGAACACGAAATGCGTCGCACTGGCCAGCACCTCGAGCGCGTGGCCGCGCGTCACCAGCATTCCCGTGCCGTGCAGGACGCCGGTCGCCGCAGTCAGCGCCGCCGGCGTGGCGAGCGACAGCGCGCACGGACAGGTAATCACCAGCACCGCCACCGTCACCCACAGCACGCGTGCAGGATCGATTGCGTACCACGCCACGGCAGTGACCGCGGCAATCGCCAGCAGGGCACCAACAAACCAGCGCGCGACCCGGTCAGCCACGCGGGCGATGCGCGGTTTTTCGGCTTGCGCGCGATCCATCAGCCTGACAATGCCCGAGAGCACCGTGTCCGCGCCGACATGCTCGACGCGCATGATCAGCGGCCCGTTCAGGTTGACCGAACCGCCTGCCAGCCGGTCTCCGGTTTTTTTGCGCAGCGGCCGTGCTTCGCCGGTGAGCAGCGCCTCGTTCACCGCGCTGTCGCCATCGACGACCGTGCCGTCCGCTGGCACGACGTCACCGGGGCGCACCCTCACCACATTGCCGGCGCGCAGCACTGCCACCGGCACCTGCTCGCCGCTTGCGGAGTCCGGATAGGCCGCCAGCCGCTCGGCCGTGGCGGGCACCAGCTGTGCCAGGCGTTCCTGGGCCTGGGTCGCGCGCGTGCGCGCCGCCAGCTCGAGAAACCGCGCGCCCAGCAGCAGAAACACGAACATGGTGACCGAGTCAAAGTAAACTTCGCCCCTGCCCAGCAGCGTCGCATACACGCTTGCCACAAACGCGGCGACGATGCCGATCACCACCGGCGTATCCATCCCGACCCGGCGGCTTCTGAACTCGCGCCACGCGCCGGCATAGAACGGCAGCGCCGACCACAGCATCACCGGCAGCGTGAGCACCAGGCTGGCGATGCGCATCAGCTGCTCGATATCCTCGGTCATTTCGCCCTGCGTCACGTATGCCGGCACGGCATACATCATGACCTGCATCATGCCGAAGCCGGCGACAAACAGTTGCCACAGCAGCGTGCGGCGCTCGCGCCGCCGCGCGTCTTCGGTGTGAAGGCTGTCGTACGGCTGCGCCGAATATCCGAGATCGGCAATGGCGCGCAGCACCCCGCTCAACCTGAGCCGGCGCTCATCCCAGCGCACCCGCATGCGCCGCGCCGCGTAATTGAGTTCCACGCCAGTGACACCACCGAGCGCCTGCACGCGCTGCTCGATCAGCCATGCGCAGGCAGCACAGGTAATGCCCCCGAGCATGAGGACCGCCTCTTTTTCATGCGGCGCGCTGGCACGCACGAAACTGCGCTGCACTTCCGGAAGATCGTAGAGCCGCAGCTTCTCAAGCACGTCAGGCGCCGTGTCCGGGCGCGCCGGCAGGGTCGAGCGGTGACGGTAGTAGGCGTCGAGTCCACTGTCGGCGATGGTCTGCGCCACCGCCTGGCAGCCGCGACAGCAGGTGGCGTGCGCCACGCCGCCCACCGTCACGCGGAAAGTCGCGCCTTGCAGAGGCAGGCCGCAATGAAAGCACGCCGCCGCATGCGGTGTGGCAGCGCGGGGCACGGCATCCAGCACCGCAGTGGTCATGCGCCGGTCGCCTGGATCAGAATTTCATGCCCAGCCCGGCGCCGATGATCACCGGGTTGATTTTCAGATTGACGGCAGTGGCACCAGTGGCGGCAGCCTTGACGTCGGCGTCTATCCACACTTTCTTGATGTCGAGATTGAGCGCCGACGAGCTTGCATCGGGATTGATGTTGATTACACGGACACGCCCGAGCCAGTCGCCCTGGGCGCCCTGCGCCGCACCTGCCATTGCCAGGGTAGCGAAGGCAAGCGCTGCCGCCAGATTTCTGAACATTGCACCATCCTTTGATGATGTGAATGCGGGCATGATAGGCACGGCCGCCATGCGCGGTTTTGATTTAGGTCAAGTGTTCCCGGCACGTTCAGCGTTCGCCGCAAGGCGATAAAATGCCGGCATGATCCCCTGGCTGGAACCGCACGATCCCTTTCCACCGGTCGCCACGGCGCTGCGCGAACCCAACGGCCTGCTCGCTGCCGGCGCCGACCTGTCGGAAACGCGCCTGATCGACGCCTACAGCAAGGGCATATTTCCCTGGTTCAGCGAAGGCCAGCCACTGCTGTGGTGGAGCCCCGACCCGCGCATGGTACTGTTTCCACCGGAATTGCGGATCTCGCGTTCCCTGGCCAAGCGCCTGCGCAGGCGAGATTATGAAATCCGCACCGACACCTGCTTCGAAACGGTAATGCACGCCTGCGCCGCACCGCGCGCCGGCCAGGACGGCACCTGGATCACCACGGACATGATCGCCGCCTACAGCGCCCTCAATCGCCGCGGCATCGCCCATTCGGTGGAGACCTGGGTCGACGGGGAACTCGCCGGCGGACTCTACGGCATCGCGCTTGGCCGCATGTTCTATGGCGAATCCATGTTTGCCCGAGCCGCCGACGCTTCCAAGCTCGCGCTGGCGCATCTGGTGCGCCAGCTGCAACGCCTGGATTTCGGCATGATCGACTGCCAGATGAAAACCGCGCACCTCGCCTCTTTCGGTGCCCGTGAAATTCCACGCAGCGAATTTATGCTAAAGCTGCAGGAATTGGTAAACTACTCCATGCAATCCGGCGAATGGCGTATCGACGATGACCTATTTGACTGATTTTCCACTGTCGGTGCTGCAGTTCTACGCGACCGCGCCCTATCCCTGCAGCTACCTGCCGGACAGGCTGGCGCGCTCCCAGGTCGCCACGCCCAGCCATCTCATAGACGGCCCCGTTTACAGCGAACTGGTGCGCGCCGGCTTCCGCCGCAGCGGCGCCTTCACCTACCGGCCGCACTGCGACCACTGCCGCGCCTGCGTGCCGGTGCGCATCCTCACCGAGGAATTCCGGCGCAGCCGTGCCCAGCGCCGCGCCTGGAAAAAGCATGCGGCGCTCGAAACGCGCATGCTCGATCTCAAGTACACCCCTGAACACTACGCGCTCTACCTGCGCTACCAGTCGCAGCGCCACAGCGGCGGCGGCATGGACCAGGACAGCCGAGAACAGTACCGCCACTTCCTGCTGCAAAGCAACGTCGATTCGCGCCTCGTCGAATTCCGCGAAGACGGCATGCTGCGTATGGTCAGCATTGTCGACGAACTGCAGGACGGCCTGTCATCGGTCTACACCTTCTTCGACCCCGCGGTCAGCGGCGCCAGTTTCGGCACATTCAATATCCTGTGGCAGATCGAACTGTGCCGCAAACTCGAGCTGCCATATCTCTACCTTGGCTACTGGATCGCGCAAAGCCGCAAAATGGCCTACAAGATCCAGTTCCAGCCCATGCAGGGACTGATAGACGGCCGCTGGCAGGCAGTCCAGGTCTAGCGAACCCCCCCTGCGGCGCATCGTGCACGTCCTGATCATCGAAGACGATCCTGCGATCGCCGCCAATCTTTATGACTACCTGGAAGCGCGCGGTCACAGCGTCGACGCGGCTGCCGACGGCGTAACCGGGTTGCATCTTGCTGTCACCCAGCGCTTTGACGCCATTCTGCTCGACCTCGGCCTGCCCGGCATGGGCGGCATGGCGCTGTGCCGCAAACTGCGTGACGACGCGCATGTCGACACGCCGGTGCTGATGCTGACCGCTCGCGACACCCTCGATGACAAGCTCAAGGGTTTCGGGCATGGTGCCGACGACTACCTGGTCAAGCCGTTCGCGCTGAAAGAGGTCGAGGCACGCCTGCTGGCGCTTCACAAGCGCCATTCCGGCAAGGTCACCAGCCGCGCGCTGCAGGTCAACGATCTCGTTTTCAACCCGAAGACGCTGTCCGTGCGATTCGCCGGCGCCGAGGTCAGGCTGCCGCCCAAATGCATGCGCCTGCTTGAACTGATGATGGGTGAGCCCGGGCGCGTTTTCAGTCGCAGGGAACTGGAGGCAGGGATATGGGGCGACACGCAGAAAACCAGTGACACCCTGCGCAGCCACATGCACGTGCTGCGGCGGGCGCTGTCTCAGGCCGGCGGCCGCGATCCGATCGAAACCGTGCATGGCATAGGCTACCGGCTGCGGGAAAATGCCGGCGCTTAAGTTCAACTTGCGGCTGCGCATCGCGCTGACGTTTGCGGTTTTCTGCATGTTCGTGGTGGGCGCGCTGGGCATTGCGTTGTTCATGGCATCCGAGGAAATGGAGGAGGCACTGATCGAGCAGATCATCGACGAGGAAATGAGCTACGTCCTCGAAAGATACGCGCAGCATGCCGACTTCACCCCGCAGACAGGCGCAAACCTTGCCAGCTATATCGTGCGCAATCCCGCCGAGGCAGCGAAACTGCCGGCGCATCTGCACGGACTGGGCGTCGGCCGCCACGAAATATTCCGCGGCGGCGACGAGGTGCACGTCGCCGTGCGCCATATCGGCGAAACCCGCTTTCTGGTTGCCTACGAAGTCGGTTTGCACGAGCAGCGCGAACGCGAGTTCAAGCTGCTGGTCATGCTGGCACTGGCCTCGGTCGTCGTAGTGGCGCTGGCACTGGGTTATCTGCTCGCCGGGCTGCTGTTGAAGCAAATCACCGATCTCGCCGAACGGGTGAGCCGTCTCGCGCCCGACGGCGCGCAGGACGCGCTGGCCCAACCCGGGCAGGACGAGGAGGTCGCCCGGCTGGCACGCACTCTGGACGATTATCGCTCGCGCATTGCCATCATGCTGCGGCGCGAGCAGGAGTTCACCGCCAATGTCAGCCATGAACTGCGCACCCCCCTCACAGCCATCAGCACCAGTTGCGAGCTGCTTGCGGCCGATTCCACGCTCGATGACAAGAGCAGGAACCGCGTGACAGTCATCGCCCGGGCTGCCGAACGCATGGGCGAGCAGGTTCGCATGCTGCTGTTTCTGGCGCGCGACCAGGAAGCCGGTGCCAGCGAAGCGGTGGCGATGGCGGAGTGCGTGAACGATGCCGTGGAAGTCCACCGTGAGGAAATGACGCGCAAGGCGTTACGCCTGGAAATTTCCGTCGACAAGGACGCCATGCTCTTCCTCAATCGCCAGGCCCTGCATCTGATCCTGGTCAACCTGCTGGGCAATGCCGTCCGCCATACCGAGCACGGCTTCATCCGCGTCGTCTGCAATGGACGACAGCTGAGCGTGGCAGATTCCGGATCGGGCATCGCAGCCGCACAGCTGCCGCACCTGTTCGAGCGTTTCTACCGCGGCGATGCCGGCACCGACGGCTTCGGCCTCGGGCTCGCCATCGTCAAACGCATCTGCGATCACTACGGCTGGAAAATCGAAGTCGATAGCGCCCCCCGACGCGGCACCGAGTTCAGGATCACCTTCGTCTGATCCCTACGCTGCCGGCACGTTCCCGACGACGCCGGCGCCCAGCCTTCACAACTTCTTCACATCCGCATGACGGATGCTTGACGCACGCCGCGCTAAGCTGCGCAGGTAAACATCGATACCGCCCGCGCACGGCGTGAAAGGCAGAACAAATGAACACCGCGGTTCACCGTCTTGCATGGGGCGCATGGTTCGCACCCACCCACGCCCTGCGCGGGCGCATTGTGCTGGTATGGCTGATCGCCGGCACTTATTTTTCGGTCTCGGGCATCGCCCGCATTGCCCTCGCGCTGAAAGCGCTTGCCACCTCGCAGATCGCCGCAGCCGACCTGACAGGCATCCTGCTGAGGGGGGCGGGATACGATCTCATCACCTGCCTGTACCTGTGCGCGCCGCTGGTCCTCTACCTGCTGCTGGTGCCGGAACGCCTGTATCGCAGGCGGGCGCACCGCATCGCCGCCTGGATCATGCTGGCGTTTGCAGTGTACGGAATAACCTATCTCGCCACGGTCGAATACTTCTTCTTTGACGAATTCAATTCCCGTTTCAACTTTGTCGCCGTCGAGTACCTGATTTACCCGCACGAAGTGTTCGTCAACATCTGGGAATCCTATCCGGTCGCCAGGGCCCTGGCCGCCAGCGCCGCCGTCACGGCGCTGCTGCTATGGCAGTTGCGGCCGCGCATCGCGCTGGCGCTAGCCGCAAACAACCGCTTCGGGCAACGCCTGAAACCCGCGGCATTCCTGTTCACCGCGCTGGCCGCGGCCCACGCCGGAGTCGACATCGACTCCTGGCGCGCCAACCAGAACCGCGTGGCCGACGAGATTGCCGCCAACGGCGTCTACTCCTTCTTCAATGCCGCGGCCAACAACCATCTCGACTATACGCAGTTCTACATGCACGTCGACGATGCCGAGGCCGCCGGACGCGCGCGGCGCCTGGTTGCCCAGCCCCACACGACATTCCTGCCGCAGGCGCGCAACCCGCTGGCGCGCCACGTGCAATATGCCGGTGCCGCCAAGCCGCTGCACGTCATCGTGCTGCTCGAGGAATCTCTGGGCGCAGAGTTCGTCGGGGCTTATGGCGACAAGCGTGGGCTCACCCCCAACCTCGACCGCATCGCACGCGACAGCCTGGTGTTCACCAACACTTACGCCACGGGCACGCGCACGGTGCGCGGCATGGAAGCGGTCACGGCGTCCTTCCCACCGGTGCCCGCTGAAGCAATCGTCAAGCGCAAGCACAATGAGGGGATGTTCAACTGGTCGACGGTGATGAGCAGGAATGGCTACAGCCCGACGTTCATTTACGGCGGCTACGGCACTTTCGACAACATGAACTACTACTTCGGCAATAACGGCTACCGCGTCATCGACCGCACCGACATGGACAATCCCGGATTCAGCAATATCTGGGGCGTCAGCGACGAGGACCTGTTCCGCAATGCCCTCAGGGTGTTCGACGAGCAGCACGCGCACGGCGAGCGCATATTTTCAATCGTCATGACAACTTCGAACCACAAGCCCTTCACTTTTCCGGCCGGCATCGCAGGCGTCAGGCCCAAGGGCGGCGGGCGCGAAGCCGGCATCCGCTATGCGGATTACGCGATCGGACGCTTCATGGAAGAGCTTAGGCAGCGCCCGTATTTCGAGGATACGCTGGTGGTGATTGTCGCCGACCACGGCGCCCGCGTTTACGGCCGCGAGGACATCCCCCTGCCCTCGTACGAAATCCCCTTTCTGGTCTACAGCCCAAAACATGTGGCGCCGCGTCGCACCGACACCCTGACCAGCCAGATCGACGTCGCGCCGACCGTGCTCGGCCTGCTCAACATTTCCTATGACAGCGTATTCTTCGGGCGCGACGTGCTGGCAGACCCCTCGGACCGGCATTTCGCGCTGCTCAACCACAACCGCGACATCGCCATGTTCAGAAACGGCAGGCTGGATGGCCTGGGATTCCGCAATACCCAGTCGGCCCACAGCTACGATACAACCACGCATGGCCAGTCTGTGGCGCAACCCGACCAGGAAAGCATGAAAGACGCCGCCAGCATTTACCAGCTCGCATACCAGCTTTATGCCGCCCGTGACTATCGGCTCGACTGAAGCAGGGCCAGCCACAATCGCACAAGATCGCGGCTTGCTGGTCATGTTCGGCGCGCCGCTGCTGGCGGCCGCCGTGCTGCTGGGACTGGAAGCAACCGATGTCGACCGCATGGTCAGCGCATGGTTCTTCGACCCCGCCAGCGGCATGTTTCCGCTGCGCTACAACATTTTTCTCGAAACCGTGCTGCACCAATGGACCAAGTATGTCGTGGTGCTGATCGCCTGTCTGGCGATTGCCGGGCTTGCGCTGTCCTTCATCGTCGCACCACTCAGGCCACAGCGCCGGCTGTTGTTGTTTCTTGCACTGAGCCTGGTACTGGCACCGGCAACCGTGAGTGGTCTCAAGCTGCTCAGCAACAAGCATTGCCCCTGGGATCTGGAAGAGTTCGGGGGGTTCCTGCCATACACCCGCCTGCTGGACAGCACGCCGCCCGGATTCAAGCCCGGCAACTGCTTCCCGGCAGGACATGCGTCCACCGGTTTCGTGTTGATGGCCTTTTATTTCGCCGGTCGCGCGCGGAGGCGCCCCGGTTTTGCGCGCGCCGGCCTGACTGCCGGCCTCGCGGCAGGCATGGCGCTGGGCCTGGGCCGCATGCTGCAGGGCGCGCATTTCCTGTCGCACACGCTGTGGTCGGCCGTGGTGTGCTGGACTGTGCTGGCGCTGCTTTATGCGGCGATACTGCAGCCGCGGAAAGCAGGCAGCATGGCGGGAATTGGGTAAGTCGGTCGGCAGCGGTTAAAATGGCGGCATGTCCTATTCATTGCTGCGTCCCCTGCTGTTCGCGCTGGATGCCGAAACCGCGCATCACCTGACCCTCGGCGGCCTCAACGCTCTGCAGCAGCTGGGGTTGGCAGGCAAGATGGCTGCCAGCCCGCCCGCTGCAGCCTGCGCACGCCAGGTCATGGGCATCACTTTCCCCAATCCGGTGGGCCTCGCCGCAGGCCTCGACAAGAACGGCGACTACATTGACGCGCTCGCCGCGCTGGGTTTCGGCTTCATCGAAATCGGCACCGTCACGCCGCGGCCGCAACCCGGCAATCCGCGGCCGCGCCTGTTCCGGGTACGCGCGGCGAACGCGGTCGTCAATCGCATGGGCTTCAACAACGACGGCGTAGAGCGCCTGCTCGAGAACGTGCGGCGCGCCGCCTACCGCGGTGTGCTCGGCATCAACATCGGCAAGAATTTCGACACGCCCATCGAGAGGGCGGCCGACGACTACCTGCACTGCCTGCGCAAGGTCTATGCGCTGGCGAGCTATGTCACAGTCAACATATCCTCCCCCAACACCAAGAACCTGCGCCAGCTGCAGGAAACGGCAGAACTCGAACACCTGCTGGCTGCGCTCAAGTCGGAACAGCACAAGCTCGCCGACCAGCACGGCAGGTACGTGCCGCTGGCGCTCAAGATTGCGCCCGACCTCGACGACGCACAGGTCCGCGCCATTGCCGGCCTGCTGCGCAAGCACGCGATTGACGGCGTGATTGCCACCAACACCACGGTCACGCGCGACGGCGTGGCCGGCATGGAAAACGCCGCGGAAACAGGTGGCCTGAGCGGCGCGCCGCTGACCCGGCGCTCGACCGGCATCGTGCATCAGCTCGGGCAGGCGCTTGCCGGCAGCTTGCCCATCATCGGCGTTGGCGGCATCATGAACGGCAACGACGCCGCGCAAAAAGTCGCGGCGGGCGCGAGCCTGGTGCAGGTCTATACCGGGCTGGTATACCGCGGGCCCGCCCTGGTGGGCGAGTGCGTGGCCGCGCTGTGCAGCAGCCGATGAATCCGCCGGTCGCGCAGGTCTCCTGCGACGACATCGATGCGCTGCTGCCGCAGACTCAATGCCGGCAATGCGGATACCCGGGCTGCCGCCCTTACGCCGCCGCCATCAGCGCCGGGCAGGCCGGCATCAACCAGTGCCCGCCCGGCGGAGACGAGGTCATACGCGACCTGGCAACGCTGCTCGGCGTGCCGTACAGGCCGCTCGCACCACAGTTCGGCACGACCAGACCCGCCGCAGTTGCCGTCATCGACGAGCAGGCATGCATAGGCTGCACGCTGTGCATACAAGCCTGTCCGGTCGACGCCATCATCGGCGCGGCGAAACGCATGCATACCGTGATCGCGCAGGAATGCACCGGATGCGCGCTGTGCATACCCCCCTGCCCCGTCGACTGCATCAGCCTGCGCGAAACCGGGCAGCAGCCCTCGCGCGAACAGCGCAGAATTGCCGCCGCACTGGCGCGCCGCCGCTTCGAATCCCGCGCGCGCCGGCTGGCGCACGATGGGCGTGCGCCTGGCGATATACGACAGGACAGGATTCCGCCTGCTGCAGCGGAGAACAGGACAGCCGAGGAAAAAAAACGCGCGGCGGTGGCGAAAGCAGTGGCGCGCGCCAGATCAAGACTGCAGCAGGACGGGCGTTAAGCGCCGAAGCGGGCCATGCGGCGGATCAGCGGCCGAAAATGCCGCGCAGGATGCTGCCGGGATCGACGCCGCCACCGCCGGTTGCCGGCGGCGTGGCGCCCGGATTTCGCAGGGTTTGCGCGGCGGCCGGCTGCGCGGCCTGCGGTGCCGCCGGCGCAGGTCCATCAGTGGCGGAAACGGTTTTGATCTGCGGTTCCTGCCCGGCCGGCAGCCTGGCGACGCGCGGCGCCAGCTTGTCGCCCAGTTGCGTCAGGCGCTCCGCGGGCTGGGGGTGGGTCTTGAACAGCAGCGCCAAGGAAGCGTCGCCCGCGCCGCGCGCCGCCATGGTGTGCAGAACCTCGACCAGGCCGTACGGGCTGTAGCCGGCGCGCGCCGCCAATACCACGCCGATGGCGTCGGCTTCGAATTCGGCGCTTTTATCGAGCCCGCGCGCCATCACTTCAGCGCCGCTGCCGATCAGATTGTTGACCATGAGGTTGCGGTCGTCACGCTGCGCAAGCTGGGCGCCGGCGGAAAGCGCCGCGCTTTTTCGCATGACCGTGATGTGGTGGCGCTGGATGATGTGCCCGATCTCGTGTCCGAGTACCCCGGCGAGCTGGGCTTCGTTTCCAAGCATTTCGTAAAGCCCGCGCGTAATCAGCACATAGCCACCGGGCGCAGCGAAGGCGTTGATCGAGGGCGTATCGAGCACGCCAAAGCGCCACGGCAGGTCGGGCCGGTCCGTCTGCAGCGCAAGCCAGCGTCCGACCCGGTTGACGTACGCCTGCAGTTCGCTGTCGTTGACCAGGGGCGCGGCGCCCAGCATGCGTCCGGCGATCTCGCGGCCGATGGCAATCTCATCTTTTTCATCGACCCCCGAGACGGCAGTTACCGCATCCTTGCCGGCGCCGAACAGGCGGTTGAGGTTGAGATCCAGCGCCGCGAGATTGCTGGCAATCACGCCACTCCATAAAATACTGAATAAAATCAAATACTTAGGTAATTTTTTCATCATCACCGGCCATCCAGATAGTCTACGCGCACCGCGGACAAGCCCGTGGCCTGGGCATTGCCCTCCGCGTCCTGCTTGGATGCCGCGTATTGATCCAGCAACTTAAGCTGCTCGGGATTGAGGCGCGCCTGCTTCAGGTCCTCCTCTTCGAGGCCGCGCACGCCCATGGTGCTGGTGACATTGATCTGCTGGCGCGGACCGAACAGGCGGCCCACGACGGCGTCGCCGCCCCCGGAGGAGGACTGCGCGCCGGATTGCGCGGAAGCGAAGCGCACATTGAAGGAAAACAGCCAGCCGCTTGCCTCGGGCGTCTTCAGGTTGAGCCAGGCCCCGCTCTTGCCCACGACCTCGCCGCTGCTGCCCTGCTTGAGCCTGGCCACCACCTTGGCGTCGGTGCGGGCCTCGGCATGAAGCGGGGTATCGCGCTCTATGGTGACCTGCTGGGCCAGCACTGGCCACGCGCAGGTAAACGCGCTCAACGCCAGCAGAAGACGAAATCCGAATCGATGCATCACGCCGAAAATTCGCATGTTGATTATCCGCGGCCCCGTCGGTAATCGAAGATTATAATGACAGCCGCCCTGCAATACCATCTGCATTTGCGCTGTCCAACCCGCCGCTTTTTTTGACCAGCCAGCCCATGAATACCGCCAAACGCCACGCCATTTTCAGCCGCCTGCGTGCCGCCAACCCCAGCCCGCGCACCGAACTCAAGTACGGGTCGCCGTTCGAACTGCTGGTTGCCGTCATCCTGTCGGCGCAGGCAACAGACAAAAGCGTCAATCTTGCCACCGCCAGGCTGTTTCCGCGCGCCAACACCCCGGCGACGCTGCTCAGGCTGGGTCAGGCCGGCTTGGAAAACCACATCAAGAGCATAGGGCTTTACCGCACCAAGGCGAAGAACATCATCGCCACCTGCAGGCTGCTGTTGGAACGTCATGGCGGAAGCGTGCCGCAGACGCGCGAAGCGCTGGAAGCGCTGCCCGGGGTAGGCCGCAAAACCGCGAACGTGATCCTCAACACCGCCTTCGGGCAACCGACGATTGCCGTCGACACGCACATATTCCGCGTCGCCAACCGCACCGGCATCGCTCCCGGCAAAAACGTGCTGCAAGTCGAGGGGAAGCTGCTGAAATTGGTGCCCGAGGAATTCAGGCTGGATGCCCATCACTGGCTGATCCTGCACGGCCGCTATGTGTGCGTCGCACGCAAGCCCAGGTGCCCGCAGTGCCTGATCGGCGACTTGTGCGAATACAGGCACAAGACCACGGACGGCTGAACCCGGATCACGAGGCGCGTGGGGCTGCGCGCCTGCCGGATCAGCGCTTGAGAACGAGCCCCTGCTGCTGCGAGTAGTAGGCCGCGAGGTCGGCCATGTCGCGCTTGGAAAGATTGGCCGCCATGGGCGCCATGATGGCGTTCTTGCGGGCGCCGGTTTTGTAGTCGTTCAGTGCCTTGAGCAGGTAGTCGTAGTGCTGGCCGGCGAGGCGTGGAAAATCCGCCGCCTGGCTGTTGCCGTCCACTCCATGGCACGCTGCACAGGTCTTGGATTTTTCCTTGCCTGCCGCGACATCAGCCGCCTGCGCCTGCGCACCGGCAAACAGAACCGCGCAGCACGCGGTCAACAGAATGTTTTTCATTGCCAAATTCCTCATCGCCTGTTCGCTCATTTTCACTTGCGCGCCGTCTGTGCCGGGCTGGAAGCGTAGTAGGCCGCAAGATCGGCCATGTCCTTGTCGGAAAGATCCGCAGCTATCGCCCTCATTGAAGGATGGCTGCGCTCGCCCGACTTGTATGCCTGCAGTGCCTTGACGATATACGCGGCGTGCTGGCCGCCGATTTTGGGCACGCTGTAGACCTCGGGAAACGCGGTCTTGTAGCCGCCGATGCTGTGGCAGCCGATGCACATGGAAGTTTTCTGCTTGCCGGCGACCGGATCGCCTTCCGCCGCCTGCAGTCCGCCTGCCGACGCGATGAGCGCTGCCGCGAGCGCGAGGCTGAGAGAATTGCGTGGTTTCATATCGGCCTTCTTATGGTTGCATAGAATTTTTGAGGTTGCACGGAATATTCTTCGGGCGCGATTATACCGTAAAAACCCCGAGCGTTGCCGCCCCCTGAATGATGGCCGATAATGCATGATGCAGGGCAGCCTCCCAATCTCAGCACAACCATTTTGAATCCGTTTCCACAGAAGCCGGGCCATTACTGGCTGCTAAAACTTTTCCCGTTTTTGAGCTGGTGGCCCAGGGTCAACCGCGAAACCCTGCGCGCCGACACGATTGCCGGCCTCACCGGCGCGATCATCGTTCTGCCGCAGGGCGTGGCCTTTGCCACCATCGCAGGCCTGCCGCCGGAATACGGCCTGTACGCCGCGATGGTGCCGGCCGTGATCGCCGCGCTGTTCGGGTCGAGCTGGCATCTGGTTTCAGGACCCACCACCGCCATCTCCATCGTCATCTACTCGACGATGAGCGGGATAGCCGAACCCGGCACGCAGGAATACATACACCTGGTTCTGATGCTGACCTTCCTCACCGGCGTGTTCCAGCTCGCCATGGGCCTGGCGCGGATGGGCACGCTGGTGAATTTTATTTCGCATACCGTGGTTGTCGGCTTCACTGCCGGAGCCGGGCTGCTGATCGCCGGGACGCAGATCCAGCATTTTTTCGGTCTGCAGATGCCGCGCGGCATCTCTTTCGCGGAGACCATACAGCAGTTTCTGACGCACATACCCGACATCGACCTTTACGTCACATCGGTCAGCGTTGTGACGCTGCTGTCGGGCATTTTCTTCAAGCGGCGGTATCCGCGTTTTCCCTACATGATCGCGGCCATGGTGACGGGCAGCGTTTATGCATTCATCCTGACCAAAGTGCCGGGCTTGACCGCCGCGCAGCACATCGCCACGGTCAACGCGCTGACCGGGGCGCTGCCGGGATTTTCAGTCCCGGATTTCTCGCTGGAATCATTGCGCAAGACGGCATCCATTGCTGTCGCCATCACCATGCTCGCGCTTACCGAGGCGGTTTCCATCGCGCGGGCCATCGCCGTGCGTTCCGAACAGCGCATCGACGGCAATCAGGAGTTCATCGGGCAAGGGCTGTCGAACCTTGTCGGCAGTTTCTTTTCGGCATATGCCTCCAGCGGCTCCTTCAACCGCAGCGGACTCAACCACGCGGCCGGCGCCCAGACTCCGCTGGCTTCCGTATTCTCCGCGGTGTTTCTGGTGTGCATCGTCCTGCTGGTAGCGCCGCTTGCCCGCTACCTTCCCATACCGGCGATGGCCGGCATACTGTTCATGATCGCCTACGGGCTGATCGATTTTTCCCACATCAGAAGCATCCTCAGGACCAGTCGCTCCGAAAGCGTGATACTCGGCGCGACGCTGCTGGCCACATTGTTCGTGCAGCTTGAATTTGCAATCTATGCCGGGGTGCTGCTTTCGCTGATGCTCTATCTGAAACGCACCTCGCACCCCCTCATCCTCGATGTGAAACCCGATCCGGCCCCGGAAAGCTACCACTACACCGCAGACAGCGGCTTACCCGACTGCCCGCAACTCAAAATGGTGCGCATCAACGGCTCCGTTTTCTTTGGCGCCGTGGATCATGTGCAGCATGCGCTGCAGGACATCGGCAGCCCTGCGGGCACGCAAAAACACGTGCTGATCGTCGCGAGCGGAATCAATTTCATCGACGTTGCCGGCGCAGAAATGTTTGCTCAGGAAGCGCGGCGGCGGCGCAGAAGCGGCGGCGGCCTTTATTTCTACCGCCTGAAGGATGAGGTCAGGCGCCTGCTCAAACGCGGCAATTATCTGCATGAAATCGGCGAGGAGAATGTTTTCCCGGTAAAATTCAGGGCAGTCAGTGCAATATATTCAAAGCTTGATCCGGCAATCTGTCGCAACTGCAAAGTGCGGATTTTCAGGGAATGCCATGCCGCGCTTCCCGATGGCCAGCCGCGTCAGCCGACGGAAGACCCTCAGGACCAGGATCAGCGTAAGGATTCAGCCAGCGCGAAAAAATGAGTTCCCGTATGCGTGAAACAGGAATGCCGGGGTGCAGATGACCTGGCTCAGGCGCCTGTGCCCGTTCCTGGCATGGTTTCCGGTGTCGCGGCAGGCGTTGCGCGCCGATTTCATCGCCGGCGTCACCGTGGCCATGGTGCTGATCCCGCAGTCGATGGCATACGCGCAGCTGGCCGGGCTGCCCGCATACTACGGCCTGTACGCCGCATTCCTGCCGGTGGTGATAGGTGCGCTGTGGGGCTCTTCCCATCAACTGGCTACCGGCCCGGTGGCCATGGTTTCGCTGCTCACCGGGTCCACGCTGGCCCAGTTCGCCGCGCCCGGCACCGAGCAGTTCATCGTGCTGGCCATCGCCCTGGCGCTGATGGTGGGCCTGATGCAGCTGGCTATCGGGGTATTCCGTCTGGGTGCGATCGTCAACTTCATGTCGCATCCGGTGATCGTGGGCTTCACCAATGCGGCAGCGATCATCATCGCACTCTCCCAGCTCAACAAGGTGCTTGGCGTCTCGGTTGGCCGCAGCGAGCGCTTTCTGATGGATATTTGGGGGGTGTTTCTGCAGATCGGGGACACCCACATGCCCACCTTGCTGATGGGTGGCACGGCGTTCGCCGTGATGGTACTGCTCAGGAAGTATCGCCCGCGCTGGCCGGGCGTGCTGATTGCGGTAGCCCTCACCACCCTGGTGAGCTGGGCGATCGACTTTGAACGCAACAGCAGCGCCAGCATCGACCAGTTCCAGGATTCCACGGTCAGGAATGTCATCGAAAACGTGGTGGGCATGGCCAACCGCATCGAGGAACTGCATGGCGAAATCGCGATCAAGACCGCCGACCTCAAGAATCAGGAAACCATTCACGGCGGCAACCATCCGCGGGTGCTGGCGATCAATTACGACATCGAAATCCTGCGTATCGACGTCAATACCATAGAACGCGAATACCGCCTGCGCATGCGCGAACTGCGCCGCTTCGTGCTGGAACGCGTCCCAGGACCGGCTGAGGGATCCGCGAAATTCCATCTCGCCGAACTTACCCCGGCCGGCACCAGGACGGACGGCTACCATTGGCGCATCGGTAAGGTCACCAGGGACAGGGTGCTGCTGAGTGGCGGCGGGGAAGTGGTGGGCTCGATCCCATCCGGGCTGCCCAGGATTTCATGGCCAAGATTCGACTGGAACATGCTGTTGACCCTGCTGTCGAGCGCCTTCGTCATCACCCTGGTCGGCTTCATGGAAGCGATCTCCATCGCCAAGGCGATGGCAGTCAAAACCAAGCAGCGCATCGATCCCAACCAGGAATTGATCGGCCAGGGGCTGGCCAATATCGTCGGCAGCATGAGCCAGTCGTTTCCGGTGAGCGGTTCGTTCTCGCGCTCCGCGGTCAATATCAGCGCCGGCGCCGTGAGCGGCCTTTCGTCAGTGTTCACAAGCCTGATCGTGCTGGCCGTCCTGCTGCTGTTCACCCCCCTGCTTTATCACCTGCCGCAGGCAGTGCTGGCAGCGGTAATCATGCTGGCAGTGTTCAACCTAGTAGATGTGAGGGCGATGCTGCATACCTGGAAGGCACATCGTCACGATGGCATTGCCTCCGTAGTCACCTTCGTGGCGACGCTGGGTTTCGCGCCGCATCTCGACAGCGGCATCCTGGTTGGCGCCGGGCTGGCCATTCTGCTCTATCTCTACCGCACCATGCATCCGCGGGTGGCCATACTCGGCCGCCACCCCGACGGCACGCTGCGCGACGCCCGGCTGCATGACCTGAAAACCAGCGAGCACATCATCGCCATCCGCTTCGACGGCTCGCTGTATTTCGCCAACGTGCCTTATTTCGAGGACGCGGTACTGGAGCAGACCGCGCGCAACCCGAAGGCAAAATTCATCTTGATCGTGGGCGATGCCATCAATGAAATCGATGGATCGGGAGAGGAAGTGATACGCCACCTTGCGCGGCGCCTGCAGGAAGGCGGCGTGACCATGGTGTTCAGCGGCCTCAAGCGGCAGGTTTTGCAGGTCATGGAAAACACCGGCCTTTATGCGCTGATCGGCGCGCAAAACTTTTTCCGCACCGAGGATGGCGCGCTCGACGCGATTTACCAGTGGATCAAGGATCCGTCTTTCGATCTCAAATTCTGCCCGCTGAACCCCCAGCCTGGCAAAGAACAGGAGCAGCCTCCCGCGCCGTGAGCCACCCGCGTGCAGCGGGAGCAGGCAGGTATTTTGCGTGCGCGGCATTGCGGCGGGTACAATGTCACGTCCATGGCTAAGCGCCTCACAAAGATTGTCACCCGCACCGGAGATGGCGGCACAACCGGGCTTGCCGACGGTTCGCGCCTGCCCAAGGACGCGCTGCGCATAGAGACCATAGGCGCGGTGGACGAGCTCAACAGCAGCATTGGCGTGCTGCTCGCCGAGGATCTGCCGCAGGAAGCGCGGGCGTGCCTGACGGACGTGCAGCACGACCTATTCGACCTCGGCGGCGAACTGAGTGTCCCCGGGCACGCCGTGATGACCGAGGCCCACGCCGCCAGACTGGAGGCCCTGCTTGAGGGTTTTAACGCCGCATTGCCGGCGCTGCGGGAATTCGTCCTGCCCGGCGGCTCGCGCGCGGCAAGCCTGGCCCATGTCGCACGCACCGTATGCCGGCGCGCCGAGCGGCGGCTGGTCGCGCTGTCGCGGCAGGAAAGCATCGCGCCCGCGCTCCTGCACTACCTGAACCGCCTGTCGGATCTGCTGTTCGTGCTGGCACGGACGCTCAACCGCCATGCCGGCCTGGGTGACGTGCTGTGGCAGCAGGGCAAGAACCGCTGACCACCGCGATGAACCCGGACGCCACAGGCCGCGCCGCCGAAGAAAACGCCCGGCTCGCCGCTCTGCTCGCGCAGTGCGCGTTCGGCAACCAGCAGGCTTTCGCCGATCTCTACCGCGCCACATCAGCGAAACTGTTTGGCGTCACGCTGCGTATATTGCGCAGGGAGGACTGGGCCGAGGAAGTGCTGCAGGAGAGCTATGTGAACATCTGGAACCATGCCGGGGACTACGCTGTGCAGAAAAGCGCGCCGCTGACCTGGATGACCAGCATCGTCAGGAACCGCAGCCTCGACTGGCTGCGCCGCCCGCGCCAGGAAAATTCGGGCGAGGAATACGATATTGCAGTCGAAACCTGGCAGGACGAAACACCGGGGCCGCTGGAGCGGCTGGCGGCGGCCAGGGACGCCAGCGCGCTGGCCGGCTGCCTGGGCACGCTGGACAGCAGGCAGCGCCAGACCATCATGCTCGCGTTCTTTCACGGCCTTTCCCATTCCGAGCTCGCCGCGCATCTGCGCCAGCCGCTGGGCACGATCAAGACCTGGGTGCGGCGCGGTCTGGAGCGCCTTAAAAACTGCCTCGCAGCCACATGAAGCCGGCATAAGATGGCCTCCTACAGCAACCCGCAGCTGCGCGACAAGCTGGCCTCGGAATACGTGCTGGGCACGCTGCGCGGCCGCGCGCGCGCGCGGTTTCAGGGCCTGCTGAAATACGACCCGGCGCTCAGGCAGCTGGTTGCCGGCTGGGAACATAGGTTGACGCCGCTCGCCATTGCCGCAGGCGATGTCCAGCCCCATGCACGGGTGTGGCGCCGCATTGCGGCACGCATCGGCGTCAAGCCGCAGGCTGGCTGGCTCGCCAGCCTTGCGCTGTGGCGCGCGCTGGCGGCCGCCAGCACCACGCTCGCCCTGGCGATGGTCATTTTCATCGGCGCGCAGCCCGCACCGGAACCGCCGGTCGCCATGGTTGCCGTCATGTCCGACGAGCGCGCCCAGCCCTCCATGGTCGTGTCATGGCCGCCGTCAAAGTCGGCGCGCGAGGCTCACCTGCGCATCAAAATCATCCAGGACCACCCAACCATGGCGGCGAATACCTCCTGGGAATTATGGATGCTGCCTGGCGGCAAGGCCGCTCCGGTTTCGCTCGGGCTGGTCGGCCTGGAAGAAAACCAGACTCTCAAACTCAGATCCGAACACGCGAACATGATGGGCAAGGCGTGGGGCCTGGCGCTATCCATCGAACCTGCAGGGGGCTCCCCAACCGGCGCACCTACCGGGCCGGTGATCTTCAAGGGCCAGTGCGTGAAAGTCATCTAGTCGCCGCAGAGTTTTTGCCATGTCGCCAGCAAAGGAAACCGCCATGCAGGAAACCATATTTCATCTTGCTTTCCCGGTGCGCAATCTCCAGGAAGCAAAAAAATTCTACGTCGAGACGCTCGGAGCCCGGGTCGGCCGCCAAAAAACGGCGTGGATAGACATCATGCTGTATGGCGCCCAGATCACCCTGCATGAAAAGCCTGAGCAGGTGCTGTCCGATGAAAAAAACGGCGTGCGCCATTTTGGCGCAACCCTGCCCTGGACGCGCTGGCAGGCTGTTGCCGACAGCCTGCGCGCACGCGCCGTCAGTTTCAGGATGCCGCCGACAATCTCCCACCACGGCACGCCCGACGAACAGGCAAAACTGATGATCAGCGACCCGAGCGGCAATCTAATCGAATTGAAGTGCTACAGGAATCCGGCTGTGGCCCTAGCACTGGACGATGCGGAGCAATACCCGCAACCAGCTGCCTGACCGCACGCTGTTGTCCAAGTGCGCGTCGGCCGCTTACTTCCGGCGCGCCTTGCGCACCCTGTCCAGATGCCCGCACACGATGGCCGCGCCCTCGGCGATTCTTGGCGTCTGCCGCTGTATCAGATCAGGCGCGAGATAAAATGCCGGCATCGAGCGCAGCTGCGGTACCGCCACAGCACCCCAGCGCTTGGTGAATTCGTTTTCTCCGCCTGCCGAACTGCCGCCGAGGATGACTGAGGGCCGCGCGGCCAGCACGGCCTCCAGCGAAACCTCGGGTGTCAGCGCCGGCGCATGCGCGAACACGTTTTGCCCGCCACACAAGGCGATCACGTCGCTGATGAGATGCGCGCCGTTTACGGTCAGCAGCGGACGATGCCAGATTTCATAGAACACGCGAACCGCGGAACTGCCTTCGTGTGATTTTCTTAAGTTATTGATTTTATTTATAAATTTATCCACTTCGTGCTCCGCCTGGCGCACGTGGCCCGCAAGCTCACCCACCCTGCGCATCAGCTGCGGAATATCCGCGAGCTGCGCCGGCTCCGTTACGAACACCCGCAAGCCGAGTTGCTCCAGACGCATGACGTCGCGCGGCGAATTTCCGCTGCGCCATGCCAGAACAAGATCGGGGTCGAGCTGCGCGATGCGCTCGAGATCGATGCGCGCAGCATCCCCCACCAGCGGCAGGCGCTGCGCAGCAGGCGGATAGTCGCTGAAGCGCACGACGCCAACCAGCTTGTCACCGGCACCTACCGCGAAAACGATTTCAGCCAGATGCGGGGCGAGCGCAACGATGCGCTGCGCGGGCGCGGCAAGCCGCACCGTGCTGCCGCGGTCATCACGCAAATCCGCGGCACGGCCCGCCGCAGCGAGAAAAAGCGCGCAGCACACGACAGCCGCGCATTGCACTGGGCGAAGCACCGCGTGACAAAAACCGCCGCTAGCGCCGGCTGTTCTCCATGTACTGAAGCAGTTTGGCGCTGGTCTGACGCAGCCGCAACGACAGCATGGTAACCAGCTTGACCAGTATCTTGGAACCGATGCTGGGATGGTCGAGAATGATTTTCGCCATGCTGTCTCGCGTCAGCACGGAAAAGGTGGTGGCGCGCGCGGCACGGCAGGTCGCGAAACGCGGCTCGCCATCTATCATCGACATTTCTCCCAGGGTCAGGCCGGGGCCGACGCTGCTCATGCGCTGGGGCGTGGCGCGCATGCCTTTCTTGAAAATGTCGACTTCACCTTCGATGACCAGCAGCATGAAATCACCCACGTCACCCTCGCGTATGATGACCTCGCCGGGCTGGGCGCGGAAGATGTCCATGTAGCCGGCGAGGACCGCGATGTCCCGCCGTGAGAACTCGGCAAAGAACTGCGAACGCCCGACCAAGCCGAAGATCTCTTCGGCCAAGGCAGTGCCCTTGCCCACCTTTTCAAGGTTGAGCAGATTGCCCTGATCGGATACGGGCTCGACCGCGCTTTGCGCCATTTATTAATGATCCCTCAAAACCCGTGCCGACGCGCCACGGCGGCAACCGCTGCCGCAACGCTCAGTCGGCCTCGGCCCCTGCCTTGATCCGCCGCTTGCGCACCGCTTCCGCAAGATGGTCGAGCAGCGCCCGGCTGTCCTCCCAGCCTATGCAACCGTCGGTGATGCTCTGGCCGTAGACCAGTTCCTTGCCGGGGACCAGGTCCTGCCGTCCCGCTTTCAAATGGCTCTCCAGCATCACCCCGAAAATGCGCTCTTCGCCGCCAGCGATCTGGCGGCCGACATCATGGGCGACGGTGATCTGCCTCTGTGGATCCTTGCTGCTGTTGCCGTGACTGAAATCGATCATCAGCCGCGCCGGCACACCGGCCTCGGCCAGCCCCTTGCCCGCGGCGTCCACGCTGGCAGCATCGTAGTTCGGCGCCTTGCCGCCGCGCAGTATGATATGGCAGTCTTCATTGCCGCTGGTCGAAACGATCGCGGAATGCCCGGCCTTGGTGACCGACAGGAAATGATGCGGCGCCTGCGCCGCGCGTATCGCATCGACCGCGATCTTGATGTTGCCGTCGGTGCCGTTCTTGAAGCCGACCGGACACGACAGGCCGGAAGCGAGTTCGCGGTGCACCTGGCTTTCCGTGGTGCGTGCGCCGATCGCGCCCCACGACACCATGTCGGCGATGTATTGTGGCGTGATCATGTCGAGGAACTCGCAGCCCACCGGCATGCCTGATTCGTTGAGGTCGAGCAGCAGTTGGCGGCCGACGCGCAGTCCTTCGTTGATATTGAAGCTGCCGTTGAGCCCCGGGTCGTTGATAAGCCCCTTCCAGCCCACTGTCGTGCGCGGCTTTTCAAAGTACACCCGCATCACCACCAGCAGGTCGCTGGCGAGTCGGTCCTTGGCTTCCCTCAGCTTGGCGGCGTACTCCTTGGCGGCCTTCACGTCATGAATCGAGCACGGCCCTATGATGACCAGCAGACGGTCATCGGCGCCGTGTAGGATGCGGTGAATGGCCTGGCGCGCTTCAAACGTGGTCTTGGCGGCTTTTTCGGTCAGCGGAAATTCGCGCAGCACATGCGATGGCGGCACGAGTTCCTTGATTTCCTTGATGCGGATGTCGTCAGTTCTGTATTGCATATTCATCCAAAGCTTGTTAAATCAAAGCATTATAGCAGGATCATGAAAGCGGTTGGCCGGGCGCGCAGCGCTGCGCCCATTCAGGCCGTGCCGCCGACAGTCAGTCCGTCTATGCGCAGCGTCGGCTGCCCGACACCAACCGGCACGCTCTGCCCTTCCTTGCCGCAGGTACCAACCCCCGGATCGAGGCTCATGTCGTTGCCGATCATGGCCACCCGCGTCAGCGCGTCGGGCCCGTTGCCGATCAGCGTTGCACCTTTTACCGGGTATGTCAGCTTGCCGTCTTCTATCAAGTAGGCTTCGGAAGCCGAGAACACGAACTTGCCGCTGGTGATGTCGACTTGGCCGCCGCCGAAGTTCACCGCATAAAGCCCATTCTTGACCGAAGCGATGATTTCCTGCGGATGGATGCCCCCGTTCGGGCCGTTGAGCATATAGGTATTGGTCATGCGCGGCATCGGGATGTGCGCATACGATTCGCGCCGCCCATTGCCGGTGGGCGCCACTTTCATCAGCCGCGCGTTCAGGCTGTCCTGGAGATAGCTCTTGAGCACGCCGTTCTCGATCAGCACATTGCACTGCGTCGGATTGCCTTCGTCGTCGATGTTGAGCGACCCGCGACGGCGCGCAATGGTGCCGTCATCAACCACGGTGACGCCGGGCGCGGCAACGCGCTCGCCAATGCGGCCGCTGAAAGCCGACGTGCCCTTGCGGTTGAAGTCGCCCTCGAGCCCGTGCCCGATTGCCTCATGCAGCAGTATGCCCGGCCAGCCGGGCCCCAGCACCACGGTCATGGTGCCCGCCGGCGCCGGCCGCGCGTCAAGATTGACCAGCGCCTGGTCGACCGCCTTCCTGGCGTAATCGCGCAGCACTGCATCGGTGAAATACGCGTAATCGAAACGCCCGCCACCGCCCGAACTACCCTGTTCTCGCCGCCCGTTCTGCTCCACGATCACCTGCAGCGAAAGTCTGACCAGCGGCCGCACGTCTGCGGCCATCACGCCATCGCTGCGCGAAACCAGCACCACTTCGTACTCGCCGCCGAGAAAAGCCATGACCTGCGTGACACGCGGGTCGAGCGCGCGCGCCTCGCGTTCCAGGCGTTCCAGCAGCGACACCTTGTCCTTGTCGCCAAGACTGGCGAGCGGGTCATGCGGCACGTAGAGGCTGTGTCCGCTGCTGCGCCTTGCCACCTGCGCGGTGCCGCCACTGCCCTGGCGCGCGATGGCACGCGTCGCTTCCGCAGCGGACTTGAGCGCCGTCAGGCTGATGTCGTCGGAGTAGGCAAAGGCGGTCTTCTCGCCGCTGACCGTGCGCACACCCACGCCCTGGTCGATGTTGAAGCTGCCCGATTTGACTATGCCCTCTTCCAGGCTCCACGACTCGCTGCGGCTGTACTGGAAATACAGGTCGGCATAATCGACGCGGTGCGCCATGATCTGACCGAACACATTCTGCAAATGCGTGGCGTCCAGCGCATACGGCGCGAGCAGCATTTCGTCTGCAGTGGCGAACGGGATTTCAGGTTGCAAGATAGAGGTCTGGTGTTCCACGGCAGGTTAAGTCCCGGTCTGTTTGCGTGCACGACTGTCGGATTGTTCAGGGATCATGAATGCAATATGGCGGCGGATTCTGCCGCTTTCAACTTTGGCGCCATGCTAGCAGCGGTGCAGCGTGCGATGCGTCAGCGCCGGCAGACTCTGCCGCAGGCGCCTCAGGTGGGCGAGATTCACGCCGGCAGTCACCACGCCCGAGCCGCGCGGCAGGCGATCAAGCACCACGCCCCACGGATCCACGATCATGGAATCACCGTGCGTTTCGCGGCCGTTCAGGTGATAGCCGCCCTGCGCCGGCGCCAGCACGTAGGCCAGGTTTTCAATGGCGCGTGCACGGATCAGCGTTTCCCAGTGCGCCTTGCCGGTAGTCTCGGTAAACGCAGACGGCACCAGAATGATGTCGACCTGCTTCATCGCACGGTAGAGCTCGGGGAAACGCAGGTCGTAGCAGATCGACAGGCCCAATCGTCCCACCGGCGAGTCGACGGTGACGACTTCCTTCCCCGGCTCTATGGTCTGGTCTTCCGCATAACGCTCCTTGCCCATCTCGAAACCAAAGAGGTGGATCTTGTCGTAGCGGGCCGCGAGCCTGCCCTTGTCGTCATAGATCAGGCTGCTGTTACGGACCTTGTCCTGCTGCGAGGACACCAGGGGAACAGAGCCTCCGACCAGCCAGATCTTGTGCTTTTTGGCAGTGGCGGACAGGAATTCCTGGATCGGTCCCCTGCCCGGTTCTTCGCGTTGCGCGACCTTGTCGCGATCGCGCAGGCCCATGATTGCAAAATACTCAGGCAGCGCAACCAGCTTTGCGCCCTGCTCTACCGCGATCTCGATCAGGCGCCGCGCCTCGTTGAGGTTGCCCTTGATGTTCGGGCCCGACGCCATCTGCACTGCTGCAATGCGCACGGATCCGGGCTGCGATTTGTCTTCCTTGCTGACATGCGGCCTGGCACGGCCGAAGGAGGAACGCAATTTGGTGCTCATGGTTTGACTTCTATCTTCAAGGGTTCACTTGATCCAAGGCCGCCGTTCAGTGTAACGCGCCCGGGACTCACCGCAAGCGCGATCAGCCACGCACGCAGTTCTTCCGCGTGCATCAGCGATTCCTGCCTCGCGGAATGATGAATGACCAGACGCGACCCCGGGTGCGCAAAATGCATGTCCACGGCCCGCCTGATGACAGGCTGCTCGACGATCACGCCTGCGCTGCGCGGGCGATCCCACACTTCGGGCGGCACCGCAAACCACTCATCGGCCGCGGCAGGCGATGCAATGAGCAGTCCCGCCAGCAGCATTGATCTTATCATGAGCTCCCGCACAAACACTCCCGGCGCTCTCATGGCGTGCCCTGCACGGCCGTATCGGGCTGCCCGATTCTTGAAACCTGGGGTTCGGCCCAGGTGCCGGTTACGCTGTATTCGTACGAGGCGATCTGATCGAACGGATCCTTGAGTATTTTTTGCGCCAGAAAAGCCGCGATGCCGGCCACCGGTCCGCCGAGCAGCGCGCCCGCTATGGACAGGCTGTCGCTCAGTCCCGGGGTGATTCTGACCCGCAGCTTCTGGATTTCCTTCGCCAGGTCGACTTCGCCGCTCATCAGTATGCGCGCCGAGGGACTCTGGATGTGAAAGCCTTCGGTCACCGCGATGCCGCGGTTGATATTCGTGGCGCCGATGATTTCATCGAACACCAGGCCATCGCTGAAGATGTCGCGAAAATCAAGAGTGATGCGGCGTGGCAGCGATTGCAGGCTCATGATGCCGAGCAGCTTGCCAAAACCCGGCTTGAGTCGCAGAAACTGCCCTTTCTGGACCCGCAGCGCGAGCGTGCCGGAAAGCACCGGGTAATCGAATTCCTGCGGCGCGCCTGCCCAGGCCAGGTCCCCTTCAAGCCTGGCGCTGCCGCCTTGCACGCTGTCGGGGTAGCCCAGACGCGTCAGCAGCCTGCCGGCATCGGTTGTCTCCAGGCGCAGTGTCAGCTGGGTACGCGGCTGGGCAGGCCCGGCCTTCCACACGCCGTTGCCTGAAAAAGTGCTCTCAGGATTGGTGATGTGCAGCTTTTCGATGCGCCAGTCACGCTCGTCGGGAACAGCTATCAGCTCAAGCCTGCCCAGCTGCTTATCCTTGAGCTGAAACTGCTCGGCGATGAGATCGACCGCTGGCAGCTCGTGCGCCTTGTCTGCGGTGGCCTGGGGAGCCGCCGTGGCAGGTGGTGCGGGCGGAATCACCAGCCTCTTCAGGCGTGCAGTAAGCTTGCCGCGACCCTGCGGTTGCCAGGTTGCCGTGCCTTCCATTTCACGCCCGGCGAGACTGGCGCGCCAGACTCCCTGCTGCACCGCGCCGTTGATCGTGATGTCATGAAAACTCCGGCCATTCGCAGCAAGCGTCTCTATTTTCAGGTCAACACCGGAAAAATCGACTCCCGTGCCCTCGGCATCCGATCCGGCAAGTTCCATCCAGCGATCGACGTCCAGGTTCCGGAGGGCACCGCTGACCATGACGCCATCACGCTCGGGCTCCGCCGCAGGCCCTCCGAAACGGATCACTCCACGCCGGATCACGCTGCGCTTGCCCTCGGTACGCCGCTGCAGGTTGGCGCTCACGATGTCGCCGTAGGAAAGCAGGATCTGCTCCTGCTGAGGACCGGTAAATTTCCGTTCAAGGCGCAAGGGCACCGCCTCGCCGGCGGTTTTCAGGAATGGCGCCGGCAAATCGGAAGCGATGCCCTGCAAATCGGTCTCTACGACAAGATCCGCCAGCTTCTTGCGCAACAGAAATGTACCGCGCCAGTCCGCCGATCCGCGCAGCCTGTGCATCCATGGCGCCGCGCCTCCGGCGCGTCGCACATTGTCGATATTGGCGCGCCCCTGCAGGTTGATGCGCACGCTGGAGTCGCGCAGGGTCGTTGCCGAAATCGTGGCCGGGCCGCCGAGAAAAACGCCATTCATGTTCTGCAGGCGCACGGAGGATTCAGTGAATTCGAGCCTGCCATTGGCCTGTTCGAACGGCGGCAGATCCGCATCACCAACGATGGTGTTGTTGATGAACTGGTAGGTGCCCGAGATGCTGCTGTTGCCCAGGGTGTGCAACGGCAGCTGGAGCTTGAGCGCCAGCCTGCCGCTGCCCTGCGCACGAATGCCCTCGGTAAAGCGGTCTATCATTCCGCTGACGGGGCTGTTTTCGATAAACGCCAGAAACTCGCTGGTCAGCCCCTCGGCCACGCCGTTGACAAGCAACGGTTGATCGGCATTTTTGAGATCCGGCAGCTCGGCATGCACCTTGCCGAGCTGGGCACCCAGAATGCTGCCCCTGCGCACGGAGATATCCAGCCGCTTGCCGCGGAAATTCACATCGCCGGAGATGTTTTCGATTCTTGGCCAGCCTTCGGCATAGTCGAGCACGCCGCCGTCCAGCTTGGCCGACACCTGGAACATGCCGCCTTTGTTGTCGGGAAATGGAAAATCGTCAAGGTTGCCCCTGAGCCGCAGCGTCACTTCGTTCGACTGTCCGGCCAGAAACGCGCGATCCAGCCAGTCGCGCGAGGTCTTGCCGATGACCAGCGGGATATAGCGGCTGACCTGGCGTGCATCCGCGCGCGTCAGGGTGCCGTTGAGATCTATGATGCCCCTGCTGTCCGGCAGCATGCGGTAGGTGCCGAACAGCGAGCCGGCGAGGTGCGGATTGGAAAAGGACATGCTGTTGAACTTGAGCTCGGGGTCCGCGCCGCGACGCGACCACTCGATGTGGGCGTTGAGCTTTTCGAATCCCAGCGGATCACGAAACACGAGTGGCATGTCGACGGTCGCATCCCCGGAATTCAGATGCAGCGAGCCCGCTTTCTCGCTGCCGTCAACGCTGCCGCTGACGCCCGAAAATCCGGGGATTCTGCCAAAACGGTTCATTGCGAGATTCTGGAAACGGCCGCGCACGCTGTACTGGGTCGGCTGCTGCCACTCGCCGCTCCAGCGTACTGCAACGTCGTGCAGGCTCCCCCTGGGCGACAGTTCCGCCATCTGCTTGCGCAGGTCGGCCGCCAGTGGCAGGCGGTCAGCCAGCACCGACAGGGGCTGCAGGTCCAGGAAATTGGCCTGCAACTCGCCGCGCAGCGGCTTGCGATCGCGGTCTTCGCTCACGCGCAGCAGGAAATCGACCGGCTGCAGGCTGAGCCCGCCCTGGGCCGTCAGACTCAACTTCGTCGTCGACAGCTCGAAACCGTTCGCGGACAATTTCCAGGCGACCCGTCCTGACAGCTGCTCCATGTCGAGTTCCGGCAGGTCTTTGGCAAGCCGTGTCCTGACATTGGCAAGCCGCACATCCGCGATCACATCCCTGAGCTCGTTCTGGCTGAATCCCAGCCACATGCGCAGCGCGCCGGCACCGCGCGGAAACTCGATGGGGAAAGGCACCCAGCTGCGCCACGCGGCGATGTCGGCATAATCAAAATGCACAAAAAGCCTGCCGTTCCAGTTCGACAGAGTGCTGACACTATCCCCTCTCAGGTCGCCACGGATGTCCAGTGCGCCGGCGTATTCCGGCGGCGGTACCGCGTAAAGGCCAAAGCGGTGACGCGTGCCGCGATTGACAAGCTGCAGCTTGACGCTCTTGAGTTCGAGCAGCGGCGCTGCACGCATTTCGTCCAGCCAGGAAATGGTGGCATCACTGACGACGATCTCGCGCTGGCGCAGCAGCCAGTCCGCGGCGCCACCGCCATCCTGCGGCGTACCGGAGACCTCGATGCCGGCCACCCACAGCGCCCCGGTCCTGTCGCGCTTGACGTTGAGCACCGGCTGGTAGAGCACAATCGAATGAAAGCGCAAATCCAGCGTCAGCAGTGACAGCCACGACAGAGTACTGTCAGCATGCGCGAGCCGCAGCGCAGGCTGGTTCGCGACATCGAATACGGTGATGTCCTGCAACATGAGCTGGGGGCGCATGCCATCCCAGTTTGCGGAAATTTTGCCTACCGTAATGCGCTGCTTGGCGGCACGGCTCACCGCCTGCTCGATGTCCCCGCGATATTGATCGATGTTCGGCAACACCCAATAGCGCAGCGAGAGCACCGCCGCGGCACAAATGAAAATCGCTCCCAGCACGGCCCATGCCAGAACGCGATAGGTCCACAGCGAGCTGATTTGCAGCCATTTGAGGTGGGCGGAATGCGGCACGTTTTGCCTGAAAAACGAAAAAATGCGATAGTCAAACAATGATTTAGCCATTTTAACCCAAGAACCCCCAGCAGACCCCGATTCATGAAGCCGAATAACGTCCGGAGCGGCGTTGCGACCGACCCGGCGCTGGAGGCCGGCCGCCTTTACAGCCGCTACCTGCAGCGCCTGCTGGAGGCCGATCCTGCATTACTTTCCGACAGCACAACGGCGCAGCCGTTCTCACCCGATGAAATGCGCGCGCTGCTTGCCACGCACACCGTCGACGATGACGCGACGCTCGCCCGCGCGCTGCGCATCCTGCGCAAGCGTGTGATGCTGCGCTTGATCTCGCGCGACATTGGCGGACTGGCCGACCTGGACGAGGTCGTGAGCACGGTGACCGCGCTGGCGGAAATCACCATCGCCTGCGCTCAATCCCGGCTCGAGCAGTGGCTGGCGCAGCGCTACGGCCGCCCGATCGGCAGCATCAGCGGCAGCGTGCAGCAGCTGCATGTCGTCGGCATGGGCAAGCTGGGCGGGCGCGAACTCAATGTCTCATCGGACATCGATCTCATTTTTGTCTATCCCGAGGACGGCGAAACCGATAGCGCACAACCGATCAGCAACCATGAATACTTTACCCATCTCGCGCGCCGGCTGATCGCCGCACTGAACGAACTGACGGCGGACGGCTACGTGTTCCGGGTGGACATGCGGCTGCGGCCGTACGGCGACAGCGGTCCGCTGGTGGTGAGCTTCGACATGCTGGAAAACTACTTCATCACCCAGGGCCGGGAGTGGGAACGTTATGCCTGGATCAAGGGCCGGCCGGTCAGTGGCGACCGCGGCGGCGAACTGCTGGAACTGGCGCGCCCTTTCATTTTCCGCCGCCATCTCGATTACAGCGCGTTCGCCTCGATGCGCGAACTGCACCAGCAGATCAGGCGCGAGGTCGAGCGGCGCGACATACTTGACAACATCAAGCTCGGGCCCGGCGGCATACGCGAAGTTGAATTCATCGTGCAGGTGTTCCAGCTGATACGCGGCGGCCGCGACCCGGCGCTCAGACAGCAGCCGACTCTGCTTGTGCTGCCGCTGCTGGCGGAGCGCAATCTGCTGCCGCAGGCGGCGGTCAGCGAACTGCGCGAAGCCTATGTGTTCCTGCGCAATCTTGAGCACCGTCTGCAGTACCTGGATGACCAGCAGACGCAGTCGCTGCCGGCGGACGACGCCGACCGCCAGCGGGTGGCGCGCAGCATGGGCTGCGCCAGCTATCCTGACATGCTGGAAACGCTCGATCGCCACCGTTCCAGGGTCACGCACCACTTCGGGCAGATTTTCGCCGCAGCTCCCCAGGACCAGCATGCGCTCGTCGCACTATGGCAGGAGGATGCCGATGGCGCCGGCACCGAGTCGGCCATGAACCAGCTTGCCGGCCTTGGCTACAGGCGCCCGGCCGATCTGCAGCGCAGGCTGCAGGCCATGCGCACGAGCAGCCGTTACCGCACCATGCCCGCGGCCAGCCAGCTGCGGCTCGACCGCCTGGTGCCGCTTGCCATCGAGGCTGCCGCGAGCCGCGCCGATCCGGATGCCACCCTGGAGCGCATCCTGCAGCTTTTCGAAAGCGTGAGCCGCCGCGAATCCTACCTGGCAATGCTCGAGGAATACCCGCAGGCGCTGGCGCGGCTCGCCGAGCTCATGAGCGCGAGCCCCTGGGTCGCGCAATACCTCACCCAGCACCCGATTCTGCTTGACGAGCTGCTGGACGCGCGCACGCTGTACGCCGCACCCGACTGGCCAGTGCTCAGGCGTCAGCTGCATGCCCATCTTGACGACGCGGCAGGAGATGTCGAGAAGCAGATGGACATCCTGCGCCATTTCAAGCACGCCCAGACCATGCGCCTGGTGGCGCAGGATCTCGCCGGCACCCTGCCGCTGGAAATCCTCAGCGACCACCTGTCAGACCTGGCCTGCCTGATACTCGACGAAGTGCTGCAGATCGCATGGTCGGGCGTGCGCCAGCGGCATCGTGAACAGCCGGCATTCGCCATCGTGGGTTACGGCAAGCTGGGCGGCAAGGAGCTGGGCTATGCGTCCGACCTGGATCTCGTTTTCCTGTACGCCGACGACGCACCAGAGGCGCCGGAAAATTACGCCCGGCTCGCGCAGCGCATCAACAGCTGGCTCACCAGCATCACTCCCGCCGGCGTTCTCTATGATACCGATCTGCGACTGCGGCCGGACGGCGCCAGCGGCCTGCTGGTGAGTCCGCTGGACAGCTTTCACGATTACCAGACCAGGCAGGCATGGGTGTGGGAGCATCAGGCGCTGACCCGCGCGCGCTTCGCCGCCGGCGATCCGGAAATCGGGCGCAGGTTCGAGGTGCTGCGCGTGGCGATATTGCGGCAGCAGCGCGACCTCGGTACTCTGCGCGGCGAAGTTGCCGCAATGCGCCGCAAGATGCTGGACGCGCACCCCAACACCAGCGGACTGTTCGACGTGAAGCACGACCGCGGCGGCATCATCGACGTCGAGTTCATTGTGCAATACCTGGTGCTGGGCCACGCCTTCGCCCATGCCGAGCTCACGGGCAATATCGGCAACCTGGCTTTGCTCAGGCTTGCGGCGGGACTGGGGCTGATCGATCCTGCCGCGACTCAGGCTGCGCATGACGCCTACCGCCGCTTCCGCCAGCTGCAGCACAGCCTGCGCCTGCACGGCGAGCGCTATGCGCGCGTCGCGCCTGACAGCGTGGAAGATGCGGTGCACGCGGTGCGCGCGCTGTGGAGCGCGGTGTTCGCCGGAGATGCCTGACGCCAGACGGCCCGGCGCCCCAAACCTTTCAGCAACTTGCGGCAAATACGCTAAAATGGGCGCTTTGTCGTTTGATGGAGCATATTAGAATGTCAATGGCCGACCGCGACGGGTACATCTGGCAGGATGGCAAACTTGTGCCTTGGCGCAATGCCACGACCCACGTCCTCACGCATTCTCTGCATTACGGGCTTGCGGTATTCGAGGGCCTGCGCGCCTACAAAACAGCCAGCGGCACGGCCATATTCCGGCTCAGGGAGCATACCGAGAGGTTGTTCAATTCCGCGCATATCTACATGATGAAAATACCCTACAGCAGGGAAGTCATCATGGAAGCGCAAAAGGAAGTGGTGCGCGCCAACAAGCTCGAATCCTGCTATGTCCGGCCGATTGCCTATTATGGTTCGGAGAAAATGGGCGTGTCACCAAAAGGCGCCAGCGTGCATGTGGCGATCGCGGCCTGGCCGTGGGGCGCGTACCTGGGCGCGGAAGCGCTGGAGAACGGCATCCGGGTGAAAACATCTTCGCACGCGCGGCATCATGTCAATGTGTCGATGTGCCGCGCCAAATATTCCGGTACCTATGCCAATTCCATCCTCGCCAACCTGGAAGCCACGGAACACGGCTACGACGAGGGACTGCTGCTCGACGTCGATGGTTTCGTCGCCGAAGGCTCGGGCGAAAACCTCTTCATGGTGAAGAACGGCAAAATCTACGAACCTGAGCTCACCAGCGCGCTCATCGGCATCACCAGGGATTCGATTATCACGCTGGCGCAGGAACTGGGCTACACCGTCGCCGCAAGACGCATCACCCGCGATGACCTCTACATCGCCGACGAAGCGTTTTTCACCGGCACTGCCGCCGAAGTCACGCCCATTCGCGAAGTCGATGGGCGGATCATCGGCACTGGCCGGCGCGGACCGGTCACCACCAGTCTGCAAAAGGCATTCTTCGACTGCGTGACCGGCAAGTCTCCGCAGCATGGTGACTGGCTGGCCCCGGTTGCAGGCTGAACCACCATGGCTGAACAGACCGTCAACATGCAGCGCCACATCGAAGTCTCGGCTGACGATCTGCCGCTGCATTGCCCGATGCCGTCGATGCTGCTGTGGAATGCCCACCCGCGCGTATTTCTCCCGGTAGAGCAGACCGGCGAGGCGCTGTGCCCCTATTGTGGCACCCGCTACGTGCTCAAGGGAGAGGCGAAAGCCTCGCACTAAGAATGAAGGATGAAGGCGGAAGGCGGAAGCCTCGCCCCTGCTGCCGTTTCCCGGTTCATTCATCCTTCATCCTTCATCCCTCATCCTTCTAGGACTCCCGCGCCGTGCGCCGCATTCTGGTGGTTGGACCATCCTGGATCGGCGACACGGTACTCGCGCAACCCCTGCTCAAGCTGCTGCGCGCACGCCATTCCGATCCGGCGATCGACGTGCTGGCGCCGCCGTGGACGCTGCCGCTGTTGCAGCGCATGCCCGAAGTGCGGCGCGCCATTCCCAACCCGTTCGGCCACGGCGAACTGAAAATCGGCGCGCGCCGCAGGCTGGGCATGGATCTGCGCGCGGAAGGCTATGAGCAGGCCATCGTGCTGCCCAACTCCTTCAAGTCGGCGCTGGTGCCGCTGTTCGCCGGAATTCCGCTGCGCACCGGGTATATCGGTGAAATGCGCTGGGGGCTGCTCAATGATGCACGGCGGCTGGATGAGCGCGCACTGCCCCTGATGGTGGAGCGCTATGCCGCATTGGCCCTGCCCGCGGGTGAAGCGCCCAGCCACCCATTGCCGCCGGCCAGCCTGCTGGCGGCAACAGAGCGATGCCAGGCGAGCATGCGCAAGCTGATGCTCGATGCGCAGGCACCGGCAGTAGCATTGTGTCCCGGTGCCGAGTACGGCCCTGCCAAACGCTGGCCGGTCAGATATTTTGCCGAGCTCGCGCGACAGTTGAAGGCACGAGGTTGCAGCGTATGGATCGTCGGCTCCGGCAAGGAGGCCACTCTCGGCGCGGAAATCGCAGAGCTGAGCGGCGGCGCCGGCACCAACCTGTGCGGCAAGACTTCCCTGGACGAGGCCATCGACGTGCTTGCCTCGGCACGTCTGGCGGTGAGCAACGACTCCGGCCTGATGCATGTTGCCGCCGCGCTCGGCACGCCCCTGGTCGCGCTTTACGGTTCGAGCAGCCCTGGCTTCACCCCGCCGCTGGCGGACGACGCCAGGATCCTCAAGCTGGACCTGCCGTGCAGCCCGTGCTTCAAGCGCCAGTGCCCTCTTGGGCATTTCAATTGCATGATGCAGCTCACCCCGGACCGCGTTCTGGATGCAATTGAATTTGATAGAATTCTCCCGCGCGCTTGATCATGCTTCCCGGGATCCGCCTGACTTTATTCGGCCTGACTCTACTGTGAAGAAGACGCTGTTTCCGACCCCGCAGGACGCCGAGGCCGCCTTTTACGAGGCGCTCACCAAAGGCGACCTCGATGCAATGATGGCCGTGTGGGCCGACGACGACGAAATTTACTGCATTCATCCCCATGGCGCCCGCATCAGCGGCGTGGCTCAGGTGCGCGAGTCATGGCGGCAGATTTTCAACAGCGGGCAAACCCTGCGCTTCCAGCTTCGCGAACAGCAGTATGTGCACGGCATGATGCTGTCCGTGCACAGCGTTTACGAGCACATTTCGGTGCTGGGCGAAACCAGGACGCGCAATCCGGTGATCGCAACCAACATCTACCTGCGCACCGAGCGCGGCTGGCGCATGGTTGCCCATCACGCCTCGCCTGCGCCTGCTGCCTCCGAACCCGAGCCGCGGCGCGCCGCAAAGACGCTGCACTGACCGGACATCTGTCCATAATACGAACCTATGGCGATTAAAGTCGGTTTTCCTGCTTTATAATCATTTGGACTTACAGTGGCGCACTGCTTGCGCTACCATTCTGCCCGTCTGCTCCTGTTGCGGCCAGCAGCATCGCCCATGACATCAGCATCAGCCCAAGCCGGGCCGGCATTCCATGACCAAGAATTCCATCTCCAAAAGCCAAATGACCGATAAAACAGAAACCTCATGCGCATTCCAGCTGCCTGCACGCAGTGCCAAGCCGCGGCGGCGCGGCATTACATCAATGATCGATTTTGGTCCGGATTGTTTCGGCTGGACCGGCGGCGAACGCGGCATCAGCGACCTGCTCGACGTGGCTGCAGACTATATCGACTACGCCAAGATCTACGCAATGAATGCGCTGCTGATCCCGGAAGACACGGTCAAGCGCACCACCCGCCTCTACCTCGATGCAGCCGTCACCCCCTTCGCAGGCGGCATCCTGTTCGAGTACGCCTGGATGCGCAACCAGCTTGCCGACATGATTGCCCTGCTCAGGCGCCTCAGCGTGCCCGGCATAGAAATCTCGGAGAACTACGTCACGCTCAGCGATGACGAGCGCCACCGCGCTATCGACCAGTTGCAGAAGGCGGGATTGCGCGTGGTGTACGAATTCGGTCGCAAGAATCCCGAGCAACCGATGAGCCTGGACTACCTGCATGGCATTGTCAGCGCGGTGGCCGAGCACGGCATCCATCACGTGACCGTGGAACAGTGCGAAATTGACCTGCTTGCCCGCGACACGCCAAAAGCGCTTGCGGCGCTCGCAGCGCAACCATGGTTCGATCATGTGGTGATCGAGGTCGACCCTTATCGCTTCCCGCAGCAGCACGTGGACATATTGCGCGATTTCGGGCCGGAGGTGAATCTCGCCAACGTCACACCAGGGCAGATTCTGCGTCTGGAGGGTTTCCGCCGCGGCATAGGTCGCGCGGTCAACTACTCCCTGCTGTCAGGCGACGCATCGCGCCCCGCCGGCATAGGCAGCTGAAGGCAGCATGCAAGCAGGCATGCCGGTCGGTCTGCCGCTGCTCGCGTATAATTCCGACACCCAAATCCAGTCAACCGATCCACAAACACGATGAAGATCGATTTTTCCAGAATCTATGATGTGCTGGTCGTCGGCGGCGGCAACGCGGGGCTGTGCGCGGCGATGACCGCGCGCGAAGCCGGCGCGTCCGTGCTGCTGCTGGAGTCCGCGCCCAGGGCTTTCCGCGGCGGCAACAGCCGCCACACCCGCAACTTCCGCTGCATGCATGAGTCGCCCACCGACATCCTGACCGAGTCCTATCCGGAGGAAGAATACTGGGAGGACCTGCTCAAGGTGACCGGCGGGCAGACCAACGAACGCCTGAGCCGGCACGCCATACGCACTTCCAGCACCTGCGTGCCATGGATGATTGCGCGCGGCGTGCGCTTCCAGCCTTCGCTCTCGGGCACGCTGCACCTGTCGCGGACCAACGCGTTCTTTCTCGGCGGCGGAAAGGCGCTCGTCAACGCCTACTTCGCCACCGCCGAACGGCTCGGCATAGACATCGCCTACGAAGCCGATGTGCAGCAGGTCAATGTGCGCGAAGGTCATTTTGAATCGGCCATGGTCGTGCATGACGGCGGCACCCACATGGTCAAGGCACGTGTGCTGGTGGCGGCGTCCGGCGGCTTCCAGGCAAACATCGATTGGCTCAAGGAAGCATGGGGACCAATCGCCGACAATTTCATCATCCGCGGCACACCTTATAACAAGGGCGCCATGCTGCGCTCGCTGCTGGACAGGGGGGTCAAGGCGATCGGCGACCCCACACAGTGCCATGCGGTGGCGATAGATGCGCGCTCGCCCAAGTACGACGGCGGCATCATCACCCGCGTGGACGCGGTGTCTCTCGGCATCGTCGTCAACAAGCATGGCCAGCGCTTCTATGACGAAGGCGAGGACTTCTGGCCCAAGCGCTACGCCATCTGGGGCCGGCTGGTTGCGGGACAACCCGACCAGATCGCCTACTCGATCATCGATTCCAAGGCGGTGGGAAAATTCATGCCGCCGGTGTTTCCGCCGGTCAAGGCCAACTCGATCCGCGAGCTTAGCCAGAAACTGGAGCTCGATCCTGCTGCAGTCGAGGACACCATCACCCGCTTCAATGCGGCGGTTGCGCCTGGCGGCACGTTCAACCATGCGGCGCTGGACGACTGCCGCACCATGGAGCTGAATCCGCCCAAGACGCACTGGGCGCGGACCATAGACACCCCGCCCTATTTCGGCTACCCGCTGCGCACAGGCATCACCTTTACCTATCTCGGGGTCACGGTGAATGAAAAAGCGCAGATCATCATGCAGGATGACAAGCCTTCGGCGAACATGTTCGCCGCGGGAGAAATCATGGCAGGCAACATTCTCGGCAAGGGCTATCTCGGCGGCATCGGGATGACCATAGGGATGGTTTTCGGCCGCATCGCAGGAGAGGAGGCAGCAAAGCATGTCCGTCAGTGAACTGATACAAAAAGCCGAGCAGAACATGCAGATCTGCAACGCCTGTCGCTATTGCGAGGGATTCTGCGCGGTATTCCCGGCAATGACCCGCCGCCTCACCTTCAACGAGAGCGACCTGCATTATCTGGCCAACCTGTGCCACAACTGCGGCTCCTGCTTCTATGCCTGCCAGTTTGCGCCACCTCACGAGTTCAATGTCAACGTGCCGCGCAATTTCTCGCAGTTGCGGGGTGAAACCTACCGTCGTTATGCCTGGCCGGGCTTTCTGGCGAACCTGTTTGAAAGGAACGGTGTCGCCGTTTCGCTCATCACCGCGTTCAGCCTGGCGCTGTTCCTGCTGGCGACCTTCTGGCTGCAAGCGCCGCAAGTGGTGTTCGCGGCGCATCCCAACGGCGACTTCTACAAGGTGATCCCGCATGGCGTGATGGTGTGGACCTTCGGCCTGGTGTCCCTCTACGTCCTGGCTGCGCTGTTGATCGGCTTCGTGCGCTTCTGGCGGGACCAGGGTGAACCGCTGGCTGAGTTCGCCAACCCGCTCGCGGTCGGCCGCGCGCTGTCGGATGCGCTGCGGCTCAAGTACCTGGACGGCGGCGGCGAAGGCTGCACTTACCCTGGAGAACAGCCCTCGACTACCCGCAGGACCTTTCACCACTTCACCTTTTACGGCTTCATGCTGTGCTTCGCGGCAACCTCGGTGGCCACCGTCTATCACTACGTGTTCGGCTGGATTGCGCCCTATCCATACCTGAGCCTGCCGGTCGCCCTGGGCACGCTCGGCGGCATTGGATTGCTGATCGGCCCGCTAGGCCTGCTGTGGCTGAAAAGCCGCCGCGACCCGGAAACCGCGGAATCCGCGCAGCGCGGCATGGACAACGGTTTTCTGGTGCTCCTGTTCCTGACCAGCCTCACCGGCCTCTCGCTGCTGTTCTTGCGCGAGACCGCAGCGATGGGGACCTTGCTGGCGGTTCACCTCGGCGTGGTGATGGGCCTCTTCCTGACCCTGCCCTACGGCAAGTTCGTGCACGCGGTTTACCGTTTCGCGGCACTGGTGCGCTACGCGCTGGAGCGCGCGCGTCCGGCACCCGATGTTACCTTTGAATAAGCCGGCCGCAGATTCACGCCCATGACCTGCCGTCCATAATCTGGAAAGCCGATCCCCGCCTGCGACAACTCTGGGCATATAATCGCTGCGGCAATTCCCTATTGGAGACCATCACATGAATGCACCCGCCATCAACCTCAACAAGCCGGTTCGCGAACAGGTCAGCAAGGAAGAATGGGAAACCCGCGTCAATCTCGCGGCGTGCTACCGGTTGATGTACGAGTTCGGCATGGTCGAAATGGTTGCCAACCACATTTCCGCACGAGTACCGGGAACCCATAATGAGTTCCTGATCAACCCCTACGGCATGCTCTACGAGGAAATGACTGCCTCGAGCATGATCAAGATCGACATCGACGGCAATGTCCTGTTCAATGCGACCGATTACGGCGTCAACCAGGCAGGCTACGTGATCCACAGTGCAGTGCATGCCGCACGCCATGACGTGGACTGCATCATCCACACCCATACGCTGCCCGGAATGGCGGTGTCCGCCATGAAATGCGGAATCCTGCCCATCGCCCAGTCCTCGATGCGCTTCATCGACATCGCCTACCACGACTACGAGGGCGTGGCGCTGCGTCTGGACGAGCGCGAGCGTCTGGTACAGAGCCTGGGCAAGCGCGAGGCAATGGTACTGCGCAACCATGGCCTGCTCACCGTGGGGCCCAGCATCCCCGAGTGCTTCAACAACATGTTCCGCCTGGAACGCGCCTGCCAGCTGCAGGTGATGGCACTGTCCTGCAACACCGAATTGCAGATGCCCCCCGACGAGGTCGTGCAGTACACCAACAACAGCATGCTGCCCGGCGTGCGCCGGCGCTTCGGGCTGCTCGAATGGCCGGCCTTGTTGCGCAAGCTCGACCGCAAGGACGCTTCGTACAAAGACTGAGCCTGCGGCTGCAATCATCGACCTCTCGAAAGCGGGCTGCGGCCCGCTTTTTTCTGGGCATTCCCGCTTCCCGGACCAAAGACAGGACATCGAAAACAGGGCACCATGATGCAATCCATTGCCAACCCGCCGTTATGCCAGGGACCCGATCCGCATCCGCGCAAACCCTCGCACGCACTGCCCGCAGGCATCGTCGATTGCCACTGCCACATCTTCGAAGACCAGGTCCGCTACCCTCTGGTCGCCAGCCGAAGCTACACGCCCCGGCTGTGCACGCTGCAGGATTACCTTGCAATGTGCGAGGCTGTGGGCATCACGCACACAGTTCAGGTAAACGCCAGCGTTTATGGCAGCGACAACTCGGTTTCCCTCGATGTGATTGCGAAACTCGGGCAGAAAAAAGCCCGCGGCGTGGCTGGCGTGGTGCCGGACGTTTCCACAGACGAAATCAGGCATCTGCACGATGGCGGCATGCGCGGCGTGCGCTTGTCCACCATGGTCAAGGGCTACGGCGGTACCGAACTCATCGATGCCATGGCCGCCCGCATCCGGCCTTTCGGCTGGCACCTGCAGCTGCATCTCGGCAGATGTGCCGAACTGGTTGTGCTGGAGCAGAAGCTGCTTGATTGCCCTGTGCCGCTGGTCTTTGATCACCTGGGCCGGGTGCGCGGTGGCGAAGGCACAACCGACCCGGGCTTCCAGGCGCTGCTGCGCATTCTCCGGCAGCGCGAAGACTGCTGGGTCAAACTCTCGAGCTGGTACCGGCTCTCGGATGCGGGACCGCCCTACGCCGACATGAAACCGATGTTCCAGGCGCTGGTCGCGGCGCGTCCCGACCGCTGCGTGTGGGGCAGCAACTGGCCGCATCCGGTATGGAAGGGCAACATGCCGAATGATGGTGATCTGCTGGATCAATTCTGCGAATGGGTGCCCGATCCTGCGACACAACGACAAATCCTGGTCGCCAATCCGGCACAGCTCTACGGCTTCGGCTGAGCCGCAGCCGAGATCGGTCTGCAGCAGCGTTCATCGAATACACTGGATTTTCACACAAGCTGCGGTACCCGCGTCCGCACACCCACTGAAGATGATATCCGCAATTCCCCCTCCTTATGCCGCACCGCGCTGGCTGCCGGGCGGGCATGCACAAACCATCTACGCCGCCCTCGCCGCACCGCGCCCGGCGGTGACTTACCGGCGCGAGCGCTGGGACACGCCGGACGGCGATTTCATCGATCTCGACTGGCTGGATGGCAGCCTGCTCCCGCCCCGTTCCCCGCTGGTCGTGCTGTTTCATGGACTCGAAGGCGGATCGCGAAGCCACTATGCGCTTGCACTGATGGCGGCATTGCAGCGCACCGCATGGTGCGGCGTGGTGGTTCATTTTCGCGGCTGCAGCGGGGAACCGAACCGCCTGCCACGCGCCTATCATTCCGGCGACAGCAGGGAAATCGACTGGGTGCTGCGCCGCCTCAAGGCGCAGCGCCCGGGAGCGCCCTTGCATGCAGTCGGGGTGTCCCTCGGCGGCAATGCCCTGCTCAAATGGCTGGGCGAGCGGCGGCACGACGCCACCGGAATTCTGCAGTCAGCAGCCGCCGTTTCCGCACCCATGGATCTGATGGCCGCAGGCGATGCGCTGGGCAGCGGCTTCAACCTGATTTATGCGCGACATTTTCTCACTACCATGAAGCGCAAATCGCTCGCCAAGCTTAACTTCTTTCCAGACCTGTTCAACCGCGAGCGGGTGATGGCGTCGCGCACGCTGCGCGAATTCGATGATCTCGTCACCGCGCCGCTCCACGGATACCGGAACACCGACGATTACTGGACGCGCGCCAGCAGCAAGCCCCTGCTGCGGCACATCGCCATACCGACATTGATCATCAACGCGCGCAACGATCCTTTTCTGCCGCAGCATGCGCTGCCGCAGGCGCACGCCGCCGCCGCCGCGGTGGTGCTTGAATTTCCTGCCACAGGCGGTCATGCCGGATTCGTCGCGGGCCGTTTTCCCGGCCATCTCGACTGGCTGCCGCAGCGCATACTCGGATTTTTCCGGACAAGCTGACGTGCGATAATGCGGCGTTGCTTCCCGATCGGCAAACAATGACGTCCCACATCCCCGCAGAAATTTTCAAGGCTTATGACATCCGGGGTATTGTCGGAAATACCCTCACGCCACCCATCGCCGAGCTCATCGGCCGCGCCATAGGCAGCGAGGCCAGAGCGCGGCAACAGAATGCGATCGCCATCGGCCGCGACGGCCGGCTGTCCGGTCCTGATCTTGCCTCGGCACTCGCGCGCGGCATACAAAACAGCGGCGTCGATGTCATCGATGTCGGGCGCGTGGCAACGCCCATGCTCTATTTTGCCGCGCATCAGCTCGCAACACGCTCCGGCGTCATGGTCACCGGCTCGCACAATCCCCCGCAGTACAACGGACTGAAGATCATGCTCGGCGGTGAAACCTTCTCCGGAGAAACCATACAGGGGTTGCGGCAGCGTATCGAACGCGCGGATTTCAGTGTAGGTGCCGGCGGCTACCGCGAGCATGATATCGCCGCAAGCTACCTGCAGCGCATCGTCGCAGGCATCAGGCTCGCGCGCCCCATGAATATCGTGGTGGACTGCGGCAATGGCGTGGCCGGCGCCTTCGCGCCCGAGCTCTACCGCCACCTTGGCTGCCAGGTACGCGAGCTTTACTGCGAGGTGGACGGCAGTTTCCCCAACCATCACCCTGATCCCTCGCAGCCGGCAAATCTTGCCGACCTGATCGAAGTGCTGAAATCGGATGGCGAACTCGGCCTTGCCTTTGACGGCGATGGTGATCGGCTGGGCGTGGTGACGCGCAGGGGCCACATCATCTATCCCGATCGCCAGCTGATGCTGTTCGCTGCAGACGTGCTCAGCCGCAACCCCGGGGCGGAAATAATTTTTGATGTAAAATCAACAAGATATCTATTCTCTTGGGTTCGACAGCATGGCGGCCGGCCATTGCTGTGGAAAACCGGCCATTCCTTCATCAAGAAAAAGCTGCAGGAAACCGGCGCGCCGCTCGCCGGAGAAATGAGCGGGCACATTTTTTTCAAGGAGCGCTGGTACGGCTTCGACGACGCCCTGTATGCCGGCGCACGCCTGCTGGAAATCCTGTCGCGCGGATCCGATCCTGACCTCGTTCTGGACAGCCTGCCGCAAGCCGTCAGCACACCGGAACTGCACATACAGCTTGCTGAAGGGGAAAATTACGCGCTGATGGACAAGCTCAAGGCGAGCGCACGATTTGACGGCGCGCAGGAAATCATCACCATAGACGGATTGCGCGTCGAATATGCCGATGGCTTCGGCCTGGCACGTTCCTCGAACACAACACCTATCATCGTGCTGCGCTTCGAGGCCGACGACGAAAGCGCCTTGCGCCGCATTCAGGATGACTTCCGGCGGGTGCTGCTGGCCGCGAAGCCCGGCGCGGACCTGCCTTTCTGAAAGTCCGCAGTAACAGGCGCCAGGATGACAGGAGTCCAGCGGGACCCCTCTCGGCGTCGCTCTATCCGCGGGGGGTGTCGCGCTTGGGCACGCAACCCGGGGGCAATTCGTTAAGCACAGCCCAGAATGCACCCACCTGCTGCACCGCCTCGACGAATGATTGGAACTCTACCGGCTTCACTACATAGGCATTGACGCCCAGTTCGTAACAGGCGCTCAGATCGCGATCTTCACGTGATGAAGTCATGACCACTATCGGCACCGCCTTGAGAAGTGGGTCTGCCTTCAACTGGCGCAGCACCTCCAGGCCGTCCACCTTTGGCATCTTCAGGTCCAACAGTACAACTGCCGGATTGCCTTCGAGCCGGCCGGCATATTCGCCGCTCCTGCGCATGTAGTCCAGCGCCTCGGCGCCGTCCCAGACATGCAGCACTTCGTTTGCCAGGTGATTGTTCCCCAACGCTTTCAGCGCAAGTTCCGCGTCCTGGGGGTTGTCCTCCACCAGCAGTATTCTGGAAAGTGTGACGATGATGAACTCCTCTTCGCTGCCGTTAAGCCAACTGCGATCTGCTCAGCGTAAAATAAAACGTCGCACCCCGATCCTGCGCCGCCTCGGCCCAGATCCTGCCGCCGTGCCGGGCAATGATACGCCGGACGTTGGCCAGCCCGATGCCGGTACCCTCGAACTGATCCGCCCGATGAAGTCGCTGGAACACGCCGAAGAGCTTGTCTGCGTATTTCATCTCAAAGCCCACGCCGTTGTCACGCACGAACAGTATAACCTGCCCTTCCTGCTCGCCCGAACAACCGATCTCGATCTGTGCCGGGTCGCGCTGGCGGGTGTACTTGACCGCGTTGCCAAGCAGGTTGGCGAATGCCTGCTGAAGCATGGATGAATCTCCCTTGACGGCGGGTAATGGCGAGATGGTCCAGGCGATATTGCGTCCTCGCGTATCTGCTTCGAGACTGAGAATCACATGCTGCACGAGCGCATCAAGATCGACGCTGCGTTCATTCATTTCCGCCCTGCCCATGCGGGAGAATGAAAGAAGATCATCGATGAGCTGGCCCATTTTCCTGCTGGCACTGGTCACCACCTCCAGATAGCGCTGAGCCTCCTGTGAAAGAGCGCCCCCCGATTCCTTCACCAGCAGATCGATATAGCCATTGATATGCCGCAACGGCATCCGCAGGTCATGGGAGACCGAGTAGGAAAAGGCCTCCAGTTCCTTGTTGATCTCCTCCAGCTGCGCGGTGCGCTCCGTCACCCTGCGCTCCAGTTCAGCATTGAGCTGCTCAGTAGCGTCCCGTTGCGCCTGCATCAATTCAAAAGCATGGTCCAACGCCGCCATCAAGCCCCCAATTTCACCGCTTGGACGGGGTGTGCCGATGCGCACGCTGAAATCACCGCCGCTGAATTGCGCAACGGCTGCGCCAATTCGGGCAATCTGGCGCCGGACCCCCAGCTCCGCCAGCGCCCATGCGCCCATGAATACCAGCAGCAGGACAACCGCAAGCGTCGCCAATGCAAGGTTCAGGTTCTTATTCGCCGCCGCGAGCAAATCGCTCTCTGATACCCCCACCAGAATACGCAATCCCGCTTCAGGAAACTCGGGCAGAGTGCTTACCGCCCAAATCCTGGATACCCCTCCAACCTCGATGTCCCGCTGCACGTGCCCGCCACCCTGTTCCTGTCGGGCGAATCGATGCAGTGGCGAGTCCGCAACGGATGAACCGCGCAGTTTCTCGCCATCCGGATTCCAGGAAAGGATAGTCCCTGCGTCATCCATCAGCGCAATGACCGCACTGCGGAATGGCAGGGTTTTTGAACGCAACTGCATGTATTTTTCGAGGTTGAGAGACGCAAGCAGCACGAATCTCGGCTCCGCCGCGTCGCGCCGCACGGCATAGGCAATTTGGAGAACCGCGATTCCGGTCAGCCGGCCGAATACCGGCTCGACTGCGAGCGGGTTCTTGGAACTCAACACTTCCCTGAAGTAGCGGCGGTCAGTGAGGTTCAGCGTTCTTCCGGTACGCAGAGAATCGCAAAACAGATCCCCATTCGGCTCTATCGTGAGTATCCCGGTGTACTGAGGATGCTCCTTGAGCACATCGGCAAGAAAAGCCGAACAGGCCGCCTTGTCCGGCACATCAAAATCTTTGGCGCGCGACAATCCGTAATGAAGCTGAGCCGTGCCCCGCACCGTATCTCTAAGTTCCTGCGCCACGCGTCCGGCTTCGGCAACTAACCGTCTTTCAGCGTCGACAATTTCGGATTCACGGCGCTCCAGAAAATGGAAACCTGCCACTAGTGCGGGAACGAACGTCGCGAACAGGATAAGAAGCAGGAGCCGGGCGCGGATACTCAAAGATCAACTCCCTGATAGAAACTTCCAGCCTGGCGCCGGCAGGCCATGAAAATCACCAGCACCCGGTGCCACAGGTCAAATCTACAGCTGCTGCTCCACCCATCCGCGGACTGACGCCAGCGCATCAGGGAGCTTGGCAGCATTGGTGCCTCCGGCCTGCGCCATGTCCGGCCTGCCCCCACCCTTGCCGCCCACCTGCTGCGCGACATGGTTGACGAGTTCGCCGGCCTTGATTTTGCCGACGGCATCGGGCGTGACACCGGCGATCAGCGATACCTTGCCGTCACTGACCGCCGCCAGCACGATCGCCGCCGGCTTGAGCTTGTCCTTGAGCTTGTCCATGGCTTCGCGCAGGCCCTTCACGTCCGCACCCTCGAGCGCTGCAGCGAGCACCTTGATGCCCTTGATATCGACCGCCTGCGCGACCAGATCATCGCCCTGGGATGAGGCCAGTCTGGACTTGAGCCGCGCCAGCTCCTTCTCCAGGCTGCGCACGTTGTCCATGATCTGCGTGACCTTCTGCGCGACCTCCTGTGGCGAAGACTTGAGCGCGGAAGCGGCTTCCTGCAACTTGGCCTCCTGCTGCTGCACATGGACAAGCGCGCCTTCCCCGGTGGTGGCTTCGATGCGGCGGATGCCTGCGGCGACGCCGCCCTCCGCAAGCACCTTGAAAAATCCGATGTCCCCGGTGCGCCGGACGTGGGTGCCGCCGCACAGTTCGCGCGAGAAACCGATGTCGAGAACGCGCACCTCGTCGCCGTATTTTTCACCGAACAGCGCCATCGCACCACCCTTGACCGCCTCGTCGAACTTCATGATGCGCGCCGCGGTGGTTTCGTTCTTCAGGATTTCGGCGTTGACGATGGCCTCGACGCGGCGAATCTGCTCGCTGCTCATCGGCTCATTGTGCGAAAAATCAAAGCGCGTCTTGTCAGCGTCGACAAGCGATCCCTTCTGCTGCACATGCGCGCCCAGCACTTCGCGCAGCGCCTTGTGCATGAGATGCGTCGCCGAGTGGTTGCGCATGGTGCGGGCGCGCCGCACGGCATCCACCCTGGCGGCAACGGTGTCGCCCACCGCCAGCGCGCCGGTTTCCAGCGCACCGTGGTGGCCGAACACATTGGCTTGGATTTTCTGGGTATCGGACACGGTAAACGTTCCGCCGGTGGCTACCAGCTCACCGGCATCGCCAGCCTGGCCGCCGGATTCGGCATAAAACGGCGTACGGTCAAGCACGACGATCGCCGACTCCCCGGCCTTGAGCGATGATACCGAGGTGCCATCGCGGTAGAGCGCGATCACCTGCGCGTCATCGACTGCCAGCGTTTCATATCCCTTGAACTCGGTTTTGGCGCCTTGGTATTCCACCGCGGAACCCATCTGGAACTTGGACGCGGCACGCGCGCGTTCGCGCTGCCGTTCCATCGCCGCCTCGAAACCGGCGTAGTCCACGCGCACGCCGCGCTCGCGTGCAATATCGGCGGTCAAGTCGACAGGAAAGCCGTAAGTATCGTAAAGCTGGAACACGGTTTCGCCGTCCAGCATCTTGTCCTCGCGGTTGAGCGCGCCTTCCAGCACCTTCATGCCGTTTTCAAGCGTATCCGCAAAGCGCTCCTCTTCCTGCTTCAGCACCTGCGTCACGCGCTCGCTTGCCAGCGCCAGTTCGGGATAAGCCTCGCCCATCACAGCCACAAGATCGGCGACAACCTTGTGAAAGAACGGCCGCTTCTGGCCGAGCTTGTAGCCGTGGCGTATGGCGCGCCGCACGATGCGCCGCAGCACGTATCCGCGCCCCTCGTTACCGGGAATCACGCCGTCGACAATCAGAAAGGAACAGGCGCGGATGTGGTCAGCGATGACCTTGAGCGAGTTGCTGGAAAGGTCTTTCGTGCCCGTCTCGCGCGCTGCCGCCCTGATGAGATCCTGGAACAGGTCAATCTCATAGTTGGAATGTACATGCTGCAGCACCGCCGCGATGCGCTCCAGCCCCATGCCGGTGTCGACCGAGGGCTTGGGCAATGGATGCAGCGTGCCCTTTTCGTCGCGGTTGAACTGCATGAACACCAGGTTCCAGATTTCAATGTAGCGGTCGCCGTCGGCGTCTTTCGAGCCGGGCGGGCCGCCCTCGACGTCCGGGCCGTGGTCGTAGAAAATTTCGCTGCAGGGTCCGCACGGACCGGTGTCGGCCATCTGCCAGAAGTTGTCAGAGCCGCCGCCCGGCTTGTCGCCGATGCGCACGATGCGCTCGGCCGGCACGCCGATCTCCTTCGCCCACAGGTCATAAGCTTCGTCGTCCGTCTGGTAGACCGTGACCCACAGCCTGTCTTTGGGCAAACCGTAAACCGAGGTCAGCAGTTCCCAGGCAAACCTGATGGCATCGCGCTTGAAATAATCACCAAAACTGAAGTTTCCGAGCATCTCGAAAAAGGTGTGATGGCGCGCGGTATAGCCGACGTTTTCCAGGTCGTTGTGCTTGCCGCCGGCGCGCACACAGCGCTGCGAGGTAGTGGCGCGGTCATAGCTGCGCTTTTCCTGGCCGAGGAAAACGTCCTTGAACTGCACCATGCCGGAATTGGTGAACAGCAGCGTCGGGTCGTTTCCCGGCACCAGCGGGCTGGATGCGACGACGGCATGGCCCTTGCCGGAAAAATAATCCAGAAATTTGCTGCGAATCTCATTGCTTTTCATGAACTGTCCTGATTCCCCTGAATACCTTATGCGTCCGATTTTGCGTCTGGATTTCCCGGCGATCAAGGCAGGCGCCTGGTTTCCTCTATCCTCAACCCCAGGGATTGCCCGCCGATGATGACCGCGCTTTTCACGACACCCTTCAGCGCCACGGCCTCGCCGGTCGCTGGCAGCTGGCCTTGCGTCGTCACCGTGATTTCCCCGGTGTCGTCCTGCAGGGTGTAAGCCTGCAGCCCCATCAGCTTGATGATGCTGGCGACTTTACCTTTGAGCTTGACTTCCTTGCCCTCGAAATTGGCCGGCGCGGCGGCGATCTCCTTCACCGGCGTGTAGCCGAAAGGCAGATAGTCGCAACCCGCAAGCGTGAGCGCGAACGCAATCATCGCCAGCGCCATGGCCCACCGCCCGGTCCTCACATCCGCTCTATTCATCATCATCTTTTCCGCCTTGCCTCATGACCTTCAAAATGACTTCCAGCGCAAAACCGCGGCCCTGCATGAAGCGAACCTGACGGGCGCGTCCGGCGGCATCGTGGGGGAGACTGCCGAATTTCTTCTGCCACAGCGCCTGTGCCGCTTCGACCTCGCCGTCCTTGAGCTGCGCCACCGCCTCGGCCACCAGCTCAGCGGCGATGCCCTTGTCGAGCAGTTCCTGCCGGATACGGCGGCTGCCCAGCTTGCCGCGCCGCGCATGCACGACCTGTTCGATCACGCGCCGCTCCGACAACCAGCCGCGCCGCACAAGGTCATCCAGCAGGTTTGCAAGTTCCTCAGCGCTTTGTGCGTGAGGCGAGAGCTTGCGCTCGAGTTCCAGCCGCGAATGCTCCCGGCGCGCCAGCAGCGCGAGTGCACGCGCGCGCAGGCCGCCTTGTCCGCTATTTTTCGGAGACAGCCGCTTCCGCCTTTTCAGCCGGTGCGCCGCCTGCGCCCGCCACGCCCAGCGCGGCGCGAATCTTGGCTTCGATTTCCTGCGCGGTTTCCGGATGCTCTTTCAGGTATTCGCGGGTGTTGTCCTTGCCCTGGCCGATGCGCTCCTTGCCGTAGGTGTACCAGGCGCCGGATTTGTCGATGATCTTGTGCGTGACGCCAAGCTCGATGATCTCGCCCTCGCGCGAAATACCCTCGCCGTAAAGAATGTCGAATTCGGCGTTGCGGAACGGCGGCGCGACCTTGTTCTTGACCACCTTGGCACGAGTTTCCGAGCCGATCACTTCCTCGCCTTTCTTGATCGCGCCGATGCGGCGGATATCGATGCGCACCGAAGCGTAGAACTTGAGCGCATTGCCGCCTGTG
>JAESFZ010000102.1_pt1 | contig 199415 bp, 162 predicted proteins | sample 9269561 | NCBI WGS metagenome assembly JAESFZ01 (sample SAMN14515552, study PRJNA621657) | algae metagenome | isolation source: Tildeniella nuda ZEHNDER 1965/U140 and co-occurring heterotrophs from wet... | place: Switzerland: Stansstaad, Zurih | collected 1965-01-01 | reverse complement strand
TCCCCCGCTAGGGGGAGAGGCTAGGTGAGGGGGGGCACAGGGTGCGTCGTTCCCCTCACCCAACCTCTCCCCCAATCGGGGGAGAGGAGTCTGACAATTCTACTTCTTCTTCCGTTCCGTTACCGGCACCGTGACTTCGTCGGAGCGGAGACGCGTCAGCTCGTCGGCGTTCAGTCCGAGCAGCTCACCGAGCACGGCATCGGTGTGCTGTCCCAGGGTCGGCGCGGGCCGCTTGATCTCGGACTTGCCGCCGGTGTGGAGCCGGATGGGAGAGATCGGCACACGGGTCTTGCCGCGGCGCGGATGGTCGACATCGACCCAGAAGCCGCGTGCTTCGAGATGAGGATCGTAGGCGACCTCGCGCGCGGTCTTCACCGGGGCACACGGCACGCGCGCCGTGTTGAGCAGCGCCAACACCTCGTCCTTGGTCTTCGTGATCGTCCAGGCGCCGACCATGTCATCGATCATCGCCATGTTCTTCGCGCGCCCTGGTGTGGTCGCGAGTTCGGGGTTCGCGAGCCAATCCTCGCGGCCCAGCATCTCGCACATCGACACCCAGTGCCGCTCGGCCGAGGTGAAGATCGCGACGTAGCCGTCGCTGCAGCGATAGGTGTTGTACGGCGCCATCGCGAGCGCGGGATGGCGGTTGCCGGTGCGGTCGGGCACGTTCTTGTCGCCGTCCATCACCGCGCCCAGCGCCGAGGCGATCGAGATCGCGCCGGCCTCGTGCATGGCGACCTCGACACGCTGTCCCTTGCCCGTGCGCTCGCGTTGCACCAGCGCGCCCAGAATGCCGGCACAGAGATGGATGCCGGCAAGGAAATCGCACACCGCGGCGCCCGCCTTGGTCGGCGGCCCGTCGGCGTCGCCCGTGGCGTTGGTGATGCCGCTCATCGCCTGGATGGTGACGTCCATCGCGGCGAGGTCGCGGTAGGGGCCGTCGAGGCCGAAGCCCGAGCTGCCGCCATAGACGAGTCGCGGATTGAGTTTGCTCAGCACCTCGTAGCCGAGGCCGAGCCGATCCATGACGCCTGCCGCGAAATTCTCGATCAGCACGTCGGCCTGCTCGACCAGCGCCAGGAAAAGTTCCTTGCCGCGCGGCTGCTTGAAGTCGAGGACGACCGATTCCTTGTTGGAGTTGAGCATGACCAGCGGATAGGGCTCGACCTCGCGCTTGCGGCGGCGCACCACGTCGCCCTCCGGAGGCTCGATCTTGAGCACGCGCGCGCCCATGAAGGCGAGCTGCAGGCCGCAATAGGGCCCGTTGTAGATTTGCCCGAGATCGAGGACGAGCATCCCGTCGAGCGGGCGGCGGATGGTCATGGGCGCTTTCTCCGATAGGCTTCCCGGGACTGTAGCGCGAACCGGCGGCACGGGGAGGGCGGAGTGCGTCCCCGGTCCGTTGTGCGAGCCGGAGAGGCGCTTTAGGTTCGCCGCCATGAGCAACATTGTACGAATCGACGTCGGCCCGCGCATGAGCGAGGCCGTCACCCTGGGCAACCGCATCTACTGCTCGGGCATGATCCCCGAGGATACGAGCCTCGACATCACCGGCCAGGTCCGGCAGGCGCTGGTCGAGATCGACTCGCTGCTGGCCAAGGGCGGCAGCGACAAGACCAGGATCCTGACCGCCACGATCTGGCTGAGCGATATCTCGGATTTTGCCGCCATGAATAAAGTTTGGGACGCCTGGGTCGTGCCCGGCCAGACGCCGGCCCGCGCCACCGTCGAGGCCCGCCTGAACGACCCGAACATGAAGGTCGAAATCATGGTCGTCGCGGCGATATAGGCTCTGCTAAGGTCCCGCCCGCTTTTGAAGTTTCTTCGAGGAGAGAGAATATGAGCATCAAGCGCATCAACGTCGGCGCCCGCATGAGCAGCGCCGTGGTCCATGGCGACACGGTCTATCTCGCCGGCCTCACCGCCGACGACGCCAAGGCCGACGTGAAGGTCCAGACCAAGCAGATCCTCGACAAGGTCGACAAGTTCCTGGCCGAAGCCGGTACCGACAAGTCGAAGGTGCTCTCGGCCAACATCTGGCTGACCGACATCTCGACCTGGAGCCAGATGAACGAAGTGTGGGACGCCTGGGTCTCTCCCGGCAACACGCCCGCGCGTGCGACGGTCGAGGCGAAGCTCGCCGCCCCCGGCCTCAAGGTCGAGATCATGATCCAGGCCGCCAAGTAAGGCGCGTCCGTTTCAATGGAAAGGGCCGGCATCCGCCGGCCCTTTTTCTTTGGGCGTTCTTTCCGGAGCCCGCGATTTTGCCGGCCACTTGCCCGTTCGCCGATTAATCGGCCGCGTTCATCGAGTACTCGCGGTTGGCGTCTGTTCCTCTCCGGGAAACATGACATCTCATCAGCAGAGACACTGTCGCTGACAACCAGCCGGAGGGAAGGACATGGCGAACGAGGCAAGCGCGACCGGGAAGATCTTCCAGATCACGTCGGACGGTGCGGACATTACCGGCTTCGATCCGGCCCGGGACAAGCTCGATCTTGGCCCTGTCACCGTACATAACGGCATTATCGTCGATACCCCGACCGGCGTCGGGATCATGAATCCGTGGTCGGGCGAGATCGCGGTTGTCGTCGGCGTTTCGCTCGGTCAACTCACGATCGACAGCTTCGTGCCGATCATCAACGATCACCTGCGTGAATGCGTATCCGGTGCACTTGCCTGGGAACATGGAATCGCGGCGAACGACCACACTGTCTATGCGCGCTCCCACGAGATCGGCCAGATCGACCGGGTCGCCTTCAACCCCGCCACCGACACCGTGGACTTCCGATACTTCGGTACCCGCGAGCAGATCTACATGACCAACAATCCCGAAGGAGTGGTCATCTCCAATTCGGGAACGGGTCAGGCGCTGATCCTGCTGGGGGTCACGACCGCTGATCTGAAAGCCGAGAACTTCGTGTTTTATTTTGCGGAGGCCCGCGAGGACCGCGTTGCCCTGCAACTCGGCTTCAGTTCGGTTCCGGATTCGCAGATCAAGCCGCAAGGCGTGCCCATCGCCGGCACGAACGACTGGCCGACGGGCACCGGTAACGGGGCGCCTCCCTCCGGCCAGGCTGGAACGACCACCATTATCGACTGGCACCATGGCGCCAACACCGCCATCGCCTTCGATCCGTCGATGGACAAGCTCGATTTCGGCTGGTTCAAGGCCAGCGAGTTCTCGGTGAAAGAGGTCGATGGCTCGACGGTCATCAGCATCGAGGGCAACCGCCAGACCTACGTTCTGACGGGCGTGTCGCTCGCCGAACTGGACCACAACAATATCGCTGCCCGCGACGCCACGGCACGCGCGGAATGGCAGGAGCTGATCGATTCGGCCGAGGGAGCTGCGGCCGTCGTGCCGCAACTCTCGATCGCCAACGGCACTCTCGCCGAAGGTAATGCCGGCAAGAGCCAGATGGTTTTCACCGTCACGCTTTCGCAGGCAGCGACCGGCCCCGTTTCGGTCGGCTATACGACCGTGAACGGTACGGCCACTGCCGGCCAGGACTATGCATCGGTTGTCGGTACGCTGACATTCGCGGCAGGCGAGACTGCCAAGACGGTCAACGTCGACATTCTGGGCGACACCCTCGTCGAGACCAACGAGACCTTCACCCTCTCGTTGTCGTCGCCCACGGGAGCCACGATTGCCAGGGGGCAGGCCACGGGCACCATCGTCAACGACGATATCGATACGCAGCCTGCCACGCTGCCGGCCATCTCCATCGCCGACCTGTCGACCAGGGAGGGTAACGGCGAGCACAACCATTTCATGTTCGTCGTGACGCTGGACAAGGCATCGTCCGTGCCGGTGACGGTCCAGTACAAGACCGTCGATGGCAGCGCGGCCGGCGGCGTGGACTACGCGGCCTCCACGGGGACGGTGACGTTCGCACCCGGCACGACCTCGCAGATGATCCACGTGGATATCCAGGGCGACAGCGTCGCCGAGGCCGACGAGACGTTTATCGTGGAGCTGTCGTCACCGGTCGGCGCCACGATTGCCGACGGCTCGGGTACCGGCTTGATCACCAACGACGATGGGACCGCTCCGGTCCTGCCAGGCCTGTCCGTATCGGATGCCACGCGGGTCGAGGGAAGCTCGGGCACCGCCAAGCTCAACTTCACCGTCTCGCTGTCGCAGGCCGCCACGGGTCCGGTGACGGTTCAGTACGGCACCGCCAACGGCACGGCGAGTGCGGGTTCGGACTACAAGGCGAAGTCGGGCACGCTCACCTTCGCGGCGGGCGAGACCTCTAAGACGGTCTCGGTGGCCGTGTCGGGCGATACCGTCGCCGAGGCGAACGAGACGCTGACGCTGAACCTCTCGGGCGCGAGCGGTGCCACGATCGCCGACGGCTCGGGCACGGGCACGATCACCAACGACGATGGGACCGCCCCGGTCCTGCCAGGCCTTTCTGTATCGGATGCCACGCGGGTCGAGGGAAACTCGGGCACGGCCAAGCTCAACTTCACCGTCTCGCTGTCGCAGGCCGCCACGGGTCCGGTGACGGTTCAGTACGGCACCGCCAACGGCACGGCGAGTGCGGGTTCGGACTACAAGGCGAAGTCGGGCACGCTCACCTTCGCGGCGGGCGAGACCTCTAAGACGGTCTCGGTGACCGTGTCGGGCGACACCGCCGTCGAGGCGAACGAGACGCTGACGCTGAACCTCTCGGGCGCGAGCGGTGCCACGATTGCCGACGGCTCGGGCGCGGGCACGATCACCAACGACGACATGGCCGCCCCGACCGGCGGGACGGCCGTTGGTTACAAGGTCAGCGACAACTGGGGCGCAGGTTTCATCGGCAACATGCAGGTTGCCGCCGGCGGTACCGCCCTGAAAGGCTGGACCGTCGAGTTCGACGCGGCGTTTGCCATCACCAACATCTGGAACGCCCAGATCGTAAGCCACATTGGCGATCATTACGTCATCAAGAACATGTCCTATAACGGCACGGTCGGCGCCCATCAGGAGACAAGCTTCGGTTTCCAGGCAACGCCGGGCAGCGACGGGACGGCGGCCACGGGCTTTACGCTCAATGGCATATCGTCCGGCAGCGGGACGCCGGCATCCGCGCCGCTCCTGCCAAGCCTGTCGATATCGGATGCCACGCGGGCCGAGGGAGATTCGGGCACGGCCATCCTCGACTTCACCGTGTCACTGTCGAAGGCGGCCTCGGGGCCGGTGACGGTCCAGTACGGCACCGCCAACGACACGGCCAGTGCGGGGTCGGACTATACGGCAAAGTCGGGCACGCTCACCTTCGCGGCGGGCGAGCAGAGTAAGGTCATACAGGTGCCGATTGCCGGCGATAAGCTGGCCGAGGGCAACGAGAAGTTCACGGTCACGCTGACCGATGCTCATGGCGCCGCCATAGGACGCGGCGCTGCAACGGCCACCATCAACGACGACGATGCAGCGCTTGCATCGACATCGTCGCCGCCCGTCACCAATTCGACGGCACACGGCACGTCGAGTGGCGATCTGGAGGCCCTGATGAAGGTGGTGGATTCGTGGAGCGGCGGCTTCAACGCGGCCGTGACCATCCACAACGACGGGGGAGCCGTCTCCGGTTGGCAACTCGAAATCGAGACACAGAGCGAGATCACCAGCATATGGAATGCGGAGATCGTTTCACACGATGCCAGTGGCTATGTGGTCCGCAACGCCGCCTGGAACGGGAAGGTCGATGCAGACGCCGACGTGAGCTTCGGCTTCACCGCGACAGGACCGGCGGACCCGGCCAAGTTCGACTTCCTGATCTGATCACCGTCCCGGCCTCGAGGTCGAGATCGTGATCCAGGTCGCCAAGTAAGGCGCTTCAAAAAGCAAAGGGCCGGCGAAAGCCGGCCCTTTTTGTTTGCGCTGTCATCCCGTGCGAAGCGAGGGTTCTTTCCGGTAACCGAAGCATCCTTCGCTGCGCTCAGGATGACAATGTTCATCGCGACGCAATGAATATTGTCAATTGATCGGCCCGATGATCTTGCCCGGGTTCATGATGTTGTCGGGGTCGATCGCCTTCTTGATCGAGCGCATCAGCGACATCGCCTCGCCGTGCTCCTGGTAGAGATACTTGATCTTGCCGATGCCGACGCCGTGCTCGCCGGTGCAGGTGCCGCCGAGATTCTGCGCCCGGGCAATCATGCGGTCGTTGAGGCCTTCGGCTCGCGGCAGGTAGGTCGGGTCGTCGGGGTCGACCATCATGGTGAGATGGAAGTTGCCGTCGCCGACATGGCCGACGATCGGGGCGTAGAGGCCGTTGGCCTGGATGTCCTTCTGCGTCTCGAGGATGCACTCGGCGAGCTTGCTGATCGGCACGCAGACATCGGTCGCCCACATGCCCCAGCCCGGCTTGTAGGCCTTGGCGGCCCAGGCCGCGTCGTGGCGGGCCTGCCACATCCTGCTGCGCTCCTCGGCCTGGCTGGTCCAGGCGAAGTCGCCGCCGCCGTGCTCGGCGGCGATGGCCTGCACCATCTCGGCCTGTTCCTTCGTGCCGGCCTCGGTGCCGTGGAACTCGAGCAGCAGCAGGTTCTTCTGCGGCAGCGAGAGCTTGGAATACTGGTTCACCGTGTCGACGGTATAGGTGTCCATCAACTCGATGCGCGCCACCGGGATGCCGGACTGGATGGTCTGGATCACGGTGTTGACCGCGCCCTCCAGGCTGTCGAACGCGCAGGTCGCGGCGACCATCGATTCCGGCGTGCCGTACAGGCGCAGCGTGATCTCGGTGATGACGCCCAGCGTCCCCTCGGAGCCGACGAACAGCTTCACCAGGTCGTAGCCCGCGCTCGATTTCCGCGAGCGGCGGCCGAGCTGCATGATCCGTCCGTCGGGCGTCACGACCTGCAGCGACAGCACGTTCTCGCGCATCGTGCCGTAGCGCACGGCGTTGGTGCCGGAGGCGCGCGTGCTGGTCATGCCGCCGATCGAGGCGTCGGCGCCGGGATCGATCGGGAAGAACAGGCCGGTCGCGCGCAGGTATTCGTTGAGCTGCTTGCGGGTGACGCCGGGCTGCACGACCACGTCGAGGTCGGCCTCGTTGACTTGCAGGATCTTGTTCATCCGGCTGACGTCGAGCGAGATGCCGCCGTTGGGGGCGCTGATATGGCCCTCCAGCGAGGTGCCGGTGCCGAACGGGATGATCGGGGTCTTGTGGCGGGCGCAGAGCTGGACGATCTGCTGCACTTCCTCGGTCGATTCGGCGAAGACCACGGCGTCGGGCAGGTGCGCTTCGTGATACGAAATGTCCTTGCCGTGCTGCTCGCGCACGGCGTGCGCGGTGCTGACCCGGTCGCCGTACAGCGCCTTCAGCTCGGCGATCGTGGCATCGACGTTGAGGGGTCTCGCCTGGGCCGCTACAGCCATGTTCGTTCTCCTAGCGTAAGCCGTTTGGATACGCTCAAATGCGGCCAAAGCCAACCTGAGGAAACCGCCCCATGCGCGACGTCTACATGATCGGCGCCTACACGACCGTCTTCAAGAAACACCCCGGCCTCAGCTTCGGCGACCTCGCCCGCGAGGCCTATATGGGGACCCTGGCCGATGCCGGCATGGACAAGGGAACGGACATCGAGACCGGCTGGCTGGGCAATTGCGGCATGGGCTTCTGGGGCCAGAACTCGATCCGCGGCCAGGCGCTGTTCCAGCCGCTCGTGGAGGAGGGCCTGTTCCCCGCGCGGGTGCCGATGTTCAACGTCGAGAATGCCTGCGCCACCGCCTCGACCGCCTTCATGGGCGCCTGGAAGGACGTGCTGGCGGGCACGCATGAGCTGTCCTTCTGCCTCGGCGTCGAGAAGCTGTTCAGCCCGGAGGCGCCCGAGCGCACAGCCGGTCTCTTCAACCAGGGCTACATCACCAGCCAGCACGACCGGCTGGTCGAGGAGATGAACCGGGTCGGCAAGATGGTGGGCTCCGAGTTCAAGCCGGGCGATGACCGCACCATCTTCATGGATACCTATGCCATGCAGGCCAAGTGGCACATGTGGAAGTACGGCACGACGCAGGCGCAGATCGCGGCCGGTGCGGCCAAGAACCACAATTACGGCGCGCTGAACGAGAAGGCGCAGTACCGCTTCCAGATGACGCCGCAGTCGGTGCTGGAGGACCGTCCCGTGTCCTTCCCGCTGACCCGCGCGATGTGCGCACCGATTGGCGACGGCGCAGCGGCGGCGCTGCTCTGCTCGAAGGAGTATCTCGACGGGCTGCCGAAGGAAGTACGGGACCGGGCCGTGAAGATCGCGGGAGTCGGCTTCTCCGGCGGCATGTACCGCAATCTCGACGAGCCGGGCCTGACGCGGGCGGCCGCCGACAAGGCCTATAAGATGGCGGGGATTGGGCCCGAGGACATCGACGTCGCCGAAGTCCACGACGCCACCAGCTTCTGCGAGATCTACCAGTGCGAGATGCTGCGCTTCTGCCCCGAGGGCGAGGGCGGCAAGTTCGTCGAGTCGGGCGCCACCGGCCCCGGCGGCAAGCTCCCGGTCAATACGTCGGGCGGCCTGGTCTCCAAGGGCCATCCGGTGGGCGCCACCGGCCTGTCGATGCTGGCCGAACTCGCCACGCAGCTGCGCGGCGAGGCCGGCGACCGTCAGGTGAAGGGCGCCGAAGTCGCGCTTGCCGAGAACGGCGGCGGCGTCATCGGCATGGAAGAGGCCGTGGCCTCGGTCGTGATTCTCAAGAAAGAGTAACCGTGTCATTCCGAGCGTAGCGAGGAATCCTTGGGTTCGAGGAAGGATCCCTCGCTTCACTCGGGATGACACATTTTATCGGGCGTCTTAGGAGAACAATGAAATGACAATCCGCTTCGACAACCGCGTCGCCATCGTCACCGGCGCGGGCAATGGGCTCGGCCGCGCGCATGCGCTCCTGCTGGCCAGCCGTGGCGCCAAGGTAGTCGTGAACGATCCGGGCGGCGCGGTCGACGGCAAGGGTGGCGGTCATGCCGCGGCCGACAAGGTCGTGGACGAGATCAAGGCGGCGGGTGGCCAGGCCGTCGCCAATTACGACTCGGTCGCCGAAGCCGCGACCGCCGCCAACATCGTGAAGACCGCCGTCGATGCCTTCGGCACGGTCGACATCGTGGTGAACAATGCCGGCGTCCTGCGCGACAAGACCTTCCACAACATGACGACCGAGGATTTCGAGTTCGTCGTGAAGGTCCACTTCCTCGGCACCGCCTACGTGACCCATGCCGCCTGGCCGATTCTGCGCGCCAAGGCCTATGGCCGCATCGTCGTGACCTCCTCGAACTCGGGCATCTACGGCACCTTCGGCCAGTCCAACTATGGCGGCGCCAAGCTCGCCGTCGTGGGCTTCATGAACGCGCTCAGGCTCGAGGGCCAGAAGTACAACATCATGATGAACGCGCTGGCGCCGATCGCCGCCACGCGCATGACCGAGAGCCTGATGACGCCCGAGGCACTGGCCAAGCTCAGGCCCGAGTTCGTCTCGCCGATGGTCGCCTACCTGTGCAGCGAACAGTGCCAGCGCACCGGCGACATCTGGAGCGCCGGCGCCGGCACCTTCGCGCGTATCGAGTATCGCGAGGCCGAGGGCCTGCGGATCGACGGTCGCGCGCCGACCATCGAGGACGTGGCCGACAATATCGAGAAGATCGCCGACGTCTCGGCCAGCCGCGTCTTCCGCACCTCCGGCGAGGAAGTCGCCGCTGTCGTGAGCGGCTCCTGAGCGGCGAGGCGTCTCCGGCTGCCGACCGGCTGGGGCCGGTCGCGAAGTGGCTGCTGCGGGAAGGCCGGCTCATTCAACGGCCGGCCTCCTTCATCGAGCAGATGATGGGCCGCGTGTTCGAGGCGGGCATCCCGGTCTGGCGCATGTATATCGGCCTGCAGCTCGTCCATCCGCAGCTCCAGGCGATGGGCTATCTATGGAGGCGGGGCCAGCCCGTGGAAACGACCGCGCGGGCCTACGGTGTGCAGTTCACCCCCGCCTATATCGGCAGCCCCCTCCAGGAGGTGCGGGAGGGCGGGGCACCCGTGCGCTACCGGCTCGACAGCCTGACCGAGCGGCATCACGAGGTGCTGCACGATGTCAGGGAGGGCGGCGGCACCGACTATTTCTCGCTGCCGATGCGCATCCGCCGCGACGGACCGCTGCCAGTTGTGGCCTTCGCCACCGACCGCAAGGAAGGCTTCAGCGACGCCGACATCGACGACCTGACGCGGCTCGTGGACATGATGGGTGCGGTCACCGAGATGCACATCGAGGAGAGCGTCGCCCAGACCGTGGCGGAGACCTATCTGGGCCGCCAGGTCGGCCAGCGCATCCTGAACGGCATGATCCGGCGCGGCGACGGCGAGGAGATCCGCGCGGTGCTGTGGTTCTCCGACCTGCGCGATTTCACCGGCCTCAACGAGCGCCTGCCGCCCGACCAGGTGCTGGAGCTGCTGAACAACTACTTCCAGCTCGTCGGCGATGCGCTGGCCAAGCATGGCGGCGAGATCCTGAAATTCATCGGCGACGGCGTGATGGCCTACTTCCCGGCCGAGGACGCGCTGTTCATGCCGATGGTGACGGCCGCCGCGCTCGAGGCGGCGCGGCAGCTCATCGACGATGCCGAGGCCGCCAACGAGGCGCGCGCCACGGGGGGCGCCGAGCCGATCAGGTTCGGCATCGGGCTCCATGTCGGCACGGTGACCTTCGGCAACATCGGCACGGAGGACCGGCTCGACTTCACCGTCATCGGGTCCGCCGTGAATCGCGCGTCGCGGCTGGAAGGCCTCACCAAGGCGCTGGGCGTCCGCGTCTGTGCCTCCGCCGAATTCAACGAGAACTGCCCGAGCCCGATGAAGTCGCTGGGCAAACACCGCCTGCGCGGCGTCCGCGAGCCGGTCGAGATTTTCACGCTGCCGGATTGACGATCTTCATCTCATGTTCCTCTCCCCCTAGCGGGGGAGAGGAGTCTGAAATGATCAGACCTTCGTCTTCCAGCCTTCGATCCAGGTGAGGGCTTCCTCGTCCGGCAGAGGCTGTTCGGAGGCATCGACCTCCAGGCGGTCGCCGACCCGCTTCGCGCCGCAGCGTTCGAGCGCCTCGTCGACCTTCTTGCCGCCGCCGCAGAACGTGTCCTGGTAGGTCATGTCGCCCAGCGCGATGACGCCGTAGCGGTGGCGTGACAGGTCGGGCCTGTCGCGGTGAAGGGCCTCGACCAGCGGCAGGATGTTGGTCGGGATGTCGCCGGAACCGTGGGTGGCGCAGACCACGAGGAGCACGTCGTGCGCCTCCAGGTCGGCGGCGGTCGCAGCCTTGTCGGTGACGTCGACGGCGTGACCGGCCGTCGCCAGCACGGGCTGCAGCGCGTCGGCCACCATCTGGGCATTGCCCGACTCGGTGCCGACCAGGATCAGGATTGTGGCCATGGGTCTGGGATACGGTAGGGAGTGCCGCGATGCGACGCGACCGGATGGCGCGGCAAATTCCGCCATGCCAGTCTGCCCGCCATGGAAGAAACGCCCGTATTGGCCGCCCTCGCCGGCGGCGTCCTGACCCTGACGCTCAACCGCCCGCAGCGGCTGAACGCGATGAGCCATGCGCTGATCGATGCGATGAACGCCGAGCTGAAACGTGCCCGCGAGGACGATGCCGTGCGTTGCGTGCTGCTGACCGGCACCGGCCGCGGCTTCTGCGCCGGCGCCGACCTGGCGGGCGGCGGTCCCGGCGATGCGGGCGCGTCCGGCCCGCGCGACGTCGGCGCCGCGATGGACCGGATCTTCAATCCCATGATCCGCGCCATGCGCGATCTCCCCAAGCCGATCGTCGCCGCAGTGAACGGAGTGGCGGCGGGCGGCGGCGCCAATCTCGCGCTGGCCTGCGATATCGTGATCGCCGCGCGGTCAGCCCGCTTCGACCAGGCCTTCGTGCGCATCTCGCTGATCCCCGACCTCGGTGGCACCTGGTTCCTGCCGCACACTGTGGGCGATGCCCGCGCCCGCGCGCTGGCGATGCTGGGCACTTCCGTGCCGGCCGAGGAGGCCGCGCGCATGGGCATGGTCTGGCAGGTGGTCGACGATGCCACCCTGATGGACGAGGCCGGCAAGATCGCCGCCAGGCTCGCGACCGGCCCGACCCGCTCCTATGCCGCGATCAAGGGCGCCATCAACGCGGCCGCCACCAACACGCTCGACCAGCAGCTCGACCTCGAGCGCGACCATCAGCGCGAACTCGGCAAGAGCGAGGACTTCAAGGAAGGCGTCGCGGCCTTCCTCGCCAAGCGCGCACCCAATTTCACCGGACGTTGAGAGACGAGAACCAGATGACCTACGAGAAGATCCAGATCGCGAAGGATAGCGGCCTCGCCACGCTGACGCTGAATGCGCCGGACCGGCTCAATGCCGTGTCGCGCAAGATGATCGGCGAACTGAAGCAGTGCTGGGAAGAACTGGCCGCCGACACGTCGGTGCGCGCCATCCTGCTGACCGGCGCGGGCCGCGGCTTCTGCGCCGGCGCCGATCTCGCCGATCCTGACCGTGCCAAGGGCAACACCTCCGATTCCGGCGAGGCGCTCGACAAGTTCTTCAATCCGGTGATCCGGCTGATGCGCAGCGTGCCCAAGCCGATCGTTGCGGCGGTGAACGGCCCGGCGGCCGGTGTCGGCATGAGCTTCGCGCTCGCCTCCGACATCGCCGTCGCGGGCAAGTCCGCCTCGTTCCTGCAGGCCTTCGCCCGCATCGGCCTGTTGCCCGACGGCGGCAGCACCTGGTTCCTGCCGCGCCTCGTGGGCGAGCAGCGGGCGCGGGCGCTGGCGATGCTGGCGCCGCAGATCTCCGCGCAGCAGGCCAAGGACTGGGGCCTGATCTGGGACGTGGTCGAGGACGCCGATCTCCTGAAGATGGCGGGCGATTTGGCGCGGCGCCTCGCCGACGGGCCGACGATGTCGCTCGCGCGGATCAAGGAGGCGATGAACCGCGCCAGCGGCAACACGCTCTCCCAGCAGCTCGACGTCGAGCGCGACTTCCAGCGCGAGCTGGGCAAGAGCGAGGATTTCAAGGAAGGCGTCGCGGCCTTCCTCGCCAAGCGCAAGCCCGAATTCAAGGGCAAGTAAGAACAACGGGAGAAACGCCATGACGACGCCGTTCAAGGAGATCACCTCGGGCCTCAAATTCCCGGAGGGGCCGGTGGCCATGCCGGACGGCTCGGTCATCCTGGTCGAGATCGCGCGCGAGACGCTCACCCGCGTCACGCCGGACGGCAAGCAGCACATCGTCGCGAAGCTGGGCGGCGGCCCGAACGGCGCGGCGATGGGGCCTGGCGGCAAGATCTACGTGACCAACAATGGCGGCTTCAACTGGATCGAGCGGCCCGACGGCCGCCTGTTCCCGGGCACGCAGCCCGCCTCTTACAAGGGCGGCTCGATCCAGGTGGTCGATCCCGAGACCGGCAAGTTCGAGACGCTCTACGACAGCTGCGACGGCCGCAAGCTGAACGGGCCGAACGACCTGGTATTCGACGATGCCGGCGGTTTCTGGTTCACCGACCTCGGCAAGACGCGCGAATACGACAACGATCGCGGCGCCGTCTACTACGCCAAGGCCGACGGCTCGAAGATCGAGCAGAAGGTGTTTCCGCTGGAGCGCCCCAACGGCTGCGGCCTCTCGCCCGACGGCAGGACGCTCTATGTCGTCGAGACGCCGACCGCGCGCCTCTGGGCCTTCGACCTCTCCGCGCCCGGCACCATCAAGGACGCCAACGGCGCCTATCGCGGCGAGAAGGGCCGCGTCGTCACGGGCCTCGGCGGCTACCAGATGTTCGACTCGCTGGCCGTCGATTCGGCCGGGCACATCTGCGTCGCGACCCTGATCACCGGCGCCGTCTCCGACATCTCGCCCGACGGCCAGTCGGTGACGCAACACAAGTTGCCGGACCCGATGGTCACCAACGTATGCTTCGGCGGCAAGGACCTGCGCACGGCCTATGCCACTCTTTCGATGACCGGCAAGCTGGTCAGCTTCGAATGGCCGCGTCCGGGCCTGAAGCTCGAGTATCTGAACAAATAGGTACGCTGGGCGCGCGCCACTCCCGTGGCGCGTCTTTTCGTTGATCCTGAACGCGCCACTGGAGTGGCGCGCCCCCGGCAACTACCCCTTCGCCTGCGCCCGCACTTCGCGGCTGGCGACGACCTTGCCGGTGGCATAGGCCTCGTGGTTGGCGTCGACGTCGGACAGCTTGTAGCGGTAGTTCACCATCATCGCGTAGGACTGCTTGAAGCCGTTGGCGCTGGTGTCGCCCAGCCAGTTCAGCCGCTCGACGATGGCGCCGTTGCCGAGATGGAAGTGCGCCACCCGGTCGAGCGCACGGCCCTTGTCGGTGGCAGTGAGGTAGACGGCGGCGAGGCGCGTCAGGATCGGGCGCAGTGCCTTGTCGATCGCCGGCACCTCCCACCAGTTCGGCCTCGCCAGCAGCTTGAGGACGGCGGCGGTGCCGTAGGCTTCATCCGTCACCGGTCCCAGCGAGGCGATCTCGCTCTGGGTAAGCATCGCATCGCCCTCGGTTTTCGCCCGATGCTCGACATGCTGGCGCAGGCCGGGGATCGGCGAGAGGGTGGCGAAGTCCTTGATGTTGGGCAGGTCGCGAGAAAGCTGATCGGCGACGCGCTTGATCAGGAAGTTGCCGAAGCTGATGCCGGCGAGGCCCTGCTGGCAGTTCGAGATCGAGTAGAAGATCGCGGTGTTGGCGCGCTTGGGATCGTGCGTCTCGTCGCGTGCGTCGAGCAGGCGCTGCACGTTACCCGCCATGCCGTCGACCAGCGCCACCTCGACGAAGATCAGCGGCTCGTCGGGCATGCGAGGATGGAAGAAGGCAAAGCAACGGCGGTCCGAATCGAGCCGGTTCTTGAGGTCGCGCCACGAGCGGATCGCATGGACCGCCTCGTAGGTGACGAGCTTTTCCAGCAGCGAGGCCGGCGAGCGCCAGTCGATGCGCACGAGATCGAGGAAGGCCACGTCGAACCAGGCGCCCAGCAGCGAGCGCAGGTCCTCGCTCAGCGCCTTGGCGGCGGCATCGCTCTTGCCCAGCGCCAGCAACTCGGCGCGTAGGTCGACCACGAATTTCACGCCCTGCGGTACGCCCACGAATTCGCGCAGCAGCCGCACCGCCGGCGATTCCAGCTCCCGGCGCAGCGCCCGCGCCGGATCCTTGCCGGCGCGCCATTTCTCGACGGTCTTCAGCGCGGCCTCACGCGGCAGGCCGTAATCGCGCGCCAGGGTCAGCAGGAATTTCTTGCGCCCGGCCGGCGACAGCGAGAGGTAGGCCTGTCCCAGCTCGGCCGCGCGCCCGCGCCGGGCCGTCTCGCCGCCCTTGCCTTCGAGGCAGGCGTCGATGCGGCCCTTGAGCCGCGGAACGTCGTCATCGGGAAGATCCGGTCGCAGCGGCGCGCCGACGGCTTCACGCGCGCCCCGCGCGGTATCGACGAAGGCGGTGCGAAGACGTCCGAGGGTACGGTCGACGGTATCGGAGAACGGTAGGGCCATGCCTGGATTATGTCACAGCAAACGTGTCACTCCAGTGGCGGCACATGAACGTGCCTTTACCAGAAATTTGATCCGTCGTTTCATGGTTTGCATCTTCATGTTCCTCTCCCCCCGCTAGGGGGAGAGGCTAGGTGAGGGGGTTACAGGAGGTGCGTCGCCCCCTCACCCAACCTCTCCCCCTAGCGGGGGAGAGGAGTTTGAAAGTGTAGTCACGCGGGCGGCTGATCCAGCACGCGCCACAGATACCAGCTCGCGACGGTGCGATACGGCCGCCACTTCTCGCCGGCTTTCGCCAGCGCCTTCGGCGACGGCAACGCGCGCTTCCTGAAGGCTTTCGCATAGGCCTTGCGCAGGCTGTAGTCGTCGAGCGGCAGGATGTCGGGGCGGCCCAGCCGGAACATCAGGAACATCTCGGCGCTCCAGCGCCCGATGCCGCGCACCTTCACGAGACGCTCGATCAGTTCGGCGTCGGCAATCCCACGCGCCTCGTCGAGCGTCGGCAGTTCACCGCCGTCGACGCGGCGGGCGAGGTCCTGCACCGCCAGCACCTTGGCGCGCGACAGGCCGCAGCCACGCAGATGCTCGTCCGGCGTTTTCAGGATGTGGCGCGGCGTGAAGCCGTCGGTCGCCCTGGGATAGAGCGCCTCGACCCGGCCGTAGATCGTGGCCGCCGCCTTGTTGGAGAGTTGCTGATAGACGATGGCTTCGGCCAACGAGCCGAACAGGCTGCGCGAGACCTTGAGGTGCATGCGGAACGGGCCGACGGCTTCGATGATTGCCGCCAGCGCCGGGTCGGCGTCCTTGAGATGCGCGACGGCCTTCGCCGGCTTGAACGGGAATCCCGTCATCGGGCCGCGAACAGGGGGCCCGCGCCGACTTCGGGCGCACCCTCGATCTCCAGCATGCGCCGCTTGGTCGAGACGCCGCCATTGGCCGAGAAGCCGCCCATCTTGCCGTCGGCACCCAGCACGCGATGGCAGGGCACGATGATGGCGACCGGGTTCTTGCCCAGCGCCTGGCCGACCTCGCGCGATTCGTGCGGCACGCCCAGGCGCCTCGCGATCTCGCCATAGGTCATGGTGTGGCCGGGCGGGATCGTGCGTGCCACCTCGTAGACCTTGCGGTGGAACTCGGGCGCCGCCTCGAGGTCGAGCGGGATGTCAGCGAGATCGACGGTGCCGCCCGCCAGCAGCGCCTGCACGCGGTCGAGCGCGCGCTGCACGCCGGCCGGCACCGACGCTGCCTCGACTGCGTCGGGCCAGCGCCGCTTCACGCGGGCGCGCGTCGCGACCGGCGTCGGCTCGGGAAGCTGCAGGCCGGTGATGCCGCGACCGCTCCAGGCGATGGCGCAGATGCCGATCGGCGTGTCGAACAAAGCGAAACCTGGGGCGCTCATGGACTCGATCCTTCTACCTAACCGGTAATCCCGTCAAGTCGAGTGTTCACAGGCCGTCGTCATCAAACTGGCACCGACCGGGACTAGCCTCGGCTCGTCGATGTAAAGCCGGAGTCGATGGGTTGATCTATCCGCGGGCCGAGAGTCATTCGCTGCTGAAGCAGGCGGTGCGCCGCCACAAGGTCATGTCCCGCGAGGGGCTGCTGGAGACGCTGTTCGAGCGGTTGTTCAGGGGCCTGGTCTACGCCCAGATCTGGGAAGATCCCGAGATCGACATGGACGCGATGGCGCTGACGCCGGACTGCCATGTCGTCGCGATCGCGTCGGGCGGCTGCAACGTCCTGTCCTATCTCACCGCAAGTCCGGCTCGCATCACCGCCGTCGATCTCAGTCGTGCCCATGTCGCGCTGAATCGGCTGAAGCTCACGGCGGCGCAGCGGTTGCCATCCTGGTCGGACTATTACCGCTTCTTCGGTGCCGCAGACTCAGGCGCCAATCCACGTGCCTACGACCGGGAGATCGCGCCGCACCTCGATGCCGAGAGCCGCGCCTACTGGGAAGGCCGCAGCCTGCAGCAGGGCGGGCGTCGGCGCATCTCGATCTTCGCGCGCAACGCCTATCGCCACGGCGTGCTCGGCCGCTTCATCGGCCTCGCCCATGTCGCCGCCCGCGCCTATGGCGTGGACCTGCGCGAGCTGCTTGTCGCGCGCACCCTGGACGGGCAGCGACGCTACTTCGACAGCGTGCTCGCGCCGCTGTTCGACAAGGCGGCGGTGCGTTGGGTCACCTCCAATCGCCTCTCGCTCTACGGGCTCGGCATTCCGCCGGCGCAGTACGCGGCGCTGGCCGGTAGCCGGGACATGGGCTCCGTCCTGCGCGACCGGGTCCAGCGGCTGGCCTGCGGCTTCAGCCTTTCCGAAAACTACTTCGCCTGGCAGGCGTTCGGCCGCGCCTATGCGCCCGACGCAAGCGGTCCGCTGCCGCCCTATCTGCGCGAGGGCAACTTCCCTGCGGTGCGCCGCGGCGCGGCGAACGTCGAGGTACTCAACCGCTCGGTGACGGACTATCTCGCCGCCAGCCCCGCCGCCTCTCGCGACCGTTACGTGCTGCTCGACGCGCAGGACTGGATGACCGACGTCCAGCTCAACGCGCTGTGGAACGAGATCACGCGCACCGCGCGGCCGGGCGCGCGCGTGATCTTCCGCACCGCCGCCGGGCCCTCGCTGCTGCCGGGCCGCGTCGCGCCGGCGCTGCTCGACCAGTGGCACTACGAGGCCGAAGCCTCGCGCGCTTTCACCGCGCGCGACCGGTCGGCGATCTACGGCGGCTTCCATCTCTATGTGCTGAAGCCGTGAGTGCAACGCTCGCCCATGCCGGCCTGATGGACCGGATCTATCGTCGCCAGCGTCACGTCTACGATCTCAGCCGCAAGTACTACCTGCTGGGGCGGGACCGGCTGATCGAGGGCCTGGATCCGCCGGGCGGTGGCCGCGTGCTGGAGATCGGCTGCGGCACCGCGCGCAACCTGATTGCCGTGGCCCATCGTCATCCCGCCGCGCCGCTGTTCGGCATCGATCTTTCGCGGGAGATGCTCGACACGGCGCGACGGCGGGTCGAACGGGAAGGGCTCGCGGGACGCATTCGCCTCGCCCACGCCGACGCCACACGCTTCGATCCGGCACTTCTGTTCGGTGTGCCAGCCTTCTCGCGCATCTTCTTCTCCTACACCCTGTCGATGATCCCGGAATGGGAGAGGGCGCTCGCCCAGTCGGTGCTCTGGCTCAAGCCGGGCGGGGAGCTGCACATCGTCGATTTCGGCGGCCAGGAGCGGCTGCCGCGCTGGTTCCGCGGCGGCTTGCGCTGCTGGCTGGCGACATTCCACGTCAGGCCTCGCGATGGGCTGGAGACGGCCTTGGCGCGGCTGCCCGGCGGGATTGAGGTCCACACCTTCGAACGGCCCCATCGCGGCTACGCCCAGTACGCCGTCTGCAGCCGCCTCCCCGTCTAAAGACACATAACCCCTCTGCCCCAGGGGCATTGGCAGGGCCATTGGCAAGCGGCCGTGGCCGGTGCTAACCCGACAGCAACGATTTGCTGAGTCCGGGAGTACCCAAGATGACCGAAGCCTTCATTTGCGACGCAATCCGCACCCCCGTCGGCCGCTACAACGGCGGCCTGGGCGCCATGAGGGTCGACGATCTCGCCGCCCATCCGATCAAGGCGCTGATGCAGCGCAATGCCAATGTCGACTGGGGCTCGGTCGACGACGTGATCTATGGCTGCGTGAACCAGGCCGGCGAGGACAATCGCAACGTCGCGCGGATGGCGGGCCTGCTGGCTGGCCTGCCGGTCGAGGTGGCCGGCGCTACCGTGAACCGCCTGTGCGGCTCGGGCCTCGAAGCGGCCGGCCACGCCGCTCGCGCCGTGAAGCTGGGCGAGGCCGATCTGATGATCGCCGGCGGTGTCGAGGGCATGACCCGCTCGCCCTACGTGATGGGCAAGCCCGAGGGCGCCTTCGACCGCTCGATGAAGCTCGAGGACACGGTGCTCGGCTGGCGCTTCGTCAATCCGCGCATGAAGGCCGCCTACGGCGTCGACCCGATGGGCCAGACCGCCGAGAACGTCGCGACCGAGCACCAGATCAGCCGCACCGACCAGGACGCCTTCGCCTATCGCAGCCAGCGCCGCTGCAAGGCGGCCCAGGATCGCGGCTTCTTCGAGAGGGAAATCGTCAAGGTCTGCGTGAAGAAGGGCAAGACCGAGGTGATCGTCGAGAAGGACGAGCATCCGCGCGGCGACACCACGATGGAGACGCTGTCCAAGCTTTCCGCCGCGTTCCGCGACGGCGGCTCGGTGACGGCCGGCAACTCGTCGGGCCTGAACGACGGCGCCTGCGCCATGATCATCGCTTCGGAAGCCGCCGCCCGCGCCAACGGCCTGACGCCGCGCGCCCGCATCCTGGGCACCGTGTCGGCCGGCGTGCCGCCGCGCGTGATGGGCATCGGCCCGGTGCCGGCGACGCAGAAGCTGCTGGCCAAGCTCGGCATGACCATCGGCGATTTCGACACGATCGAACTCAACGAGGCGTTCGCCGCCCAGGCGCTGGCCGTGCTGCGCCAACTCGGCCTCAGCGACGACGCCGAGCAAGTGAACCCCAATGGCGGTGCGATTGCGCTCGGCCATCCGCTGGGCGCCTCGGGCGGACGCCTGATGATCACCGCGCTGAACCAGCTCGAGGCCACCGGCGGCAAGCGCGCGCTCGCCACCATGTGCATCGGCGTCGGCCAGGGCATCGCGCTGGCGCTGGAGCGGGTTTGAGGTCGAGCCGTACTGACGTCTCATTCAGACTCCTCTCCCCCGATAGGGGGAGAGGCTGGGTGAGGGGGCGACGCACCGCCTGTAACCCCCTCACCTAACCTCTCCCCCTAACGGGGGAGAGGAATATGAAAAAGCTTTATGCGGTGGCGTTCAGATTGATCCCCGCGCGGCGCATGTCGCTCATCATGCGCTTGCGGCTGTCGTCGAGGTCGATGGCGGCGGTCGCCTCGACCACCACGGCGACGTCGAAGCCCGCCTGCCGCGCGTCGATCGCCGACCAGGCGACGCAGTAGTCGAGCGCGAGGCCGCAGAAGACGAGTTTCGTGAATCCGCGCGCCTTCAGGTACCCGTCGAGGCCGGTGCGCGTCATGCGGTCGTTCTCGCGGAAGGCCGAGTAGGAATCGATGCCGGTGTGATAGCCCTTGCGCACGATCATCTGCGCCTTGGTGACATTGAGTTCGGGGTGGAAGTCCGCGCCGGGGGTGCCCTGCACGCAATGGTCCGGCCACAGCGTCTGTTCGCCGTAGGGAAAGCGCATGCTGGAGAAGGGCTCCGCGCCCTCCCATGAACTGGCAAAGGAAGCGTGGCCGGCAGGATGCCAGTCCTGCGTCAACACGACATGGTCGTGGCGGCCGATCAGGCGATTGACCAGCGGGACGACCGCATGGGCGCCGGCGACGGCCAATGCGCCGCCTTCGCAGAAATCGTTCTGCACGTCGACCACGACCAGGGCCTCGTTCGGCATCCGTTACGCTCCGTCACTGTGCCGCTATTGAATTGGGGGTATGTCGCCCAGCGCCTGGTCGCGTTCGAACGACGCGATCCAGGTGTCCAGGGTCTTGCTTTCGATGGCGCCGCGCAGGCCGCGCATCACGTCCTGATAATATTGAAGATTGTGCCAGGTGAGCAGCATCGCGCCCAGGATCTCGTCGGCGCGGATGAGGTGATGCAGGTAGGCGCGGCTGTGATGCGTGCAGGCCGGGCAGGCGCAGTGCTCGTCGATCGGCCGCGGATCGTCGCGATGGCGCGCGTTGCGCAGGTTGATCTCGCCGCGCCGCGTGAAGCCCTGAGCCGTGCGGCCCGACCGCGTCGGCATCACGCAGTCGAACATGTCGATGCCGCGCTTCACCGCGCCCACGATGTCACCCGGCCGGCCGACGCCCATCAGATAGCGCGGCCGGTCGGCCGGCAGCATCGGGACCGTGTAGTCGAGCGTACTGAACATCAGCTCCTGGCCCTCGCCGACGGCGAGGCCGCCCACGGCGTAGCCGTCGAAGCCGATATCGATCAGCGCCTTCGCGCTCTCCGCGCGCAGTTCGGGGAAGACGCTGCCCTGCACGATGCCGAACAGGCCGTAGCCCGGGCGCTCGATGAAGGCGCGCCGCCCGCGCTCGGCCCATTTCATGGAGAGCCGCATCGAGAAGGCGGCTTCCGGCTCCTCGACCGGCCAGCTCGTGCACTCGTCGAACGACATGGTGATGTCGGCATCGAGCAGGCGCTGGATCTCGATCGAGCTTTCCGGCGTCAGCCGATGCTGCGAGCCGTCCTTGGGCGAGCGGAACGTCACGCCGTCGGGATCGAGCTTGCGCAGCTCCTTGAGCGACATGACCTGGAAGCCGCCGGAGTCGGTCAGGATCGGGCCCGGCCAGTTCATGAACTTGTGCAGTCCGCCAAGCGCAGCGACGCGCTCGGCGCCCGGCCGCAGCATCAGGTGGAAGGTGTTGCCTAGCACGATCTCCGCGCCGGTCTCGGCGACCGACTGCGGCAGCATCGCCTTCACGGTGCCCGCCGTGCCGACGGGCATGAAGGCAGGCGTCTCGATCGTGCCGTGGGCGGTGGTGATCCGGCCGCGACGGGCGGCGCCGTCGCTGCCCAGCAATTCGTAGGAAAGGCTCATCGGCGCAACAGACAACAATCGCCATAGGAATAGAAGCGGTATCGCTTCTCGATGGCATGGGCATAGGCCTGCTTCATGCGCTCCAGGCCGGCAAAGGCGGAAACCAGCATGAACAGGGTCGAGCGCGGCAGGTGGAAGTTGGTCAGCAGCAGGTCGACGGCGCGGAACCGGAAGCCCGGCGTGATGAAGATGTCGGTCTCGCCGCTCCACGGCTTGATCGCGCCGTCATGCAGACGGGCCACCGCTTCCAGTAGCCGCAGAGACGTCGTGCCTATCGACACGACGCGGCCGCCCAGGATGCGTGTCGCCTCGACCGCGCGCGCCGTGGCCGGGGAAACCTCGCCCCATTCGGCATGCATCGTATGGGTGTCGGTGTCGTCCACGCGCACCGGCTGGAAGGTGCCCGCGCCGACATGCAGCGTGACGCCCGCCGTGGTGATGCCGCTGTCGGCGAGCGCCGCCATCAGCTCGGGCGTGAAATGCAGGCCTGCGGTGGGGGCGGCGACGGAGCCATCGTGCCTGGCGAACAGCGTCTGGTAATCCTTCCGGTCCTGCGCGTCGGCGGTGCCGCCGCGGATGTAGGGTGGCAGGGGTACCGCGCCTTCCTGCTCGAGCGCTGTGAGAAAGGCGTGACCCTCACGGTCGAATTCCAGAACGACGGAGCCATCCTCTTCCTTGGATCGGACCGTGGCTCCGAGGTCCGCAAAGACCAGCGTATCGCCGGGACGCAACCGCTTGCCAGGCCGCATGAAGGACCGCCAGCGCCGCTCGCCGAGGTCGCGGATCAGCAGCGCCTCGACCGCCACGTCCTGGCGCAGGCCATTGCCCGGTCGCACGCCCTTGAGACGTGCCGGGATGACCTTGGTGTCGTTGAAGACGAGGAGATCGCCGCGGCGCAGCAGGCCGGGCAAGGACCGCACGGTGCGGTCATGCAGCGCTTCGCCTGTGACGTCGAGCAGGCGCGCGGAGTCGCGCGGGGAGACGGGCCGCTGGGCGATCAGATCGTCCGGCAGCGCAAAATCGAAAAGGTCGACGCGCATCGAGTGACTGTCTGGCCTTCGTCAGGTCTGACCGATGTCCATGACCACGCCGTCTGAATCGTCGGCGGGCGGCAGGGTGTTCAGGTCGGCCAGGGCCACGAAGCGATGGACGCCGTCGACCACGACGCGCTTCACGCGCGCGCGAGTCTCGAGGCAATGCAGGTGCGCCAGCGTCTCGCCGAAGGCGAAGACGATCTGGTTGTTGTCGAGGTGGCGCGGGAACAGCACCGGGACCATGTCCCAGGCGGTCGCGCCCGTCGCGCCCCTGCGGGCGATCGCCAGTTCCATGTCGTTCAGTCGTGCATCGTGATGGGCCACGAGCTGGTCGAGGCGCGTGTGCAGGCCGATGAAGGGAAAGCCGTGGCTCGGCAGGACCAGCGCGTCGGCCGGCAGGCGGCGGAAGCGCGAGAAGCCGTCGAGGAACCAGGTGAGCGCGTCGGCCAGCGGCTCGTTGGGCCAGACGCCGACATTGGTGCTGATCTTGGGCAGCACCTGGTCGCCCGCGATCATCACGTTGAGCTCAGGGCACCAGAGCGAGGCATGCTCGGGCGCGTGGCCGCGGCCGACGATGACGTCCCAGCGATGGCCGCCGATGGTGATGGGATGCGCATGGATCATGCGCCGGAAAGCAGTCGGCAGCGGCACCACGCCCTTGGCATAGCCGCCCTTGTGGCGATGGAAGTTGGCGATGCGGTCGGGCGGCACGCCGTTGCGCGCGACATGCGCGGCGCGCGTCTCCTCGCTCTCGACGAAATCGTTGCGGGCGGCCTGCGCGCTCATGTACTCGCCCAGCGTCATGTAGAGCGGGGCATTCCACTTCTCGCACAGCCAGCCGGCGAGGCCGATATGGTCGGGATGGAGATGCGTGCCGATGACGCGCACCACCGGTTTGCCCTGGAGCTTCTCGACGAAGATCTTTTCCCAGAGCGTTCGTGTGTCCTGCGAATTGATGCCGGTGTCGACGATCGTCCAGCCGTCCTTCTCCTCGATCAGCCACAGGTTGATGTGGTTGAGCTGGAAGGGCAGCGGCATGCGCAGCCAGTGGATGCCGGGGGCGACATTCTTGATGTCGCCGGGCTCGGGTACGTCACCACAGGGAAAGCGGAGCTGCGCCAGCAGGCGCTGGGATTCGGAGAGGGCGTCAGGCATGGGCTTGAAACTAAAGCATCTTTCCCGCCGCGTCTGCCCGGGGCGGCGCATGCCAGCCTTTCAAACTCCTCTCCCCCTATCGGGGGAGAGGAATATGAAAGATCAGGCCTTGAGTGCCCGCCAGGCGATGTCCTTGCGGTAGAAGCCCTCGGGCCAGTCGATCAGGTCCACGGCGCGGTAGGCCCGGGCGCGGGCTTCCTCGACGGTCCGGCCCATGGCGCTGACGTTCAGGACGCGGCCGCCATTGGCCAGGATCTTGCCGTCGGGGCCGGCCTTGGTGCCGGCGTGGAAGATCTGCACGCCCTCGACCCTGGCGGCCTCGGCGAGGCCGCGGATCTCGCTGCCCTTGGGGTAGGAATCGGGATAGCCCCTGGTCGCCATGATCACGGTGATGGCGGCGTCGGGCGACCAGCGCAGGTCGAGATGCTTCAGCCCGCCCTCGGCGCTCGCCAGCAGGGCCGGCACGAGGTCCGACTTGAGGCGCATCATCAGCACCTGCGTCTCGGGATCGCCGAAGCGGCAATTGTATTCGACCAGCCGCGGCCCCTTGGCGTCGATCATCAGGCCGGCATAGAGCACGCCCTTGAACGGCGTACCGGCGCGGGCGAGCGCCCGCACGGTCGGCAGCACGATCTCGTCCATCGTGCGCTGCTGCATGGCGGCATCGAAGATCGGCGCGGGCGAGTAGGCACCCATGCCGCCGGTGTTCGGACCCGTGTCGCCGTCGAAGGCGCGCTTGTGGTCCTGCGCAGCGACCAGCGGCAGGACATGCTCGCCGTCGGTCAGGGCGAAGAAGCTCGCCTCCTCGCCCTGCATGAATTCCTCGATCACCACCGAAGCGCCGGCGGCACCGAAGCGGTTGCCCGAGAGCATGTCGCGCACCGCTTCGACCGCCTGGTCGATCGTCTCGGCGATGATCACGCCCTTGCCGGCGGCGAGACCGTCGGCCTTGATCACGATCGGCACGCCCTGCGCCTTTATGTAGGCCTCGGCCGGTGCCACCTCGGTGAAGCGCTCGTAGGCTGCCGTCGGGATGTCGTTGGCGCGGCAGAGTTCCTTGGTGAAGCTCTTGGAACCTTCGAGGCGGGCGGCGGCCTTGCTCGGACCCCAGGCCTTGATGCCGGCGTCGGCAAAGGCGTCGGCCATGCCGGCGACCAGCGGCGCGTCGGGCGCGATCACCACGAAATCGATCTTCAGGCGCCGGGCCAGCGCCACCTGGCCGGGGATGTCCTCGGCGCCGACGTCGTCGATGCATTCGGCGACCTGGGCGATGCCGGCATTGCCGGGCGCGCAGTAGAGCTTGGTGCAGAGGGGCGAGCCCGAAATCGCCCAGCACAAGGCATGTTCGCGGCCGCCGCCGCCTACCACGAGGATTCGCATGGCGAGGCTTTGACCACAGTTTGCGCCGTGGGCACAAGCGGCTAGGTTCAGTGCCGTATGGATGATTTCGACTCTCCGGCTCCCCCCAGCCCCACACTTGGCAACGTCCCGGAATTCTCGGTTTCCGAGCTTTCCTTTGCCCTCAAGCGCGAGATCGAGACCGCCTTCCCGCGGGTGCGCGTGCGCGGTGAGATCAGCCAGCCGTCCTTCCCGCGCTCGGGCCACTGCTACTTCCGCCTGAAGGACGAGAACGCGGTGATCGACGGCGTCTGCTGGAAGGGCACGATCCCGCGGCTCGGCATCCGGATCGAGGAGGGGCTGGAGGTCATCGCCACCGGCAAGCTCACGACCTATGCCGGCTCCTCGCGCTACCAGATCATCGTCGACCGGCTGGAACTGGCGGGCGAGGGCGCGCTGCTCAAGCTGCTTGAGGACCGGCGCAAGAAGCTGCAGGCCGAGGGGCTGTTCGACCCGGAGCGCAAGCGCGCGCTGCCCTATCTGCCGCAAGTGGTGGGCGTCGTGACCTCGCCATCCGGCGCGGTGATCCGGGACATCCTGCATCGCCTCGGCGATCGCTTCCCCTGCCACGTGCTGGTCTGGCCGGTCTCCGTGCAGGGCGAGAAGGCGGCGGGCGAGGTGGCTGCGGCCATCGCGGGCTTCAACCGTCTCGCCGTGGATGGGAAAGTGCCGCGGCCCGACGTGCTGATCGTGGCGCGCGGCGGCGGCTCGCTGGAAGACCTGTGGGCCTTCAACGAGGAGATCGTGGTGCGCGCCGCCGCGAATTCCGAAATCCCGCTGATCTCCGCGGTCGGCCACGAGACCGACACGACCCTGATCGACTTCGCCTCGGACCGCCGCGCGCCGACGCCGACCGCGGCCGCCGAGATGGCGGTGCCGGTGCGGGCCGACCTGATGACCGAGACGCTCGACTATGCCAAGCGCCTGGTCGGCGGCATGACGCGCCTGCTGCGCGAACGGGCGATGGAACTGGCCGGCCTGGCGCGCGGGCTGGGCGATCCGCGTCGTCTGATCGAGGAACGCCAGCAGCGGGTCGATGTCAGCGGCGAGCGTCTGGCGCTCGCGACTCGCCAGCTCGTCGAGCGGCGCGCGCATCAACTCTCGGCCGCGCGTCTCGTTAGCCCGCAGGCGGTGATCGCCGCCAAGGAACAGGCGCTGGTCGCCGAAGGCCGTGCGCTGACGCGCGCCGTCGACCGCTTCAAGAGCGACGCTCTGCAGAAGTACGCGCGCGCCTTCGACCGGCTGGACCAACTCGGCGATCGATTGAAGCGCCACGGCAACGATCTTCTCGTGAACGGCCAGCGCCAGGTCGACCAGGCCGCGAAGCTGCTGGAGAGCTATTCCTTCCACTCCGTCCTGAACCGCGGCTTCGCCCTGGTCCGCGACCAGGATGCCCAGCCGGTCCTTGCCGCCGCCAGCACCAGCACCGGCCAGACGATCACAATCCAGTTCAGCGACGGCCATGTAGGCGCGCGCGTGACCGACGGCGCCGGTGCGCCGAAGCCGGTTGCGCCGCAGCCCGCCTCACCGCGTCGTCGCGACGACGGCACCGGCAATCAAGGGTCGTTGCTCTGACGCGCGAGCCTTGATGAAATGAAAACTGTCATCCCGAGCGTAGCGAGGGATCCTTGATCTTCTGGATTCAAGAGAAGGATCCCTCGCTACGCTCGGGATGACACAGTGAGGGGAGAAGCACCGTGAGCAACAGCGAACCGCTGTCGGCCGAGACGATCAGGAACTTCATGTATGCGAGTACCGCTACCGTCTCGATGCAGATGTTGAAGCGCGGGTTTCGCAATGTCGCGGTAAACGGGGTGAAGCCGCTCAATCCGGCGGCGGCGCGGATCGTCGGGCCGGCCTATACGCTGCGCTACATTCCGAGCCGCGAGGATATCGACAAGGCGCCGAGCCCCAGCGATCCGCCGAATGCGCAGCGCACGGCGATCGAGGAATCGCCGGCGGGCTCGGTGCTGGTGATCGGGACCGAGGGCAACACGCGCTCCGGTACGCTGGGCGACATCCTGGCGCTGCGCCTCAAGGTGCGTGGGTTGGCGGGCGTGCTGAGCGACGGGGCGATGCGCGACTCTCCCGTCATCGGCAAATTCGACTTCCCGGTCTATTGCGCCGCGGCCGCCGCGCCGCCCAGCATGGCCAATCTTCGGCCGGTCGAGGTGCAGGTGCCGGTCGGCATCCGGGGCGTGCCGGTCTATCCTGGCGACGTGATCGTGGCCGACGAGGACGGCGCCATCGTCGTGCCGCGGCACCTTGCCGACGAGGTCGCGCGCGATTCCTTCGAGCAGGAGCGGCTGGAGAAGTTCGTCGCCATCCGCGTCGGACAGGGCCATCCGATCACCGGCACCTATCCGCCGAACGACGAGACGAAGAAGCTCTATCAGGCCTGGATCGCGGCCGGCGAACCGGCGGGCGGTGTTCCCTAGCCGGAGTACGTCCCGAGGATCAGCCGCCGCCCTTCTCGCAGACGAACGCCTTGAAGGTGATGATGTCGCTCGGGACACCCCTCTCCTTGCAGTAGGCCTCGAACTCTTCCGGTGTCACGGGCACCATCTTGATGGCGTGACGGCGGCTGCGCCAATCGGACATGCGGCTCATTTCCTTCAGATGCCAGTCGGCATAGGAGCTGAGCGGATAATGCTTCACGATGCGCTGCAGCGTCTCGTGGTCGGAAGCGGTCACCTTGGCGAAATACTGGATAGCCATGCCGGTCTGCCCTTGCGATGCGGACGCCGCAATTACCCTCCCACGGGCGGACCCGCAACCCGAATGACGCGGCGGAAAGGTGGCTAGGATGAGGCGGCGTCGGGCACGACCCGGTGGCGCAGCTTCTGCCAGTGACCGCGGGGAATGGGCTGCAGCGTTTCGAGGAACTGCCGCGCGCACTTCTCCCAGGTGAAGGTTTCGGCATGGCGGCGGCAATCCACCGCATCGAGCGACACGGCGGCGAGGCAGGCGGTGCGCAGATCGGGGTCGACGGCGCCCACCTTCGGGTCGGTGATCACGTCGAGCGGCCCCGGTACGGGATATCCGGCGACCGGCACGCCCGAGGCCAGGGCCTCGACCATCACCAGGCCGAACGTGTCGGTGAGGCTGGGAAAGACGAAACAATCGGCCTGCGCATAGCGATACGACAGCTCCTCGGTGTCCACCGAGCCGAAGAAGTGGACATCCGGATAGCGCCTCTGCAGCGACTTGAGCTGCGGGCCGCCGCCCACCACCCACTTGCTGCCCGGCAGGTCGAGATCGAGAAAGGCCTTGATGTTCTTTTCGATGGCGACGCGGCCGGCGTACAGCCAGATCGGCCGCGGGTCCTCGAGCTGTTCGCGTGGCTGCGGTCGGAAGGCGGCGATGTCGACGCCGCGCGACCATGGCACGAGATTGCGGAAGCCACGCGCCGCGAGCTCGTCGCGGATCGCCGGCGACACGACCAGCACGGCCGCCGACGGCGCATGGAAGCGGCGGACGAAGGCATAGCTCCACGAAAGCGGCGCGAGGATGCGGGCGCGGACATATTCGGGGAAGCGCGTGTGATAGGCGGTGGTGAAGGGAATTCCGCGACGCCGGCAGAAGGCGCGCGCGGCCCAGCCGAGCGGACCCTCCGTCACGAGATGGATGGCATCGGGCGCGAACAGCTTCAGCATGTGGCTGAGGCGCGCCGAGGGAAACAGGGAGAGACGGATCTCCGGATAGGTCGGACAGGGCAGGGTGCGAAAGCGGTCGGGCCCGAAGACCTCGACCTCGTGGCCTTCCGCCCGGAGGATGCGGGCCACCGTCTCGAGCGTGCGCACGACGCCGTTGATCTGGGGCCGCCAGGCGTCGGACACGATGGCAATGCGCAAGAGGCTACTCCGCGGCGAGCTGGACGGGCGCGAACGGCAGGCGCGAGGAGCGGCGCGCCACCTCCTCGGCCCAGTGCACGATGCGCAGGCGGCCGTTGAAATCCTCGACCAGCGCGGTGCAGCTTTCGACCCAGTCGCCGTCGTTGCAGTAGAGGATGCCGTCGATGGTGCGCATCTCGGCGTGGTGGATGTGACCGCACACGACTCCATCGACGCCGCGATGGCGGGCCTCGCTTGCAACCGCCTTCTCGTAGTCGGCGATGAACTGCACGGCGTTCTTCACGCGGTGTTTCAGGAAGGCCGAGAGCGACCAGTAGGGCAGGCCGAGCTTGCGGCGGCCCCAGTTGAAGAGGGTGTTGAGGCGCAGCGCGGCCGCATAGGCCCAATCGCCGAGGATCGCGAGCCAGCGGGCGTAGCGCACGATGCCGTCGAACTGGTCGCCGTGGATCACCAGCAGCTTCCTGCCGTCCGGCGTTTCGTGGATCGCCTCGTCCTGCACGCGCACGTCGCCGAAGGTGAGCTGGCAGTATTGCCGCGCGGCCTCGTCGTGGTTGCCGGGGATGTAGACCACGTTGGTGCCCTTGCGGGCCTTGCGCATGATCTTCTGCACCACGTCGTTATGGCTCTGCGGCCAGTACCACCAGCGCTTGAGCCGCCAGCCGTCGACGATGTCGCCCACCAGGTAGAGATGCTCGCTCTCATTGTGCCTGAGGAAGTCGAGCAGCAGGTCGGCCTGGCAGCCGCGCGTGCCGAGATGGATGTCGGACAGGAAGATCGCCCGGTGGCGCGCGGGCTGCGCATTTCGCTCGAGGGGGCTCATGGAAGCACGGTCATGTGGAAAAGAACTCGACCGACACAAAATCTGTCGTGCGCGATTGCACGGTACGCTTTGGATTGTGTAAGGGAGCCGTTGCGTGGAGGTGTCTCGGTTGTGACGTTTCGATGACATTCGCCCCTGTGATGCATTCGGTCCTTCTCATTCTCAACCCGACCGCGGGCCGGCGCCGGCGCGGCCTGGTCGACGCAGTGGTGCATTGCGTGCGTGACGCGGGCTGGACCGTCGATGTCGTGGAGACGCGGGCGGCGGGGGATGCGCGGCACCTGGCCGAGACCTGCGATGCCACGCGCTACGGCGTCGTGGCCGTGGCCGGCGGCGACGGCACGATCAACGAAGTGGTGAACGGTCTCGCCGCACGTGCCGCCACTGCGCCGCCGCTCGCGCTCGTGCCGCTCGGCACCGCCAACGTGCTGGCGCATGAGCTGGGCCTCGGTTCCGGCGCCGCTTCACTGGCCGAGGCGATGATGGCCGGCCGGGAGGTACTGATGCATCCGGGCCAGGCGAGCGACGCAGGTGCGCCGCGCTGCTTTTCGCTGATGGCGGGCGCGGGCTTCGACGCCAAGGTCGTGGCCGGCGTCACCGCGCCGCTGAAGCGCCGCTGGGGCAAGGGTGCCTATGTCTGGCGTTCGCTGGTCGAGGCACGGCGCTACCGGCCGGTCCGCTATGCCGTGGCGATCGACGGCGAGCGTTACGAGGCTGCGTCGGTGATCGTGACGCACGCGCGCCACTATGCCGGTCCCTATGTGGTGGCTCCCGCGGCATCGCTCGGCGAGCCGCTGTTGCATGTCTGCCTGTTCGAGCGCTGGGGCTGGATGCAGGCGCTGCGCTTTGGCGCGGCGCTCGTGCGCGGTGTGCTCCCCCGCACGTCAGGCTATCGCGTGGTTTCGGGCCATGAGGTCGGGATCTCGGTCCTGAACGATGCCGGCGAAAGCCGTCGCCAGCCGGTTCAGATCGATGGCGACGATGCCCTGTCCCTGCCAGTGACGATCCGCGTTTCGGCCGACGCCGTGCGGCTGCTGCGGCCTGCCTGACGGGAAGGCTTCTATCGCACTGCCTGGAGGCGGCGGATCGATTCCTGCGTCGGGTGGCCGTCGGCGGGCAGCGCCTGCTGCTGCTGGAACAGGCGCAGCGCCGAGCGGGTCTTGGGGCCGAGCAGCCCGTCGGTTTCATCCTTGTAGAGGCCGAGCCTCGCCAGGCGGTTCTGCATGTCGATGACCGTGTCGCGCGAGATCGGCGCGTCGTCGGCCGGCGCGGACTGCTGCACCGGCGGGCCGCCCGCGATCTGGCGGGCGAGGATGCCGACCGAGAGCGCGTAGAGCGTCGAGCGGTTCCAGTTCATCACCGCCTTGAAGTTCGGATAGATGATGAAGGCCGGTCCGCGGAAGCCGGCGGGCAGCAGGATCGACGCCTCGGCGTCGACGGCCGGCAGCGCGCCGCCATTCATCTTCTTCACACCCATCGATGCCCATGCCTTGACGGGCTTCTCGACCGTGGTATCGGCCTGATCGAGCGGGAAGCCCTGCGGCAGCATCACCTCTTCGCTCGACGGCAGGCCGGGCTTGAACCCGATGCCGCGCAAAAAGTTCGCGGCCGAGGCGAAAGCGTCGGGCAGGCTGTTCCAGATGTCGATCTTGCCGTTGCCGTCGCGATCGACCGCCCACTTCGTGAAGGTGGAGGGCATGAACTGCATGTTGCCCATCGCACCGGCCCACGAACCGCGCATCTGCTCGCTGGTCATGTGGTTGGTGTTGAGGATGCGCAGCGCCTGCACGGTCTCGTTGCTGAAGAAGACGGTGCGCTTGGTCATGCAGGCGAGCGTCGCCACCGAGCGCACGACGCGGAAGTCGCCCATGTAGGTGCCGTAGTTGGTCTCGATGCCCCAGAAGGCCATCAGGTACTGCGGTGGGATGCCGTATTCGGCCTGGAGCTGGTCGAGCAGGGCGCGATGCTGCGCCATCTTCTGCTGGCCCTTCTGGATGCGGTCCAGCGACACGGTACCGCCGACATACTTCGCATAGGTCAGCGAGAATTCGGGCTGGCGATTGTCGAGGTCGACCACCTTCTGGTCGGGCGTCAGGCCCTGGAAGGCACGGTCGACCGTCGCGGCCGGCACGCCCTGCTTCAGCGCATCGGCCTTGATGTTGTTCAGGCAGTCGCGGAAGCCGCCATCCTGGGCTTGCGCGGGGCCGGCCGCGACAAGCGCGGTGCCGCAGAGAAGCGCCGTCGTTGCGGCGAGAATGCGTGCGTGAGGCATGAAGGTCATGCCCGGCACTTTATCACGAGCCGGCGACGGTCAGCCCTTCAATTCTTACGGTCGGCGCGTTGGTCGAGCTCTTGAATTCGAGGTCGTTGGCCGCCGTCATGTTCATGAACATGTCTTTCAGGTTACCGGCCACGGTGATGCCGCTCACCGGCCAGGCGAGCTTGCCATTCTCGATCCAGAAGCCCGAGGCGCCGCGGCTGTAGTCGCCGGTCACGCCGTTGACACCGAAGCCGATCATGTCGGTGATATAGAGTCCGCTCTTGATGTCGCCGATCAGCTCGGCGACCGAGAGCTTGCCCTTGTCGAGATAGAAGTTCGACGTGGTGGGCGAGGGCGGGCCTGAGACGCCGCGCGAAGCGTGGCCGGTGGGCTTGAGGTTGAGCTGGCGCGCGGCCGCGAGGTCGAGCAGCCAGGTGGTGAGCACGCCGTCGTCGATCACCGCGCGGCGCGACGTCGCCAGGCCCTCGGCATCGAATGGCCGGCTGCCCAGTCCGCGCTTGCGTAGCGGGTTGTCGAGGATGCGGATGCCCTCGGCGAACACGCGCTCGCCCATCTTGTCCTTGAGGAACGAGGTGCCGCGGGCCACGGCGCGGCCGTTGATGGCGCCGGCGAGATGGCCGACCAGCCCGCCCGAGACGCGGCGATCGTAGATCACCGGCACGCGCGCGCTCTGCGCCTTGCGCGGGTTGAGGCGGCGCACCACGAACTTGCCGGCATTGCGGCCGACCTTCGCGGCCGACATCAGATCCTCGAGATGGACGGCGCTGGTCCATTCGTAGTCGCGCTCCATGCCGGTGCCTTCGCCGCCCAGCACCGAGCAGGAGAGCGAGAAGCCGCTGCGGCGATAACCGCCCGTGAAACCGTTGCTCGCGGCCAGCATCACCGAAGTGCGGCCCCAGCCGGCCTCGGCGCCCTCGGAATTAGTGACGCCTTTCACGGCGCGCGCAGCGTCCTCGGCCTCGGAGGCCATGGCGAGCAGCTTCTTCGCGGTCGGACGTGTCCGGTCGTCGAGATCGAGGTCTGGCCACGAGCGAGCCAGCAGTTCTTCCGGCGCGAGGCCGCAAACCGGGTCTTCCGGCACGGCACGCGCCATGTCGACGGCGCGGCTGGCCAGTTCCCGCAGCGAGGCAGGGTCGAAGTCGGTCGAGGAGACGAAGGCCTGGCGTTTGCCCACGAAGACGCGGAGCCCGAGATCGCGGCCCTCGCTGCTCTCCAGCTTCTCGCGCTTGCCCAGCCGCTGCGCCACCGAGATCGACTCGCCGTTGACGTAGAGCGCGTCGGCCGCGTCGGCGCCGTTGGCCTTCGCCCACTTCAGCAGGTCGCTCAGGAGATTGACGTCGACGGCGCCAGCGGGGTGCGTGTTCCGCGCGATCTTCGCGGCGGCTTTGACGGCAGGCTTGGCAACCGGCTTGCGCGCGGGCGACCTGGCCGGCTTCGGCGGCGGGCGTTTGGCTGTCTTCGGCGCTACCTTCTTCGACGCTACCTTCTTCACCACCTTTTTGGTGGCGGGCTTCGCCGGCTTTTTCGGAGAGGACTTGGGGGCGGTCTTTTTCGCTTTGGCCATGGGGCCGTTCTACGCGCTAACGGCCCGTGTCGTCGAGATAGTAGGAAAAGAACAGCACGCCCGAGGCGGCGATGCCGAGTGTCCAGAACAAGGCCCGCACGAAGTCGGCGAGCATCGCCCGGTCGGGCCATAGATGCGCCACCGCCTCGGCGCCGAACTGGTAGCCGAGCAGGCCGATCATCGTTCCGAGCATCAGCGAGATCGCGGCGTTCCAGAGGTGACGGACGCCGCGCATGACCGGCCCTTCCTGCCGCCGGTGAGGCGCACCAAGGCCCGATGGGACGGTGATGTTGGAATTGGCGGCCGGCGGCGGCGCGGCGCCCGGGCGGACAGGGGACATGCCCGTACTATAGCAGGCGGATCAGTCGCCCGCGTAGCCGATGCCGGCCTCGGTCTCGTTGATGGCCGCGTTGACCAGGCTGATGGCGCGATCGCGATGGCCGCCCTTGTTGGGACGGGCCTGGATGAGTTCGGCGCGGGCGGCCTGCATGTTGGGCTGGTTGGCGCCGGCAGCGCAGGCACCGATGACGGCGCCGATGACGAGGCTGACGGCGGAAATCTTCACGGACGAGCTGATCTTCATCGTTCACTCCAAAACAGAACGGGCGGGGAATTCCCGCCCGTAATGCTAATCGTTCGCAACGCCTCGGCGCACGCCCTTTTGGCGGCGGCGGCCCGGATCGCGGCCGACGTGACGGCCTTGAGCGAGGCGGCCACGATGTTGGAGTCTATGCCGACGCCCCACAGGACCTTGCCGTTGGCCGTCTCCGCCTCGATGAAGCTCACGGCCTGGGCGTCGGATCCGGCGCCTGTGGCATGCTGGTGATAGTCGCGGACCCGGATCTGGATGCCGCAATTCTTGCCCAGCGCATTGAGAAGACTCACGTCGGGATGAGCGGACTGTTGAGTTCGAGTTAATCAACAAAATAGTTAGGGGATTGAATGTTTCGCACATGCTCTGCAAAGCATTCTCGCTTCGCGATTCACTATGTTTCTGACGGTCTACGACCGCTTGGAACCGTTTGGCTTGACCGAGAAAAAATTCCACGATGCCGACTTCAGTACAACTACACCTCGCTTGTCATTCCAAAAAGGCTCTGTCTGGCCCCAATAGAAGAAATGCAACGTCTCGCTTCCAGCCGTTCGCTCAGAATCAACTCCAGCTTTTGTGTAGACTACTATTCGATCGCCAGCGGCTACTTGCTTGTAGGGAAACCAGTACGCCATCTTGCTGCCAGCCGTAGGGTCCCTTCCATTGTCGCTCTCTTCGGACATCAATAGACAATAGTCGCCCAATTCCAATCCTCGTTGGGCTCTCAGGATCAATCTTTCTCTATCAAGTTCCCCGGAGCTTGAAACGGAAATGAATTGTAGGCTCATCGATATACAACCTTCGCAGTTAAGCTTACTGCGATGAGTATTACGCCGAAGGCAAGACAAAGAGTCATCGCCAATCCGTCTGCAAAATAGCCTTTGCCCATGCTTAGCAAGCCCGTTCCTGCCATCGCACCCCCAGTTGTAAGCAATTCAATTGCGAGTTTTTGCTTCTTGAAGTTCGATGCCTTTTCTTCTGCCACAGCCAGCGCGGCCTTCGTCTCATAAAGTTGCTGTTCGAGCGGCTTCAGCCGAGCGATTTCACCTTCGTAGTCATCTACTCGTTCAACAAGCAGCTTCGTCACGCCAGTAGATTTTAATTCTTCAACAGTTAGTTCGGACCTACCTACAGTAAGACTTGAGCGGCGATGCTTGGTCGCTTCGGCGCTGAGATGGGGAAGCTTGCGGTCTCCAAGCGACTCCTCATCTGATCCTGTAGGTGGCTGGCTAACGCTCGTCATTTCGCTTGGCCCACGTCAATTTCCGGAGTGTATAATGCCATGAGGGCCGCTAATAGCCAGCAGGTGAATGAAATTCGAAAAGAATTCTACTAGAAGATGATTAGTGTTTAACTGTACAACTTATTAGAGTTTCTCGCATGGACATATATATTGCGATCAATAGTTAGATTTCCGTGAATTTTATGAATTTTCCATCGAGTCGCTGAAGGTGGGTCAACTTTAAGGATGTGCGATTTAAAGAGGGCAAATGACAAACAACAATATGACTGCCTCTCTCGATGACCGTTTTTTCTATCACAGTTTCCCTCGCCGCAAAGGGAGTGAGCAACTGGAGATCGAAAAAGGTCTGAATATTCTTGCGTTGATCGCGGATCTAGGATTGTTGCTTACGCCTGAGGTTGTTCGATGGGCCGCCGCTACAATGGACGGCCCGCCGCGGGTTGAGCGAAATGTCCAAACGAGGGTTTGTTTTACAGAGTTAATGGTGAAAGAACTCGAAGCTCATGCCGATATATTCGGCCGATTTGCGCTGGAATTCAAAGTGGAGACAGTGCGGGCGATGGGCGCAATGCCCGTTTTCTATGTTCCAAGATCGACCCAGCCCAATGACCCAAATGGTGAGGCTTTCGGTCCAACTCTCGTTACCCAAATAATGGATGCTAAAAACTTGCTCCACCGAGTGGCTGCTTTGGGTGACTACGTCGCTGCGCCGCTCAAAGAGAGTTTTGAATATCAGGTACACTTCGCTGAGAATTCAGAAGCAAACAGAGGCTTCATGCTTGAGCCAGGAAATACGCGCAGTGTACTGGCTTCACTAACGTATGGTTTGTCGCCGCCGAAGATGCTTCGAGATGCAATGATGGGTATCTTGAACTTATTCTATCCCGCAGATGACCATCATGACCCAACACAACCAAAGCTTATGGCTTATTATCGACAGCGAGAATGGCGAATTACTGGGATCTTGGTTCGAAATGGCGTCGATCAGATGCGTCATTTGACCAAAAAGGAGTTTGCCGCGTTGGAGAAAGTAGATCTCCAATTGTTTACGAGAGAAATAGACGAACCGTTGGGGCGGCAGCCATTTTGGCATCTGTGTCTTGTTTATCCCATGCTGAAGGGTAAGCGGATTATAGATGTCGCGAGTAGAGTGATTGTCCCTGAAGCGGCCCTTGCTCAAGCCAAAGCATTGCTTGTTAAGGTAAAGTCGCCAATCCCCGTTGTGGCGCTGGAGTCGCTCAGGTAGGTGCTTTTCGACTCAAGGCCCTTATCTCACAAGCGTCACCAATGACGGTGCTGAGGCCTCGGCTTGGTGAGCTGGGACATGACGGATCCCGAGAGACACAAAGAAAAAGGCGCGCGGGAACTATCCCGCGCGCGCCCATGCTTTCGCCCGTCATGCCGGCGTGAAATCGCTATTTGATCGCCGCCGCGCGATTGGCGGCGCAGGTAACGGCCTTGAGAGAGGCGGCCACGATGTTCGAATCCATGCCGACGCCCCAGAGGACCTTGCCACCCGGGGTCTCGGCCTCGATGAAGCTCACGGCCTGGGCGTCGGATCCGGCGCCTGTGGCATGCTGGTGATAGTCGCGGACCCGGATCTGGATGCCGCAATTCTTGCCCAGCGCATCGACATAGCCCGCGATCGGACCGTTGCCGCGGCCCGAGATGGTGGCCGGCTTGCCGTCGAAGGTCACCTTGGCATCGAGAAGACGCACGTCGGGATGGGCCGGGTCGGGCACGGTGGTATGGCTGTCGAACTCGACCGGCGAAGTGTTCTCGAGATACTCCTTGCGGAACGTCTCCCAGATCAGCGCCGGCTGGATCTCCTTGCCGGTCTCGTCGGCGATCTGCTGGATGCGCTTGGAGAACTCGACCTGCAGGAGACGCGGCATGTCGATGCCGTAGTCGCTCTTCAGGATGTAGGCGATGCCGCCTTTGCCCGACTGGCTGTTGATGCGGATGATCGCCTCGTAGCTGCGGCCGAGATCGGCCGGATCGATCGGCAGGTAGGGCACTTCCCAGACCTTGCTGTTTGACGCATCGAGCGCCTTGAAGCCCTTGTTGATCGCGTCCTGGTGGGAGCCCGAGAAGGCCGTGAACACCAGGTCGCCGCCATAGGGATGGCGCGGATGCACGGGGAGCTGGTTGCAGTATTCGACCGTCTGGCGGATCTCGTTGATGTTCGAGAAGTCGATCTCGGGATCGACGCCCTGCGTGAACATGTTGAGGCCCAAGGTCACCAGGTCGACGTTGCCGGTGCGCTCGCCGTTGCCGAACAGGCAGCCCTCGATGCGGTCGGCGCCGGCCATGTAGCCGAGTTCCGCCGCCGCCACGCCCGTGCCGCGGTCGTTGTGCGGATGCAGGCTCAGGATAATCGAATCGCGATTCTTGAAGTTGCGATGGCACCACTCGATCTGGTCGGCATAGACGTTGGCCGACGACATCTCGACGGTGGCCGGCAGGTTGAAGATCATCTTCTTCTGCGGCGTCGGCTGGTAGATGTCGGCAACGGCGGCGCAGATGTCGCGCGCGAACTCGAGCTCGGTCCCGGTAAAGCTCTCTGGCGAGTATTCGAACACCCATTCGGTCTTCGGATCGGCATCGGCGAGCTGCTTGACCAGTTTCGCGCCCGACACGGCGATGTCGATGATGCCGGCATAGTCGAGGCCGAAGACGACGCGGCGCTGCAGGGTCGAGGTGGAGTTGTAGAGATGAACGATGGCGCGCTTGGCGCCGCGGCAGGCCTCGAAGGTGCGCTCGATCAGCTCGGGCCGGCTCTGCGTCAGCACCTGGATGGTCACGTCATCCGGGATCATCTTCTTCTCGATGAGTTCGCGCACGAAGTCGAAGTCGGTCTCGGACGCGGCCGGGAAGCCGACCTCGATCTCCTTGAAGCCCATGTCGCAGAGCAGCTTGAACATCCGCGTCTTGCGGTCGGAGTCCATCGGCTCGATCAGCGCCTGGTTGCCGTCGCGCAGGTCGACCGCGCACCAGATCGGCGGCTTGGTGATGACGGCGTTCGGCCACTTGCGGTCGGGGAGGGGCACGGGCTTGAAGGGCACGTACTTCTCCGCCGCGATCGGCATCATGGGCTTCTGGTAATTCTGGGATGACATGACGTAGCTCCTCGCGCCGCGCACGGCCGTATGGCTCAAACGAACACTGCGATGGATGAAGGGGATGCGGCGACTGGTTGGGTAAGAACAGGGACGAACGACAAGCGATCCGCAGGGCCCTTCCGGTTGTCCCGGTCGGGCGGCGGATCAGCCAATAAGTCGTAGCGTCGTCAGTCGCAGCATGATGGGCGCGACAATCGTTGATTTGCCCGCTTACGTCAACCGGGTGCGTCGTCCGAATTTTGCACGAGAGTCTTGCCCCTGGCCGAGCGCGCCAAGGGGAGGTCGAGCGAGGCGCCTAACGCAGCGGGACGTCGATGCCGATGCTGAGGTTGCCGCCACGCGGGTAGGCCGGACCGTAGACGGGCGCGTAAGCCACCGGCGGGGCATAGACGGGGGCAGGGTAAACCACCACGGGGCGCGGGGCGTAGTAAACCGGGCGCGCGGGCTGCACGACGATGACTTCACCGCCATGGTAGTGATGATGATGCCTGTGCCCGCGACCCTTCTTCCAGTCGCCGGCCATCGCCGCGGAGGTGGTGAGCATCACGGCGCCCGCCACGGCGAGCGACCCGATCAGACGCGCGGTCAGACGCAGGGCCTCGATGTTCATTTTCCGGTCTCCTTTGCTGCAGGATGAAACGCCTGCAGGACAGCCATGTTGCCTGTGAATTCGCCCTTTGACGGTGACCAACTTGTGGTAAGCGGGACCTTCAAAGCGGGAGGAAATCAAGATGGCAGGTCCGTTGGACGGCGTTCGCATTCTCGACTGCACGACCGTCGTGCTGGGCCCCTGGGCGGCGCAGCAGCTGGGTGATCTCGGGGCGGACGTCATCAAGATCGAGCCGCCGGAAGGCGACACGACGCGCCAGCTCGGGCCGGCCCGCAATCCCGGCATGGCCGCCTTCTACCTCGGCTGCAATCGCTCCAAGCGTTCGATCGTTCTCGACCTCAAGCAGGAGTCCGGGCGCAAGGCGCTGTTCAAGCTCGCCGAGACCGCCGACGTGGTGATGCACAACTATCGCCCCGGTCCCGCCAAGCGGCTGGGCGTCGAGTACGAGGCGTTCGAGAAGATCAATCCTCGCCTCGTATATCTCGCGACCTACGGCTACCGCGCCGCCGGACCGATGGGCGCGAAGGCGGCCTACGACGACATCATCCAGGCCGGTTCCGGCCTGGCCGCGCTGCAGACCGTCGTGGCGGGCGAGCCGCGCTTCCTGCCGACCATCGTGGCCGACAAGACCAGCTCGAACGGCGTCGTCTCGGCGCTGCTGGCGGCCCTGTTCGCGCGCGAGCGTACGGGCAAGGGCCAGGCGGTCGAGGTGCCGATGTACGAGACGCTGGTCTCTTTCGTGATGGTCGAGCATCTCTATGGCGAGACCTTCAAGCCGGCGCTCGACACGGCGGGCTACAAGCGCGTGCTTAACAAGGAGCGCCGCCCCTATCCGTCGAAGGACGGCTACTTCGCGCTGCTGCCCTACACCGACAGTCACTGGCGTGAGTTCTGCACCCTCGTGGGTCGCGAGGACCTGGCGAGGGACGAGCGCTTCCAGGGCATGGCCAACCGCCTGAAGAACGTCGAGCAGTACTATTCGACCCTGGCGGGCCTGTGCGCCGAACGCACCAATGCCGAGTGGGTCGAACTGCTGAAGAACTCCAACGTCCCGCACGGTCCGGTGAACACGCTCGACGACCTGTTCGTCGATCCGCAGCTCGAGGCGACCGGCTTCTGGAAGGACGTCGACCATCCGACCGAAGGCAAGTTGCGCATGACCGACATCCCGCCGCGCTTCAGCAAGACCAAACCCGAGATCAAGCGCCTGCAGCCGCGGCTGGGCGAGCACAGCGTCGAGGTCCTGCAGGAGGCCGGCTTTACGCAGGGCGAGATCGACGCCATGCTCAAGTCGGGCGCGACCAGGACGGCTCCTGCAACCTGAGCCGTCTCGACAACGAGTCGCCCCCGAGGGGGAGGCGACCATGATCGTACGGGCAACGCGGCGTGACCTGTTACGCTACGGATCGCTTTCGGCGCTGGCGGCGGCATTGCCGGCGCCGGCCATCGCCCAGGCATGGCCCGCGAAGCCGATCAAAATCGTCTGCACCTATCCGGCCGGCGGGCTCACCGACATCTTCGCCCGTGCCTATGGCGAGTATGTCGCCGAGAAGACCAGCCAGCCGGTGATCGTCGAGAACAAGGCGGGCGCGGCCGGGGCGATCGGTGCGGAGATCGTCAAGCAATCACCGGCCGACGGCTACACGCTGATGTTCACCAATTCCACGACGATGGTGCAGAACAAGGCGCTGTTTAAGAAGCTGCCCTACGATCCCGACAAGGACTTCGCCCTCGTCGCCTGGTTCAACACCGGCCATCTGCCGACCATGGTGAACAAGGACATCCCGGTGAAGAACGTCGCGGAGTTCGCCGCCTGGGCGCAGGGGAAGAAAGTCTCGCTCGCCACCTACGGTATCGGCTCCTTCGCGCACATCGTCACGGAGACGTTGAACCGGCATTACGGACTCAAGATGGAAGCCGTCCACTATCGCGGCGAATCGGCGATGTGGCAGGACGTGGCGTCCGGCGCCGTCCAGGGCGCCACCGGCAGTTACGCGTCGGGCGCGGCGGTGCTGCAGGCGGGCAGCGTCAAGCCGATCGCGGTGCCGACGATGGTGCGCATGAAGAAGCTTCCCGACGTCGCGACCTTCTACGAGCAGGGACTGACCGAGAAGGCGTTCCAGATCCGCGGCTGGGTCGGCTGCGCCGCGCCGGCCGGCACTCCGCCCGAAGTGGTGCAGAAACTGTCGGCGTTGATGGTCGAGGCCGGCAAGACCGAGCGCGTCCGAAAGATCAACGACACCTTCGCCATCGACGAGGGTGCCCGCGACGCCGGCTATTTCCGACAGGTCCTCGACCAGGAAGGCCCGGTGTCGATCGAGGTCCTCAAGACCCTGGGGATCGAGCCACAGTAAAGGCAGCCTGCAACGAGAGAGAAACGCTTACGGCACCGGGCCGGGGGCGGGCTTTACGCAGTGCGAAATGGCGGCCATGCTCCCGGGCAGGCGCGACCTGACGGCTCGGACCGTCGCAAAAATACCGCGCCACAGGGAGGCTATCGATGATCGTGCGTGCTTCGCGACGTGATGTGCTGCGTTATGGTTCAGCCGCTGCCGCTGCGGCGGCCCTGCCGGCTCCCGCCATCGGACAGGGAGCCTGGCCCAACAAGCCGATCCGGATCGTCTGCGGGTATCCCGCGGGCGGTCTCACGGACACCTTCGCCCGGGTCTACGGCGAATATATCTCCCAGAAGACCGGCCAGCCGGTAACGGTGGAGAACAAGACCGGCGCCAGCGGTGCGATCGCGGCGGAGCAGGTCAAGGGGGCGGCACCCGACGGCTATACGCTGATGTGGACGATCTCCACCACGATGATCATGAACAAGGTGCTGTTCAAGAAGCTGCCCTACGATCCCGACAAGGACTTCGTGCTGATCTCGTGGATGGACGCGGGCCATCTGCCGCTGATCGTGAACAGCAAGGTGCCGGTGAAGAACCTGGCTGAATTCGCCGACTATGCGCGCGCCAACAAGACGAGCCTCGGCACCTACGGCGCCGGTTCGTACAGCCATGTCGCGGTCGAGGCGCTGAACCGCCACTACAAGCTCGGGATGGAGGCCGTTCATTATCGCGGCGAGGCGCCGATGTGGCAGGATGTGGGTTCGGGTGCTGTCCAGGGCGGCAGCGGTAGCGTCGCGGCGGCCTCGGGCGTGCTGCAGTCGGGCAACGGCCGGCCGATCGCCGTGCCGACCAAAAAACGGATGAGCAAGCTGCCCGACGTCCCGACCTTCTACGAGCAGGGCGTGACGGACAAGGCCTTCCAGATCCAGGGATGGATCGGGTTGGTCGGGCCGGCCGGCATGCCCAAGGAGATCGTCCAGAAGCTGTCGGACATGATGGTCGAAGGCGGCAAGAGCGAGCGTGTCCAGAAAATCCTCGCGACCTTCGGCATCGACAACGCGGCGCGCGATCACGTCTTCTTCGAGAAGATCGTGGCCGAGGAGGGGCCGATCTGGATCGAACTGGTGAAGGGGCTCAATCTCGAGCCGCAGTAGCGGCAGCCGCGCTCGTCGCGGCCGGCTCCCGGGAAGCGATCTGCTCGCGCGGGTTGTTCGCGGTCCGGCGGTGCCGCAGAACAAGATTCCCGCGTGGGTTTGTCGCTTTGCGATTGCGCCTCTGCACGTCCGGATTGTACTTGTGGGCTGACTGCAAGTGTCGCTGTCAGCTTTGGTACGAAGGGAATCCGGTTCTTTATGGCCCTCGACGTGTATGTCGGGTCGCTTACGCGTTATTACGCTGGTGCCTGGGAAAATCCGATGGAGAGGGCTGCGCGCGAGCGCGGCTTGCCGCAGCCGGTGAGACCGTCGGGGCACGCCAAGGCTGCGACGTCCCAGGCTCGTATCCACACACAGGTCCTGGCCTGGCGGTCCACGCTGGCCGCGGCACTGGGCAAGCGTATCCGGGTACCGCTGGACTGGGACGAGACGGACGAAGCACGCTGGTTTACCGGCCGACCGGGCTGGGACGGTCTTGGATCGCTGGTGCTCTGGGCTGCCTATGCCGAGCATCCTTCCTTGCGGGTGCCAGAGACGCTGCCGGAAGAGTGGGATCATGACGACGTCGCCCTCACGCGCTCCACGGCGGAGGGATTCAAGTCGCGCTATTCCCATCTCGTCCGCAACGTCGAGATGTGGCTGCCCGTCTCCTTCGAGATCACGTTCGAGGGTGAGGATGTCGGCGGGCGCCGCGTCGTGATGGGATCGGTGTCGACCCTTCGGCGCCAGCTCGCCGAACTGAATGCCGCAACCTGGAAAGCCGCTGCCGAGGAGGTGGCGGCATGGGGACGGGTACGGCCGGAGAGCGGCGGGGTCGAGGAAAGCGCCCGCTATGCCTTCGCTATTTTCTGCGAGCTCGCGCGGTTGGCGGAAGTCGAGCGCCTGCCGATGAAACTCGACCACTGAAACGAAAACGCCCGCGGTCGAGCCGCGGGCGTTCCGTCGAACAGGCCTTGTCCGGGTCGATCAGGCGGCGGTCGGTGCCGGCGGTGCGGCCGGCGGCTCGCTGGCCGGACGGTTGCGGCGATCGGCCATGAACTGGTCGAACTCCGAACGGTCCTTGGCGGCCCGCAGCTTGTCGAGGAAGTCGCGGAACTCGCGCTGCTCCTCGTCGAGGCGGTTCAGCGTCTCTTCGCGATATTCGTCGAAGGCGACGTTGCCGCTGCTGCTGTGGCGCCCCCAGCCGTGGCGGCGCTTCCAGCCGCGGAATTCCTCACGGGCCGAGCGGCCGTCGGGCATGTTCCAGTGGCCATATCGCTTCGAGCAAAACATGCGTCCACTCCCTTTGAGATAGATGAGAAGGGCCAGGCCGACGGGCCAGAACAGGATGAAGCTCAGCACCATGAGCGCAATCCACGCCGGCTTGCCGAGGTCGTCTATTTTTTCGATCAGGCCCATGCGGGAGCCCCCTTTTGATGATGTTAACGATGTGAATGTTAACGACATTTACATTGGGGTCGAGGACCCCGGGAGTCAATAGGTCGCCGAAAAACTTTCAGGGGGCGGCGGGAAAGCCCAGCCCCTGCAGGTAGATGAGCACTTCCGACTCGAGGAGTTCCTCGGCCGACATGGGCAGGGGCCGCCGGCCGGCATCGCCGCGGCCGAAGAGCGAGGCGATGCCGTGCGACATCGACCAGATGTGCAGGCTCATCATCAGCGCCGGAGGCCTCTTTGCGGCGGGCAGCAGCGTCACGAGCTGGTCAGCAGCGGCGCGCAGCACGGCGAAGGCCCGCTCGGAGGCGGCGCGCAGGTCGGTGTTGGCATCTGCTGAAATGCCCGACTCGAACATGGCGGCATAGTAGGCGGGCTCGGCGCGTGCGAAAGCGAGGTAGGCCCTGCCGATGTTGTGGAAGGCCGTGATCGGGTCGGGCCTTCCGTTGGCCCAGCCGGTCGACAGCATCGCGGCGAAGCGCTCGAACCCCTCGCGGGCCACGTCAGCCATCAGGGCATCGCGGTCGCGGAAATGGCGGTAGGGAGCGGCCGGGCTCACGCCGGCGGAGCGGGCGGCGTCGGCGAAGGTGAAGCCGGCCGGGCCCTTCTCCTTGATGAGCTCGCGGGCGGCCTTGATCAGCGCCTCGCGCAGACTGCCGTGGTGATACTTCCGCTCCTCACGGTCGTTGCGCTTCCAGCTCATGTTAACGGACTTTACATTAAAGGCGCCCGCCGCAACATCGCCATCGGCCGCGTTCACCGGTTGGCCGGTTGATGGACAATCCGCTTGACGACCGGGGGCGGCCGAAACAGTGTCCGAGCCCATGCTCAGGAACGAAGCCCTTTTCGACCGACGCCGACGTCGCTGCACCCCGCGGCGGCTGTTCTGGCTGCGCGTCGATCGGCGCCCCTCCGCATGGTGAAGGCCTCTTCTTAGGTCTTGCCCGCAGGAGCGGCCCTGGCCCGCGTTCCTGAACCCCCGCAGCCCCCGGCTCCGGGGGTTTTCTTTTGCCTCAACCTCACAGGACAACATCATGAGCATTCGTGTCGGTATTGTCGGCGTCAGCGGTTTCGGCGGCGGCGAGGCGCTGCGTCTCGTCGCGGGCCATCCGTCCTTCGAACTGGTCTATGCCGCGGGCGAGGGCAGCGCCGGGAGTCGTCTGATCGACCGCTTCCCGGGCGTGCCGGCCAAACTCGCTGACGTCGTGATCGAGAAGTGGGACCCGGCGACCCTGCCCAAACTGGACGTGCTGTTCGCGTCGTTGCCGACAGGAGCGTCGGCCGAGGCGCTGGCGCGGGTGCCGCAGGATGTGAAGATCGTCGATATCGGCGGCGACCATCGCTACGTCGACGGCTGGACATACGGTCTGGCCGACGTCTGGCCGGACGAGATCAGGGGCAGGAGCCGCATCGCCAATCCCGGCTGCTTCCCCGCCGCGGTGCTGACGGCGCTGGCGCCGCTGCTGGCCGACGGGCTGATCGAGCCGGGCAACATCGTGATCGACGCCAAGACCGGCATCTCCGGTGCCGGCCGCGGCGGTGCCGACAGCCGGTTCGGCTATGCCGAGAGCAACGAGAACCTGGTGCCCTACGGCCTGCTGAAGCACACCCACATGCCCGAGATGGCCAGCACGATCGAGCGGCTGAGCGGTGGCAGCGCGGCCGGACTGGTATTCACGCCGCACCTCGTGCCGATGACCCGTGGCGTGCTCGCCACGATCTACGGCCGCGGCCGCGCCACCACGGACCAGTGCCTCGAAGCCGCTCGACGCTTCTACGACGGGCGGGCGTTCGTCCGCGTGACCGACAGGCCGCCGCAGACCAAATGGGCGACCGGCTCGAACCTCGCCTTCGTCAGCTATGCGGCCGATCCGGAGCGCAACCTGGTGATCGCGATGGGCGTGGTCGACAATCTCGGCAAGGGCGCGGCCGGGCAGGCGGTGCAGAATGCCAACCTGACCTGCGGCCTGCCGGAGACCGCGGGGCTGGACGGCGCGCCCGTCTGGCCCTGAGGAAGACGAGCCCGCTCTAGCGCGAGACCTCGCCGACGAGGATGTCCTCCGTCACCTTGCCGGCGATTTCCTCCTCGGGCTCGATCAGGCGCTTCTTCTTCCAGTCACCCTTCGCATAGAGGCAGAGGGTGATCAGCGCCGTCACGATGTTGGCGATGGGCAGTGCCCACCAGATCCCCTGCTCATGCAGATCGGTGTGTTTGGAGAGCACATAGGCCAGCGGAAACTGCACGACCCATTGCGAGACCAGAGTCAGAACCATGGTCAGTACCATGTTGCCGGAAGCCCGGAACACGCCCGTCAGCGCGAACTGCAGGCCGAGGAAGCCCCAGGCCAGCGACATGATGCGCAGGAAACCCGCGCCGGCCGCGATCACCGCCGCATCGCCGGGCACGAAGAAGGCCACGAACTGCGGCGCGAACAGGAAGACGACGATGCCGAAGAACTGGAGACCCGCGAAGCCCAGCAACCCGCCCAGCCGCCCGATCTGCGCGGCGCGTTCGATGTTGCCGGCGCCGATGTTCTGGCCGACCAGGGTCGAAATCGCCATCGACAGGCCCATGGCCGGCACCATGACGACCTGCAGGATGTTCGAGCCGACGCCATAGGCCGCCAAGGTCAACGTGCCGAAGCTCGCGATCAGGAAGGTCATCACCATCAGGCCCAGCGCCCGTGCCGACAGTTCGACTGAGGCAGGGAGGCCGAGGAAGAAGGCGCGCCTGATGTAGCCGAAGTCCGGGATGAAATCGCGGCGCCGCACGTGGATGCCGTGCATGCCGAGCCGAAGGATGGCGACACCGATGATGGCGGCGATCGCTTGGGTGATCAGCGTGGCGATGGCAGCCCCCATCACGCCGTAGCCCGGGACGGGGCCCCAGCCGAAGATCAGCAGCGGATCGAGGACGAAGTTCAGGAACACCGTGCCCAGCACGATGTAGACCGGCAGCGTTGGCTTGCCGATGCCGCGCATGATCGCCTGGAAGACGAAGAAGGTGAAGTTGAAGACGATGCCGATGAACGACACGCGCATGAAGCCCAGCGCGCCGGGATAGACGTCGGGCGCCACGCCCATCAGCCGCAGCAGCGCGGGCGCCGAGAAATAGCCGATCGTGCCCAGTACCAGCGAGGCCAGGATGACCATCAGCAGCGTCTGGCCCGCGACATGCGCCACCATCGTCTCGTTGCGCGCACCGACATACTGCGCAATCAGTGTCGAGCCCGCGAGCGAGAGCCCCGAGCCGATGGCGAAGGTCAGGAACAGGACCGGGAAGCTGATCGACACCGCGGCCACCGCCGCGCCGCCCAGCCGCCCGACCCAGAAGGCGTCGATGATCTGGTAGGCCGACTGCAACACGTTCGCCGCCACGATCGGCACGGCCAGCGTCAGCAGCGAGCGGAGGATCGGCCCTTCGAGGAGCTTGTTGCTGGGTGGGGGCACGCCGGTCCTTTGATCGGGCAATGAGGTTTTCCTGCGGACCTCAACGTCCGAAGGGCGGTGCGGCTCCTGTCACACGGGGTGCGTTAGGATGCAGGAAGGATCCTTCGCTGCGCTCAGGATGACACGGACTTTTTGACACGCTCTCTGTGTCATCCCGAGCGCAGCGAGGGATCCTTTACTTCCAGATCTTCTTGCCCGATCCCGGCAGACCCAACGCGCTCCACATCGCGTCGACCTTCTCGATCACCGCGTCGTCCATGCGGATCTGGCGGCCCCATTCGCGGTTGCTCTCGCCGGGGAACTTGTCGGTGGCGTCGAGGCCGATCTTGGAGCCGAGGCCGGATACCGGGCTCGCGAAGTCGAGATAGTCGATCGGCGTGTTCTCGATCACCGTGATGTCGCGCGCCGGGTCCATGCGGGTCGACAGCGCCCACATCACGTCCTTCCAGTTGCGCGCGTCGATGTCGGCGTCCACCACGATCACCCACTTGGTGTACATGAACTGCCGCAGATAGCTCCACACGCCCATCATCACGCGCTTGGCGTGGCCGGCGTAGGCCTTCTTCATCGACACCACGGCGATGCGGTAGGAGCAGCCCTCGGGCGGCAGCCAGAAGTCGACGATCTCGGGGAACTGCTGCTGGAAGAGGGGAATGAACACCTCGTTCAGCGCCTCGCCCAGCACCGAGGGCTCGTCGGGCGGACGGCCGGTGAAGGTCGAGAGGTAGATCGGCTTGCGCCGCATCGTGATGGCGCTGATCGTGAAGACCGGGAACTGCTCGACGCTGTTGTAGTAGCCGGTGTGGTCGCCGTAGGGACCCTCGTCGCCATAGTCGTCGAGGCTGACATGACCCTCGAGCACGATCTCCGCTTCGGCCGGCACCTTCAGCGGCACGGTCTTGCAGGCGACCAGCTCGACCTTCTTGCCTCTGAGGAGTCCCGCGAACTGATACTCCGACAGCGTGTCGGGTACAGGCGTCACCGCCGCGAGGATCGTGCCGGGATCGGCGCCGATCACCACGGCGGCCGGCAGCGGCTCGCGCTTGCCGGATTTCTGCCAGCGCTGGTGATGCTGTGCGCCGCCGCGATGCTTCAGCCAGCGCATCAGCGTCGTGTTCTTGCCCGTCACCTGCAGGCGATAGATGCCGAGGTTGAAACTGTCCTGCTTGTCGCCTTTCGGATTGGGCCCCTGCGTCACCACCAGCGGCCAGGTGATGAGCGGCGCCGGCTCGCCCGGCCAGCAGGTCTGGATCGGCAGCGTCGAAAGGTCGATGTCGTCGCCGGTCAGGACGATCTCCTGGCAGGGCGCCGAGCTCACCGTCTTCGGCTTCATTGCCATGACGGTGCGCACCATCGGCAGCATCTCGAGCGCCTCGCGCCAGCCGCCGGGCGGCTCGGGCTGGCGCAGGAAGGCCAGCGTCTCGCCCACGGCGCGCAACTGCCCCGGCTCGCGGTCCATGCCCCAGGCCACGCGCTCCACGGTGCCGAACAGGTTGACCAGCACGGGGATGTCGGAGCGTGTGCCGTCGGATCGAATGACATTCTCGAACAGAACCGCCGGGCCCTTCTCGGCCAGCAGGCGGGTCTGGATCTCCGTCATTTCCAGGTGCGGTGAGACCGGCGCGGTGACGCGCACGAGCCGGCCGCTCTTCTCCAGCCGGTCGATGAAGTCGCGAAGCGAGGCGTATGGCATGCTAGGCACGTCGTTTAGAGGGGCGGACCGATGAGATCAAACGGCATTCCGGTCGAGTTCGAGGACCTGTTGAGTCGCGCCGGCCGGCGCGTGCTGGCCGGCACGCATCCTTTGTGCGGCGCGCTCGCCAACCCACGCACGCGCTTCCTCAGCTCGGAGGACCTGCTCGACCGCGCCAAAGTCGCACGCTTGCGTCGCACGCTGGAGGCCGAGCTGCCGGACACGCTGGAGCCGATCGAGAAGCCGATCCCGCCCGACACGATCTTCGACATGAAGCGGGATTACGGTGAACTGCTGCCCAAGAGCAGCCGTGCCCGCACCATCTACTTCGAGAGCCGCCGCGAACCCGGGTACAAGGCGGCCGAGCGGATCGGGCTGGTGAAGATGATGCGCAGCCCGAGCTTCCGCGCCTTCGCCGAGGCGCTCGCGGGCCGCAAGCTCGCCTCGGGCTGGGGGATGCAGGTGCTGCGCTACGGGCCGGGCGATTATGCCGGGCCGCACAACGACCATCATCCCGAGAATGACAAGGCGAAGGGCGGATACATCGACCTGCATCTCAGCCTGTGTGGCCCCGGCATCGATCATCAGTGGCTGGTCTACAGCCGCGCCGGCCATTTCAGCGAGATCGTGTCGGTGGCAAGCCCCGCCACGGTGACGGCCTATCGCCTGCCGTTCTGGCACTACACGACGCCCCTGGTCGGCACGCCGAAAGCCGGCCGTTGGGTCTTGCTGGGGACGTTCCTGTATCGGTGAACTCATGTTCCTCTCCCCCTACCGGGGGAGAGGAGTCTGATTCTTTAATCCCTGTCCGGGGCGCCCAGCGGGAAGAGGGGGCGGAACTGGCGTGCGTCCTCGACGCACCGGGCGAAAGAGGGGCGTGCGAGCAGGCGCGTGCGGTAGGCTCGCAGGGTCGGATAGGATTCTGGAATCCGGTGCACCCAATCGGCGTAGAACAGCGACGGCGCCGCCGCGCAGTCGGCCATTGTGAAGGCATCGCCCAGGGCCCAGCTGCGGCCGGCGAGTTCGCCGTCCAGCCAGGCGTAGGCGAGTTCCAGCTTCGCGATGGATTCGTCGTGACCGTCCTTGCGCTTCACCGGATCGCCGGTCAGCGCGCCGTTCACCGCGATCTGCATCATGTTCATCACGTGCAGGTCGAAGAAGCGGTCGAGGAAACGGACGTCGAGCGCCTTCATCGGATCGGCCGGGATCAGCCGCACGGGGCCTGGATGGTTGAGCTGCAGATACTCGATGATGATGCTGGTCTCGACGACGGTACGGTCGCCGTCGAGCAGCATCGGGAACTTCCGCAGCGGCCAGCGCTTCAGCCACTCCGCGACATGCTGCGGCGTGTCCTGCCAGATGGCGCGGAACTCGAACGGCGTGCCGTTCTCGTAGAGCGCCATCAGCACCTTCTGGGTGTAGGACGAGAAGAGATGGCCGTAGAGCGCGAGCGACATTGCCGGTTCTTCCCGTTCAGCCCGTCTTCTTCCACGACGCCGCGCGGGCGAGCAGGCGCTCGGCGCGGATGACGATGGGCAGGTCGACCATGCTGCCCTCGAAGGCGACGGCGCCCTCGCCGTTGGCCTTGGCGACCTCGAAGGCGGCGAGCAGGCGGCGGGCGCGATCGAGCTCGGCGTCGGAGGCGCCGTACTCTTCGTTGATGATCGGCACGTGCGCGGGATGGATGCAGGAGGCCGTGGTGAAACCGAGTTCCCGGCCTCGCTTCAGGCCGGCGCGATAGGAGTCGAGATCGTCGATCTTGGCGAGCTGGCCCATCGAGCCCATCGGCAGGATGCCGGCGGCGCGGCAGGCGGCCAGGCCGTGCATGGCGAAGACGTACATGCTGTCGGCCGAGGGCGTGGCACCCATGTCGGTCGCCATGTCCTCGCCACCGACCGACATGCCGGCCATGCGTGGCTCGGCGGCGATGGCGAAGAGGTGCGGCAGTGCCGCCGTCGTCTCGATCAGCACCAGGAAGCGTGTATGGCCGATCTCCATGCCGAGCTGCGTCTCGCGCTCGGTCACCAGTTCGGCCAGCAGGCGCACATGCTCGGGGCCCATGACCTTGGGCAGCATCAGTGCCGAGACGCCCGGCATCACGGCGGCTTCGATGTCGGGCACGGCGAGTTCGAGCGGCCGGTTGATGCGCACGACCACGTCGGCACCGTTCTGCGACACCCGCGGTACGGCGGCGGCAATGGCGGCGCGGGCCTCGGCCTTCTTGGACGGAATGATCGAATCCTCGAGGTCGAGGATCAGCGCGTCGGCGCCGCGCGTATGGGCCTTGGCGATGAAGCGTTCGGCCAGCACTGGCACGAACATCAGCGAGCGCCAGTTGGGCGGGGGACGGCTGGTCATTCCATTGTTCTCCGGAGAAGTCAGCGCAGGCCGACGGGGACGACGCTGATCGAGTTCTGCGGACTGCCCTCGATCACGCGGTCGGTATAGGTGAGATATATCAGAGCGCGCCGCTTCGGATCGTAGAAGCGCACGACCTGGGTGGTCTTGAAGATCAGCGAGGCGCGCTCGCTGAACACTTCGTGCGGGCTCTTGAGCTTCTCGGCCTTGTCGGCGTCCACCGGCCCGACCTGGTGGCAGGAGATCGAGGCATAGGGCGGGTCTTCCGCCAGGCCGACCATGCCCTTGAGGCCGCCGGTGCGGGCGCGCGCCAGATAGCAGGTGATGCCGGCGAGGTCGGGATCGTCGAAGGCCTCGACCACGATCTTGTCGTTGGGCCCCAGCCACTTGAAGCGGTAGCCGACCGAGCCGATCTCCTCGGCCGCCGCGGGAAGCGCGACGAGCAGGGCGAGGGCGGCGAGGAAAAAGCGGGTCATCTCAGGCTCCTTTGGCAGGGCGGGTCGCGAGGAACAAGCCGGGCAGCACCAGCATGGTTCCCATCAGATGATACCACTGCGGCGTTTCGCCAAGGGTCAGCCAGGCCAGGATGCCGACATAGAGCGGCCCGAGATACATCGACACGCTGGTGACCGAGGGGCCGAGCTCGCGCACGCAATAGGCGAAGGCACCGTAGGCGCCGACGCCCGGAATGATCGCGAGCACGAGGAAGGCCGCCCAGGTGCGCCAGTCGGCGAGGTCGGGCGCCTGCCAGAACAGCGCCTCGGCGAGCGTGAACGGCAGCAGCACGATCGCGCCCGCGAAGGAGATGGCGCAGAGCCGCGTCAGCGGATCGAGGGCGCTTGGCCGCGCCTTCAGCAGCACCGAGTAGAGGCCCCAGCAGGCCGAGGCCGCCGCGATCCAGAGATCGCCCTCGGTGAAACGGACCGACAGCAGGTTTTCCACCCGTCCCTTCGCGAACACGGCGGCGACGCCCGCGAGGCAGAGCACGATGCCGGCGATGCGGCCCGGCGTGAGCCGCTCGCGATAGAGAACACGGCCCAGTGCCACGACCAGGATCGGCGAGGCGGCGTAGATCAGGCCGATGTTGAGCGCCGGCACCGAGCGCGCGCCGATATAGACCCAGGCGCCGCAGATCCACATGCCGAGTGCGCCCAGCAGCAGCAGGTCGCGCCATTCGCGCGCGAGGGCGTGGCGGTGGCGCACGAGGCGGGGCCAGACGAACGGTAGCAGCAGCAGGGCGACGAAGAGCCAGCGTCCCAGCGCCAGTGCGTTCGGCGGCACGAACGTCGCGTAGCGTGCGCCCAGCATGTTCACGGAGAACATCGCGGGCGTCAGCAGCAATAGCGTCCAGGCGATGCGACGGCGGGTGAAGAACGACACGGTGGGTTTCTAGCACGGGAAGCTCTCCCGTCGTCTCGACCGAAGCCTCGCGCAGCGAGGCGTAGTGGAGAGACCTTCTCTCCACCAAAGGCCAGCTATGCGTGGATAGAAGGTCTCTCCGCTACGCGCCTGCGGCGCTTCGGTCGAGACGACGGGGGACTTTGTTTCTCGGACCGCGCCTCAGGTCGGGCGCAAACCGTCCTTCGGGTACTGGCCGCCGGCTTCCTTGATCGCGGCGCGGTAGTTCTTCTCGGAGTTGAACGGCTCCATCTTCGGGAAGTCCTTCGGCTTGCCGGGACGGATCTCGCCGGTCGAGGGCGTGACGATCAGCAGCTCGCCCTTGCGGCCGAGCAGCGGGATCTCCCGCTTCCAGCGCGAGTAGACGCGGCGCGCCGAGGCCGAGAAATCGACGTAGGTGTCGAACTCGCTCTTGTCCTTGATGAACAGCGCCTCGTAGGTGGCGATGAACTCCTCGACGAACTTGCGGTCGACGATCTCGAGGTGGGACATCATCCAGCAGCGATCCTCGAACACCCAGTAGGTGCCGATGCCGACGAATTCCTTCTTGCGCGTCAGGTAGGGATAGAAGGGGAAGCCGCGGCAGGCGATGGTGCGGTTGTCGCGCTCGCAATGACGCGCGCCCTTGCAGTGGATCGCCATGCAGTCGGGCGTCAGCTCCTCGACGATCTTCTTGGTGGCGTAGTCGTAGGGCTTGAACTTCGACCACAGGTCGGTGCGGGTCTTGAGCAGGTCCCATTCGACCTTGTGGACCACCGGCACCGCGTTCTGCGTCGAGCAGCAGACCGGCTCGCCATCATTGAGGGGCGCGCATTTGCGGCCGCAATCGAAACGCGAGACCGGGGCGTTGAAGCCCTCGTAGAGACTGGCGAAATCGGCGGGCTTTATCTTTGATTTCTGGGAGGCAGGGGGCATGGTTTCACCGTACCCCGAGTTGTCTGTGAATGAACAGCGATGGAATTGAAGCGCCGCGTCTCACGAAACCGGCAGGACGCGCCACACCACCGTCTCGCGCATGCCGCGGTTCTCGAGCTGGAGCGAGGTCGGGATCTCGTAGCGGCCGCGTTCCTCCAGGCCCTGGGCGCTGAAATAGTTGCGGCCCGGGTCGCCCAGCAGGACCAGCCGGCCCTTTTCGGCGTGGCTGCGCAGCCAGGCCAGCGCCTGCACCGACATCTCGCGCTCGTAACAGACGTCGCCCGCGATCACCACGTCGGCCTCGGGGCTTCCCGCCGCCCCGGCCAGCCAGTCCTCGCTGCTCGTCTCGATCGACAGGCCGTTGGCCGCGGCGTTGAGGCCGGCCGCGATCAGGGAGAGCTTGTCGATGTCGTTGGCCACCACCGACGCGGCGCCGCAGCGGGCGGCTGCCATCGAGGAGACGCCCGAGCCCGCGGCGAAGTCGATCACGCGCTTGCCGGCCACCAGCGACGGGTTGTCGAGCAGGTAACGCGCCACGGCCTGGCCGCCCGGCCAGCAGAAGGCCCAGTAGGGCGGGTCGACGTTCTGCTCGTCCAGCCACGCCTCGGTCGCCTGCCAGATCGGCACGTATTCGGTGGCAAGCCACAGCTTGAACTCGGGCACCATGGCCGGCGCCTCGAGCGCGGTGTTGGTGCGGATGAAATTCTCGGGGTCGTGGGGAAGTCTCGACATGTACCTCAGTACAGTCTGTCGGCGACAAGCGCAGCCAGCATCAGCCAGCCGACCAGCCGGTTCGACTTGAAGCGCATCAGGCAGTCGGCCGGGTCGTGGGGCTTGAGCAGGGCGATCTGCCACACGAAGTGCGCGGCGATGCAGGCCAGCAGGACAAAGTAGCCCGGCCCCAGCGGGGCCAGCAGGCCGGTCGCCGTCCACAGCGCGAGGGCCAGCACGGCGAAGAAGGTAAGCCAGCGGCGCGGGGCGGCGGCGAAGCGGCGGGCCGTCGACTTCACGCCGACCACGGCATCGTCGCGCTGGTCCTGCATGGCGTAGATCGTGTCGTAGACCATCGTCCAGGCGACGCCGCCGAGATAGAGCGCGACGGTGGCCCAGGAGAGCGTCTGGGTGACGGCGGCGTAGCCGACCAGCGCGCCCCAGTTGAAGGCGAAGCCCAGCACGACCTGCGGCCAGGAGGTGATCTTCTTCATCGCCGGATAGACGGCGACCAGCAGCAGCGACAGCAGCGCCACGCCGCCCGCGAACTTGTTGAGCTTGAACAGCACGGCCGCGCCCACGGCGCCCTGAAGCGCCATCCAGATCAGCGCGTGGTGCAGCTTCAGTTCGCCCGAGGGCAGCGGCCGGCCGCGTGTGCGCTCGACCCCGGCATCGACCTTGCGGTCGAGGATGTCGTTCCAGGTGCAGCCCGCGCCGCGCATGGCGATGGCGCCGACCGTGAACAGCGCCATGTAGCCCGCCAACTGGGCCCAGTGGGGCGCGGCGGCCAGCGCCGACGACCACCAGCAGGGAAACAGCAGCAACCAGATGCCGATCGGCCGATCCCAGCGCGCCAGACGCCCATAGGGCCGCGCCCAGGGCGGCAGGTAGCGCAGCGTCCAGTGCGTCTGGTCGATATCGGTGAAGCCGGTTGTCCGGGCGGTGGTCATGGCGTCATCATGCAGCGATGCGCGTCAATGATCCATCGAAGGAACCTTCATGAGTGCCGCACGCCTCTTCGTGGAGGCCGATCTCGCGGCCGGCGGCGAAGCCCCGCTCGACGAGGCCCAGGTTCACTACCTGCGCCATGTGATGCGCCGGCCGGACGGTGCGCCGCTGCTGCTGTTCAACGGCCGCGATGGCGAATGGCGCGGCACGCTGTCGGCGCGCGGCAAGAAGTCGGCCGTCGCCGAGCTGGGCGAGCGGACGCGCGAGCAGGTGCCCGAGCCCGACCTCTGGCTGTGCTTCGCACCGGTGAAACGCGCGCGCATCGACTATATCGCCGAGAAGGCGACCGAACTCGGTGTCTCGCTGTTGCAGCCGGTGGTGACGCGCCACACGGCGGTCGAGAGGGTCAATGTCGAGCGCCTGCGCGCCAACGCGGTCGAGGCGGCGGAGCAGACCGAGCGCCTCACGGTGCCCGAGGTGCGCGAACCGCTCGATCTCGGGAAGCTGCTCGACACCTGGCCCGCGGGCCGGCGGCTGATGATGTGCGACGAGACCGGGGGCGGTCCGCCGATCAGCGAGGCCTTGTTGCAGCTGGATGACGCCGCGCGGGCCGCGCCGTGGGCGATCGTCATCGGGCCGGAGGGCGGCTTTGCCGAGGTTGAGCTTCAGGCACTCCGTCGCATAAAGGATGTAACGTCTGTAGGCCTCGGTCCGCGCATCCTGAGGGCCGACACGGCGGCGCTTGCAGCGCTGGCATGCTGGCAGGCCCTCGTGGGCGACTGGCGGCGCCCGACGCCCCGTCTGAGCGGCGATTATCGCACATCCAAGGTTACCGTCTGAGTGCTTGCGCAGTCCCCCGGCGATGTGGGAGAGGGGGAATCGAACAGGATGAACCAGCCGCAGGCTCACGTGAGGTTTTCTCATGCGACCGCGCCGCTCCATCAGCCCTCATAAGGCCGGGAGCGATCAGGGAGAGATGACCGTATGTCCGCACCTCCGTCGGGCGGCGGCGCGCCGATCGAAAATCGGCGGCAGCTGATTGAATACTTCGCGGCCGGCAACAAGCCCCGCGCGCAGTGGCGCATGGGCACCGAGCACGAGAAGTTCGGCTACCACACCAAGACGCTGAAGCCGCTGGCCTATGACGGGCCGGACGGCATCCGGGCCATGCTCGAAGGGCTGACGCGCTTTGGCTGGGAGCCGGTGATCGAGGGCAACAACCCGATCGCGCTGCTGCGCGGCAAGGCCAGCATCACGCTGGAGCCGGGTGGCCAGTTCGAACTGTCGGGCGCGCCGCTCGAGACGCTGCACGAGGCGGCGGCCGAGAACGGCCAGCATATCGACGAGGTGAAGCAGGTCGCGGGCGAGATCGGCGCGTCCTTCATCGGGCTGGGCTTCGCGCCCGAGTGGACGCGCGAGGACATGCACTGGATGCCCAAGGGCCGCTACAAGATCATGCGCGAGTACATGCCCAAGGTGGGCAAGCTCGGCCTCGACATGATGCTGCGGACCTGCACTGTGCAGACCAATCTCGACTTCGATTCCGAAGCCGACATGGTGAAGAAGTTCCGCGTGTCGCTGGCCTTGCAGCCGATCGCTACCGCGCTGTTCGCCAACTCGCCCTTCAAGGAGGGCAAGGACATCGGCTTCAAGAGCTACCGCAGCCACATCTGGACCGACACCGACCCCGATCGTTGCGGTGTTCTGCCCTTCGTCTTCGAGGACGGGTTCGGCTTCGAGCGCTATGTCGACTACATGCTCGATGTGCCCATGTATTTCGTCTATCGCGACGGCAAGTACATCGACGCCTCTGGCCAGAGCTTCCGCGACTTCCTGAAGGGCAAGCTGCCGGCGCGACCGGGCGAGTTACCCTCGATCAACGACTGGGCCGATCACATCACCACGGCGTTCCCCGAGGTGCGGCTGAAGCGCTTTCTCGAGATGCGCGGCGCGGACTCCGGTCCGCTGGGCGCGCTGAACGCGCTGCCGGCGCTGTGGGTCGGCCTGCTCTACGACCAGACCGCGCTCGATGCGGCCTGGGATCTGGTGAAGGACTGGACCGCCGCCGACCATGACTTCCTGCGCGCGGAGACGCCGAAGTCGGGCCTCGCCACGATGTTCCGTGGCCGTGTCCTGTCAGAACTGGCACGCGATGTGGTCGAGATCGCCCATGCCGGCCTGCGCGCGCGCAATCGGCTCAACGCCGAGGGCGCCGACGAGACGATGTACCTGGCGCCGCTCGACCGGGCCGTCGCCAGCGGCCAGGCGCCGGCCGACGAACTGCTCGCCCGGTGGCACGGCGAATGGAAAGGGTCCTTCGCGGCGCTGTTCCGCGACTGTGCCTACTGAGGTAAGGTCGCGGCATGCTCGATCGTTGCGACCGCGTTCAGATCGCCGTGCACGACGCCGCCAAGGCGGCGCAGCGCTTCGGCCAGTTGCTTGGCAGCCAGGTGGCGCGCCACGACCATAGCCGCCACCTGTCGGCCAAACGCACCATCCTCGCCGTCGGCGAGAGCGAGTTCGAGCTCTGCGAGCCCGATGGCGCGGGCCTTACCCAGGATTTCCTCAGCCGTCGCGGCGAGGGGCTGATGACGGCGGGTTACTGCACCGCCGATCTCGACGGCATGGTGAAGCGCTGGGAAGGTCTCGGCATCGGCTACGACCGCGACAACGGCCAGCTCTACCTCGCGAACGACGCGACCTTTGGCCTGCCCATCGTGATCTCCGAGAGCACCTATCGTCCCCGCGTGGGTCCGGTGTCGTTTCTCTACGAAACGACCAACACGCTGATGAGCGACTGGCGCCGCGTCGCCGCGGTCTATGCGGGCCTGTTCGGGCTCGACCCGTCGCGCTTCAGCGAGATCGGCAGCGAGCGCTTCGGCTATATCGGGACGCTCACTTTGTTCGATCCGCCCAACCGGCTCGACCGCATCGAGCTCAGCCAGGTCACCGACAACGTCCATTCGATGGGCCGCTACGCCCACAAGCACGGCGATTCGCTCTACATGTGCTACGTCGAGGTCCACGACTGGCCCAACGTCCGCCAGCGCCTGCTCGACGCCAATGCCCGCTATACGCCGCGCGGCTCGGACCCGTTGACCGATCCCGACGGCGGCTGGATCCATCCGAAGGAACTGCACGGGGTGTTGCTCGGCGTCTCGCGCACGGGCCTCGCCTGGGACTGGTCGGGCCGCGAGGAGCTGGTGCCGCCGGTATGAGTTCAAACATGAAGCGTCGTTCGCTCGTTGCAATGCTGGCGGCGCTGCCGCTCGCAGCACACGCCCAGCCGGCCGACTGGCAGACCGTGGTCGGGCCCGACCTGCGGTTTCGGCTGGAAATGCCGGCGCCGGTCAACAAGACCTCGGCGGGCGAGAAGGAAAAGGGTCATGCCGGCGAGCGCGTCGCCTGGGCCTCCAAGCGCAACGGCGAGATGTTCGACTTCGATTATGTCGATTACGAGCCGGGCTGGTTCTCGGCCAAGAACAGCAAGGAGATGGCGCGCGATCTGGGACGCGGCGAGGCCGAGAAGGCCTTCCCGCGCAACAAGTTCAAGTACGTTCTCGACGAGCCGGTGACGCTCCAGGGCTGGGACGGCTACGCGCTCGACATCGCCGACCATGAGAACGCGCTTGTCATGATGCGCACCTACATCGTGAAGGACCGGCTCTATCGCCTGCTGGTCACGGCGAAGAACGACGAGGAATCGCGGGCGGCGGCCAACCGCTTCCTCGCCTCGCTGCGGCTTGCGGAGACCAGAAGCTAGGATGCGTATCTGTGTCTTCGGCGCCGGCGCGATCGGCGGCAACTATGCGACGCGGCTGGCCGATGCCGGCAACGAGGTCTCCGTCGTCGCGCGCGGTCCCCATCTAGAGGCGATCCGCGCCAACGGGCTCACGCTGCTGACCGGCGACCGGAAGATCGTCGCCAAGGTGAAGGCGAGCGACAAGCCCGCCGAACTCGGCCCGCAGGACGTGGTGATCTCGACCCTCAAGGCATCAAGCCTGTCGGCAATCGCCGACACGGTCGGGCCGCTGCTGGGACCGGGCACGCCCGTGGTGTTCGCGCAGAACGGCATTCCCTGGTGGTACGGACACGGGCTCGGCAAGGACCGACCCAAGGCGCCCGACCTGTCGCGCCTCGATCCCGGTGGTGCCCTGCTCAAGGCGGTGGGCTTCGACCGCACGCTGGGCGGCGTCATCACCTCGTCCAATCACGTGATCGAGCCCGGCGTGGTGCGCAACATCTCGCCCGATCGCAACGTGCTCTGGGTCGGCGAGCCCGACGACCGCCAGACGCCGCGCATCCAGAAGCTGCGCGAGACGCTGATCGCCGCCGGCATCGCCTCGCCGTCCACGACCGACATACGCTACGACATCTGGCACAAGCTGATGGCCAACTTCACCGGCTCGACGCTCTGCCTCATCCTGCGCCAGCCCACCACCATCCAGGCGACACCAATGGTCAATCGCCTCGCGCGCCGCGCCCATGCCGAGGCGCTGGCCATCGCCGCCGCCCACGGCGTCGTGCTCGACGATTCGCCCGAGGTCCGCTACGGCCCCAAGCGCGTCTATCCCGACCATCGTCCGTCGATCCTGCAGGATTACGAGGGCGGCCGACCGATGGAAGTCGAGGCGATCGTGCGGGCGCCGCTCGCCTTCGCGCGCAGCGCCGGCCTCGACACGCCCACGCTCGACGCCATCGAATCGATTTGCGTCAGCCTCGCGGAATCGAAGAAGCTGTATCGGTCCTGACCGCAAGGTAAGGGAACATGGCGAAGTCCGCCGCTTCGGCCAACATCGACGCCCGCATCAAGGAGCTGGGCGACTGGCGCGGCGAGACGCTCGCGCGCGTCCGCAAGCTGATCCATGAGGCCGATCCGGCGATCGTCGAGGAATGGAAGTGGCGCGGCGTGCCGGTCTGGGAGCATGACGGCATCGTCTGCACCGGCGAGAGCTACAAGCAGGTCGTGAAACTCACCTTCGCACGCGGCGCGGCGTTGCCCGATCCGAAGATGCTGTTCAATGCCAGCCTCGACGGTAATGTCCGCCGTGCCATCGACATTCCCGAGGGTGCGAAGCTGAACGAGACGGCTTTCAAGACCTTGATCCGCGCCGCTGTCGCCGCGAACAAGCAAGCGTTGGCCGAGCGGGCCGCTAAAAAGAAGAAGCGGTAGCGAGTGCCTCTCATGTTCCTCTCCCCCGCTAGGGGGAGAGGCTAGGTGAGGGGGTGACTCGATATGTTCGTGCGCAACCCCCTCACCCAACCTCTCCCCCTATCGGGGGAGAGGAGAGTTTGAGGGATGCCCAGATCAGGTCGCGGTGCCACCCACGGTGAGGGCGTCGATGCGGAGCGTCGGCTGGCCGACGCCGACGGGGACGCCCTGGCCGTCCTTGCCGCAGGTGCCGATGCCGGGGTCGAGCGACATGTCGTTGCCGACCATGCCGACGCGCGTGAGCGCCTCGGAGCCGGCGCCGATCAGGGTGGCGCCCTTCACCGGGCGGCCGAGCTTGCCGTTCTCGATCAGGTAGCCCTCGGTCACGCTGAACACGAACTTGCCGGACACGATGTCGACCTGGCCGCCGCCGAAGTTGGCGCAGTAGAGGCCCTTCTTGACCGAGGAGATGATCTCCTTGGGGTCTTTGTCACCGCCCAGCATGAAGGTGTTGGTCATGCGTGGCATCGGAGAATAGGCGTGGCCCTGGCGACGGCCGTTGCCGGTCGGCTTCACGCCCATCAGTCGGGCGTTCATGCGGTCCTGCATCAGGCCGACCAGGCGGCCGTCCTCGATCAACACGTTGCGCTGGGTCGGCGTGCCCTCGTCGTCGATGGTGAGCGAACCGCGGCGGTCGTTCAGCGTGCCGTCGTCGACCACGGTGACGCCCGGAGAAGCGATCATCTCGCCCATCAGGTGGCTGAACATCGAGGTCTTCTTGCGGTGGAAGTCGCCTTCCAGCCCGTGGCCGACCGCCTCGTGCCACAGCACGCCCGACCAGCCGGCGCCGAGCACGACCGGCATCTCGCCGGCCGGCGCATCGACCGATTCGAGGTTGACCAGCGCCTGGCGGATCGCCTCGTCGGCTTCCTTCTGCCAGTAACCCGGCAGGAAGATGTCGCCATAGGCGGCGCGGCGGCCGCTGCCGGTGCCGCCGGCTTCCATGCGCGTGCCGTCGGCGCAGACCACGCTGACGTTCAGCCGCACCAGCGGCCGCACGTCGGCGGCGCGCCAGCCACCCGCGCGCACGATCTCCACAACCTGCCACGAGCCCGACAGCGAGACCGACACCTGGCGCGCCTTGGGCTCCTTGCCGCGCACATAGGCGTCGATCTCCTGCATCAGCGCGACCTTCTTGGCGAAGGGCACGCCGTCGATCGGATTGTCGTCGGCATAGAGCAGCCGGTTGGTGCCGCGCGGGGATTCGTCTGACTTGCCACCGCGGCCCGCACGCACGGTCTTCACCGTCTCGGCCGCCCGCTTCAGCGCCTGCTCGTCGAGCGCCGAGGCGTGGGCGAAGCCGGTCACGTCGCCCGCCACGGCGCGCAGGCCGAAGCCCTGCGAGGTGTCGAACGACGCGCTCTTCAGCTTGCCGTCGTCGAACGACAGGCTCTCGCTCTGGACATATTCGAGGAACAGTTCGCCGTCGTCGGTGCCGGCCAGCGCGTCATCGACCATCTTCGCGGTCTTGCGCTGGTCGAGGCCGCCCTTGCCGAAGAACAGGCCGTCGGCGGTGGCGAGATGGTTGATCGACTTGCTCATGGGGGTATCCTTCAGACTTCCTCGTCAATCCTGAGCTTCGTCCTGTCAGGACGACATCGAGGCCTCAGACGACGAGGACCATCTTCAAAATGGGCATCTGCACCGATGGGCGCAAGCGCCGCTCACCGCAGTTTGAGCACCAGCTTGCCCTTGAGGTGACGGCCGGCACTCACCCGCAGCGCATCCGCCGCCTGGGCCAGGCCGAATTCGGTGATCGGAGGCACGCGAACGGCGCCGATGCGATGAAGCTCCACGATGCGCTCGAGGTGCGCGCGGGTGCGGGGAACGGCGGGCCGCAAGGCGGTGACATCGCCGCGGTCGGGCTTGGGCGCCTGGGCACCCGAGGCGATGAAGGCCGCGCGTCCACCAGGCTTCAGAACCGAAAACGATCGCATCGCGACGTCGCCGCCCACGGTATCGAACACGGCATCACAATCCCTTACCGCCTTGGTGAAGTCGGTCGAATTGTAATCGATGACCTGATCGGCGCCGATCTCGCGCAGATACGGCGCGTTGGCAGCGCTTGCCGTGGTGATGACATGGGCGCCGATATGCTTGGCGAGCTGAATGGCGAAGCTCGCCACGCCGCCAGCACCGCCCTGGATCAGGATCGTTTCGCCCTTCTGCAGCTTCAGGGCGTTTTCGATGGTGCATAAAGCCGTCAGGCCAATGAGCGCCAAGGCCGCGGCTTCGACATGCGTGAGCGTCGCCGGCTTCTTCGCAACGATGGCGGCGCCAATTGCCAGCTTCTCGACATAGGTGCCGTCGCGGCCGGTTTCCAGGACGCCGAACACCTCGTCGCCGACACGCAGGTCCGACACGCCCTCGCCGAGCGTCGCGACAACGCCGGAGAAGTCGCGTCCCAGGCTCAAGGGAAAGCGGGGCTGGCCGGGATACTCACCGGCGCAGACTTTCGCGTCGGCGCCATTGATGCTGGCCGCCGCCGTCTCCACGACGATCTGGCCCGGGCCGGCGACGGGATCGGGGAGGTCGCCGACGATCAGAACCTCGGGCCCGCCGAATTTTTCGATGTATGCGGCTTTCATGAGGTGCCTCTCAGACGACCAGGACGATTTTGCCGAAATGAGCGTTCGCCTTCATGTGCGCAAGCGCGGCAGCCGCCTCGGACAGGGGGAAGGTCTTGTCGATCGGCAGGCTGAGCTTGCCCTCCTCGATGGCCGTCCACAGGTCCTTGCGGGCGGCCTGCACGATCTCGCGCACTTCCTCGGGGCTGCGGGTGCGGAAGGTAACGCCGATATAGTCGATGCGCTTCAGCGCATGCAGGTCGAAGTTGAACTCGCCCTTCATGCCGCCCAGACGGCCGACATTGACGATGCGGCCGAGGATGGCGGCGGCTTCCATGTTCTGGTTCATCACGCCGCCCGAGACCTGGTCGACGATCAGGTCGACGCCCTTGCCGCCGGTCGCTTCCTTGACCTTCTCGGGCCACTTCGGATCGCGCGTGTCGATCGCCACGTCGCAGCCGAACTCGCCCAGCCGCGCGCGGCGGCCATCGTTGGTCGAGCTGCCCAGCACCACCGAGGCACCCATGATCTTGGCGATCTGCATGCCCAGCAGGCCGACGCCCGAGCTGGCGCCCTGGATCAGGACGGTCTCGCCCTTCTTGAGGCGGCCGGCGCCGACCAGCGCGTTGTGCATGGTCTGCACGGCGACCGGCATGCAGGCGGCCTGCTCGTAGCTCATGTTGTTGGCCGGGATCTTGTGGGCGCGGCCGGCATCGGTGAGGGCGTATTCGGCGAAGCCGCCGGCCGCCGAGCTCATGACGCGATCGCCGGGCTTGAAGTCCTTCACGTCGGGGCCGACCGCCTCGACCTCGCCGGCGCATTCCAGGCCCACGATGGTGCCCGGGCCGCCGATGCGGCCGTGCGCATGGCCCGAGGCCACCGCGAGGTCGGCGCGGTTGAGCGAGGCGGCCTTCACCTTGATCAGGATCTCGTTGGCTTTGGGCGCGGGCTTCGGCGCGTCGGTGTACTGGACGCCCTTGTCGGTGACGACGGCTGCCTTCATGGCGGATCTCCCTGAAATGAGTTTTTGCTTCAGGGATCCTGCTTAGCAGGCAGGGCGCGCGGCCTCTACGGCTGGGCCATGCCCCTCACGTATTTCTTCACGATCGTTTCGTCGGGCGGGTAGTGGGCGGGCTGGACAGGCGTGATCTGCGCCTGGATGCACTTCCAGACGCCGTCGCGGCGGACATAGACGTCCGTGTACATGGTCATGCCGGTGATCTCGACGCCGTCCCGCACGCGCACGCTCTTGTTGGTCGAGCGCAACAGGGCGGTGTCGCCGAACACGTCGATCTTCTCGTCGCGATAGTCGAAGTAGGGGATGCGGGCGGGATCGAAGCCATCCGCCCATTCCTCCAGATAGTCGGCGCGGCTTATCCGCAGGCCGGCTGGCGAGATGCAGATGAAGTCCTCGTGCAGGATCGCGTCGTGCCCGGGCACGTCGTTGGTGATGAAATTATGGATGAACCTGGCATTCAGCGCGCGCAGTTCCGCCGTCATGGCAACCTCTCTTTCGATGAGTCAACCATATAACCGGTTATATAGTTAAGTCCAGACCCGTCTGGCGACGCGCCTAGCCGATCTTGCTCGTCCGATCCTGCCAGTAGCGGTCGCGCAGAAGGCGCTTGTAGAGTTTGCCGGTCGGATGGCGCGGCAGTTCGGCCTCGAAGTCGATGCTGCGCGGGCACTTGATGGCGGAGAGGTGCTGCTTGCAGTAGGCGATCAGCTCCTCGGCCAGGGCGGGACCGGCCTCGGCCATGTCGCGCGGCTGCACGACGGCCTTCACTTCCTCGCCGAAGTCGGCGTTGGGCACGCCGAACACGGCGCAGTCCATCACCTTGGGATGATTGATCAGCAGGTTCTCGCATTCCTGCGGGTAGATGTTCACCCCGCCGGAAATGATCATGAAGGCCTTGCGATCGGTGAGGTGCAGGAAGCCGTCGGCGTCGACATAGCCCACGTCGCCCAGCGTGCTCCAGCCCTTGGGGTGGCGCGACTCGGCGGTCTTCTTCGGGTCGTTGTGATACTCGAACGGGCGGCCTTCGGCGAAATAGACCGTGCCGGATTCGCCGGTCGGCATCTCGTTGCCCTCGTCGTCGCAGATCCTGAGCTTGCCCACGATGGCGCGGCCGACCGTGCCCTTGTGCGCCATCCACTCCTGCGAATTGCACATGGTGAGGCCGTTGCCCTCGGTGCCGCCGTAATACTCCCAGACGATCGGGCCCCACCACTCGATCATCGCTTCCTTGGTCGGGATCGGGCAGGGGGCGGCGGCGTGGATCGCGCACTTCAGCGAGGAGACGTCGTACTTCGCGCGCACCTCCTGCGGCAGTTTGAGGAAGCGCACGAACATCGTTGGCACGACCTGCGTGTGCGTCGCCTTGTGCTTCGGGATGAGCGACAGATATTCCTCGGCGTCGAAGTGCTCCATGATCACCGACGTTCCGCCCAGCCGCATGACGCTCATGTTGAAGCGCAGCGGAGCCGCATGATAGAGCGGCGCCGGCGACAGATAGACGGTGTTGCTGTCGATGCCGTAGAGCTTGCGGCTGATCGCGAGCAGCGGGTTGTCGAAGTCGATCGCCTGCTTCTCGACCACCGGCATCACGCCCTTGGGCCGGCCTGTCGTTCCCGACGAGTAGAGCATGTCGTGGCCCGCCGTCTCGTCGGCGATGGGCGTCGCGGGAAAGCGCGCGACCGCTTCCTCCCAGGCCTCGTAGCCGGGCACGGTACCGCCGATCATGAAGCGATGGGGCGCGCTCTTCATCAGCGGCGCCAGCTCCGCGGCCTTGTCGGCCAGGTACGTCGAGGTGACGAACAGCCGGGCGCCGCAGTCGGTCACGATATAGTCGACCTCGGCGGCGGTGAGGCGCGAGCTGATGGCCGTGTAGACCAGGCCCGAGCGCTGGGCGCCCCAGCAGATCTCGAAGAAGCGCGGATTGTTCTCGAGGAACAGCGCGACATGGTCGCCGGCCTTCAGGCCGAGCGACCGGAAGAGTTGCGCAATGCGGTTCGACTGCTCGTCGAGCTGGCGGTAGGTCACCGTCTCGCCGCTGCCGGCCATGATGTAGGCGGGCTTGTCGGGATGGGTGCGGGCGTGATGATAGGGATGCATGAGGGCCGCATAAGAGCGGACAGAAAGTCCGCTCGCAAGCGTTGACCCGGTTCCGCCCATCGGCTTTATTCGCCGCGCACGACGATGTGCCCCCGTGGCGGAATTGGTAGACGCGCCTGACTCAAAATCAGGTTCCTCACGGAGTGTTGGTTCGAGCCCGACCGGGGGTACCAATCTGTTGAACGCAGACAGATTGACGTTTTGCGGCGACGTCGCTCCAGGCGATCAAACGTGCAAAGAGTCCGATGCGGCCAAAGCCGGCCTGTCCGCTCGACTGGCGCCTCTGGTGATCGGTGAACCTGGTCAAGGCGGCCTCGATGGTGACGTCTCCCTTTTCTACTTCTTCCAAGAGCACCGACAGATGACCGGACAGAAGTTGCTCGTCGCCAACCGCGGCGAGATCGCCATTCGCATATTCCGCTCGGCCGCCGATCTCGGCATGAGCAGCATCGCGATTTATCCGGCGGACGATAGCGCCAGCCTGCATGTCGAGAAGGCCGATGCGGCGATCGCGTTGCCGGGTCGGGGCGTCGCTGCGTATCTGGACGTGGGCGCCATCCTGCAGGCGGCACGAGAGGCGGGGGCGACGGCCATCCATCCAGGCTACGGCTTCCTGTCGGAGAATGCGGCCTTCGCGCGCGCCTGTGCCGCGGCCGGCATTGCTTTTGTCGGCCCGACGCCTGAGATCCTCGAATTGTTCGGTGACAAGCACCGGGCCCGGCAGCTTGCCCACAAGGTCGGCGTGCCGACCCTTCCGGGCACGAACGCACCCACGACTCTCGAAGAGGCGCGGGCGTTCATGAGCGGTCTCGGCGCCGGTGCTGCCGTAATGGTCAAGGCGGTCGCGGGAGGCGGCGGTCGCGGCATGCGCCCCGTCCTGGCAACCGGCGACCTGGAGGAGGCCTTCGCCCGTTGCCGATCGGAGGCGACTGCGGCCTTCGGCTCGGGGGATCTCTACGTCGAGCAGCTCGTGCGCCAGGCACGCCACATCGAGGTGCAGGTGATCGGCGATGGGACGGAGGTCGCGCACCTGTGGGAGCGCGATTGCTCGCTCCAGCGCCAGCGGCAGAAGCTCGTCGAGTTCGCGCCCGCGCCGAACCTGGATGCCCGCGTGCGGCAACGATTGCTGGATGCGGCCATGACGCTCGCACGCGCCGCGAACTACCGCAGCCTCGGTACGTTCGAGTTCCTCGTCGATGGGTCCAGCGGCGCCTTCTACTTCATCGAGGCCAATCCGCGCCTGCAGGTCGAGCATACGGTCACCGAAGCGGTCACGGACCTGGATCTGGTCGAGCTGCAACTCAGGCTGGCGGGCGGCGCCACTCTCGCGGAGCTTGGCCTCGCGAGCGGTGCTTCACCGGCGCTGCGTGGCATGGCGATGCAGTTGCGCGTCAACGTCGAGACGATGCAGCCCGATGGGTCCGCCAAGCCCGGCGGTGGCGTCCTGAGCACGTTCGATCCGCCCTCTGGCCCGGACATTCGCGTCGACGGCTATGGCTATGCCGGCTACCCGACCAATCCGGCCTACGATTCGTTGCTTGCCAAGCTCATCGTCTTCGCCCGCACGGGCCGGATCGAGGACGTGACGGGCAAGGGCTACCGGGCATTGTGCGAATTCAACATCGCGGGCGTGCCGACCAACATCGCTTTTCTCCAGGCTCTGCTGCTGGACAAGGATGTGCGGGCCGGCAACGTCGACACAGGTTTCGTCGGCGCCAATGCTCCGATGCTGATCGCCATAGGTGCGGGCGCCCATCCGCGTCTGTATGCGACCACGAAGGAAGATCGGAAGCGGGCTGCCCGGGCCGGTGCCAGGGTCGACGCCACCGACCCGCTCTCCGTGCTCGCCTACGGCCAGGCAACGCGCGACCAGCCTGGACCGGGCGCCGGCTCCGTGGCCGAAGACGGTCTGCAGGACGGGATGATCGGGGTTCGCACGCCGATGCAGGGCACGGTCATCTCGATTGCGGTCGCGGTCGGAGACGCCGTTCCGGCGGGCACCGAGGTCGCGGTGATGGAAGCCATGAAAATGGAACACGTCATCAAGGCCAGCGCGGGCGGCATCGTCCGGACCATTCATGTCGAGTCCGGTGAAACCCTCTGGGAGGACCAGTTGCTGCTCACCCTGGAACCGTCCGAAGTTGCGGCACAGGTTCTGGGCGGATCTGATGAGGTCGACCTCGATGCCATTCGACCGGATCTGGCCGAGGTGCTGGCGCGCCGCGCCCTGACGCGCGACGAAAGCCGGCCGGATGCCGTCAAGCGCCGCCACAAGACCCACCACCGGACCGCGCGCGAGAATGTCGACGACCTGGTCGATCCCGGCACGTTCGTCGAATACGGTCCCTTGATCGTGGCAGCGCAGCGACAGCGGCGGTCGCTGGATGATCTGCTGACCCGCAGCCCGGCCGACGGTCTCGTTGCCGGCGTCGGCCGCGTGAACGGGCACATGTTCGACGCGCCCGCCACGGGCGTTGCCGTGATGGCCTATGACTACACCGTGTTCGCCGGGACACAGGGCGTTCACAACCACTGGAAGACAGACAAGATCCTCGACATCGCCGAGGACGGGCGGATGCCGCTGGTGCTGTTTGCCGAGGGTGGCGGCGGTCGCCCCGGCGACGACGACTATGGCGGCTTCATCCAGTTCGACACCTTCCATCATTTCGGCCAGCTCTCGGCGCTCGTGCCGCTGATCGGCATCGTCTCGGGGCGGTGCTTTGCGGGCAATGCGTCGCTGCTTGGCTGCTGCGACGTGGTCATCGCGACCGCCGACACGACGCTCGGCATGGGCGGCCCGGCCATGGTCGAAGGCGGGGGACTGGGCGTATTCACGCCGGAAGAGATCGGCCCGATGTCGGTGCAGACGCGCAACGGCGTCGTCGACATCCTGGTCGCCGACGAGGCCGAAGCCGTTTCGGTCGCGAAGAGGTATCTCGCTTATTTCCAGGGGCCGCTGAAAGAGTGGGCCGCGCCGGATCAGCGGCGGATGCGCCATATCGTGCCGGAGAACCGCTTGCGCACCTACGAGGTGCGCGACGTTATCCGCACGCTGGCCGACGAAGGCTCGGTGCTCGAACTGCGCCGCGACTTCGGGCGCACACTGGTCACGGCGTTGATCCGTCTGGAAGGGCGGACGGTCGGCGTGATGGCCAACGATCCGAAGCATCTCAGCGGCGCGGTCGATTCCGACGGATCCGACAAGGGCGCGCGGTTCATGCAGCTCTGTGACGCCTACGACATCCCGATGGTCAATCTTTGCGACACGCCCGGCATCATGGTCGGACCCGAGGCAGAGAAGACGGCGCTGGTCCGGCATGCCGCGCGCATGTTCCTGACAAGCTGCAACATGACCGTCCCTTACTTCACGATCGTCCTGAGAAAGGCCTACGGCCTGGGACAGAGTGCGATGGCCGGCGGCAATTACCGCGCTCCTTATTTCTACGTGTCCTGGCCGACCGGCGAGTTCGCGCCGATGGGCATCGAAGGGCAGGTTAAGCTGGGCTATCGAGCCGAGCTTGCGGCGATAGCGGATCCGGAAGAGCGTCTCAAATTCTTCGAGGACAAGGTTGCGAAAGCCTATGACGCCGGCAAAGCGCTAAACCGCTCGACCAATTTCATGCTCGACGACGTGATCGACCCGGCCGAGACGCGGACCTGGGTCGTCAACATGCTGGCCGCCATCCGGCCCGCCCCGGCGCGCGCAGGCAAGAAGCGCCCGATGATCGATGCCTGGTGACACGGGGCCGGCCTGACGGGCCGGCCGGATTTCGTCAGCGCCCGGACAGCCGAGTGGAAGTTGCCGGCAACAACGAGCAGAAGATCGCAACCACCGCGATCATTGTCACGCCGCCGGGCACGTGCAGCGGCCCCTAGGTTTGCCGCGCGCCCACCGCGCCGTCCTCGACGACGAAGGTCGCGAGCCGCGCGACCGTGCCGTCCTTATTCTTTTCGTCGTCGATCACCTCGAAGCCGACCGTGCAGCGCGCCGGCGTAAGGTCCACCGTGGCGTAGCCGCGGCGGTCGCCGCGCGCGTATTTCACATGAGGGTTGGCCGCGAGGGCGTCGCGCAGGCCCTTCGCGCCGGGGCCTTCGGAGGTGATGGACGTGCCGACGAATTCGGTCGCGACGGGCGGTGCCGTTGGCCGCGTGGGGTCGCGGGCGAGATCGGCCACGAAGAAGGCATGGCGGTCGCCGCCGATGACGATCGGGTTGCGCGGCTTGTGTGCGGCAATCGAGTCGAGCAGGCGGCGCCGCGCATTGGGATAGCCGTCCCAGCCGTCCATCCAGAAGCGATGCGCGCCCTCGGCCGGCCGGTCGAGCTCGGCCATCAATGTCTGCTGCGCGACGACGGTCCAGCGTGCCTTCGAATTGCGGATCTGCGTGTCCAACCACGCCTCCTGCGCGCGACCCAGCATGGTGCGCTCCTCCAGCGTGCGCTCGGGGCAATCGGGCACGGTGACGGGGCGCGCACCGTTCACGCAGGCCGGCGCCGAGCGATATTGCCGGTCGTCGAGCAGCATCACGTCGAGCATGTCGCCGAATCGGTAGCGCTCGTAGATCGTGGCGGACGGGCCGCGCGGCCGCGCCGAGGCCGGCAGCGGCATGTGCTCGTAGTAGGCCTGGTAGGCCGCCGCCCGCATCTTCAGGAAGCGGGCGGGATCGCGCGTCGTGTAGGAGCGATCGTCGGCGTAGTCGTCGGCAACTTCGTGGTCGTCCCAGATCGACAGCCACGGCGCGGCGGCGTGGGCGGCCTGCAGGTCGCCATCGAGCTTGTACAGCGCGTAGCGGTCGCGGAATTCCGGCAGCGTCGTCGGGATGCCGACTTCGTGCCGGCGCACGAGCCGCGAGCCCCACGACTTTTCATAGATGTAGTCGCCGAGATGGATGACGAGATCGAGGTCGCGCGCCGCCATATCGCGATATGCCGCGAAATAGCCCTGCTCGTATTGCTGGCACGAGGCGAAGGCGAAGCGCAGCCTCTGCGGGGCGCCGGTGGCGGCGGGCGCGGTGCGGGTGCGGCCGGTCGGACTCTGGGCGGTGCCGGCACGGAACCGGTACCAGTAGGGACGCCCCGGCTTGAGGCCGCGCACGTCCGCATGAACCGAATGGGCGAGCGCCGGGACGGCCTGTTCGGTGCCTCGCGCGACGATCCGGGAGAAGGATTCGTCCTCGGCGACCAGCCAGTCGACCGCGACAGGTGCGTCCGGCATGCCGCCCCCTTCGAGCGGCTGCGGCGCGAGGCGCGTCCACAGAACGACGCCGTCTTCGCGCGGCGCGCCCGAGGCGATGCCCAGGGTGAAGGGATCGCCGGAGAAGCCCGGCGGTGCCGCGCGCGAGATCGCGAAGGGGGCTGCGACCAACGCACTCCCCAGCGACCCTGCCAGGAAGCCGCGGCGGGCAAGACCCCGGTTCGTGCTCATCTCGCCGACCTCCGTTGCGCGGTCCGCGACACCGCTTTAGGGACGGGCGCTAACATGCACTGATATATAGCGTATATTGTGCTTGGATGCGTGACGGAGCACGAAGGATGGTGTATCGAAATCATAGGGTCGAGATACGGACATGACGATCAAGAACAACGATGACGTCGCCCATCTCCTGGACGCAACAGGCCGCACCGGCACGCCCTATCGGGAATTCGAAAGCTCGGCGGATCAAATGTCAGCACCCCTGATCGATGCCATTTTCGGCAAGGATGGCCCAATCGCGGAGCCGGAAGACGTGCCTCTGGCGATCGCGCAGGCGCCCGGCCACGATCTGCTGGCCGACGTTTTCGACCGCGCGCCGGCTGCCGCGCCGCTGCAAGCCGTCGATCGCGGCGGGTGGCGTGGCCCCGCGCCCCGGCCCACTCCGGCCATGCCGGCTCGGGTCCCGGCGGCATCCGTTGGCCCTGTGAGATCGCTGGGCGACATTCGCCGCATTATCACCCAACGGGTCGACCAGGCGGCCATGCCGGCGTCGAGCGACAGTCTCAACGGACTGTTCGACCGACTGGCACGGTGATGTCGGTCGTCTGCTTCTGTTCGCCCAAGGGCGGTGTAGGCAAGACTTCCCTCAGCATCAACGTCGCGGGCGTGCTGGCGCGCTCGGGGCTGCGGGTGCTCGTGGTCGATCTCGACGTCCAGAATTCGATGCGGCTGCATGCCGGAATTCAACTCGCCGACGACCGCGGCTGGGCGCCTTGTCTGGTGCACGGCCGCTCCATCCGCGAGGGCGTGCTGACGGCCGGCACCAATCTTCTCGTCCTGCCGTTCGGGCAGGTCAACGCGGCCGAGCTTCATGCCGTGTCCGACCATCTCGCCCGCAACGGCGACTGGCTGGCCCACACGCTCGCGCCGTTCATCGAGCGCGGCTTCGTCGTGGTCATCGATACGCCGCCGGGTCCGTCGGTCTTCCTCGAGCAGACCCGGTCGATCTCGACCCTCGACGTCGTCATCCTGCAGGCCGACGCCACCTCTGTGTCGCTGCTCTCGGCGGTGGAGACCGCGAGCTTCCTCGGCGTGCGGTCGGCGGACAGGCGACGCGAGGTGCGCTACGTGTTCAACCTCGTGGACATGCGGCGCAAGCTGACCCGCGAGGTGATCGCGCTTCTGCGGCGCCGGCTGGGCCAATCGATGATGGGCATCGTGAATTACGACGACAGCTTCGGCGATGCCGTCGCCCACCAGCAGCTCCTGGTCGACCGGGCGCCTGTGAGCAAGGCGGCGGCGGACGTGCGGGGCGTGGCCGCGGCAATCCAGGGACTGCTCGTTTCCAGTGGAGACCCGGGGCCGGCATGACCTCACCCAGCGACGCGCTGCCCAGTGAAACGCGGCCGGTCTCTCTGGCCACGAGGCTCTTCTATCTGCTGGTTTCGGTCGTGGCCCTGGTGCCCGCCGCCTTCGTCATCATCACGCCGTTCGACCTGCAGACGCAGGCCATCTTCGCCGTCTTCACGGCCGCCATCTTCCTGTTGGTCAACCGCTTCAAGAATCGCACCGCGACCCTGATCATCGTCACGCTGTCGGCCATCGTGTCGACCCGTTACCTCTGGTGGCGGACGACCGAGACGCTGGGCTTCGTCGATCCGTTCGACATGATGTTCGGCTACGGCCTCTATGCCGCCGAGGTCTATGCCTGGATCGTGCTGATGATCGGCTATTTCCAGGTGCTCTGGCCGCTCGAACGGCAGCCCGCGCCGTTGCCGGCCGACGTCAAGGAATGGCCCACGGTCGACGTCTACATCCCGACCTACAACGAAAGCCTCGACGTGGTGAAGCCGACCGTGCTGGCGGCGATGGCGATGGATTACCCGGCCGACAAGTTCAAGGTCTACATCCTGGACGACGGCCGCCGGCCGGAATTCAAGCGCTTCGCCGAGGCGGCGGGCTGCGGCTACCTGATCCGGCCGAGCAACGAGCACGCCAAGGCCGGCAACATCAACCACGCGCTGACGGTCACCAAGGGCAAGCTGATCGCCATCTTCGACTGCGACCACATCCCGACGCGGGCCTTCCTGCAGATGACCGTCGGCTGGTTCCTGCGCGACCGCAAGCTCGGCATGCTGCAGACGCCGCACCATTTCTATTCGCCCGATCCGTTCGAGCGCAATCTCGGCACCTACGGTCGCGTGCCCAACGAGGGTCAGCTGTTCTACGGCCTGATCCAGCCCGGCAACGACTTCTGGAACGCGACCTTCTTCTGCGGCTCGTGCGCGGTGCTGAACCGCGACGCCCTCGACGAAGTGGGCGGCATCGCCGTCGAGACTGTGACGGAGGACGCCCACACCTCGCTGCGCATGCATCGCAGGGGATGGAACACCGCCTACCTGCGCTGGCCGCTGGCGTCGGGCCTGGCGACCGAGCGGCTCTCGATCCATATCGGCCAGCGCATGCGCTGGGCGCGCGGCATGATCCAGATCTTCCGCACCGACAATCCGCTGCTGGGGCGGGGCCTGAGCTTCGGCCAGCGCATCTGCTACCTCAATGCGATGATGTACTTCCTGTTCCCGGTGCCGCGCTTCGTCTTCCTGACGGCGCCGGTGGCGTACCTGGTCACCTCGCAAAACATCATCGTCGCCAGCGCGCTCATGGTCCTGGTCTATGCCGGGCCGCACATGTTCCACACGCTGAGTACGCAGTCGCGGCTCGACGGACGCTACCGCTATTCGTTCTGGGGCGAGATCTACGACAACGTGCTGCTGTTCCACATCATGGGACCGACGCTGCTGGCGCTGATCAATCCCAAGGCCGGCAGCTTCAACGTCACCAGCAAGGGCGGCATCCTCGAGAAGGAACTCTACGATACGCCCATCATGCGGCCGCTGATGATCCTGGCGGTCGTGCTGCTGGGCGCGATCGGCGTCGGCGTCTATCGCCTGATCTTCACCGAACTGTTCCCGGGCGATGCGCCCGTGCTCTGGATGAACCTGTTCTGGTGCTTCTACAGCGCCTTCACCGTCTTCGCCGCGCTGGCCGTCGGCCGCGAGCGACGACAGGTCCGCGCCCAGCCACGCGTGCGGATCAGGCAGCCGGTGGCCCTTTATTTCGACGGCCGCCGGTCGTTGCTGGGCCGCACCGAGGATCTGTCCCTCGGCGGCGGCCTGTTGCGCATGGACGACGACGCGACCGACGTGACGATCAACGAAGAGGTGTTCGTCAACTTCGAGCAGATCGAGGGCGACTCCGGCGTTCCCGCGCGCGTCGTGGCGGTGAAGGGTCGAGAGGTCCGTCTCGAATTCATGCCCCAGTCGCTCGACGATGAGCGCACGATCGTGAGCGCCGTGTTCGGGCGTGCCGATGCCTGGCTGAACTGGGACGACCGCCCGCCGGATACCGTCGGCAAGTCGCTGATCGATCTGTCGGGCGCCATTCGCGGTCTGGCCGGGATGGCCTTCCGCAACATCCGTCGTTCGCGGGAGGTGGTCCAGCAACCGCTGGCGGCGCCGTCGAGGCCGACGTGAGGTCCGCAACGGTCCGTCACGCAGTGATGGCCCTCGTTTTCGCGATCGTCGCCCCTGCCGCCGCGCAACGTGCCCTGGATCCGCCGGCGGGCGCGGGCTCGCAGCCGCCGACTTTCTTTCCACCGCAGGCAAACTCGCCGCAGGTTCAACTCTCGCAACCGGCCCAGCTCACGCCGAAGTTCGAGCTGCCGTCCACCTTTCCCTCGATCCCGTCGGGCGTGGCCGTCATTCCGCCGACGGATTCCCAGGGCTCTCGACCTGTAGGGCCGGCGCCATCTGCTCCCTTGCCGACGACCACCCCCATGCCGCCGGCCAGCGTCGCAACGCCGGTCGTGCCGCCGACCATTCCGCCTGCGACCAGTCCCGTGCCGGCCGGCGCCCAGCGGCCGCAGACACCCCCGGTCGCCGCCGCGCCGGCGCCGATCGCGCCGGCCCCGACTGTTGCTCCGCCCGCCGGCATTCCTGCCGCGGGGATGGCGCCGGCGGCACCGTCCGTTACGGCAACCCCCGTCCCGCCGGCGGCGGGATCGGGACGGCCCGACATCCTGCCCATTCCCACGCCGCTGCCGACGGCGGGCTATCCGATGTTCACCGGCACCGGCGAGGGTCGCAGCCAGCTCATCCGGCTGCGCGACATCCGGAGCGGGGCCCTTCATCTCGAGGGTGCCGCGGCCGAGTCGGGTGTCACCTTCACGACCCGTCAGGACGATGCCTTCGTCGCCGCACGCATCAGCCTGGTTTTCAGTTATTCCAATGCCGTTGCCCGGGACGATGGCGAACTCGCGGTCTTCCTCAACAACGAGCCGATCGGCACGGTCGCGCTCGGCAAGGCGAGGGGCCCCAAGGCACGGGCCGAATTCACGTTCACCCCGGCATTGCTCAGCACCGACAACCGCCTGCAGTTCCGCTTCACTCTGAAGGGGCAGGGGGCGACCGCCTGCAAACTCGAACGCGACAAGTCCATCTGGGTGAACATCGAGCCCGCGACGTTCATCTTCCTCAGCACGACGCGGCTGCCTCTGGCCGACGACCTGTCCTTCCTGCCGCGCCCCTTCGCCGACCCGAAGGATCCGCTGCCGCTCAGCCTGCCGTTCGTCCTGCCGGCCAATCCCGAGCCGGGCGTGATCCAGGCGGCGGGAATGGTGGCCGGCTACTTCGGCCTGATCGCCGGGGCCAAGGGTGCAACGTTTCCCGTGCAGTACACCGGGCTACCGGCGGGCAATGCCGTGGTGCTGGTCGCCGGCGGCAACTATCCGGCCGGCATCGCCGCCATTCCCGGCCAGGGACCGCGCGTCGCGGTGGTCGCCAATCCTTCCCAGGTCGACAGCAAGCTGCTGTTGATCGTTGGCGAGAACGCCGAGGAACTTCAGGCCGCCGCCGGGACCCTGGCCACGGCAGGGGCGCGGCTGACCGGTGGCTGGTCGGCCGCCAGCGAGCCCTTGCCGCCGCCGCGCCAGGCCTATGACGCGCCGAAATGGATTCCCAGCAATCGCCCGGTGCGGTTGGGCGAGCTCGCCGATGGCGGCGCCCTGAGCGGCCGACGGCTGATCGACTCGCCGCAGATCTCCTTTCGCACCGCGCCCGACCTCTTCTTCGGCGCCCTCTCCGGCGGCACGATGTATCTGCACATCCGTCGCGCCGACGACAGCTGGATCGATGCCGGCAATTCGCGGGTCTTCGTCGACCTGAACCGGAAGGTCGTCGGCGAGATTCCCCTGGAGCCGAAGCTCAAGGTGCTATCGCGGCTGAAGGAATGGCTGTTCCCCGGCAAAGCCGACGACCGCGTGAGCCAGGTGCTGCTGCCGGGCTTCCAGCTTGCGAGCCAGAACCACCTCGACTTCATGTTCGAGTTGCGGGCCAAGGCGGATGCCGACTGCGAGATGCTCGACTGGAGCGATCGCACCGGAATCGACCCGAACTCGACCATCGACCTCAGCCGCGTCGCCCATTTCGCCGCCTTCCCGAACCTGGCGCTGTTTGCCAACGCGGGCTTTCCCTTCACCCGCTACGCCGATCTCTCCAGCACCGCGTTCGTGATGCCGGAGACTTCCGCGCCGGAGGAAGTCCAGGCGATGCTCAATCTGCTGGGCATGATGGCCGATTCCACGGGCGTGGCGCCGACCCGCTTCAAGGTCGCCGACGCCGCCCGCGTCGACGAGGTGGCCGACCGCGACCTGATCGTCATCGGGTTGCAGTCGTCCCAGCCGCTGCTGAAGGAATGGGGCGGCAACAATTCGGTGCAGATCACCAGCGCCAGCGTCACGGCCGGACCGGGCCTCACGTTCCTGCAGCGCCAGCTCCAGCCGGTCGATCCCCGGGCACCCTACTATCGCGGGGCGGCACCCGAACTGGCCAAGGCCAATCTCGGCAAACCCTACGCCTACCTCACGAGCTTCTGGTCTCCGCTGAACGCCGACCGGCTGGTCGTCATGGTCGGCAGCACCCAGCCGGCCAACCTCGTCGAAATGAGCAACCAGCTCGGCGATCCCGAGCAGGTCGCCAACGTGCAGGGCGATTTCTATTATCTGACAGGCGGTAAGGGCGAATTCTATACATCCGGGATCAGGAAGTTCGTCGGCGGTCTGCCGATTTGGTGGCGAATTCAATGGCTTGCGGGATCTTTTGAGCTTGCTGCCTTCATTTGCGTGATTTGTGTTATATTGATTTTTGCAGTGACCATAGAGCGCTTCTCCGCGCACCGGGCGAACCGAATTCTCGTTCGGGGACTACCCAATCCACCAACGGAAACCGTTTGAGTCCGGAGGCTTATGACGAGGACTGACCGATCCGAGCGAAGAAGCGCCCTGAAGAGCGTTCTCGCCAGCGCGGTCGTCGTTCTGGCCGCGTCCGAAGTATCGGCCGCGCCGCCCGCCTCGGCCGATACCTCGACCTCTTCCTCGATCTATGGCCTGCTGTTCGAGCAGGCGACGATGTGGCGCGAGCGCAATCGCCCCGACCTCGCCGCGCAGTCGCTGCGCAAAATCCTCGAGAGCCAGCCCGACAATACCGAGGCGCTGTTCCAGCTCGGCTCCATCGAATTGCAGAGCCAGCGCTTCGACCAGGTGCGGGCCACGATCCAACGGTTGCGCCAGATCGATCCCGGCGATGCCCGGGCGGCCGAACTGGAACGCGCGATGGCGATCGGTCAGACCGACGAGGTGGCCTTGGCCGAGGCCCGCCGGCTGGCCGCAGCGGGCGCCTACGATCGCGCGATCGCTGCCTATCAGCGCGCCTTTCGCGGCGGCCCGCCGCCCTTCGACCTGGCGGTCGAGTATTACGAGACGCTGGCCGGGACGGGCACCGGCTGGGAAGAGGCGCGAATCCGCCTCAAGGCGCTGGCCGAGCGCAGCTATGCGACCTCCCGTACCAAGTTCGCCTATGCCCGCGTGCTGACCTACAACGAGCAGACCCGGCGCGAAGGCATCGTATTGCTGGCTGAACTGGCCAGCGACCCTGCGGTCGGACAGGCCTCGTTCGAGGCGATGCGCCAGGCCATGCTCTGGCTGACGGTCGGGCCGCAGGACAAGCCCTTCTTCGAGTCCTATCTGAAGCGCTTCCCCGGCGACACGATGGTGCGCGACAGGCTCATCGATTCGCAGCGGCCGGTGCGACAGGACCCGATCGGTGCGGCGCTCAACGAAGCCTACCGGCTCTCCGACCAGGGCTTGAACGACCAGGCGGTCGCGCGCTTCGAGGCCGTGCTGCAATCCGATCCGGGCAACGCGGACGCGGTGGCGGGCATCGGCATCGTGCGCCTGCGTCAGGAACGGTTTGCCGACGCGAAGGACCAACTCGACAAGGCCATCAAGTTGGCGCCGAGCCGGGCCGCCGATTGGGCGCCGGCGCTCGAGTCGGCGAACTTCTGGCTGTCCTACCGGGATGCGGTGGCGCTGCGCGACCGGGGCGACTTCGCCCAGGCGGAGAAGATCGTCCGGCCGCTGGCCGATCACACCGGCACCGCCAAGGAACGCGGCATGGCGCAGGCCCTGATGGGCGATCTGCTCCGTCGCCAGGGCAAGGCGCGCGAGGCCGAAGGCTACTATCGCGACGCGCTGAACCGCGATCCGGGCAACAAGGAAGCGCAGGCTGGGCTCTATCAGGTCCTGACCGCGCAGGGCCGCGACACCCGCACCGAGCCGCTGCTCGCCAACCTCGATCCCTCGGTGCGCAATCGCATCCAGTCCGACGGCAGCCAGGAGGCCGCGCAGCGCCTGCGCACCCAGGCCGTGGGCCTCGAGCGTTCGCAGCCCGAGCGCGCGGAACAGCTTTTCCGCGAAGCCATGCGCCTGGATTCGTCCAGCCCATGGATCCGCTACGATCTCGCGAAGTTCCTGGTGAAGCGCGGGCGGGCCGCCGAAGGGCAGGCGCTGATCGACGAGTTGGTCGCCAGCGGTCGGCCGGAGAGCCTCTACGCGGCCGCCGTCTATTATTCCGAACAGCAGCGCACCGGCGAAGCCGTCGCCTTGCTCGACCGGATCCCGGTCAACCAGCGCTCGGCGCGGATGAACACGCTGCGCAACGACCTGCGCAATGCCGGCGATACCGACCAGCTCATCGCTGCGGCCAAGGCAGGCGATGCGGGAGCGCGCGCCACGCTGGCGGCGCGCGCCAACGCCGCGAAAGCCACCCCGGCGCAGCAGGCCAATGCCGCGCTCGCGCTGGCGAAGATCGGCGAACGCGCGCAGGCCATGGCGGTCGTGCGCCGGCTGCAGGTTCGCAACGACCTCAGCGCCGACACGCTGCGCACCTTGTTCTATGCCTCGTCCGAGGCAGGCCAGGACGCCGAAGCCAACGCGCTGCTGGCGCGTATATCCAAGAACACCGGCGGCCGGGACGTGGCCGGCCTGCAGGAGTCGCTGGCCATCCAGCAGTCCGACCGGCTGCGCCAGCAGAAGAACCTGACGGCGGCCTACGACGTGTTGCTGCCCTATGTGTCCGGCCCGTCGCCCAGCGTCGGCGCGCGGCTGGCGCTGGCGCGGGTCTACAAGGATTCGGGCTTCGGCGAGCAGGCGATCCAGGTGCTCGACGGCATCATGGTGTCGTCGCCGGCCGATCCCGATACGTTGCAGCAGGCCGTGAACGTCGCCATCGATCTCAGGCGCTACGAGCGGGCCGACGTCTGGCTGGCCGAGGCGCTGCGCCTGCAGCCGCAGAATCCGCGCCTCTACATGGTGCAGGCCCGCCTGTTGCGCGCGCGCGGTGACACCACGGGCGCCAAGCGCGCCCTCGAAACCGCCCAGCAGCTCAATCGCGGTCTCGGCCAGACCGAGTTCGTTCCGCTTCCTGCGCCGGCATCGACCGGCAGCGCACCCGTCCAGCGCGCGGCGGCAGAGCCGTTCCGCGGTACCGTCGCCAATGCGGGCGCGACCACGCCCGAGCGCGCGCCGGAAGTGGCGGCGCTTCGACCCGTCGGAAAAAGCGACGACGCCGCGCTGATGGCCGAATTCGAACGGCGCGTTGCCGGGAAGAAGTCTTCGCCCACCGTCGCCGATGGCGCGCCCAGCCGGTCCGATGTCATGTCGCTCGACCGTCCGTCGCTGGCGACGCCGGCCGTGCTGACGGCACAGGCGGGGCCGGTGCGCGCCGAGCCCATCCAGGTCGCACAGAGCAATCCGCTGGTGCCCCTGCGGCGGCCGGGCGGGGAGAGCGGTGCGAGCGCCTCGGTGACCGCCATGACGCCGCCGCCGTTGCCGGGGACTCCGGGCGCGCCGTCCGGCTCGATGGGCGACACCGATCCGCTCAGCCGCGAGATCGACCGCGAACTCAATTCGCTGAAGAAGCAGACGGCGATCATCGTCGACGGTGGACTGGGCTTCCGCGGCCGGTCGGGCGAATCGGGCCTCGGCCGCGTCAACGAACTCAACGTGCCGGTCAAGGCGCGCATTCCCGTCGGCAACGCGGCCCTCGTGCCGACGGTCATGCCGGTCACGCTCGACGCCGGAACGATCGCAGCCGACCCGTCGACCCTGGCGCGCTACGGCGCGAATTCGATCGTCGGACTGGCCGGTGTCATTCAGCCCAACAACGCGCGGGCGACGGGCATCGCCTTCGGCATGGGCCTCGATTGGGGCCGCCTCACCGCGGATGTCGGCAGCACGCCGCTCGGCTTCCCGATCACCAATATCGTCGGCGGCCTCGCCTGGAACCAGCCGCTGGGCGACAAGATGAACATGAAACTGGAGGCGTCGCGCCGGGCGGTCACCGATTCGGTTCTCTCTTATGCCGGTGTAACCGATCCCATCACGGGCACGACCTGGGGCGGCGTGATCCGCAACGGTGGCGAAGCGATCGTGAGCTACGACGACCAGACGCTCGGCATCTACACGAAGTTCGCCTACGGCTACTACACGGGCAACAACGTCCCGACCAACCAGTCCTACGAGTTCACCTCGGGGGCCTACTTCCGCCCCGTCAAGGACGAGAACCAGGAACTCAAGGTCGGAATCTCGGCCACCTACCTCAGCTACAACCAGAACCTCAGCTATTTCACTTTCGGCCAGGGCGGCTACTTCAGCCCGCAGAGCTTCTACAGCCTGACTTTCCCCGTCGACTGGACGGAGACGTCGGGCAAGTTCACCTACAGTGCGGGCGCCACGCTGGGCGTGCAGAGCATCCAGCAGAGTTCCGCGCTCTTCTTCCCGAACAATTACTATTTGCAGAACGCTGCAAACATACTGGCCTCGAGCGGAGCCATCGCGATCGCGCCGATTTTCCCGTCCCAGAGCAACACAGGCATCGCCTTCGGCCTGCGGCTGGGCTTCGAATACGCAGCCACCGACCGGACGTCGATCGGCGCCAAGGCCAATTTCGACAATGCATACCAGTACGATCAGGGCACAATTCTGCTATTCCTGAAAAGCTCGTTCAACTAGGTCGCCCTACACCGGTCCTTTGATGGCTGTACGCCCCGCAAACAATTCGTTCGACGCGATGACCCTCGCCGCCGCTGCACGGCGCTCCAGCCCGCCGCACTGGCGGATTTTCATGGAGGCGCTGGGTACGTCGCTGTCGCAGGTCGCGGGCGACGAACAGGCGCTTCGCGTCCTGGCCGCTGTCGGGGCGACCATCGCCCGCGATCAGCCTGTGCCGGTCTGCAACTCGCTGACCGACCTCAAGGCGGCGATGAATGCCGGACTGCAGACCCTCGACTGGGGGCAGGTCGATCTCTACGAGGCGGAGAAGGCGCTCGAGTTCGTGGTCGTGGGCTATCCTTGCTTCGACGGCGTCGAGGCACAGACGGCGTTCGCCGCCATTCTCGAGGCGTTACTGGAGGGCTGGCTCGCCCAGCAGGCAGCGCGCTCCGGCCTCTCGATGCGCCTCGTCGAACGCGGCAGTGGTCCTTATCCGCCCCTGGTCTTTCGCTACGAGCGGTCCGGCGCCTAGTCATGGATTGTCGTCGGCCGCCAGACGGTTCGCGCCGGCGTCTCCTGACGACGGGCGTAGGTTTTGCTGCGCTTTCGCTCCTGCCCGCAGTCGCGCGTGCGGACCAGAACTGGCAGACCTACAAGCGTCGCTTCATCGTCGACGACCGCCGCGTGATCGACAGCGGCAACAACAATGTCAGCCACTCCGAGAGCCAGGGCTGGGGCCTGCTGTTCGCGCAGAGCTACGACGACAAGGACACTTTTGCGAAGATCTGGGACTGGACGTCGAAATCCCTACAGCGCGGCGACGGTCTCTTCTCGTGGCGCTGGTCGCCCAATACGAACGATCCCGTGCCGGACAAGAACAACGCCGCCGACGGCGACATCCTGATCGCCTGGGCGCTGATGCGCGCCGCCGCGAAGTGGAACGAGCCGCGCTGGCTGGCGCCGGCCAAGCGGATCCAGTCCGCCGTCCTCGACCGTCTGGTGATCGAATCGCAGGGAAAGCTGATCCTGTTGCCGGGCGTGCAGGGGTTCGTGCGCGGCAACCGGCACGTGATCAACCTGTCCTACTATGTCTGGCCGGCGCTCCACGACTTTGCCGCGCAACCGGGCGATCAAGGGCGTTGGCGGCGTCTCGAGGCGGACGGTTTGTGGTTGGTCGACAACGCGGCCTTCGGCGACTATCGGTTACCACCCGACTGGCTGCTGTTCGGAAACCAGGTCCTCCGGGTGGCCGATGACTGGAAGCCTTACTTCGGTTTCGACGCCATTCGCATCCCGCTCTATCTCGCCTGGCATAACCAGGCCTCGCGCCTCGGGCGCTTCCTGACGGCGTGGCGAACGCCCCGCTTCGGCGGTCGCCCGCCGGCCTGGATCGACCTCGACACGGGCGCCGTGGCGCCATACCCGTCCAGCGGCGGCTATATCGCCGTTTCCTCCGTCACGAAGTTCGTTGCCGATGGCAACCAGGGCCCCGCGCCGGTCGCAACCGTGGGCGACGACGACGATTACTACTCCGCCAGTCTCAAGCTGCTTGCGAACGTGGCAGGCCAGGAAGCCCCGCGTGCGAAGCGCGCGTGACGGGTTGCGCCCGGGAGAGATTTGCACCGGTCATGGTCGGCGCGATACGGTAAGTCTCGTGGCTTCGAGGATATCGTTTGGCCAACCCTGATCAGGCTCCTTCGGCGCCACGGAGGTTCCGCTCGCTCGTAGCCAGCGGAGACGACGACTTTCGGGCGGAGTTGGTCGAATGGGCCATCACGCTCAATTTCTCCGTGCGCGCCATCCGCTCGGTGAAGGACCTGCCCGACTTCCTGCAAGGGCGGCATTTCGACTGGCTGTTCCTCGACGTCGAACTCGGCCGCACCCAGTGCCTGCAGATCATCGAAACGCTCGGCACCGGCTGGCAGCCGCGAACGGTCCTGGTGGGAAACATGGACCCGGACACGCTCAACGGAATAAGGCAGAGCGCCATTCGCGCCGGCCTCGACGTCGTCGGCGTTCTCGCGAAGCCTCTTTCCTTTTCTGCGCTTTCGGCGCGGCTGGCCGCGCTGGAGGCGCGCGACAAGGACAATACCAACGCCGATCTCGCCGCGCGTGACCTCGCCCGCATTCCCGGCGAAGAGCTCGAGATTCACTATCAGCCCATCGTCTCGATACGCGATCGCGTGTTCTCGCGTGCCGAAGCGCTTGTGCGCTGGCGGCACCCCGAATACGGGCTGATCGGGCCGGAGGGGTTCATCGGTCTTGCCGAGCGCTCCGGTGCCATCATCCAGCTCACATGGGATGTGCTGACGCGCACGGCCGAACAGCAGGCCGCCTGGAACGAGCAGGGGTTGCCCCTCGCGATTGCGGTGAACATATCCGCGCGCTTTCTCGGATCGGTTCGGACGGCGGACGAGATCCTGGCCCTGCTGCGGGAGAAGCGGATCGAACCGTCCACGCTGATCCTGGAGCTCACGGAGACCGAAAGGGCGCCCGACCCGGCGGTGGCGCGCGCGCTCCTTGCGAGATTGCGCGAGGCCGGTGTCAGGATCTCGATGGACGACTATGGAGTGGGCTATTCCGATCTCGGCCGGCTCCAATATTATCCATTCAGCGACCTCAAGATGGATCGCGGACTGGTGGCCCGCCTGCCGGACGACCGGGAGGGCAGGGACATCGTCTCGATGCTGGTGTCGCTTGCGGCGCGCGAGAAGGTCAGCCTGACCGGCGAGGGCATCGAGACCCAGGAACAGTGGGATGCGCTCGAGTCGCTCGGCTGCGATTTCGGCCAGGGCTTCCTGATCGCCCGGCCGATGCCCGGCGAGCGCGTCACCGGCTGGATCTCCAGCATGGCAAAGGCTGGACGATACCGGCCACCCGGAAGCAGCCGCTCCTGACCGGGCGCGTCACGCGGCGGCGGCCGGAGGCTCCTCCGCGCTTTCTACCCGGTTGCGGCCGCGTTCCTTGGCCCGATAGAGCGCGGCGTCGGCCCGGCGCATCGCGTCCTGGAGGTCTGCCCGCAGCGTTGCCACGCCGATGCTGGCGGTGATTCGAAGGGCACGGCCGTCGACGTCGAGCGACAGGTCGGCGATGGCGGCGCGCAACCGTTCTGCGACCTGCAGCGCTTCCGGCTCGTCGACGTCCCGCAGCAAGGCGCAGAATTCCTCGCCCCCATAACGTGCGATCAGGTCGTCGGGACGAAGCTGCCGGCGCGCCAAACCGGCGAAGGCGACGAGCGCCCGATCGCCGCCTGCATGTCCGAAGGTCCTGTTCACGTTGGTGAAGTGGTCGAGGTCGATCATCAGTACGCAGGCCCGCGACATGCCGAGGGCGCCCCGGCTGGCCAGGCGTTCGGCTTCCTCGAGGAAGAAACGACGGTTCCGCAGATGCGTCAGCTCGTCGGTCGAGGCAAGCTTCTCGTAGTGATGCCTCAGGCGTTCGTTTGCCATCAGCAGGAAGCCGAGCGTCATTGCCACGACGCAGATCGTATTGATGAACAGCGTGATGCCCTGGGTCGGGTCGTAGAAGGGAGTCGTGTCGCCCTCGGGCGCATCGCTCAGCAGCGAGAAGACCAGCCGCACGAGCATGGAAAAGGCCATCAGCAGCAGCGCAAGTGCCGTCGGCAGGCGGCTGCTCAGGGGCTCCGTGACCCTAGCCCGGAGGACCTCCCAGGCGGCGAGCGTGGACAGGATGGCGATCACAAACGAACAGAGGGCAACGCGCTTGTTCACGTCGATGCCGGCGAGGAGGGCGCCCGTGAAGATGACGACGAAAACAGTGGTCGGGACGACGGCAAACTTGATCCCGCGCTCGCCGCTGTTGAACCGCCGCACGCTCATCCAGACGGTGGAATAGCCCGCGACGATCAGCGAATTGGCCATGACGACCATATAGAGGGGCGAGCTGTTCGTGCGCAGACTGAGTTCCAGAGACCCCATCGCCCCCAGCAGCAGGCTGATGGCCCAGCCGCGCAGGCCGAGGATGTCGCGGCTATGGAGCCACGAGAAGAAGCACAGACCGGCCATCGAGAAGGCGATCACGAAGTTCAGCAGATAGATCGTTAGGACGTCGATGGACATCGACTGGATTCGCCTGACTGGTCGCTGCGGTGCCGGCGGAGTTTAGTCCGAACGTCGCCTCGAAGGGCCGATTTTCTCGATCGCCGGAAGCGAATTCTAGGCGCTCTCGGCACCCCGCCAGGCCACTACCCGGCCCGACATGACGAAGCGGTCGCGGCCGGCGTGCTTGGCCGCATAGAGCGCCCGGTCGGCTGCCGCGACCAGCGATGGATGATTGTTCGCAGAATCGGCGCCCGGCCAGCCCGTGGCGCCACCGGCACTGAACGTCACCCGCTTCGTCGGCGGATTGAGCGCATGGGGCATGTTCAAGGCAACCAGGGACTCGCGCAGGCGGGCCGCCACGCTGGCGCAGCCCACTTCGTCGGTATTCGGCAACAGCAACACGAATTCCTCGCCGCCGTAGCGCGCCGCGAGATCCGCTGGGCGCCGGGCCTCTGCCGAGATCGCCTTGGCCACGGCCTTGAGGCACGCATCACCCGCCTGGTGGCCGTACTGATCGTTGAACTTCTTGAAATTGTCGACGTCCACCATGAGCAGCGACAGCGGGGTCTCGTCTCCCGCGGCGCGCCGCCATTCCTCCTGCAGCTTTTCGTCGAAATGGCGCCGGTTGGCGAGGCTCGTTAGGCCGTCCTGGCGGGCGAGCATCGCGAGCTTGTCCTCGAGTCCCTTGCGTTCGGTCATGTCCCGCGAAATCGCCACGACGCCGCTGATCCTGCCGGTGGCGATGTCGCGCGTCGCGCGCAGGGCGCTTTCCAGCCAGATTTCGCCGCCGCTGCGATGCCGGGTGCGGTAGATGACCTTTGCTTCCTCGACCTCGCCTGCCTTGAGCTCCTCGACGGTTTCCTGCACGTGCGGCAGGTCCTCCGGATTGACGCCGGCCAGGGCGGGCGTTCCGCGGAGCTGCTCGGCGCTCCAGCCGACGATTCGAAGGCAGGCGGGAGATACGTAGAGAATGCGCTCGTCGAACCCGATGCGCATGACCATGTCACTCGATTCCTCGGCGAGCAGCCGGAAGTCGGCCTCCTTGGCCGCGAGGACCGTCGCGATGCGTTGCCGCTCCAGCAACTGGCGCACCAGATAGAAGCCGGCGCCGCCGATCAGGGAGATCAGCACAAGGACCAGGGCCATGCGGAACATCGCTTCGCGGCGCCACGGCGCCAGCACTTCGTCCCTCGCTTCGGTGGCCAAGATGATGATCGGGAACCGGTCGCTCATCTTGTAGAAGCTGAGGCGCCACGATTCGTCGAACGTCGACTGGAAGTAGTAGACGCTGGCCGTAGGCCGGCTGTGCATGTCCTTGATGAGGCCGGAATTCGACAGGTCGCGGCCGACCGACTTTTCGTTGTCGATGCTGCGCGCCAGCACGATGCCGCTCTTCTCCAGCATCGTGACTACGCCGGAGGGGCCGAGGTCGAAGCGTTTGTAGAAGTCGGCGAAGTAGCTGGCGTCGATGGTGGCGAGCACGACGCCGGCAAAGGAACCGTCCGGATTGTTGAAGCGCCGCGATGCGGGAATGATCCATTGTCCGCCCGACCGGCTCCTGATCGGCCTGCCGATCAGCAGGCCCAGTTCGTTCGACGCCCGGTGCTGCTTGAAATAATCGCGATCGCTGTTGTTGAAGGCGTTCAGGTCGACGTTCTCCGAGGTCGCGAGCCATCGACCCTTGTCGTCATAGACGAAGAGGGCGCGGACACGACCCATCGCACCCTTGCGGAAATTGATGTCGCTCTGGAGCCGCGCGGTGGCGACCGGGCCGGTTCCCTCCGCTTCCAGCCGGTGGACGAGGCCCACGACGAGGCTGTCGGCCATCTCGAAGGAGTCCTCGGCGTGCTGGACCAGCGACTGGGCGAGATTGGTGACGTCGATCTCGGCGGCCTTCAGGGCATCGCGGCGCAGTCCCATCTCGCGAAGCGAACTGAAGAAGAGCATCATGAAGCAGACGACTACGACGAGACCGGCCGCAAGGTAGACGGGCTGACGGAGGCGAAGGCCAAGAGTCATGGCCCGCAGCCATTGTCATGGATACGCCGGAAGGCCATTTCAGATGGTATCGCGCTGGAGAGCGCGGCCAGATCCATCGAAAACTCCCGGATGACAGGCGTCGAAGGCCCAGTCCGGGAATGATAGGCCATCTCCGGGGTTAAAAGAACTCGAATAGTCTCGGCGAATCGAGTCGCTAGACCATGATCACTTTGCCGGTGGGCAGGTCGTAGTAGGCGCCGACGACCTTGAGCTTACCTGCCGCGACCATGTCGCCCAGGATCGGCTTCTCGGTCTGCAGGCGGCGGACGTTGTGCTGGATGTTGGCAACCACGGCGCGCTGCCGCAGGTCGTCGCCCGGCGTCTTGAGGACCGGCTCGATGCCGGGCTTCATGGCGCGCACGAGGTCGGCGATGTGGCCGGGCAGGGTGTTACCCTTCTGCAGAGCCTCGATGGTGGCGTTCACCGCGCCGCAGTTCGTGTGGCCCAGAACCATGATCACCTTGGTGCCCAGCACCGCGGCGCCGTATTCGAGGCTGCCCAGCCCGTCGGGCGTGACGAAGTTGCCGGCGACGCGCACGATGAACAGCTCACCGGGTGCCTGGTCGAACGCCAGTTCGGGCGCCACCCGCGAATCCGCGCAGCCGAGGATGGCGGCGAAGGGCGCCTGGCCCTGGGTGCGCGCGGCGCGGCCGGCGGAGAAATCGCGCTCCGACATCTTGCCGGAAGCGTAGCGCGCGTTGCCTTCCATCAGCAGGGCGATCGCCGCGTCAGGTGTCTCGACCGACCGCGACGGTTGAGCCATGGCCGCGCCCGTCGACAGGGCACCGACTGCGGCCGTGACCGCGAGACCGCCCGCGCCTGAAAACAGGCCGCGACGTGAAAGACAGACGTTGCACATGATGTTCTCTCCCCGAATCAGGCGGACAGCATAGTTGCAACGGAGGGGCGATCAAGGCGCGGCAGATGTGCGATCACGGAGAGCCTTTTCCCGTGACCGGCAGGCCCGCCGGGCCCGCGCGCCGGCGCCCGGCCAGCTCTCGCGCCTCGTCGGCGCGACCGGCCGCGAGATACGCTTGCAGCAGGGTCGCTTCCACCAGATCGCCCTGCGCCCGGCTACCGCCGATGCGCTCGCGTTCCGGCAGGATCGCCTCGATCAGTTCGATCGCCGTTGCATGGTCACCGCGCTGGTGGGCCGCGAAGGCCCGCGTAACAGTGGGGATCAGCGAGCCGGACGGGTAGCGGCCGGCGCTTGCCAGTTCCTCGATCGCCTTGACCCAGCCGTCGAGTGCGGCGTCGTCGCCGGTGGCCGCATAGGTCAGGCCGACATGCCAGTCGGCGAGGGACATGCCCGGTCGCGGAAGTTTCTCGCGCGCATAGTCCTTGAGCTTTGCCCAGCGCGCGGGATCGCGCGGATGGCCCGCCAACTCCGAGCGCCACAGGAACGCCGCGGAATCCGAGAGCTTCTGATGAATGGCGCCGCGATGATCGTCGGCGCAGAAGGCGTCGTTGTAGAGGCGCAGCCCGCCTTCGAGGTTTCCGGCGTGCAGTTCGAACAGGCCGAGATGCCAGTTCAGGTGGCCGAACAATCCGCCGCCTCGATCGTAATCCGGCAGCCAGTCGCGCAGGAAGGCGATGCCTGCGTCCTGCTCGCCGGTTTCGTAGCAGAGATGGGCGAAGGCATGGGCGGCGTATGCATTGAGCCGGTATTTGGCCAGCGAGCGCTCTATCCCGGGGCGCGCCTCGTCGTGCCGGCCGATCTCCGACAGCGCCATCCCGTGATGGGCTTCGAACCACCAGTCCTCGCCATAGTGCGGGGCGAGCCCGTCCAGGAAGTCCATCAGGTCCTGCTCGCGGCCGGGCAGGCCCGACATCCCGATCAATCCGCCCTGGTTGGCGGCGAGACTCAACACCAGCGCGTCGCGCGGCCAAGTCTGCACGTGGGTACGGATCGCCGCCAGTGCCGCGACGGCCAGACCGGCGAACAGGCGGCGGAACACCTCGATGTGGCTCAACTCCCGCGCCGTACTTCCCTCGCCGAGGGAAGTTGCCGTGGCCAGGGACTCGCGCATCGCGTCGAGCTTGCCGGCAAGCTGCGCGGCGCGCGCCTTGCCGATATGGGCGAGGGCGAATGCGGGGTCGGCGGCGATGGCCCGCTCGAAGGCATTGGCCGCGCCGGGATAGACGGTCAGCAGAAGATCGACGCCCTCGACATAGGCGTCGCGCGCAGTCGCGCTCGTGGTGGAGAGGGGAAGGCCGTAGCGGTCTGTCAGCATGTCGTCACCGGAACCGAATTGCGCGCATCGAGATCCCGACTGTCACTCTCGCACGCGACGACGGCAAGACTGCATTGACGCTCACATGCGCAGTGCGGACACTCCTCGCCAAGCAAACAAAGAAAGAGGAGGAACTTCATGAAGATCACGCGCCGCACGGCGATAGGCTCGCTCGTGGCGACGGTCGCGGGCACCGTCCCGGCCTTCGCACAGGCCTTCCCGAACAAGCCGGTGAAGATCGTCGTCGGTTTCGCGGCCGGCGGCGGTACCGATTTCGTCGCGCGCATCCTGGCCGATGCCTTGAAGGATCGCTGGGGCCAGTCCGTGATGGTCGAGAGCCGCACCGGTGCGAGCGGCATGCTGGCCGCGGAGCAGGTGGTGAGGTCGGCGCCCGACGGTTACACGCTGCTCGTCTCGCCGCAGACCTCGATCGCGGTGGCGCCGCAGATCTTCGCCAAGTCGCCCTACGATCCGCTCAAGGACCTGACGCCGATCACCATCCTCACCGCGACGCCGATGCTGCTGGTCGCGCACCCGTCCTTCCCGGCGTCGACCTTCGCCGAATTCCTGGCCTATGTGCGGGCCAATCCGGGCAAGGTCACCTTCGCCTCGGGCGGCATCGGCTCCTCGCCTCACATGACGTCCGAACTGCTCAACATGCAGCTCGGCCTCAAGGCCGTGCATGTGCCCTATCGCGGCGAGCAACCGGCGCTGGCCGACGTGATGGGCAACCAGGTCGGTGTGCTCTTCGCCAACATTCCGTCGGGCATGCCCTACGTCCAGGCGGGTAAGCTGAAGGCGCTCGTAACGACCGGGCAGACTCGCTCACCGCTCGCGCCGGATGTTCCCACGATTGTCGAATCCGGTGCCGGCGATATCGTGACCGCGACCTGGAACGGACTCTACGGTCCCGCCGGCATGGCGCCGGAGCTGGTGCAGAAGATCTACACCGACGTCAAGGACGTGCTGGGCCAGGGCGCGGTGCGCGAACGCCTGATCGCCTCGGGCAGCGACATGGTCCTGAACACGCCGCAGCGCTTCCAGGAGTACCTGAAGGCCGAGGTGACTCGCTGGGGCAAAGTCATCAAGGCCGCCGACATCCGCGCGGAGTGATGGTGCCGGGCGTGATGGCCTTGTAGATAGTCCCTTCAGAGGCGTGTCAACTCGCGGCAGTGACCCTGGGAAGCCACCGCGCCAGCGGTTGGCTAACGCGGAAATGAGCGTCAGTATGTGTATTCATGATCTGCACGACGCGATGCCGTACAGCTTCGAGGGCATTCCGTGACGCTCCCTGGGCGCCATTGGATTTCCTCTCATTGCGCTATGGGAGGATAGTCCATTGCTCGATCACGAGCCTGGTCACTTCTTTCTGTAGATTCGTGTGAGCACAAACGTGAGTGAGGAACTTAACAATCGGATTCTGGAGTACCTTCGAGCCTACGGACCGATCAGAGCGAAGGATATTGCGGACGCGTTGGGGGCCGATCGGAACACAATCAATCAGCTCCTGTATGGATCGCTCCGGAGCAAAGTGAAGCAGAACAAGAATTTCGCTTGGTCGCTCACTTCCACCAACTCTCCACAGTCGAAGGCTTCAAGACAATCGAAGACTAAGGGCAATACGTGGAGCCCTCTCTTCCGATACTATCTCGATTGCCTCGCCCAGGACGACGACAATGGTGTAAGTGTCTTCGCGGATTTCGGCTCAGATCTAGACTATGTCGAACTCCCATCTTGGCCCTTGGATGGCCCTGCATCAGAAGGCCATTCCGATGCCCTGAGGAAGCTGATCGGCCGCCAGCAACGCGACTGGCGCAAGAAAATCCTGTGGCTCGGATACCCGACAATGTTGAGGCAAGTACGTGGCCGCGACGGTTGGGAACGCAAGGTGATCGAGCCGCTACTTCTGTGGCCGCAGGATCCCGAGGCCAACGACTTTGCCTTTCTGCCCGAGCCTCTCGTGAATACGAGGGCGGTTCGTAGCGCAGGCCCCGCAGACAACATTCTCGAAGAGGTCACGCGACTCACGGAGGAACTGGGACTCGATACTGGCGACCTGGCGCCGCTAGACGAGCTGGTCGCCCGATTGCGCGATCTTCGCCCGGAGTGGCGGTGGAAAGAGGCGCTGGTACCCGCGCCTTTGCGACCGCTGGGAAGCCTTCGCAGTCTCCCAGAACCAGGCATTTACAATGCGGCGATAGCCGTCATCGCGGACAAGTCGCCCTTCACCGTGGGGCTCGAACAAGATCTCACCGATCTTCAGGGAGCCAGTGACGGCGACATAGCAAAATCAAGTCTAGGCATCTTGCTTGGCAAGACCTCATCGCGGCTAGTGGACGATGAACTGCTGTTGGAGCCGGCCCCGCTCAACGCCGAGCAACGGAACGCCGTGCGTGCTGGGCTGACCGAGCCTCTCACCGTCATTACGGGACCCCCAGGGACTGGGAAGTCCCAGGTCGTATCGGCGATACTCGTCAACGCGGTGTGGCGTGGGCAGCGTGTGCTGTTCTCCAGCAAGAACAATAAGGCCGTAGACGTAGTGCTGGATCGGGTCAACGGTCTGGCTCCTAGGCCCACTGTCCTAAGACTGGGGGCACGAGCGCTGCAGGAGGAATTGGCACAACACTTGAGTGCGATTCTGTCCTCGCAGCCGACAGCAGACGATAGACAGGCCTACGCTCAAACGCTGGCGCGCCTCAAGCTGCAGAGTGAGGCCCTTAACTCCAAGTTGCGTGCTTATGAGACCCTAGTGGCACTACGCAATCGGGTGGACCGTCTCGAAAGACTCGCCGAAGGGAGCCGCGCCGTCCTTAAGGAGGCGTTTTCCAACTCTACTGAGGTGCTCAAGTCCGAATTGCCGCTTCGGGCCCAAGTTCTGGCGGAAGCCGTGCGTCGAGCGAAGCGCGACGGCGCGCCGCTGATCGATCGGATGCTTTGGCCGATGCGGAGAGGCACCCTGAACCGCCAAGCAGAGCAAGCGGCAGAGGCGGTTCGCCAGTCGCTCGCGCGCTTTGATGCCTGGCCGGGCGGCACGGAAAAGCCGGAGGACGTCTGGAGGCTGGCGGAGGCATTCGTCAAGGCGGCGCAAGATGCAGCCAGTTATAGATCCGCGCTCGCCGAGCTATCGACTGGCAGAGATCCAGGCAAGCTGGCCATCGACATTGCGCGCGAAATCGAAGGAATTGCGGCCCTGTCTCTGGAGACGTGGCGATCATGGTCGACACTTCTGCCAGACAGACTAAACCAAGAGGACCGGTCGGCGATAGGAGAGTATGCCGCGCTCTTGCGGCTAATTGCAGAGTCGAACGGACAGGGCGGGGGCATCGACCGCAAAGTGTGGCGTCGCTTCTATGAACTCGCGGGCAAGACGACCAAAGCCTTGCCTTGCTGGGCTGTTACGTCGCTTTCGGCACGCGGGCGAATTCCGCTGGAAGCAGGGGCATTCGATGTCGTGGTTGTCGACGAAGCAAGCCAGTGCGATATCGCGTCCATAGTCCCGCTCCTCTATCGCGCCAAGCGAGCTGTAGTTATCGGAGATCCGCAACAGCTTCGCCACATTACCCGCCTGTCTCAGCCACGGGAGCAGGCTCTGATGGTGAAGCACGACATTCTTTCCGCGCCAGGGGCGAACTGGAGCTATCGAGCGAACGCACTCTACGACCTCGCGGCTGCTAAAGCGCCTCCGGGTGCGATCGTTGCCTTGCGAGACCATCATCGGAGTCACGAGTCGATCATCCGGTTTTCGAACGATTTCTTTTACGGCGGCCGTCTGCGTGTGGCGACCGACTACAAGCTTCTGAAACGCCCTGAGGGACCAGCAGTGCGATGGGTCGACGTAAAGGGACGCACGGTACGTCCTTTCACCGGCGGCGCGGTCAATCATGAAGAAGCAGCTGCGGTTGTGGCCGAGTTGCGGCAGCTTGCCCTTCATCAGCGCTTTTCAGGAGAGATGGGCGTCGTCACTCCTTTCAGAGCGCAAGCGAATTTGATCGAAGAACTCATAGCTCGAGACGACCCTCTGGCGGCCGCTCTGGCGTCTCGTAACTTCATCAGCGAGACTGCGCACCGGTTCCAGGGAGACGAGCGCGATCTCATTGTGTTCTCGCCAGTGATTTCGGCCGGTGCCCCTGAGACAGCTTCCGGGTTCCTAAAGAGTCAGGGCAATATCTTCAACGTCGGTATCACGCGTGCTCGCGGCGCTCTGGTTGTTGTTGGCGACGCCGCAGCGTGTCAGGCGAGCGACGTGGGGTATCTCAGCGCTTTCGCCAAGTATGCCGCTGGGCTGACGCAACCGGCTGAATTGGCCGCAAGAGATGTGGTCGCCACACAAGGCACTGATTACCCTCCCGTCGCCCAGCCAAAGCTTGTGTCGGATTGGGAGAAGGTGCTCTGGACTGCCATGGTAAAAGCCGGCCTTCGTCCGGTGCCTCAATACGATGTCGATTCCTACATTCTCGACTTTGCCCTGATTCGGCCGAATGGACGTCGGCTCAATATCGAGGTCGATGGTGAGCACTATCATCGCGACTGGGACGGGGAGCTGATAAGGAGAGACCAGCTCCGCAACCTGCGCATGATTGAGATGGGGTGGGATGTCATGCGCTTCTGGGTCTACCAGATTCGCGATGACCTGCCTGCGTGCGTAAGCAAAGTGGCGGCGTGGGCAGAGAATGCAGATCGGCAGCCGGCCGCGATTTAGGCCGCTCGCGCGGCCGCCGCGGCGGCCAACACCATCGCTGCGCATTTCTCGCCGATCATGATGGACGGCGCGTTGGTGTTGCCCGAGGTGAGCGTGGGCATGATCGAGGCGTCGGCGACGCGGAGGCCGGCGAGGCCGTGGACGCGCAGCTCGGGATCGACCACGGCGCGCGGGTCGTTGCCCATCTTGCAGGTGCCGACCGGGTGATAGGTCGTCTCGGCGTTGTTGCGCACCCATTCGAGCAGCTCGGCGTCGCTCTGGAGATGGGCGCCGGGGGCGATCTCCTTGCCGGTGACTTCCTTCAGCGGCGAGGTCGCCATCAGTTCGCGGCCCTTGCGCAGCACGTTCACGATGCCGGTGCGGTCGTGCTCGGTGGACAGGAAATTGAAACGGATGGCCGGCGGCTCGGCGGGATCGGCCGACTTGATGTGGACCGAGCCGGTGCTCTCGGAGCGCAGCACGTTCACGTTCATGGTGATGCCCTTCTGGGCCGACACGCGCCGCTCCTTGCCGACCATCTCGTAGAGGAAGGGCGCGATCGAGATCGTGGCATCGGGCGAATCGAGTCCGACGCGCGTGCGGAAATAGAGGCGGATCGGCACCGAGGTCGAGGCGAGGAAGCCCTCGCGGAACATCGCGTACTTCACGGCCTCGCGAGCCAGCCGCCAGCCGCGCGCGTTGTCGTTGAAGGTGAGGTTCTTGCCGGTGATCTCGAATTTCATGCGCGGCGAGTAGTGGTCGCGCAGGTTCTCGCCGACGCCGGCTAGCTCGTGCACCGGCGCGATGCCGAGCGCCCGCAGCCGGTCGCCCTGGCCGATGCCCGAGAGTTCCAGCAGCTTCGGCGAGTTGATCGAGCCGCCGGAGACGATGACCTCGCGCGTGGCGCGCGCCTCGCGCTTCTGGCCGTTCACGGAATAGCGCACGCCGACGCAACGCTTGCCCTCGAGGATGAGCGATTCCGCGATCGCGCCCTGGTCGATCTGCAGGTTGGCGCGGCCGCGGGCGGGATCGAGATAGCAGAAGGCGGTGCTCTGGCGGCGGCCCTTGGTGATCGTCACCTGGGACATGCCGATGCCTTCCTGCGAGGCGCCGTTCTGGTCTGGATTGTAGGGCAGGCCCATCTTCTCGGCCGCCTCGATCATCTTCTCCAGCAGCGGGACCTTGTTGCGCGGCGTGTGGGTGACGGGAAGGATGCCGTCGCGGCCGCGGAATTCGTCGGAGCCGCCCTCGAAGCGTTCCATGCGCTTGAAGATGGGCAGCACGTCCTGGAAGCTCCAGCCGCGATTGCCGAGCTGCGCCCAGTGATCGTAGTCCTGCGCCTGGCCGCGGATGTAGACCATGCCGTTGATCGAGCTGGAGCCGCCCAGCATGCGGCCGCGTGGCACGGCGATGCGCCTGCCGCCTGAGCCTTCGTCGGGCTCCGACGAGTAGCACCAGTTGACGGCCGGATCGTCGATCATCTTGGCGACGCCGACCGGCACCTTCGACCAGAAGAAGTTCGAGCCCTGCGTTCCCGCCTCGAGCAGCAGCACGCGATACTTGCCGCTCTCCGAGAGCCGGCTCGCGACGACCGCGCCCGCGGACCCGGCACCGACGACGATGTAGTCATAGGTCGAGTCGCTCTTCATGCTGGTATCTCCCTTGACCGGAAAGGGAGCAGCCCTCGCGCGCGCTGACAAGCCTCGCGGCGCGCGAATTGCCCGGCGGTTTCGCCAACGGGAATGGCGCTGTCGCGGCAGCGTCGGCAGATCCACGTCGGCAGATCCACGTCGGCAGGTCCGGCTGCCGCGCCGAAAGAGCCGCACCGCGTCCAATCTTGAACCGTCGGGCAAGGCCCCATAGGCTCGGTTCGAAGGCAAACCCCAGCAGATTGCTGTCGTCACGGTATCCTCGATGTTCGCATGGTCGTTGAGAACGGCTGGATTTTTCGTGCGGATGTCGGCCTGGATCGCCGTTTGCGTGGTCGCGGTCGTGGCCGGCCTGTTCATCCTTCCCAAGGTTATCGACTGGCAACCGCACAAGGCGCGCCTCGCATCGTTCCTGACGCAGGAGATCGGCCGGGAGGTCGGGCTCGACGGCCCGCTCGACGTCGCCCTGCTGCCACAGCCCGTTCTCGTTGCGCAGCGGGTTCGTGTCGGCAATGCGCCGGGCGCCGCCGCGCCGAACCTCTTCGAAGCGCGACAGCTCGCCGTGACACTGTCCTGGCGGGCGCTGTTGCAGGGCCGCATCGATCTGCAGCGGGTGGTCGTCGACGAGCCTCGACTGGCACTCGAACCGGGAACTGACGACGGCCCCAACTGGCGGCTGCCGGACGGGCAGGCGGGGGACGCTGTGCCGATGGTGACGGTCGCGCGGCTGGAGATCCGGCGCGGTCGGATCGTCAACGCGACCGGTCTGTCCGGCCAACCGCTCGAGGCGCGGGCCATCGACCTGTCGGGCTCGTTCGATGCGAACGCGGGCCTTCTCGCCCTCGACGGGACCGCTGTCGTCAACGGCATTCCGGCATCGTTCACGCTCGGGCTCAGGATGACGGCGTCGGCCGATGCCCCGGTCAATCTGAAGCTCGGCGTGCCGGGCGGCCGCCTCGTCTTCGCGGGCTGGCCCGGCGAGCGCACGGCCGGCGATCCTTTGCGAGGCCGCCTGTCGCTGGAGGCCGAGTACCTGCCCGAGTTTGTCGAATCGATCACGACGGCGAGCGGCCGCCGGCCGATGCGCGTGAACGAGGCGGTCGCCCGCAGGCTGGCGGTGTCGGCCGACGTCGCGCTGGCCAGCGACCGGCTCTCGCTCGACGATCTGGCGATCGCCGTGGCGGACGAACGCATCACGGGGAGTTTGCTGATCGTGGGTGGCGGTACGACGACGGCGGTGAGCGGCAGGCTGGCGTCGTCCTATCTGGATGCGGACCGTTGGGTGGAGCGGTTGCAGGACGGCGCGCTGTTCGTGCCGCCGTCCGGTGACGCAGCGCGGGCGGCGATGCAAACCGGGGCGTCGTCCGACGACGACCTGCCGTCGTTGCGGGTGCGCCTGACCTGCGACGTCGACACGGTGCGCTACCGCCGCGACGCGGTCCGCGATGTCACCGTGACCTTCCAGTACGAGAAGGACGTGCTTCACGTGCTGGCGCTCAAGGCCGTGCTGCCCGGGGACCTCCTGATCAACCGGAAAGCCGGCTTCGAGGGCGATGCGAAGGACGCGGGATATGACGGCCTCATCGAGGTCGAGGGCCGGAACCTGCGCCAGACGCTGAAATGGATCGGCATCGACACGACGTCGCTGCCGCCCGACCGCCTGCAGACCTTGCGGATCAGCGGCAAGACGCGGCCGGCAAGGGGCGTCGTTCATGTCACCGATGCGACGTTCGAACTCGACGACCAGCGCGGCACCGCGAGCGCCGACATCGCTTATTCGATTCCGACCGTCATCACCGCCCGCATTCATCTCCCCGACCTGAACCTCGACGCCTATCAGTTGACCGGCGCGGCCCTGCACGGGCTGATGCCCGCGCCCGACGCGACGCCGGTCTCGCCGCCGGCGGCCGACGAACCCGCGCCGCCCGTGCTGGACTTCAAGGCCCGCTTCGACAACGTGCTCTACCGCGGAGAAACCGCGCACGAGGTCGATGCCCATGTCGTCATCCAGGGCAACGAGCTGAAGCTCAAGCATGTGGGCGTGGGCGAGCTTCTCGGCTCACACCTCGAACTTTCGGGGGCGGTTGCCGACTACGGCACCGTGCCGCGCTTCGACCTCGTCTATCGCGGCGTCATTCGCGATGCCGACCGGATGCTCGATTTCGCGGCGCTGCCGCGCTTCGTCCATGGGCGCATCGGGGCGGCCCAGGTGGCGGGCCGCGCGGTCGGGACGCTGAAGGAAGCGGCCCTGTCGGACCTGTCGGTTTCCATGCTCGGCGCCACCTTCACGGCGGCTGGGCGCATGTCCTTCGGCGAGGACCGCCGCTTCGACTTTCCCCGTTTTGCCGTGGCCGGGCTCGACCTCGGTGCCTTCATCGCGGCGGCCGGCGGCGGCCCGCGCGAGGACGTGGCCGACGTGGAGGCCGACGGCAGTTTTCACGGCGATTGGCGTCGCGCAACGTTCCGCGGCAGCCTCGCGATCGACGGCATGGCGCTTTCGGGTGAGCTCTCCTCGACCCTGGCGGCACGCCCGCACGTCACGGCCTCGTTGCAGGCGCCCGGCGGGCTACGGCTCGATCGCTGGCTGCCTGCGGCGCCGCGGGCGGGCGCTGCCGGCGCGGGCGATTCACGCCGCGGGGCTTCGACCGCAACCGCAGGCGGGCGGTTGACTCATTCGCTGCGGGCGCTCGATGCGACGCTGACACTCACGACGCCGGCGGTCGCCTGGGGGCGCTATGCGCTGGGCATGGTCGAACTCTCCGCGCGACTCGACCGCGGCGTACTAGACGTCACGCGGCTGGCGGGCACGCTGGAAGGCGCGGCCTTCGACCTGAAGGCGCGAGTCGATGCGCGGGCTGCTGTGCCCGCGATGGAGGTGGGTGGCAGCGTGCGGAACATCGACATCTCGCGCACCATTGCGGTGGCCGGCGCCGCCAACGAGTTCGGCACCGACCAGCTCGCGGTGGCACTGGAAGGCACGCTCGACCTCGAGGACCTGGTCTGGAGAGCCGAGGGCGGCACGCTCGACGATCTCGTCGCCTCGGGAGTGGGCCGCGGACAGTCGCGAAGCCAGGTCCGCGCGTCCGTCGTGCGGGGATCGGCGTCCTTCGCCTCGTTCGCGACCGGGCTCGCCAGCCTGTTCAGCACCGAGATGGGTTTCACCTCGGCGGTCATCGACGGGTTCCTGGGGAACTGGATCGCCACGCGCGGGGCCTTCGACCTGTCGGGCGGCATCCTTGCGCTCGACGAGCATACCGTGCGCGCCCCGCATGCCACGGCCTATGTCAAAAGCCGCTTCGATCTCCGGCAGGGGACCGTCGACACGCTGATCGCCCTCGACACCGGCACGCCGGGCTCGCTGGACTATCTCGTGTCCGTGCGCGGGCCCCTGGCGTCGCCGACCATGCGGTCGGAACCGGTGCGCGGTCGTTAACTGGGGCCGGGCTCCGGCTCCGGCCGGTGTCAGGCGGGCTGGGCCGCCTTGGCGCGGACCGGCAGCTTCCAGTTCGGCCGCACGAAGTGGCAGGTGTAGCCGTTCGGGATCCGCTCCAGGTAATCCTGATGCTCGGGCTCGGCCTCCCAGAACTCGGCGGCCTGCGCCACCTCGGTCACGACCTTGCCGGGCCACAGCCCTGAGGCGTCGACGTCGGCGATCGTGTCCAGGGCGATCCGGCGCTGCTCGTCGCTGGTGTAGAAGATGGCCGAGCGGTAGGAGGTGCCGCGATCGTTGCCCTGGCGGTTCATCGTCGAGGGATCGTGGATCTGGAAGAAGAACTCCAGGATCTTGCGATAGCTGGTCTTCGCCGGATCGAAGACGATCTCGATCGCCTCGGCATGGCCGTCATGGTTTCGGTAGGTCGCATTGGCGACGTGGCCGCCAGTATAGCCGACCCGCGTCGACAAGACGCCGGGCATGCGTCGGATGAGGTCCTGCATGCCCCAGAAGCAGCCGCCGGCAAGAACCGCGCGTTCCGTGCTCATTTCACATCCTCCACCTGGTCGAGATAGTCGCCGTAGCCCTGCGCCTTCATGTCGTCGCGATGGACGAAGCGCAGCGAGGCCGAGTTGATGCAGTAGCGCAGGCCGCCGCGGTCGCGCGGTCCGTCGGGGAAGACGTGGCCGAGATGGCTGTCGCCATGCTTCGACCGGACCTCGATGCGCATCATGCCGTGCGACACGTCCTTGAGCTCCGCGACGTTGGCGGGCTCGATCGGCTTGGTGAAGCTCGGCCACCCGCATCCCGATTCATACTTGTCGGAAGATGCGAACAGCGGCTCGCCGGAGACGATGTCGACGTAGATGCCGGGCTGCTTGTTGTGCAGCAGCGCGCCGGTCCCGGGGCGTTCCGTGCCGCTCTCCTGCGTCACATAGAACTGTTCGGGGGAGAGCTTGGCCAAAGCCTCCTGGGTCTTCTTGTACGTCTGCATGTCTCGCTCCTGTCGCCACCTGCCAGAGAGCCGGAATATAGGTATCCGCTCGCGTTGTGTCAGGGGGCCGACGAGAGTCGCGTGCGGTGTCGAACCGGAGAACTGACACTTCGCGTCGCACCTGCCGTGATTCTGCGCGGTCTGGGCGCGGCGAAACTTGTCCCGAATGTGGACGGATAGTAGAGGCGGGCCCCTGTTTTCTGCTTTCCAGGAGGATGCTGATCATGGCCGATCCGGCGATCACCAAGGGCGGCCTCTACGCCGGCACCTTCGCTTCCTACACGATCATCGATGCGAACCTCAGGGCGCTGTTGTCGGACCACTACTGGACGTCGGATGCCGACGGTCAGACACCCGCGGATAGCTTCACCTACTTTTTCCCGGATTCCGTCGACGACTATCCCGAGGATTATCAGGACCAGGAAGGCCTGGACGTCTTCATCGAGGCCAACGAGCACCAGCAAGCGGCGTCGATCATCGGGTTCAACCAGATCACCTGGTACACCGGTGTCTCCTTCGAGCTGAGCGAGACTTCGGATGCCGCCATGCGCATCGCCGGCGCCGGCAGCCTCCCGGGCAACGACGGCGGCTCGCATGCGAACTTTCCCGCCAATCACGAGGGCGCGATCTCCAACAGCGCAGGCGACGTGTTCCTCGGCGAGAACGGGACGCCCGAGACCGATCAACTCTACGGCAACGACACCTTCGCCACGATCATCCACGAGATCGGTCACGCGATGGGCCTCAAGCATCCGTTCGAGCCCTATCCGAACGGCGCCATCTCGGCCGATCGCAGCAACATCGAATTCACGGTGATGAGCTATTCGTCTTTCCTGACCGGCGAAGTCGGCGTCAATGCCAACACGACCGCGCCGGACGGGTCCTCGGTGTCGGGCTACATGATGTACGACATCGCGGCGCTGCAGGAGATGTACGGCGCGAACTTCGACAAGGGCAAGACCGGCACCACGCCGGCGCAGAAGGCCGTCTACACCTGGAGCAACAGCACCGGGCAGCAGTACATCGACGGTGAGGAAGCACCGGACACCGGCGAGACGGAGACGCACAGGATCTTCCAGACCGTGTGGACGCAGGGCGCCGACACCACCTACGACCTCAGCAACTTCAGCGGCGACCAGTACGACGACCTGCGGGCCGGGCAGTGGCTGCGCTTCTCGGTCGACCATCTCGCCGACCTGAACGCCTATGCCCCTCCGGGCACGGTCGAGTACCAGGCGCAGGGCAACGTCTACAACACGCTGCTCTACCAGGGCGACACGCGCTCCCTGATCGGCACGCTGGTGACAGGTAGCGGCAACGACACCATCATCGGCAACGAGCTGAACAACGTGCTGCATGGAAATGCCGGCAACGACGTCATAGACGGCGGCATCGGCAACGACATTCTCTATGCCGGCGCCGGCGACGACGTGCTGATGGGCAGTTTCGGCATCAACCAGCTGTGGGGCGGCGACGGCATCGACACCGCCTCCTATGCCGGCCGCAGCGGCGTCGTCCATGCCGACCTGTCGGCGCGATACGGCATGGTGAACTACCTGCTCGCCGACACCTACGACAGCATCGAGAACCTGACCGCGGGCCTCGGGCGCAGCACGCTGATCGGCGATGGCGGCGCCAACCGCCTGACGGGCGGTGCGTCGAGCGACCTGCTCTACGGCGGCGAGGGCGACGACATGCTGATCGGCGGCGGCATCAATGCCGGCACGCCCAACCAGCTCTGGGGCCAGGGTGGCATCGACACCGCGTCCTACGAGGGCACCACGGGCCACGTCTATGCCGACCTGCGCTCGCAGGCGGGTTATGTCGACGGCGTGCTGTTCGACACCATGAACTCGGTCGAGAACCTGATCGGCGGTTCGACGTCGGACACGCTGATCGGCGATGCCGCGGCCAATATCCTGACGGGCGCGGGCGGCGGGGATGCGCTCTACGGCATGGGCGGGGCCGACGTCTTCGTCTACCTGCAGTTCCTCGACAGCAATCTTGTCACCGGCTACGACACGATCTTCGACTTCATGTCGGGGACCAGCAAGCTCGACCTGACGGCGTTCAACATGAGCGCCTCGCATGTCCAGATCCAGTCGGACGGAAGTTCGACGAGCCTCTATCTCCATGCGACGGTGGATGTGCTCTACGCTCCCGCCGACCTCGCCATCTCGTTCGTCGGCGCGAACGCCATCGAGTTGAGCGATATTCTCTTCGCCTGACGGCGTTCGCCGCCTATCGCCCTTCTACCGAGGGGAGGAGTGTGCGAGCATCGCCGCTTGTTCAGTCCCGGAAAGGACCGTCGGTGAATTCGAGATCGAGCGTAGTGATGTCGGGAAGGGGCTTCGGGCTCGCCGACGCGGAGGCCTTCCGGTCGACCGCCCGGGTCTTCGTCGACCAGGCCGGCCGGATGGAGCCGGGGATCGCCGGCGGTCCGTCCTTTGGCCTGATGAAGGAAGCCGCCGACGGCCGCGCGTTTGCCGACGCGCGCGGTCAGCATGAGGCGGTCTGCGCCTTCCTCGACTGCCTGAAGCGCGCCGCCGGACAAGGCGCGACCCCCGAGACCTTCACCTTCGTCGCCAAGTGCGCCGAATACGACCGGTATCTCGACGAGAAGGTCGTCGAGTTCCGCGCCAACCCGCGCGGCGACTGGTCGGCGGCGGCGGTGAAGAGCGAGGACAACGCCGTCATCGCCAAGGTGGTCGACGAGATCGCGGCCCACCTGCGCTCCTTCTCGGAGCCGGCGCAGGCGTACCAGAGCCTGGTCGACTACACCCAGGCCCGGATCAGGGCGCTGATGCCGCCCGAGATTGCCGGAATGCGGCAGGAAGCCAATATCTCGCTGATCTTTCCCTTCCTCGAGAAGGCGCTTCCGGTCGAGGGCGACGTGGCCGAGTTCGGCTGCTTCCGCGGCATCCTGTCGGTGAAGCTCGCCTGGATGCTGAAGGCGCTGGGGGCGAACAAGCACTACTACACGTTCGACACGTTCCACGGATTCGAGATCGACGACCCGGCGGGCGGCGCGCTGGGGATCGGCGCCTTCCGCGACGACGCGTTCGATGCCTTCGGCTTCCTCACCAAGTGGTCGCGCATCCTGCCGCTCACGCCGGTCAAGGGAGATGCGACGAAGACCTGCGCGCAGTTGCAGGGGCCGCTGAGCTTCGTCTGGCTCGACCTCGACATGGGCGTGCTGATGGACCCGGTGCTGCGCACAATCTGGTCGAAGTGCGGCCCCGACACCATCATCGGCATCGACGACGTCGGTCGCCCCGAGACGCCGACGGTGGCACCCTGGCTCGACGGCCTGATCGCATCCGGCGCCGTCGAACTGGTCTTCGACAGCGACCGGATCGCGCCCAACACCTTCATCCGCTTCGTCAAGAAGAAGGGCGACCTGCCGCCGGTTTAGCGCCTCTCCAATCATCTTCCTCCCCATTCAAATGGGGAGGTGGCCCGCAGGGCCGGAGGGGTCATGGATTTGCGATGTTCATGACCCCATCGCCCCGTATGACGGGGCACTTCCCCATCTGAATGGGGAAGCAATTGATCTCTGATGGTTCGCCTATGTCGGAAAGCTTCCAGGGCCGCTAACGATACCGGTCGCTACCCGAGAGGTATTCGACGTAGCGCGCCACGGCGGGGCCGACGCCAGTGAAAGGCGCGCGATAGCCGGCCGCCCGCAGCCCGTCGAGCGGCGCCTGGGTGAAATACTGGTACTTCGCGCGCAGGCTCTCCGGCATCGGCACGTAGGAGATGTTGGGCGCCTGGCCGACCGCGGCGAACAATGCCTCGATCAGTTCGCGGAAGGAGACGGCCATGCCGGTGCCGACATTGAACAGGCCGTGGCGCGGGCCCGCCTCGAGGCACCACAGGACCACGTCCACGACATCGTCGACATAGACGAAGTCGCGTCTCTGCCCGCCATCGACGAAGTCGGGGCGATGGCTCTTGAAGAGCTTCACCTCGCCGCCCGCGACGGCGGTCGCGTGGTTCTTGGCGACCACGCTCATCATGTCGCCCTTGTGATACTCGTTCTGGCCGAACACGTTGAAGAACTTCAGCCCGATGCATTTCGGCGGCAGCGGCAGGCCGCGTGCGACACGCTCGGCCACGACGAGATCGAACTGGTGCTTGCTCCAGCCGTAGAGATTGAGCGGCTGAAGCGCGCGCAGCGCGTCGAAGGAAAGCCCGTCGGCAAAGCCCTTGTCGCCGTCGCCATACGTCGCCGCCGACGAGGCATAGACCAGCGGCACGCCGCGTTGCGCGCACCAGTCGAGCAGCATGAGCGAGAACTTGAAATTCGTCCGCAGGATCGCGTCGCCGTCCGTCGCGGTCGTCGAGGAGTTGGCGCCCATGTGGATCACGGCCTCGATCCCGTCGGCCTTCTCCAGGTAGCCGGCGAGATCGTCGGGGAATACGAAGTCGCGGAACATCCGCTTGCGCAGGTTCATCCAGCGCGTGTCCTGGCCCAGCCAGTCGCAGACCACGAGATCGTTGCGGCCCTTTTCGTTGAGGGCGGCGGCGACGTTGGAGCCGATGAAACCCGCCGCACCGGTGACGAGGATCACGCGTTCACCTTCGCGTCCGTCTTGATGGGCCGGCTTGCGGCAACCAGTTTCGTCGTCGACTGGCCGGGCACAAGCTCGGCGGTGACGACCCTGCCGCCCGCCTTAAGCACGGTGTCGGCGCCCACGATATCCTCGATCCGGTAGTCGGCGCCCTTGACCAGCAGGTCGGGTACCAGCAGGTCGATCAGTGCGGCCGGCGTGTCCGCGTCGAAGATCACCACGAGATTAACCGACTCGAGCGCGCCCAGCACGGCGGCGCGATTCTCCTCGGTCTGGACGGGGCGGCCGTCTCCCTTGAGACGCCGGACGGACTGGTCGCTGTTGAGGCCCAGGATCAGCCGGTCGCAGCCCGACGACGCCTGGCGCAGCAGCGAGACGTGCCCGGGGTGCAGCAGGTCGAAGCAGCCGTTGGTGAAGCCGACGCTGAGGCCCTGCCGTTTCCAGATCCGGCGCAGGCGCAGCGCCGTCTCGGCCGTGACCAGCGCACCGCGGGCCACGACTTCGTCGTCGGCGAGCAGCGAGCGTTCCGCCTCGACCTCCTCGGCGAGCACCGTCGCGGTGCCAGGCTTCGAGACGGCGATGCCGGCCGCGAGATTGGCGAAGGCCATCGCCTCCGGCGTGGAATGATCGGAGGCGATGCCCAGCGCGAAAGCCGCGATCACGGTGTCGCCCGCGCCGGTGACATCGAACACCTGCTGGGCATGTGTCGACATGTGGAGGGCGGGGCCCGCGGGCGGGACGAGCGACATGCCGGCTTCGGACCGGGTGACCAGCACGTTGGCCATCGTGGCCGCCGCCACGATGCCGGCCGCGCGTTCGACGGCGCCGTCGTCGCGCGACGGCACGGACAGGCCGGTCGCGCGTTCGAGTTCGGCCAGGTTGGGCTTGATGTAGGTGGCGCCGCGATAGGCCGAGAAGTCACGTCGCTTGGGATCGACGACGATGGGAACGCCGCGCGCGCGCGCCCAGGCGATGGTCCGTTCGAGGACGCGGTCGGTGAGCACGCCCTTGTCGTAGTCGGACAGGACGACGAGCCGGCAGTTGCCGATGCGCCGCTCGATGGCGGCCAGCACCTCGCGCTCGCACTCCGCCGTCGACACCGCGTTGCTCTCGCGGTCGAGTCTCAGGATCTGATGCTGCCCCGCCGCGAAGCGCGTCTTGACCGTGGTCGGCCTGGCCGCCGATCGCACGAGGTCGAAGGTGATGCCGGCTTCGGCGAGGACCGCCGCCAGCCGCTCGCCATCGGCATCGGCCCCGACACAGGAGACGAGATGGGCGCTGCCGCCCAGGCTCGCGATGTTGACCGCCGCATTCGCCGCACCGCCCGCCGCCTCGCGCGTTTCCTGCTGGCGCATGACGGGCACCGGCGCTTCGGGGGAGATGCGCTCGACCGTCCCGAAGACATAGATGTCGAGCATCGCATCGCCGACGATCAGGATCGGCTCCGCGGTCGGCGCCCAACGTCTGGCCAGATACTGCCGAAAGGAGGCCGCGCGGTCGGTGCCGCCGGCTTCAGTCGGAGCGCCGGCCTCCCTGCCATTCTTCATCTGTCGTCCTGCGTCTGTGTTCCCATCGAACGGGAAAATTTTTTTGGCAGAATGCCGTCGCTGCGGTTGCCATTGCCAGCGCTGTTTTTGGGTAGGGCAGGCTTCAGTTTGGTAAATGGGCTTTTGTTCGATAAAGCGCACCGTGACTGAGAGTATCGCAACCACACATACAATTACTCTCTGTTTGTGATCGAACATTGCCTTTTGCGTCACGCAGTTCCACACTTCCTCTCAGGCAAAGCGGTTGGCGCTCACTGGAAATGCCATCGGAGCCTTTGGGGAAGCTGGAACGGATCTTTGACTCCGTTCGATTTGCAGGGGGATCAAACAATGGCCACTCCGCCGCCGGTGACGCTGACGTTCCACATGTCCGGAGACTTCGTTACGGAAGTCACGGGAGCGACGGGCGGCCAGACCGGCTCGAATTTCACGGGCGTGTGGGTCTATCTCTACAATGACCAGCCGCCCTCGGGTGAAAGCAATTTCACGACGCTGATCGACGGCGGCCAGCTCCAGTCGGGTGTCACGTCGGACGGCAGCGGCAACTACACCGCTACCATCGACCTGACGAACACCACCACCACCACGATCAATGGCGGCGTCGTCTATCTCCTCGTGCAGAGCGAGGCCCTGACCACGCCGGGAACGAACGCACACGCGCACGATCTGACGACGCTGATCACGGCAGAAGCCGATATCGCGATAAACGTTTCGAACTACCAGTACGGTTACTCGCAGTTCGAATACTCCCTGCTGGGTAAAGGCGGAGATGCGGGCGACCTGACGGCCATTCCGGGCTTTGCCCAGAACACGCAGGTGCACGTCTCGTACAGCAGCGGGCCCGACCAGTATCGCGGCTATGGCCAGAGTCAGACCACCATCGTCGACGCGCTCAAGAACAGCACCTCGTCCAATGTCCTGACATATGCCGCCGGCGAACTCGCTGGCGACACGATGATGGTGATCTCGCCCTCCAACGTGCAGATGGGCGGCGGCGCCCTCTATCCACCGTCCGACTGGAACGACTACGTCACCAAGGGCTTCGCCGCGCAGCACGACCTGCTGCTGTCGGGGGCGACCAACGGCGAGAACGATGCCAATGGCGTGTGGCACAACGGCCAGTATTATTCCTACAAGATCCAGTCGGTGCAGCTGGGCGCCGGCACCTGGGGCTCGGCCGGGCAGTACTTCGTGTTCAGCCCGAAGGAGGACAGCCAGACCCAGGCCTGGATGGTGATCAGCGAGTCCGATCTGCAGTCGAACCTCTATTCGGCCGGCCAGGGCAAGCTGTACATCTATGAAGACCCCTATCTGACGCAACCCTATACGGTTCCCGGCAGCGGCAGTCCGCCGGGTTCGCCCGACGCCACGTTCGTCACACCGGGCGGAACGAACGACGAGTTCGGCAATATCCTCACACAGGCCTTCACCGGGTTCACGGCCGGCTACTGGGCGACCGTGGCCAACCAGTCCAACCCCTATAACGGCGGCACCTACGGGCCGGACAACTGGGCGGCCCAGACCATCAATCTCAACAACAACGCCAACTGGGACGCGGCCTACGCCTTCGACAATTATCGCGACACGGCCGTCTCGCCCACGCCGAGCTACGTCCACTACGACGCCTACAGCGAGTATTTTTTCTACAATTCCAATGTCTACGGCTCGGCGTTCTCCGACAACCTGTCGGTCGACGTCACGCCCGGGCCGCTGATTCCGCTCGGCCAGCCCGGTTCGTCGTCGACGCCGTCACCCGCGAACAATGTCGGCAACATCGACTTCTACGTCTATGGCGCGTCGGAGATCGCGCCCGACTATACGGCGCCAACCGGTGGCCCGTTCCTCGCGCCGCAGTCGACGCAGACAGACTACCTGATCCCCGATACGACGAGCGCACTCTATCTCAACGTAGTCGGGCGCGACGGTCAGACGCTCCTGCGCCCCGATCTCAGCGTGCAGATCGGCATCTATACCGGCAAGGACGCCAACGGCCACGGTACGTTCGAGTATGTGACCCTGCCGACCGGCGGCAACATCTGGCAGACCTACACCTTTGCCGGCTCGCCGGGGGCGTGGACGGTAACGGCCGGTACGAACGTCCTGGGCACCTTCGGCGTCGCGGGCCTGCCGGTCGCCAGCACGGTCGCGCAGGGCGACATCGGCTGGTACCAGCTCGTCCTCTCGGATCTCGAGGGCCGCCAGAAGGTTTACGAGTTCTACACGACGGCAGCCTCGACCACCCCGGGCGACATCGAGTTCACGATCTTCGACGTGGCCGTCGCGGGCGGCGCGAACATCAATCCGAACAATCTCTCGACCAACTTCCTCGAGATCGACCTGAACGAGTACCGGTCCGCGCCGGTCGAGATGCTGACCTTCGCCTATGCCGGCGGCGCGTCGCTCAACCAGCCGGCCGCTGCGCCGATCGCGGGCACCCTGAGCGGCGCCGTCTTCACCGCGCTCGACCATCAGAACGGCACCGGCATGCCCGCGCAGGGCAACATTCCGAAATCGACGGCGCCTTCGGTTGCGATCACCGGCGAGACACCGCTGGCCTTCGGCTGGACCGGCACGAACAACGGCGCCCATACGGGCACGCCGACGAATTCCACGGCCACCAGCAGCGGGGGAGTCACGACTTGGGGCCTGACCTCGCAATACACCAACCAGATCGTGCCGGGTCATATCGCCCAGATCGTTATCACCCAGACGGTCGGTGGCACCTTCTCGGGCGTCCTGCAGGCGACGCCTGATCTCGACGGGCGCTGGCAGACCGAGACGACCTCGACGCTGGGCAATGGCACCTACACGGTGACGCTGCAGGAGCTGCTGGCCGACGGGGTGACGCCCTACGGTCCGCCGAGCGAGCCGCTGACCCTCAAGGTTTCGGGCGTGGCCGCGAACGGCGCCATCAGCGACACGGCCGCCAATATCTCGGCCGATCTCGACACCTACGGCGCCAATCTGCCGACCTCGATCACCATCTCCGACAACGACGCACTCACCGTCACGGTCGGGCAGATCACCGGCGATGCGGCGGCCCTTGCCGTGATGCAGAACGCCGACACCTCGCCCTACCAGCTCATCGTGCAGGACAAGGCGGGTAACGTGGCCGCCGCCCTCAGCGCGCTCAACAGCAATACCCACGTGCAGCAGATCGAGTTCACCGACGTGGGCGAGTCGGTGCTGCAGATCGCCTACACCGACTACCAGGCCAACGGCACGGCGATCGACAAGATGACCGGCGCCCACAGCTTCCTGATGAGCGTCACGGGGCAGGCCTATTCGTCGATGTCCTACGACTACAACGACGACAACGAGCTGACGGGCGCGCAGTACTTCCACACCGGCATCACCGGCCAGGCCTATACCGGCTACGAGGCCGACTATGACGGTTCGAACCGCCTGCTCAGCTACACCTTCACCGGCGTCAGCGGACAGGCCTACCACGCCTACGAATACGACTACGCCGCGGGCTATGAGAGCGTTCTGCCGCACAACGGCCTGATCGGTCAGAAGTACTTCTTCTCCAACGTCCAGGGCCACGCCTACACGGCCTACGAGCACGACCTCGATGCCCAGGGCCTGACGACGCGCATCTACTACAGCGGCATCAAGACCCAGGCCTACTCGTCCTACGAGGACGACTACATCATCAACAGCACCGGCAGCCACTTCGCGGGCCAGAAGTACTACTTCACCGACATCGTCGGCCGGAACTACACCGGCCACGAGCAGGACCTCGACACCTCGGGCAATCTCATCAAGGAAGTATTCACCGGCGGCCAGATCACGGCCACGCAGGTCTACTCGTCCTGGGAGAACGAGTATGCCAACGGCAACGGGGTGCTGACCGGACAGAGGTATTACCAGTCCGACATCACCGGCCAGGATTACACCGGCTATGTGGTGGAGCTGAATGCCGGGGGCCAGAAGATCGGTGAGACCTGGACCGGCGTGACCGGCCAGTCCTACACGGCCTACGAATACGAGTACGCCAACGGCGACGGCGTCGTCACGGGCATCACGCACTACTTCACCAACGTGCAGAAGACCGAGTATGCGAGCTACCAGCTCGACTACGACGTGAGCGGCACGACCTCGACCGAGGCGCAGATAATCTACAACATGAACGACGGCAGCCACACGATCAAAGGCCTGCTGTCGACGCCGCAGACGCTCCACAGCATCTTCGACGACGCGATGACCGGCGGCACCGGCGCCGACAGCTTCGTCTATGCACCGCTTTTCGGCACCTCTCTCATCACCGACTTCAACGCAGGCGAGGGCGACACGATCACGCTCCCGACTTCGGAGTTCGCGGACTTCGCCTACGTCCAGGCCCACAGCACGGTTGCCGGTGGCAACACCGTGATCGTCGGTAGCAACGGCGACAGCATCGCGCTGCAAGGCGTCACCACCCTGCAGGAATCCGACTTCCTGTTCGCCTAGACCACCGGGTGGGACGGCCGGATTTTCTCAGGAATCCGGCCGCAAAACTCCGCGATCGCTGCTAATGTCCGGCCGCGCAGGTCCGACCGGAGTCAGTCATGAAGAAGCGTGTGGCGATCGTATCCAGCTACAACGAGGAATGCGGGGCCGCGTATTACAGTTCACGCCTGCTGAAACATCTTCTGGCCGCGGGGTACGAGGTCGAGGTCAAGCGCCTCCCGGTCTCGCTCCTGCGCCTGCAGTCGCCGACCTTCCTGCGCCGCAAGGGCGACCAGGAAATCGCCCGGATTGCGCGGGAAATCGCCGAGTTCGACGCGGTTTTCCTGCAATTCGAGCCCGGCCTCTACGGCACCCGCGCCAAGACCTCCTATACCCGGGTGCTGCGCCTCCTCAAGGCCGCCAAGTGCGCCGTCATCACCGTCCATGGCTTCGATCGCCAGATGTCGAGCCGGTCGCTGACCGCCTTCGGCACCAACATGCTGCACCTGCGGCCGGGCGCGGCCGTGATGGGCCTCATCGAGGGCGCGCTCGATCCCGTTTATGAGAGCTTCTGGAGCTACGTCCGCAAGTCGCCCCATGTGAAGGTCATGACCTTCAACCGCGGCGACCAGGTGCTGCTGCAGCGGTTCTTCAATCTCGGTCAGATAACCAACTATCCGATCTGCTACTTCGACCAGGAGGAGGTGGGCGAGGTCCGCGCCTCGCTCGACCGCGAGCGGTTCCTGGCCCAGTACGGTCTCGACCCCAAGTACAAGTATTTCGCGGTCTGCGGCTTCTTCGCGGCCTACAAGGGCCACCTGACGGCGATGAAGGCGCTCGAGTTCCTGCCCGACGACTGGCGCCTCGTGCTGGTGGGCGGCGAGCATCCGCAGGCGCTGGAACCCGGCCGCGACATCGGCGGCTACGTGCGCCAGCTCCTGTCCTTCCCGCTCGCCGCCGACCGGCCTTCGTCGGACGGCAGCCTCGAAGTCGAGGGGGGCCTCAAGACGTTCCTGGGCGGCCCGGTGGTGCGCTCCGACCAGGTCTATCGCCGCGAGCTGCGCGACAAGCTCTTCGCCAAGTCGGAGTTCAAGTATTTCTTCCCGACGAGCGAGATCAAGCACCGCATCCACTATCTCGGCCAGGCCTCGGATGAGGAGATGCCCAAGTTCTACGCGATGCTCGACTATGTGGTGCATCCCTACATGCGCACCAAGGAGGGGCAGAGCGGCTCGGGCCCGGCGACCTTCGCCCTGGAGTTCGGCTCGCGCGCGCTGTTCTCGAACGCGCCGGTCTTCCGCGAGATGGGTTTGTATTTCGAGGGCGCGATGCAGTACTTCAACATCGGCAACTTCATGGAGCTGGCCGACCAGCTCCAGCGCTTCGACGGCTTCGTGCCGGGCCTCGACGCCAAGCGCCGCACCGCGATCGAGACCTACAATCCCAAAGGCATGGTCGAAGCCTACCGCCAGCTCATCGAGGCTTAGGAGGACAAGGATCCCTCACTTCGTTCGGGATGACACCTATTGGGGAATCGGTGCACTTCGGCCAGCCCAGCGACAGTGTCATCCCGAACGACGTGAGGGATCCTTAGCTCATACGCGGCGATGTCAGACGTGATCGCGGATGGAGTAATAGACCATCAGCAGGAAGATCCAGGCGCCGAAGGAAGCCAGCGCCACGATCAGGACCGACACGAGGCGGCGTGGATAGGCCGGGTGTTCAGCCAGTGACGGGGTGACGAATACCTCCAGGTACATGGCGCGGCGCGAAGCCTCGAACTGGGCGCGCTGCAGGGACTGCATGGCCGCGTCGTAGAACTTCTCCGCGAGCTGCCGCTCGATCTCGACATTCTCGAAGCCGCGGATGTTCTGGCTGATCGGCAGCGCCTCCTTGGATTCGGTGCCTGTCATCCGCGCCTCGGCGTCATGGATCAGCGATTCGAGCGCGGTCATGCGGTTGCGCAGCGAGACGAGGACGGTCGAATTCTCGCCCGTCCGGCCGCGGGCCGTCAGATAGTCGGCGCGGACGCGGCCCAGCTCGTCGCGCAGCTTGGAGATGCCCAGGCGCGCCGAATCGGCTTCCTTGTTGGGATCGATCGAGCGCTCGCGGTCGCGGAACTCCAGCATCGCCTGCCGGGCCTGGCGCAGCTTCTCGGAAGCTTCCTCGACCTGCTCCTGCGCGAATTTCACATAGTCCGCGCGCGCCCGCTTGGAGAGGTCGTCGGCCAGGTTTTCCGACAGGGCCAGCACGTTGCGGCCGATGGTCAGCGCGTCCTCGGGCGTGAAGGCCCGGATCTGGACGCTGACGATGCCGGTGGTCAGCTCGAAATAGGGCTCGACCTTGCCGCGCCAGTAGTCGACCAGGCCCTCGACCGAGGTGTGGGGATCGAGCCGCGAGAACTCGTCGACCTCGGGGCCGGAGAACATCTTGCGCAGGTCGATCTTCTGGCTGATCGCGTCCACCATCGACCGACTCTTGATGTATTTCACGACGATGTTGGACTGCAGGCCGATCTGCGACGCCGAGGCCATGCCCTGGAAGATCGAGGTGGCGTCGTTGCGCTGGGCGTCCGCGGAGCGCACGCCGAACTGGATCTCGGTGGCGTACTGGCTGGAGGCGATGAAGCCGTAATAGACGGCCGCCAGCGCGGTCGGCAGGCCGACGACCAGCAGGAAGACCAGGATGGACAGCCAGCGCGCCGGCCGGCCCGCGCGCTCGTCCGCCGGCGTCCAGCGCCGCACGATCCGCCGCGCCGAGAGCGTCTCGGCCGGGCGCGGCTGACCGTCCTCGCCGGGGGCAAGCGCGCGCCCGTCTTCGGCGCGGGCCTGCAGCGGCGCGGTCTGGACCAGCTTCACGGGGGGTCTCTGGGGTTGGGTCATGCTGCCTGCAAATCGGTCACGTCGCCCGGAGCGAACGTTCGTAGGTCTCGAGAGCCTCGTCAATCGTCGTGAAGTCGCTGAGCTTGCCGTGATGCAGGACCGCGCCGAGGTTGCAGTACTGGCGGATCGTCTCGACATGCTGCGACACCAGGATCAGCGAGGCCGCATGCATGCGCTCCCCGAAGGCGGCCGCGCACTTCCGGCGGAAGGCCGCATCGCCGACCTCGATCACCTCGTCCACCAGGTAGAGGTCGAAGTCGAAGGCGAAGCTGGTGGCGACGGCGATGCGGGCGAACATGCCGGACGAGTAGGTGCCGACCGGCATGTCGAAATAGCGGTCGAGCTCGGCGAACTCCTCGATCCAGGCGCTGACCTCGCCGTGGTTCATGCCGTAGATCCGCGCCAGGAACGCCACGTTCTCGCGGGCCGAGAGGTGGGGGTGGAAGGTCCCGGTAAAGCCGACCGGAAACGAAATGCGCCCCTCGCGCACGATGCGGCCGCGGTCGGGCATCTCGCTGCCCGCGATCAGGCGCAGCAGGGCCGACTTGCCGGCGCCGTTCACGCCGAAGATGCCGATGCGGCTGAGCGGCGGCAGCTCGAAGCTCACATCGTCGAGGATGACGTGGCGCCCGCCGGGCACGGCGTAGCTCTTGCTCACTCCCTCGAGGCGGATCATTGAGTCCTCATGCGCCGGCGCAGCGCCCGTTCGAGGATCAGGCCCACCAGCACCGTGCCGAAGGCGACGGCGAGGATGTAGGTCTTGTCGAGCCACGGCGGATCGTAGTCGCGGAAGAAGCCGGTCCGGAACCACTCGATGCATTGCAGCAGCGGGTTCCAGGACAGCGGCTCGCGGATCCATTCCGGCATGCTCTGCGGCAGGAAGAACACGCCCGAGGCGACGTAGAGGAAGCGCTGCGTGATCATCCAGCCGTTGGCCCACGGCCGCCACAGGTTGTTCATGACCGCACTGATCAGCCCCAGCCCCAGCGCGAACAGCCAGACCGCCAGCGTGGCATAGACCGCCTCGATGTGGTTGTCGGTGCGCGGCCCGTAGGAGATCAGCTCGAACGTGCCGAACGTGACCACGATCACGGTGAAGCCGATCAGCAGCTCGGTGAGCGCCATCGCCAGCACGAGGTCGAGACGGGCGATCACCGGGACCTGCAGGACGCCGATATTGTCCTGGAACAGGTTCTGCGAATGATCGATGACGTGGATGAACAGGTAGAAGGGCATGACGCCCGTTGCGTAGAAGAAGAACAGGTGCCCGCCGATCGGCGGCATGCCGCCGTTGAACAGGCTGAGCACGATGCCCAGGGTCACGATATTGATGGCCTGCGGGATGAACAGCGACAGGAAGCCGAAGCGGCCCTGCGCCGTGCGATGGCGGAAGTCGCGCAGCACCAGCGCCGTGAGCACGCGCGCCTGCGTGACGAGCTGGTCGCGGACCGCCGCGAAACGGGACGGCGGTCGTGCCGGTCGGTCGCGCCAGGGCGCCCGCGGCATGGGCGGGAACAGGCCCGACCCACCGGCATAGGCGACCGGCTCGCGCCCCGAGCGCTTGGCCAGCAGGAAGAGCCGGAGGTCGCGCACGCTGGTGCTGGCGGGGGCCAGTTGCGACGCCCGGTCGATCACTTCGACCGCTTCCTCGTCCTCGTTGGCATGGGCCAGCGCATGCGCCAGCTCGACATGGATCTCGGCCTTGTCGGGCGAGGCCGCCAACGCCTGGCGCAGGTAGCGGATGCCCTGTTCGCGCTCGCCCAGCCGGTTGGACAGCACGCCGGCCATGTAGAGGTATTCGCCGTTCTCCGGATCGATGCGCAGCGCGTCGAGGATCTCGTCCAGCGCCAGCCGGTTCTTGCCCATCGAGGCATAGGAGGCTGCCAGCAGGTGGCAGACCGAGGCGTCGTCCGGCTGCTCCTCGCGCAGGCGCAGCAGCAGCGGGATCGCCCGGCCGTGATGGCTGAGCTCGAACAGGATGCGGGCGAGTTTGTCGCGCGGCGCCGCCGCGTCGGGCCACAGCCGCGCCGCCCGCGCCGCGGCGCTGGAGGCGGCATGGAGGTCGCCCGAGCGGTAGGCGAGCTCGATCTCCATCAGGAGGCTCTCCTCGGTGGGCGTTCCGGCATCGTTGACCGAGTGGACCGCCTGCAGGGCCTCCTCGATCCGGTTCGCCTGGACCAGCAGCCGCGCCCTCTGCAACTGGGCGGCCTGGCTCGGGCCGCACAGCGTCGCCCGGGCTTCGGCGGCGGCGAGCGCGCCGTCGACGTCACCCGCCTGGAGGCGCGCCTGGACGTGGAGGTCGTGGGCGGGCTCGAGACCCGGATCGTAGGCGACGGCGCGGGCGGCGCTTTCTGCCGCGCCTGCCGCATCGCCGCTCTCGAACAGCAGGACGGCCAGGCGGTGATGGAACGGCGCCGAGTCCGGATCGCGCGCCACCAGCAGCGTCATGGCTCGAACCGACGTCGCAAGGTCGCGGTTCACATAGGCGACTTCGGAGGCAACCAGCAGGTCCTCGACGGAAAGTGCGGTGGCGGCCTCGTCGGAGGAGAGGCGCGCGCGCACCTCATCGATCGGCGTTTCCGCCGAAAGTCGCTCAGCGTCTGCCACGGTGGCCCCGGCGCGAGTTGACAAAAACCGGCACTGCGCTCAGCAGTAGCCCGCGCCGCCGCCCCCGTGTTCGAGCCCTTTGCTGGTCATGATCAACTTTCATTGCCGACACTATAAGGGTTCGAAACCCTGCATCTTCAACAAAACCGAGGGCATGGAGTGCCCGACCTGCACCCGCGCCGATGAATTCGGCTGCCGCGTGCTGATCGTCAAGCTCGATGCGCTGGGCGACGTGCTGCGGACCGGCAGCCTGGTCCCGATCCTCCACAGGCTGCATCCGCGACCCTACGTCTGCTGGATCACGCGGCCCGAGGCGGTCGAGATCGTGCGCATGATCGACGGCGTGGACGAGGTGGTGCCGCTCAATGTCGACGGGCTGGCGCGCATCGCCGAGGGCGGCTGGGACCATGTCTATGCGCTGTCGAACGACCACAGTACGGCTTCGCTTGCCACCACGGCGCGGCCCGCGCATCCGGTCGTCGGCTATTCGATGAAGGACGGCCGCCTGCATGCGGGCAACCGCGCCGCCGAGCGCTGGCTGGAGATGGCGGCCTTCGACCGACTGAAGCGCGCCAACACCGAGAGCTACCAGAAGCTGATGCTCGACATCGTCGGCGTCGAGGGGCCGCTGGAGCCGCCACGCCTCACGGTCGAGCGGAAGCATCTCGACCACGCGGCCGGCTGGATTGCGGACCTGTTCGCCGGCAGCACGCGGCGCCGCATCGCGATCAACGTCGGTTCGGGCGCCCGCTGGCCCAAGAAGATGCTCGAGGCCGACCAGATCGCGGCCTATGCCCGGCTCGCGCGGCAGCGGCTCGACGCCGACATCCTGCTCGTGGGCGGTCCGGCCGAGACCGCGAAGACCGAGGCGATCCTTGCCGCCTGCGGCCCCGGCACGCCGGTACGGTCGGCGCTCACGTCGCACTCGGTGCCGGAGTTCGTCGGCGTGCTGCGACAGGTCGATGCGCTGCTGTGCGGCGATACGCTCGCCCTGCACATCGCCACCGCGATCGGCCTGCCGACCGTTTGCCTCGTCGGCCCGACCAGCTCGGCCGAGCTCGCCGATTTCGACGGACTAGTGCTCAAGAGTTCGGTCGACACGCTGGATTGCCTGGGCTGCTACGGCGATTGCCGCAAGATCGACAACTGCATGTCCCTGTTCGACCTCGAGGGGCTGGTCGAGCTGACGGCCCGCCAGCTCGCCCGCCCGGCGCCGGTCAGGCCTCGCGCTGCCTGACCGCTGCCGTTGACCGTCTCCTCCGACGCCGCGGCGTCAGAGGATGAAGTCGGAGAGCTGAAGCCCGCCGGTCGTGGTGGTGATCGCGATCAGGGCCAGATCCGTGTTGGCGTTGAAGACGCCCGGATCGTGCTCGACGTAGATCGTGTTCGACGTGCCCGACGTCTGGATCAGCAGATTGTCGGCGGTGATGCCGAGCGCCGAGAGGTCGATCTTGTCGCTGCCGAGCTGGAATCCGACGATCGTGTCGTATCCCGTGACCAGGTTGCTGTCGAGGTAGTCGGCGTAGACGAAGGTGTCGGCGCCGGCGCCGGCATAGAGCGCGTCGGCACTGCCGCCGCCGTCGATGACGGAAGGATCGTTGCCGGCGATGATGACGTCGCCGCCGGACGAACCGATCACGTTCGGCACGTTCACGATCGAGGCTTCGAGCGTGAAGATGCCGTCGTTGTTGGCGCCGTCGTTGACATAGGCGTTGTGGCCGTTGAGCAGGTCGACATAGACGCTGCGGCCGACCGCCATCTCGGCGAACGAGATCGTGTTGTTGGCAAAGCCCGTAACGCCCGCCATCTGCGACGCGCCGCCCCACACCTGGTTGACGCCGTCGTCGTCGACGTTGCCCAGCAGGAAGGTGTTGAAGGCACCGCCCCCGTAGAGGGCGTTGCTGCCGCCGTCGCCGTTCAGCACCGTAACGGCGCTCGCATCGGCCGCCGCCTGTGCGCTGCTGGCGTACAGCAGATCGTCGCCGTCCAGTCCGTCCAGGCGGCCGCTGGTGTTGCCGCCGACCAGCAGGTCATCGAACGCCGAGCCCGTCGCATTGCGGATGCCGCCGGCAAAGTAGTCGACGGCGATCGGCGTCACCGTGGACGGTCCGTTCCAGTAGCTTGCATCGACGTCGCCGCGCTGGCCGATCTGCGCCGGCAGGTCGACATAGACGCCGCCGATCGCGTCGTAATAGCTGACGCTGCCGGCCGTCAGGACCGGATTGGCCGAGACCCAGACGGTGATGTGCTGGCTTGAGAACGCATCGACGGTGTCGGCAGCCGAGACCGTCACCTGGTAGCCCGGCGTCGCGCCCGCCGACGGCAGGTCGCTGAGGTCGGGGGCCGTGATGAAGCTCAACTGGTTGCCGCCGACCATCTGGAACAGCGCCGCGTCCTCGCCGCCGGTGATGGCGTAGGAAATCGTCTGGCCGGGATCCACGTCGACGGCGGTGACGGTCGTCACCAGCGTCTGGCTGGTCACCATGGTGATGCTGGCGGTCGGTCCGCCGCCGTTCGAAGTGATGTCCGGCGGGGTGCCCGGCGGCGTCGGTCCGGGGACGTTGCCCACGATGAAGTTGGTCGCGCCGCTTTCGTCGTCGATCTCCGCGCCGGTATTGGGGAGCGGCGCGCCGACCGAGTTCTCACCGATGACATTGTCGACGATCTGCGTGCCAGTGACGCCGGCGGCGAGCGTGATGCCGTTGCCGGTGTTGCCGCTGATGTAGTTGGCGCGCGGCTCGTCGGGGCTCGCCTCGACGCCGCCGATCAGGTTTCCGGTGCCGGTGGTCGAGACCAGGATGCCGCCCTGGCCGTTGCCGAAGCCGCTGGTGATCAGGGAGTTGGTGCCGATGGCGGTGTTGAGGACCTGATTGTTGTAGGCACTGCCCGTGATCTCGATTCCGTAGCCGGCGTTGTTCGAGAAGGTGTTCTGCGGGATCACCGAGCCGTTGTTGCCGCCGATGATGTTGTCGTGGGCGTTGCCGCTGATCACAACTCCGCTGCCGCCGTTGGCCATGCTCGGGATGCCGATGCCGGTATCGACGGTCGTGCTGGTGCCCGTCGTATTCAGGCCGATGATGTTGGGATCGACGGTGACGCCCCAGGCGTCGCCGGTGATCTCGATGCCGTTGTTGGTGTTGCCGGAGAAGACGTTGGTGCGGAGCAGGATGTTGCCGCCCGTCGAATCGATCAGGATGCCGTTGTTGCCATTGGGCGCCGAGCCCTGGAAGGCGAGCAGGCCGCCGAACGTGTTGAAGGTCGTGAAGCCGCTGGCGGTATCGGTGACGTAGATGCCGTTCTGGCCGTTGCCGGCCGAGACGTTGCCGAGCGGGATGACGCCACCGACCGTGGTGTCGCGCGAATCGCCGTCGACCAGGATGCCGTTCAGGGCGTTGCCGACCGTGGTCGCATTGTCGGCGCCGATGCCGAAGAAGTTGGCCTGGATCGTGGCATTGTCGGAATTGGTGATGTGGACGCCGTTGCCGCCATTGCCGCTCAGCACGTTGTAGTAGACGAAGGGCTCGGTATAGAAGTCGCAGCCCAGCAGGGCGTTGTTGTCGGCGTTGAGGATCTGAACGCCGTCGCCGGCGTTGCCGATGGCGGCGGTACCGTCGGCGTCGGTACCGATGAAGTTGCCGCTGAGCACGTTGTTCTCGGACCCGTTCTGGATCAGCACGCCGTTCTGGCCGTTGCCCGAGATCAGGTTGCCGAGCGGCGGCGTCACGAGCACCGGCGGGACGATGGTGCCCTTGTTGCCGGTCGGATCGTTGGCTTGGCCGGTCGACGAATCGACGTAGACCGTGCCGCCGATCATGTTGTCGTGCGCGCCGTTGGTGATCAGGATGCCGTTCTGGCCGTTGGCCACGGCCGTGGTGCCATCGGCATCCGTGCCGATGCGGTTGCCGACCACGGTGTTGTCCGACGATCCCCAGAAGGCGATGCCGTTGCCGCCATTGCCGGAGATGACGTTCGTGACGGTGTCCGGATGACTCTCGGGGTTAAGGCCGATCAGGTTGCCGGACGAGGTCGAATTGACGTGGATGCCGTCCAGCGCGTTGCCGAAAGCGGTGCCGTTGGCATGGATGCCGATGTAGTTGGCGTTCAGCGTGATGCCGGAGCTGTTGAGCGTGATGCCGTTGCTGCCGGAATTGCCCAGCGCGAGGCCGAATACGGCCGAACCGTCCGACGCGCCCGAGAAGGTGAGACCGGCGTTCCCGCCGAAGTTGATCTCGACGGTCGGTACGCCCAGCGCCGCGAAGCCCGGCGCGGTCATGCCGTCGAGCGTGACCGGCTTCAGGATGGTCGGCAGGGAATTTGCCAGAACGATCTCGCCGGCCACGGTGAAGACGATCGAGTTGCTGGCTGCATTGCTGGAGTTGAGCGCGGTGATCGCGGCCCTGAGCGAACCCGGTCCGGCGTCATCCAGGGTGGAGACAATGAAAGTGGTCATGCCAGATTCTCCATTGAGTTGAGCTTGAGTCAGGAACGCATGCGGGCGCGGGTTCCCTTATCACAACTCGCTCATTGCCCTATGCATCTTGAGCCGAAGTACCGGCCATTCAGCAACGCGGATGCATCGATGGAAGAGTATGCCGTCGCAAACGCTATGTGTTTGCATCAGCGATGCGATCAGGGGAGCGAGCCGACGACTCCGTCGAGCAGATAGTCGGTGCGCTGGAGGGCTTCTGCCGTGGCGCCGAGCGTGGTGCCTGCCGCGAGGACTCGCCGCCCCCGGTTGTCGTCGAGCGGTCCGGTGAAGATCGGCTGGCTTTCCTTCATCGCGGCGATGGCGCGCGTGGCCGCCGCGATCGCCTCCGGGCTGGCACCGGCGCCGAACGGACTCGAGCGCACGTAGTCCTTGTCGTAGCCACCGGTGACGAAGTCGGGCAGGGCACCGCCGCCGCGGCAGGTCTCGACGAAGCCGCGGAACATCGCGGTCCAGTGATAGTCGGCGCCGGTGATATAGCCGCGGGGCGCGAGCGGCGCCTGATCGAAGGCGTGGCCGCAACTCCGGACGCCACGACTCTCGGCCGTCGCGATGACGGGCGCGGGCGCATCGAGATGGCAGGTGACGACGTCACAGCCCGCATCGATCAGCGCATTGGTCGCCGCGGCGTCACGCCTCGCATCCTCCCAGCCTCCGGTGAAGGTGACGTGAACCCTCGCCTGCGGATTGGTGCGGCGCGCGCCCAGCAGAAAGGCGTTCACGTTCAGCAGCACGGCGCCGAGCGGCAGGCCGGCCACGAAGCCCAGCCGGTTGGTGCGCGTGCTGAGCCCGGCTGCGACGCCGTTCACATAATGCCCCTCGTGGATCAGTGCATTCTGGCTGCCGAGCCGGCCCGGTCGCTCCTTCAGCGGAAGCAGCGAGGCCTGCCGGAAGGGGATGCCGGCATACCGCTGCGCCGCCGTGCGCAGGAACGGGTCGTTGTCGAAGGCAGTGGAGAACACGATGTCTGCGCCGGCGCCAATCAGCCCATTCAGCGCGCGCGCGTAGGCACGCGTTTCGGCATCGTCCCGCCCGCTTCCATAGTCCGTGCTCTCGGGCAGGTAGGGTGCCTCGACCAGCCGCACGCCCGGCAGCCGCGCGAGTTCGACGGCGGCGACGGCATGCGACTGGTTCCAGCCCCAGTCGAGGCGCGGGCCGATATAGACGAAGCCGACGGTGAATCCGGCCGCGCGCGCCGCCCGGCCGGTGGCGAGGGGGGAGGCCAGCGCTGCCGCGGCGAGGAGCGTCCGCCGTCTCATCGTCCTAAAGCGGCCGGCAGTTCAGCGCGACGGTCCGCATCGAGCGTCCGGCCTTGCCGTCGCAACCGAGCCGCTTGCCGTGCGCGTAGAAGGGCGGATCGAGGAAATAGTCGAAGTCGTCGGTGTCCTGTGCGTTGACGATCCGGTAGAGCTTGTAGGGTCCGTTGTCGCAGATGATCTGCTGCGAATCGACAAACAGAGTCGCCGGGCCGATCAGCACATGCTCGATGTTGGGATTGGCCGCGCAGAACTTCTCCTGAAGCTCGCGATGGCTGCTCCCTTCGATGATCGGAACCGGCTGCGCCGCCGCCGTTCCTGCGATCATGCCGGCGGCAATAAGTCCCAAGACTGAAAGGTTCACAACGCTCCCCCGAGGTTGCAGCGTCACCATCCTGACCAAGGAAGTGCCGCGAGACTAGGCTCTCATATTCCTCTCCCCCTATCGGAGGAGAGGAGCATGAAAGGGTCGCGCGTCCGATCGTTACGCCGCTTCGCGGTAGGGCATCGCGCCCAGATAGTTCTTCTTGCCGACCGGGACGCCGTTGTGGCGCAGGATCGCGTAAGTCGTCGTGACGTGGAAATAGAAGTTCGGAATGACGTGCTGGACGAGGAACTCCTCGCCCGACAGCGACTTGCCGTTCCAGCGCGGCTGGGTGATCCGCCGCTCGGCAGCCCCGGCGAACGACTGGGCGGTGAAGCCCTGCAGGTAGGCGACAGTGCTCTCGATACGCGCCTTGATCTCGGCCAGCGTCGCTTCGGTGTCGGCGTGGACCGGCGCGTCCTTCTCGGTGCCGGCCAGACGCGCGGCGCCCAGCTTGGCGGTGTCGCAGGCGATCCGGACCTGCTGGATCAGGTCGAACTGATCGGGCGCCAGGCGCGCGTGCAGCAGGACGGCGGCGTCGAACTTCTTCTCGCCGGCATATTTGTCGGCTTCGTTCAGGATCTCGACCAGATTGCCCAGCATCTTGCTGAACTGGCCGACGACGAGCGTGTGGATCATGCGAACCTCGGATGGGAGTTGTGGATGCGAGCGCAGGGCCCTACGCGATTCCACCGCCCGCCGCCAGAGCCCCTCATGTTCCTCTGCCCCTAGCGGGGGAGAGGAGTCTGAGCCTTCAGCATCTCGACATGCTCGGTGAGATGGCGATGGAAGTGGCCGATCGCCTGCTCGTAATGGCCGAAGGTGAAGTGGGTGTTGGCACCCGAGGCGAGGCCAAGCTGGATCTCGCGGGCGGCGTGGCGGTCTTCCAGGATGCCGCTCTCCTGCACGAAGTTGGCATCCTTGCGGGCCTGCTCGATGTCGAGGGGCTTGCCGTTCTTGATGCGCGGCGCGAGCTGGTAGACGACCCAGTGCGTCTCCGACGGCGACACCGGCTCGAGGATGATCAGGATCGCGTGGCTCGACAGCACGCTGACATGGGTGTTGGGGAAGAGCTGGTGGACGTCGGTGATGCGGCCCTGCGTGCTCCATTCCTCGCGCGGGAGGCTGCGCAGCTTCTCTATGCGGCGGAACGGGAAGACGATGCGTGAATTGCGGCCGTGCAGCTCGACGACGTTGAGATTGTCGTAGCCATAGGGGAAGAACGACTGATTGTGCAGCGCCTTGATGTGGTAGCCCTCCATCGAGGTCTCGCCCAGCACCTTCCAGTTCGCCTTGTCGTCGAACTCGATCTTGTTGAACAGCACGTAGTCGTCGGTCAGCACTTCCGGGAGGTCGCCCAGCGCGCCGTCCGACAGCGGCTCGTCCTGCGTCACGAACACGATGCCGTTCCGCTCCTGCACCGCGGCGACCGGCACCAGCCCGTGCGCGTCCTTGTCGAGGCCGGGGAAACCGTCCTCGCCCGGGATGTGGCGCAACGCGCCGTCGAGCCCGTAGGTCCAGGCGTGATAGGGGCAGGCGAAGGCGCGCTTGCAGCCCTCTCCTTCCTCGAGCTTCATGCCGCGATGACGGCAGGCGTTGCGGAAGCCGCGCACCACGCCGTCGGTACCGCGTACCACCAGCAGCGGCGTGCCCACCGTTGTCCGCGCAATATAGGAGCCGGGCTCCGGCAGCGCCGCCGAGGGGCAGAAGGCCATCGGCACGCGGCGCAGCACCTGCAGTTCGGCCTCGAACCGCTCGGGCGAATGATAGTTCTCGACCGGCTCGCGCCAGACCACTGTCCCTTTGTCGGTTGTCTTGCCGTCGATGTGCGCGAGGATGCGATCGATCAGGTCGGTCTCGTTGAGCAGCGCAGCCATCTTCGTTCCCTCAGCAATCCGGCGGGGCGATACTAGGTCCCGCCTGTCGGGGCGGGCAACATGGCGCTGCTTCGATGCGAAACGGACGGCGGCGCCCGCGTCTGTTAAGCAGGTCGATGCTCGATCGTTCGTACCTGCTCATCTGCCTCTTCGCGCTGATCGCAATGTTCGGCGGCGGACTGATCGGCCTCTATGTGGCGCGCGCGCTGCCCAGCCATCACCTGACCAAGGAGTCGGGCGCGGTGGTCAAGCTGTCGGCGGCCGTGGTGGCGTCGCTCACCTCGCTGGTTCTGGCGCTGATGCTGTCGGCGGCCAACGGCGCCTATTCCGTCAATGCCGGCATCGTGACCAAGCTCGGTTCCGACATCATCCAGCTCGACCACATGCTGCGCGCCTACGGGCCCGAGGCCGACGCCGCCCGGGTCCATCTGCGCGACTATGCCGGCCGCAAGAGCGAGGAACTGTTTCCCGCCGCGCCGCCGCCGTCCCGCGATTCGCGCGGCACCGCCGATCTTCTCGACCGGCTGCTCGATTCCATCCTGTCGCTCACGCTGCCCGACCGGCGGCACACGGCGCTGGCGGCGCAGGCGCTCAGCATCACCAACCAGATCTACGCCGAACGCTGGCTGCTGTGGGAAAATCCCGGCACGACGGTGCCGGCGCCGTTCCTGTTCGTGCTGATCTTCTGGTTGTTCCTGGTGTTCGTGAGCTTCGGCGTGTTCGCGCCACCCAACCTCACGGTGGTGGCGAGCCTGTTCCTCTCCGCGCTCGCCGTCACCGGCGCGATCTTCCTGATCCTGCAGCTCGGCGATCCCATGCATCACAGCTGGCTGCAGATCTCCGGCGAACCGCTGCAGCGCGCCCTGTCGGAGATCGGCCGGCCCTGATCCGCCGCCGCTGGAGCGGCGATCACGCACAGGTGAACTGCCGGTTGAAATTCCGGGAGCTGCCGATTGACACGGGTCAAGGAGCGCTCTTGATTCGATCATCAGTCTGGCCGCCAAAGACTGTATCGACGATCGCCTCCTCGAACGGGAGCGCCCGATCGGATTTGTTTCGGCAGGAAGGCTGCGGGGCAGGATGAGCGACGTCGACCGGCCTAGGAATATCGTCCTTGCAGGGGGCTGGCTCAGCCGAACGCCGGCATCCTTCCAGCAGGCGGTGCTCGCCCGGTGCATTCTGCGCAGTTTCAAGGCTGGCGCCGCGATCTTCCGCAAGGGCGATCCGCCGGGCGGCCTGTTCGGCCTGGTGAGCGGAGGTCTCGCCGTCGACATCGCGCCGGCCGAGCGCGGGCCCTACATGGCCTACTTCCTGACTCCCGGTGCCTGGTTCGGCGGCGCGCCGGCATTCAGCGGCCAGCCGCGGCAGGTCGGTTTGAGGGCCACGCGGAGCACGGAACTTCTCTATCTGCCGCTACACGCCATCAATGCGATCATTGCCGAGGATCCCATGGCGTGGCGGAGCTTTGCGCTGGTCGGCTTCGCCAACCTGGAGACCGCCATCTCGGTCTGCGACGACCTCATGATCCGCGACCATACCAAGCGCTTCATCGCCATGCTGCTGCAACTGGGCAGCTGCCGGCTGGCCACGCCAACGGGGGGCGAGCCGATGGAGATCGATGTCGGTCAGGCCGAACTCGCCACCATGGCCAATGTCGCGCGGAACACGGCGGGCATCATCCTGCGCACGCTTGCGCAAGGCGGGTTCATCGACATGTCCTACCGTCGCATCAGGATCGTCGATCCCGATCGGCTGCGGGCCAGGCTGACGCGGCGATCCGCGACGCCCAAACGCCCGCGGTCAGCGGAGCCCGACCTCCACCTTGTGGATCCTGCCGCCAAAGCGAAACGGCCGGCGGTCGAAGTAGGCCATCGAGACCGGCGAACCTAGGTCGACGCCGACGTCGAACGTCTCGCTGGCGGTGAAGGCCGCCGGCACCGTGCGCTGGACCGTGGTGCGTGCCACCTCGACACCGTCGACCTTGAGGACGACGGTGGCCGGCGACAGCGGCCGCTTGTCCATGAACGTCGTGTCGACCTCGATGCGATGTCGCCCCGCGGCGATCTTCTGCGCCGATCGCGCAGTGTACCGCTCGATGATCATCATGTTGTACTCGTAGACGAGCTGGCCGCCATCCATGAACAGGCTGAGACCGCCGCTGGCGCCGCCCATTGCATACAGCACCCCCGACGCGTCGTTGCCGAACTCGGCGTCGATGGCGACGTGGCTGCTTTCGCGGCCCAGTCCCGGCGCCGTGAACTCCGGCATGCGCGTCGTCGTGTCGTCGAACAGCCAGCTCGTATAGGGCGTCTTGAGACGGTCCTCGGGATGGATGCGCAGCCAGATGCCCGCACCGACCGGAAACACCTTGTTCTCCCGCGCTTCGCCCAGGAAGACCTCCTTCAGGCGGGCGAGGTGCTGCGGATCCTTCGTCGCCAGGTCGTTGGCCTGCGAGAAGTCCTTCGACAGGTCGTAGAGTTCCCAGACGTCCTTCGACGAATCCCAGGTCGCGAGACCGGGGCTCACCGTCAGCCACGGCGTGAGCGGCCCGAAGGTCGAGGCGAACCAGCCGTCGCGATAGACGCCGCGGCTGCCGTTATTGTCGAAGTACTGCGTCGTCTTGCGGCCCGCCGCGCGGCTGTCGTCGAAGGTGTAGGCGAGGCTGACGCCGTCGATCGGGTCCTGCACGAAACCGTCGACGACCTTGGGCGCCGTGATGCCGACGGTTTCGTAGATGGTGGGCACGATGTCGTTGACGTGGTGGAACTGCCCGCGCGGCGAGCCGTCGGTCTTGATCTTCTTCGGCCAGGAGACCGCCATCGGGTTGCGCGTGCCGCCGAAGTGCGAGGCAATGAGCTTCGTGTACCGGAAGGGCGTGTTTCCGGCCCATGCCCAGCCGGCGTGATACATGTTGTCGGTCTTGGGCGAGCCCAGCGCATCGAGGCCGCCGATCCTGTTCAGCGCCTCGATCTGCTGCTCGACCGTGTTGGGGATCTGGTTCTGCGCCAGCAGTTCGCTGATCGAGCCGTTCTGGCCCTCGGCGCTCGAGCCATTGTCGCCGAAGATGTAGAAGATCAACGTGTTGTCGCGCTGGCCCTGGCGCTCGAGCTCGTCGATGAGCTTGCCCGCCTGCACATCGACATGCTCGACGAAGCCCGCGAATACTTCCATCAGCCGGAGCTGGAAGGGCCGCTGGCTGGCCGGAATGCTGTCCCATGACGCCATCGACTCGGGCCGCGCCGTGAGCGCCGTGTCGGCCGGAATCCAGCCCAGCTCCTTCTGACGCTTGAAGACGCGCTCGCGCATGGCGTCCCAGCCGTCGTCGAACCGGCCTTTGTACTTGTCCGCCCACTCCTTGAAGATCTGGTGCGGCCCGTGTCCGGCACCCGGCGCCCAGTACATCAGGAAAGGCTTGTCGGGCGCGTAGGAGCGGTGGTGGCGGAGCCACGTCACCGCCTTGTCGGCGAGATCCTCGCTCAGGTGATACTTCTCGTCGTGCGGCGGTTCGACTGGCGTGGTGTTCTCGTACAGGCGCGGCTCCCACTGCGAGGTTTCGCCGGCGACGAAGCCGTAGAAATAGTCGAAGCCATGCCCGGTCGGCCATCGGTCGAACGGCCCCATCGCCGTCGTCTGGTCGGCCGGCGTGTTGTGCCACTTGCCGAAAGCCGAGGTCTTGTAGCCGTAGTGGCGCAGCGTCTCGGCAACCGTCGCGGAGGTCTTCGGGATCACGCCGACATAGCCGTCCCAGTCGACCGCGCGTTCGGCGATGGTGCCGGCGCCGATACGCTGGTGGTTGCGGCCGGTCAGCAGCGAGGCGCGGGTCGGCGAGCAGATCGCGGTGGTGTGGAAGCTGTTGTAGCTCACGCCCGTTCCGGCGATCCGGCTGAGCGTGGGCGTCCGGATATCGCCGCCGTAAGTGCTGGGCAGGCCGAAGCCGACATCGTCCAGCAGGATGATCAGGATGTTGGGCGCACCGGCGGGCAGATGGCTCGCTTCCTCGCGGCGCTGGTGCCTGGACGCCTGCAGCGTCGGTGCCGCCACGCTCGCCGACGGCACGGGCGGAAACGGCAGGACGGACCCGTCAGCTCCCGGCGGGCCGGCGTGGGCTGGCGCGGCGAGCAGAAGGGTGCCCAGAGTCCCGACGAGAAGCCTGCGCTTGAACATGGGTCAGTCCCCCTCAGCGAAATCCATGTATCCCGGACGCGATCAGTTCGCGGTCAGGTATTTGACGTCGAGCCTGTCGATCCTGCCGGTAAACTTGAAAGGCGCGCGCTCGGCGTAGGCGGGCGACACGGGCGAGTAGCTGTCGCGCCCGACATCGAAGGCGTCGTTGCCGCTCATTGCATATCCCGTCGTGCGCTGGACACGACCCCGGGCCATCTCGGTGCCGTTGACGCGGATCGTCACGTCCATGGGCCCATTGCGGACCTTGGGGTCGGCCCGTGACTCGATCTCGATCTTCACCCGGCCGCTCGGCAGGGCGCCGGTGGTCTCGATGCGCGTCCGCTCGATCTCGTAGAGATTGTACTCGAAGCTGATCCGGCCCTTGTCGATCCAGGCCGCGAGGCCGCCGGAGAAGCCGCCGAGGGCATAGAGGACGCCTTCCGAACCGGCTGTCAGGTCGGCTTCGATGGTGACCAGGCTGCTGCGCAGTCCGAGCTTGGGCGCACCGGCTTCCGGAATGCGGACCACGTCGGCCGTGTAGTGGAATTCCGTGGCCGGGTTCTGCTTCGTGTACTCGGGATGCAGTCCCACCCAGAGGCCGCCGCCGATCGGATAGGCGTGGTTGGCCTTGGCCTCGACGTCGAACAGCCTGATCATCTCGGCCAGCTTTTCCGGCTGCTGCTTCGCCAGATCGACGGACTGCGAGAAATCGCGCTTCAGATCGTAGAGTTCCCAGACGTCGTTGTCCGGGGTCCACTTGAAGATCGCCGGGTCGATGCCGGTCTGCCAGGGCAGGCGCGGTCCAAGCGCGGAGGCGATGAAGCCTTCATGGTAGATCGAGCGGCTTCCCATGATCTCGAAATACTGCGTCTTCTTGCGGTCGGGCGCCTCGGCCGACGACAGCGCGTAGACCATGCTGATGCCGTCCAGCGGCTCCTGCGTCACGCCATCGACTTCCTTCGGCGCCGGGATGCCAAGGACTTCATAGATCGTCGGCACGACGTCGTTGACGTGATGGAACTGCGGATGCGGTTTGGCGTCGGCTTTCACCGACCGGGGCCAGGACACCGCGAGGGGATTGCGTGTCCCGCCGAAGTGCGAGGCCAGCAGCTTGGTGCCCTGATAGGGCGCGCTTCCCGCCCATGCCCAACCGGCGTGATAGTGGTTGTCCATCTTGTCGCCGCCGAGGGCATCGAGGCCCCCCAGCTCGTTCATGACGCGGATATGGTCCTTGATCTCGGTGGCGGTGCCGCTCTGCGCCAGGAACTCGCTGATCGAACCGCCCTGACCCTCGGCGCTCGAGCCGTTGTCGCCCCAGATGTAGAAGACCAGCGTGTTGTCGCGAATCCCCAGCCGCTCGAGCTCGTCGATCAGCCGTCCGGCCTGGGTGTCCGTGTGCTCGGCAAATCCCGCGAAGACTTCCATCAGCCGCCGCTGGAACGGCTTCTCGCTCTCGGGAATGTCCTTCCACGCCGCAAGCGTCGCGGGGCGCGGCGTCAGCCTTGTATCCGCCGGGATGTAGCCCTGCTGCTTCTGCCGCGCGACGACGCGCTCGCGCATGGCGTCCCAGCCGTCGTCGAACCGGCCTTTGTACTTGTCTGCCCACTCCTTGAAGATGTGGTGTGGAGCGTGGACGCCGCCGGGCGCCCAGTACATCAGGAACGGTTGATCGGGCGCCAGCGCACGTTGCTGGCGAATCCAGGCGACGCCCTTGTCAGCCAGGTCTTCCGTCAGGTGATAGCCCTTGCGGTGCGGCGTCTCGATCCGATTGAGATTCTCGACCAGCGCCGGTTCCCATTGCGAGGATTCGCCCGCCAGGAACCCATAGAAGTAGTCGAAGCCCACGAGGCGCCCGGTCGGCCAGCGTTCGAACGGTCCGGCCTGCGAGGTGTCCGCGTGCGGCGTGTTGTGCCACTTGCCGAAGGCCGAGGTGGCATAGCCGTAGTAGCCCAGCACCTTGGCGACCGAGGCGCCGGTCGCCGGCCACATCCCCGAGTAACCGTCCCAGTCGTTCGCGAGGCTGGCGATCTGGCCCGCGCCGACGCGGTGATGGTTCTGGCCCGTCAGCAGCGAGGCCCGCGTCGGCGAGCACATCGCGGTCGTATGGAAGCGGTTGAAGGACACGCCCGAGTTGGCGATGCGGGACAGCGTCGGCGTGTTGATGTCGCCGCCGTAGGTGCTCGGCAGCGCCGGACCGGCATCGTCGATCAGGATGATGAGGATGTTGGGCGCGCCCGCGGGCAACCGCCGGGGCACGGGCAAGGGATGGTAGGTCGATTCCTGCATCGTCCGGGCGGCCTTGCTGCCCGACGGCACCGGCGGGAAGGGAAGTTTCTCCTGTCCATAGGCCGCCGGCACGATGGCCGTTGCGAGCGCAATGGCGACGGTGGAGCAGAGTAGGTTCGATCGCTTTGTCATGCCGGTCTCCTGCGGGAGCGAGCTCGCGTCGTGAAGCGCGCCTTTGTCCGTTCGTCTTCTGGGTTCGCCCTCTCGGTTCGCCCCCTTGGTTCGCCTCGTCAGTTCGCCTCGTCAGTTGGCCGAGTCGGGCGCGCGCGCGGACGCGCCGTTGACGTAGAGCGGCACCGACAGGGTGAAGAATCCACCCGTGCCTTCGAGCCGGTTGCGGACGGCGAATTCGCTATAGACCTTCACGCGCGCGGCGACGGGGTAGTTGCCGACCTTGAAGTTGTAGCCGAGCGTTCCGCCGACCGCGGCGACCTGTCCCATGAACTGTCCGAAGACCGCGCCGGCGCCACTGTCGGGCGTGAACTGGCGGTAGAAGTAGCCGACGGCGCCGATCGAGAATTCCTTGCTGAGATACTGCGTCACCGCCCATTCCAGGTGGAACTCGTCGCCGGTCTTGTACTGCGTGGCGGCGTTCTCCTGGCTGAAGGTGGCGCCGACCGCGAGGGAGAGATCGAGCCCGATCTTCGGATCGAACCAGGTGAAGGAGCCGGTCACGTCCGCCGCCCAGCGATGGTTGGCGATGTTGGCGAGGGCGCCGTAGCGATAGTTTCCGACCGGCACGAAGCCCGTGAGCGCGGCGTTCCAATGATAGTTGCCCGCGTGCCAGCCGATTGATGCCGAGACCGCGGGGTCGCCCAGCGTGAACACCGAGTCCGATTGCGCGCCGGCCGCCGAGAGTCCCAGCAGGGACGACGACAGGCGAGCGCCGGCATTCACCGTCGGGCCGCCGATCGGCCACAGCAGGGAGAAGGCGAGATTGCCGCCCAGTACGTCGACCGGCGTCGACCACATGACGCTCGGCAGGTCGAGGATCACCGTCGCATTCACATTGGCGACGGCCTGGCCGCCCAGCGTCGGAAACACGGTCTGCGTCGCGGTCGCGGCGCCGCTGTAGATGTAGAGATTGTTGGCGAAATAGACACCTGGCGGCGGCGTGATGCCGGCGTTGGTGCCGCGCAGGCCGAGAAGATAGACGCCGTGCCCGCCCTCGGCCGCATGGACCGCCGGCGCGGCTACCAGGAGCGCGACCAGAAAGGTCAAACGGCGCAAGAGCGAATCAAGTGGCTGCGTTCTCATCGATCCAGCCTCTTCGGAGCAGAGCCTGCCTGATAGCGCGCGATGGGATTGGCAATTGACCGTGCGCAGTCAATTCGGTGGGACGACCGCGCGTTTTCCGGCAGCGGTCGACCGGCCCGGTCAGAACGACACCGAGAGATGAATTCTTCCCTCGACCACATCGAGGCCCCCTTGGCCGAAGCTGAGATAGCCGGCGCTTGCTTCGAGGAGCACGGACTCCGACAGCAGCACGCGGGCACCCGTGCGAACGGTGAAACTCCACGGCGAGGGCGTGACGAGCTGCAGGGTACTGGACAGGATCTGTCCGCCGTTGGGACGCGCGTATTCGTAGACGGCGCCAAACTCCGCGTACGGCATGATGCGCGTGCCGTTGGCCGTGACGAACATCCGGTTGATCTCGGCGGCCGCTTCGATGGCGCCATAGTCGTAGGTGGCGCTGGGAAAGGTGACACCGATCTGCTGGCCGAAGACGGTCGCATTGAGGTCGTAGCCGTCGCTGAACGTGCGGGCATATCCTGCGGAAAGCCTCGGGCGCACGGTGACGCCTTCGACGTCGTATTGTCCGTGCAGGTTGACCGCGGCCGACAGGCGTTGCGACTGGAAGGTGCCCCCGAGCACGGACAGGCCCATGTCGTTGCTGCTTCGATTGTAGCCCAGCGCCGCGTCGATCGCCCAGTTGGGCGACAGGACGAAGGCGGCGTAGGGACCGACGGTCACGCCGCGCGAGGAGCCCTGGAAGAAGCCGCCATATCCCGTGCTGCGGCTGTCCTCCCAGGTGGCCGTCAGGCCAACGACGATACGATCGTTGACCTTGCGATCGAGACCGACGGTCGCCGTGCGGGCCGAACCGGCGACGTCTAGCCCGTAGCGTCCGTCGTTGGAGCTGAGCACGCGAATATCGGTCCACAGATTCCAGTCGGCCTCCGTGCCGACTCCGAGGTCGCGGCCGGGCGTGACCGGCACCCCGAAGTCCGTCGCCTGGCACTGGTTGGGGAGACAGAGCGGCGCGGCCGGTTCGCAATCGGGCCGTCCCTCCGTATCGCCGGGCCGGCGATTGCGAGGATCGGGACAGTCGAGCGGACGGTCGTCACGTGGCAGCATCTCTCCCTGGGTGGGCGCTGCGCTGGCTGGCGCCGGCACGAAGCCGGACGGTGGCGTTACCGTACCCGGAGGGCCCGGCACGACCACCACGCTCCCACCGCCACCCGGCGGCAGTGTCCCAATCGGCGGCGTCACGCCACCGGGCATGCCGGGTGTCACACCGGTTACGGGTGGCAGCGTGCCAATGGGAGGCGTCACGCCACCGGGCATGCCGGGCGTCACGCCGGTGACGGGTGGTAGCGTTCCGATGGGAGGCGTTACGCCACCGGGCATGCCGGGTGTCACACCGGTCACCGGGGGCAACGTACCGATGGGGGGCGTCACGCCACCGGGCATGCCAGGTGTCACACCGGTCACCGGGGGCAACGTACCGATGGGAGGCGTCACGCCACCCGGCATGCCGGGTGTCACACCGGTGACGGGTGGCAGCGTTCCGATGGGAGGCGTGACGCCACCGGGCATGCCGGGCGTTATGCCGGTGACGGGTGGAAGCGTTCCGATGGGAGGCGTCACGCCACCGGGCATACCGGGCGTTATGCCGGTGACGGGTGGCAGCGTGCCGATGGGAGGTGTTACGCCACCGGGCATGCCGGGCGTTATGCCGGTCACGGGTGGCAGCGTGCCAATGGGAGGCGTCACGCCACCGGGCATGCCGGGTGTTATGCCGGTCACTGGCGGCAATGTTCCAATGGGCGGCGTCACGGCGCCGGGCACGGTTGGCGTGATGCCCGTAACGGGCGGCAGGATACCGATCGGTGGCGTGACGGCGCCGGGGAATGTGGGAACGACTGGCCGCGTGGGCGTGATCGGGACGGTTCCGGTGCCTGGTGGCAGCGTGCCGATCGGGGGCTTCACGCCGCCCGGCAGCATGGGCGTCAGCGGGGAGAAACCGGGAAACAGCTTGCCGATCGGCGGGACCACGAGGCCGGGCGGCCTGATGTTGGGAAAGGAGATGTGCGGCGGCAGCGTGAGGCCGGCTTTCTGGTTCTGGGTGTCGAGCAGGCAGTCCTTGTTGCCGGTCGTGTCGTAGAGCTTGTGCGTTCCGCCACTGCCGTTGGAGACGAAGGGCGAAAGCGTGACGTTCAGTCCGCGCCTGTCCTTGGACCATTGGTCGACCGTCGTATTGCCTTGCGCCGCAGTGAGCCGAAAGGAGCCTGCACTCGTCGCCGACAGCCAGACAGACTTCGCCGCATTGTTGGTGTTGCCGAGATAGAACAGACCGCCGCTCGCATTGCAGTTGCCGGCAAGAGCCGACAGAGGCGTGCTTGCGAGGAGCATGGCCGCCAGCGGCGCCAGAGGATTGCGGGCGATGCGCATGAACAACATCCCATCATCGAACGCGAGGCACGGTGAGACGATGACCGCCGCCAGTCAGTAGACACGCCGGCTTTGCTTAGCTGAGGCGCCGCGTTCGAATTGCCCGTACACGGTCATTCCGGGATCGGCCCGCGCTCCAGAGCGGATTCGTGTCCCGGGGATCGGACGTTGCTTTTTTCCTCCCTCTGCTAAGGGCGCAGGCGTTCGGCGAAGAAGGCGAGGATCTCGTCGCGGGCGGTGACGGTCGGTTGGCCGGCTTCGTCGATCAGATGGACCGTGACGACGCTGTGCGGCGTGGGCACGAAGCTGCCGAAGAACGGCGGCAAGTCCTGCTTGTTGGCCGCGGCATCGGGCAGGACGCGCGAGATGAAGCGGTCGCCCAGCGCTTCCGAGAAGGCGGCGAACCGTTCGGCGCGGCAGAAATGGTCGCCGGCAAAACGATAACCGCGCACGGTGAGATCGTCGCGCTCCAGCCGCTCGCGGATCGCGGCCAGGTCGCTCGCGGCAAGCCCGGTGCCGGCGGGATCGTCCAGCGGCAGCGACGGTTGCGCCAGGACCGGTGCGCGCACCGACGGTTCGAGCATCATCGACAGGGCGAAGTTGCCGGTGAAGCACATGCCGATGGCGCCGACGCCGGGGCCGCCGCACTCGACATGGGCGACACGTGCCAGCGCCCGCAGCCACTGCACGGCGGGCGAGGGGCCGCCGTTGGCCAGCGCGCGGAACTCCGCGCTGATACAGGCGCGCCGGAAGACCGTGGCGCCTTCCTCGGCGGAGGCGACGGCGCCGTCGCGGCCGAACAGCGAGGGCATGTACACGGCAAAGCCCGCGTCGCGCACCCAGCGGGCGAAGCGCGCGACGTGGGGGCTGATGCCCGGCATCTCGGTCATCACGATCACGGCGGGTCCTCTGCCCGCGACATAGACTGTCTTCGTCGCGCCGTGCAGCGTGAACTCGCGGCGTTCGAAATCGTCGAGCGGATCGTCCTGGGTGAGCGTGCGGGCCGGCATGCCTTGTCCTCCGTTGGGTGCCGCCATCGTTGCCGCGGCGCGGCGTTTCCGATAGGTGTCCAAATCGACATCGAACGAGCATTTTATGCCATGACGCGAATCACCGTCCTCGAACTGCCCGGCCGCATGGCGTCGAGCGCCGCCATCACCCACGACGTGCTGGCGACCGCCAATCGCGTAAGCCTTGCGGCGGGCCGACCGGCGCCCTTCGAGGTGCGCACGCTCCTCTGCGCCGACGCAAAGGCGCGCGCGCCGGCGGCGGGGACCGATCTCGTCATCGTGCCGGGCCTCGGCGTCGACACCGAAGACGCGCTGCTCGCGCGGATCGCGGCGCCCGATTGCCGCCGTGCGATGCGCCTCCTGGCGAATGCCGCGCGGGCGGGAAGCGCCATCGCCGCCTCCTGCGCCAGCACCTTCCTGCTGGCCGAAGCGGGGCTGCTCGATGGCCGTCGCGCGACGACCACCTGGTGGTTCGCGCCGTTGTTCAGCCGTCGCTATCGCGATGTCGTGCTGCTGACCGACCAGATCGTGGTGGCGGACTGGCCGATCGCCACGGGAGGCGCCGCGATGGCGCAGATGGACCTGATGCTGGCCGTCGTCGCGCGCTTCGCGGGGGCGGGGCTGGCGAAGGCCTGCGCCGGCTACCTGCTGCTGGACGGTCGCACGTCGCAGGCGCCCTACATGGCGATCACCTACCTCGCGGGACAGGATCCGGCGATCGCGAAGGCGGAGAGCTGGGTCCGCCGCAACGTGGCGCGCGACTTCGCCATCGAGGATCTGGCGAAGGCGATGGCGATGACACCGCGCACTTTTGCCCGCCGCGTGGTGGCGACCTGCGGCCTCTCGCCGATCCGCTTCGTGCGCCGCATCCGCATCGAGACGGCCCGCTTCCTGCTCGAGACCACGAAGCGGCCGGTCGAGGAGATCGCGCGCTGCGTGGGCTATGCCGACGCCTCGACGTTGCGCCGCCTGATGCGCAGCGACACGCAACGCACGCCGGCGGATTTCCGCCGCTAGGCCTTTTCGGGCGAGCCAGGATCGCTCTGGCTTCGGGTCGGCGAGGGCGCCACCGCATCCGGTGTCTTCGTGCCGTCGCGCGCCGGCCACTGGTCGGCGACGGCGGGCAGCTTCGTTTCCTTGCCGGTGATGCGCGCGGGGGCGACGGCATAGACGGTGATGTGGTCGAGGCGAGGGTAGAAGCCCTTGGGGCGCCCCACGTCGCGGCCGTGATACTTGGCCATCAGCGCGTCGCAGAATTTCTGCTTCAGGGCACGGTCGTCGACGATGCGGATGATTCCATGCACCACGACGCTGGCATGGGCGATCGAGACGTCGCATTCGAAGCGGCCATAGTCGAAGACCTCGCCCGGCTCGTCGACCACCAGGCAGACGCGCGTTGCGGCATCGACGTTGGCACGGAAGTGGCCCGGCGCGGCGCTGTTGTGCATCAGGATCTCACCATCCATCCAGACATAGAGCAGCGGCGTCACATAGGGCGCGCCGTCAGCGCCGACGGTCGCCACACGGGCACAGTGGCCGCGCGCGAGCAGCCGGTGCGCGTCCTCCCCGGACATCAGCTTGTCGGTGCGTCTGACCGGCGGTGCACTGCTCATGGTTCGTCCCCCGTGGGTGAGCGACGCTAGCGGACCGTGCGTCCCGACACACACGAAGGCTGCTCACGTCGGTTCGATATTATTCTCGGCCTCGTCGCCAAATTTTCTCGCCTCCGGCCCGGCGGATTTCACCCTATGGTCGGCGCGCCCCATGGTTTACCGACTGCCCCCACTCAGCTCGATGCGCCTCTTCGAGGCCGCGGGCCGTCATCTCAGCTTCAAGGCTGCCGCCGAGGACCTGAACATCACGCCGAGCGCGATCAGCCACGGCGTGCAGACGCTCGAAGACTGGCTGGGCGTCGAGCTCTTCGTGCGCGGCAACCGCTCGCTCGCGCTCACCGAGGCCGGCGCCGTCTATCTGCCCCAGGTCCAGGCGGCGCTCGAACTGCTCGCACGCGCGACAGAGACGGTGCCGGGCCGCAAGCCGACCGGGCGGCTGGCGGTGAGTGTGCCGCCGACCTTCGGCATGCGCTGGCTGCTGCCGCGGCTGCGGCGCTTCAACGAGCGCCATCCCCGCATCGAAGTGACCGTCGATACGTCGCAGCGCCGGGTCGAGTTCTCGCGCGACGGGATCGACGTCGCCATCCGTATGGGCCGCGGCGACTGGACGGGACTGCACGCGACCTGCCTGGTGCGCGAGAGGCTGGTGCCGGTCTGTGCACCCGCGCTCGCGGCGTCGATCCGCTCCGTCGACGATCTGCGGCGCGCGACCCTCCTGCACGTCACCCGAGCGGGCGAGGACTGGGCCGCCTGGGGCGGGCTCGCCGGCACCGACCTGTCCACGACCACGGGCGGCGTGCGCTTCGACACGATCCAGATGGCGCTCGAAGCCGCGGTGGCCGGCATCGGTGTGGCGCTCGGCCGCCTGCCGCTGGTCGAACAGGATTTCGTGGCCAACCGGCTGGTGCCCGTGCTGGGCCCGCCGCTCGTCTGCGCCACCGGCTACTGGCTGGTGATGCAGCGCGAGACAGTGATGCGTCCCGAGGTGAGTGCGTTCCGCCGATGGATCGACAGCGAACTCAAGGAAACCGACGAAGGGGGTCGGGCAGAAACGGCACCGGCCCGGCCGCGCGCCGCGGGTACCAGGTAGGGCTATCGCATATGAAGCAAGGGTCTCTCACTGCGTTCCCAGGGTGGAGATTACTCCGCCCTGGGAACGCAGTGAGGGATCTTCCTCTTTCTTCTAGAACGCCGACTGTTCCTAGGTTTCAGGTCATATGCGATAGCCCTGGAACTCCAGGGAGGTTCGGCTGACTTCTCGTCGCGCGGGTTGAGGGGATCGCGGTTGCGGCCATCGCGGCCCGTCCGTCAGGCTCGCGCGCATGAAGAACACCCGACACGCGGGCGGCATCGGCTGGCCGCCGACCGTCGACCCCGATCGCCTGCTCTGAGCCGTTTCATGCCGTCGCGTTTCGACAGGAGCGGGCCATGAGCCGTGTGCGCCGCTCGCGGCCGGTCCTCGCCCTCGACGCCATGGGCGTGCTGTACGAGACCGGCGACGATGTGGGCGGGCTGCTCGTTCCCTTCGCGCAGGGCCGGGGCTCGCCGGCCACCGTCGCCGAGATCGAACGGGCCTATCTCGCCGCGAGCTACGGCCAGATCGATGCGGCCTCCTTCTGGGAGCGGCTCGGCCTCGATCCCGCCGTGGAGGACGAATACCTCTCCGGCCACCGCCTCTCGGCGGGCGTGCATGCGCTGCTGGACGGTGTGGGCAGCCTGTTCGACTCGGTCTGTTGCCTGTCCAACGACGTTGCCGCCTGGTCGGTCAAGTTGCGACGGGCCCACGCGCTCGAGCCCGCGATCCCGCTCTGGTTCGTCAGCGGCGAGATCGGACTGCGCAAGCCCGATCCCGGCATCTACCGCCACATGCGCGTGCATCTCGGCGGGCCCGCGACCGGCATCCTCTTCGTCGACGACCGGGTGCCCAATCTCGATGTCGCGCGCAAGCTCGGCCTGCACACGCTCCTGTTCGATCCGGCCGGAAAGACGGAGCCGGGCGCGCATCCGCGGATCGCGCGGCTGGAGGAACTGCTCGATCCGAAGATCGTCGCGCGCGCCACCGGCCGGAGACCTCGCCGCTGAGCGGCCTCGCTATTCGCCACTCACCACTCTCCGCAGCCGAACTTCAGCAGGTTGCCGTGCGGATCGTGGACGTAGAACTCCTTCATGTTCCATGGCCGCACCTCGAAGGGGGAGAGCCTCTCCACGCCTCGCTTCTCGAACTCGGCATGCAGCGCCGCCACCTGGCCGCCGCGGATGTAGCAGCTTGTGTTCTCGGGAAAGCGGCGATCGTCGGTCTTCCAGAAATGGATCTCCATCTCGTCGCGCCTGACGATCAGGTAGCCCGCATCCTGGTAGCCGACCGTGAAGCCGAGCTGGTCGGCGTAGAAGGCGGCACTCTCGGCGATGTCGAGGGAAGCGAGGATCGGGATGGTGCGGGCGGGATCGTGGGTCATTGAACCCGCCTCATATCAGGGAGCGCCGTGGCCCAACATCACGCTGTGCGAGGGACGGCCGCCGATGGCCAGCCAGCCCTTGGCCGCCGCGAAGGCCACGGCGGCATCGACCGCCGAGGGACGCTCGCCGCTCATCTCGCGATGGATCAGTTCCAGCCCGATCCAGGTCTGGCGATCGCTCCGGACGCCGCGAACGGCGCGGCAGACGCGGACGGCCAGATCGTAAATCGTCTGCTTCCGTTCCATCTCCTGACCTCCAGAAAGGTTTTTGTGGGGCGTTTCGCCCTCCTTAACTGACGAACCCGCCGACGGTTCCCCGGCCAATTTTTGTAGATAGGACATGATTCCGCTCCGGCCGGTCGGTGGACCGGTTCTGGCAGCTCGAACTTCAGAGAACGAAGAGTGGGCTTAGCGGCACAAGCCGCGTCGGCAGCGGCAGGGTCGACAGCGGGCCGGTTGGCAAGCGAAGGCGGGGACCGGGCTCATGGTGCGAGACATGCGCCTGCCCCGGTCGATCCGCAATGGATGGGTTTGTCGAATTTCGGCCGCCGCGCAGCCGGTCTTTTCCCGTCGCCTATTCGACAGTGCGGGGCTTGCCGCGCGGCGGCAGCTTGCGTGCGGTCTCCAACTCATGCGCGAGTTCCGCGAGGCTCAGCATGCCGGGCCGCAGCGGAAGGCGCGCGACGCCGGAATTGCGCCGGTTCTCCTCGGGCCAGAGCGCCCGCCGCGCGAAGGACCGCGCCTCGTCGAACTTGCTCGACCTGATCGCGATGATCGCGGCACCCAGGCAACGCTGCTCCCATTCGCCGAACGGAGCCACGCCGCGGCCCAGCGCGTCGAGGATCTTCGTGATCGCCTCGACGGCCATCTTCTTCTTGTCCTCGGAGGCGAGCTCTTCGGAGGACACGGACAGCGATTTGCGCAGGGCTTCGATATCGGACATGGCGGCAGTCTAGCCGCTCAAGGCCGATCCCGCCGCCTCTTTTCACGCTTCCTGCACAGCGCGGGAATCAGGCCTGGCCGGCGCCCCAGAAGCGCCGCAACTCCGCGGCGTCGCCGTTGAACAGGTTGCGGTCGCAGTGGCTGACGCCCTTCACGATGTTGGTCTGGCCGTAGGCGGGCTTCCCGTCGCTTTCGTCGCCGGCATACTGCCAGAGTCGCCAGCCGGTGGTTTCCCAGGCCAAGGGGATCTCCGGCGAATCGTGATAGTCGGCGACCCACAGGCCGCAGCGCGCCAGGATCGAATCGGGCGTGATGCGCGCGCCGAGGCTCAGGTTGGAGTTGGGCAGCGGCTCGCCGTTGGCCCAGGTCGGGTGGACGTAGACCACCGGCAGCCGGCCGGTCGCCGCGGCCACGGCCTGCACGAACTCCTCGGCCTGGTCGACCCGCATCGAGTTGCGCGGGTTGTTTTCGTTGGCCTCGAGGTCGAGCGCCAGCAGGGTGCGCGGGCCGGGGCGGGCCACGGAGAGGAAGTAGGCGGCCTGCCGGGCGCCCGGCGTCTGGCCCGTGCCGAAATGATAGGCGCCCCACAGCAGACCGGCTGCCTCGGCCTGCGGCCGCCTTCCGGCATAGGCCGTGTCGAGATAGTCGCCGCCCTCGGTCGCCTTGTGGATGACGCCCAGCATGCCGCTCTGCCGCACGGCACGGAAGTCGGAGACGGCCACGCTGCGGCTGAGGTCGATGACCGCATCGAGGCCCAGCGTCGCCCGGTCCGGCGGCGGCGGGGCGATCGGGTAGGGCCTGGCGGTCGAAACGGGCTGGCCGGGGGTGCATCCGGCGGCCGTCGTCGCGGCGAGACCGGAGAGCAGAGTCCTGCGGGAGATCATGCCGCGAGAGTAGGGCGTCCGGCGCACCGGGCAAGCGCGGTCAGGGCTTCAGCGCCGCCTGCCGCGCGCGCAGTTCGTCGCTGGGCCGGACGTCCCGGGACCAGCTGTAGATCGCGAGGGCGACCAGCAGCACCGCGACCATGAAGCCGAACAGGGTGCGATAGGCTTCCTCGGAGCGCGCGCCGTCGGGCAAGGGCGGGAAGGCGCCGACGATGACGCCGGACAGGCTCTGCATGCAGGCGACGCCCAGCATGACGCTGGTGTTCATGGTGGCGATGCCGCGGCCGATCAGCCGGTCGGGGAAGATGCCGCGGCCGTGCGTCATCACCATGGTGCTGGACGCGCTCAGGAACCCGATGCCGATGATGGCGGCCATGGCGACCCACAGCGGCGCGCTGGCCCACAGCGCCAGCGTGGCGAGGATGGCGGCGATCAGCAGGGTCCCGGTGATGGCGATGCGCTTGCGCGTGTCGAACACGCGGTCGAGCGGGCTGATGGTCAGCATGCCGATCTGGTAGGCGATCACCGCGACCAGCAGCACGTTGCCGGACTCGACGCGGGTGAGCCCATGGACCTCGCGCAGGAACGGGCCGCCCCACAGGCCCTGCACGGTGAAGGTGCAGGCGTAGTTGCAGAAATTGAGCGCGAGGATGAACTTGAGCTGCGGGTTCTTCAGCACCTCGCCCAGCCCGCGCATCATCTCCGCCGCCGACTCGGTCTTGCGCTCGAGGAAGGGATGCCCCGGCGGCGCGTCGCGCACGACGGTCCAGACGGCGATCGCCGTCAGCGCGGTGAAGACGACCATCAGGCCGAACACGCCGCGCCAGCCGATCTCGCCGGTGCCCCAGGCGAGCGGCGTGGTGGCGAGCAGGTTGCCCAGCAGCCCGACCGACAGCACGATGCCCGCCAGCGTGGCGAAGCGATCGGGCGGGAACCAGCGCGAGATCACCACCATGCTGCCGATCAGCATGACGCCGAAGCCCGCGCCCATCAGCGCGCGCCCGGCGAGCAGTTGCGGCCAGGCCGGCGCCAGGGTGAACAGCGTCGCGCCGATCACCGCGACGACCAGCATGCCGGTGACGGTGCGGCGTGGCCCGTAGCGGTCGAACAGGAAGCCACAGGGGATCTGCATTGCCGAGAAGCCGAAGAAGAACGCGCCGGTCAGAGCGCCCAGCGCCTCCGGCCCGATGCCGAGGTCGCGCATCAGGTCGAGCCCGATCGTGACGTTGGCCGCGCGGAAGAAGTGGCTCGCGACATAGGCCGTCGCCAGCGTCGCCACGATGATGATCGCCTGTCGCCGGATGCCGGGATCCATGCCCGCCATCAGGCCGCGTTTCCTCTGTTTCCCATTTCCGCTTTCTCGACCGGTGGGGCCGTCGGCGCGTTGGTGTTGGGATCAGTGCTATCGGGCGGGGGATGTCATCGCAATGCGGACGAACGAAATCGTTCCGCTCGCCGGGACAACCCGTCGTCTACGGCTGACTGTTGAAGCAGGAAAGGTCCTTCGCTGCGCTCAGGATGACAATTCTGTGGAAACTGGCGCAGTGCGCTGATCACCTGACCCGGTGTCATCCTGAGCGCAGCGAAGGACCTTTCCTCGGATGCGGCCATCGGCTTCTTCGCGGCGCAGTGCCTGGGCGGTACACACGCACCTGCCATGAAGTCCCTCGAACCGGCCCCTCTGCGCGTCCTCGAACGATTGTCGATCCATCCCTGGCTGGTGGTCGGCGTCACCTGTGCCGGCGCGTTCATCGGGCAGCTCGATGCCAGCATCGTGCAGCTCGCGCTGCCGGCGCTGGCGCAGGGCTTCGACGTGCGGGTCGATTCCGTGCGCTGGGTCGCCATCGCCTATCTGCTGGCCTTTGCCTGCAGCCTCGCCGTGTCGGGACGCGTCTCGGAGATGATGGGACGCAAGCTGCCCTACCTGCTGGGCTTCGCGCTGTTCACGCTGGCCTCGCTGCTGTGCGGTCAGGCCGAGACGCTGGAGCAGCTCGTGGCGCTGCGGGCGCTGCAGGGCGTGGGCGGCGGGCTTCTAGGCGCCAACAGCATGACCATCCTGGTGAGCTCGGTGCCCGCGGACAAGCGGCCGCATGCGATCGGCTGGTTCACCACGGCGCAAGCGGTGGGCGTCAGCCTGGGGCCGATCGCCGGCGGCCTGCTGCTCGACGGGCTGGGCTGGCGCTGGATCTTCTGGGCGGCGGTACCGTTCGGCCTGCTCGCCTTCGCGATGGGCTGGCTGGTCCTGCCGCGCTCGCCCGAGGGTTCGCGCAAGAGCGACGAGACCTTCGACGTTGCGGGCGCGGTGCTGCTGGTGCCGGCACTGGGGCTGGGCGTGCTGGCGCTGACGCAGGTGTCGGTCTGGCCGGTCGCGTCGCCCGCGATGCTGGCCTCGGCCGGCGCGTCGATCCTGTTCCTGGTCCTGTTCCTGTGGCGCGAGCAGCGGGCACGCTGGCCGGTGGTCGACGTCGCGCTGTTCCGCGCGCGCGACTTCACGATGGGCTTCATAGGCGTGGTGATGGGCTATGCGCTGCTCTACGGCATGCTGTTCCTGATGTCCTTCGCCTTCGTGAAGGGGCTCGACAACTCCGCTCGCTTGGCCGGGCTGAAGCTCGCGACCATCCCGGTCCTGCTGGGCCTGCTGGCGCCGCTGGGCGCCCGGCTGGGCGCGCGCATCACGGCACGTCGCACCGGGGCGGCGGGCATGGCGCTCTGCCTCGCGGCGATCCTCGGACTGGTGGCGATCTCCTTCGGGCCGGACCGCCTCGTCGTGCGCCTCGTGGCGCTGGCGATGTTCGGCGCGGGCCTCGGCCTGTTCCTGGCACCCAACAGCCACGCCACCATCGCCGCCGCGGCCGCAGGCCACGCCGCCTCGGCGGGCGGGCTGGTCAATCTCGGCCGCGTGCTGGGAAGCTGCCTCGGCGTCTCGGCCGCCTCGTCCATGCTGTCGTGGCGTCTCGGTCTTTCGGGTGCGGCCGACACGATGGGCCCGGCCTTCATCGAGGCGGTGGAAGGCAGCCTGCTGGTGCTTGCCGCCTTTGCCGTGGTGGCCGGCGCCGCGTCGCTGGCGGTGCGTCCCCGCAGCCAACCCTAGAAGAGACTCGCGGTTGCCACGGCAACGGTTTCTTCGTGGCCGTTGACGATCCGCAGGTCGAGGACGTCGCCGCGGCGGTGACCACCGACCTCCAGCACGTCGTCGCGCTGGAGCATGCGCGTGAAGGTGGCGTCGAGTCGTCCCCGCGAGATCCAGGTGTCTTCACCGAACAGGTCCTGCGCGAATCGCGAGAGATAGGCGAACGACATGGTGGCCGCCGGGATCGCGACCCGTGCACCCAGGGCCTGCGCCAGCCGGTCGTCGGTATGATGGTTCTCGCCCGGCAGGCTGAACAGGCGCGACTTCTCCATCGTCATTCGGATGCGGCGCGATGGCAGGGCGAGGGAGGGCGCCGGTGCGACGCGCGCTGCCAGCGGTCGAGGCGGAGCGGCGGACGGCACGCCGTCGCTGCGGACGGCGCAGGTATGCTCGAAGACCGCGAGCGCGTTGCCGTCGGCGTCGAAGAACGAGCCGCGCATCACGATGAAGTCGCGGCCGCGCTTTCGGTCCTTCGCGACCAGTTCCACGTCGGCGCGTACGGGCCGTCCCAGGGCAAACGGACGGCAGAAGCGCGTCGAACTCTTGGCATGCAGGAACGGCACATCGACCAGATGAGGATATCGCCGGCGGAACAGCTCGAAATGCCCGGCCTCGCCCGGCGCACGCTCGAGGAAGCCCGACGGGAACCAGACATAGGTGGCAAGGAAAAGCGGATGGACGAGGCCCTCCGACGGATCGCCTACCCGCCAGCCGCTTGCGTCCTCGACCGCATCGGCGAACTTTCGCACCTGCTGGATCGTGGGCTGGAAGACGGTGCTTCCCAGCGTCTGCGGCACGGGCAGTTCGTCGAAGCTCGGGGTCGCGTTCGCCGTCATCCTTGGTCTCCGGGGGCGTCTGGCTTGATCTCGATCATGGCGAGGGGATATTGAAACAGTCATGCGGAATGTCCGCCCGGGTCACGAAGCCTGCAATGCCCGGGGCCGGTCGAGAGAAGGCTTCGACGATTTCCGGAGTTGAATGATGACCTATTGGCCGCGCGCTCCCCGCAACGAGATCGGGACGCCGCTGCGACGCGGCCTGCGCCACTGGGCGCCCGTTGCGTTGGCGGCTCTCCTGGCCCTTGGCGTCGCACTGCCGGCCGGCGCCCAGACCAAGGCGGCCGACAATGCGCCGCCGGTCGTGCTGGTGCAGCCGGCGGAGCTGCGGTCGCTGGCGCCGCAGTCGGAATATATCGGCCGCATCGCGGTGTTCGACAAGGTGGAGCTGCGCGCCCGCGTCAAGGGCACACTGGGCAAGCGCGAGTTCGCCGACGGTGCCAAGGTGACGGAAGGCCAGCTCCTGTTCACCATCGATCCCGCTCCCTACCGCATCACCGTCAACCAGAAGCGGGCGCTGCGCGACGGGGCGCAGGCCGCGCTGATCAACGCCGACGCGCAGCTCAAGCGCGCCGCCGACCTGTTGAAGACCAACAACGTCTCGCAGGTGGCCTACGACCAGCGGCTGAGCGAGCAGCTCCAGGCCAAGGCGACGCTCGACGACGCGGAGGCCCAGCTCGAGGATGCCGAGCTGCAGCTTTCCTATACCAGGATCACAGCGCCGATCGCGGGCCTGGTCGGCCGCGCCGCCGTCTCGCCGGGCAACATCGTGGGGCCGGACTCCGGCGTGCTGGCCACCATCGTGAACGAGCGGCAGATCCGCGTGCTGTTCTCGGTCTCGCAGGCCGAGCTGCTGAACGTGCGGCGCGACCTGCGCGCGGGCGAGCACCTGCCCGTCCGGCTGCGCCTGGCCGACGGCAAGCTCTACCCCGAGAAGGGCAAGGTCGACTTCATCGACGTCACGGTCGATCCCAACACCGACGGCCAGATGGCGCGCGCGGTGTTCGACAATGCCGACGAGCTGCTGACCGACGGCCAGACGGTGCGGGTCATCGTCGAGGGCAACGAGCCGGCCAAGGCGCTGGTGGTGCCGCAGCCGGCGATGGCGATCGACCAGACCGGCCCCTATGTCTATGTCGTCGACGGCAAGGGCGTCGTCGAGCAGCGCCGCATCACCGTCGACTTCGTGCGCGACGGCATGATCGCGGTGGCGAGCGGCCTCAAGGAAGGCGACCGGGTCATCGTGCGCGGCCAGCAGCGCGTGCGCGCCGGCATGGCGGTCGAGGCGCAGGCCGCGCCGGCCCCCGCCGGCCAGCCGAAGCGCTGATCCCATGGGCATCGCCTCGCTCTTCATCCGTCGCCCGCGCCTCGCCTTCGTCGTCTCCGCGGTCATGGTCATCGCGGGCCTGCTGGCGCTGGGCAGCCTGCCGATCGCGCAATTCCCCAACATCGTGCCGCCGGAAGTCACCGTCACGACCAGCTATGCCGGCGCGTCCGCGCAGGTGGTCGAGGAGAGCGTGGCGCAGATCATCGAGCGCAACGTCAACGGCGTCGAGAACATGATCTCGATGAAGTCGACCTCGGGCAGCGACGGCAGCTACAGCCTCAGCATCTATTTCAAGGTGGGTTCCAACCCGCAGGACCATACGGTCAACGTCAACAACCGCATCAACCGCGCCATGCCGCAGCTTCCCGACGAGGTGCAGCGCAACGGCGTGCTGGTGAAGAAGCAGTCCTCGGCGCTGCTGCAGGTGATCGCCGTCTATTCGCCCAAGGGCACGCGCGACGCGCTGTTCCTGTCGAACTTCGCCACCATCAACGTGCTCGACACCATGCAGCGCGTGCCGGGCGTCGGCTCGGCCGGCCTGTTCGGCGGGCTCGACTATGCCATGCGCGTCTGGCTCGACCTCGACCGCATGTCGAGCCTCGGCATCACCTCGCAGGACGTGGTGAAGGCGATCGAGGCCAAGAACATGCAGGCCGCGGTCGGCCGCGTCGGCGCCGCGCCGCTGCTCGACGGCGTCGACTTCCAGCTCAACATCACCGCCAAGGGCCGGCTCACCTCGGCCGAGGAGTTCGGCAACATCAGCGTGCGCGTCACGCCCGACGGCGCGCTGCTGCGCATCCGCGACATCGGCCGGGTCGAGCTGGGCTCGGCCAACGCCGACGTCACCACGCGCTACAACGGCAAGCCGGCGGCCGGCATCCAGATCTACCAGCTGGCTGGCGCCAATGCGCTCGCCACCGCCGAGGGCGTGCGCCAGGTGCTGAAGGAGCTGGAGGACCGGCTGCCCGAGGACGTGGCCTTCGACGTGATGTACGACACCACCGTGTTCGTCGAGGCGACGATCCACAGCGTGGTGAAGACCCTGATCGAGGCCTTCGTGCTGGTGGCCCTCGTGGTCTTCCTGTTCCTCGGCAGCGTGCGCGCCACGCTCATTCCCATCATCGCCGTGCCGGTCGCGCTGGTCGGCACCTTCGCGGTGATGCAGGTGCTGGGATTCTCGCTCAACACCGTGTCCCTGCTGGCGCTGGTGCTGGCCATCGGCATCGTGGTCGACGACGCAATCGTCGTGGTCGAGGCGGTCGAGCACACGCTGGAGAAGGAGCCCGGCCTCACGCCGGCCGAGGCCACCGAGAAGGCGATGGCCGAGGTCACGGCGCCGATCATCGCCATCACCCTGGTGCTGCTCTCGGTGTTCATTCCCACCGCCTTCATGCCGGGCATCGCGGGCAAGCTCTACCAGCAGTTCGCGGTGACGATCTCGGTCGCCATGGTGATCTCGGCGATCAACGCGCTGTCGCTCTCGCCGGCACTGTGCGCGCTGCTGCTCACCCGTCGCGGCGCGCCGCGCGGTCTGATGGCCCGCATCCAGCGCGGCCTCGACGCCACGCGCAACGGCTACCTGCGTGTCGCGGGCCCGCTGATCCGCCGCAGCCTGCTGGCGGTGGGCCTGGTCGGGCTGTTCGCCCTGGCGACCGGCGGCCTGCTGCGCGTCGTGCCCACCGGCTTCCTGCCCGACGAGGACCAGTCCTCCTTCATGGCCGAGATCCAGCTGCCCGATGCCGCCTCGACCAGCCGCACGCTGGAGGCGGTGATGCAGGTCGAGAACATGCTGCAGGGCCAGCCGTGGCTGCAGAACTTCTTCACCGTGAGCGGCAACAGCCTGCTCGACGGGCTGAACCTGCCCAACCGCGCCATGATGATCGTGTCGCTCAAACCCTATGCCGAGCGTCCCGGCCGCGAGATGTCGGCCTTTGCGGTGCTGGAGCGGCTGAACAAGGCGTTCGACCGCGTGGCCGTGGCCAACGTCTACGCCTTCAACCCGCCGCCGATAGCGGGGCTCGGCAATTCCTCGGGCTTCGAATTCGAGGTCCAGAGCCTGACCGGTGCGCCGCCGGAGGAGATCGTGGCGGTGGCGCGCGGCGTCATCAACGCGGCCCAGGCCGCGCCCGAGCTGGCGGGCGTCTTCACCACCTACAGCGCCTCGACGCCGCAGATCCGGCTGGAGCTCGACCGCGACCGCGCCGAGACGCTGGGCGTCGCGATCCCCGACATCTTTGCCGCCCTGCAGACCGCGATGGGCAGCCGCAACGTCAACAACTTCAACATGTTCGGCCGCACCTGGACGGTGCGCGTGCAGGCCGACGCACTCGACCGCCGAACGATCGAGGACGTGAAGCGCGTGCGCGTGCGCTCCTCGAGCGGCAAGCTGGTGCCGCTGCAGGCGATGGCCACGCTCGAACTCACGACCGCGCCGGCCACCATCAATCGCTACAACAACCTGCGCTCGGTGACGCTGAACGGCGCGCCGGCGGCGGGCTATTCCTCGGGCGAGGCGATCGCGGCGATGGAGCGGGTGGCGCGCGCCAGCCTGCCGCCGGGCTATTCCTATCAATGGGCCGGCACCGCGCAGCAGGAGAAGGAGGCGGGCAGCCAGACCGGCTTCGTGCTCGCGCTGGCGGTGCTGTTCGCCTACCTGTTCCTGGTCGGCCTCTACGAGAGCCTGGCGCTGCCGGTGGCGGCGCTGCTGTCGGTGATCGTGGGCCTGTTCGGCGCGCTGGCGGCACTCTGGCTGACCGGCCTCGCCAACAACGTCTATGCCCAGATCGGTATCGTCGTGCTGATCGCGCTGGCGGCCAAGAACGCCATCCTGGTGATCGAGGTTGCCATGCACGAGCGGGCCGGGGGCAGCGACCCGGTGACGGCCGCCACCTCGGCTGCCGGGCAACGCTTCCGCGCGGTGATGATGACCTCGTTCGCGTTCATCCTCGGACTTGTGCCGCTGGTGATCGCCTCGGGCGCGGGCGCGGCGACCCAGCGCGCCGTCGGCACCGCCGTGTTCGGCGGCATGCTGGCGGCCTCCTGCCTCGGCATCTTCGTGATCCCCGGCCTCTACGTCGCCTTCGAGAAGATGCGCCGGGCCGTACCCGAGATGCTGCGCAAGCCCTTTGGAAGCCTGAAGCCCCCGGAGAAGCGCCAGGGCTGATACGCCGCCGAGCGCACGGCGGCTTCATCGGAGTCGCATTGGCCTCGGAGGAGAAGCAGGAGCTGATTGCGGGGTGGGGACACCGCCGTTACGCTTCCGTGCTTGCCGCCTCACCGGGAGATGCCGCGTGTCCGCGAGAACCATCCTCATCACGATCGGGCTTTCGGCCTGGCTGCTGGCGTCGGCTGCGACCTTTCTCTTCGTCGCCTATACGACCTTCTTCGGGATCGCCGTCATCGGCCTTGCCATTTGCTGGATTGCCACACAGGTCGAATTGGATGGGGATGCGCCGGTGGGGAACGGCCTCAACCCGGGATTCCTCGCAGCGCAAGTGCAGGCCAAGCGCGACCTGTCGAAAGAGCAACGCCTCTCCGCGCAGCATGAGCAGTCGCTTGCGAAGCACTCGGCGGGCTTCTTCAAGCTGTTTGGCTTGAGCCTCGTCGTCGTCGGCCTGTGCGGCGGCCTGTACCACCAGCTCTGATGGCTCATTCCCGTCGTCCCGACCGGAGGGAGCCGGTGGAGGGACCTTTCGCTTTCCTGTTCAGGCGCGCGACCGGTGCTTGTGCAGCCGGTGCCGCAGGCGGTCGGCGTGGGTGTGGAGGCGGCGGCGCAGGCCGCGCAGCAGGCCACCCTTGGACGTCGCCTCGAAGATCTCGCCGGGTCCCTCGGGATCGAGCACCTGGTTGTCGGCCAGCCAGGTCTCGACCTCGTGCAGGTCGGGAATCACGTAGGGACGCAGCGACCGGCCCGCGCCGCGCAGCGCCTCGATGGCCGCGATCAGCGAGCCCTTGCCGTCGACCGCCGCCGCGACCGCCTCGGCCGTCACGCCGAGATGCTCGGCCAGCAGCCGGTCGCGCAGCGCGCGGATCGTGGGCGCGGCGCCCTCGTTGCCGGGCACGCGCGCATCGAGGGTAACGTCGCATTCGGTGTCGAGCCGCATCGAACGGTTGTTCATGTTCGACGAGCCGACATGCAGCACCTCGTCGTCGACGATCATCATCTTGGCGTGCACGTAGATCGGCTCGCCGGCCTGCGTGAACGGGTGATAGATGCGCAACCGCGCGTGGCAGTCGAGATGCTCCAGCGCCGCGTAGAGCCGGGCGCGCGCGGTATCCATCGCCACCGGCTCAAGCCAGCCCTGCGATTTGAACGGATTGACCAGCACGATCTCGGGCCCGTCGGGCTCCTCCAGCCGGTGGGCGATCGCCTCGGCGATGCGGCGCGAGGCAAAGTACTGGCTCTCGGCGTAGATGTACTTCCGGGCACGGGCGATCAGCGCCAGATACGTCGCCTCGATTTCGTGCACCGGCGGGCCGCCATCGTCTCCCTCGGGCCGCGACCGGCTGATCGACACCGAGACGTCGCGGAACTGCGCCTCGACCCCCTCGGGCCAGCAGTCGATGCCGCATTCGACCGGTTCGAGTGCGTGGCCGCCCGCTGCCTGCCAGCGCTTGCGCGACAGCTCGCCCAGCGCCTGCGCCACCGGCCCTTCCAGGATCGAGGTCGCGTCGTGCCAGGGTGCGTAGGGGCCGCCATCGGGCCCGATGCGGCGCGGATCGCCGTCGCGATGCTCGGGCGTATCCCAGCGGTTGCTGGTCATGTCGATGCCGCCGCAGAAGGCCAGGCAATCGTCGATCACGACGATCTTGTGATGGTGCGAGGCGCCCAGCGTCGAGGCGCCGTCGAGTCGCGTGTGGATGCGCGGATGGGCCATCCAGCGCATCAGCGTGAAGATGGTGGTGCCGCGGAACAGCGCGCGCAGCGCGCCGATATTCCAGCGCAGCAGGAAGACCTCGAGGTCGGGATTGCGCTTTACCAGCCAAAGCACGAAATCGCCCAGGCTGCCGGGCTCGCCCGGCAGCCGCTCTTCGGACAGTTCGATGCGCGCGTCGAAGTCCCAGCCGATCAGCATGATGCGCCTGCGCGCCTTCAGCATCGCCTTGCGGCCGGCCTCGAAGTAATCGCTCGCATCGACGATCAGCCCCGCCCGCGTCGCCGTCTCCCGCCGCCAGTGGAGATTTACGGGCTCCGAATCTTCATTGTCTCGCATGGGCCCATCGTAGCGCATCTGGCGGTTGTTTTGGTGACGACGAGCCCGCTATCGGCAAGCGTGGCCCGGTGCCCCGAACCCGAAGCCATGACATCTGGAGGCATGGCAACGACGGGATTGCGCGAAAAGTTCCAGCAGCTTTACTTCGGCGACGACAGGCAGGCCCGCCGGTTCCGCCAGAACCTCTTCGACCGACGCCGACGTTGCTGCACCCAAGCGGCGGCTCTTCGGGCTGCGCGTCGATCGGCGTCCGTCCACCGGCTCGAACCTCGCCTTCGTCGGCTATGCGGCCGATCCGGAGCGCGACCTGGTGATCACGATGGGCGTGGTCGAGAATTAGTTCGGCCGGGCGGCGCAGGAGGCCAGTTCCCTGCGGCGGGCGGCGTCTTCGGTGGCGTGCCGGTCGACGGGCGTGCGGTTGCACCAGTGCATGTGCTGGACGACGTTCGAACTCCACCGCATCCCGTCGAAGGTGCAGCTCGATGAAAGCGCCTCGGCAAGCTCCAGCTGCGTGCGCGACCGGGCCACGTACTCGTTGCAGCTCTTGATCTGAACGGTGCCGAAATCTCCCCGGCACGTGGTCAAGGCGTTGCGGCGCGCGTCGTCCTCGCGGCCGCGCTCGCGCGCCGAGGCGCGCTTGCACCAGGCGGCATGGTCGGCCGGCTCGGCGCTCCAGCTCGGTCCCGAAACGCTGCAGCCGGATGCCATCTGGACCTGGCTCATCGCCCGGGCGACGTAATCGGAACAGTTTTCTATCGTGAGGCCGAACGTGCCTTGGCCGAAGGCCGGTCCGGCAATCAATAGCGCGAGGGAGGCGACGCTGCCCGCGAGGGCTCTGGAATACATGCCGTCCTCCACCATCAGGCGCGCGATGAGGCCGCCGCAATCCGCCCGATGCTGCACGCACAACGGCCCTTCGCCGTGCAAGTTCCGTCGGCCTGAAATCGGGCGTCAGCGCCCGCGGCGCTTGTCGATGAACCGCATGATCGGCGTGACGGTCGTGCCGTGCAGGGTGATCGAGACGAGGATCACCAGAGATACCGCGTTCCACAGCAGGTCCGCCTCCTCGAACGGCGCCCGGCCCAGCGCGAAGGCGATGTAGTAGACGGACCCGATGCCGCGAATGCCGAAGAAGGCGATGATCGCCCGTTCCGGCGTCGGCTCCTTGCGGCCAAGCAGGCTGATCCAGGCGACCAGCGGCCTCACGACCAGCAGCGTGACCGCGGCGAACCCGACCATCGCCCAGTCGGTGTGGCGCAACAGGCCGCCCTCCGCCAGCGCGCCGCCGAACAGCACCAGAAGCATCATCATCAGCAGGCGTTCGATCTGCTCGACGAAGTCGTGCAGCTTCTCGTGGTAGTGATGCCGCCGTTCGAAGCCGCGGAAGGCGACGGCGGACACGAAGACCGCCAGGAACCCGTAGCCGTGCGCCATCTCGGCGAGGCTGTAGGCGATTGCGGTGATGCCCAGCGCCACGAACCCGTCGCCGGTGCGCGAGAGCTTGGAGCGGTTGGGAAGACGGAAGGTCAGCCAGCCGAGGCCGCGGCCGACGGCGACCCCGACGGCGATCCCCGCCGCCAGCCGCCAGCCCAGGTCGAGCGTCACCCAGTCCAGCCAGGACGCGCCGGCCGGGCTCACCGTCGCGAGCAGGATGGCAAGATAGACGAAAGGAAATGCGAGCCCGTCGTTCAGTCCGGCCTCGGCCGTCAGGGTGAAGCGCACCTCGTCTTCGCCGCCCTGGCCCGGCGGGCCGACCTGGACGTCGCTCGCCAGCACGGGATCGGTGGGCGAGAGCGCGGCGCCCAGCAGGAGCGCCGCGGCCAGCCCGACGCCCAGCAGCCCGTGCGCCAGCAGGGCGATGGCGACGATGGTGAGCGGCATGGCAATTCCCAGCAGCCGCCAGGTCAGGCCGGCGGTCGCCCAGGCCAGCGGCCGGTCGAGCTTGAGCCCGGCACCCATCAGCGCCACGATGACCACGGCTTCCGTCAGCCGTTCCGTCAGCTTGAGATGGGCCTGGGGCGAGGGGGCCTGCGCCTGGTCGAAGAGGCCGGCCAGCAGCGCGCCAGCCGCGACACAGAAGATCGGCAGCGAAAGCGGCAGCTCCTTCAGCACCATGGGAAGCCATGCCGTCAGAAGCACGATCGCGCCGAAGCCGGCGAGCATCACGATATAGGGGTCCATGATCCTCGCTCGGGACCGAAGTCCGGGGCCGCGAAATTGCGGACCCCAACGTGCGGACCCGCGCGTCGTTCCGCCTTCGGTTCGATACCGACCGATCCACGACGCGGAAATGCCGTGAATTGAGGCGGTACAACCTCACGCTTCTCGCGGAGAATGGCGACCAAACGCACTCGAAGTGCCGCACGCTCCGGGAGGATTGCATGTTCGATCTGATCGTCATCAATGCCGACATGGCCGACGGGCTCGGCAATCCGATGCGCAAGGTGGACGTCGCGGTGAAGGACGGGCGCATCGCCGCCATCGGCCGCGATCTCGGGCCGGCGCGCGAGACGGTGGACGCGGCGGGCCTGGTGCTGGCGCCCGGCGTGATCGACGTCCACACCCATTACGACGCGCAGCTCACCTGGGATTCCACGGCCTCGCCGTCGCCGGCGCTGGGCGTCACGACGGTGGTGATCGGCAATTGCGGCTTCGGCATTGCCCCGGCGACGCCGGCCACGCGCGACACGCTGCTCAGGAATCTCTCCGAGGTCGAGGCGATGTCGCTCGACGCGCTGCGCGAGGGCGTCGACTGGCAGTTCGACGATTTCGCGAGCTACCTCGACTTCATCGCCCGGCGTGGCGTCACGCCCAACGTCGCCTCCTTCTGCTCGCACTCGGCGCTGCGCACCGTGGTGATGGGCGATGCAGGCTCCGAGCGCGAGGCGACGGCCGACGAACTCGCGAAGATGTCGGCGCTGTTCGACGAAGCGCTGGCGGCCGGCGCCATCGGGCTGGGCTCCTCGACCTTCGAGAACCACAACGGCTATGGCGGCATCCCGGTGCCGTCGCGCCTGGCCAGCGACGACGAGTTCCGCGCGCTGGCGCGGGTGATGGCGCGGCACGGCCACGGCGTCACCATGGCGACCTGCGGCCAGCGCTCGACCATTCCCTTCATGGAAGAACTGGCCCGGCTCTCCGGCCGGCCCGTCATCTATTGCCCGCTGCTCGACTATCCGACGAAGCCCGAGCATGCGCCGGGAATCTCCGCCGCCTGCGCCGAGGCGCGCACGCGCGGCCATGCGGTCTATGCCCAGGCCTCGTGCCAGCCGCTCAACATGAATTTCGGCCTGCTCAACGCCTACATGCTGCAGACCATCGCGCCGTGGCCCAAGGCCGGCGACAAGGCGCAGCATCGTGCGCTGTTCGTCGATCCCGCGTTTCGCGCGGCGTTCAAGACGTCGCTGGCCACGCCGGTCGAGGGCGGCCGCATCTTCAACGGCACCTGGCACCTGATGGAAGTGGCGGTGTCGCCGACCGAACCCACCCTGGAAGGCCGCAGCATCGAGGACATCGCGCGCGAGCGCGGCGTCGATCCGGTGGACGCGCTGCTCGACATCGGCCTCGCCGACGATCTCGAGACGACCTTCATCGTGCGGCTGCTGAACGTCGACGAGAAGCGTGTGGGCGATCTCATCGCCGACGACGGCAACCTGATCAGCCTGTCCGACGCCGGCGCGCATCTCACGCTGTTCTGCGACGCGGGCTACGCCATGCACCTGCTCGGCCGGTGGGTGCGCGAGCTCGGCCGCTTCAGCCTGCCGCACGCCATCCGCAAGCTGACCGGCGATCCGGCGCACATCTACGGCATCGTCGACCGCGGCCGCATCGAAGTCGGCGCCTGGGCCGACCTCATGCTGTTCGATCCCGCGACCATCCACGTCAGCAAGACGCGGCGCGTGGCCGACCTCCCGGCCGGCGCCAACCGCCTGATCCGCAGCGCGCCCGGTCTCAAGGGCGTGTGGGTCAACGGCGTCCAGGTCTTCGACGGCGAGGACTATGTAAAGGTGAAGCCGCCCGGCCAGGTCCTGCGTTCCTTCAGCACCGCCCGGCCCACGCTCGCGATGCCGCACGCCCGCGCGGCGGAGTAGTTTCCGCCCGCCCGGTGCCCCAGAAGCCGCCGCCATGCTACCCTGAACGCATGGCACTGAAAGGTCTTCGCGAAAAGTTCCAGGATCTCTATTTCGGCGACGGCCCGGAGGCCCGCCGGTTCCGCTACGGGCTGGTCGGCTTCGACCTGGCCACCATCGCGGTGTTCCTCATCTCGCCCTTCGGCGGGCATCAGCCGTGGATGATCGCCCTCGATCTCGCCATCGGCCTCCTGTTGACGATCGAGTTCGGGGTGCGGCTGTGGGTGGAGCGGCGGCCGCTGCGCCACCTGGTCAGCCTCTCCTCGGCGGCGGACCTGATCGTGATCCTGTCCCTGCTGCTGCCCGTCTTCCTCGAGAACCTGGCCTTCCTGCGCATCGCCCGCGCGCTCCGCCTGCTGCGCTCCTACCACCTGCTGCGCGACCTGCGGCACGACTCGAAGTGGTTCCGCCTGTACGAGGACGTCATCCAGCGCACGGTCAATCTCGGCGTCTTCATCTTCATCGTGACGTCGGTGGTCTACGTCACCCAGCGCAAGATCAACCCGCAGATCTCGACCTACATCGACGCGCTCTACTTCACCATCACGACGCTCACGACCACGGGCTTCGGCGACATCACCCTGAAGACTCCCGGCGGCCGGCTGCTCGCCGTGATCATCATGGTGGTCGGTGTCGGCCTCTTCCTGCGCCTGCTGCAGGCCATCTTCCGGCCCAACAAGGTGCGCTTCGAATGTCCCTCGTGCGCGCTGCTGGTGCACGACCTCGACGCCGTCCACTGCAAGCATTGCGGCATCGTCCTGCAGATCCCCAACGAGGGGATCTAGAGTCTTTCCTCCCCATTCAAATGGGGAGGTGGCGGCGTCTTACGCCGTCGGAGGGGTCATTGCTTTGCGCCGCCCATGACTCCGTCGCCCCGTAAGGCGGGGCACTTCCCCATCTGAATGGGGAAGCAATTGATCCTTGATAGCCAAGTCCAAGCCGCACGCTGTCGTCCCGAGCGAAGTCGAGGGACCTCTTTTCGCTCCGGTCGGGGCGATGGCTTGTTAAAGCGCCGGGCCCGCCAGGATGGCTCTCGCCTCCGTGGCGATCGTCTCGGCGATGGTGCCGTAGCTGTCGGAATAGGCCGAGCCGTCGCGCCAGACCGCGGCGATGGAGCGGCTGGCGCTCCAGCCGGCCATGGTGAGGCGGGTCACCATGTCCTCGCCGCCCACTTCCGAGCGCAGATAGAGTTCCGGCAGGATGGCGAAGCCCAGGCCCGAGCCGCACATCTGGCGCAGGCTGTCGAGACTCGTGCCTTCATAGCCTTCGAGCAGGGTGGCCTTGAGGTCCTCGCAGATCTCGCGGGCCTGGCGGTGCGCGTGGTGGCGGCGGTCGAGGCTGAGGAAGCCGATGCCCGCCAGATCGCCGCGCCGCACCTTCGCGGACCGGCCCAGCGGATGCTCGGGCGGGCAGACGATGTGGAGCGGCTCGCGGAACAGCGGCTCGATGTGCAGGTCGCTGCCGGAGACGGGCAGGGGCGACAGCACCATGTCGAGCTCGCCGCGCGCCAGCTCGCGCGCCTGCTCGTCGGGAATGCCCTCGCGGATGTAGAGCCGCATGTCGGGAAAGCGCCGGTGCAGCGAGGCCACGATCCGCGGCATCAGGTAGGGGCCGAGCGTCGGCGTGACGCCGAACCGGATCGTGCCGCCGATGCCGGCTTTGGCGCGCCGGACCATGTCCTCGGCATCCTTCACGTCCAGCAGGATCTTGCGCGCCCGCGTCACCAGGTCCCGCCCGATCGGGGTGAGCTGGACCGGGCTCTCGTTGCGTTCGACCAGCGTCACGCCGAGGCGCGCCTCGAGCGCCCGCAGCTGCTGGCTCAGCGTCGGCTGGGCGATGTGCACCAGATCCGCGGCGCGGCGGAAATTCCGGGAGTCGGCCAGGGCGACCAGATAGCTGAGTTGGCGGAGCGTGGTCATATGGTGTGATAGTCTAAGACTATCGGATTCGTCGTATCAATTCTATTTTATCAATCATTCGCCCGCGTCCATTGTGCCGCCTCACCGACGAGCACCCACAAGCCACCCCACGAAGCGGACCCCCGAATGACCGAGTTTCTGTTCCAGTCCTTTCTCGGCACACCGGTCTGGTTCTGGCTGGCCTTCGTCCTGATGGTGGCGGCGCTGACCGCCTTCGACCTCGGCCTCCTGCACAAGGAGGACCGGGTCATGGGCATCGGCGAATCGCTGAAGCTCTCGGCCTTCTACATCTCGATCGCGCTCGCCTTCGGCGCCTGGGTCTGGGCCGAGAAGGGCGCCGACCTCGGCATGAAGTACTTCACGGGCTTCTTCATCGAGAAGGCGCTGTCGATCGACAACATCTTCGTGATCAGCCTGATCTTCACCTTCTTCGCCATCCCGGCGAAGTACCAGTACCGCGCGCTGCTGTGGGGCATCATCGGCGTCATCGTGCTGCGCGGCCTCATGATCGCCGCCGGCGCCGCGCTGGTCAGCGAAGCCTACTGGGTGCTCTACCTCTTCGCCGCGTTCCTGATCGTGACCGGCGTCAAGATGTTCTTCACCACCGAGTCCGAGCCGGACCTCGCCAACAACGCCGCCATCCGCTGGATTTCCCGCCGGATGCGCGTGACGAAGGAACTGCACGGCGACCGCTTCTTCGTCACCCAGCCCGACGAGCGGACCGGCCGGATGGTCCGCGCCGCGACGCCGCTGCTCCTCGCCCTCGTGGTGATCAACCTGGCGGACCTGGTGTTTGCGGTCGACTCGGTGCCGGCGATCTTCGCCATCACCACCGACACGTTCGTGGTCTACACCTCGAACATCATGGCGGTGCTGGGCCTGCGCGCGCTCTACTTCGCGCTGTCGGCCATGATCGACCGCTTCCACTACCTCAAGCACGCGCTCGCGGCGGTGCTGGTCTTCATCGGCTCCAAGATCTTCGTCTCGGACTTTCTCCTCGACGACGACAAGTTCCCGCCCGTCGCCAGCCTCGCCGTCACCTTCGGCCTGATCGCCGCCGGCATCGCCTGGTCGCTGTGGAAGACGCGGGAGGGGGCGGCGACGCGGTAAGGGGTGGGCGGCCCCCATACTGCTGATCCGGCGCCACCTACGTGAAGGTGGCGCCGCGCGGCCAGGTCCTGAACTCCTTCAGCATCGCGAAGCCCACGCTTGTGATGCTACTTGCAAGGGCGGCGGAGCAGGAAGGGCGCGGATCAGTTGACTTGTTTGCGCCGAGGGGCTCCCGCCTGAACTCGCTTCATCGGATCAACGTCCCCGCGTCACCGAGAGCGCGCCTTCCAGCCCGTCCCAGGGGCCTCGGAAAGTCTCCATGGTGCGAGGGTCGATGAGGCCGACTTCTTCCAGAGTGTTGTTCATGCGGCCGAAGTTGCAGGGGGCGCAGGTGACGACAAGATTGTCGGGAGACGTAGCGCCACTCCGTTTGTGCGGCACCAAGTGATCGTACTGGAGCCACATGCATTGAAAGGCTGCGTGCTGTTCGCTGTTGCGCCTACCCCACGAGAGGACGTCGGGATACGCCGTCTGAAATTCCCTGCGGACTTCTTGCCTGATAAGGGGAATTCCGCAGAACCGGCAGTAGTGTCCATCCCGCGCTAACAGAAATCGCTTCATAGCTGCGGTGGGATTTCGAGGGAAAGCTCGCTCGGCTCTTGGAACATTGGAAGGTGCGCAAGGGTCTATGCGCCATCGTAAGATGCTCTGCTGGTGCTTCCCCCAGATGGTCTCCGTCCATTTCCGAATAGCATCCAGATCAGCTCTCTTTATGGCGAGTGCCGCAGCGTTACGATTTCCCGAACGGTGCTCCCTTGCGCCTTCACTGAGGAGCGCGGCCGCCTGTGCAATTTCTGGTACGGGAGGAAGCAGAGACCGCCGGAATGCGAAGAAGTCGGATTCTGTCACATGATTTCCTCTTCGCACTCACAGCGCTGAATGCGATTGCAATGGGCTACGGGAGATTTATCTGCGACGGGTGAGACTTGACGGCCGGGTCGATCGCGTTGGCCCATCATTCGTCCTACTTTTGAGCCGAAATGACATGAAGCTCTGAGCTTTGTGAACATCAGTCGTTAACCAGTATGTGAGCTAGGTGTGTTTTCTCATCGCTCGGCTCACCTTACCCCCACCACCGCCAACGCCTGCGTAAGATCCGCGATGAGATCATCCGGATGTTCGATGCCCACCGACAGCCGGATCGTCGTGTCCAGAACGCCGATGCGGTCGCGGACTTCCAGCGGCACGCCCGAATGGGTCATGGCGGCGGGGTGGCTCGCCAATGACTCCGTGCCGCCGAGGCTCACCGCGAGCTTGAAGATCTTCAGCGTGTTCAGGAAGGCGAAGGCTTCCTTTTCGCCGCCCTTGATGTCGAACGAGAAGGTCGAGCCCGCGCCGGTGCACTGGCGCTCGTAGAGCGCCTGCTCGGGCGAGCCCTTGGGCAGCAGGCCGAGATAGTGGAGCTTCGCGACGCCGGGATGAGCCGCCAGCCATTCGGCGACCTGGCGCGCGTTGGAGTTGGCGCGTTCCATCCGCAGCCCCAGCGTCTCCAGCGAGCGGCCGAGCATCCAGCAGGAATGCGGGTCGAGCTGCGTGCCGAAGCTGCCGCGCAGCGCGCGGATCGGGCCCATGATGGCCTTCGTGCCCATGGCGGCGCCGGCGATCAGGTCGGAATGGCCGCCGACATATTTGGTGAGCGAATAGACCGAGACGTCGGCGCCGTGGTCGAGCGGGCGCTGGAAGACCGGCCCGAGCAGGGTGTTGTCGCAGGCCAGCACCGGCGGGCCGCCGGGCTGTCCCCGGCCGATCTCGTCGGCGATGCGCCGCAGCAGCGCGATGTCGACCAGCGTGTTGGTCGGGTTGGCCGGCGTCTCGATCATGGTGACGGAGATGCGGCCGCTCGACACGATCTTGCGGCGCGCCTCGGCGACGGCGGCGCGGATCGCGGCCTCGTTCACGCCGTCGACGAAGCCCACGGCCGAGATGCCGAAGCCCGACAGGGTCTTGGCGAGCAGCGTCTCGGTGCCGCCGTAGAGCGGCTGCGAATGCAGGATCACGTCACCCGGCCGCGCGAAGGCGAGCAGGGTGGTGGAGATCGCCGACATGCCGGAGGAGAAGAGCGCGCAGGTCTCGGCGCCCTCGTAGACCGCGAGCCGGTCCTCGACGATCTCGCTGTTGGGATGGTTGAAGCGCGAATAGACGAGGCCGGCGGCGCTGCCGGCGGGCGGCGTCTTGCGGCCCGAGGCGTAGTCGAAGAAGTCACGGCCCTCCTCGGCCGAGCCGAACACGAAGGTCGAGGTCAGGAACACCGGCGGCTTCACCGCGCCCTCCGACAGAGCGGGGTCGTAGCCGTAGGAGAGCATCAGCGTCTCGGGCTGGAGCTTGTGGTTGCCGATGTGGGTGCGATAGGGGCGGGGGGCGGTCATGGCGTGTCTCCTCGGGGGACGGGGCGGTCGTGGCCGCAGGACGCCAAGAGACGAGCCCCTCAGTGTGGCGAAATGAAGTGAGGCGGGGGATTAAGGTCGCGCGCCGCCCTCCGCGATGGGCGCGGAGCGACCGGCGCGCAAAGGTTGCACAGTGTCCATTCGCGGACACGATTGCCGTTCGAAGGGCGGGAATAGTGCCGGCTGGGCCGATCCCCTGCTAGAACGCCGGGCATGACGATGCCGGGTCCGCCTGAAGCCACGCCGTTGCCGCGCGAACAGATCGATGAAAGCGCGTTCCGGCTGCTGGTCGAGGGCGTGCGGGACTATGCGATCTACATGCTCGATCCGGCGGGCCACGTCGCGAGCTGGAACAGCGGGGCGGAGCGGTTCAAGGGCTACACGGCCGACGAGATCATCGGCAGTCACTTCTCGCGCTTCTACGGCGAGGAGGATCGGGCGAGCGGCCTGCCGGCGCGGGCGCTCGACATCGCCTTGCGCGAGGGCAAGTTCGAGGCCGAGGGCTGGCGTATCCGCAAGGACGGGTCGCGGTTCTGGGCCCATGTCGTCATCGACCCGATCCACGATGCGTCGGGTGTTCTGCGCGGCTTCGCCAAGATCACACGCGACCTCACCGAGCGGCGCGCCACCGAGGAGGCGCTGCGCCGCAGCCAGGAGGAGTTCCGCCTGCTGGTGGAGAGCGTCACCGACTACGGCATCTACAAGCTCGATCCCGAGGGGCGCGTCGCGACCTGGAACGCCGGCGCCCGGCGCATCAAGGGCTACGAGCCGGAGGAGATCCTGGGGCGCCACTTCTCGGCCTTCTACACCGAGGAGGATCGTGCCGCCGGCGAGCCGCAGCGCGCGCTCGACACCGCCGCGCGCGAGGGCCGCTTCGAGAAGGAGGCCTGGCGCGTGCGCAAGGACGGCACGCGCTTCTGGGCCAGCATCGTCATCGATCCGGTGCGCGGCGCGGACGGCTCGCTGCAGGGATTCGCCAAGGTCACGCGCGACATCACCGAGCGCCGCGACGCCCAGCTCGAGCTGGAGCGCGCGCGCGAGGCGCTGTTCCAGTCGCAGAAGATGGAGGCGATCGGCCAGCTCACGGGCGGCGTCGCGCACGACTTCAACAATCTCCTGACCGCGGTGATCGGCAGCCTCGAACTGGTGCGCAAGCGCCTGCCGGCCGGCGACCGCAACCTCGCGCTGATCGACAATGCCATGCAGGCCGCGCGGCGCGGCGGCGCGCTCACCCAGCGCATGCTGGCCTTCGCGCGCCGCCAGGAACTCGATCCCGAACTCGCCTCGGTCGCCGCCCTGGTCGACGGCATGAAGAGCCTGTTCGACCATACGCTGGGCCCCGCCATCGTGCTCGACATCGACTGCCCCGCGACGCTGTCGCCGGTGCGGGTCGATACCAACCAGGTGGAAATGGCGCTGCTCAACCTCGTGGTGAATGCGCGCGATGCCATGCCGCGCGGCGGCGTCGTCGCCGTCTCGGCGCGCGAGGTCGCGGTAACGGCGGCGATGGCCGCGTCCCTGTCGCTGAAGGAAGGGCGCTACGTGCGGCTGCAGGTGAGGGACCAGGGCCACGGCATGGACGCCGCCACGCTGGGGCGCGCGACAGAGCCGTTCTTCACCACCAAGGGCGTGGGCAAGGGCACGGGGCTCGGCCTGTCGATGGTGCATGGCCTCGCCGGGCAGTTGGGCGGCCGGCTGCAGCTCGAGAGCCGCGAAGGCCAGGGCACCACGGCGTCGCTGTGGATTCCGGTGGCGGGCGGCGACGCGCAGGCGCCGCAGGCGCCGGTCCCCGCGACCTCGACCCCGCGGCCGCTCTCGATCCTCGCGGTCGACGACGATGCGCTGATCCTGGTCAACACCGCCGCGATGCTCGAGGATCTCGGCCACGAGGTGACGATCGCCTATTCCGGCCGCGAGGCGCTCGCGGCGCTGGCGAAGATGGCGCGCGTCGACCTCGTCGTCACCGACCAGGCGATGCCCGGCATGACCGGCACGCAGCTCGTCGAAGCGATCCGCCGCACGCATCCCGACCTGCCGGTCCTGCTGGCCACCGGCTACGCCGAGCTGCCCAACGGCGAGAGCACGAAGGTCCCGCGCCTCAACAAGCCCTTCCTGCAGGCCCATCTCGCCCAGGCTATTGCAGACGTGATGCAGGGGCGGCGGTAGTCGCGTTCCCCCACGGCTCCGGGCCGGACGGGCAATGCGGTCCTCTCAAGTGACACGACTCCATGGCCGCGTTATAGGCTGCGCCCCATTGCGGCTGCAGGACGGCATGAGACCCTTCAATTTCTACAGTGGTGTTTTCTGCGTCACTTCGGCAACCCTGATGCTGCAGTTGATCCAGACCCGGATGCTGTCCGTCGTCGTCTGGTACCATCTCGCCTTCTTCGTCATCAGCATGGCCATGCTCGGCCTGACCGCCGGGGCCGTATGGGTCTACCTGAAGGGCTCGCGCTTCACCGGGAAAACCCTCTCGTACGACCTCGCGAACTACAGCACGGCATTTGCCCTTTCGGCGGTGATCGGGCTCGCGCTGCAGGTGACGCTCGTCCCGACCTCGCGGTTTGCCTTCACGACGGTCGTGATCTGGCTCGAACTGGCCCTGGTGATCGCGGCGCCGTTCTTCTTCTCGGGCGTCGTGGTCAGCCTCGCCCTGACGCGCAGCCCGTTTCCGATCGGCCGCGTCTATGGCATCGACCTCATCGGGGCCGCGATCGGCTGCTTCGGCGTGCTGGTCCTGCTCAACGAGTTCAACGGACCGACCGCCATTCTCTGCAGTGCGGCGCTCGTCGCGCTGGGGGCGGTGTTCTTCGCGAACTCGGGTGTCGGCGCCGCTCCGGCGCAGCCAGCGTTCCCGGCCCGGATACTGGGCTGGCATCGCGCGTGGCTCGTGGTTCTCGTCGCGGTGGCGGCAGTCAACAGTGCCGACACGAGGCGGATGGGCTTCTATCCGATCTTCGCCAAGGCGACGATGCAGCTCGATGCCCTGCCCTGGTTCGAGAAGTGGAATTCGTTCTCCCGCATCGTCGCGACGCGGCCGGCGCTGCCGGTGAGTGCGCCGCAACTGTCCGGTCCATCGCCCGCCTTCGTGCCTACCGATGCACCCGTCCCGCAGAGTGGCATGTCGATCGACAGCGATGCCGGCACGGTCGCTTACGGAATCGAGGGCGACCTCGCGCGCGCTTCCTTCCTGAAGAGCGACATCACGAATCTGGCCTATTATCTGCCGGATCTGAAAAGCGCCGCGGTGATCGGGGTGGGCGGCGGCAGGGACATCCTCGCCGCGCGCCTGTTCGGGGTTCCGAAGGTCACGGGCATCGAGGTCAATCCGACGTTCATCGACCTGCTGCGGCCCGACGGGCTGTTCGGCCCCTTCGTCGGAATGGAGAAGATCGGCGGCATCACGCTGGTAGTGGACGAGGCCCGCAGCTGGCTCGCGCGCAGCCGCGAACAGTTCGACATCATCCAGATGAATCTGATCGACACCTGGGCGGCGACGGGCGCCGGTGCGTTCTCGCTCAGCGAGAACGGGCTCTACACGGTCGACGCCTGGGAGATCTTCCTGCGGCGCCTGTCCGCGGACGGCGTCTTCACCGTGAGCCGCTGGCATGCGGCGCAGGACGTCGCCGAAACCGGCCGGATCCTGAGCCTGGCCGTCGCCTCCCTGCTCGAGATGGGCGTCAGGGAGCCCGCGAAGCACATATTCCTCGCATGGCTGCGGCCCGGCGACGAAGGCGCCGGAATCTCCACCCTGATCGTTTCACGGTCGGCCTTCACGGAGGCCCAGCTGCAAAGCCTCGCGACGGCCATCGATCGGTTGAAGTTCGAGCCCCTGATCGTGCCCGGTCGGAAATCGCCGTCCGAGACGCTGGACCGTATCGTCAACTTCACGAACCGTGCCGACCTCGAACGCTTCACGGGAAGCTTTCGCCTCGACATGACGCCGCCGACCGACAACCGGCCCTTCTTCTTCAACCAGCTGCCATTCTCCCAGGTCTTCGCGATCGGGTTCAGCGAGGTCCCGCCCGGGGTCCGCAAAGGGAACTTCCTCGCGACCGCCACGCTGGCGGGGCTCTTCGTGATGGCGCTGCTCCTCGTCCTCGCCACCATCGTGCTTCCGCTGCGGAATGCGTTGAACGATGTCGGTCGACGGCTCGCGGTGGGCGGCACGGCGTACTTCGTGCTGATCGGCGTCGGCTTCATGCTCGTCGAGATCGGCCTGCTCCAGCGGTTCAGCGTGTTTCTCGGTCATCCGACCTACTCGCTGAGCGTCGTGCTGTTTTCGCTGATCCTCTCGGCGGGAATCGGCAGCCTGCTGTCCGATTCCGTCCGCATCGGCAGCCCCCTCAGCTTCTCCGTCTGGGTCGTGATGACCAGTGGATACGTCTTGTCCCAGGCGCTCTGGGTGCCCCCGCTGCTTCTCGCGCTCGACAGCGAGACCCTGCTGGTCCGCTGCCTGGTGAGCGTCGCGATCATTACGCCGGCCGGGTTGCTCATGGGCTATGGCTTCCCGACGGGAATGAGCTTCATCTCGGCGGTCGACAACCGGCCCACGCCCTGGTTCTGGGGCATCAACGGGGCGGCCAGCGTTCTCGCATCGGCAACGGGTGTTGCGTGCAGCATCGCCTACGGGATCGGTGCCACGATTTCGCTGGGGGCGATCTGCTACCTGCTCCTCTTGCCGGCGGCCTTCGTCATTGGATTTCCCGGCACGGCCGCCGGATCCCGTCGTACTGCCCTGGCGGCGTAGGCTCCCGGCGGCCTCCGGTCAGGCTCGCCGGCCGATCTTCGGTTCTGTTCCCGCGAGCAGGCGCGCGACGTTGGCGCGATGCAGAACGATCACGTAGAGGCCGCCCGCGATGACGAGCAGGCGATAGGGCAGCGGCTCCGGTAGCAGGCAGACGAGGAGGGCGGCGGTCACGGCGGCCAGCATCGAGGCCAGCGACACGATGCGCGCGACCGCCAGCACGAGCAGGAACACGAAGGCCGCGCCGAGGCCGACGGGCCAGGCGAGTGCCAGCAGCACGCCGAGCCCCGTCGCCGCCGACTTGCCGCCGGTGAAGCCCAGCCACAGCGAGCGGCTGTGTCCCAGCAGCGCCGCGAGCCCGCACAGGCAGACGGCCCACGCGACGCCCTCGGCCGGAACGCCAAGCCAGGGGTAGAACCAGCGCGCGAACAGGATGGCGGCCACGCCCTTCAGCACGTCGACCAGCAGCACCACCAGCGCCGGCCCCTTGCCCAGCGTGCGCAACACGTTGGTGGCGCCGGTAGAGCGCGAGCCGTGCTCGCGAATGTCGATGCCGCGAAGCATCTTGCCCGCGAGATAGCCGGTGGGCGTCGCGCCCAGCAGATAGGCGACGGCCACGCCGGCGATACAGGTTAGCCAGAAGATCATCAGGCGGATGTGGATTCGTGCATGAAATTGCTCCGTGGAATTCTCCTGTTTGCCGAATGTCGCGATCCGCCGCCAGTCGCTTGCCGGCTTCACACCTCCTGAATTAGGGTGCCGCCCACAAGATCAGGGGTCGGGAAGGCCCTGCAGATCAGGGAGGAAGTTTGATGCGTAATCCGACACGGCGCGGGCTCATCGTTGCGGGTGCGGGCGTTCTTGCGGCGCCCTCGATTCTCGGTTCGTCTGCATGGGCGCAGGGTGCGTTTCCCAACAAGCCGATCCGCATCGTCGTGCCCTATCCGGCGGGCGGTCAGACCGACGGCATCGCGCGCGTGTATGGCGAGTATCTCGGCCGCAAGCTCGGCACCTCGGTGGTGGTGGAGAACAAGGGCGGCGCTGGCGGCACGATCGGCGTGGCCGAGGTGAAGCGCGCGCCGCCGGACGGCTACACCGTCCTCTGCACCATTTCCTCGTCGCTGATCCAGAACCGGGTCACGGTGAAGGACCTGCCGTACGATCCGGAGAAGGACTTCACCTATCTCGCCATGACGACCAGCCTCGGCGGTCCCGTCGTCGCGGCCGAGAAGACCGGTGCGACCAACCTCAAGCAGTTCGTGGAATATGCCAAGAAGGTCGACAAGCTGAACTTCGGCGCCTACGGGCCGGGCTCGACGCCGCAGATGCTGATCGAGACGATGGCCAAGCAGTACGGGTTCAAGGTCGAGGTCGTGCAGTATCGCGGCGAGGCGGCGATGTTCGCCGACGTCGCGGCCCAGGCACTCGACGGCGGGGCAGGCAGTCCGGCCGGTGCGGCGGCGGTGATCGCCTCCGGCAAGGGCAAGGCCATCGCCATGATGGGCGACCGTCTGCCGGCCTTTCCCGGCGTGGCGACGATGACGGAGCAGGGCGCGGTCGGCGGCTTCTACGAGACGCGCGCCTTCGCCGTCTTCGCCGTCCCGGTCGCGACGCCCAAGGACGTCTCCAAGAAGCTGGCCGACACACTGTTCGAAGCCGGCACCGACGAGAAGGTGAAGGCGCTGATGGCCAACTATCTGATCGTCGGCCCCCTCGACATGGAAGCGACCAACAAGGTCTTCCAGCGCGACACCAAGATCATGCTCGAGGTTATGAAGGAGATCGGTATCAAGGCCGAGTAATCGGCCGCGCGAAGCGCGGCCGGAGGAGCGTCAGGAGCTTGCCTTCGGCAAGCTCCGGGAGCGCCGCCCGGTGCTGAGACCACACTCAAACGGAAGGCCTGCTATGGGATGGCACGACACCCTGGCGGCGAAGTCCGCGCAGATGGGCAAGACCTCCGCGGAGTTCAGAGCCGGCGCCCGGCGGAAGCTCAAGGCCACCGCGCTCTTTCTCGTCGTCGCGGTCGTCGTCGGCTACTTCGTGGGCTGGCTGTGGGCCCTGCTGCCGGGACTCGTGGCGGCGTGGTCGGCGTTGCAACTCCTGAGCGCGACCCTGATTGCGTCGCGGCTGGAAGCCATCGAGAAGCAGGCACCACCCGATCTTTCGTGACATCATCGCGTCACCAGATTCAGCAACAGCGAAGGAACGCAGGACCATGGCATTCACTCTGACCAGCGACAGCTTCAAGGAAGGCGCCGCCCTCGGCATGGAGCACATCCTGTCGGCCGAGTACGGCTTCGGCTGCGGCGGCGGCAACAAGTCGCCGCATCTGCGCTGGTCGGGCGCGCCCGAGGGGACGAAGAGCTTCGCGGTGCATTGCTTCGATCCTGACGCGCCGACGGGCTCGGGCTTCTGGCACTGGGTGGTGGTGAACATCCCCGCCGGCACGACCGAACTGGCGCTCGACGCCGGCAACCCCAAGGCGGGCCTTCTGCCAAAGGGCGCGCTGCAGACCCGCACCGACTTCGGCGCGCCGGGCTATGGCGGCCCGTGCCCGCCGCCGGGCCACGGCCCGCACCGCTACGTGTTCACGGTGTTCGCGGTGAAAGAAGAGACACTCCCGGTGGCGGCCGACACGTCGGCGGCGATCGTCGGCTTCCAACTGCACTTCAATACTCTGGCCAAGGCCGCGCTGACCGGGAAGTTTGAGCGGACGGCTTAAGCGAGCCGGCGGAGCCGGCTCGCTTAAGCCGGTGAGCGTCAGGACATTGCGCAGCAATGTCTGAGAGCTTCGAAGACTTCCGCCGCACGACTCCCTCTGCGCACGCGCCACATCTCCACCGCAATCTCCCGATTTTTCCGCATGCCGCATGTCGTCATCTCTTCGGGGATGCGGCCCGGCACGCGCCCGTAGTCTCTTCGACGGTCCGCATCGTGCGGCACCGACCACGAAGAAGGGCCTCCATGAAAAAATCGATGTTGCTGGCGACAGCACTCCTCGCGGCGTCCACGGTTGGTGCAATCGTCCCGCAAGGTGCCGAGGCGCAGACGCTGTTCACGCCCCAGCCATCGACTGCGGGCGTCTACATTGGCGGCGAAGGCGGCCTCAACTGGCTGCTGAACAGCGGCAGCAACCAATTCAACACCGGCTACGGCGTCGGTGGCAAGATCGGCTATGACTTCGTCGGCCCCCGCGTCGAACTCGAAGCGCTCTATCGCAACAACCAGGCCCGCGCCATCGTGCCGACGCCGTTCGGCCCAGCACCCGCGCAGGGCCAGGTCAACCAGTTCTCGACCATGGTGAACGGCCTCTACGATTTCCTCCCCGGCGCCAAGCTCACGCCCTATGCCGGCGCGGGCATCGGCCTCGCCTTCGTCGACCAGACGATCCTGGGCTGCACCATGTGCTCCACCCAGTTCGCCTACCAGGGGATCCTGGGCATCGGCTACAACGTGGCGCCGCACTGGCGCATCGATCTCGACACGCGCTACTACGGCACCACCAATCCCGGCGCCTATTCCAACAACGACATCTCCGTGATGATGGGCGTCAGCTACAAGTGGTAGGCGGGGCTTCGCTCCGCGAAGCCTCCTTCCGGCGCTGCTGAGCACCCGGGACGACAGGTAACACTATGGACCGGGGGGATGGGTAACGGATCGGGTTGGTTTATCGGCTTCACGGCGCCCCGGCCGGGCTCCATGAAGCGGCGCAGCTTTCGGCTGCGGCGGCAGCAACAAGTCGCCGCACCTGCGCCGGTCCGGCGCGCCCGAGGGCACGAAGAGCTTCGCGGTGCATTGCTTCGATCCCGACGCGCCGACGGGCTCGGGCTTCTGACACTGGGTGGTCGTGAACATCCCGGCCGGCACGACCGAACTGGCGCTCGACGCCGGCAATCCGAAGGCGGGCCTTCTTCCGAAGGGCGCGCTGCCGACGCGCACCGACGTCGGCGCGCCGGGCTCCGTGCCCGCCGCCGGGCCACGGCCCGCACCGCTACGTCTTCACGGTGTTCGCGGTGAAGGAAGAGACGCTGCCGGTGGCGGCCGACACCTCGGCGGCGATCGTCGGCTTCCAGCTGCATTTCAACACGCTGGCCAAGGCCACGCTGACCGGCACGTTCGAAAGAAAGTAGGCGGCGGCAAGCGCCGCCTTGGGATTGAGCGCGCTACCGCGCGGCACTCCCGGACATCGCTGCGCAATGTCCTGACGCTTTCCGTCGCGGATCGGCAGCGAACGCCCGTCGTCGACTCAGACCGCGTCGGCGATCGGCTCGTTCGCGACCCGGTTCCGCACCAGGATCAGGTCGCCGTTCTTCTTCGGATCGAGCGCGCTATGAAGCTCGGGCTTTGCGGCCACATCGAGAACTCACATACCAGGGGTGAGTAACTCGATGCGCCCAGGTTCCGGACAGTCCTCGAAGCCGTGCAGCCGCTCGACCTGCCGATCTACCTGCATCCGCGCGAGCCCGCGGCCTCGTGGGATACCCTATCTCGACTACACGCCATGGTTCGCCGGCTGGGCCTTCGCTCCCGATCCCCCTGCCAGGACGTTGCCGACGCCGTGCGCTTCATGGACGGTGCGAGTGTCTCGCAGGAGGCGCGGAAGAAGATCCGTGAAGCCAACGCCTGCGGAGTCTTCAGGCTCCAGAGCCAAAAAACCCGGCGACACAGACTCAGGAAAGTTTTTTCGGGAACGTGCGAAAACTCACCGATCCCTCTGGCCCTTGCCGACCAAGGTGCTGCTCAAGCGATCCAAAGGGGAGATCCATGAGCAAGCTCGTGCACTTCTGCATCCTTTCGGCCTTTGCCGTAAGCGGATGTCTTCATACCGGGGGAGATCCGAAGCCGATCAAGGCGCAGGCCGGGGTAGAACTCATTCACTCCGCAAGTCAGATCCGCGACTTCGAAAAGTTCAGATTCCAACCGACCGAACCGAGCTCGGAACAGAGCGTCATCGACAAGTGCGGAGTGTCTTCCCAGGAGGCGCCGGGATTCGTCGCCGGAGCCGCGGCCGCGATCCTGCCGATCGTCGCAAGCTGGATCATCGACTACGCGATGTCCGCAGCCTCGGCATGGGCGAAACAGCGTCTTGCGGAGTATTCCGGCATCACGGTCGGGGCCGTAAGTTTTGGACCGCCGGACAACAAGCGGTCCTTCTATGCGTCTGCGCCCCCTCCGGAGCTTGCAGTCCGCTGCGTGCGGCTGAGGCGAATGTACACCCCGAAGGACAGCAGCGTATCGATGGTGGCCGCGGAAGCCATCATCCTGATCGAACTCACGCCGGCACGCGATGCGCTACAGATCACGCCGCTGCGCCTCTACTTCGATGTGCCCCTCGCTCGCACCAGCAGCGATAGAAACGCCAAATTCGGTGTATCCGTTGGGGCGACGTTCGACGCGCTCTGGCAGTCGGAGCCTACCGGAGAAGGCAAGTCTGTCCGTGTTTGGAGCGAGACGGTTGCCGCCCAGAAGATCGCCGACGTCAACAACGGCAGCCGTCAGCGCTTCTTCTACTACAACCTTGCGACTCCGAGCGAGGCCAACCCGCCTGTCGCGGTGCCGCTCGTGCCGTGGTCCCTTTCCCAGGGAAACAAGTCGCCACGCGCTCCGGTGGGGACCGGCAAGTTGACGCTTACCCTCGCCGAAGCCGGCGACCCGCCTCTCGTCCTCGAGATCATCGCGGGCACGCTCAACGACCATGGCAAGGATATTGGCGACTTCCTGAAGGACGCGGCGAAGAAGGCGCTCGAGTAGGGCGGTGGGTCCCTTCAGCGATGGCAGGAATTCCTGGCGGATCGTGTTGCCAGGACCGGGGCCGCAACTCGGCTCCACAACTCGACCGGAAACTCCGACCATGAGGTATCACAATGGCTGATGAAGGAATGACGACTGCCGCTCTCCAGGCCAGCATCCAGCAGGCCGGGGCGCAGTGGAAAGCGGGAGAATCACCCATCTCCGCGCTGACGCCGGAGCAACGTGTCAGGCGACTGGGTCTGGCCGTTCCGCTGAACGATCTGCAGGCGCCCTTTCTGGGGGCGATGAGTGCGGTCGCCGCACCACCGAAGTTCGACCTGCGCAACGTGGCCGGCAACAACTACATCACCGGCGTGCGCGACCAGGGTGATTGCGGCTCGTGCGTTGCTTTCGGCTGCATCGCCACGATCGAAGGCTCCATTGCCTGGCAGCAGAAAAAGCCAAACTCGACCATGCATCTCTCCGAAGCGCATCTCTTCTACTGCCATGGTGCAACGGAAGGCGTGAACTGCGGGACGGGATGGTGGCCGGAGAGAGCCTTCGCCCATTGCATTTCGACGGGAGTCGTAGACGATCTCTGCTTTCCCTATGTCCCGGCCAACCAGCCCTGCAAACTCTGCGGTGACTGGAAGACACGTCTGACGAAGATCGCTTCGACGAGCGGGCTCGCGGGCAATCCAGCAGCGATGAAGCAGTGGATCTCCACCAAGGGGCCGCTCGTCGGATGCCTGATCGTCTATGACGACTTCTTCTCCTATGAGTCCGGTGTCTATAAGCACGTCAGCGGTGGGCAGGCCGGAGGCCATTGCGTCTCGATCGTCGGTTACGACGACACGGCGGGCTGCTGGATCTGCAAGAACAGCTGGGGGCTGGGCTGGGGGGAAGCGGGCTTCTTCAGGATCGCCTACGGCCAGTGCAACATCGAGACTTGGCGCGTGTTCGGAGTAAACGCCTAGGGGCAGCAGACAGCGAGGTTCGCATGGCGGTCATTCAGGTCGATCTCACCGAGCCATCGCATACGGTGTACGCACGGCCAGGCGATACGGTTCGCCTTTGCCTGGCCGAGACGCCGACCACCGGATACCGGTGGGAGCGGCTGGGGCTGCTCCCCACTGGCGTGGAAGAAGAAGCGGCTGCCTTCGAGAACGAAGGCGGGCTGATCGGGGCGGCGGGCCGGCGCTGTTTCACGCTTCGCTGCCCTTCGACCGTCGACGCCAGCCTGACCTATGTCCTGCGGCGTTCCTGGGCGGCCGATCAGATCGCAAAGCGCGTGGTGATCAGGCTTGTTTGCGCCGGTTAGGGCGGCAAGGCCGCCAACCGAGCCATATCCAGGATGCAGATTTCGCGGCGTCGTACGTCGATCACTCGCTCTTCCTGCAGGCGATTGAACTCGCGCGTCACCGCCTCCCGATGCGAGCCGATGCGCGACGCGATCTCGTAGTGGGTCGGCGCAGGCTTGATGATGATCTGGTGGTCGGAGGCGAGGCCGTGTGCGGCAAGCCGCAGCAGTTCGCGTCGCACGCGCTCGCGCACCGCCAAGGCGCTCACCTCGAACACGCGCTCTGACATGTTCCGGATCTTCGCGATGAGAAGTTCGGAGAATCTGACTGCAATGCCGTTGTTTGACATCAACGTGGCGCGAAATGCCGGCGCGGACATGCGCGCCAGGCGGCAGTCCGTGAGCGCCACCGCCGCGGCGGATCGAGGAAGCTGATCGATCGCGGAGAATTCGCCGAACATTGCGCCGGCCTGGATGTCGGTGAATATGACTTCTCGGCCGGATGCGGTCACGCTGTTGATCCGAATGGCACCCGACAGGATGAAGAACAGGTCGTTCGTCCGCTCATGGTCGCCCAGGATAAGTTCGTCTTTCTTGTGACTCCTTACGGAACAAGCGGTCACGATCGGCAACAACTCGCGGTCCGGGAGGTCTTCGAAGAGGGAGATGATCCGGAAAGACGAGATTGGCGGGTGCATGGGCATTCAGCGTAAAAATGGTCACGGGTAGCGTATCACAATCGATATACGCCCATACAGGGTGGCTCGACGGGACAACGTATGCGATTGGCGGCAAATCCGTTGCAATCCGGAGCGCCGGTCCGCGATTTCGGAGTCCAACGCTGTTTCGGCTTAGGCTATGGTCGCGACAGGCCACATCGGGGCATGGGGTGCCGTCGGGTATGGCCGCCGAGGATGGCGCGGTGACGAACACTACCGTTTCCACAGGAATCGTCCGCTGCCCGGCTTGTGGCGCGGATTCGGGGTTGCGGGCAAAATTCTGCGCGGAGTGCGGGGCTGCCCTTCCCAAGATGGTTTCCGGACGCAATGTTCGGGAATCCGCGGAGAGGAAATTCCTCACGATCCTGTTCGCTGATATCCGTAATTCGACGCGCATGATCCAGCTTCTCGATCCCGAGGATGCCATGGCGAAGCTTCGCCCGGCGATCGAGCTGATGACCGCTGCGGTCCGTGAAGCGGGCGGAATGGTCAATCGCATCCAGGGCGACGGCATCATGGCTCTGTTCGGGGCGCCAATCGCCGTCGAAGATCATGCGCTGCGCGCCTGTCGGGCGGCCCTGCTGATGCGCAACCGGTTCCGGGAACTGGCCGATCGCGAAGTCTCCATCCGCATCGGCATCAATTCGGGCGAGGTCGTGGCCCACATCGACGCCGGCGACTTCGCCAATACATATGACGTTACGGGTCCGGCCGCCCATTTGGCGGCCCGCCTGGAACAGTTGGCGGACTCGTCGCAGATACTCATCTCGGAAACCACACATGAATTGGTGTGCGGAGGAGTGGAGGCGAGGGTACGGCCGGGCGTTGTCTTCAAGGGCTTTGATCGGGCCATTGACGTCTGGGAGCTGAACGGTCTCGCCCGACGGTCACGGTGGGCAATTCGCCAACAATCAGGTCTTTCGCCCTTTGTCGGACGATCGACCGAGCTGGATGCGCTGTACCAGCGCCTGCTGCGGGCGTTCCGAGGGTCGTTGCAGCTCCTGGCGATCGGCGGCGAGCCCGGCGCCGGCAAGTCGCGGCTGGCGCATGAACTGCTGGGCGTCGCGAGGTCGTTGTCTCCAGGGTGCGCAATCTGGGATGCGCATGCCGAGTCCACAACAGGGCGCGCGCCATTTGCGATCCTGAGACAGCTCCTGCGCCCGTGGTTGGGGGTGGACGAAGACTCGACGCCGGAGGATACGCGCGAGGCCATGCAGATGCGTCTGGCGGCCGCGGGCTTGCCAACAGAGGCTGAAGCGGCGCTGTGCGCGGTCTTCAGTATTGCAAACGATAGTCGGGCGTGGGCCGAGATGGATCTCCACGCTCGTCGAAGGCTGATCGAGAGGGTTGCCTTCGCTATCGTCGACCAGGTGCAGCAGCAGCGGCCGTTGATCCTGGCGGTGGATGACTTCCACTGGTCCGACGCCGAATCGCGGGACATGTTGTTGTCGATGGCATCGAGTATGCCGAAGGCGCGAGTCTGCATCGTCCTGACGCACAGGCCGATGGAGGGGGTGCCGGCGGAGGGCGACCGTGTGTCGAGGGTCACGCTCACCGAGTTCTCGCAGGCTGCTGCCGACCAGTTGCTGGAAGCGTTGCTCGGGCGAGATCCGTCGCTCGAGCCTCTGAGGTTGCAGCTTCTGGAATGGACCGGCCGGCTTCCTCTCTTTCTCGAGGAGATAAGTCGTCACCTGCTTGAGAAGGGAGTTCTCACCGGCGCCGTGGGCGACTGTCGGTATGTGACGTCGGGATTGCAGATCACGGCCCCAAGATCGGTGCAGGCCGTCACGGCAGCGCGTATCGATGCGCTGACGACGCCCGTCAGGAGTCTGGTGCGGATAGCATCGTCGCTGGGGCGGCGGTTTCCCCGGGCGCTTCTTGCCGACATTGCCGGAGTGGAACCCGCGTTTCTGACCGAGGCCATTCTGGAACTCGCGCGCCGCCATATCCTGTTCGACGTTTCGGAGGGGGCGGGAGAGTTCGTCGAGTTTCGCCATGAGTTCATCCGCGAAGTCGCTTACGGCACCCTGTTGCGCGAGGATCGCTACGGTCTGCATCGTGGTGCCGTGGAGGCGATCGAGCGGCGCTACGGCGGCCAGTTGCGCAACTGGTCCGCGATCCTTGCCCATCACGCCGCCCAGGCAGGACTCTGGGAGAAGGCTGCCGATTACGAACAGAGGACGGCCGACAACGCCATAGAGGCATCGTCCTATTCCGCCGCTCTCGCCGCCTGTCAGCGTGCCCTGGAACATCTTGCAAGAGTGCCACGTACTCCCGCTACGGCCGCCCGGGGCGTCGATGTGCGTCTCATGCTGAGAGGGGCGGTGGCCCCAACATCCGATTTTGCGACGTGGCTGAAACTCGCCGATGAGGCGCTTTCCGAGGCGATGGACTGTGGAGACGAAGGCAGGATCATGGCTGCCGGCCTCCATCGGGCATGGGCTCTGAATTTTGCCGGTGAGCCCAAAGACGCCATCCCTGCCGCTGAAGATGCGGCTGCACGCGCACAGCGACATCGTGACGAGGCAGCATCCGCCGCGGCGAGCTTCGTCCTGGGGCAGGCCCGTTACGCGGCTGGCGACTATGTGAAGGCCTTGAAGGCGCTCGATGCGGCCGCAGCCTGGTATGTGGGAGAGCGCGAGACCACAAGGTCGGGCGGTAGTGCCACGACATCGGTATCCTGCCACATGATGCGCGCGACGTGCCTGGGATCCCTTGGGAGATTCGATCAAGCCAGCGAAGCATCCAGGCTCGCCGCTGCCATCGCGGCCCGTAGGGAGCGGCCCTATGACCGAGCCCTCGCAATCTATGGTCTCGGCGTCACGGCTATGCTGGAGGGTAAGCCGTTGCAGGCCTCGGCAAACCTTGAGAAGAGTCGCGAGATCTGCCTGACGGCGGGGCTGCCGACCTTCCAACTCCTCGTCGAGACCCATCTCGGGGCGGCGTACCTTGCGAGCGGCCGCAAGGACGATTCTCGATCGATGCTGGATAGCGCGCTCGCTGCGGCCTCGCACCTCAACCATGTCGTGGCCTTCGTGGCGGGATCCATCTTCCAAGGCGCACTCACGCTGGCGGAAGGTGACGCTAAACTGGCCCTGCAGCAGCTGGAGATTGCGGGAGATGCTGCACGAGCAAGGGGCTTCAGGGGACTTGAGATCACCGCCGGCCGGATGATCGGCCTGGCCTGCCTCGCACTTGGACCATCGAGGTACCCGCAGGCGATCTCGGTGCTTACGCAGGCGGTCGAGCTGGCAAGGGCATGCGAGGCGTTGCCGCAGCAGGCGCGATGCCTTCTGACCTTGGCCGATGCCGGCCGCAGGTTTGCCAAGGATGACGGCTGGCGCCTCCATGCCGAGCAGGCGAAAAACTTGTTCAACCAAATGGGTCTTCAAGCCGAAGCTAGACGCGCGCAAGAGTGGTCGCGTATGTAACCGGAGGATGCTATAGTATGGTCTAATTACGATGGGGAATTGAAGCATGTCGGCCGACGAGAATGAAAGAGACGCTGAAATAGCTTTGGCATTCAAGGGCTTCAGGCCCTTTAATCGTGCTTATACGGGCGTGAGTAACGCCATGAATGAAGCGCTGGGCAAGGACCTCGACACGACACGAGACTTGTTCGATGAATTCAAATCCGAGAATGGCAATTCGTTCGCTTTCGGCACCTTTGCGAACTTCCTGTTCAAGAAGGGTAAGGTCTATGGAAATCCCGGAAATGCAAAGAATGGGCTTCCCAGCGATGAGGCCTCTTGGTTGCGCGACGCCTTCCGGTTTTCAGAAAGGGATGCCGCGCAGATGGTCGAGTGGGTGAGTTTGCGTCTTTCTCGCGAATCCGACCACCCTCTCAAATTCTATGTGCTCTCGCACGATGGGGAGACGACCTCGTTGTTTCTCAAGGGGGACGACGCCGATATGATCTTTATCTTCTGCCCGAAGCCCTAGTAGCTTCGAGGAAGAGTATTGATGGTCGAATCCGCTCTGAAGCCCGGCGCGGGCACGGTTCGACCATCGCTTTTGCTTCTCAATAGAGATTGAGCTTGTAGTTCAGCACCACGCGCAGTTCCTCGCCGTTGGTGACGGTGCCGCCCTGCCAAATCGTGAAGCGGCCGTACTGCACGCGGAACCACAGTCCCTGCAGGCGGTCGTGGTCGGGCCGCCAGTCGACGTGGATATCCCATTCGCTCTCGACCAGCGGCGGGCCGGCGGCGGCGGCGCTGGTCCAGCCGTTGAAGAAGTGCGTGGAGACGGCGGCCGGCAGGCCGAGCCCGATCAGGCTGTGCGACAGGCCGACCATCACCGCCTGCTCGCCGGCGCGCTGGAAGTTCTGGATCAGCGCGCTGGTGTAGAACGGGCTGGCGCTCCACGGCGTCAGGATGCCGAGGCCCGGGCCGGTGACGGAGTATCCCAGGGTGAGGATGCCGTTGTTGTAACCGAGATCGACCTTCGCACCGAACTCGCTGGTGGCGAAGGGCGTGCCGCCGTTCATCTGCGACAGGCCGGTGCTGTTCTGGGTGACGAACTGCGCGGCGGCCAGCGTCGAGAAGCCGCCGCCGAAATCATGGCCGATCTTGCCCTCGCCGTAGAAGATGTTGAGCAGGTCCTGGCTGTAATAGTTGATGGCGCCGAGACGGGCCGGCCCCCAGCTCAGCAGGCCGCCCAGCACGCCCACGCCGGCATTCGAGGCCGGAACGCCGGCCGCGCTCGCCATCGACTGGAAGGTAATCGCATCGCGCGGCTTGATGGCGTCGATGAATCCGCCGCCGTAGCGGAAGCTGGGACCGCCGCCCAACGTGCCGTCGCCGCCCAGCGTGCCGCTCACCGTGTAGCCGGAGAAGGTCTGGGGAGCCATGCGGTTGTCGTGCGGTCCCAGGAACGGCGTGTTGTAGAGATAGCGGCCGAGCGTGATCCGGTGGTCGTCGAACAGGTGCGCCTGGCCGTAGAGCTGGCCGAACACCGCGAAGCCCTGCTGGTCGGGCAGCAGCAGCCCGGTGTTGCCGTATTGCGCCGGCGCGATCACCGGAAACGAGGTGTAGAGCACCGCGCCCAGGGTCACGAGGTCGAACAGCTTGCCTGTCTCGGCCGAGACCGAGCCGCCGCTCGCCCAGGCCTGCTCCATCGTGCTGCTGGCCGGCGAACTCGACACATAGTCGCGGAAGTAGCTGCGCGCCTCGAAGCTCACGCGGGAATCGCGCAGGAAAGCCGGCGTGTCCTTCCACTTTTCGCGCACTTCCGGGAACGCGGTCAGCGGCGGCGGCTTTGGCGGCACGAAGATACGCTCGATCGCGGTCAGGTCCTCGGCGGGCGTCCGCGGGATCGGATATTCCTGCTTGCTGTTCTGCGCGAGCGCGCTGCCGGGCAAAGCCAGCGTCGCCGCGACGAGCCCCGCGGCGGCGAGGATCGAAGCGGAGGCCCGGTGCAGGTGCCTGGTCTTCCTCAAGAGTCCTCTCCGTTCCATGTCCTGCGGCCGCCTTGCCGCATGCATGACCGAACTCTCAAGTTGGATCGACTGGGACGGCACGAACTTCTTCCATCGTTCTGAGCGCCGATATTCAAGCACGGATCACACGTCGATGAATCGTGAAATAAATGAAGGGCAGAATGGATGATCGATACCAGGCCTGACTGTCGATGCGAGGGTCAGGTGATGTAGACCTGAGTGCGATGGTAGTTGAGATAGGATCGTTGGTTATCAGAGAAGCCCTGTGCAAGCCACGGCATCGGCGCTTCTGAGAAGCCGAGCTGCTTCCAAGCATGCTCGCCAAGGCCGAGACGGCGAAGGTCATTCTGGTCGAAGCGGGGCGATACGCGGACCTCGCCGCTGTCCTCGAAGGAGATGAAACCGCGATCGAACAGCAGGTCGGCATCGGGCGTCAGGAGAAGGCCGTTCGCACCGTCGAGCCGCTGTTCGGGCGTCTCGCATGACCGCCAAGGCCTGATATGGCTGGCGATCAGCAGCGCGGGATTGGTGATGCCGGTGAGCCGACAGGCTTTCTCCACCTTCTGCACGTTGGAGCGGAACGTGCCCTGTCCCCGACGCGCCTGGATCGTGGCGTTGCGAATCGTATCGCCGAGGGTCAGGTTGCTGCGAATATCGGCTTCGATGCGGTCGTCGAGTTCTTCGGCGACATTCTGAAACGTCAGCCGATTCGCGCCGCCGGATTCGAGGCGAACGTCGTCGATATGTGTATACGCTCTGACAACGTCGTAGATTTCCCTCGAGATGGCGGCCAGATAGACGCCCTGATTGCCCTTGCCCGTTGCCGGCCGAATAGGAGAATACTTTTCCGGCAGCAGCGGGCCGATCAGGTGCAACAGGTCGCGCGGGCGGATGGGTGAATCGAGCCGCGTCCAGAACACCGGCAGCAGCCAGCCTTCGTTGCTCCAGTACGATCCCGTCGAGCCAAATTCGGAAGGCTTCGGCGCCGTAAAGGCGAAATCCGCGACCCGTCCGACATAGCGGATGAGCTGGTTCGCATAGGAGAGGACGATATCTCCGGGATTGGCCGCGCGCATATTGTCGTAGAAGCGATTGCGGACACCGTTCTTCGAGGTTTTCGGCGACCATAGGTACTGGTGTTCAATCTCCTGATTGAACGTCTGCTTGTGATTGACCCACCAGAATTGGCGCATGCGGATAGCAATCTAGCCGCTGTAAGGGGCAGCGACCAGGTGGGAGGTACTGGCTGGCCGTGTGGCGGCACCTCGCGGGCGCTCCCGGACATTGCTGCGCATGTCCTGACGCCCCAGGGGCCGCGCGAAGCGCGGCCCGCAAATCCCCCTTTCGCTCGGGCGGCGTGCTGGGCATAAGCGGGGTGCGGGGGAGGGCCGGTCTGCGGTCTTCGCGCTGGATAGGGAACGGAAATGACGGCGCTGTGGGGGGAACGCAGGACTCACGTCCTCAGGCTTGTCGCGACGGTCGCGACCGCAGCGCTGGCGGCGGCCTGTGCGAGCGGCGGCGAGTCCTACCAGGCCGAGGCCATGCAGGCGTCCGACAAGGGCGATCTCAAGACCGCCACCAGCCTCGCCCAGAAGGAAGTCGACAAGTATTCGGCGTCCGACCAGTGCTCGTCCGCCACCAACTACAATTGCGGCACGCTGGCGCTCGCCTATTCGAGTCTCGCCGAGTACCAGATCCGCAGCGGCGACCGGGCCGCCGGCGAGCGCAGCTTCGACCGCGCCAAGGGGGCGCTGCAGCTCGTGGCGAAGGACAACAAGCCGAGCGCCACCGGCATGGTCTATCGCGACGTGTCCGAGGCCTACTGGAAGGCCGGCGACAAGTCGCGCGCGATCGCCGTCTTCCGCGAGGGCACGACCCGCGGCGCCGACGAGTGGCTCTATACCTCCTCCGCCGCCAAGGCCGTCGCAGAGCAGGAAGGCCGGCCCGCGACGCCGCCGCCCGGCACCGCGCCCGCCGGCAGCCCGCCCGCGTCCGCCGCACCCGGTGCTGCCCCTGGTGCCACCCGCCGTGCCGCTGCTGGCGCGACCCCGGCCGGGCCGGCCGATGCCGACGTCCGGGTGCTGCCCACGCGCGTCAACGATCCCGCCGTTCGGCCGAGCCAGGTCAACGATCCAATGGTCGGCGGCCCCTCGCCGCTGGCGCCCAGCCCGCTCTCGACCCGCTGAAGACCCGCTCAGGGTTTCTGGGGCCGGAAATCCTGGTCGGGGAAGGGCGTGCCCCGGGGCGCCTGGATGACGATGAAGCCGCGCTCGGTGGCCTGGTGGCAGGCGTTGCAGGTCGCGGTTAGGCGGGCATAGGCTTCGGTGAATTTGGGCGCGTTGCCGCTCTTGATGGCGGCAGCCAGCGCTTCCATCGGCTCCTTGGTCGTCGCTTCCATCAGTTCGCCGACATTGGTCTTGCCATAGACCGGCCAGACCTCCGCCGCCCCTTCGAAGGATTCTTCGAGTTCGTGGAGCGCATAGGCGGCATAGGCCCAGTTCTTCTCCTGCCCCGCGAGGCCGAGCTTGGTGTGCCGCGGCTGGATGGTCATGGTCATCAGATCGCCGAGGCTCGGCTTGAACGCCGAGGGCGCCGGAGGTGAGGCCGGCGCCGCTGTCGCTGCCGGTGGCGTCGCAGGTGATTGGGCGGCGACCAGCCCGACCGTTGCGACTGTGATCGCGCCCGTCAGCAGCGCGAGGGAAATGGCCTTGAGCGACATGTGACTCTCCGCAGCTCTCGCCGGACCTTCTGGGCGATGACGATACCGGCGATAGCGCAGGCAACGACGACCAGCCAGAGCGCGCTCATCACATCAGCGGGAGCGGCGGGACTCGAGACGTATACCGGCGTTTCCGACGCCTGTGCCGCATTGATACCAGGTGGCCGGCAGGCGCAGAGTGGCTGGCAATGAAGCGGAGGTCTTTCCTGGGGGCGCTGGGCGTCGGCATCGCGTCGGCGTCGACCGGCGGCTGCGGTTCGACGGCCAGGCTGGCAGCCCTGCCGGAGAAGCTCGGCAACCACGGGCGGTTCGCCGGCATGCCGGAGGATTGTCGCGTCGTGCTCGACGGCAGCAACGACCGGCTGTTCGGCCGCATCGCCTTCGCCGCCCTGCGCCGCGAGATGGACTACGCCCAGCGCACCGGCACCACCGTGGGCGAGGCGAACTATCTCGCGATCTCGGGCGGCGGCGAGAACGGGGCGTTCGGCGCGGGCCTGCTCACGGGCTGGACGCAGCTTGGAACGCGGCCGGTGTTCAAGGGCGTCACCGGCGTCAGCACCGGGGCACTGAGTGCGCCCTTCGCCTTCCTCGGGCCGGACTACGATGCCGACCTCGCGCGCGTCTATACCGACAGCAGCGCCGCCGACATCATGACCAGCCGCGGCCTGCTGGTCGGGCTGCTGGGCGATTCGCTCTACGATTCCGCGCCGCTGCGGCGCATGATCCGCGGCTTCGTCACGCCCGCGCTGCTCGCCGCCATCGCGCGCGAATACAGCGAGAAGGGCCGGTTGCTGTTCGTGGCGACGACCAATCTCGACGTGCCGGTCGGCGTGCTGTGGAACATGGGCTCGATCGCCGCCAGCGGGCATGCGCGCGCGGCCGAGTTGTTCACCGAGATCCTGCTCGCCTCGGCGTCGATCCCCGGCATCCTGCCGCCGGTGATGTTCGACATCGAGATGGGCGACAAGCGCTACCAGGAAATGCACGTCGACGGCGGCACGGTGGCCCAGGTCGTCATCTACCCGCCATCCTTGGGCGGTGACGACATGCTGAGCGACGGGACCGCCACGCCGGGGCTGGTCGAGGCGCTGATGCGACGGCCGCGGCGGTTGTTCGTCATCCGCAACGCGCGGCCGGGCGCGGACCCGGAAACGGTGCCGCGCGACACCATGAAGATCGCCGACCGCGCCATCGCCACGCTCATCCAGTCGCAGGGCCTGAGCGATCTCTACCAGCTCTACGTCATCGCCCAGCGCGACGGCATCGAATACAACGTGGCCTGGATTCCCCAGAGCTTCACCGACCGGCTGGCCGACCCGTTCGACCAGGTCTACATGCGCCGGCTCTATGCGTTCGGCCGCGAGACGATGCTGAACGGCGCCGCCTGGTCGAGCTTGCCGCCGGGCTTCAATGCGACGCCGGTCTACAAGCTCTCGGTCGGCGCGCGGCGATAGCGGCGCGGACCGCTACGCCACCTTCTTCGCGGGCGGCGGCGACCAGGTGCCGTCGATGATCGAGGGCTGAGTCTCGGTGGGCCAGTACATGCGCAGCATGAGCTGGAACTTGCCCTTCGGCGCTGGCAGCCAGTTCGATTCCTTGTCGGTGCCGGGCGATTCGTTCTGGATGTAGAGGTCGATCGAGCCGTCGGCATTGGCCTTCAGCTTCTGCCGCGCGCTGATCGAGTAGCGGTTGATCGGGTTGGCGACGAAGTAGAAGGCGGCATCGTACATGGTGATCGACCAGAAGCCCTTGACGGGCGGCACCTGGCCCTTGGCGAAGCGGATCACGTACTTGTTCTTGCCGTCATAGTCGCTTCCGTCCGCGTCCTTCAGCGACATCGGATAGATCGCGTCCTGCGGGCGGTTAGCGCCCAGCCCGATCGCCGTCACCAGCGCGCGGTTCAGATAGTCGGTGCCGTAGAGGCCGGTGACGGTGTCGTAGAGCCAGCCGTTCACGTTCTTGACCGACTTGTTCACCTTGAGCTGCAGCATGATGCGGTCGAAGGCGATGTGCGGGATGCGCGCGACGAAGTCGGCATTGAGCTTCGTCTTGTCGAAGTCCTTGCCCGGCACCAGCCCGATGCGGGCGAAGCGCGCGACCGTGGCGGCATCGGCCGCGACCGGCGGGTTGGTCTTCATCAGTTCGGCCAGCAGGGTGAAGTAGGAGACGGCGTCGAGCGCATTCACCTGCTCGCGCACCGCCGTCTTCATGTCGACGGACGGATCGACCGTGGCGGCCGGCGGCGTGTAGTCCTTGCCCCAGGAGCTGAGCGGCACCAGCTTGCACTGGTCCTGGAGCGCATGGACGGCAGCGTAGTCCTCGGCCGTGCCGGTGCAGTAGATGCGGCCCAGCATCCAGACCAGGCTGGTCGGCGACTTGTATTCCTTCACGCCGGCGGGGAGCGTGCCCTTCCAGCCCGGGCCGGTGATGGCATAGGTCTGCGCGCCGGTGCCGGTGGTGCGCGAACCGGGCACCTGGAAGACGGTCGTCCAGCCGTCGAGCAGCGGGAACAGGTAGTAGCGGCCCTTCATGTCGGGCAGGCTGAGCACCCACGGCTCCTTGCCGACATCTGCCCAGGCGATCGTGTAGAGCGTGTCGGCGTTGGGCGCGGTGACGTCGCGGAAGGCAGCGTTGGGATATTCGCGGACGCGCGCGAACTGGCCCATCGGCGCGCGCGTGCCGGCCGGCGCGGCGACGTTGGTCATGATGCGCCGCGTCATCTCCATCGTGATCAGCGGATAGCCGTAGATGTAGGCTTCGGTCGCCAGCCAGAATTCCTCCAGCCCGCCGAGGATCGGCACGCCTTCCTGGGCGCGGGCGGGCAGCAGCCCGCCGAGGGTGGTGAGCGTGCCGGCGAGGCCGCCCAGGGCGGCGGTGCGACGGGTGATGGTCATGGCTGAACCTCTCTCCTTCAGAAGCGGACGGTCGCGCCCACGACGGGGCCGTAGAAGACTTCGTTGAGGCCGAAGGCGGTGGCGCCGCTGCCGGTGTTGTAGTTCACGCCGAGCGCGCGGAAGCCGAGCAGGGCGGCGATCTGGTAGCCGGTGAACTGCCAGTCGTAGGAATAGACGGCGAGCGCCTGCCAGCTCAGCGAGTTGGCGAGGTTGAAGCCGCCGATGTCGCCGCGCAGCGTGATCATCTGGTTGGGCGCGAGCTGGTGGCGCAGGCGCAGCCCGACCAGCGGATCGACCCATTGCGTGGTGCCGCTGTCGGCCAGTGCGAAGCCCGCGCTGCGGCTGAGATTGAAGCGCGTCGTATTGGCGGTAATCAGCGCGTCGAAGGTGCCGGCCAGGTTGACGTTCCAGTAGCGGAAGCCGCCCACCGCCTCGAGCGTCGTCGCATTGCCCGAACCGCCGTTCCAGCGCGCGAACTCGTAGACGCCGCCCACCTCCATCACGAACATCTGCATGGTGAGGGCGGCGTTGGCCGTGGCGCTGAGCTTCAGACCCGCGATCGGATTGCGATAGGCCGCCTGGCTGGTCGTGAAGCCCATCTTGGTGAAGACGAAGTCGGCATAGACGCCGACCGGTCCCTTGTCGGCCTCGAGATAGGCCATGAAGCCGATCAGCGAATCGCTCTTCTGCATCAGGTCAATGAAGCTCGCATTGGTATCGACCGTCTGGCCGTGCGTGGTCGTGCTGCCGCTCACGCTCATCAGCCAGCCATAGGTCGCGGCCTGGAAGCGCCAGCCGTCCGAATCGGCCAGAGGAGCGGGGACGGGAGCGGGAACGGGCGCGGTCATCTGAGGCACGGTCGTGACCTCTGTCGCGGCCCCTGTGTTGGCAGCCGCCGGATCGCCGGCCATCGCCGCGCAGGCGCAGACCAGGCCTCCCCCGAAGGCAAAAGCGGCGGCCGCCAACTTCCCGATCACGAGACCTCTCGAAAGCTACTGGACAAAGGTCGAAGCCGGGATTTGCCAAACCGTCCGGCGGGAGGCCATGATATTTTGCGCCAAAAGTGCAATCATCCACGCGTGACACTTCAGGAGACTCTGGCAAGCGGCCACGAGGCACTGCGACGGACCGGGGACAAGGACCGGACGATGCGGGTCGGGCCCATGATGGGGCTACCCGCTCTGCTGGCAGGGTTCGGCGTCGAGCTTGCGCCCTTGCTCGCCGAGAGCGGCCTGCCGCCCGACAGTTTCGGGGACCCGGAGAATCGCTGGCCGGTCGACCGATTGCTGCACCTCGCCTCGCGCGGCGCCGAGGCGACGAACTGCCCGCATCTCTGCCTGCTGCTGGCCGCGCCGGTCGGGCCATCGGCGCTGGGCGCGCCGCTCGCCCGGCTGCTGGCCGGCGCGCTCTCGGTCGAGCGGGCGCTGCGCGGGCTCACGATGAACCTGCATCTCAACGGCGAGGCGCTGGTGCCGGCGCTGGCCACCGGCCCTGACGGGGCGCGCTTCAGCATCATGCCCTACGCCCTTCATCGGCAGGGCAACGACCAGCTCGAGGATTTCGCGCTGGCAACCGTCGCCAACATCCTGCGGTTCCTGTGCGGGCCGCGCTGGGCGCCGCTGCGCGTCACCTTCGCGCGGCGCGAACCCGCCGATCGCCGGCCCTACGATTCCTTCTTCAGGGCGCCGCTGGAATTCGACGCGCCGCTCGGCGCCGTGTTCTTCGATGCGGCGTGGTTGTCACGGCGTCCCGAGCCGTCGCCGCACGGACTGGCCGCATCGCCGCTGCCGCTCACGGCCGAGGATCTCGATATCGCAATCCGCGCGCGCCGGGCCGTCATGGTCGGCCTTGCGCAGGGCAGCGTCGGTGTCGATGCCGTCGCCGTCGCGCTCGGTCTTGGTCGGCGCACCCTCAACCGCCGGTTCACCGAGCGCGGCACCTCGATCCGCGAACTCATCGCGACGGTCCGGCTCGAGATCGCCCAGCGTCTCCTGCGCGACACCGACCTCACCATCGCCGACATCGCCAGCACGCTTTGCTATTCCGACGTCGCTGCCTTCTCGCGCGCCTTCAGTGCGGGCATCGGCCGGGCGCCGGCGGCGTGGCGCAACGCCCAGCGGGCACCGCTCTCCGACCAGGGGTGATTCGAACCCTGCATCGGCGGCGCTTCAGAGCGTCCGCAATCCGCGGACGGATCGTCGCGGCGCGCCGCAATCGAGCGACCTTGCGGGCCCACATCATTGACAAAAAATACACGCAGCCAAAGGGTTTCTGCCAATTCCCCTCCGGATTGTAAGGACGTGAACCATGGCCGCTGTCTACAACACACCCAAGGGAGGCCTCTACGGAGGCCCCTTCGATTCTTCGGGTCTCGAACCCAACGTCCGCGCCGTCCTGATGGATTATCGCTGGACGACGGCCTATGGCGGCGACACCGCCGCGACGCTTGCCACCTTCTCGTTTCCGAAATCGGCGCAGGATTATCTCGTCGTGCCGGGCTATCCGAGGGTCGAGCAGGTCTCCGAATTCTCACCGATGAACCAGTACGAGAAGGACGCGACGCGCATCGCCTTCAACTTGGTGTCGTCCTACACGCAGCTCAAGTTCACCGAGGTCGCGTCGGGGCTTGCCACGGATGCGACCTTCCGCCTGGCCCGCGACATCTCGCTGTCGATCTCCAATTTTCCACCGAACGAGGGGACATATTCCGCATCGGACAGTCGGTCCGCCGGCGATACGTTCATCGGCAAGGGTAATGGATGGATCGTGGCGGAGCCGGGCGAGGTGCCGGTCTTCTTCGGCACCGACCAGTTCACCACCATCATGCACGAGATGGGGCACAGCTTCGGCCTGAAGCACGGTCACGACGACAGCTTCAACGGCAAGCTCGCGGACGCGCGCGACGACGTCGAATTCTCGATCATGACCTACGCCGCCTATATCGGCGCCGACGTGGGGGGCGCCGAGCCGGCCCATATCGGCTCGTCGGCGCAGAGCTACATGATGTACGATATCGCCGCGCTGCAGGCCTATTACGGCGCCAATTTCGACGCCGTCGGCGTCGCGCGCACCTACACCTGGGACAACTCGACCGGCCAGCAGTACATCAACGGCAGCGTGGCGGCGAACACCGGCACGACGGCGACCGGTAAGATCTTCTCGACCGTGTGGACGCAGGGCGCGACCACGACCTACGACCTCAGCAACTTCAGCGGCAACCAGGTCGACGACCTGCGGGCCGGGCAATGGCTGAATTTCTCCAAGGCGCAGATCGCCGACCTCAACATGAACGCCGCGCCCGGCACCACCGCCTACAACAACCTGGCCAACGGCAACATCTACAACACGCTGCTCTACAACGCCGACACGCGCTCGCTGATCGGCAACCTGATCACTGGCGCCGGCAACGACCAGATCACTGGCAACGAACTGAACAACATCCTCACGGCCAATGGCGGCAACGATGGGCTGAACGGCGGTGGCGGCATCGACGTGCTCTATGCCGGCGACGGCGACGACAGCCTGGCCGGCGGCACGGCGATAGGCGGCGTCAACCAGCTGTGGGGCGGAAAGGACACCGACACCGTCACCTACGAAGCGCAGACCGTGGTCGTGTATGTCGATCTCGGCGCCGGGGCCGGCTATCTGAAGGAGGACGGCGTGCTGGTCCTCACCGATGCGCTGGACTCGATCGAGAACGCCACCGGCGGCAGCAACAACGACACGCTGATCGGCGACGAGGGCAACAACTTCCTGGACGGCGGCGCCGGACAGAACGCGCTCTACGGGTTGGACGGCAACGACAGCTTCGCCAGCGGCACCGCGACCGGCGGCACCAACCAGCTGTGGGGCGGCGAGGGAACCAACACGGTCGACTATACGGACATGGCGGCGGCGGTGCGGGTCGATCTCGGCGCCGGCGCCGGCTACGTACTGAGCGGCAGCGTCTTCGTCCTCGCCGACCAGATGAGCAACATCGACAACGCCATCGGCGGCGCGGGGAACGACCGGCTGATCGGCGACGGGGGCAACAACCGGCTGGAGGGCGGCCTCGGGTCGAACGCGCTCTACGGTCTCGGCGGCGACGATACCTTCGTGGGCGGCCTGGCCGCCGGGCTGGGCAAGACCGCCGATCCGGACGCCGACCCGGTGTATCCGCCGGCGGCCGATATCGACGTCAGCCAGCTCTGGGGCGGGACCGGCGTGAACACCGTCGACTACTCGGCGCAGACGCGCAGCGTCTATGTCGACCTGGCGCAGCAGCTCGGCTGGGTCTGGTACAAGGGCGTGCTCACGCTCACCGACCAGATGAACTCGATCCAGAACGCGATGGGCGGCACGATCGGCGACACGCTGATCGGCAACGGCGCGATCAACTACTTCGAGGGGCTGGGCGGCGCCGACAAGCTCTATGCCGGTGGCGGCGTCGTGACCTTCGGCTACCAGAGCTATGACGACAGCAACCTGGAGACGGGCTACGACACGATCGTCGATTTCATCCTCGGCACCGACAAGATCGACCTCACCGCGTTAAACAAGGACTTCGAGCATGTCTGGATCGAGAACGCCGGCACGTCGCACTCGGTCTATGTCGTGCAGACGCCCGGCGAGTTCAACATCCTGACCGACCTCGCGATCAGCATCAGCAGCACCGTCGCCGGCCAGCTGACGGAGCAGGACTTCCTCTTCTGAGGGCCGGGATCGGCTGACGGCGGGGATCTTCCGGCCGTCAGGCCGGGCCGGTTTCCCCGCCCACGGCGCCGCCGCCCGTGCCGGCTGCCGCGAAGGCGCGCGGCCGGTCCTTCGCGGAGTGGCGGAACATCAGGTTCCACAGCACGTCCTTGCCCAGCACGCGGCTGATCTCGCGCAGCGCGAAGAACGGCAGCAGCGACACCGCGATGGCGGCCCACGCCGCGGCGATGCCGCTCCACGAGCCGCCGCCGATCTTGGGAATGCTGGCCCGCGCCGTCGCGCCAGAGAGCAGGCCGACCGCCATGCGTTCGACAATGTGGAAGAGGATGAACACGACGGCGAACAGGCAGGATTTGTAGAGCACCGACCAGAACAGCGGCAGGTGCTCGAAGCGCCGGCCGAGCTTCAGGTCCTCGGCGACCAGCATCACCTTGCCCAGCACGGCGGCATTGATGACGGCGAAGCCCTGCAGCATGAGATGGCCGTGCTGGTGGCCCAGCGCCACATACTCGTTCAGCAGGAACAGAGCGAAGACCACCCAAAGATAGAGGAACATCACCGTGAAGCGGTGGAATTCCTCGATGCCCTTCTCGGCCAGCCGGTGCATCCGGCCCTTGTCCTGTTCCATGGATCGCAGTCTTTCGTCGCGGCGGGAGTGCTGCCTTAGCGGGCGAGGCCCCACGCCCGCAAGCGGGCGGGCGGGCGCAACTCCGGCGGCCCGAAAGCGTTTTCGGGGAGAGACGATGGCCGACCCCGCCTTGGTTTGGCCCGAGACCTTTCCGATAATGGCGCTGCCCGCGAGCGGGCCTGGAGGGAGCGATGCCGAGGATTTCCGTGGGACGTGCGTCTTTGAACCTCATGCCCGTGCGACTGGCGCTGGTGGCCGGCCTCGGCCTCGCGCTGGCGGCCTGCCAGGGCGACGGCTACGGCGCGCCGAGCGGCGCCTATCCGGCCGCGCCGGGCTACTACAACACCAACTACGCCCCGCCGCCGGCCCCGCGCTACGGCTACGCCCAGCCCGCGCCCAATTACTACTACGGCAACCAGCCTCAGCAGAACGTCCGGTACAATCAGGCCGACGGCCGCCGCTACACCACCGTGACTGTGACCAACCGTGGCCAGAACGGCTATCGCGACGACGTGGTCCAGCAGCAGGTCGTCTGCGGCAGCCAGTATTACGACGGCTACCGCACCCGCACCGCGCCGCGGTGCTGAGCGCGCGTAGCCTCCTCGACGCATGGAAGAGGAGGGCTACGTCTTCAGCGAAGAGGGCAAGCCCTCGAAAGCAAACGGATTGAGGAACTGCCGCCGCCAGAAATAGCGGCGGTCAGTGGTCGACAGATTCGCCTCGTCGCAGATGGCGTCCCATCGCTTCTTCACGACGTCGACCTGGTGTTTCACGATCCGGCGCGCCTCGGCGGGTTTGAGCAGGAACGAAGACGCGGCCTCGAGGCAGAGCGAAAGCTGGCTTTGCCGCTCGTTGCCAAGGATGAGCATTGCCTGCCCCGCTTCGGTGCCCGTTCGGGGCTGCGGGCAGATGTCGTAGGCCGGCGTCAAGGCGAGTTCCCGTCCATCCCAGAAGGCAGCGTGGTTGCGCGCATGATCGTCAGTGTTGCCGCACAGGACGTTGAACACCATGCGGGAGAACAGTTCGCGGAGCGTTTCCCGCGGTCCGACGAAGCGATGGCGGACGATCGAAGCCAGGTCCTCGTAGCTGGCATATCGCGCCAGCATCTCGTCCAGGGCGAAGAGCGTGAGCGCGGACACCATGGCGCGCCTCGTCCAGCCGGACGCCTGCCGGCGGCGATCGAAGCGCTCGATCAGCAGAACGTCCTTGCCGGCGACGCGTTGCAGGCGGACCGGCGCGACGTCCAGGCCCGCCTCGGCCGCGAGGCGCATCGCCACATACTCTGCCTTGACGACGCTGTAGACGTCGCCCTGCGCGGAGAATTTCGCGATGTACTTGCGGTCGCCCTCGACAATCAGCGCCTTGGGGCGCGCACCGCCGATCGAGGTGCCGTGGAACAGCGCCTGGTCGAGATCCGGATTGAGCGGCACGCCGCGCTCGACCTTGGCCGCGGCCGTCAGCAGTTCCTTCATCGTGGCGTTCGATGCTTCGCGCGGGACGTACTCCGTTGGCGAGTGCTGGAAGTCGAGAGCGCCGATCCGGTCCGATCCCGAGTCGAGCAGGTAGGTCAGCTCGTCGAGCCGGGCCGTGTCGATGTTCCGCCCGTGCATGCCCAGCTTGCGGTTGATGATGACGCGGCGGCCCCAGGCGTCTGGCGCCGCGTCGCGCAGGCAGCCCGGCATCGAAAGGTCGTCGAGCAGCGGCAGGCTTCCGCGTCGCAGCGGCAGCTCGGGGTCGTAGATCGCGATGGCGTCGTCGCGCGCCAGATAGCTGCGGCCATATAGGAACCGGAGCGTGTTGCCGTCGGCCGACAGCCGGCCGGCGACGACCGGCCCGGTCGCGCCGGGAAGCCAGATCCAGACATAGGCTTCCCGTGGGGCCTCCCTAGAAGTCATCCTCCTCCTCCTTCCGCGAGGGGCGGACGGACTTGGGGAGCAGGCCGAGCACGGTGTCGTTGGTGCCGATCGCTTTCCTTATGGCGCTGGCATCGGCATCGAAAAGGCGGACGCCGAGGATGGCGGCGATCTCGAACACCGCGCCGATGGTGCAGCCCGGATCGCCCCGCTCGATGCGCTGGATGAGCCCACGCGACACGCCGGCCCGCGTCGCCAGTTCCCCGGCGGTTAACTTGCGGTCGATGCGGGCGCGCCGGATAAGCTGCCCCAGCAGCGTCAGCGCATCCCGGCTGTAGCGGGAATAGGGCCGGTCAGCTGGCTTGGACATGATGGTCTGTTAATAGATCATAAACAAATAATAGGATCTATTTATAGATCAATTTCACTTGAATTCAAACAACGTGTTCTATTAATCGGTCTTTAAATCGATATATGCTCTGTTCATTAATCATATTCCTTTATCCACGCATAAGGTTGTTCTCGTCACCTGAAGTGTACTTTCTTGACGAGATACCTTTCGAGAAAGGTCTGCCTTTACTTCTTCTGCCCTTCGTCATTGTCACGCTCTCCCTATTGGCGGTTTGACGTGCGCGAGAAGGGCGGCCCGGTGTCGGATGCCGAAAGCGGCGCGACCCACCCTCTCGCTCCAACCCGCCAATCCCGCTAAACACCACCCTCATGCTGCGTCGGGGGAGGGTGCGCCAATGAGAAACGGACCGCGGATTATCGTGAATTCGGACGTGCTGGCACCCGCCGCGATGGCGTTGCTCGAGGCGCGCGGCGCCGAGGTGCGGATGTTGCCGACGCGGGCCTCCGAAGCCGAGATGATCGCGGCGGTGTCCGAGGCGCCGACCCATGCGATCCTGGTGCGCACCACGCAGATCACGCCGGCCGTCTACGACGCCGCGCCGGACCTGCGCGTCGTCTCCAAGCACGGTGTCGGCTACGACAATATCGACGTCGCGGCCGCGAGCGCGCGCGGCATCGCGGTGCTGCGCACGCACGGCGCCAATGCCCGCTCGGTGGCCGAGCTGGCGCTGGGCATGATGCTCTCCGTGCTCCGCTACATGGTGCCATTCGACACGGCGCTGCGCCAGGGCACCTGGCCGCAATCGGCATTCATGGGCCACGAACTGTCGGGCTCGAAGCTTGGCATCGTGGGCTGCGGCGCCGTCGGCTCGTCGCTGGTCGCGCTCTGCCGTCCGTTCGATCTCGAGATCCGGATCTACGATCCCTACCTCTTGCCCGACGCGATCCCCGAAGGCGTCGGCCGCGTTTCGGTCCTCGACGAGCTGCTGGGCTGGGCGGACATCGTCACTCTGCATTGCCCGCTGACCGATGAGACCGACCGCATGATCGACTCGGCGGCGCTCGCCCGCATGCGCAAGGGCACGTTCCTGGTGAATGCCGGCCGCGGCCCGCTGGTCGACGACGTGGCGCTGGTCGCCGCGCTGGAGAGCGGCCACCTGGCCGGCGCCGCGCTCGACACTTTCGTCGTCGAGCCGCCCGATCCGGACCATCCGCTGTGGAAGCAGAAGAACGTGGTCTTCACGCCGCATATCGGTGGCTCGACGCGGCAGTCTCTGGAGCGCGTCGCCGTGCAGGCGGTTGAGAACATCTTCTATATCCTCGACGGCCAGGAGCCGCCGGCGCGCTGCGTCGTGGGGTGACAAACGATCAATCATGTTCCTCTCCCCCGTTAGGGGGAGAGGCTGGGTGAGGGGGGTACGCACATCGCCTGAAACCCCCTCACCTGCCTCTCCCCCGAGTGGGGGAGAGGAGTCTGAAAGCAGAATCCAAAGTACAGAGAGGAACAGCCAGATGGCCATCCGCCAGAACGTCATGAAGGCCGCGATGAAGAGCGGCCGCACCGTCGCCAGTTTCAACGTCAACCGCTGGCGCAGCGTCGATGCCGCCGAGATCGCGAAGTTCGCGGGCTTCGAGTGGATGTTCCTCGATCTCGAGCATTCGACGCTGAGCGAGGATCTGGCCGGGCAGATGTCGATCACCGCGCTCGCCACCGGCGTGACGCCGATCGCCCGCGTCGGCATGGACCAGTTCTACCAGGCCGCGCGCCTGCTCGATGCCGGCGCCCAGGGCATCGTCTTCCCGCATGTCGACACGGTCGAGCAGGCGACGCTCGCCGCCGCCGCCACCAAGTATCCGCCGATGGGCACGCGCTCGCTCACCAGCCCGCTCGCCCAGGCCGAGTTCCAGCGCAGCGGCGATCCGCAGTCGCTGGCCCAGCTCAACGCCGAGACGCTGACCATCGTGATGATCGAGACGCGCACCGCCGTCGCCAATGCCGCCGCCATCGCCGCGGTCCCGGGCGTCGACGCGCTTATGATCGGCACCTCCGACCTCACCGCCGACTTCGGCATCCCCGGCAGTCAGGGCCACGCCGACATTGCGGCGGCCTATGCGACGGTCGGCGCGGCGTGCAAGGCCAGCGGCAAGTTCTTCGGCATGGGCGGCGTTTATTCGAAGGAGCTGATCGAGAAGTTCCTGAAGCACGGCGTCCAGTTCCTGCTGGGCGGCGCCGACGTCTCCTTCGTCATGGACGGCGCCAAGGCCCGCCGCGAGATGATCGCGGCCGCGGGAAAGGCATAGAGGGCGCGGCTCCCAGGCCGGGCCCCGCCGGCATTTCAGGATTTGGAGTCAGGGTCCTTGTCTCCCGACGCGGGCGACAGGGGTTCGATGCGCGGATTGGAGAAGGGCCCACGATAGGGAGCCGTGCCGGTCGGTTCCTGCGGCAGGCGATCGGCTCGGACCTCCACCACATAGGTGCCGAGAGACCTGTCGATGGGAACGACACCGAATTCCGGATTCAGGTCCGCCGAGGCAACGCCGAGCAATGCCGCCGCTTCGGCGATGCTCGGCGACACCTCGCCGGCCGTGATGGTCATAAGCGCCATTGCAGGAACTGGCATTGGCGTGCCCTCCAAGGAGGCGGTCAGACACCCAGGCTATGGGCGGCCGCATCCGGGTCGAGAATGCCATAGCCGTAGTCGCCATTCCATCCGGCTGGCATGCCGGCGGCAGGTCGCGCCGTCGTCCGAAGCTGGGAGAAAAGATTTCCCGGCGGAGCGGCAGCGGGCGAGAGCCGGGTACGGAGGGCTGCGACACAGCCTGCTGCGACGGGACAGGCGGCGGACGTGCCGCTGTCCGGCGAGCCGGCGCCGAAAGCCTCGGAACCAAGGAAGTGCGTGTAACTCACCAGATCAGGCTTCTGGGGGAACATGTTGGGGATCGAGGGTCCTTGCGAGGAGTAGCCGACGCGCAGATTCGTCGTGTCGCAGCCGCCCACGGTCAGGACGTCCCGGTAAGCGCTCGCGCCCATGATCGAATGGACCGTGCGATTCTGGCACCGGCCATCGGGGCAATTGCTGCCACAATTGCCCGCCGCGAAGAGGATGTCCGCGCCATTGCGGGCCAGGAGGGAGAGAAACGCGTAGAAGGGGTGGCTGGGATTGTCGATGAACCGGCCCGGGTGACCGACCGGGAAGTCCCAGCTGGGATGGAATATCCCCCAGCTGTTGTTGACGACGAGACCGCTGTAGAGCGGTGCTCCTCCGGGAGAGAAGGAGACGGCCCAGAACGCAATCAAGTGCGCGTAGGCCTGAACAGCGACACTCAATGTACTGCCGACCATTGCCCCGCCGGGCGCATTGCCGCTCAGCACCGGATAGTCGAGAAGCGTGGCCTGGGGGGCGGCAATCAAGGCGTCAAACGCGCACATCGTGCCGTGATGCACGGGGTGCAGGCCCGGCGCGGTTGGATTTCCGGGAGCCGACCACGAGTTGGCGGCATCGAATCTGGGAGGCGCGCCTCGCTTTGCCGCGAGATGGGCGAGATTGATGCCGGTGTCCATGATGGCGACGGCGACCTTCTTGCCATCGAGACCCCGTGCGGCCAGTGCGGCGATGTTCAGCCGGGCCTGGACGTTTGGAACGCCCCCTACCGGTGGGTCTCCACCGCAGGTGAGGAACGGTGCAATCGGCGGATCGGCGAAAAGGCGCACACCATCGACAGCTTCCGGAACGGCGTCAGCGTTTTCCACTTCGACCGTGCCTCGAACGACGAAGTTCTCCGACGCTTTGGGCTGGATGGCCTCCAGCGAAAGAAAGTCCCGGTTCGCGGTGCCCACGGGTACGGCTGGAAAGCTGTAGTCCACCTGCAGTCGCGCGGGTGTCCGTGCCGTGTCCAGCGGGATAGCGGGTTGTCGTCGCAGGGCCGAGGCAATAGCCGATTCGACCAGAGGCTCTTGCGACGGTAGCACGGCCAGGACTGGAATACGCATGTTGAAAGTCTCCCTTCTTCAGCTCGTCGGTTCCGCCACACTTCATCCCTCATGGGTATGAACCCAGGCCGCGCGCCCCTTGTGGCTCCCCGTATGGTGGAACCCGCTTGGGAGTGACGCCTGCGCGAGAGTGTCGGACGCTCAGACGAGTTTGCGCCTCTGTGCTTCGATGGGATGTGAGAAATGCCACCTTGCGCCAGACAAAGAGACGGGAGCCGGTTACGACTGGCGATACCGCGTCATGACGTTCCTGAAGGAAATGGAACCGCGCGATGGCGGTTGTTTCCTCGGCAGGATCGGCGCCGACGTCTCCTTCGTCATGGTCGGCGCCAAGGCCCGCCACGAGATGATCGCCGCCGCGGTGAAGGCGTAGAGGGCGCGGCGTTAGGTGATTCGCTCGCTTTCGTGATGCGGGAATGGTGTAGCGGCAAAGCTTTGCGAAAGGCTTTCTTGAGCCTTTTGTGACACACTCTGTGCGGAAACCGGAAAGAGACGGGCTTGCATGGGCCCTGTTTCATCACTAGACGAAAGCGCGCGGGGCTTTCCCTCAGATCAATTTGGTGTTTGCAATGAAGCGACTGGACTCGATGGACTTCGACGAGCTGCTGGCCCTCAAGGCGAAGGTCGAGGCGGCCATCGCGGCGCGCGTCGAGAAGGAGCGCAAGCGGCTCACCGCGTCGCTCGAGCGTCTCGACGCGATCGGCATGGGCGGTGCGCCCGCGCGCGGCAAGCGCGGCCCGCGCGCCGGCGCCGGCAAGGGCCGCAAGATCGAGCCGAAGTATCGCAATCCCGAGAACGCCGACGAAGTCTGGGCCGGCCGCGGCAACCGTCCGCGCTGGCTGGTCGCCGCGCTGAAGGGCGGCCGCAAGAAGCTCGAAGACTTCGCGGTCGCCGCCGCGAAGTAAGACGCCTCTCATGCTCCTCCCCCTTCACAAGGGGGAGGGCCATCGCCTATGACCTGGAACGTCGGAATGGCCGGCGTTCCTGAAGAAGGCCAAGGGTCCCTCACTGCGTTCGGGATGACAATGTTGCTGGGACGGCGCAGTGCGCCGATCAGGCAAACGCTGTCATCGCGGGCGGGGTAGCCCCCGCCCTGGAGCGGCGCGACGGAGCTTAACGCCCGCGGCGAAGGCCTTCGGTCGTTCCGTCAGGTCCTTCGCTGCGCTCAGGACGACAGTTGGCAGCCTGACGGCATTGCGCCTCAGGCGGCGGCGTCGAGGACGTCGAGCAGGCCGGGGCGGACCCCGAGCTGCTCGACGAGCTGGTCGAGCTTGCGGCGCGCGAGCGGGTTGGCCTGCTG